>Ga0209935_1000340_pt1 | contig 132056 bp, 104 predicted proteins | sample ThiBio_1000_plan_2_FD_183958 | JGI IMG/M metagenome (GOLD analysis project Ga0209935, IMG submission 183958) | Wastewater bioreactor microbial communities from Cape Town, South Africa - Thiocy_cont_1000_plan (SPAdes) | ecosystem: Engineered > Bioreactor > Thiocyanate-remediating >... | reverse complement strand
CGTTCGACTTGCATGTGTTAAGCATGCCGCTAGCGTTCAATCTGAGCCAGGATCAAACTCTTCAATTTAATACTGACCGGTCTTGCGACCTAATTTCTTTAGACTCGATTTTACTCGAGTACTCAATTTCTTTGACATGGTTTCGTTTTCAAAACGCCCACACAAATAACATGGCTTCAACTTGTTAAAGAACATCTTGCTCAACTGCAAGGCCGCCCATTCTACCGATTTGCCGTTGCATGTCAACTAGAAAGATAAAAAAGTTTTTTAGCCCGGAAAATGCCAAAAACTAACACATGTGAGCCGGTTAACTATCAATATGAGATCTAAGTGGGGTTGCGCTGTACGCCTCTTTGCTCAATCTCTTCGCCTATATTCAAGTTATCGAGTTCTTCTGCCAGATTGGCTAGTTCTTGTGGTTGGGCACGATGTGCATTCGATGGAACATAAACAGGGATCCATTGATCCTGTTCGCAAACAACTTGTATTTGTGCAGTATGAAGATCTGCAAAATACTGTTGGCAAAGCTGTAATCTTCCTCTTGCGATTTTGGCAACAATATTTTGTTGCTCAGTTATCGTAAGCAGCACCTTCAATTCTTCAGGTAAGACAATAGGTACATTTAATACTAACTTCTGATGAACAAAAAGATTTTCCTCGGTCAAAATATGAGCAGCATAATCACGTAGGTTTTCTTGGACTACAATTTTTACGAGCTCTTTGCCTGAAAAATTTTCCTTAAAAGAGGTTAGCGCCGATTTAGCAAGAGACAATAAGGACACACCAGCCACAGTAGCCATAGAGGCAACATAGAGCCAAGATGCCCAAGGTGATAGTTCAACCATTGCAATATTGAGCGGATTGGCGATCATTCTTTCTTTTGGCAAGGCAGTAGTCGTAAAACGTGAGAATTCTAATAAAACTAACCAAAACAGGCCTGACGCTTCTATTGTAGGTAACACAGCATTCTTCGCTACATTCAGAGTTTCTGCTGTATAGCCTAAAACAGAGCCCAAGAATGGGATATCTTGAGCTACACCACGCAGCAGGCGAAAGGGCAGGGCTGCTACCTGGTTAATGTAAAGAGAGGCCTTTTGTATAAACACTATAGGTGCAAAAATTGTACCTTTTACGATGTTACCGCTTGCATAAACAATACTTTTACCTATTTGTAAGGGGCTTGCAGGATAGGTCTCTAATCCCTTTTTAATATGAAATAATTGCTCAAATTCTTTATCAAATTTTCTGCCACCAAGATAAGCACTATTATCCTTTTTTCTGAATAAATCTAATGCCACGGCTTTTTGGATAGCCTTAGCGCAGCGAAATAAAATTCTATCTTTTACACTAAAAGTCGTTTGTTGTTCGATATAATGTTGCAGTGCTGTTTCCAAGGAGAGCGTCTTATCTATGTCCTTATCTTCTAAGCGCTCAGCTAAACCTGGAAATTGATTTAAGTCTAACGCCTTCACGTCTTTGATCTCTTTGAGCAATGCCATGGCATTAAAGGCAAGCTGCACATTCACAAGACGCATAAATGCAACTAATGCTTTTGATTCAGAATAATCTAACTCTTTTTCAGCACTAAAATGCTTCTTCACCAAGACATGCAAGTCTTGAATATAATGATTACCTTGAGATATAAGCGAATGTATATATTCTGTTAAAGAAGAATTATTCGGTTTTTCAAATAGAAATCTCAAAATTTCATTTAATTTCTGAGAAGCAGAAGCATCATTGCACCATGCACCACTATACTCGAGTACATCTATGTTTAATGCAGAACGAATTTTTTTCTCAAAAAAATCATCTTGCCAGCCGCGTTGAGGGATACTGGGATTATTCATTCTTTCAAGAAGGTTGATCGCACATTCAGGTGCAATTGCATCTAATAGTGGTTGGACAGCGCAACGAATTTTATCTGGTTTGGGACCTATTGTTGACATAAGGTTGTTCCTAGCCGACCGAAGGAAGGCTGGATGCTAACACAATTTAGTCAACGAGATAAAGCTTTTCAATAAAAAAGCTTTATCTCCACTCCTTGTGACACGAAATAGTATAAACCTACCTATATCCATTCTTGTGGCTGTAAGAACCTTTCATAAAGCATTGCTTCAGCAGATCCTGACTCAGGTTGCCATTGGTATTCCCATGACACATGGGGTGGTAAGGACATTAGAATTGACTCCGTACGCCCTCCAGACTGTAAGCCGAATAAAGTGCCTCTATCATAAATTAAATTAAATTCCACATACCGCCCACGTCTATAGCGCTGAAATTGACGTTCACGTTCCCCAAAGGGAAGTTGGTGACGTTTTTGCACGATAGGTCCATATGCTGGCCAAAAATGCGAGCCGACCGAATTCAAAAAGGCAAAGCATTGCTCAAAATCCCATCCCCAAGTGGCAGTATTGAGATCATCAAAAAATAACCCGCCGATCCCCCTCGTTTCTTGACGATGCGGTAAATAAAAATATTGATCAGCCCAAGTCTTATACTTGGGATAAATATTTGCCCCAAATTTCTCACAAGCTCGACGAGCAGTTTGATGCCAATAAACAGCATCTTCTTCAAAGGGATAATACGGGGTTAAATCAAATCCACCCCCAAACCACCAAATAGGCTCTTCACCCGCTTTATGTGCAATAAAGAAGCGCACATTCATATGGCTCGTTGGCACATAAGGATTTAAAGGATGGATAACACAGGAGATCCCCATCGCTTCAAATTCTCTACCTGCAAGTTCAGGTCGATGCGCTGTTGCAGAAGCGGGCATTTGATCGCCAAAGACATGTGAAAAATTTACGCCGGCACTTTCAAACACATTGCCATTGCGCAATAAACAAGTGATACCCTCACCATTTACTCCCACCCCTTTGGGCCGTAGCCATTTATCATTCAAGAATGATTTAGATTCAAACACCTGTAATGATTGGCACAAATGATCTTGTAACGTTAAAAAATATTCTTTAATGGGACGGGTACAAGGCATGATAACAACTCCAGCATAAAGATTATTCATCTTGGATTTCTTCCTTCCCCCACCTGCGGGAGAAGATGGCATATAACGCCGGGTGAGGGTCTTTGATATGAGGACTCTCACCTAACCCTCTCCCGTCGGGAGAGGAGATAAGAATTAAGCAGAACGATACACTTCACCAGTCAATGCATCTTGAATTGTCGTGGGATTCAAAACTCCCCCAACTTCTCCTGCTAGCACACCGGCAATTTTATCTCCAAAATAGTTAAAAACATCTTGTCCCTTTCTAAAGGGCGTGCTTGAGGCTACATTTGCGCTAGTAGAAACAATCGCACCCCCAAAAGTCTCACATAATGCTTTCGCTTCAGGGTGAGCGGTGACGCGCACAGCCACACTTGAGTGTTGCCCTTTAATTAAAGGCAATACTTTTGTCGTTGCGGGAAATACCCAAGTGTAAGGTCCTGGCCAAGAGGTTTGAATTTTCTCCCATTGTGTTAAAGAGATTTTATTGCAGTCGATATAAGGTAAGACTTGTTGAATATCACTGGCAATTAAAATAAATCCTTTAGCGCTATCCCGTTGTTTTAAGCTTATCAATGCTTCTATCGCACTAAGGCTCAGCGGGCAGCAACCCAATCCAAATATCGCTTCAGTAGGATAGGCAATCACCTTTTGTTGCTGCAAATAAGCAACACTTTGCTCAAGGGAAAGAGGGTAAAATGACATTAAGATTGCAAGGTTAATGCAATTTTTTCTTGTAGTGCCGCATCTTTTTCAGCAATCTTCTTAGCATTATTTTGTCTTTGTTGAATCAATTTTTCGTATAACGCGGCATCTTGCAGTGCTAATATTTGCGCGCTTAAAAAGCCTGCATTTTGAGCACCTGCTTTACCAATTGCGACACATCCTACAGGAATACCTGCTGGCATTTGTACCGTTGATAATAATGAATCCATACCTTGCAGGCTCCCCCCTTCAAGTGGAACACCAAGTACAGGCTTTAAAGTATGTGCTGCGACAGTTCCTGCTAAATGGGCAGCCAAGCCTGCGGCACAGATAAAAACGGCACAGCCCCGTTTTTCAGCATCTTTTACATAGGCCAGCGTACGCTCTGGTGTACGATGAGCCGAAGAGACCTTCACTTCAAACGCAATGCCAAAAGAAGCTAATATTTCTGTTGTCGCTTGCATGACAGGAAAATCACTATCTGAACCCATTAAAATCGCAACAAATGGTTTAGTCATAGCATATCTCTCAATGAAATTAGGATGAAATTGATTGCATGTTTGTCATTGCGAGGAGCTTCACGAGCAAGCAATCCAGTTTTTATTCTCTTGGATTGCTTTTGCCCGCAATGACAGCGAGTCCTTGATTTGGCTGGGAGTATATCGCAAAAGAGACCCAAGAAAAAAGGATTATGTGCCTTCTGTTTCGGTCTCTAAATCGTAAGGCTCTGAAAACTTACAATCTTTTTGAGGACATACCCGTTCTGTTCCGTTGCGTTTTGTGGTTTTTATCGATGTTATTGGCCATTCACAAAGCGGACAAGGTTTTGCCAACGGCGTATACCAAAGCGCATATTTGCAATCAGGGTAACGAGCGCAAGAAAAAAAGACTTTACCCTGGCGCGATTTACGCTTCAAAATATTTGCCTGATGACAAGAAGGACATTCAACGCCCGTATCCTCAGGTTTTTCTAAGGGCTCAATAAATTTACATTCTGGATAATTACTACATCCAATAAATTTACCGTATTTACCCTTCTTTATTTGTAAAGCCCCACCACAATCAGGACAGGTACGCCCTTCTACCGTTTCTGTAACTTGCGATGCCGCATTATTATCTTCAAGACTGCGCGTATAGTCGCATTCAGGATAACTTGTGCAGCCAATAAACCGCCCTCGTCTTCCCAACCGGATAGATAAAGGAGAACCACATTGAGGACATTTTTCTTCGATAGGCTCCTGCGTGACATCTTTGCGCTGAACATTCTCTTGAATTTCTTTTACCAGTGAAATAAAAGGATGCCAAAATTCTTTCAAAACGGGACGCCATTCTTTCTCACCACGAGAAATATCGTCGAGCTCATCTTCCAATCCTGCGGTAAATCCATAATCCACATATTGCTGGAAATAAGTCGTTAAAAAGCGATTGACGACTCTACCCACATCCGTTGGATGAAAGCGTTTGTTTTCCAAAACGGCATATTCACGTTGTTGTAAGGTCCCAATGATCGTCGCATAGGTTGAAGGACGACCAATGCCATACTCTTCTAACGTTTTCACCAAAGTGGCTTCTGAGTATCGGGGGGGGGGTTCAGTAAAATGCTGCTCAGGACGAATTTCTTGAATGGGTAAAACATCGCCCTCTTTAAGCGGAGGCAACATTTTGCCTTCATTATCTTTATCTTTTTTCGCGCTATCGTCTAAGCCTTCTTCATAAACTTGTAAAAAGCCGGGCTCAGAAACAATCGAGCCATTTGCACGAAAGATATTATTTTCACCACATGTCAAATCTACTGCGACTGTATCAATTGTGGCCGGAATCATTTGACAAGCGATAGTTCGCTTCCAGATCAAATTGTATAACTTGTATTGATCAGCACTTAAGGCATGCTTAATATCATCTGGAATGATAGCCGCAGAGGTTGGACGAATCGCCTCGTGTGCTTCTTGTGCATTTTTCGCTTTAGTTTTGTAAAAATGTGGCGTATCGGGCAAGGCATCTTTACCATAACGCGACTCTATCACTTGGCGTATTTCTTCTACAGCAACAGCTGCTAAGTTTACTGAGTCGGTACGCATATAGGTAATCAGACCGACAGCCCCTTCGCCGATATCGATACCTTCATAAAGCTGTTGTGCAATACGCATAGTGCGCTGAGCACCAAAACCTAATTTTCGTGAAGCTTCCTGTTGTAAAGTCGAGGTAGTAAAAGGCGCAGAAGGATTTCGCTTACGCTTCTTTTTCTCAATATTTTTAACAACAAGGGAGCCCTTGCCTTCACGTTTGAGCGTGGAGACAACATGCTCAGCCCTGTCCACATCAGTAATTGAAAACTGCTTTAATTTTTCGCCTTCAAACTCAACTAGTTTTGCACTAATGGCTTGTTTTTTCTGTGTAGCATCTGCTTCAATTGTCCAGTATTCTTTAGGAATAAAACTTTCAATTTCAAGTTCACGTTCAACTATCATACGAAGCGCGGGACTTTGGACACGGCCTGCCGATAATCCCGGTCGAACTTTGCGCCACAAAAGTGGTGACAAGTTAAACCCCACTAAATAATCCAACGCTCGACGCGCTTGCTGCGCATTTACTAAATCTTGAGATAAATCTCGAGAATGGTTGATAGCCTCCAAGATAGCTGATTTGGTGATCTCATGAAAAACGACTCGACGCACAGGCTTGTCTTTTAACAACCCCTTTTCCTTCATGATTTCACAAATATGATAAGCTATCGCTTCACCTTCGCGATCAGGGTCGGTTGCAACTAGCAATTCATCGTTCTTTTTCAAAGTGTCTGCTATCGTTTTAACATGGTTAGCGTTCTTTTCGATAACAACATATTTCATTGCAAAGTCATTATCTGGATCAACCGCACCTTCTTTGGGTAGCAGATCACGCACATGCCCATAGGAAGCCAATACTTGATAGCCTTTGCCCAAGTATTTTTTGATAGTCTTAGCTTTGGCTGGCGACTCAACCACCACCAAACGATTTGTCATCGTAAAGGTTACTCCGTTTTCATGTCAGCTTTAATGTAAAACTGATTCAGACTCGCTATATATAAGATCTTCTATCCATGCCAGCATGTCCTCATGCAGGCCACTATTTAACAGTACTAGACCAACAATACGCTTAAATTGTTGCAAACTTAAGTGATCTACCTCAATTGCCATGGCTCTGTCTATAATAATTTCGCGTGTGGTTGCATCCAATACTTCCATATTCTCTAATTGGTGTAGGAACCCGCGACAAGAAACATCCAACTTATGTTGTTCTTGAGGAAGGTATACACGTATCGCATTACTCGGCGTTTGAATGAGGGTAGACTCGGTTTGTTTAATCTCGGCTAACTCACCTAACCAATCAAACGCTTTAGAGATATCTATAGTATCAAATCCAGCTTCTTCCAATTCACAAGCCAACGTTTTTTCATCTGTGGGCATGCCATCTTCGATACTCAGGTAGTTATCAAATAAAAACATGAGCACATCAATCACATTTTCTTTCATTGTTTATCCACCTGTTCCAATACGGATATAACCTCCCGGAACACAAGCGACTACTCCTTGCAATTCCAGCTCTAATAGAATCGAGGAAACCTCCTCTACGGTCAATCCTGATCTGTCGACGATAAGATCAATTGGGGTGCACACCTCACTAACGTGCGCTAACAATGGTAATGATGTTGAAGGTCGAAGCTCCTTTTTAGGTTTGGATCGGATCGCCGAAGCAAAATCTTGCTGCTTCGTCTCACAACCTTTTGTTGCAAGCATAGGAAATTCTTCCATGATATGTTCAATGCTTTCAACACATTTTGCGCCTTGTCGGATCAACTGATGACATCCCCTGGCCATAGGGTTATGAATGGATCCTGGAAGCGCAAAAACTTCTCTCCCTTGATCCAAAGCATAGTTCGCCGTGATTAAAGAGCCACTTTTCAACGCTGATTCCACCACTAAAACACCCCATGACAACCCACTAATTAATCGATTACGTTGCGGAAAGTTTGAAGGTAAAGGGGGAGTCCCAATTGGAAACTCTGAAACTAAGGCACCTTTCTCTGTAATTTGCTGCGCCAAAGCCTTATGTTTTGCCGGATAAATTTGATTGAGACCACTTCCCAACACTGCAATCGTGATCCCTAATGCAGCTAAAGTCCCCTCATGACTGCATGCATCAATACCTAATGCCAAGCCACTTGTGATTGCCCACCCATGCTGTGACAAAACGCTCGCAAAATGATAAGCATTCTCTCGCCCTAAGGCGCTTGGATGTCTGCTGCCTACAATAGCGAGTTGCCGATAGTGCAATGCATTTATTTTGCCACAAACAAATAAAATCGGCGGCGCTGTCTCTATCTGCCTTAACAGCTCGGGATACGCTTGATCATTTATCGTTACAATATGATTTTGTTCTTCTTCTGACCACTTAAGATCACTTTCTACGCCCTTCCAATCTGGAACAAATGCTGAAATCCCATGGTGTTTACACCATTTATCAAAATCAGGACGCAGCGCCCCTCCAGAGAAGCAATCTGACAAACTTTTTGTCTGTTCAAGCAGTGCTGCAAATTTTCGCGGACCTATTCCAGGGCATCGACGAACAGCAAGCCAGGAAGCAATTTCATCTTCATTTTTCGCTTGGATTTGAAAGCGAGATCCTTGCATACTCACAAACTAAGCCACAATCATCTTCTTTAAAGTTCGCTAGTCTATGGCTTACCGACCTCATCTAGCAAATAAATTGGTCTTGTCGCACTCATCACTAATACATAGCTAACTTTATCAAAGACTCTAAAAACAACACTTGTTCCTATCCTAAGTGGCGGAAATCGGTAAACTCTGTCTGTTTCAAAAAGTAAGCGAGAAGGAATATCTTTTTTAGTTTGATATATAGCCAACACATCGCCGACTTCTCGGCATCGATCTGTGCCTCCTGTGACGACAAGTACCTGATACTGGCCAATTTGGGTTACTCCTCCAAAGACGGAAATAATTTGCCCTTCTGGTTCGCCTTGAGGGTATTTGGGCACAAAATAGGGACTAATTTTTTCTTTTAAAGTGTGTGTCACCCTATCGCCTATTTTTACTTCAGCAAAGCTTTGCGTGAGAATTAATCGCGCGGGCTCCCCAGCTCTTTCTACTTGTGCTTTCCCTAATAAAAGACCTTCTACACCTAAAAAGGCTTTTGTTTTGGGATCAATATAGGTTTTTTCCGGTCTAAAAACAGCGTAAACATCCTCTTTTTCTAAAGATGACATTCTACTAACATAAAATCTATCGCCTGCACCAATGACTATATGATCTTCATCCAATGCAATAACTGGAGGGCAATGTTTCGCTTGAGAAGGCGTTACTACGCGCGACTCATTTAAAAAAGGGTTAATAACATGCAACGGAATGGCTGGAATAGCCCTATCTACAGGCAATTCTCTCACACGAGGACGCAGCTTAATAATGCCGGTTTGCTTATTAAGAATACGTGTATTTTGGCTGCGCTCTAACTGCAATCTAGGTTGGCCTTCTTGGTAAGAAAGCACGATACGATCACCCGGATAGATACGATCGGGATCTTCAATCGCAGGATTTGCCTGCCAAATTTGTTGCCATCGCCAAGGATCACGTAAAAAACGACAAGCAATATCCCACAAAGTATCCCCAGCCTGTACACGATAACTTTGCGGCGCATTCTCAATAAGCCAGTTGTTATCATCTTGTGCACTACCCAGAGAAGAAAAGAGGCTTATCAGTAAAGCGATATACCATTCTGACGCCCGCCTCCACATTCTTGTCATCAGCAAACTCCTTTTCGCGAAACTCTTCGCATTCGAATTTTAGGTGCTGTTGCCTTCGCCTATCTCACAAAAGTCATGTTTGTATACACTCCTATTGTTCGAAGGCTCGGCGCCTAACCTAAAAATCGACTGCTGGAGTATATGCAATGCTTTTTTTTTCCGACGAGATTATAATGCTAGGCACTCTAATTTTGCTACAAAACTAACATTTGCAAGCATGTCCTTGTATACTATCCCAATGTTTAATCGGAAAAGAAAGTTTCAACCATGTCTACATTAAAAATATTAAAATATCCGCAAAAGGGCCTACGTGAAATCGCCCCCATCGTTACCCAGTTTGATGATGCGTTGCGCCAAACCGTCAAAGAAATGTTTGAAAAAATGTATGCAGATCAAGGTTGTGGATTGGCTGCAACCCAGCTTGGCCTTTCTCTTCGGTTGTTTGTCATGGATACCTCTCCTCAACAAAACCAACCTATATGTATCATTAATCCTGAAATAATTTCAAAAGAGGGAGAGTCAATTTCGGAAGAAGGATGCCTATCTTTCCCGGGCGTTTATGCAAGAGTGATGCGCGCCACTAAAGTGACTGTGAACTATCAAGATGAATTTGGTCAACCCCAAACTATGACAGCAGATGGATTAACTTCGCATTGCATACAACACGAATCTGAGCATCTCGATGGCGTTCTTTTCATCGATCACTTTTCCAAACTAAAGCGTATGATGATGCTTAAAAAATTAGAAAAAGTACAAAAGGCAGCTGCCGCGGAGTAAGATTATTCATGAGGATAGTATTCGCTGGGACGCCCATTTTCGCTGAAATACAGCTACAAGCTTTATTACAAGCTAAACGTAACATTGTCGCTGTTTATACGCAGCCAGATAAACCCGCCGGTCGGGGTCAGCACTTACAGATGAGCCCGGTCAAAATGTTGGCGCAACGGCATGATATTCCCGTAGAACAACCTATCAGTTTAAAATCGCCTGAGGCCCTTGCCACCTTAGAACAATACCAAGCAGATGTGATGATTGTTGCGGCTTATGGCTTGTTGCTGCCAGAAGCCATTTTAACATTACCCCGCTTTGGCTGTATTAACGTGCATGCATCGATACTTCCCCGCTGGCGTGGCGCCTCTCCTATCCAACAAGCTATCTTAGCTGGAGATCAAGAAACCGGCATTAGCTTAATGCAAATGGATATAGGCTTAGATACGGGTGATATCCTCGCACAAAAAAATTGTGAGATCACAAAAGAAGACACATCCGAAACCCTCCATGACAAATTAGCGCAATTGGGTGCTGAGTTATTAGTAGAGAAACTCGAAGAGATCACCCATTCACCAGCTCCTCGTAAACAAAGCAACATGAATACACCTGTCACACATGCAGGCAAAATTACCAAAGAACAAGGGCGTATTGATTGGCATACCTCGGCAAAAGAAATTGATCAGAAAATACGTGCTTTTAATCCATGGCCTGTGGCGTTTACCCATATTGATGGCACGTTGATCCGCATATGGAAAGCACTGGCTTCTCCTGGCACTTTTATAGGAAAGACTCCTGGATCTATTATTGATCATACCCCTACAGGAATTTTGGTTGCCACGGCTGATGGCAGTCTATGTATAGAACAAGCTCAACTACCAGGGAAAAAAGTAATGGCAATGTCTGAGATTTTAAAAGGACATGCGCATCTTTTTGCTATTGGTCAGCAATTTAATTAGAAATAGTAAACGATATGAAAAATACAAATACTCGCGCCCTTGCTTGCAAAATTTTGCTTAAAGTGGTGAAAGAAGGCAAATCCTTTCATCCACAATTCATTACAACAATCTATCCTAAACTAGACCCACGTGATGCTGCCTTTGTTGCTCACTTATGCTTTGGTGTATTGCGATATTATCTACGGTTACAAGGCTGGCTGCACACTCTGATGCGTCAACCTTTAAAACCTAAAGATCAGGATCTGACGTTACTGCTAATGATTGGGCTCTATCAAATCCATTATACCGACATTCCACCTTATGCATCCATCCATGCAACAGTCGAAGCATGCCGTCAATTAAGCAAAAATTGGGCATTAAAACTGGTTAATGGGGTTTTACGTGAAGCCCAGCGACAAGGAAAAGAAATCCACCCTCACCATAACCAAGAAATCCGTACAGCACATCCTGCTTGGTTAGTTCAAACGCTACAACAAGCTTGGCCAACAGATTGGGAAACGATTATAGAAGCCAATCAGCAACATCCACCTTTTGCATTACGGGTAAATTTAAACAAAATCAGCCGAAATGATTACTTGCAAAAACTCGAAGATAACCAAATTGCAGCCAACTCAATGGCATTTTGCGAAGCAGGTATTATTATTGATAATCAAACAGCACTAGAGGCATTACCAGGTTTTAATGAAGGTTTTGTCAGCGTTCAAGATGGAGCCGCTCAATTAGCCGCGACGTTGCTTGAGGTAGAAGCCGGGCATCACATTCTTGATGCCTGTGCCGCCCCTGGCGGCAAAACAGCACATTTGTTGGAATTACATCCACAGATCAGTGTTGTTGCGATTGAAAAAGATAGCGAACGTTTTGCCCGTTTAAATAATACATTGAAACGCCTTGAATGCGCGGCTAATACACTTTGTGCTGATGCGACCGCCCCTGAAGCTTGGTGGGATGGACAACTTTTCGATCGTATCCTACTCGATGCGCCTTGTTCCGCGACCGGGATCATTCGTCGCCATCCTGATATCAAGCTTCATCGCCAGCCAGAAGATATATTATTGTTAGCAAAACAACAAACCCTTCTTCTAGAGAAATTGTGGCCGTTACTCAAACCAGGTGGCATACTGATATATGCGACCTGTTCCATTTTGCCACATGAAAATGTAGACAGGATTGAGCACTTTTTGCAAACACATCCCGATGCACAGGAATATCCTTTGCAGGGTACATGGGGTGCTGCGCAAAAATATGGCCGACAAATATTGCCGGGGCAACATACCATGGATGGATTTTATTACGCACGATTGTGTAAAAAAAGATGAAAATCATAATATTAGGTGCAGGCCAAGTCGGCGGCACATTAGCAGAACATCTTAGTATCGATAATGATGTCACGGTGGTGGATACTAATCCTGATCGCCTCAATGATCTCCAAGAACGATTAGATATTCGTACGGTTTGTGGACCTGCATCTTATCCCAATATTCTATTAAACGCAGGTGCAGAAGACGCTGATCTTATCATCGCGGTAACCAATTCTGATGAATCGAATATGATTGCCTGCCAAGTTGCTTATAACTTGTTTAGAACGCCGACAAAAATAGCGCGAGTGAGAGCCACTCAATATGTTGCTTATGAGGAACTGTTTGGTAGCGATGCACTTGCCGTCGATATGCTAATTAGCCCTGAACATCAGGTGATGCAGCATATTAAACGATTAATAGAACACCCTGATGCACTCCAAGTGGTGAATTTTGCTCAAGGAAAAGTTCAGCTTGCCGCTGTGCGCGCATTCTATGGTGGTCCTCTCGTAGGGCATGCTTTAGGCAACATGAAAAAGCATATGCCACATGTTGATACAAAAATCGTCGCTATTTTTCGGCGCAATAAACCCATCATTCCCACCGATGATACAATCATCGAACCAGATGATGAGGTTTTTTTCTTGGCAACACCCTCGCATATTGATGCTGTGATGAGCGAATTACGCCAGCTTGATCAGCCCTATAAGCGCGTGATTATTGCTGGTGGCGGGAATATTGGCGCTAAACTCGCAGAAGCCTTAGAGCATCAATTTCATGTCAAGGTCATCGAGCACTCTTTACCTCGCACGCAAATTTTAGCCGCTGAATTGAATAAAGCGGTTGTATTACACGGCGACGCGGCAGATAGAGAATTATTATTGGATGAAAATATCCAAGAAACTGATGTGTTTTGCGCAGTCACCAATCACGATGAAGCCAATATTATGTCATCTATTTTAGCAAAACGCTTAGGCGCTCACAAAGTGATGGCGTTAATCAATCGCTCAGCTTATGTCGATGTCGTTGAAGGTGGCGATATTGATATTGCCATTTCACCACAACAAGCGACGATTGGCAGCCTATTAACGCATGTGCGCAGAGGAGATGTCGTCAATGTGCACTCCTTGCGTCGAGGCGCTGCAGAAGCTATCGAGGCTGTCGCCCATGGAGACAAAAAATCTTCCCAGGTGATTGGCAGAAAAATTCATGAGATCACGCTACCCCCTGGTACGACCATTGGCGCTATCGTACGTGATGATCAGGTGATTATTGCAAATGAAGATTGTGAAATTGCTGCAGAAGATCATGTGATTTTATTTGTGATTGATAAAACCCGAATTGCGCAAGTCGAACGTTTGTTTCAAGTAGGGATCACTTTTATATAGCTATGCAAATCGCTACCACATCCCGCATCTTGGGTCTTTTGCTCATGTTGTTGAGCCTGACTTTTGTTCCTCCTCTGATGGTTGAACAATGGTATCAGGATGGTTATTTATTGCCTTATTTTATTCCTTTTACATTTACACTTGGCATCGGTTTTTTACTTTGGTTTATTTCAAAAGATCATAAAACCGCCTTAAGAACCCATGATGGATTTCTCATCGTGGTTCTTTTTTGGCTAACAGCCTGCTTTGTTGGTGCATTACCACTTTGTTTAACTTTTGTACCCAAGCTTTCATTTACAGATGCTTTTTTTGAATCGGTTTCAGGTTTCACAACAACTGGCGCAACTATCCTAACCAATTTAGATCAATTACCTCACTCTATTTTGTATTATCGACAGCAATTACAATTTTTAGGTGGGATAAGCATTATTCTCTTGGCGGTAGCTATTATCCCAACCCTAGGGATAGGCGGTATGCAACTCTTTCGCACCGAAATCTCAGGTCCTGTCAAAGACGACAAGCTCACTCCTCGTATTACCCAAACCGCTAAAGTTATCTGGGGCGTCTATGTGACCTTGATTGGGCTTTGTGCGCTCTCATATTGGCTAGCTGGAATGTCTTTATTTGATGCCATTGGCCATAGCTTTAGTACTGTTTCAACCGGTGGATTCTCCACCCATGATGAAAGTTTTGGTTATTTTTCTAGCCCCAACATCAAACTAATCGCAATTGTTTTTATGTTTATTGGCGCGATTAACTTTAATCTCCATTTCTTAGTTTTTAAACGTAAAATGTTCCGCGTCTATTTTCAGGATCCCGAACTGCGGTTCTTCACACGCTTGTTTATCTATAGCATTGCTATCGTTTTAATTGCCCTCCTTGTTTATGGGGCACATAAGCATTCGCCGATACTGGCATTTGATGCCTTTTTTGAAATTTGTTCTCTTCTTACCACAACAGGCTTTAATGCGACGAATATTCCTTTTCCAGGATTTATCCCCATCATGCTTCTTTTCTTGGGGATCATTGGTGGGTGCTCAGGTTCAACGGCAGGTGGGCTTAAAGCCGTACGTGTACTCTTACTGCAAAAGCAAGGCACGCGCGAAATTCGCCGTCTTATCCACCCCCATGGTCAATATGCTGTCAAACTAGGTGATAAACCTATTGGTCCTAGGGTTATTGAAGCGATTTGGGGATTTTTTGCTATCTATTTTGTTGTATTTATTTTGCTATTGTTAATGCTGCTGGCGGTAGAAGAAGATTTTTATTCCGTGTTTACCGCCTTAGTCGCTACCCTTTCTAATTCTGGGCGAGGGCTAGGGAACGTTGCGGTCAATTTCTCCTCTCTTTCTGATTATGCTAAATGGATATTAAACTTTGCAATGCTGGCAGGACGTCTTGAGATCTTCACTATCCTTGTGCTTTTTTCACCTACCTTCTGGCGCCGCTAAGCGAACTGATAACAGGTAAAAATCAGTCGCTTAAAGCCCAAGACTTTCCCCGATTCACGCCGGTCACCTGATTCGAAACATTAAAGCATTTTTAACTTGACAGAAAAGTCACCTCGGCATAAGGTGATCGAAGTTTATCTTAATAACGACGATCTTAAATGTTTCACATACATCATTTTCATGCCAAGTCCTACCGAAAGTCTCCCTAGGGAGCACATTCACCGTCACATTTAATCTGTTTTTTTAAAGAATTTAGTGATCCCCTGATAGACTTGGGAGCATAAGATGTCTCGTAAACTCACATTTTGGTCAGTATTTGCTTTAGTCACCGGTAGCCAAATCGGCTCTGGCATATTCATGTTACCCGCCAGTCTTGCCCCATTTGGAGCGTTAAGCCTTGCAGGATGGCTGATCTCCGGCATCGGCGCTGTCATGCTTGCATTAGTCTTTGCAGCCCTTTGCACACGCTTTCCCCGCACCGGCGGCCCGCATGCTTACGTACAAGAAGCCTTCGGACCCTCCTGTGGCTTTTTTACAGGATGGACATATTGGGTAATTTCATGGGTCAGCACGACCGCAGTCATCACAGCAAGCGTGGGATATCTTACCCCCTTGCTTGGCGATATCCCTTCTTATATTAAACTTATTTTAGAAGTTGCCTTATTGGTGGCCATCACCGCTATTAACTTTAAAGGCGTACAAACAGCAGGTAGAGTAGAATTTTTTCTCACCGCGCTTAAAACAATCCCCTTACTTCTTGTTCCCTTTATTGCACTTTTCTTTTTCAACAAGGAAAACTTTGCTTCAATGTCAATCGTAGATTCTGCTTCACAAGATCTTTCCAGTATCTTAAAGAACGTAACTATGCTGACATTATGGGGCTTTATTGGTCTAGAATCGGGCACGACACCAGCAGGTAGTGTTGAAAATCCTACGAAAACAATTCCTCGTGCAGTGGTCTTAGGTACGCTGTTTGTCGCTGTATTGTATTTCTTCAATAGTTTAGGAATTATGGGCGCCTTGCCTGCTAACGAACTGATAACATCAACCGCCCCTTATGCAGATGCGGCACGCTTTATGTTTGCTGGTAATTGGCATTTAATGATTTCTTTAATAGCGGCTATTGTCTGTATTGGCACCCTCAATGCTTGGATCCTTGCAAGCGGTCAAATTGCACTCGGGCTTGCACAAGATAAATTAATGCCGGAAATTTTCAGCAAAAAGAATCGTCATGGTGCACCGTTTTGGGCATTGCTCGTTAGTTCAATTGGTATTCTGCCACTTTTATTTCTCACGCAAAATGAGACTTTAGCTAAACAAATCAATGTCATCATTGATTTCTCAGTGATCTGCTTTCTTTTTGTTTACGCTTTTTGCTGCTTGGCCCACCTAAAACTGTTGTGGACACAAAAAGACAAGACCACCTTGTTACCCTGGCTATATACCTTCGCAGCGCTTATTTTTTGTGGCTGGATCATTTCTGCGACGCCTCTTAAAACGCTGTTTATTGCCAGTCTTTTTGTATTAAGCGGCATTCCTGTTTTTCTTTTTCAAAAAAGAAAAATAAATTTCCTTTCTGAAAAACCTCTTCCTGAAAAGATCTTGGCTAACACACTTGCATGATCTCTTGTCTCTTGCTATGGCAAGAGACATAGATAAATATCCAGAGGTTGCAATAGCGCTTATGTTTGAATAAACTTCGTTTTTTCAACCTTTGCTTTCTTTTCATCGTCTAAAACTTATAACAAAAAAGAGTTAAAATATGCCAGGAAAACAAACGCCGCAAGAACGTCTTGCTTATTACATGAGCAAGCTTTTTAACGAAATTGGTGATACCAATTATAACTCCAAAAGAAATATCATTACGCTTTTAAAAGAACATCCTCAAGAAATAGATTTAAATACCCAATTCACGAACGGCCTGCAGCAAGGTAATTCTTTATTTTTTGTCATTTGTAACATTTTCCCCAAATTGCTCCCTTTAGTCATCGACGAAGCTACATCTTTAGAAAAACTTGCGGCGTTAGATTTTAGAACTAAAGCGGTTAAAGGAAATTATGCAGGATATAGCCCATTTCAGCTGTTAACATTATCCGCTATCAGTGGTCTTCCCGAAGCAAAAACTGCTTTAACGATACTTCTAAATAAAATCCCCTTTAATCAACTTGCTTATCAGGATCTACTTGGCTTCAATGATACAATCGATGTTGGCGATCAAAAAGGCTGTACACCGTTTTGGTTTATCGCGCTGGGCGCCTACAATGGATTACATAAATGGTTAAATATCACCTTAGAAAAATTCCACCGTCTTAATCTTTTTGCGCTTTCTCGTGCAACAAAAGAAAGTGATAACTGCAGCGTTTACGATATACTGAAAAATACGCAATGGAAAAGCAACATCGATTTTCTAATGGCTTTTCAAACAGCGAGATTTTTATATGAGCAACTACGCTCAAGCAATTTTCAAGCTGATCCTAGTCTTTTACAACAGCAATTAGAAGCGACAGAACAATTGGCATTTGTTGCCCAAAATGAAGGACACCTTGATGTTTTTTGTCACCTTGCGATGTTTTATCGTGAAATAGGTGATGTGGAGAACATGAAAAGAGCGGTGAATAATATTTCTTCTCATAGCCCACATTATCAAGAATTTCATTTCCACATGGCAAATGAATTAAGAACAAATAAGCAGGATTTTGTTAACCATTATGATCCCACACCCAAAAGTCCAGCCACATCGGCCACACAACGCGATGACATGTTGGTGGAGGTCGTTTGCCATGGTTTAAAATCAGGAGAAGAAGCGGCCAACTCTGTTAGAGATGCTATTTTTCTCTATGCTGATCCTGAACAAAAACGACAACCTGGTGTTACAATCGATGGCGTAATACATGGACAACCCTATGATCCGGCTTTTGATCGCATTAAAGGAAAAACGCCAGAAGGCCATATTTCAGGCAGCCCTACCACCGTGAGATCCATTCTTAATGCATTTAGAAAAAATGTCTCCCAAGCTCATGAAATAGAAAAGTTGAGGCAAAAAATCCAAAAAATATCTCAACACTGCCATGAGCATGGTCTTGAGCTGCCAAAATCACCCAGCTCGCCCAAACTTACTTAATTCTTCACACTCAATTTGAAAGCAAACAAACTTTCAAATATAAAGGTTTGTATTTCTGTCAAGGAGTGGCCCAGTGTATACTACTAGGCCACCCCTGGCAGCAATACAGGAACCTCTTTGATCCATGACAGGCGATAATGTAAAACCTTATACCTTTTCAGAAATTATCCAGGCATTACACCGATTTTGGGCTAAACAAGGGTGCGTTATTCTGCAACCTCTGGATATGGAAGTCGGCGCAGGGACTTTTCATCCTGCTTCTTTCTTAAGAGCCATAGGCCCAGAGCCTTGGTATGCCGCACATGTCCAGCCCTCTCGGCGTCCTACCGATGGTCGATATGGCGACAACCCTAACCGTACTCAGCTCTTTCATCAGTATCAAGTGGTTTTAAAGCCTTCGCCTTTAAACATTCAAGAATTGTATCTTGATTCCTTGCGTGCGATTGGCATCGATCCTGTTGAAAATGATATTCGCTTTGTTGAAGATAACTGGGAATCTCCTACGCTGGGCGCCTGGGGACTAGGGTGGGAAGTGTGGTTAAACGGTATGGAAGCAACGCAATTTACCTATTTCCAACAAGCTGGCGGCCTTGAATGCCAACCTGTCACAGGTGAGCTCGCATATGGTCTTGAACGCTTAGGCATGCATATTCAAAATAAGGACAGCATGTTTGATCTTCTCTGGGCAAGAACGCCTAATGGAGATGTTACTTATGGTGATGTTTTCCATCAAAATGAAGTGGAAATGTCTGCCTATAATTTCGAATTGGCCAATACTGAAATGCTATTTTCTCATTTCGATGATTATGAAAAAGAATGCCAGAAACTGATTGAAGCGAATTTACCTTTACCCGCTTATGAATTAGTGCTCAAGGCATCGCATACCTTTAACTTGCTCGATGCCAGAAGTGCTATTGCTGTCACAGAACGACAACGATATATTTTGCGCGTACGAAATCTCGCCAAAGAAGTGGCACAATCTTATTTTATCGCCCGTGAAGCTCTCGGGTTTCCTTTACTAGCAAAAGCATAAGAGAACGCTATGGCAGTGAATGACACGTTATTAATTGAAATTGGCACCGAAGAACTTCCCCCTAGCCATTTGGGAAGGCTGTCCAACGCTTTTGTTAAGCAAATTTGCCAAGCCTTCAATCTCCTTGGGATTTCCTACGGAAAAACAGAACATTTTGTCACGCCAAGACGAATAGCAGCACGAATATATGATGTGCCTTCTGAACAACCCACGCGGATTATCCAAAAACGTGGGCCTGCTTTAGCAAGTGCTTATGATGCCAAAGGGCAGCCTACTCCTGCCGCATTAGGCTTTGCACGCGGTTGTGGCGTCAGTATAGAACAACTGCAAACACAGGAAAGCGCACAAGGCGCTTGGCTGGTATTTGAGCAAGAAGAAAGTGGTAAAAAACTTATTGAGCTTTTGCCCAGTATCGTCGAACAAGCACTCAATGAGATCCCCGCAACCAAAAGAATGCGCTGGGGAGATAGTAAAGTTGAATTCTTACGTCCTCTTCATTGGATCATGGCTCTTCACGGCTCTACAACCTTACCCATTCAGGTTTTTGGGTTAACTGCCAGCAACCGCACACGCGGGCATCGTTTCCATTTTCCTGAGGCAATTACTTTATCTCATGCCAATCATTATGTAGAGGCACTCAAAGCCGTTAAAGTGATGGCAGATCAACAGGAACGCGAAAAAGTGATCCAAGAAGCGATTAATGCTCTTGCTAGAGAAAATCAAGGACAAGCTATTATTGAAGAATCCTTACTTGATCAAGTAAGTGGCTTGGTCGAATGGCCTGTGCCATTATATGCGCATTTTAACAAAGCATTTTTAGAAGTCCCGCAAGAAGCACTGATTTCCTCTATGCAAAATCATCAAAAATGTTTTGCCATCAATGATAATGAAGGAAAATTGTTGCCTACCTTTATCTTAATTAGCAATACAGAAGCCAAGCCTGCTGATAATATTGTTAAAGGTAACGAACGCGTGATGCATGCGCGACTTTCTGATGCAAAGTTTTTCTACGATCAAGATAGAAAAACGCCTTTAGTCTCAAGGCTAGAGGGATTAAAAAATATGATTTTCCAAAAACGTTTAGGCACGCTCTATGACAAAAGCCAGCGTATTGCAAAATTAGCAGGGCTCATCGGTAAGCAAATGGGGATCCCCAGTCAATTATGCGAACGTGCAGGAAAATTATGTAAAGCGGATCTACTCACTGAGATGGTATTTGAATTTCCTGAGCTACAAGGCATTATGGGAAATTACTACGCACTTAACGATGGTGAAAACAAAGAAGTCGCTTTAGCTATCAAAGAAAGTTATTTGCCGCGATTTGCTAAGGATGTTTTACCCCAGTCCCCTATTGGGATCTGTATTGCACTCGCTGATCGGCTCGACACATTAATAGGTATTTTTGGTATTGGCCAAATTCCTTCTGGTGATAAAGATCCTTTTGGTTTACGTCGTCAAGCCTTAGGGATCTTAAGAATTTTAATAGAAAACCAATTAACGCTGGATTTAGAAGAGCTTTGTCATATCGCAAGACATGGTTATGGCAACTTAATTGATGCTGAAGTTATTCCGCAAGTGGTTACTTTTTGCTTTGAACGGTTTAAAGCCTGGTACCAAGAGCAAAATGTCAGCATACAAGTACTAGAAGCAGTCATGGCAAACCGTCTCACCCAACCCTATGACTGTAGCCGCCGCGTTTTAGCGGTCAACTACTTCCAAACCTTACCAGAGGCGCAAAACTTAAGTGCTGCCAATAAGAGGGTACGCAATATATTGCAAAAAGGCGGTATTATGCTGAATATGCAAAAATTGCCTGAAATTGAGGCTTCTCTTCTTAAAGAAAAGGCGGAAAAAGACTTAAGCGATGCTATTAGCACTCTAAAAATTCAAGCAACGCCGTTGATTCAAAACGGGAAATACCAAGAAGCTTTAGTGTTACTAGCCCAACTCCAAAAACCTGTAGATACTTTCTTTGATGAAGTGATGGTCATGACGGATGATCAAGAGCTTAAAAAAAATCGCATCAACTTGCTCAGCCACTTATCTGCATTGTTTATGCAAATTGCTGATATTTCTAAGCTTGCATTATGAAGATGGTTATTCTAGATAGAGATGGTGTCATTAACATTGACTCTGAGGATTACATCAAATCACCAGAGGAATGGCACCCGATCCCAGGCAGCCTTGAAGCCATTGCATTGCTAAATCAGCACGGCTTTACTGTAACGATTGCAACCAATCAATCAGGGCTTGCTCGTGGGTATTATAGCGAAGAAATGCTGCAAAAAATCCACCAGAAAATGCATGATGCCCTACACCATCTTGGCGGCAAGATTGAGGGAATTTTTTATTGCCCACATGGACCCAATGATGATTGTTTGTGTCGCAAACCGAAACCCGGGCTACTCCAACAAATTGCTTCTACTTATGGGTTAACAACCCTAGAAAATGTCCCCTTCGTTGGGGATTCCATGCGAGACATAGAAGCTGCTATTGCAGCAAATGCCAAACCTGTTTTGGTGCATACTGGGAATGGACAAAAAACATATCAAAAGCATATGGAAAAATTAAAAGGGATCGACTCTTTTGCTAATTTATGGAATTTCGCCAAAGCATTATCCCATCCTTTCTGAACTTATCTCCTCCTATAAAACGATATATTACACCTTTACTAAATCTTGCTTCCATTTTCCATTCATCTCTTTTTTTCTCCAATTTTCTACGTTTATCAGTTCAAAACCTGCTTTAATCATTTGTGAGTGGATACTTACTTACCTAGATGACATAATTTCCAAAATCCTTCAATGGAACTATTTAGACTATTAATAGTCCTATTGAGAAAGCTTTAATTAATGAGTGGAGATTGCTGTCATGGCATTACAAGGTCCAAACGAAAACGCAAGAGAAGATTTAATTTCACAAACCATCATGCTGTTAAAAAATAAAAACAAGGGTAAAGCAGAGAAAGGTCTAACTGAAGAAGAGCAAGCAACAGAAATACTTAGCAAAGCTTTCTCTCAACTTAGCGGTTTAGAACATATTGATCTTCTAACGCCTATTCAATTTAATGATCGCGAAATTAATTTTCTAGAAATTATCTGTGAACAAGGTTGGACGACGGTATTAAAAGAACTCATGGCTGCAGCAAAACATGATCCGGCAAAAGTCCTTCTTTCTGTAGATAGAAACGTTTGGGCAGCAGCCAGAGATAGTCACATCATCGAAATATTAAATTCATATAACAAGAAAGGCTTTTCTCATCAAGAACTAAAACAAGAAAGAGAATATCCTGAGCTTGGCATAGAAGAAGATTTTGAAGAAGAACCCAGTTCTTTTGATCCTATTCTCGCCGCCTTCAGTGAGTCGAACGAGCCAAATCTTCGGCAAATTTTAAAAGAGACCGAACAATTATCTCAAATGAAAAACAGCCATCTTCGCCCCATGCCACCCACACGCTTTGGTGCGGCTCAAGGTGGTGGTGCAAAAGGCGCAGCCTATATTGGCTCCATTAAATCAATGGATGAAACCGGCGCACTAGACAGTCTAGAAGCCGTTGCTGGTGCATCAGCTGGTGCCATCAATGCTTTTATGATGGGAATGGGTTTAAATGGTGAACAAATAGCAGCGATGTCAGCACAGTTAAATTTTCAAGACTTTCAAGATGTTGTTTATTCCATGTATGGACTCAATGCAGGTGGCATGAAAGGCATACAAGCTCTTGGTATATTTACAGATGGTTATATCCATAAAGGCGAAAATTTCTTCAATTGGGCGCAAAGCTTGTTAGAACATGTCACAGGCGATCCTACTATTACCTTTGCTGAATATGAGGAACTTAGAAAACAACATCCCGCTTTGAAAGAATTAGTTTTTAAAGGATTTTCTTATACCGCAGAAAAAAAGGACGAAACTAAAGAATTTACCTTTTCGGCCGAAGACACCCCCAACGTATTACTCATAGATGCTTTGCGTGCATCGATGTCTTTTCCTACGGCCTTCAAACCTTGGGATGTTAGACAAAAAGATCCTAAAACTAAAGAAATATCCGTGATCGGCACCTTTGCCGATGGTGGTATTGGTAATAATTTTCCCATCGATGAATTTAATAAAAAGCGCTTTCAAGATGAAAATTATCCACTACAAGAAACTGCGCATAAAAGAAGCAGGATCCTTGTCATGCGAAATCCCTGCTCGGTTGGATTGAGTCTTTGCAGCTTAGAAAAGCTTGATCCTGAAATTACACCCTTTACCGACAGGATTATTGATCTGCGTTCAAAACAAACAGCGACAACACAATCTAGTGAAAAAACAACCGAAGAGCCAATGACACCTAGAAAAGCGACTCTCGGCGATTTGTTTCACGGCATACGGGTTGCAACGTTGGGACAAATGATTAAAAACGAAGACATGGAAATGAAGTACGATGTCTATAAGGGACAAGTCGTACAAGTGTATCCCGAAGAAGTCGGAACGCTTGAATTTAATCTCTCGCCTACAAAGCAAAAAAACATCACAGAAAGCGGCTATCAAGCTTGGTTGAAATGGGAAGAAAAATTTAGAGATCCCTCTTTAATCTATCCAGAAGAACGCGCGCCTGAACTCATTATTCCGCGCGGAAAGGAAAAAGAAGCGTTACTGAAGCTTTTTATTGAAAATTTTGCGGGTTTACTCAAAGAAGCTGAGGCAAAAAGACATCATCCTAATCCAGCATTTCGTGACATTTCAATTAATCAAAGAATGAAATTCCATTCTTTTATGATTCAAGAAGGCATACGCAAATGTAAGGAATTTGGCCTTCCGTTCGAAGAACTTCTTGCTATCGCGCATAAGCAAGTTATTGAACAACACCAAGAGCGAAAGAAAGATAAACAAGAACTCAAGAAACATCTTGATACATTTATCAATCCTGCTAGCAAAACAAAAATATTACTCTCCTTAATGAAGAGCACCAAAAAAGCAGATCATCTAAAAGCCTTACGATTGTTTTGTGGCAGCATGAGCAATGCTATCGATTTAGTCGCTCGTTCTCGTGGAAAAATTCTTGCTGCAGCTGCGCAATCAGGCAACGCGGAATTATTAAATGGTATGCTGACGCATTTAAGAGATAATTGGAACATGATGTATCAACAAGGGAGAAAACCCTCTTACACCTTGGAAGGTGTTATTAATGACTCAAGTCGCGAATCGTTATATAAATATGCCTTAGAAAGCGAAAATTATCGTGACGTAGTTGATGTATTACTTGCTGGAGGCGTCGATCCTTTAAGATTAGACAAAGACGGAAAAAATGCCTTTCACTATGCCCTTGATCAACTCAACCAAGGAAAAGTAGATACCGGGATCTTAGAGTTTTTAATTAATAAAGTTGAAAGCACACAAGATATCTCTCTTAGCGCAATGAACTTTGGTCCTCATGGAGATACTTTAGGTCATTATATTATTAAACATGCAAATGCAGACGCCTTAAAAAGGCTAAAAAACAACCCAGAATTGTTGAAAAAGCTTATCTCTCCTTATGCATCCAACTACGATGATGTTAACTGCCAAGAGCTTGCAGCTCATCATTCACAAGTGTTGCTTGGCGAAAGCTCACCTAAATCTATGTTCGAATCTATTATCGTTTCTGATCCTCACTCGCTGGAATCAACCTCTGGTCCTTCAACCTTAGAAGACCAAGATAATGAAGAAATGATGCGTTTAAGAAATGAATGTGCGATGGTTTATGAAGCTAAAAAACCACAAAGTCGCGAAGAATGGAAAGAATATATTACAACGCATGCACCTGGATACCAACAGGCTAAAACAGAGGCACTGAAGCTTAAGGAAGCACTTCGAAATGCCATCACATCGAATAATGAGAAAGATCTGGAAAGAATGATTAAATCTATGTCTGCCGAGCAATGTCTTCTCTTGCTTGGCGCAACGAATATCTTGCATCCTAAAAATGAGCAAAAACTAAGCTTTATTTTTGAATGTGCTATTAGTCATGATCCCACTCAACAAGCGACAGCGGCAAAGGCTGTAGAATTACTCTGCAAAAAAATATACGATAATGGTAGGAAATTTCCGCAAGCTTATAAGGGAATGCTTGATTTATTACAAACAAAGCACGAACAACAATCCCCACTTTATTTAGCGGCTTTAGCAAACAATGTTCCGTTAATTCAAGTGTTGAGATCTTATGACGTTTCTGTCAATCATGCAGGACCTCTCGATTGCCCTAGCGCCCTAACGGCTGCTGCAAAGGCAGGTTCATGTGAAGCGGTTTCTGCAATTATCGCTAGCAAACCAAACTTGGGCTTTGCAAGCACCTTCCGCACAATTGAAAGAAGTAAGGCACTAGATATTAACGGAAAAAGCCTATTTCATCACCTTGCCTCTTGCACTGGTAATCCTAAACAAGTGGCGGAGGCCTTTTATAATGCGCTTTACACTGGTTCTGGAACGGTTCGTGTTGTAACAATTGCAGGTTATCTGCAAAGTTATACCGGGATCACTGATAATGCTGGTCATTCATGCTTTCGCTATTTGTTACAAAATCCAAATGCAAAAGAAATTTTAGCAGGGCTTGTAATAAAGGGGAAAGGGTATACTACAGCAAATAGCTGGTACTTGGATACTTATTTTGATTTTACGACAAAACGTAATGATGGTTATACGGATCTAGAATGGGCTTATAAATCCAATCCCGAGTTAGCCGCATTTATCGCAAAAAACATGTACTATCCAGATGTAGCAGAGAAAGCTAAAAAATTGATCGATAAAGAGAGCGAAATTGCACTTGAAGATGAGTTCACTTTCATTGAAGAGGAAGAAGTAACGCTTTCAAAGAAACCTGTGACACCTCGCTATTCTAGTAAAAGAAATGAAGAGAAAGGCTCGACCTCGGCACCTATTGACGAAAAGGATAAAAGTAACAAAAAAGGTACTGATCAAAAACCATTCTGATTGTTTTTGTTAAAAATTGAAGGCTCTTTTTAGATGAATATCTATCAAGAGCCTTTGCCAATTTACAAAAGTTTAAGCTTTTGCATTTTTTCTTCAATTGTTTCAGTATTCACTGGATCTTTCATTTTATAAAGAAATTTTATAAGACCAGGGGTGTAAAGATAGGTTTCTTGTTTCAATGTTTCAGGCAGCTCAACTTCTACTTTGCTGCGTAATTCACTATTTTTCACTATATTTTGCAGGCATAAGAAAGTTAATGAAGGGATTGTATTTTTATTTCTTTGTGTAAATACAGCACGCATTGCCTCACCACCTGTCTCTCTTTGCTCGGCAACCTTGAATGGCGTCTCACCTTTTTCATTGGTGATATAGGCTAATTTTTCATCATAGTCCAGCAAACATCCGGCTATGGCAGGAAGCCCTTGAAGTGCTGCTTTATGTAAAGGTGTATCACCAAAAGCATCCTTCTCTGTCAGCAATGCTCTATCTAAATGCACGAGCAAAGAAATGATTTGTTCTCTTTGAGCGGGATCGCCTTGAGTCGCTGCTGCCGCAGCGTGTATTGCGGTTCTTTGACTTAAATCTACTGCATCAAGCTTCGCACCACTATCGATGAGATCCCAAACCAAATCATAGGCGCCATAAATGCATGCAACTATTAAGGGGGTGACTGAAGAAAGTTTTTTTGCGGGTACATTAATGTGGAAATTAACATCTATCGCTTTGGTTTCTTTATGCGTTACTAAAAGCGCAGAGGCTTCTTTATGCTGTCCGCTGAAAATCAGCTTCATTAATTGACGTTGCAATTCGGTCATCTCTATCTTCCGCCCATCAGTAGTTTGTTGACTTGCTATAGTAATTAAGATCGCCCCCTCTGTAAAGACAAACTTTATCGCTATATACTAAATTTTCAAATTTAATGACCTCTCAATATTTAGTTAATTAACTAAATATTTTGCTCACCCCTTCTTTGTTTCGTGTGTTTTTTAAATGATAGGGTTAAAATGCCCTTTATCCACCATGGCAGGCCCTTATATGCTAAAACACTCCATGCTAGCTGTTCGTTCTTTGCTTTTATTTATAGGGCAAGCTCTTAGCGCTATATTGATATCCTTAATAGGGTTTCTTTTATTTCCTTTTCCGTATCGCGTGCGTTATCACTTTATTACGCAGTGGTCGCATTTTACGATTTGGTGGGCAAAAACCATTTGCGGCATTCATTATCATGTCGAAGGCCTAGAAAATTTACCCAAGCAAAATGCCATCATTTTATGCAAGCACCAATCAGCGTGGGAAACGCTCTTTTTGCAAACCCTACTCCCTCCACAAACCTGGGTTCTCAAAAAGCAATTGTTGCAGATCCCCTTTTTTGGTTGGGGCCTAAGCATGCTTGAGCCTATTGCTATTGATAGGAACAAATCAAGCTCCGTAAAACAGCTGTTAGAGCAAGGAAAACAACGGCTTCAACAAGGGAGGTGGGTCATTATCTTTCCAGAAGGCTCACGGATAGCCGTAGGCCATCGAGGCAAATACTCTCGCTCTGGAGCCGTTCTAGCTAAGGAAACGGGGTATAAAGTAGTACCCATTGCACATAACGCAGGGGTCTTTTGGCCCAAAAATGCGTTTGTGAAAAGACCTGGCACCATTCGACTCATCATTGGCCCTACGATTGATCCTACACTGTTCACAGCTGAAGAAATTCAGCATAAAACACAAGAGTGGATAGAAAAAACAATGAAGACACTTCCTCAGCATGCTCTTGAAAGCGACATAGAGGGATCCTCCATTAAAAAGGCAAAGCCGCAGTAATCTTTTATTAGTCCGGCCCTTACCTTATGCAGTAGTGCATGCTCACCTATTCTAGCTTGAAACTCTTTCATATTCAGAGAGTCTAAGTTTTAAGTTTTCTCAAAAATGAGCAATGTATGCTAAGCAGCTTGAATCAATCTATCAGCACGGAGCTCTCACAAAAAATTGCGCTTATCTTAAAAGAAAGTGAAAAAAGCGAAATTCAAGAAGCGAAAATTATAGAGCTTTTGACGACGCGCTTAGAAACCCTACCTCCAGACGAATATATAGAATTTAGCCCATCCATGCCCACAGAAAAAAATAGCGATATATTATCGCTAATCTGTCAAAATGGTTGGGACAAATTGTTAATTACATTAATCAGCGCCTATAAAAGCTCCCCTTCAAAATTTAACTTAGCCCCTTTAGTCAATCCTACTCTTTGGGAGTTAGCAAAAGGTAATGATAAAATCACGCGTTTGCTTAATACCCATTTTACCATAGAGAAAACCAGCATCTCGCCACTACAACAAAAGATCGCTATCACCGATGTGAGCGAAGATTTTTTGATTGAAGAAACATCTGGACTTGATCGGATCATTTATGCTTTTGAACAACCAAGTCAAAAAAGCGTTATGATGCTACTGAAGGAAATCTTTCCATTATCTCTTATGAAAGGAAGCGATCAAGTTCCTGTGCCCAACCCAATTTATGGCGCAGCACAAGGAGGCGGAGCAAAAGGCGCCGCCTATATAGGCGCTATAAAAGGCATGGAAATGACAGGAGATTTAGAAAGATTAAAAGGTGTGGCAGGCGCTTCTGCTGGTGCCATTAATGCCTTTATGATTGCCATGGGATTAAGCGCGGATCAAATAGAAAAGCTCTCCGACAAGATAAGCTTCGCAGATTTTCAAGATGTTGTTAGTTCACCCTTGGGCATTGGGCTAGGAGGCACGGCGCCAGTAAAATTTTCCAAATTAATCTCTCAGGGATATGTTCACAAAGGACTTAACTTTTTTAATTGGGCACAATGCTTGCTTGAACATGTTGCGGGTGATCCGCACATTACTTTTGCCGAGTTTAAACAAAAATGTGCAGAAAATCCCACGCTAAAGGAAATTATTTTTAAAGGATTTTCGTACAATGGTAAATTTGGTAAAAACCAAGAAGTCACGTTTTCTGCTGAGGACACACCCAATCTTCTTGTGATTGATGCTTTAAGATCCTCTATGGCATTTCCAGGTGCCTTTGCCCCTTGGGAGATAAGAGAAAAACTTCCTAGTGGTGAACTTGAAACGGTGGGGATCGTTGCCGATGGCGGTATTGCTTGTAATTTTCCTATTGAAGCTTTTAATCAAAAGAAGTACGAAGATAAAAATTATAAACGTCTTGAAACCACCTTTGGTAGCACAAAGACCAAAATTGCTCGCAATCCCTGCACTGTCGGCTTTACGCTCTGTAGCTTACAAGAACTAGATCCCGAAATTACCCCTTTTACTGAACGTTTAACTAAGCTGAGACAAAAGCGCTCAATTGTAGATAAGCCTCAAAAAAAGGATGTACCCGTAGATGCTCAAGAAGCAAAAAAATGGAGTCATCTCAATATTTTTTCTGCCATATGGACTCATAAAGTTGGTAATGCAGTAAAAGAGGAAATAGAAGAGAAATATAAAGTTTACAATCAACAAACCGTACAAATATACACCGAGGAAGTTGGCACGCTAGAATTTGCATTAAGCAGTGAAAAACAAAGAAAAATAGAATTAAGCGGGTACAATGCTTGGATGCAATGGTGCAAAAAATTTCAAAATCCTTCTTTGCTTTATCAAGAAAAAAGCCATTTTAAAATAAAGATCCCTGCTGATCCCAAGGAACAAGAAGATTATCTATACCATTTTTTCTTTTCACACTTCTCGGCTTTGCTAGAAGAATCGCTTTCAAAAAGAAATCATCCTTTTGTAGAGTTTCGCACGCCAGAAACCAATCAAAGAATAAAATTTCATTCTTATATGATCCAGCAAGCTATAAAAAAGTGCCCACAATTAAAAGTACCTCAGGAAATTCTACAACGCACGCTAGAAGAGGCGCATACCGCCGTTGTATTAAAAAATAAAACTGACATGGAAGCAAGAGCAAATGCACGTGTTCATCTAGATGAATTCATCAGCGAAGAAGCGACAATACAAAGACTCAAGCAACTCATTTTAAGTAATCGACCGGAAGATCATCAAAAAGCCTTACGCCTTTTCCAAGGACAGCTGAGTGGGTTATTTAGCCTCATGCTCAATTCACATGGAGAGTTGCTTTGCCTTGCGACACACGCAGGAGATAAAGCACTATTACAGGGTATGCTGGGTACACTTTCTGAACTTTGGGAAATGTTTTATCAACAAGGGCGACAACCACCCTTTTCACTTTTTAATACTATCAATCATTCTGATTATGGTTCTCTTTACAAATACGCTTTTGAAAATGATAATGCGTTTGAATTAATGGAGGTTTTAATCGCTGCCAATGTCGATCCATTGATAACTGATATTCACGGAAAAAATGCCTTACATTACGCTATTGATAAAATAAATACAGACGGACAAAACAGTATTAAATTATTAGAATATCTTGTCACCGCCATTGAAAATGAACAAGATTTTGCTATTAGCTCAATGAAATTTGGTGAAAACGGTGACACCATCGGTCACTATATTATTCAACAAGCAAATAAAGCTACTTTGATCGCGCTAAGAAGCCATCCATTATTGCTTGAAAAAATCATCTCACCTCACACTAAAAATAACGACCATGTGTCCTGTCAAGAACTAGCGGCATATCATTCCCCTGTGCTACAAGATGAGGAAAAATTAGGTGAGCATATCAGCGCTTCGACCAAAGCGCTTCCCCAACAAGATGACATTGAAATGGCGCAACTTAGAAATGAGTGCGCAATGATTCATTTGGAGAAAAAACCTAAAAATGCAAAGGAAATGGCGTCCTATGTCAAAGAAAAATCCAAACAGTATCAATCTTCTGTCATTTTTATGCGAATGTACAGAGAAAAACTACACGAAAGCATTACCTCAGGCGATAAAAAAACACTGCAGATAATTATCAAAAAGTTAACACCGGAACAATGTTTGCTTATCTTAGGCTCATCAAACATTCTTTACCCTGACAAGACGCCTAGCCAAGATTTTATATTTGAAAGCGCTCAATGCACTGATCCACTTATTCAAGAAACATGTGCAGATGTCATTGAGGTACTTTGCCGCTCCATCCAAAAAAGCGAGAATGAAGAACTCTATGCCGAAATGTTAGATGTACTCTATGCGAAGCATGATCAACAATCACCCCTTTATTGTGCCGCAATTGCCAACAATATCTCATTGCTAAGAGTGCTTAGAGGATTTGACGCTTCTGTTAATCACGCAGGCCCGCTCAACAATCCAAATGCCTTAACTGCTGCGGCCCAATGCGGTGCCTATGAGGCAATTACTTCTCTCATTCAAAGTAAACCCTGGGGAGGATTTCTCAGTGGATTTCGCACCATCGAAACAGGCAAAGGAACTGACGCTACAGGAAAAAATTTATTTCATCATCTCGCGATGTCTAACGGTACCCCTGAACGCATCGCTACCGCTTTTTTTAATGCTTTGTACACAGGCACAGCAGCAGTCAAAATAGTTGATGTAAAATCATCTCTACACTCTCAAACTGGCATCATTGATAAAAATGAACATTCTTGTCTTTATTATCTATTAAAAAATCCTCAAGCAAAGGAAATTCTAGAAATTCTTCTGAAAAAGGGAAAAGGATATTCCAGTGCAACAACTTGGTATTTTGATACTTTTTTTGATTTAAAAACCAAACGAGCTAATGGGTATACTGATTTAGAATGGGCATATAAAACACATCCAGAATTAGCCAAATACCTTGCTGCAAATTTATGGGATCCTTCTATTGCGATAAAAGCCCAAAAAGCGATAGACAAGGAAAATGCTCTTAATGATGTAGAAAACAAAGTGACTGAAAAAGGTGAAACACAAGAACTGGCAGAAAGAAAGCCGAGCCTATCTAATTATTATAATTCAAAGAAAGATGAACTTGTGCCTCCAGAGCCTTTACAATCACAACAAGAAAAAGCGCAAGATCCAAAGATGAAATCACCCAAAGGATCAAAATTTTCCTAAATAGATGAGGATTTTTGTTATTTCATTCCATGGCTACTTGAACTCGGGGTTTCTTTAGCGTCTGAGTCTAACTCTCTTTTTAGGCTATTATTTGCTGTCATTTTAGAAAGATATTTGGTCAGACTTGATGTATACAGCTCGACATCATCATCTAAGGTCGAAGGCAAAACAGCTTTGGTTTCTTTTCTTAAGGAAGGATCATTAACAATTTTTTGTAAGCAGAGAAAAACTAATGAAGGTATTCGTTTTGTTTTATCCAAATTTTGTGCATCACCTGTGAGCCTTATTGCTGGCCCCTTCTCGCTGAGACTTAACAACATTTGTTTATTTACAGGGCTCTCTTCTTTCGCGACGTTGATAGGGATCTTTTTTTCATTGTTTTGCAGAAAAGCTAAATTTTGATCAAAGTTTAGCAAAAATCGCGCTATTTCGGGTTTTCCTTCTAGCGCAGCAAGGTGTAAAGGCGTATTGCCAAAATTATCTTTTTCCGTCAGCAATTCTCTTTTTAAATTGACCAAAAGCACAATAATATCTTCCCGACTCTCAATTTCTCCAAATGAGCCTGCGGCAGCATGATGTAAAGCTGTTTTTCCAGACAGATCATTTTTTTCTAGACAACTGGGATCTGATTCCAATATTGCAGCAACCAAATTAAATCCACCTAAACTACAGGCAGCAAGCAAAGGCGTAATGCCTCGAAGATTTTTTCCAGGAATGCTAAATTGGCTATTTAATTTCAAGCCCTGTTTGTTTACCTTTAAAAAGTCAATTGCTTCAACAAATTGCCCCTTAAAAATCAAATTTATAAATAATTTTTCTGGTTCAGGCATACATCACCGAGCAATTCAAATAACTAATAACCTAGCATATTTTACTTTATGAATGAAGTAAACTGGGGATAATCACTATATTTGCTGGTGGCTAGAGAAGGTTAAGTATTCTGCTATACAAATACACAGGTTTTTAAAGAATGGAAAAGATGCGCGCCTGTTTGGCGCGCAAATGAGAACGATTATACGTCTAGATTTTCAACATGAAGCGCATTTGTTTCAATAAAGTCACGCCGTGGCTCCACTTGATCTCCCATGAGTGTGGTAAAGATCTGATCAGCAGAAATAGCATCTTCGATTCTGACTTGCAATAATCTCCTTGTAAGCGGATCCATTGTTGTTGACCATAATTGATCCGCATTCATTTCACCCAATCCTTTATAACGAGAAATTTGTTGTCCTCGTTTCGCTTCTTGCATTAACCACTCTAACATAGATTTAAAGTCGGTCGCAGGCATTTGTTTGTCAGCACGAACAATATAGGCACCAGGTTCAAGCAAATGCGCAACCTCTTTTCCAACTTGCATCAAGAAGAGATATTCTGAAGAATGGAAAAAGTCAGGATTAAAGTGATAAGTATTTTCCACACCATGCACACAAACCCGTGCAACGGGAATAAAGCATTTAAGCTCAGAATATTCTTCGGTAAACAATTCATAAGTATTATTGTCTGTCGCTTTTTCAGCATGAAGCTGAGCCCTACATTTTTCAAGCCACCCTTCCACTTGTTTTTGATCTTTAAGCATTGCTTCTGTTAATGGCGGAATATGTAACATTGCCTCCAAAATGGGGCCTGGATAACGTTTCGACAAACGTTGGATCAGCGCAGTTGCCTTGGTGAAGCGTGCAACCAATTGTTCTAATGCAAGCCCCTGGATCGCAGGCGCTTGAGGATTGACAAACAATTTTGCCTCTTCCAATGCTATTTGCGTTAAATAATTAGAAAGCGCTTCTTCATCTTTAACATAGTTTTCTTGTTTACCACGCTTCACGCGGAACAAAGGAGGTTGTGCGATATAGATATGACCGCGTTCAATTAACTCTGGCATTTGTCGAAAAAAGAAGGTCAATAATAGTGTTCTAATATGCGAACCATCGACGTCCGCGTCAGTCATGATAATAATATGATGGTAACGAAGTTTGTCTGGATTATATTCTTCCCGACCAATACCACATCCTAATGCTGTAATAAGCGTTCCAACCTCTTGAGAAGAAAGCATTTTATCAAAGCGCGCTTTCTCCACGTTTAAGATCTTACCCTTCAACGGTAAAATAGCTTGTGTACGGCGATCACGCCCTTGTTTAGCCGATCCACCTGCAGAATCACCCTCTACCAAATAAAGTTCAGAAAGCGCAGGATCACGCTCCTGACAATCGGCTAATTTTCCTGGTAAGCCTGCAATATCTAAAGCGCCCTTTCGACGTGTCATTTCGCGCGCTTTTCGTGCAGCTTCTCTTGCTCTAGCCGCTTCGATCATTTTGTTGGTAATCGCTTTTGCTTCAGCTGGACGTTCTAGCAAGAACCCATTAAAAGCATCACTTAATGTGGATTCCACCACCGCTTTCACTTCGGAAGAAACCAACTTATCTTTGGTTTGTGAAGAGAACTTTGGATCAGGCAGCTTCACAGATAAAACGGCCGTTAACCCTTCTCTGGCATCGTCGCCGGTAGTAGCCACTTTTGTTTTCTTTAACACCCCTTCTTGTTCAAGGTACTGATTAAGGGTTCGAGTTAAAGCACCTCTAAAGCCTGATAAGTGCGTACCACCATCACGCTGGGGAATATTGTTAGTAAAACAGAAAATGTTTTCCTGATAGGAATCATTCCACTGTAATGCCACTTCCACCATAACACTATCTTTTTCTTTACTAAAGAAGAATACCGTCGGGTGGATAGGGGTTTTGTTTCTGTTTAAGAATTCCACAAATGCCCGAATTCCACCCTCATAGCAAAACTCATCCTTTTTGCCTGTACGCTCATCTTTAAGATGAATCTTTACCCCTGAATTGAGAAACGATAACTCGCGAAGACGTCTAGCCAAAATATCGTAGCTAAATTCCACACTGGTAAACGTTTCCCGGCTGGGTTTAAACCAAATTTCGGTACCTGTGGTGGCTGAATCTTCAATGGGTGTTAAAGGCGCCTGTGGTTCACCATGACGGTATTCCTGATAGTGAACCTTTCCTTCACGTCGAATCGTGAGATGTAAGGATTCGGAGAGGGCATTGACGACAGAAACCCCTACACCGTGTAATCCGCCTGATACCTTATAGGAGTTATCATCGAATTTTCCGCCAGCATGGAGAATCGTCATGATAACCTCTGCGGCAGAACGCCCCTCCTCGGCATGGATATCAACGGGGATGCCTCTTCCGTTATCTTTAACCGTAATGGATTCATCCGGATGAATTATTACTTGAATCAGCGAGCAATGCCCAGCCAATGCCTCATCCACAGAATTATCCACCACTTCAAAAACCATGTGGTGTAAGCCAGTACCATCATCAGTATCACCAATGTACATACCAGGACGCTTTCTAACGGCATCTAAACCTTTAAGGACCTTAATATTTGATGAATCGTATGTCATCTCTGAAGTCATTCGTTTCTCCATTTCGACACAACGCGAGCGCTTAGAGGTTCCACGTGAAACATTTTGCTCTCATTCTAAGGCGCGGGAATTGTTCTTTAAAGGGTTAAAAAACAAGGCTAAATATAGGAATATTCTACCATATTCAGCCGTTTAGCTCTTCTTTTTTCTTGTTTTTTTAGGAAATAAGGGCGTCAAAACTTAGTTACCAAACACTTAACAAGGGCATCTCAAAAGTTAACTTACAAAATAGGTGAGGCTTCCCGCTATTCATGCTTTTTCAGTCCTTTTTTGTCGCCCAGCAGCATTCGTACCTTATCAGTCTCAAAAGAAAGTGTTTACATTTGCCCACTTAATTTTCCAGCAAGAGAGCTCTTGTGTCCTATAAGCGAACGAAAACGCTGCGGCCATATTTCCTTGCATCGCCTCAGTGAACAAGCATGGAGATATTCTTCACTTTCTTGAGAAAGGCTCTGAACAAAAGGAAAAGCTTGCTCGCTGAACTTTGATTAGCGCTCACCTTTTAATGCCTAGCGATAAATTCTTTCTTCGTTTTCTACTTTTTTGCTCTAGGTTGATTTAAATCTGGGCTTTCCTTGCACCATCAACCAATGGGAGATTAAGCCTCCCCCAAGATCATTCTACCCTATGAGATTAAGACGCCAGGGAATAATACCTTTGGTAGGGCTGAGAATGCATGCATCTTTAAAGAATTTGAAGAGCGGGGCCCAAGAAAAGGGGGGAGGCAGTATCAGAGCATCCGCAAAGCCATTGCAGCAGGAATATCAAGGCTGAGCCCTTTAAAATCAAGCCTGCAGACACAATCCTTGTATCTGGCCTTGTTCCACGTGAAACATTTCACCCCCAAATTGCTCACAAACCGCCTGCCAGCCTTGAGCATCTACGCCCGTTAGAAACACTTGGTGCTGCTGAGCGGCAAGCAGGCTCAATAAGCGCGCACGATTAGTACTATCGAGCTCTGAGGCTAAATCATCGATAAGATAAATACACTTCTTGCCTGTCGCCGCAAAGAGCTGCTGCGCTTGGGCCAAATGGAGAGCGCAAACCAATAACTTCTGCTGCCCACGTGACAAAACATGATGGGCCGCGAACCCTTCTAAATTCACCTCTACTTCAGCCCGATGCGGTCCCACGCTAGTATACCCCCAGCGCTCATCTTGAGATGCTGCGTCAAATAGAGCCGCCTCTAGCGTTTTGCCTGCAGGCCAGCCTTGCGCATACTCGAATTGGATAGGATGCGAGGGTAACAGCGCAAGCCTTGCCTCCTCTAAAAAAGGTTTCAATGCAACTAAGTGGGCTTGGCGGTGGACTGTTATCTTCTCCCCCACTGCCGCCAGCTCCTTTTCCCACACCTGCAATGGTGATGATTTCGCTGATTTGCTTTGCTTTAAAGCGGCATTACGTTGCTTTAACAGGCGCTGGTATCGCTGGCATAGGCCTGAAAAGGTATGTTCCACGTGGAACACCCCCCAATCAAGGAATTTGCGTCGCTCTTCTGGCCCTGCCACCAAAAGTTTAAACGTTTCTGGCGTAATTAACTGCAAGGGTAACAAGCTTGCAAAAACAGAAAGCCGTTCACAACTTTCCCCAGCAACCTTGCACCGCACTTCTCCCTGGCGGTTTTTCTCAATCCCTAAAGAGGTCTTGATGCCATGTGCATCATGCATTTCCCCAAAGCATGCTAAGGTGTTCTTTTGATGCGCGATAAGCGTTTGGATTTGCCTAGTTCGAAAAGACCGCCCCACCGCTAAAAGATGGATCCCTTCTAAAAGACTTGTTTTCCCGCTGCCATTACTACCAAAAAAGAAATTAAATTGGGGGTGTGGAAAAAGAGTCGCTTCATGAAGATTGCGTAAAGAATGAATATTGAGGCGTGTCAGATACATGTTCGTGCCCTTCAAGCTATCAAAACATAATTATTCCCTCATTAGAAAGGGAGGGCGCGCTTTAGTTGTAAGTCTTTGGTTGTCAGAAAGGCTATAACCGCATTGGCATGACAACATATGAATGCTGCTCTGCTTCGCCTAAAGTCGCTTCGAATAGAATAACATGATGAGGATCAGAAAAGGCAACTCGCACCATTTCTGCTTTAACTGTATTAAGATATTCAATGAGATAACTTGCGTTCACCCCAATTTCTAATGAAGGACCTTGATAAACTATTTCTACTTCATCTTCTACTTCATCTTTATCCGGTGTCACCGCAATAATACGCAACAAATTTGTCGTAAATTGCAGCCCAACACCACGATATTTATCGGTAAATAAGGCCGAAACACGTAAAAGCGCCTGCTTTAAAAGTTCGCGAGACACTTCAAATTGATGCGGCGCGCTTTGCGGTAAAACACGTTGATAGTCAGGGAATTTGCCTTCAATCAGCTTGGTGATAAAACTGGAATGCGTCATCACAGCACGCAAATGATTTTTTCCAATAACCAACCCTATTTCTTCATCGCCTTCGGCAAATAAACGCTGCATTTCCAAAACAGCTTTACGCGGCACAATAACATTTAAAGGTTGGGTCAAATGAGAGCGCATGGAATGCGCTTGCGTTGCCAAACGATGACCATCGGTTGCCACCATCCGCACTTCTTCATGATTAAACGCCATAAGCACGCCATTTAAGTAATAGCGCACATCTTGTTGAGCCATAGCAAAACAAGTAACATCCAGAAGTTGGCGCAAAACGGATTGCCTGACCGATAGCTCAACATCACCAGGACTTTCTTCTACCTTAGGGAAATTCTCCGCTTCCAGACACGCCAAGCTATAGCGGCTTCTACCAGAGCGTACAACCACCTTGTTTTGGTCCATTTCAAAAGAAATTTGTGCCTGTTCTGGTAACGCTTTGCAAATATCGATTAATTTTTTACCAGGAATAGTAATCGCGCCAGGCTGGGCAGGTTGCATTAAAGGAATGCGCGCTATCATTTCAATTTCAAGATCAGTGCCCGTTAAAGACAGCAACTGACTTTTCACCGTGACTAAAATATTGGACAAAATAGGTAATGTTTGACGACGTTCGACAGCCCCTGCCACGCGCTGCAGGGGTTTTAGTAATGCTTCACGGTGAATAGTAAATTGCATTTTTTAAACTTTATGTTGATAAGATACGAATTAAATTAGAAAAATCTTCACCAATATCTGCATCCGACTCACGCATTTTCTTAATTGTGCGACAAGCATGCAACACAGTAGTGTGATCACGGCCACCAAAAGCATCACCAATTTCAGGTAAACTATGATTGGTCAGCTCTTTACATAAAGTCATTGCCACCTGACGTGGTCTTGCTACAGAGCGATTTCGGCGCTTGGATAAAAGATCAGCCACTTTGATTTTGTAATATTCGGCGACCATTCGCAAAATATTATCTATAGAAACCAGTTTATCTTGCAATGCTAAGACATCTTTTAATGCTTCTTGCACAAACTCTAGTGTGATTTCGCTACCCGTAAACTGCGCATTAGCAATAATTCGCTTCAGCGCCCCTTCAAGCTCTCTTACGTTGGAGCGAATACGTTTAGCGATGAAAAACGCCACTTCATGTGGCAGAGTTATCCCACTATGCTCTGCTTTGCTTATAAGGATAGCAACCCGCGTTTCAAGCTCTGGTGGTTCTACTGCGACGGTCAATCCAGAACCAAAACGAGATTGCAATCTTTCTTCAATCCCATTAATTTCTTTGGGATACCTATCAGAGGTCAAAATAATTTGCTGCTGTCCTTCAAGCAGTGCGTTGAAGGTGTGAAAAAATTCTTCTTGGGAACGCTCTTTTCCAGCAAAAAACTGAATATCGTCAATAAGTAATGCATCAACAGAACGATAAAAGCGTTTAAACTCATTAATCGCATTGCTTTGTAGCGCTTTTACCATGTCAGCAACAAAACGTTCCGAGTGTAGATAAACAACATTCGCCTCTTTTTCTCGGCGTGCCAAAATGGCGTTACCAATAGCATGCATTAAATGGGTTTTACCCAACCCTACTCCGCCATATAAAAACAGCGGGTTATATGCGCCACCTGGATTTTCAGCAACCTGCTTTGCTGCCGCCTCAGCAAGTTGGTTAGATTTCCCAACGACAAAGTTTTCAAACACAAAACTGGAGTTCAAGTTACTTTGATGAGACACCTTAGGTGGCGTGGATACAGATTGTCTTGGGGCTGATTGTTGAAGGGCAGGCACTTCCTCGGAGGGCATATGCCTTTCTCCAATGCCTATGGTGACACGCAAAGGCTGCCCATGGTTCAATTCCGCAAGCAATTGAGAAATCCGCGCCAGGTAGTCCTGAGAGATGCCATCAAGCACATATTGATTGGGTGCCCATAGTATCAGGCCGCTTTGTGTTTCTTCCGCTTGTAAGGGGCTAATCCACTGATTAAATGCAGATTGGGCAACCTCTTCTTTAAGGCGCTGCAAGCATTGCTGCCAAAGTGATAACTCCACTGCTCTCTCAACTCCTCACCGACATTCTTCATATTATTTTGAAGCAAAAAGCATCGCCGCATTTGCAATGCAAAATTAAATTAAGTTGGAAATTTAAAATAATACTTTCAGTTTTTCTATCATTCAAAACAGCTGAAAGCTATGCGTCTTCATTTTTAATGAAGGGAAAACGACAGGAGCCTAGTTTACCCCCCTTCTCTCAAGTTATCCACACTGTTTTTTTAAATCATTTTAAAGTTATCCACCGAGTGTCGTTGATGTGCTGTGGTTAAAGCGCATTTCTATTGTTGATAAAAATGGAAGTTATCCCAATGCACTCATCACTTTATTGGTTATTCACAATTTATCCTTATTGAGTACCTTATCCATACACAGGCATTTAAGGAAAGTAATTATTTGATAACAAAAAAAAATTTATAGTTATCCACAGTTTTTGCTTTCCTCATATTCATAATCAAAGATCAAATTGATCAATGATCATTATTATTGGTGTTTCTTTTTTTTTAATATTATTTATCCACACATTGATAAGCAAAAGCTCTGTATAAGATGTTGCTAGCTGTGAAAAAAACGCACGCTTATCCCCATTTTGGCGCCGCCCTTAAACTTATCCACTGATGATCCCCTGCTTGTCCCCTGCTAGTGCGCTATCGTTTAAAAATTTTAATTACTTGTTTAATATAAAAAAAAACAAGTTATCCACAGAAAATTGTGACGTAATAATAATCATCATTTAAAACATAAAGAATATTAATCATATTTGAAGATTGTGGGATGACGCTAAACTGCACCCTATCCCTTTTTTCGCTATTCAAAACAAAAAATTGTGGATAACCCTTTGTGTTTTACACATCTTGAGCTGTGAGTAAAAAAGCTTTTTACCCCCAAATCGCAAAATGTTCATTTTATCCACAGCTTTAGATGCACGTTATCTGTAACAAATCCACAGCTTTGCTATTGCTGTAATTATTTGATTTTTATTATTTTTTTTAGCTTATCCGCCGTGAAGCTCGCCCCTAATCACTATCTTAAGATTTAACATTCTTGATCATCATTTATTTAATTTAAGAAATGATTTGAACTTTAAACGTTAACTTGACTTTACGTGGGTGATCGCATACAGTTAACCGCCTAATTTTTAGGGATTTATTTTTAAAAAGTTATTCAACTCATGGAGTCACCATGAAAAGACCTTTTCAGAGAAAAAGTCAGTTAAGAAGAGCAAGAACGCATGGTTTTCGTGCGCGAATGAAAACTAAAGGCGGTAGAGCAGTACTTGCTAATCGTCGTCGTAAAGGACGAGCTCGATTAGCTCCTGTGGGCGGAACAAAGAAGTAATATTTTGCTTGTGTTGCTTCAAAATTGATGTGATGGACAGTTTTCACTGTCTGCATGGGGTATTAAGCTGACACGCATTCACAATAATTGCTTAGTTTTCCCCAAGAAAAGTCGATTGCTTATTCCTAGCGATTTTCAGCGCGTATTTAAGCATGGGCGCAAGAATAGAGGGGCGTTATTTACTCTCATCTATTGTAAAAATGGGGGGAAGGGCGCTCGCTTGGGGTTAGCAATAGCTAAGCGACATGTTCCTCTGGCTGTAGAGCGAAATCGAGTACGCCGAATTATTCGCGAAAGTTTTCGACAACATCAGCTTGCTTTAAGTGGGCACGATTTTGTTGTAATTGCGCAAAATACTTTGCTTGAATTAAGCAACGCGCGTCTACAAGAGGATTTAAACCAGCAATGGAAAACCTTGGCCAACTATTTCGTGGGTTCCTCTTAGGGGGGATCCATTTTTATCGTTGGTGTTTAAGTCCATTGCTTGGGAACAGGTGCCGTTTTTATCCCTCATGTTCTCAGTATGCTATTGAGGCCTTAGAAAAGCATGGGGTATGTTACGGCTGTTTTTTAACTGTAAAACGACTTTCCAAGTGTCATCCTTGGCATTTGGGAGGTGTTGATCACGTCCCCTAAGTCCTGACAGGATTAAATGGCATGGAATTACAACGTACCCGATTATTTTTATTGATCTCATTGTTAGTGGTGGGATTAGCGCTATTCAGTGCTTGGCAACAAGAACATCCTGTTGTTTCGACGAAAGCGGAAGAAACATTAGGCAAAACTTCCCAAGAAACAAAAGGGGAAAGTGATATCCCCAATGTGTCTATGGGGACACCCACTACACTCACACCCGTAACTCAAACAGTTTCTGCAGATCTTATTAATATTCATACGGATGTATTGAATGTAAAAATCGATCCTCGTGGTGGTGATATTGTTCGTGCAGAATTGGTTAAATATCCGCTAGAGTTAAATGCTCCAGATAAAGGCGGAGTAGTGCTGCTTGATAGAAGCGAACAACGTGATTACATCGCACAATCTGGATTGATTGGTAAAGATGAAAGAGGGCCTGACTCTAGGCAAGCTGGAAGAGCACATTATTCTGTCGAACAAAAAGAATACTCGCTGGGGCATCAGCAACAATTAGATGTTAATTTGCATTGGCTAGGGCATTCTGGCGTAAAAGTAACTAAAACTTATACTTTTAAACCTGGAAGTTACTTGGTTGATGTAAGCTATAAAATTCACAATCCAACTGATGCACCTTGGTTAGGAAGTTTTTACGGCCAAATTCAACGTGAGCACACTAAAGAAAAATCAAGCGGTATGCTTGGGGTGCAAATGTATCAAGGGGCTGCAGCATTTACTGAAGCTAAACCCTTCAAGAAAATCACTTATCAAGACATGAAAAAAGCGCCCTTTAAAGAGCAATTGCAGGGCGGTTGGGTAGCGCAACTTGAGCATTATTTCTTATGTGCGTTTATTCCCAATGCAGATACAAACAATAGTTTTTATACCCGTGTCGATAATGAAAATATTTATAATATTGGGGGCGTAACACCTGTTGAAGTAGCGCCGCAATCAACACAAGAAATTAAAGGAAATTTCTACGTTGGACCAGAAATAGCCGATACGTTGAAGCAAATTTCCCCAGGATTAAATTTAACTATCGACTACGGTATTTTATGGCCGATTTCTCAATTGCTATTTTGGTTGTTAAAAACTATCAATTCATATGTAGGCAACTGGGGATGGTCAATTATTTTAGTCACCCTGGTGATTAAAGTACTTTTTTACAAGCTTTCAGCCTCAAGTTATCGTTCAATGGGTAAAATGCGTTTATTACAACCACGCATTGAATTACTTAAAGAAAGACATAAAGACGATAAGCAGCAATTTAGCACAGCTCTAATGGAGCTTTACCGCAAGGAAAAAATGAATCCATTAGGCGGATGTTTGCCTATCCTTATCCAGATCCCTGTTTTTATCGCCTTATATTATGTTTTGCTGGAAAGCGTAGAGTTAAGACATGCTCCCTTTATGTTTTGGATCCAAGACTTATCAAGCAAGGATCCCTATTACGTGCTTCCTTTGATTATGGGCGCAACCATGTTCTTGCAACAAAGAATGAACCCTGCGCCACCTGATCCGGTTCAAGCTAAAGTCATGATGCTGATGCCTGTTGTCTTTACTGTATTATTCCTGTCATTTCCATCGGGATTAGTATTGTACTGGACGGTTAATAATCTTCTTTCAATTGCGCAACAATGGTTCATCACGCGCTCATTGGCGACGGATGGGAAAGCGTCAAAAAAAGTAAAATAAGGTAGGTGGGTTATTAACGCACTTACCGACACCATTGCCGCTATCGCTACTCCTCCTGGAAGAGGGGGAGTAGGCGTTATTCGAATTTCAGGGCCCAACGTTCCACTTATAGCGACGCAAATATTAGGGGCTCTTCCTCATGCACGTCAGGCTGTCTTAAAACCTTTTAAGAATGAACAAGGTGAAGTGATTGATACAGGGTTGGCAATCTATTTTGCTGCGCCCAATTCTTTCACAGGAGAAGACGTACTTGAATTGCAAGGACATGGCGGACAAGTTGTCATGGATATGGTCTTAAGTGCCGTATTGAAAGAGGGAGCAAGAATAGCTGAGCCTGGTGAATTTTCTCAACGTGCATTTTTAAATGGCAAAATGGATTTAGCGCAAGCTGAAGCTGTTGCAGATTTGATTGAAGCATCAACGGCACAAGCTGCACTTTCTGCTAATCGTTCATTGCAAGGCGTATTTTCTAAAAAAATTAGAGCCCTTGAACATGAAATGATGGAGCTTCGAATGTTTGTTGAAGCGGCCATTGATTTTCCTGAAGAAGAGGTTGATTTTTTAAGTGAAGGTCATGTTTTACAGAAAATAGAAGCGCTGTTGTCGCAACTATATTCTTTGCAGCAGGGCGCTAAAAAAGGTCAGATGTTACGCGAAGGTATGTCGGTGGTCATCGCTGGACTGCCTAATGCAGGGAAATCTAGCCTATTAAACTGTTTAACGCAGCAAGAAACCGCTATTGTTACGCCCATAGCAGGTACAACTCGCGATTTGATCAAAGAAACTATCCAGATTGACGGTATTCCTTTACATATCATTGATACAGCAGGCCTTCGTTCAAATGCGGATGTTGTCGAAATGGAAGGGATCAAACGTGCCAAACAGCAACAAACGCTGGCGGACAGAATTTTATTGGTTGTCGATGCAACAGAAACACTTTCTGAAGTAGAAAACAGCATTTTGCGTGAGCATGAACATAAAGTCACGCTAGTCATGAATAAAATTGATTTAAAAGATCTGCCGCCGGGAGAGCGTGAAGGCAAAATATTTTTGAGCGCGAAATCAGGGCAAGGAATGGATGCTTTGTATGCACATCTTAAAACTTGCATGGGATTCCAGGGGGAAGAGTCAGCAAATTTTATTGCTAGACGTCGCCATTTAGAGGCTTTGGAAAAAACACTTTATCATTGCCTTTTGGCAAAGCAGCAATTGGTTGAATTTAAGGCTTCGGAATTAGTCGCCCAAGAGTTACGTTTTGCACAGGATTTTCTTGGACAAATTGTGGGTAAAGTGACCACAGACGATTTGCTTGGAAAGATATTTTCAAGTTTTTGCATTGGTAAATAGAGTAAAACGGGAAAAGCTATGAATTTTCCAGAACATTTTGATGTGATTGTGGTTGGGGGCGGGCATGCAGGTACAGAAGCTGCACTTGCCAGTGCGCGTATGGGTGCGAAGACGCTGCTATTAACGCATAACATCGAAACTTTAGGACAGATGTCTTGTAATCCTGCTATCGGGGGGATAGGGAAAGGACATTTGGTGAAAGAGATAGATGCCTTAGGTGGCATCATGGCTTGGGCTGCAGATCAAAGTGGTATTCAGTTTCGTATTCTTAATGCCAGCAAAGGGCCTGCTGTTCGAGCAACAAGGGCACAAGCTGATAGAGTGCTTTATAAAAAAGCTATTCGCTCCACCTTAGAAAACCAAGAAAATTTATGGTTATTTCAACAAGCTGTCGATGACTTGATTGTTGAGGGTAATGAAGTGAAAGGCGTCATTACCCAAATGGGACTTTCATTTTTTGCTCGCGCTGTAGTGTTGACTGTGGGGACTTTCTTGGCGGGTAAAATCCATATTGGTTTAAATAATTACCAAGGCGGAAGAGCGGGGTGCCCCCCTTCACAGCGCCTAGCTGAGCGTCTTCGAGAAATGCCGTTTAAGATTGGTCGTCTTAAAACTGGTACACCTCCACGGCTTGATGCAAGAAGTATTGATTTTTCAGTGTTAACTGAACAACCAGGTGATGAACCTACGCCTGTATTTTCTTATTTAGGTAAACGTGAAGAGCATCCACAACAAATCAGCTGTTATATCACGCACACAAATGAACAAACACACGATATTATTCGACAAGGCTTAGATAGATCTCCACTTTTTTCTGGCGTGATAGAAGGCGTTGGACCACGCTATTGTCCTTCTATTGAAGATAAAGTTGTTCGTTTTCAAGATAAAACATCACACCAGATCTTCTTAGAGCCAGAAGGGTTAACAACGCACGAAATTTATCCCAATGGGATCTCCACCAGCTTACCTTTTGATGTACAGTTAAAATTGGTTCGCAGTATGAAAGGGCTAGAAAAAGCCCATATTATTCGTCCTGGCTATGCAATTGAATATGACTTTTTTGATCCCAGAGAGCTGGAACCTACGTTACAAACGCGCCATGTAAAAGGATTATTTTTCGCCGGCCAAATTAATGGTACTACAGGTTATGAAGAAGCCGCTGCACAAGGGATCGTTGCGGGGATCAATGCTGGGCGTTTAGTGAGAGGGGAATCGCTGTGGTATCCCAGACGCGATGAAGCTTATATTGGCGTGTTAATAGACGACTTGATTACTTATGGTACCTTGGAGCCTTATCGAATGTTTACCAGTCGCGCAGAACATCGCTTGTTATTGCGTGAGGATAATGCTGATCTACGTTTGACGCCAATTGCCCATGAAATGGGATTAATCTCACAAGAACGGTGGGAAAAATTTTCTCAAAAAAGAAATGATATTGAACGTTTTTCAACACAATTAAAAGCACACTTTTTACAACCACATGAGGCGGATGCAAGTACTTTAGAGCAAATTACACAAGTTGTTCTCTCTAAAGAAAGCCGATTACTTGATTTGTTAACTCGTCCAGAAATTTCAATTCTCTCGTTATTGCTTTTACCTAAGGTGAGGAGTGTTTTGGAAATTCCAGAAGGTGCCTGTTTAGATATGCTGACGCAGCAATCATTGGAACAGGTAGAAATTCAGGCAAAATATGCAGGTTATATTGCAAAGCAAACCCTGGAAATTCAAAAATGCGCTAAGCATGAAAGTACCCATATTCCTGAACAATTTTCTTATCAAGGTATTTCTGGGTTATCAGCAGAGTTGGTAGAGAAATTAACGCGACAAAAGCCTAAAACGGTCGGTATGGCTTCTCGGATCCCAGGAATGACGCCTGCTGCGATTTCTTTGCTGCTGGTTTATTTACGAAAATTTCACGCTTCCCTTGATAAACCTGTTGATGTGTAACATGTTTGATTCCGGGCTGAAAAAAAAATGCGAAACGTTGCTCGTGCAGGGATTATCTTGCATGAAGATAGAAGTAGACGCTCATTTACAGGCACAAATGATAGCGTATTTAGCATTATTGCAAAAATGGAACAATGCTTTTAACTTAACCGCTGTGAGAGATCCTTTAAAAATGGTAGGAAGGCATCTTTTGGATAGCCTTGCCATTAGCCCCTATTTGCATGGAGAGCATATGATTGATGTGGGCACAGGGGCAGGGTTACCGGGGATCCCCTTAAGTATTTTGCATCCTGAGAAAAGCTTTTTTTTGTTAGATAGTAATCAAAAAAAACAGATTTTTTTAACCCAAGTAGTTAAATCACTGTCTCTTAAAAACGTGCAATGTGTGCATTCTCTTGTGGAAGCATATCAACCCACTGAAAAGTTTAGTACTATCCTCACGCGAGCCTTCGCATCCCCTGCTGAAATGATACACTTAACAAAGCATTTACTGGCGGAGGATGGGCAGTTTTTGGCCATGATGGGGAAAGTCCCTGAAGACATTCAATTACCGGCTGGATTTGAAGTCAAACAAATCATTTCACTGAAAATACCAGGCGAAGAAGCAGAGCGGCATTTAGGCATCGTCACGCGAGAGAAAAATCACAAGGAATAAACCCAATGGGAAATCAAATTTTGGCTTTTGCCAATCAAAAAGGTGGTGTGGGTAAAACCACCAGTTGTATCAATTTGGCTGCCTCACTTGTTTTATCTAAAAAAAGGGTATTGCTGTGTGATTTAGATCCACAAGGTAATGCTACCATGGGGAGTGGGGTAGATAAGAACGCGCTTGATTTAACGATGAACGATTTGCTGCAAGGAAAGGCGACTGCGGAACAAGTCATTATCAAACAGACGCCAGCGGGATATGATCTTATTCCTGCTAATAGCGATTTAACTGCCGCTGAAGTGGTATTGGTTAAAAAACAAGCTCAGCCTATTTCCCTAGCGAAAGCTTTAGCTTTGGTGAAAGATCAATACGATTATATTTTTTTAGATTGCCCTCCTTCTTTGAATATGTTGACGGTGAATGCGCTGGTGGCTGCTGATGGTATTATCATTGCAATGCAGTGCGAATATTTTGCTTTAGAGGGATTAACTGACTTGGTCAATACCATGAAGCAATTGCAGGCAACGGTTAATCCGCGTTTGGAAGTAAAGGGGATCATTCGTACAATGTACGATGGGCGAAATCGATTGGCGGCGGAAGTATCTTCACAGCTTGTTCAACATTTTAAAAACAGGGTATTTCAAACGGTGATCCCTCGTAACGTTCGACTTGCTGAAGCGCCAAGCTATGGGTTGCCAGTGCAATTATATGACAAGCACTCTAGAGGATCGTCTGCTTATTTAGCGTTAGCAGGAGAATTCTTGCGTCGTGACAAGTTAGCAAGTAATCGGGCGAAGAAAGAAAAATCCGCTGCAAAAGGCTATGCATAATGTCTACGAAAAAACGAGGTTTAGGAAAAGGGTTAAATGAATTATTGTCAGCTTCCTTGGGTGGCGCTCTGGTGGCATCAAAGGAAAGCAAGCCTCAACCTGTGATCCCACCCCAAGAGAAAGCGGTTGTGGATTCAGAATTGCAATATTTGCCAGTTGAAAAGCTGGTGAGAGGCCCTTTTCAACCGCGTCAGCAAATACGTCATGAAGGGATCGAGCAACTGGCTGAATCTATTCGTGCTCAGGGGCTATTACAGCCTATCGTCGTACGCGCTAAAGATCAGCATTATGAAATTATTGCCGGTGAAAGACGTTGGCGTGCGGCTCAGCTTGCAGGATTAAATAAGGTTCCTACGCTAGTACGCCAAGTGCCTGATGAGGCAGCGATGGCGATGGCGCTAATTGAGAACATTCAACGAGAAAATCTCAATGCCATTGAAGAGGCTTTAGCCTTAAAACGTCTTGCTGAAGAATTACAGCTAACCCATTTGCAGGTAGCTGAGGCAATTGGTAAATCTCGGGCTAGTGTTACCAATTTATTGCGTTTATTGACGCTTAACCCTGATGTACAGCTTTTACTTGAGCAAGATCAAATTGAAATGGGTCATGCTCGTGCTTTGCTGGCTTTAAAAGGGCAAGAACAAAGCGAAATGGCACAAAAAGTCGTTGCGCAGGGATTGTCAGTACGTGAAACAGAGCGTTTGGTCAGTAAATTACAAGATCCTGAGCCAACGACCTCCGTTGTTGTATCTAATAAGCGTGTAATGGATCCTAATATTCGTCGTTTAGAAGAAGATTTGGCGGATAAATTGGGAGCGCGCGTTGCTATCCGCCATGGCAATCGTGGAAAAGGATTAGTGGTTATTCGTTACAATGATGTAGATGAGCTAGAAGGGATTTTAGCGCATATTAAATAAGCTTCTTTTGATGCCAGCAATGTCTGGCATTTTCCTTTGGTCGTTAACTTCTAGACACCCATCTTAAATTCTTTTCATAAAATTGCCTGTCTCTTTCAAATGATTTATTAGTAATTGCTAAGAAAGTTAGATATCAGAGTGTAATTATGCCCGGAACCGTCGATCTTAATGACATCAATCTTATTTCAGCCAATTTGGAAGAAATGGCTAAATTTTATGCGCTTAATGCAAATGTGCATACTTACACGCCTCAAATAGGAAACTATTATAGAGAGTGCTTTTATCCACTGGATGTTAAATATCAATTCTCATCACCTGGGCATTTTAAAGAAACTTACAATGAAATTCTTCGCTATTGTGGGCATGATCCTGCTGTAAAGTCAGCTTTAGATACCTTGGCTGCATCCCATGGTAAGATTGAGCCGGAAACAGGATTAAATGGTCAAGATTTGCTGGTTAGAACATGGCAATTGGGTAAAAAGCAAACCTCTTATGCTAATGCCTTAGATGTCGTAATTGATAATTTAAGACAAAATAAACTCACTGGAGGCGGCTGCTTAGCCGGAATTGTTGGTAGATTGGTATTGCCATATGCGCTTTTTGTTGACAATGCACTTAACGATAAATTGTGTTATCCACGACTTAATCACCCGCAAACTTTTTTTGATGAAGAAATGGAAATTGCTTTAGCTTTATCGTTGTCTGAACAAGAAGCTAAGCAAAAAGAAACGAACTCTGCTTTTGTGTTTGCATTACCTACCTTTAATAAAGCAAAAACTTTAACATTTACTCGTTTTGAAAAAAAGCCTTTTTCTGCGAAGCAAAGGGTTACCAAAGATGGTTTCTCTGCAGATGAGCTTGAGTTTGCGATTGAAATATCTAAATTGATATATTAATAAAAGTGCATTCCCTGCACTTTTATTTAAAAACAAATTAGCGGTTTTTAAGTTTTGGCGCAGTTCCTTGTATTTTGTTACAAAACGCAAAAGCTTTTTTCCCATAAGGTTCATTATTTTTACCTGCAAAATCATTTGCTGCTTTAAACCCTGATAATATTGCTTTTGGGATAGGGCCAAAATGTTCATTTTCAGAAGTAGTAGCAGGAGCTGCAGGGATAGCAACATTACCACGTTTGAAAAATGTTTCAGAAACTGCTACCACAGCATGTGAACAAAGACCTATAGCTAGTAGCGTACCCCACCAGGTAAGAGGTGATAAAAAAGCAACCGAGGCTGTAATACTCGCTGCAAATAATAATGCCTTTAGATTCCAGAGATAATTTGAAATCCCTACAATGGGGCCAATCAGACTTACCGCTATCAAATAGCGCAAACTGTTAAAAAGAGAAGATCTAGATTGGATAGGCTGAGGTATAGGCGTTTGCGATTGCAATGGCAGATTTTTCTTTTTTAAATCGGCTTGGATAATAGGGAGTGCCCAATTTGCCCAATTACTTTGTATGATCGGACGATTGTTTTCAAACAGTTTTTTTCCTTTTACATAAACTTCTATGGGGCTACCATTCCGATTTTTACCCCGAATGTAAAATGAACCAAATTTACGACTGATGCCATAAATAATCTTTTCTCCTTTAGATGACGTGGCCTGAAATCGGCACCCGTTATTAAAATGGATTTTTAAATTGTTAGCAATCGTAAAAATATCACTTGGAGAAGTGTTATGAGGGGGAGGTGAAGTAAAAGCATTCTGAGGAATAATATCAGGCCATTGCTGTACTATTTGTTGTCGTTTTCCTAAAGTTTTTCGATGTGTTTGAACTGTTGTGTAGAGTTTTTCTGGAGTAACCACTAAATCAGATCGGTTTTGTGCCTTCCAAAGCTCATTACGTAATTTCATCCAGAGAATACCAAGACGGTTTTGACCGCTGCCATCTGCTCCCCAACCCCATGTTTTTTCATCTCGAGGCGCAGTATCTTCAATTAAACAGCTATTTCCAGTGCTAAGTAATTCTTGTGCAATATGGGGGTGTTGTTTGAGTTTTTGCCGTAAGGCTATTTCCATTACAGCTTCTTTTCTTTGATCCCAAGCTTGCCAATCCGCTTTTGTCCAAGAATTTGTCCATTGTCTGGCTGTGTTGAGCGCCTGCATAGGTCCATCACCCAAGCGTTGAACTTCCATTAAAAATTTATTTCGCAGATCAGGCGAGCTTGAAAATTTTTCAGCTTGAAAATAATGTTCAGCTGTTGGATAAACCTTACCTTGGATTTTGATGGGAGTTCTTGCAAAATTAGTGAGATTAAAAAACGCCTGGTTGCTGTCATAAAATGGCGTAATAATGAGGTTACTTTTAGGGAGTTTAAATGAAGACATATTCATATTCTCTTATACTGCTTTAAGGTGGTAAACTATCAAAAATAAGTGTACATATCAAGAATAAAATATGCTGAAAAAATCATGATTTATTGTTTTTTCTTAAAATGCCTAGATTGATTTTACTAATAGCTCCACTAGATCTGCATTCGTAAAATTCATTTGTAGAGAAAAATGCAGGGTATTTACCTACATTTTGTATTTCGCACTTGAGGATAAAAAACAGCCATATCTTTAGCATTTTCTGTGGGACTGATGAGTTTTAAGCCAATATCGATGTAAAAGTATTTTACTGTAACGCGAGAATTGTTCTACATATGGATCATAATGCGCTGACTTTTGTTGAGGAGAATGAGAGAGCTCTAGATTATAACGATAAGCTGCTTTGGGGGAAGGTAAATTGACACCCCATCAGTTCAGCTTGTGATCCCACCGCTCTACTAACAATCATTTCTGGAAACTGCGAAATCTTTTGTGTTGCCCAAAAAGCAAAATTAGTTATTTGTAAATAGCCTAATAAACGAATATTTCCATGCTAACATTAATTTCCTTAAGTGAGAAAAAATAGATGGCTTGTGGATCCGCTTTTTTCTTTTGTGAAAGAAGCTGTGTGATGCCATCAGCAACCCTGCCTTATCAATATCCATCAGTTCAAATTTTTCTTCTGGAGTCAGCTCACAATGCCGCAAAGCAGTTTGTGGGTCTTGCAAAAATAAACGCCTAAAGTGGTGATCTGTATAAAGTTTAGCCAAGATAATTTCAAAGGTTTGAGCGCTCAAGTCTTTCTCCTAAACAGATGGAATTTCTTGCATGCTGCAAAATATTTTTAGTTCGCTGAATTTGGTTAAGTAATTCTTGAAAAGACGGATATTCACCATCGCGTTCAATAATAACGGTAATAGGGTGAGAGATTTTTGTTGCTAGCAGAGCGAGTAAATCAAAAACAGGATCTGGGATATCATGAAGATGATCATCCAATAGACGTTTGCCATGATAAGATGATGCAAAATCTTTAGGTTCATTGATCCATTTCCCTCCGCTTAAATGAACTACTTTTACTTTATTCAAAGGGAAAGCAAGCAAATAGGTGAGGGGATCAAAGCCATAATTAATAGCATTGGTGTATAGATTGTTTAAATCTAAAAGTAAGTTGCTATTTGAGTGATATAAAATTTCATTTGTCCATTCAGCTTCATGTAATGTTGAGCCAGGAGGATTAATGAGTGTTGCAATGTTTTCAAGTAGTGGCAGGCTACCAATCGTTTTTTTAATGTAAGCTAAATTTTTTAAAGCCCCTTCAATGGTCGCTAGCGAGCGTGGTGCTGCTGCGAGATGACCTATTTCAATGTTTCCAGCCCGTACAAAGGCTAAATGTTCAGACCATATTTCTGGCGCCAAATAGTTTAATGCGCGTGCTAATTTATCAAGATGTTGTTGATTAACAGGAAAAGAGGTTGCCAGCCCCAATCCCACGCCATGATAAAGAACGGGAACTTGCTGAGCCAATGTTCTTAATGGGCGTAGTTTGGTTTGGGAATAATCAAAATAGTCATCGATAATGACTTCCACGACATCAATTTGATCAAGATGTGTGAGGATTGAAGGACCCAGTTCTGTTCTCCATCCTAAGCCTACTAAATCTCTTTGGCCTAACTGCCACATCCACCACATCCTCCACCGCATCCTCCGCCGCATCCGCTGCCACCACACCCACTGCCGCCAGCACCACATCCTGAGGGATTTTTTGAGGATAATCTTTGAAGACCAGGAAAATTCGTTGCGCTTAAAGCAGATAGTCCAAAAATAGCGATTAAAAGAGCCGTTTCGTTGGTTTTTTCGCCTGGTATTATTGTTGTGCTGCGTTTTTTGAGAGATTTAAATAATGCTTGCAGATCCGCGAGGACCCGATCGCCAAGTGCTGTTCGTTTTTTGTGGTAAAAGCTAAACAATAGTAGTAAAAATAGGATTGACATGATGCTCAAGAAAATAATATTGGAGTGACCGCGTTGATAAGCAACAAATAATTTTGCTGCTGCAAGCCCACCTAGTATAAGAGCGCCTACCGACAGGGACGTCAGTCTTGTTGCATACACCTTTTTATTAGCAATAAGGCCAAGATCGTTAAGTGAATTAAGATAAGGCAAACATGCCGTTTTAACAGCCGTTTCTTGATATATCTTTTCGATGCCACCAGGGGTGATAAAGTTTTTTAGAATAGCTCGTTCAAGAGGAGAGGTTGCATGTTCGATTGTTGTTTCATTTTTCGTTTCAAGCATTTCGTCAGAGACAACCAAAAAGCCTCTGTCTATTAAAGAAGCAACAGCGACTGTAATGGCTTCTTCTTCCCCGCCACGTAGCATGGCAATTTCATAGGGTGAATTGAGATTTAGCTGCGGGATCGCGCGTCGCATTTCTTCCTTTTTTATTCGAGTATTAATTAAAAATAATACCGATATTCCAACCACCATATAAAAAGCAAGAAAATGGGGACCTGTCATACTAAGAGGATTTATCAACATAAAAGAGCTCATTTCATGTTAAGGATATGATTTTGCATCGCTTGTAGAAGCGAAAGTAGTTCTTGTATGGTAGAGATTTCTTCGCTCACATTGAGTTCCTGTTCTTCACGCGCTTTAGAAATATTATTAAATGTCTTTTGCCAATCGTGTTGAGGAAATTGCTTTGTTAATAATTGTAATGCTTCTTTTGGGTGAAGATCATTTTTACCCTCTAGTGATAAAATAGTCGCTGCACAAGTGCGGATAGGACCTGCCATATCTGCAATAATAGGGACTAATTTTTCTGAATGCAGACTGACCAATGCATAACGTTCGCGCAATCTAAGGGTTAGATTAATAACAACCTGCCTTAAGCGTTGTAGGGTTGCGCTTCGTGATACCTTGATATCATCAAAGGGATCTGTACCTAAAAGTATACGGTGACGGCTGAGAATATCAGTAAATTTTACCGCAAAGGCTTCACTGGCTATCGTTATTTCTGATTCAAGGAGAAACATTACGTTCAAGCGAAAAGCAGCATGATATAGGCTTAGTTTTTCTCGTAAAGGATTGATTTGGGCTATATCGAAAGTTTTTAACACTAACATCACATTCACATCAGAACTAGGACGTAATCTGCCTTCTGCCGCGGATCCATAAAGCACAATAGAAACCAGGGTGTTTCCAAAGGCTTGTTTAACTGCGCCAACAAAATCGTTCAAGCCTTTTTGTACACTGACAGGGAGAGCGTCGGTTTGGTTTAGCATAAATCACCTCTTACAAGGGGATCCATTTTGACAAAATTAAGGGTAAAGATAAAGAGATGCGCTGGTTCGTCATTGAAGTTGTGATGTTGATTATGATCATCAAGAAGAGAAATAATGATGAAATTTCACAGATAAATTCGAAATAGCATTAAACAATTTATGGAATATAAAATGGTTGAGCAACTAATTATCATGTTGTGGTAGATCAAAATAAAAGGTTGAACCCTTTCCAAGTTCAGTTTCGAATTTTATTTTTCCACCCATTTTCTCAATAAAGTTTTTACATATACACAATCCTAAGCCTGTTCCTCCTTTTTTTAAACTGGACTCTTCTGATTGAGAAAATTTTTCGAAAATCCTTGGTTGAAAATCAAGAGGGATCCCCGGCCCTTGATCGCTCACACTGACACGGATCTTGTTTTGCCTTTTCTTTACGGTGACTAAGACAGTCCCGTTTTCAGGGGAGAATTTTGCTGCATTTGAAAGTAGGTTAACAATCACCTGCATGAGTCTATTTTTATCACCATTAACATATAAACTGTTATTTGTGTTTTCTAATACATAGTGAAGATCGCTTTTTGTATAAGATTGATTTAATTCTATGCATTCAGCAACCAAATCAATTATATTAACTTTGTCAAAATCAAATCGCATGGATCCATTTTCAAATTTTTCAATTTCTAAAATATCATTAATCAAGAGGATAAGTCTTTCTGTGTTAGAGTTGGCTATTTGTAAGAAATAGCGCATTTCGTTGGTTAAGGGGCCTTCTGTTTCTGCAAGAATCAATCCTAAAGAACCTCGGATAGAAGTTAATGGCGTTCGCAGTTCATGGCTTACTGTTGAGATAAATTGATTTTTCATCAGTTCAATTTTTTTGCGCTCGGTGATATCTCTGACGACAGCGACAATAATTTCTGAACCTTCTTGCTCGAGCAATGAGGTTGAAAGTTCAACATGGAAAATGCCCCCTGTTTTGCTACGTCCTCGCAATTCTTTGTTAAAGTTATTGAGTAAATTTCCGTGAAGATCCGGTAGAAGCATCTTAATATTATTGTGAAGGATTTCTTCTTTGGTATATTCAAACAGTGTAAGAATTGTTTTATTTATGGATAAAATAACCCCTGTTTTATCTAAAGTCATAATACCTTCGGAAACAGATTGTAAGATAGCTCTTTGATAGCTTTCATTTTTTCGTAATTTTTTCTCAATCTGTTTGAGTTTTGCGAAGTCATCAAGAATTTTCTTTCTCGCTTCAAAATGCATCATAATAATTTCAGACATTTTTTGTAGGATGATCTTTTGTGTGTTTGTAAGCTTTTGCGGCTTGTGATTAATGACGCAAAGTGCGCCAAAACAATAGCCTTGCGGATTGATAAGTGGCATACCAGCATAAAAACGAACATGAGGATCTTGTGTCACTAATGGATTATCGAAAAATCGACTATCCTTTGTTGCATCTTGGATCTCCATCACATCTGAACCATGAATAGCATGTGCACAAAATGAAATATTTCGAGGTGTCTCAGTTGCTTGTAAACCATGTTTAGATTTGAACCATTGCCTATCTTTATCCACAATACTAATGAGTGAAATAGGGGTGTTACAGATTAATGAGCAAATTTCTGTAATTGTATCAAATATATGCTCTTCTACAGTATCAAGAATTTGATATTCACGCAGTGCTTGTAATCGCTGAGACTCATTTTTCGGGAGAGTTGCCGATCTCATCTATCCATCCATACAGTATTAAAACAAATCTATTCTAATAAATATATAGTATTAATTCGTTGCTATAGAGCTGAAAATTTATAAAGAAGCACATAAGATGAAAAATCCGAAAAATAACCGAAAATTTTTATATTTTTACTTTGGGATGGCAAAGCGTTAAGAGAAAAAATAATAAGTTATGGCAGTGTTCTATTTTAGGTGATTGTTAAAATCAGCACACAACACCAATCTATTTTTCTTTAACATGATCTAGTGATTAGCGTAAGAAAATATTCGGTGTAATTACATTAATTCTGTAATTCTGCTTTCTCATACCAATTTGCAAACGACAATAAGTGTTGCAATGTTGAAATAAATCATATAATTTACCGGCTGCATCAGGGAAGTAAGGAGTAGTCGATGCTGTTTCCTCAAAAAGCTGGAATATTAAATAACCATTCTTTTATCTTTTCAGTTCATTATCGAGTTGAGATTCAATCAGTTTATCTTCAATTTCGCTTGGCAACATGATGTCAAAATAATTCATTAATTTTTTTGAATATTAATGTGCCCTATTTGGCGCATACGATCTCATTTTGTCTTAAAAAGGAACACACATGTCGAAGGATAGCTTTATTGCGGCATTAGAAAAGGAAAATGTCAGCGAGTTGATGATCTTTGCCAAAAAAGAATTAACCTCTCATTTTTATACATTTAAAAGTTCAACAGGAAACAACATTTTTCATGTTTTAGCTAAAAAGGGGACATCTAAACAATTTGAAGAGTTAATTAAATTAAATTCATCAGCTAAAACAGAATTATTTTCATCAAATCATAAAAAACAGACACCATTACATTGTGCAGCTCAAGCTGGGAAAATAAAAATAGCACAATTTTTAATGAATTACGGAGCTTATATCAGTTGTGCTGATAGCGAGGGTAATTTGCCTTTACATCTTGCTGCGCAATCAGGGCATCATGGGATGGTTAGACAAATATGTTTTGAAGGTAGCTTAAGAAACTCAGAAAATGCACGCTCGTATTTCCCCAGCATGTTACTTGAATCAAAATTTGATGTTCATGCGCAAAATAAACTCAATCAATCAGCATATCGTTTAGCAAGAATTCATCAGAAAAATAAAGTGATGAAAGTTCTTTCCCTTTATGAGGGACATGACAATTTTGAGAACGTAAGACAAAGTATCGCGAATGGATTGGTAAGAAAAACTAAACGTTTACTGAATGAAGATAAAAGACTCGCGCTGGAAATGGATGAAAATAATAATACGTTGGCTCATCATGTATTATTATCGATGGGAAGAAATAGATTAACCATCTTAAAAGAATTAATAGCGGTTGGAAGCAAAGTCAATGCCTTTAATAAAGCAGGTCAAACTTTATTGCATCTCGTTGCTGAAATAGGACTATGGCAGAACGAGTCTGAAGATTTATTTTCATTCTTGATTAAAAAAGGGGCTAATGTCAATGTTGCTGATGCAAAGGGATTGACAATACTTCATCAAGCAGCTGCTCAAAATAATGTAAAAGCAATTAGAAAACTAATTGAGCATAAGGCTTATGTTGATCAGGTTAATATTGATGGAATGACGCCTTTGCATGTGGCTGCGCTTTGCAATCATCTTGAAGCCTTTAAGGAATTGCTAGCGTATAAGGCAGATATTAATAGTCAAGCTTATCCACGCTTACAAACTGCTTTATTTAGAGACAGCAGTTCACAGGTTAGCGATCTTTCACCTACATGGCTTGCCTTAGAACTAGGACATGTTTTGATAGTGAAAGCTGCATTAGATCATAAGTTTAAAAAAAGCGATACAACAAATCTATATGGCTTAGCGACAAGAAATAGCAGTACGCTCCTTCATTTTTTTGCTGCCACAGGTGAAATTGATTACTTTAATCGTCTTGCACGTGCAAGACATTATCCGTTTTTATCTAATGCAGATGGATACACGCCGTTACATGTTGCTGCAGAATTTGGGCATTTTGATATTGTTAAATTAATTATAGAAAAATTTGCACCGAAGCAAGCTTGGATAGACAAAGCAATATTTGGCACTTTTGACCTAGAAGCGAAAACCGTTGAGGGGAAAACGGCGTGGTTACTTGCTAAAGAAGGAAAGCATAATAATATCATTCGATATTTACAATCCAAAGGGGCAAAGCGACTTAAAGGTCCCGTTGTTGAACAGGGTGTAATAAAAAGAACGCAAGATTTTCTGCATCGACAATCAGAATTCAAATCTGAGCTAGAGCGTCGATCAATCTATCAACATTTAAGTTGGGCACGAATAGTGACTCCCGTTTTGCTATATAGCACGCTTGGTCCTGTTCCTATGGTGATTCATTTAGCTTATCAAATGGGATCATACGCTACGCCGCAGATGTTTAGCTATTTCTCTGATGCATATTATAAAATGAAGCCATTTGTCCACAATAATATGCACAGGTATGTTGAGCAATCCCTAGATGATATTGCAAGCGTTACATCTTATGGTTCCTCTATCGCATTTAAAGGAATGAATGTAATTGATTGGGTGACAAATCCTGGACGGCGAGCAACTGGTTTAGCAACGAGCGTATTACTTGCCAATTTGGCTGCACACTATACCGATAATAAAGACGTGCAGGCTGCCATGTTGTTTGTTGGTCGTGAAATGGGTCACATAGCAATAGATGCATATAACTCATATAAAGAGAAAACAGAGCCTTCAGAAGGAGGGTTTGATGCAGAGTTAAATCATGGCTTTACAATTTGGGGTAGCATTTTTGGCAAAGAAGAGGGGGAAAGGTTTGTTCGTTATGTGCATGGGATGACACAGTTGAGAGATGATATTTATCAAGGAATAGGTTGGCTTGAGCATACAGTCGTAAATATGGCGTCAGAAGGATTACAACAAGTCGGGAATTTGCTAACAAGTTTTGAAAGTTATAATTACTTAAATGGCGCGCTACAAAATGGTTCTGACATATTAACACCTTATCAAGGCTATTTTACATCGCTACCTGTAACTTTATTCGCAAAAGTAAAGAAAGCACAAGAAGATATTGGTTACTGGCGTGATGAATTACTTCAAGATATTGAACTTTGGATTTATGAGAATGCTTTACCAGACAGTGAATATTGCCGCTATGCTGTGTCTCATCTTGAGCAAATAAGACGCTCGTTACTATCTAATAAAGCATTAGAAGCCGAAATAGATAAGGCTGCGGCGAAACAGGCAGTAGAAGATGCAGAGCAAGTTTTAAAAGCATGTCAAGCCGCAGAGGGAGAAGTCTTTCTCGAGGCTCAACGGAAATTAGAGCTTGCTAAGCAGAATTTAGAGAGCATGCTTGAAGCAAGTGAAAGCATAAATCTGCAGCTTGAAGCACAGCAGAAAAAAGCATTAGAGGCCTGGGAAAAGACACCTAAAGGTATTAAACATAAAGAATTAAGAGATGCGCAAGATAAGGAGTTAGATGCGAGGATTGAATACGAAAATGCACAAATAGAATTAACGTTTGTTGAGCAACATGACGCAACTGCAGAAGAGCGTGTACAAGCAAAAAATAAAGTCATCTCTAAAGAAGAAGAACTCAAGCATTGTTCAGATGTTTCGTTACTTGCAAAGGAAGATCTCATTAAAGTATTAACCTCCATAGAAAAGGAGGATTTTGAAAAAAATGAGGTTGAAAGACAAAACCATTTAAATAAAATGTTAATGGAATCAAGCGAGCAAAAGCAAGCAATCTTAGAGAAGCATCGAGAGCTGACACAAGCAGAGAAGAATGAATATTCTGCTTTTGTAACGCTTGAAAGTTTAAAAAGAGAATTAGATGCTGCTCAGCAAAAATATCATGAAAATCAAAAACGAATTTATTCTTTTGAACATCCAGGCCCCATCGTTATTAATGATTTGGTCAAACAAGCTTTTGCGTTGTACGGCTATGAAGATAAGGCTGCGGTTGCTGAGTACATCATTAAAGGAATTGTTGCTACGGGTGTGATTGGTTTTGATGAAGCAGAGCAACGCATGTGGGATACATTTCTCACTGCACAAGAAACCAAGAATGGAAATAAATTACAAAATCTTACCAAACGTGTTAATGAACAATGGAAAGCCCTTTTTACCGATTATAAACAACATTTTGTCAATAATGGTGCAATGCTGTTAAAAGCGCAACAAGATGCTAAACAACGTTATGATAAATCTGTGAAAGATTTAGAACGTGAAAAAGCAAAAGTTGAAAGCCAAAAAAAGGATTTCGTAAAATTATTGCCAACCGATGAGCAAGAAAAATTTGAGATCCAGCATAAGCAATCACTCACTGCAAAAGCGATGCTCCATTGGGAGATAAGTCATCCCCTTGATGAGATAAAGGAACTTTTGTCTTTGCTGGGACAAACAGATCTTGCTATGCAGGTGGCACTATATCACAACCAAAGTTTTACTCCTGTAGAAATGAATGTTTTTCTTAGCGATACGATAGCGCGCTGGTTGATAGAATATAAGAATATTTTCTTTAACGAATCAAATCTCGATATTGTCGCCGAGCAGGTTACAGCTCTATCTAGTGCTTTGCAGCTTTCTGCTATAACGCCTTTTAAAATTACCCAAGAAAAATTAAAACTAGATGAAGCGATTGCAAAAATGCTTTTTGATAATGCGCTGAATCATGCGGCGCTTGCGGTTGGTTCAAAAGATGATCCTGGCTTTATAAAGGCGGTTGAAAATGAAGTCGTTACAATGCTGCAAAAGGGATTAGTGCTGGATGTTGCAACCGAAATAAAAGTTAACGAAACACCACTAGTAAATCTGCTTTCCCAGGCAGTTTTGAACAATAATCCAGCTGTCGCACAGTCTGCAATTACACAAACCCTGCAAGAAAATACGCAGTCATTTTCGATAAAAAATGTGGGTAAATGGGAAGAGCCCGTTTTGTCGATTGCAGCGCCAGAAATTGCTACATCATCACACAAAAAGAAAAAACACCATGGGCTTAGTAAATTGGCGAGAAAGACATGGACCGTTATTAAGGATGTGGGAGAAACAGTATTAGGTGGTTTTCTTCAACAAGGCATCGAAGTGGGAGTAAATGCGACGAGTATTGGCGCGGGGATCACAGGGCAACAAATGTTTACCATTTACCGTTTTAGTCCAGAGCAGCAAGCCTTATTTAATTTGCCACAGAAACAATTATCAAATGATCCTGTTTATCATCCTCATGGTGCTATATCATCAACACCTCTTTCATCTGAACCGCTGCCTTCAGTATTGCCCAAAGGAAGTTGGGAGGCGCTGGCGCCTACGCCTTCTTTAATTCAAGCAGATAATTTTCGAGTCGTGCAACAAAATAGTTTATCTTCTGCCCCTGTTTTGCCAACATTAACGCAAACACCGACGAATAAAGTCCTTCTTTTTAAGGGACCCAGCACTCCTGTTCCTCTGCTAAAAGCGGCATCTAAAGCCTCTCATGTGCCTACCTTAAAACAATCGCAATTTGAGTTAGCGTTATCGCCGTTTGTAAAGATTTATCCCATTGGAGAAAAAGTTTTACCTATATCCGATTTATTTGATGTTAAAAATAATACCAACTTTAATTTTATTTCGAAGCATCTAGAAGAAAAACAGCTGCCTTTAGAAAAGAAAGTGCTGCAACAAGCGGTGAAATGGAGCGAGTTGTTCTTTAAAGCGTTAAATGGTGAACAAAGCAAGGAAGTGTTTGCTTGGCAAAAAGAAAATACCAAGATGTGGCCATTAGAACAGCCAGCGCCAACCGTTCAACAAACGGTGATTTCTGGAAATGTGCTGATTGCGCAAGGGATGTTAGATGCAGCAACAGAATTATTTCATTTTGCTAAAAGTGAAATGATTAAATTGACCCATGATGATGAAACGACTATTGGTCAATCCATTCCTAAAGCGAAGGCTTTTTTAGCTGAAGAAGCTTATGGTTTAGCAACGCATCAAACAACAACCCCGCTTGGACGTGCTGCCATGGTGGGAATTTGTTCAAAGTGATATTGCGTTATGGCAACAGGGAGAGGAAACGAAAACAGGGCAAGCAGCCAATACCTTTCTTTATCAGATAGGACAAACCACGCCAGAAGCCTTGTATTATCAAGGCGGAAAAGAATTATTTTATTTGATACTGGGAGAAGGCGTGCTTCGCGGATTAGGCTATGCAGCAGGTGCAACATCCTCTTGGGCAGTCGAAAGCTATTTCACTGTAGAGAAGATGACAGCAGAATTCTTTTCAGGTTATGGCATAAGACCGCCAATTACGTTTGCGTTTGAACATGGCAAGTTGTATGCCAATGTGCCTGGGGATTTGGTTAAAGTTCAGAAGCCTTTGTATAAGAAAGATCCTGAAGTACAATCTCATGGGCATAAGCAGCCACCAAAATTTTTGCCTGGTTTTCCTGACGCGAAGGTAGTTAGAGGTAAAACACCATATCCAGGAGGAAAGCGAAAAAGATGGGAAATGCCAGATGGAAAATTTTTAGAATGGGATTATATGCATGGTGAAGTTGAAATGTATAATAAAAATGGTAATCACTTGGGCGCTTTTGATCCTAATAAGGGTGAAAAAGTAAAAAATGCTAAAAAGGACAGGAATATTAAAAAATATCTGTAGGGGGGAATATGAATGTAGATATTGAAGGAATTGAAAGAGTTATTTGCGGGTTCAGTAAAATTACTAATGCAAATGGAAATCAGCCTTTAGAAGTAATGTACTATTTAAAACCAATTGATCTTGCTTATTTACAAAAGCTATTTGATATTGATCCAAATGATCCAGATCCTGCTGTTGTGGATGTTATTTATTGTTACGACATAAACGAAGAGCAGGCAAAGGCGTTGCAGCCATATGTTATTGATGGAGTGATTGATCTAGAGAAATATGACTTTATGCTTGATTGTCATGCAAAGGAGTGAGAATAGAGTAGAGATTGAAATGAACATATATTTTTAGCAGAATTTTGCAAGATACATACAGCATGCAAGCATGAAGCATCATTCATCCCTTTGGAAGATAAGGTGCAGCAACTTGTTTCAGGGAACTTATTATGCAAAGTTACCGCAATAAAAATTTTTGGCACCTGTAAGCGTAGCGAACAAATTTCCCTCTTTGATTAAAAGAGGGAGGCGCGAAGCGCGGGGGGGATTTCTATCAAGAAAAACAAAGGAAAAGAGAAAAAGATTTAAGATAAAAATCCCCCCGCGCTAAGAAGCGCGGCCTCCTTTTATGCAAAGTGGGCAAATACGCTGCGCACAGCGCATGATTAATTTTGCTGCAGATCAAAAGACCCTCACCCTCTCCCGCAAATGGGAGAAGAGATTGGAACGAAATTAAAGGATCGTTTCATCTGCTTATCGGTGTTGTGCAACAGGTGCAGAGAATTTATATTTTAAGTCGCAACCAAAAAATGTTTATAGGGCACGATAATGGACGTTGACGGAATAGAAAGAGTGGTTTGTGGATATAATAAAATTCCCAATGAAAATGGGAATCAATTAATAGAGGTAATGTATTATTTGAAGTCAATAAATCTTTCTTTCCTACAAAAATTATTTAATATAGATCCTAATCATCCTGATCCTGGGGTTGTAGATATTATTGATTGTTACGAAATAAATGAGGAACAAGCAAAAGCACTACAACCTTACGTTATTGATGGCGTGATTGATCTAGAAAAATATGATTTTATGTTGGAGTGTCATGCAAAGGAATATAAATGGGATCCCACCAATTTACTGCAATAAAAATTTGTGGCACCTGTGAGCGTAGCGAACAAATTTCCCACTTTGTAAAGGGGGACGGCGCGTAGCGCCAGGGGGATTTAGCAGAATGCTAGTAATTACCATAAAATTTTAAAATTACCGGCAAGAACGTTTCATTACATAATTGAGGCGCAGCGAACGAAGCAGGTTATGTATCTGGTTTAAATCCTGTAGAGGTAGAAATGTATGGGAACAAGCGTCGACTTAAAAAAAGTTGAAGAGGATGAGCTAACCGTAAAATATGCATTTAGCTCAGTTAATGAGCAAATAGGCATAGTTGTAATAAATAAAGAAACTGGTAGATGTAACATAGTTAAAGAACACCCTTGCGATCCTAAAAATAGATTAGCATACAGGGCTATGTGGGCATTAATGCGAGATTGGCGTAATAACCAGCTGCTAGATGTAACCCAATGGGTAGGATAAGTTTGTGACAAATATCATTTTTTGCTCTGATCCATTGAATCGAAACAAGGTAGATCCTTCTTGGGAAATGGAATACCTTATTGCAAAACAAAAAAATCTCAAGATACATCTTTTGGATTTTGAACAGCTTGCAAGTAGTCAACATTTGGCGCAAGCCTTTAAGAAAGTGATTAAACCAGAGAGTAGCGAAAAAGCAGTTTATCGTGGATGGATGATGCCTGTAGGGATGTATGAAGATTTTTATCATACCTTGCTTCAGTATAATCTAGAGTTAATCAATACACCAACTGAATATAAGCATTGCTTTTATTTTCCAGAATCTTATGAGCTGATTAAACCTTATACTCCGCAGTCCTTTTTCATGAAGGGCAATCCGCTACAGGCAATGGAAGAACTTAAAACGATTTTGCATACATTTGGTGATAAGCCGATTATGGTGAAGGATTATGTTAAATCGCAGAAGCATTATTGGCATGAAGCTTGTTTCATTCCCAAAGCAAGTGACACTGAACATGCGCTTAAGGTGATAAAAAAATTTGTTGAATTACAGGGAGATAATTTTCAAGGAGGGCTTGTTCTAAGGGAGTTTGTTGAGCTAGAGCCCTTAGGGAAACATTCCAAGAGCGATATGCCGCTGACCAAAGAATATAGAATATTTATTTTGAATGGTCAGCGTATCGCGCTTAATAATTATTGGGATGAAAAAGTATATTCCGAAGAAGAAATCCCTTGGCAACATTTTGAACAACTCTATAAAGACGTTAAGAGCCATCTTTATACGATGGATATAGCCAAGCAAAAGAATGGAAATTGGATCATCATTGAGTTGGGTGATGCACAGGTTGCAGAATATATTGGAGAGCAAGGGTTAGATGATTTTTATGATCATTTATCTACTTGAGCTTCAATGTCAATCATGGGGGAAGGAATAACAACTTCTATTCCTTTTAGTGAATTTAAAAAATCATGAATGCTATCTGAATAAACATAATTAAAATCTAAATTGACATAAGAAAGCTTAGTATTTGGTAGGTTTTTGTAAAAGTCAGCGATATATTCATCATCAATATGGTTGTCAAAAAGATTTAGATCTGCCACGATGGTATTGTGAAGATATTGCACTAATAATGCAGCACCCTCGCTTGTGATTTGATTTTCGCCAAGAGATAAAGTGGTAATTTTGGTTCCATGAAGTTTTTCTGAAAATGCAACAATACCGCTATCACCAATGTGATTGCCATCTAAAAAAAGAGTGTCTACCTGAGAATATCGCAGATTTTCGGCAAATTCAGCTGCACTATGCAGATGGCAATTCCATAGCCATAGTTTGTTCCAGCCTAGATTAAGGGTAGTCACTCTTGATCCTTGAAAGTTTTTGGTAAATGCGACTGCTCCCTTATCCCCTATTTGATTATGTTGAAGATTGATTTTGGTAATTTTGGTTCTAGCTAAATTTTTTGCTAATTCAGAAGCACCTTCGTCGTTTATATAATTCTCCCAAATGCAAAGATCGGTAATTTGGGTTTCAGATAAGTTTTTCGAAAGTTCTGCTGCACCTTGGGGTCCAAGATTATTTCGCCCAAGCATAAGATGGGTAATGTTGGAGCCTTGTAGATTTTGGATAAACTCAGTAGCGCCTTCTGGACCGATATGATTCTCAACAATATCAAGAGAGGTAATTTGTGATCCTTGCAGATTTTTAGCAAATTCTATTGCGCCTTTATGCCGTAGATTATAACCCCTAATATCAAGCTTTGTGATATTTGTTCCTTGCAGTTCCTGGATAATTGTAGGAATAAGATGAAGTGAATAATTTATTGTGCTTGGAGTAATAAGGAAAGTGCTATAGTTGTTTTCGTTAAGCTTTTTTTTAAAATTAGAAAAATTATTGCTTACAAGCTCTGCAAGAGTGTCTTCATTTAAACAAAAAATACTCAAAGGTTGTTCCTCGTTTTGAGTCCCTTAATAAATTTTTTGATGTAGTAAGATAGGTTTCAAAGCCATTACATCATATTCTCATTTTTACTAAAATGGTAGAAAATTGCAATGTGTTGATGAGCGCTCATCACGCCGAAGCGTAAGTGTAAGTGTAAGCGTAGGCGTAGGCGGATAGCACGAGAGGGATTTATCACCTTTAGTTTCTTTCTACCTTGTTTACTACAATGTGCAGGCGCGAAGCGCCATATACCCCCTTTGGAATCAAAGGGGGCCGCAGCATGCTGCGGGGGATTTATATTTAAATTTTGCAATAAATTTTGTGCCACCTGTGAGCGTAGCGAACAAATTTCCCACTTTGTAAAGGGGGACGGCGCGTAGCGCCAGGGGGATTTAGAAGAATGCTAATAATTAACATAAAATTTTAAAATTACCGGCAAGAACGTTTCGTTACATAATTGAGGTGCAGCAAGCGAAGCAGGTTATGTATCTGGTTTAAATCCAAAAGAGGTTCAAATATATGGGAACAAGCCTCGACTTAAAAAAGTTGAGGAAAATGACTTATTAGCGCGATATACATTTAGCTCTGTAGACGATGAAGCTGGGATGGTTGAAATTGATAAAAAAACAGGAAGATGCAAGATAATTAAAAAGCGAAATGGTGATCCAGAAAATAAATTAGCTTATAGGGTAATGTGGGTGTTAATGCGTGATTGGCGTAACAACAAACTACTAGATGTAACTCAGCGGGTAGGATAAATTTGTGGTAAATGTTATTTTTTGCTCTGATTCTTTAAATCGAAACAAGATAGTTCCCTCTTGAGAAATGGACTTATTGGCAAGCAAAAGAATGGAAAATGGATCATCATTGAGCTAGGGGATGCGCAAGTTGCAGAATATATTGGAGAGCAACGGTTAGATGATTTTTATGATCATTTTTCTGCTTAATTTTCAGTTAGACGAGAAATAATAACTTTTTATAGAAGGCAAAAAAGCAATGGACGTTGACGGAATAGAAAGAGTAGTTTGTGGATATAATAAAATTCCCAATGAAAATGGGAATCAATTAATAGAGGTAATGTATTATTTGAAACCAATAAATCTTTCTTTCCTACAAAAATTATTTAATATAGATCCTAATCATCCTGATCCTGGGGTTGTAGATATTATTGATTGTTACGAAATAAATGAGGAACAAGCAAAAGCACTACAACCTTACGTTATTGATGGCGTGATTGATCTAGAAAAATATGATTTTATGTTGGAGTGTCATGCAAAGGAATATAAATGGGATCCCACAAATTTACTGCAATAAAAATTTGTGGCACCTGTGAGCGTAGCGAACAAATTTCCCACTTTGTAAAGGGGGACGGCGCGAAGCGCCAGGGGGATTTACCAACACGCCATGATTAACTATAAACGGATTTTAAAATCTCCCTCAAGAACGTTACGCTCAAGCATGACAGAAGTAGAAATTTTGCTTTGGTCGCGGTTGAGAAAGCGGCAGATTTTAGGTGTGCGATTTTATCGGCAAAAGCCTTTGCTAAATTATATTGTTGATTTTTATGCACATGAAGCTAAATTGGTTGTAGAGTGTGATGGTTCACAACATTTTGAAGAAGAGCATGAAAATAATGATAAGGAAAGAGATTCCTGCTTGAATGAATTTGGTATTTTAGTATTAAGATTTAATAATTTGCAGATATTGAAAGAAATTGATTCTGTTATGCAGATAATTTGGGATTGCGTGAAGGAACGATTGAGAAAGTAAATCCCCCAGGCGCTGCGCGCCGTCCCCCTTTACAAAGTGGGAAATTTGTTCGCTGCGCTCACAGGTGCCACAATTTTTCTTTGTGGTTATGCCGAAAATCCCCCTGGCGCTACGCGCCGTCCCCCTTTGCAAAGTGGGAAATTTGTTCGCTACGCTCACAAGTGCCACAATTTTTCTTTGTGGTTATGCCGAAAATCCCCCAGGCGCTGCGCGCCGTCCCCCTTTACAAAGTGGGAAATTTGTTCGCTGCGCTCACAGGTGCCACAATTTTTCTTTGTGGTTATGCCGAAAATCCCCCTGGCGCTACGCGCCGTCTCCCTTTGCAAAGTGGGAAATTTGTTCGCTACGCTCACAAGTGCCACAATTTTTCTTTGTGGTTATGCCGAAAATCCTCCTGGCGCTGCGCGCCGTCCCCCTTTACAAAGTGGGAAATTTGTTCGCTACGCTCACAAGTGCCACAATTTTTCTTTGTGGTTATGCCGAAAAATCCCCCTGGCGCTGGCGCGCCGTCCCCCTTTACAAAGTGGGAAATTTGTTCGCTACGCTCACAAGTGCCACAATTTTTAGAGACAGAAGATTTGTTCATCACATTCACCTATGCCATAATTTCATTTTAACGCCTAATACCATAAAACATGCAAGTGCACAAAATTAATATTCATATTCCAGAGCTTTCTCTTATCCTTCTCATTGGTAATGATGATCTTAAAACTAGTTTTGCTCATCGTCATTTTACTTCAAGTGAAATTGTATCTCTTTCTGCTTGTCAGGATTTGCTTGCAACAGAAGCAACCAAAGAGCTTGATGAGTTATTGCATTTTGTTGTGTCTAAACGTTTACAATTAGGGAAATTAACTGTTATTAATGCCCCTTGTGAAACACAAGCGTTACGAAGTGCGCTCGTAAGATTGGCGCGTCGTCAACATGTGCCTTGTGCCGCAATTGTGCTGCCGTCGGTGCAAGGCCCTTATCAACAAAAGCTACCGCATCAAGAAGGATTTAAGCAAGTATATATTTTGCAGCATGTTGAAGCGCTTGAACAGGTGATTATTCATCGACAACCGCTCGAAAGTAATATGAAGCAAGAAAAAGGGCCTTTCGATATTATTGGTGACGTTCACGGCTGTTTTGCTGAATTGGAACAGCTAGTATTAAACTTAGGTTATAACATCACGCTCGAAGATCAATACTACCTCTCTCATCCTCAAGGGAGAAAACTGGTTTTTGTCGGTGATTTAGTTGATAGAGGACCCAAAGTACCCGAAGTGTTACGTTTTGTCATGGACACTGCTGCGCAAGGGATGAGCTTTTGTGTTAACGGCAATCATGATGATAAATTAAAACGTGCATTAGAAGGTCGAGCAGTGACCATTTCTCATGGCTTAGAAGAATCGCTTGCGCAGCTTGAAAAAGAATCCTCCTATTTTAAAGATAAGGTAATCAATTTTTTAGCAGCACTACCCAGTCATTATCTTTTTGATGAAGGAAGGTTGGCAATAGCGCATGCGGGAGTGAAGGAAAAATATTTGGAGCGATCCTCAAGAAGGATCCGAGATTATTGCATGTATGGCGAGACCACGGGTGCAACGGATGAATTTGGTCATCCTGTCAGGGCAAATTGGGCTAAACGTTTTGTAAGTCTCACTACTGTTGTATACGGACACACGCCTATTCTCACCCCCGAATGGGAAAACAACACAATTAACATTGATACGGGCTGTGTTTTTGGCGGAAAATTAACCGCGCTTCGCTATCCTGAGAGGGAGCTGGTTTCGGTCACCGCGCTTAAAAAATATTACACCCCACTAAAACCGATTCAATCATGAGCTTTTTTATTGATTGAACGCCAACTTTTCTTTAATATTCAATCCTTTTGGGTGAATGAAAAGGATCATGAGTAAACGATGTCTAAAGTAATTGTTGTACCTTTAAGTGTTTATATTAAAAATAACGAACAAAACTCCATAGAAGCTTTTGCTAAACTGGGAGTGAGTAAATTATCCATGCTTTGGCATTGGTTGCCCTTACCCAGTTTTTTGCGCCGATTCCAACAAGTTAACCTGCCAAGATTAATGGATCAATATCGCCGCGGGGAGGTGGATAGCTTGGCATTTGCAAAGGCTATGCAACCTGTTTACCCCTCATTGAGGATCTCCATGCTAAAATTTGAAAAGGCTTGGAATGCGCATACGGAAGTCACTTCTTTTAGCAAAAAAGCCTTTGATGAAATTGCTTCACTGCAAAAGCAAGGCCACAAGGTATATCTTTTCAGCGGTACAAATCCCATGGATATACGCTGTATTCAAAAAGCCTATGGTAAGCCTATTCCAGGTTCGCATTTCTTTTCTTATAAAGAGAAGAAATTAGGAAAAGAACTAGTGGATGGATTATTGGATAAAATATACAAAGAAAATCCGAAAATTAAACCGCAAGATATCGCTTGGTTCTATGCGCCTGCCGGTGTTGGACCTTACCCTCAATGGGGATGGTTAGCGTGGTTTTTAGCACCGTTTAAGAAATGGTTTCACTCTGGCGCTCAAAAATATGTTGCGGGCTTGCAAAAGCAATCACAAGCAAAGAGAGGATTTACCCTGGTAGCTTCACCTCGAGAAGGGGAGCCTGGCATTATTAAGCAAACAACGAAGTTGTGGCCAGCCCCTAAGCGTCGTTCAATGGCTGATGATGCTTCTGCTAAACCAGTGCTTGCTCATAAAGTAACAGCGAGATCTCATTTAGTGGATGGTCCTCAACCAGAAAAAAAGAAATCAGCCTCCCAAACAAAGCCTACTTCAAGAAAAAAGCGCATACCTCATTAAAATAACCCTTCCTCATATGGCGTTGTGATAAAAAAACAACGCCACCTTTGAACTTAATGCCTTTTTTAAAAATCTAAAGATTAAATTTGGATCTTTCTATTTTCTTTCGTTTCGCTTGCGTGATGATACACGAAAGGAGGAGCTATGCTGACCCCCGAACAATTAAAAGCTCAACAAGCATTGAACGAAAAAAAACAAGCCGAACTAAGGAAAATAAGAAGCCTTATGGAAAAAGCTATCGTGCGATTTTATGGTGAAGATGCTTTTAAAAATGGCACAGGGATCTATGCTGAAGAACAAATGCAAAAGGTTTTTAAGGAACAAAGAGTGATCCCGAGTCTTGATAGCGAAGAAAGAAAAAAATATATGAAAGTTACTCAGGTGAGTTCAATCAATGAGGAAATTCAAGCGCGATTAGATGATTTTGTTAAAAAAATGGATGATGTGGATCTTATCATTAATGAAGAAGCAAGAAGGGTACAATATGACAAACGTATGCAAGAAGTATTGACCGATCCCAGAAAACTTGGCGGAAGATTCGCGACTTCATCCGCAGGAAGAGCTTTTCAGTTTACCCCTGAAGAAAAAGGAGCGTTCAAAGAGTCAATTGTCAATTTAAACCAAATTATGCAACAAAAAGAAGCAATTAAGAAACCTGTAACATCCCCTTCAATGCAAACTGAAGATATGGAGAAAAAAAATGTGCAGATAGAAAATGTTAGAGCGGCTTTATTAGACGTGACAGATTTTATAGAGCGTTTGGTAACTGAAAAAGGGCAACGATCTCAACCTGAACAAAAGATAAGATCGGCGTACCAAGGTGTTAAAAAAGGATTGTTTTCTTTAGCGAAAGGCAGTTCGTATCGTGGCAAGGAACAACTTGCCGAAAGTCTTAAAGGTGAATTAGAGGGGTTGATAGAGATAGCGACAAACCCTAAGATCTCGTCAGAAGAAATTGGCAAATTGCTTGAAAGAACGTTGCAAAAAGCAGAAATAATGAATAAGACATCCCATTTTACGCTATCGCAAGATAGCTACCAAAAACTACTGACAAATTTAAAAGAAAAATACACACAGCCACCAGCAAGCACATCCAAAGAAAAACCCCATCAATGAATACCATTGCACTGACTTATTATAGTTTGAGAAATAGTTAACTTATAAAATAAGCCAGAAAGCAGTCTCTGTGAGTAATTGATTAAAACTTGAACTCCCAGTATAATTTGCGCGCTTGTCAAGCCATCTCTGGGTAAAGCGGTAATGAATCATGGCCTTTCTTGTAACGATGCGTTTTGGTCAGTTGCAACGCAGTTTGTGGCTATCGTTATCTCATCCCTGTTAGTGTGGGCATTTTGGAGCCTCGATAACGCATGCTCCTTTATCATCGGCGGATTGATATGTGTGTTACCAAACATTTATCTGTACCGACGAGTATTTGCTCATTCTGGGGCACATGCAGCACAGCGAATGCTGAAAGCCCTCTATAGGGGGGAAGCAATGAAGCTCTTGCTGACAGCCTGTGGTTTTGCTTGCGCCGCGTCTATTCCCTGGGTTCTCCCTTTGTGGTTATTTAGTGGGTACATTGTGGCACAGGCTGGGTTTTGGCTAGCACCTATATTTTTGGGATGTTCGCGAGTTAAAAAAAAATAAACAAAATTATTAATTTATTTGGGAACACGCGATGAGCGTATCAGACACAGAACTTACCTCTGCACAGTATATTACGCATCACCTTACCAACCTAAGCGTGGGTGAAGGGTTTTGGGCGCTTCATCTCGATACGCTCATTGTTTCTTGGGTCCTTGGACTCCTATTTCTTATCTCCTTCTACATGGCAGCAAAAAGAGCAACCTCAGGTGTGCCTGGTGGACTGCAGAATTTTGTAGAAGTCATGATCGATTTCGTGAATCAGCAGGTCAAAGATATCTACCATGGAAAGAGTGAATGGGTTGCGCCGATTGCGCTAACCATTTTCATGTGGGTGTTCTTGATGAACCTTATGGACTTGTTGCCGGTCGACTTGTTACCACATGCAGCTTCACAGGCTGGCGTGCCCTATCTAAAAGTAGTGCCGACGACAGATCCTAATTTGACCTTAGCTTTATCCATCAGTGTTTTCTTGATGGCCATCTATTACAACATCAAGAACAAAGGTTTCGTTGGGTTAGGCAAAGAAATGCTAACTGTCCCCTTTGGGCCTTGGTTTTTTCCTTTCAACCTCATTTTGAGGGTGATCGACGAATGCGCAAAACCCATTTCATTAGGGTTGCGACTTTTCGGTAACTTATATGCCGGTGAGCTTATTTTTATTCTGATTGCCTTGTTGCCTTGGTGGACTCAGTGGCCATTGGGTTGGATTTGGGCGGTTTTCCACATTCTGGTGATTGTGTTGCAGGCTTTCATTTTTATGATGTTGACCATCATTTACATTAGCCAGGCACACGAAGCCCATTAAGAATACGTCTTTGTTTATATTGATTGAGTGAAAAAGTAGGAGAAAAAATGGAAATTGCACAATTAGTTTCTCAATTACAAGCAGTAACGGCTATCGCTGTTGCTATGTTAATTGGCTTGGGTGCATTAGGTACTGCTATTGGATTCGGTTTGCTCGGCGGAAAATTCCTCGAAGGCGCTGCGCGTCAGCCTGAAATGGTTCCTATGTTGCAGGTAAAAATGTTTATTTTGGCGGGGTTGCTTGACGCGGTTTCAATGATTGGCGTTGGTGTTGCATTGTATTTCACATTCGCAAGCCCATTCTTGGCTGAGGTTATGACTCATATTCCAAAGTAATTTCACCACCAGGAGTTGAACAGTGAATATTAACGTCACCCTGATAGGGCAAATGATCACGTTTTTACTCTTTGTATGGTTTACAAAGCAATTCGTGTGGCCGCCTGTTATTAAGGCATTGAAAGAGCGTCAAGCGAAAATTGCTGATGGATTGGCGGCAGCAGAACGTGGGCATCTTGAACTTTCTCGAGCGCAGGAGCAGGTTACTGCCATGCTAAAAGAAGGTAAAGAAGCCGCCGCCGGCATCATTGTAGAAGCAAAGAAGCAAGCGGACAGCATAGTAGATGCTTCTCGCCAGCAGGCTCATGAGGAAGGTGTGCGCATTATTCAGCAAGCACATTTGGAAGTTGGACAAATGGTCCTACAAGCCAAAGAAAGCTTGCGCAAACAAGTGGCATCTATTGCCCTGGTTGGCGCAGAAAAAGTGCTTGAGCGCACCATCGATCCTAAAGCGCATCAAGATATGCTGGAGAAACTGGCGCAGGAAATAGTGTGATGTCGCAAAATCGAATTGTTGCCAGACCATATGCTAAAGCCGTATTTGAGTTAGCTCAGAAGGAAAAAAGATTCTCTGAGTGGTCTCAAATGTTGGCTTTAGCCGCATCTTGCGCTGAAGATAAGCGAATTATCGGTCTTATGAAAAATCCTGAATTTAGTATGGCAGCGCTTATAACGTTGTTTATGGATATCGGGAAGGACCTGTATTCGCAAGAGATGCAAAATTTTCTCCAAACGCTTGGCAGATTTAAACGCTTGCAAGCGTTACCTGAAATCGCTTCCTTATACGAGGAAATGCGCTCAAGAGCTGAACGCGTTGTTAACGTAGAATTAATTTCAGCGTTTCCTTTGAATGATGAGCATCAATCACGCTTTAAGAATGCGTTAAAAGCGCGAATGAATTGTGACATTACCCTGGAATGTGTAACAGACACTTCCATTATTGGGGGCGCAATTATTCGGGCTGGCGATCTTATTATAGACGGTTCAATCCGTGGGCGGCTCGCTAAGCTCAGCGATGCTGTGGGTATTTCTTGATAAACGAGAACTATAGATATGCGACTTAATCCTTCAGAAATTAGTGAACTTATCAGACAACGTATTGAAAAAACGGATGTTGATGCCAAAGCACGCACGGTCGGAACCATCATTAGCGTAGGGGACGGGATCGTTCGCATCTATGGTTTAAACGATGCCATGCAAGGGGAAATGCTTAAATTCCCTGGTGATGTTTATGGGATGGCTCTCAACTTAGAGCGTGACTCTGTTGGTGCGGTTGTTTTGGGCCCTTCTGAGCATTTGGCTGAAGGCCAAACGGTGGAATGTACCGGACGTATTTTGGAAGTACCAGTCGGCGAAGCTTTATTGGGCCGCGTGGTAGATGCATTAGGTCGCCCCATTGATGGTAAAGGTGATCTTGGCACCACTGAAACTTCTCCTGTAGAAAAAGTAGCACCTGGGGTAATTACCCGACAATCCGTCAGCCAACCTATTCAAACAGGGCTAAAGGCGATTGACGCGATGGTGCCAGTTGGTCGCGGACAACGTGAGTTGATCATCGGCGATCGTCAAACAGGTAAAACTGCGATTGCTATCGACGCTATCATTAACCAAAAGGGCACAGGCGTAAAATGTATTTACGTTGCAGTAGGACAAAAAGCCTCTTCTGTTGCTGCTGTGGTGAGAAAGCTCGAAGAATTTGGCGCAATGGAACATACCATAGTTGTTGCTGCAACCGCTGCTGAAGCTGCTGCATTACAATTTATTGCCCCCTACTCTGGTTGCACGATGGGTGAATACTTCCGTGATCGTGGGCAAGATGCTTTAATTGTTTATGATGATTTAACCAAACAAGCCTGGGCTTATCGCCAAGTTTCCTTATTATTACGTCGTCCTCCTGGGCGTGAAGCGTATCCCGGTGACGTATTTTATCTCCATTCACGCTTATTAGAGCGTGCAGCGAGAGTTAATGCTGAATATGTTGAGAAACTCACCAATGGCGCAGTAAAAGGCAAAACCGGCTCATTAACCGCATTGCCAATTATTGAAACCCAAGCGGGTGACGTTTCTGCGTTCGTACCTACTAACGTGATATCTATTACCGACGGTCAGATATTCTTAGAAAGTGATTTGTTTAATGCCGGTATTCGTCCAGCGATTAACGCAGGTCTTTCCGTTTCTCGTGTCGGCGGTGCGGCACAAACCAAAATCATTAAAAAGCTGGGTGGTGGTGTGCGTTTAGCACTAGCGCAGTACCGAGAATTAGCGGCATTTGCGCAGTTTGCTTCTGATCTTGACGAAGCTACCCGTAAGCAGCTTGAACGTGGTCAACGCGTCATGGAATCCATGAAGCAAAAGCAATACTCACCTTTAAGCGTAGCAGAAATGGCTGTTGTGTTATTTGCTGCTGATAAAGGTTATTTGGATGATGTTGAATTGAACCAGGTGGTCGCATTTGAACAAGCCATGTTGCGTTATATGAACAGTGAACAAAAAGCGCTCATGGATGAAATTAACAAAACCTGTGATTACAACGATAACATCGAAACACAATTACGGGCTGCTGTTGAACAATTCAAAAAAACGCAAACGTGGAATATTTCTAGCAATAAATAAAGGGTAGAAATGTCAGGCGCAAAAGAAATTCGATCAAAGATCAAAAGCGTTAAAAGCACGCAAAAAATTACGCGTGCTATGCAAATGGTTGCTGCCAGTAAAATGCGAAAAGCGCAAACGCGGATGCTTGCCTCCAGACCTTATTGGGAGCGGATCCGCATTGTGATCAAGCATTTGGCTGAAGGTGATCCTGAGTATCGCCACCCTTACTTGATTGCTAGAGAGCCAAAGCGAATTGGTATCATTGTCGTTTCCAGTGACCGGGGATTATGTGGTGGTTTAAACACAAACATGTTCCGGAGTCTGCTTGATAATTTGCAAAAATGGCAAGATGAAGGCAAGGAAACGTTTATTGCTGCCTTAGGCTCCAAGGCCGAGTTATTTTTGCGCCGAATTAAAGGCAACGTGATTGCATCTGCAAGTCACTTAGGGGATACACCCAGTGTAGCGGATGTGATTGGGCCTGTAGGCGTGATGTTGCGCGCTTATGATGAGGGTGAATTAGATGCGTTATATATTTGCTATAACAAATTCATCAATACCATGAGTCAAAAGCCAGTATTTGAAAAGCTCTTGCCTATTGCACCTGAACATTATGAAGTGGATGAAGGTCCAAAAGCGCATTGGGATTATATCTACGAACCTGATGCGAAAGAATTGCTCGATTTGTTACTCACCCGTTTTATTGAATCTCAAGTGTATCATGCCGCAGTTGAAAATTTTGCTTGCGAACAAGCGGCGCGAATGGTGGCAATGAAAAGTGCTTCTGATAATGCGGGCGATTTTATTGATAGTTTGCAATTGGCCTATAACAAAGCCAGACAAGCAGCAATTACCCAAGAATTGGCTGAAATTGTGGGTGGGGCTGCTGCCGTTTAACGACAAATTTTAAAACTTTATATTTCTTTTTCTGCAATTTGCTAGGAAAAGGCTAGCGTGAGGACAACACAGACATGAGTACCGCAACAGCTTCATCAAACGTGAGTTCAGCGTCCGGTAAGGTCGTGGAAATTATCGGCGCCGTCGTTGACGTTGAGTTTTCCCCAGGCTCGGTTCCTAAAGTATATGACGCATTACTCGTTGAGGGCGGAAAGATTACCCTCGAAGTACAGCAACAATTAGGTGATGGTATTGTGCGTTCTATCGCAATGGGTACCACTGATGGCTTGCGTCGTGGTTTGAATGTTGTGAATACCGGCGAACCCATCAAGGTGCCCGTTGGCCATAAAACCTTGGGCCGCATTATGGACGTTTTGGGCGATCCTATTGACGAAAAAGGCCCCATTGGTGAAGAACAACGCCTTTCTATCCATCGTCAAGCGCCAGCGTATAAAGAGCAAGCTGCGAGCCAAGAATTATTAGAAACGGGTATTAAAGTTATCGACTTGATTTGTCCTTTTGCCAAAGGGGGTAAGGTCGGTCTGTTCGGTGGTGCCGGTGTAGGTAAAACCGTTAACATGATGGAATTAATTCGTAACATCGCAATAGAGCACAGTGGTTATTCTGTGTTTGCCGGGGTCGGTGAGCGTACTCGTGAAGGTAACGACTTCTACCATGAAATGAAAGAATCCAACGTATTAGACAAAGTAGCGTTGGTTTATGGTCAGATGAATGAACCCCCAGGAAACCGTTTACGTGTTGCTTTAACCGGCTTGACCATTGCGGAGAGCTTCCGTGATGAAGGTCGTGACGTATTATTATTCGTTGATAATATCTATCGTTATACTCTAGCGGGAACAGAAGTGTCTGCGTTGCTAGGACGTATGCCTTCTGCTGTAGGCTATCAGCCCACATTGGCAGAAGAAATGGGACGTTTGCAAGAACGTATTACTTCGACGAAAACGGGTTCTATTACTTCTATTCAGGCGGTTTACGTTCCTGCGGACGATTTAACCGATCCTTCTCCTGCAACCACATTCTCTCACTTAGATGCAACTGTCGTATTGTCACGACAAATTGCTGAGTTGGGTATTTATCCTGCAGTAGATCCTTTGGATTCCACCAGCCGCCAGCTTGATCCATTAGTCGTAGGGCAAGAGCACTATGATGTGGCGCGTGCGGTTCAGGGAACATTACAGCGTTATAAAGAATTGAAAGACATTATCGCCATCTTGGGGATGGATGAACTTTCTGATGAAGATAAGCAAATCGTTGCTCGTGCTCGAAAAATTCAACGCTTCTTATCGCAACCCTTCTTCGTGGCGGAAGTATTTACTGGTTCTCCAGGAAAATACGTTCCATTGAAAGACACGATCAAAGGCTTCAAAGGTATCATTGAAGGACAATACGATGACTTACCTGAGCAGGCTTTCTATATGGTGGGTAGCATTGATGAAGCAATTGAAAAGGCAAAATCACTCTAATGCAACGATTTAACAGAGAGATTACTTTATGACTACGCCATCAGTATCGACAATTTTCTTGGATATTGTCAGCGCGGAAGCTGAAATTTTTTCAGGAAAAGCACAACGCGTTTTTGTCACAGGAATTGTCGGTGAACTCGAAATTGCCCCAGGTCATGCACCCTTGTTAACAGGGTTGCTGCCAGGGCCTATTCGATTTAAAGATGCTTCAGGCAAAGAAGATGTTGTTTATGTGACGGGTGGTATTTTGGAAGTACAACCAACGGTTGTCACCATTCTGGCGGATACAGTCGTGCGAGCAAAAGACTTTAATGAAGCTGAGGCGATTAAAGCGCAACAGCAGGCTGAACGCATGTTAACTGATGACAAGAGCAGTATTGACTATGCTCGTGCTCGTGCTGAACTTGCAAGAGCCGCGGGTATGTTGCGTGCCATTAGAGAGGCCAGAAAGAAAGGCAAGTATCAATAAAATGAGTAAAAAGGGATAGGTAAAAAAGGGTGGCATTGACTACCCTTTTTATTATAGCGCTTCAATAAACGGTAATGATTATGACGACAGCTTTAGACATGGATTTGAGTATTGTCGTGCTAGCAGCAGGACAAGGGACAAGGATGAAGTCTCAGCTACCCAAGGTATTGCACACCATTGGCGGTAAGCCAATGTTAGCGCACGTGGTAGCAACAGCGAAGACGCTGGGACCCAAGCAGATCGTTGTTGTTTATGGCTATGGCGGCCAAACACTTAAAGCCGCTTTTTCTGATGAAGCGATTACCTGGGTGGAGCAAACCACACAACAGGGTACTGGAGATGCTGTTGCGAAAGCCCTTCCTGTGCTACCTGAAAATCATCGCGTTATTATTTTGTATGGTGATGTTCCCTTAATTTCAGCGCAAACTTTGCGAAGATTATTGAATGCCACACCCAAAAGTGCAGTGGGGGTGTTGACTGTCAATCTGCAGTCACCTTTTGGTTTAGGTCGAATTGTTCGCGATGAAAATGGCGCAGTGAAGCGCATTGTTGAAGAACGAGATGCAAACGATATTGAGCGACAAATTCATGAAGTGAATACGGGCATTTTTGTCGTTGAAGCCAAGCACTTAAATCGTTGGCTTCCTCAGCTAAACAATAAAAATAAACAAGGCGAATATTATTTAACCGACATTGTGCAATTGGCCGTTAATGACAATGTGCCTATTGTTACTGTACATCCCAGCGTTGAACATGAAGTGTTGGGGGTAAATGATAGATTGCAGCAAGTTGAAGCCGAAAGGCATTATCAGCGCTTTATTGCTACTGCCTTTTTAAAAGAAGGCGTTTTAATTTGTGATCCTCTACGTTTTGATTTACGCGGCACGTTACAAGCCGAAAGTGATGTCAAAATTGATGTGAATGTGGTTTTAGAGGGTGACATTATTCTGCGTAAAGGTGTCCAGATTGGGCCTAATTGTGTCCTGATTAATTGTGAAATTGGCGAAGGAACAATCGTTTTAGCTAATAGCCACTTAGATGGCGTTAAGATTGGCAGTGGAGCGATTGTGGGACCTTTTGCAAGATTGCGTCCTGGCACCGTTTTAGCTGATAAGGTTCATATTGGAAATTTTGTAGAAATAAAAAACAGCTTTATTGGAAATGCATCAAAAATTAATCATCTCAGCTACATCGGCGATACAACCATGGGGCAAGATGTCAACATTGGAGCTGGTACGATCACTTGTAATTATGATGGCGCCAATAAATATCAAACCATTATTGAAGATGAAGTCCATATTGGATCTGATTCACAGCTTATTGCCCCTGTTCGAATTCGTAAGGGCGCAACGATTGGAGCTGGCTCTACAGTGAATAAAGATGCACCAGAGTATCAGCTAACATTAACGCAGCAGTTGAATCAACGTAGTAAATCATGGGAGCGACCTAAAAAAACTCCTGTGCAAGACAAAGAATAACTGATAGCTAAGGAACAACTATGTGTGGGATAACCGGAGCAGTAGCGCAACGAGATATTTCTCCTATTTTATTGGAAGGATTAAAACGTCTCGAATATCGTGGCTATGATTCTGCGGGAATGGCGGTATTAAATGAAGCCGGGCAATTAGAGCGCCTTAGAATTTGCGGTAAAGTAAATCAATTATCGCAAGCTCATGACAAGGAGCCATTATTAGGCAAAGTGGGCATTGCCCACACGCGCTGGGCAACACATGGAAAACCGAGCGAAAACAACGCTCATCCCCACATGTTTCAAAATAAAATAGCTTTAGTACATAACGGCATCATTGAAAATTATCTTCCACTTCGTGAAGCATTGTTAAAACAAGGCGTTGAATTTCAGTCTGAAACAGATTCTGAAGTGATTGTGCAATGGATAGGTATGCAGATGGAATCGTCAGATTTATTGACGGCAATGCAATCTACCATGAGAGAACTTCAAGGTGCTTATGCTTTAGTCGTTGTTTCTCACACTGCACCCGATAGAATTATCGCCGCACGCCATGGTGCTCCCTTGGTCATAGGCCTTGGTGTGGGTGAAAACTTCGTTGCCTCTGATAGCTTAGCGTTACTGCCTTTTACGCAAGATTTTGTCATTTTAGAAGATGGTGATGTCGCAGAAATCTTTCGTGATCATTATCAAATTTACGATCGCCAAGGCGTTAAGGTAGAACGCAAAGTAAGAAAGATTGCATTAACCGTTCAAAGCACCGATCGTGGCAAATACCGGCATTATATGCAAAAAGAAATTTTTGAGCAGCCAGAAGCGATCCGCTCCTGTTTAGCTGGTCGATTACATGAAAATGATATTCCTGATGCCATATTCGGTGCAAATGCTTCGGAAATTTTTGATAGAACACGAGCGGTACAAATTGTTGCTTGCGGTACCAGCTACCATGCAGGACTTGTCGCAAAGTATTGGATAGAACAAATTGTTGGGATCCCTTGCCAAGTAGAAGTGGCCAGCGAAGTGCGATATAGACGTGTCGTCATTAATCCTGGCACTTTATTTGTAGCGCTTTCTCAATCAGGTGAAACGGCTGATACTTTAGCGGCTATTCGTGGGCTTATCTCTGATAAGTATTGTGGCAAATTAGCGATATGTAATGTTCCAGAAAGCTCATTGGTCCGCGAAGCCGATTTAGTGTTACTCACACACGCAGGTCCTGAGATTGGCGTGGCATCGACCAAAGCATTTAGTACCCAGTTAATTGCGCTTTTAATGTTAGTGCAATGCTTGGGAAGACGAAATGACAATGAAGAATTGGAGCGGCACCAAATTGTGCCGGCATTACGTGCTTTACCTCAATTAATTGAACAAGTTTTGCAGTTAGATGAAGCGATTGCAAAATTAGCACACCGATTTGATGGTAGAGAGCATGCGCTTTTTATTGGACGTGGCATTCACTACCCCATCGTCAAAGAAGGTGCATTAAAATTAAAAGAAATTTCTTATATTCATGCAGAAGCCTATTCTGCTGGTGAATTAAAACATGGGCCACTGGCCTTAGTTGATAAACACATGCCGGTGGTTGCTTTGGCGGCACATGATCATTTATTAGACAAATTAACTTCTAATTTACAAGAAGTGCGTGCTCGCCAGGGCGAATTGATTGTGCTGGCTGAACGTGGCACAGAATTAACTTCACACAAAGATATGACCGTGATTGAAATTCCGCAGGTAGGTGAATTGCTCGCCCCCATGACATTTTCAGTCTTGTTACAATTGCTTGCTTATCATGTTGCTGTCATCAAAGGCACTGATGTTGATCAACCCAGGAATTTGGCGAAGTCAGTGACAGTGGAATAATGTGCGGGCGTTTTGCAATACATGCAAGTGAAAAGGAAATTATTGATCATTTTCACTTAAAGCAAGGATTTTCAATGCGCGCCAGATATAATCTGGCGCCCACTCAAACCATTCCTATTATTTGTGAGATGGGCGGAGCAATTGAATTTGCTCGCTGGGGATTCCTTGCGTCTTGGGTAAAAGCAGAAGGAGATCAGATCCCTTTAGGGCATATTAATGCGCGCTTCGAATCTCTTGCTGAAAAACCGTCTTTTCGTCACGCATTTAAAAATCAGCGCTGTCTGATCCCTGCTTCAGGGTATTTTGAGTGGCTCACCGTCGCAAATAAAAAACACCCTTATTACGTCTATCTGAGAGCAAAACCATTAATTGCTTTTGCTGGTATTTGGTCTTTTTGGAAAATGCCTAATGGGGAGATGTTAAGAACTTGTGCCATTATTACGATGGCAGCAACGGGACCTTTGCAAAAATTTCACGAGCGAATGCCTGTGATAATTTCTCCTGATAACTATGCTTTGTGGCTGCAGAGAACTAATAATCAGACTAAATTAGAACAGATGTTTGTTCTTCCCACGCAAGAAAACGTGGGGATCCATGCAGTAAGTTCACGCATGAGCAATCCTCAATTTGAAGGGATTGAATGTATCAAATCACTTTGATCTATTTTTTTCCATTTTATTCGAACATTTTTATGCTCATTTTTCATGAAAAACGAAATTACCTTCGATTTAAAGCGAGAAATACACGAAGAAAGTGAAAAAGGGGTTTACTTGCTAGAGACCGATTGGCATAATCGCCAGCGCAATACGTAAAACTAATGATCGATGATTTAAGATCATCATGAATTTTAAAACAAAAATGGAGAACTCAATGGCATCGTTACGGCAAAATACCAAAGCTACTTCGCGTAAAAAAAGTGAAGAAGTTGCGGATCCCAAATTAGCTATGCGTGTAAAAGCGATGAAAGATAAGCAGACCCGTGTTGAAATTCTTCAGCACATCTCTGATCAAACTGGTCTGAAACGCATTGAAGTGGAAGCTGTGTTCACTGAGATGGCTAAATTGGTGAAAGCACATATGAAGAAGCAAGGCTCTGGGGAAATCATGATCCCTAAATTGGGCTTGAAAATTCGTAAAGTTCGCCGTAAACCTACCAAAAAACGCGTTATGGTTAGCCCATTAACAGGAAAAGAAGTTGTTATTCCTCCGAAACCTGCGCGTGATGATATTAAACTCATCGCATTAAAAGGCTTAAAAGAGTCTCTCGTTGGCTAACTTTTAGCTTGAAAGAAACCCCGCTTTGCGGGGTTTTTTTTGCGTGTTTGTTGCTGAAAATCTGTTAACTGCAAAATGCCCCAAGAAAGCAAAATAAATGTAAGCATTTTGCAAAGCGTGTTTGCACTAATTTTATTTCAAGTTTGTCTCTAATATTTTTGCTAGAAAAGTAGCAATGCTAGCAAGGACAATTTGCTAGCATTCAAGTCATAATGAATTTTTAAGAAAGTGCCCAGTGTTTTAAGGACGCCAGTTTCTGTCAAAATTTGAAGGGATATCTTTCCAGCAATCTTGGTAATTTTTTTGCAAGATATGAGAATTTAATGCGAATGAGGTAGGTATCCACGGCAGACAGGTTTCAAACATAAAGGCAAGCGTATTTGCTTGTTTTAATGGGGTAAGTATTTGATTCATCGCGGATTCAGCCGTTAATGCATCAGGTCCATGTGCTGACATGCAATTATGTAAACTACCACCCCCTGGGACAAATCCATCCGTTTTTGCATCGTAAACACCCTGTATTAATCCCATATATTCACTCATGATGTTGCGATGATAATAAGGCGGCCTAAAAGTATGTTCTGCCACCATCCATCTTTCAGGGAAAATGACAAAATCGACATTAGCAACACCGTGTATAGCACTAGGAGAGGTTAAGACAGTAAAGATAGAAGGATCGCAGTGATCAAAACTGACGGTATTGATGCTATTAAAATGTTTTAGATCATACTTATAGGGAGCGTAGTTCCCATGCCAAGCTACTACATTTAAAGGAGAAAAAGAAAGGGAGGCTTGCCATAGTCGATTGTTAAATTTTGTGATTAAAATAAAATCGTCGTTCCTTTCTTCAAAACAGGCAGTAGGAATTAAGAAATCTCGAGGATTAGCAAGTCCATTGCTGCCGATGGGACCTAAGTCGGGTAAAGTAAAAGGTTGTCCATAGTTTTCACAAATATAACCCTGAATAAGCGGACTTAAGAGCTTGACTTGAAAACGCACGCCTCGTGGGATGACAGCGATTTCACCAGGGCCTAACGCTATTTTTCCAAACTCTGTGAATAATTCACAGTCTCCTTGATAAGGCACAAGTAACAGTTCGCCATCTGAGTTGTAAAAAAAAGTGTCATCCATCGAAGTGTTTGCTGCATAAAGATGCACTGCTGCCCCGCATTGTTGTTCTGGGCTGCCGTTGTGAAGCAAGGTTTTAAGGCTTTGCACAAAATTCATTTTTTCTTGAGGGGCGGCAAGGGGATCCCAGCGCATTTGAGTGGGAATAGCATATTGTTCTGAGGTGATAGCTAGTCCTTCGTGGTTTAAAGGGATAAATTCACTGTGAACAACAGAAGGGCGAATACGATAAAGCCAGCTGCGTAAATTTTGATGACGTGCTCGAGTAAAGGCGCTGCCACTCAATTGTTCGGCATAGAGGCCATAAGGAGCCTTTTGAGGAGAGTTTTGTCCTTCGGGTAAGGCATGAGGCAGCGCTTCGCTTTGCCAGGCGCCACCCCAACCTGCTAAATAACTATATTCCTTAGTCATAACATTATCCTAAAATATTTTTACTTATTGCCATCCCAACGTGAGTTCGTTAGACTCAGTCCATCCTCAAAAATGAGAAGGTTATCCTACTTTATTGATGATATTTCATCGCATTTTTCATGTGACGTAAAGGGCATTTACATGACAAGCCGTCGAACCTCTTCTCTTTTGATGCCAATCGCTATGTTTGGCGTGGCAACTTTTTTTTACTTGTACGAATTTTTAGTACGAGTTTCACCAAATGTATTAGAAAATGAGCTTATTCTTGCGTTTAATTTAGACGCAAAGATGTTTGGTTTCTTTTCTTCTTGCTGGTATTGGGCGTATGCACCGCTACAGTTACCGGTGGGAGCTTTAACTGATAAATATGGTCCGCGCAGATTGTTAACCTTTGCTATTTTGCTTTGCTCTGCCAGTACATTGTCATTAGCTTATACCACCAGCTTTTATCTTGGCTGCCTCATGCGCTTTTTTATTGGTGCAGGCTCCGCCTTTGCTTTCATCAGCTGCATGAAAATCGTCCATATTTGGTTTGATCATCATTTATTCCCACTAATGACAGGATTAACGTTGACCATAGGGACATTGGGAGCTGCGGCCGGTGGGATCCCCTTATCTTTAGCATTAGATTTCATGAATTGGCGTCAAGTGCTGATTTATCTTGGGTTTGCTGGCATGGTGCTTGCCTTTTTAGCCTTTGCTTTGATTAAAGATCATAATCCCAATCATGCTGAAGTTTCGATGAAAAAAGAGGACACGCCGGGGTTTTGGCGCTGCTTAATTGAAGTCATGAAACAGCCGCAAAGTTGGCTAGTGGGAATTTATTGCTTTTTTGTCACCGCGCCAACGGATGCTTTTGGTGGAACCTGGGGGGTTAAATTCTTAGTTGATACCCATGGTATTTCCAGGGATGTTGCTTCTACTGCTGCCGTGACGATGACTTTTATTGGAATGGCCGTAGGAAGTCCTATCTTAGGATGGATCTCCAGCGTTTTTGATAACCGCAAAGTGCCAATGATGATTTCTAGTCTGATTGCGGCACTGGCGCTGACATTGATTGTTTTCTTACCACAATTAAATGGCTTTTGGGCTTGTGTTTTATTTTTCTTATTTGGTAGTTCTGGAACCTATGTTTTAGCTTTTGTCATGACGCGACGCTTTTCTCAGCCGATATATGTTGGCACTGCCGTTGGGTTTGTGAATATGGTGTCTATGTTTGGTAGCGCGATATTAACCTACATGATTGGCTGGTTGTTGGATGCTGTCAGTTCAGGTGCTTTATCTAGTGAAGGCGAACGTATTTATACCGTGAGCAATTATCATCTTAGTTTAGTTGTCTTGCCTTTATTTTATGCTATCAGCGCGCTCGTGATTGTGCCGCTTATTCGCGATCAAAAGGATTAAGTGATGGATCTTACGCACAATGCAGATGTACATTTCTTTGGTGAGCTCAATGGCGCGCAATACCAAGCAGTGACGAGTGAAGCTTCAAGACTGCTCGTATTGGCTGGTGCTGGCAGTGGCAAAACACGTGTGCTTGTTCAGCGTATTGCTTGGTTGATGACCAAGCAGGATGTTTTACCGCATCGTATTTTAGCGGTGACTTTTACCAATAAAGCTGCAGCTGAAATGCGTTATCGGATTGAAAAAATAGTAGGCTCTACGACCTCACGTCTATGGGTGGGTACTTTTCATGGACTATCGCATCGCATATTACGCCAACATGCAGATAGAGCAAACTTACCTGAAAATTTCCAAATCATTGATGCAGATGATCAGCTTCGCCTGATTAAACGTTTGATTCAAGAACGTGGTTGGGACGACGAAATGTGTGATCCCAAGCGGGCATGTGGTTTTATTAACCGGCAAAAAGATGAAGGTAAAAGAGCGAGTGCTTTGCCTCCTTCTAGTTTGCCTGAAATCACCATGTTTATGGAGCTTTATCGACTGTATGAACAGCATTGTCAACGTGCAGCTGTCGTCGATTTTGCTGAGATATTATTACGAGCCTATGAACTATGGCGCGATAACCCTGACTTATTAACACATTATCAACAACGTTTTACGCATATTTTGGTTGATGAGTTTCAAGACACCAATACCATTCAGTATGCTTGGTTAAAATTATTATGTACCCCAGATAATCGGATTATGTTAGTAGGGGATGATGATCAATCGATTTATGGTTGGCGTGGCGCTAAGATTGAAAACATTCATCGTTTTCACAAAGATTTTAGCGATGTTGTCACAGTACGCTTAGAGCAAAATTACCGCTCTACCAGCACTATTTTAGCAGCAGCGAATGCGCTTATTTCTAATAATGCTGCACGTCTTGGCAAAGAGCTATGGACACAAGGCATCCAAGGGGAGCGTTTAACGCTTTATGGTGCCTTTAACGAAATTGACGAGTCACGTTTTATTGTAGAACGTATACGTCAGTGGTGCCATGGCGGGGGCAGTTATGAAGACATAGCCATTTTGTATCGTTCTAACGCGCAATCTCGTGTCTTAGAGCAAGCTTTGCGTCAAGGTAGCATTCCTTATCGTGTTTATGGTGGTTTGCGATTCTTTGATCGTGCAGAAATTAAAGACGTATTGTCTTATTTGCGTTTATCGGTAAATCTTCATGATGATACTGCTTTTGAGCGCGTGATTAATTTGCCGCCCCGAGGTATTGGCGAACGAACCTTAGCGTCCATTCGTGATTTAGCCAAAGTACAGCAGATCTCTCTTTGGGAAGCAGCCAAAACTTATTTGCCCAGCATTTCTGCAGGACGGATCAGTAATGGATTAAGGCAGTTTTTTGAGTGTGTGGAAGAGTTAATCAATAATGTTTCTGCGCTAACCTTGCCTATGCTTGTGCAAACTGTTTTGCAAAGAAGCGGTTTATTGACATATGTTAAAACACAACCTGGTGAGCGTACGCAGGCACGCGTTGAAAACTTGCATGAATTGATACAAGCTGCTTCACAGTTTCATCAAGCTTTTGAAGAAAACCAAGAAGCAACGTATACACACAGCGCTGAAACCTTACCCTCCTTTTTATCTGAAGTTGCATTGGATGCAGGCGACAGAGATGTAGACAATGAATCTAGCATTAAAATGATGACGTTACATTCAGCCAAAGGATTAGAATTCCCATTGGTTTTCCTTTCTGGTATGGAAGAGGGACTCTTTCCCCATCATCGTTGTTTCCACGAGCGAGCATTGCTCGAAGAGGAGCGCCGCTTATGTTATGTAGGCATCACGCGCGCGATGCGCAAACTGTATTTAACTTATGCTGAAAAACGTGCATTTGCAGGACTTTCTGGCGTCAATCGTCCCTCTCGTTTTATCGACGAAATTCCTAGCCAACTTATTGAGGCCGTGAATTTAAATGCCAAGATTATGATGCCTTCGCATAGTGCGCCGGTTAAACGTTCAAAACTAGATGATGATTTTCCATTTCAATTAGGCCAACGTGTTTTCCATCAACGTTTTGGTGAAGGCGTAATTATTAGTGGCGATGGGCAAGGTGAAACAGCTCGAGTACAAGTTAATTTTGCCAAAGAAGGTAAAAAATGGTTGGTACTTGCTTACGCGAAATTGGAGCCTGTGGAGTAGAGGGGTTTCAATTGATTAGCTAACGAGCCACATGCCAAGGAAGGCAAAAGGTGCTTGTTGCTTGCACAAGCAAAACGAGGATCCGATAAATCAATAGGTTTTCACCACAAAATACCTGAAATTTTCAGCATTTCCTGTATTGAGCTGATTTTGTAACTCTATTATACTGGCTCACATTCATTCATTTTTCCAAGAAATGTAATTTAGCTTACTTTTGCGGTATTCGTGAGGTTGAGTCCATGCGCGCTTTAGCATTAACGACAGTTTATAAAATCAAAAATCCCCCCCAATACCATATTGCTTATGAAAATAGAAAAGTATTTGATGAAGGGGTAGAAGGCTTGCCGCGTCAAATCACAATAGACACGCTTTTATTTACGGGCGGTCATGGTAATTTTCATACCAATCCCAAGAAATTAAATGAAATCGATGCGCCACGCATAGATGCATTTTGCCAGCGACTGCAAAGAATCAATAATGGCACGATTAGAAATATCGTTATAGACTGCTGCGATAGTGCTTGCTTTATCCCAAATTTTAAATCGTTATTGGCTGATGATGGTGTCATTTATTGTAATTTATCTGATGGACGACAACATAATATCGTTGAAATTTTTAAAAATTTCAAAAACTATCAATCTGTTACCTTGGGGATTGCCTTATTTAATCTAATCTCAATCATGATGGATAATGATAAATGTATTGGTGACGACGTTTTGTCTTACCCCGCCATTTATACTAAAAAAAACAATACACTCTATTATTATGGTGATGCAAATGATGGGTTGATCAATGAATTAAAAAAAGACGGAGTAAAGATTGTTAAAATTACTAATCAAAACGAATATCTTGATAAATTATTGTATTCTGAAATGCCCTTAACTGAAGGGCAAGATAAAATAACGGATGATCGCTTGGCAGATTGGCAAAATTTGCGTAATAGGGGAACGAAGAAAGCTTTAGCTGATAATGATGTTGAAATGAAGCTGCTTAAGCTTTGTAAAACATTTTTCCCGAAAAATGAAAAAATTTCTATAGAAGATTATGTAAGAAATCTTTTTCCTCTTGCAAAAAGATATGCGAAAAATGGAACAGATCCCATTCGTTTATTAGCGAATGTGCTTTGTAAGCATAAATTGAATCGCTTAGATGACAAGGAACAGAAAAAAAATTATGCTCTTATCGGACACATTTTACATAAAGAGTTTGCATTGACACTATTGAGATCAGAATGGAACACAATAGTTACCCAGTCACAAGCTTCTTTAACGCTTGCAGAATTTGCTCAAGCTAGAGCTAAATTACGAAAGCGAGGCCTTACCATTTTGGGCGAAGAGCACGAGAAGGAAGTGAATGGCATTCTTGAAACGGTTATCGCTGAGCTGCCGCTGCGGCATTTACGCATGGGATATTGGCCGGCTGGACGTTCTTTAATGGTGGGTATAGGGGTAGGAATTGCTATTGCTTTCTTGCCAGCGCTTGGGGTTACTATGTCGTTAAGTTGGACTGGTATAGGAATAATCTCTGCGTTAGTAAGTTCTGGAATGCAACTGAGTGAATTCCTCAAATTTCAGTTAAAAACCAATACGTTAGCAAAATATAAAAGTGCTACTAAAATCACCTCTTTGCTTTCGCAAAAAGAAAGATTAGAAGCCTTTTTAGATGGGGCACAAAATACGTATCAACAGCAAATTCGAAGTTGCATTTCTTATCGAGATTGGCGTTATATGCAAGATTATTATGCTGGTCAATGTGCAAATGAAACGCAAGATCGACAGCTGATTGAATGGGTTGGAAAAAAGCTGCGCAAAAGATAGCTCAGCTTTCATTAAAACCATTCATTTTGTCTGCCAACACTAAAGAATAAAAAGGCAACTTGCGCAGATTTCTTTGTCTGCGCAATTTTATGTTGGTAATAATGTTAGCTATGTTTTCTTTTATGGCTTGCCTTCAATTCTGCTTTAAGAGCATCGGTTACTTCCTTTTTATGTTCTGGATCCAATTTTTTCACCATGGCATTGAAACCTGGTAGCCATCCTTTTACGTGGCTCACGCCTTGATACAGCTGATCAGAAAAAGCTTGCCAATAACCCATCTCTGATTTTTCTTCTGCCAATCTTGCTGCTTTTCGAGCGTCTGTTTCATGCTGAACAAAATCTAATTGTTGCAAACGTTCTTTCTTATAAGCATGAAGATTATGTGATAATCCAAGAAAATCATAAATTTTTTGAAAGAATGATCTCTTATCGGAAACTTTCTTGGAACTCCTTGGTAGTTTAAACTTCGTTTGTGGTTTTGCGTGTAAATTAGGTTTATCATAGTGCTTGGCAAGTTCAAGAAAGTGTTTAATGTCACCTTCTACACCTGTTTTTTTATAATTGTCGGTATGCACTTTAGGTGCCACAAATCCGTCTACCGCTTTAAAAGCAATGTTGTGTTTATCAGAATTGGCATCATCCACCTCAAACTTAACTGCTCCTAAGAATCGTTCAGGCTTTAATGCTGTGCTAGCAAATTCAAATTCTGTCCAATCTACATTTTTATCGACTAATTCCGTGGTATTAATACCTTTGCTGGATTCATAGATCATAATCCAGGTTGATTCAGGTTTACCATGTTTCAATCCGTGTTTAGAAGCAAAATACATCGCAATGTTGGCGAGTGTGGTAGATGATCGGTTCGATCCACCTGTATGGCCAACTTTATAGGTTTTGTTTTGACGAGCGTTAGAGGCCACTTCAAAGTTAAATAAATCTTCAACTTTTGATGTATCGCCTTTTAAAGCAATGCTTTCAACCACGCTCCTATCTACATCATAAAGACCACGAATACTGGCAGGTATGATTCGTTCAATCAAACCATCATATTTGTAGACTTCTTGAGCTTGTTTATTTTTGATTAAATGAATTGCGTTATTATTCACCTTTTCTTGAATATCAGCTACTAAATTTGCAGGATGTTGTTGGGTAAAGGTGGCAACCAAATCTTCGTCCAGCTTTTTTCTTTGTAAGATTTTATTTAAGACCATTTCTTGCACATTCTTGGGTAAAGCTGCCATTGCTGCTTTCAAGGTCATAATGTTAGCTAAGGTTTTACCATTATCTTCAATTTCATTTATCAAGTTTTGTAATCTGTGCTTGATCGCTGAAAATTGTGGTTGAGCAAGCGTAATATTATTTTTCTTAAATTGTGCCAAAATTTTACTCAACATTTCTTTTTTAGCGAATTCAGTTGTTTTTTCCACAAATTGGTCTTTATTAGCTGGTACGGAAAAAAATTTATTCACCACGCTTTTGGCGTATTTATCTTTTACAAAGTTAAAAAAGCGTTTCGCATAGGTTGGATTATGTTTTCCTATCGCTTTTTGTAAATATTCTATTGTTTTGTCTAAAGAAGAGAGGATCTTTTTAGCTAAATGAAAATCACCATTTAAGAAAATAAATTTCTTTGCCCAATTGATGATCATATTACGGCTTGATTTTTCCATTTCTATATTTAATTTTCTCGCAAAATGAATTAATGGAAAATAAGCTTCATCATTTAAATTATCTAACCCTTTTTCAATTGCTTCTTTGATAGTTGTCATAGGTCCCCTCATCTATTTAGTATTCAATTTTTATGAGTGAATACTCTATCACAAATAAATTGTTAGTCGAATAACTTTTGAGGGGGGAGCTTGATTAACAAGATGAACTTTAAAGAAAGCCCGATGAAACACGAGAACTTACTGATGAAATGAAAAGAAAATTGTAAGTAGAAATTGAATGCGCAGCGCATAAGCGTGAAGTAAAAGCCAATAACTACTTTCAAAGGCAGACATGCCGTGAAAAACCCTACAGCAATAAAATGTTGTAAAACGCCGATAAGAACCCGCATATTGACCTATTTGATCTAAAGAATTGTATCTGCACCGCTATATCGATTAGATCACTTCCTCAATAGCATTAGGTTCTATAAACGATCTTAAACCCTCCTATTATTTGCATCTGCAGTTTAAGGTATTTTTTAGATGTTGCCCCTGAAGAAAAGAAATTATATTTATATTGTAATATTAATACGCTTGGTTATGAGTTATCTTTCGTTCTTTTTATTTTAAACATTCGCATTTAAGAACGCGCCTTCTTTGTGATTGTTGTATAATTTTACCGCTTATTAAAAAAACAAAGTTGGTAAATGTTAAGAAGTTTAACTGCAAATATTGAAATGAAAACAGCAACAGATAACCCTATCACCCTTTCAGGAAAAGTCGACAAAGTGATTTTCTCCAATGCTGAGAATGGTTATACCGTATTGCAGTTATTACCCCTCAATAAAGGCGAAGATAAAATCACGGTGGTGGGGTATTTTTCAGAATCTTTTAGTACGCAGCAAGTCACCTTTCATGGGCGCTGGCAAGAACACCCGTTGCATGGCAAACAATTTTTAGCCTTAGTTTGTGAACAAATTAGCCCTAATTTGCCAGTCGAAAAATTTTTGGTTGAATATATTGATGGTGTTGGGCCAAGCTATGCCAAAAAGTTAATGCAAAAGTTTGGTGATGATTTAACGAGAATTTTAAATGAAGCCCCTGAAAGACTAAAAGAAGTGCCCGGCGTGGGGGAGCAGCGCTTCAAACAAATCATGACGAGCTGGAAACAGCAGCGAGCTAGCCATCAAATTATTTTGTTTTTAACCTCTCATGGCCTTAATTTTTCGCAAGCGGCAAAAGTATCAAAACGTTATGGTCACCATACCATTGAGAAAATTGAAGAAAACCCTTATTGCCTATTTGAAGATATTGAAGGAATAGGTTTTCAAACCGCCGATAATCTTGCGATAAAGTTAGGTTTTTCACCTGAAGATCCTAGACGCTTACATGGCGCACTGATATATCTTCTGCAGCAAGCAACAAGAGATGGTCATTGTGGATTGCAGCTTGAGAAATTGATTTATAAAGGCATGCAGTTATTAAACGTGGCAAGAGATCCTTTAATGTTGGCAGTGAATGTTGCCAGTGAGAAAGAAGCCATGATTTCAGATAGCGTCTTTGGTGAACCTTGCGTTTTCCTGCCACTTTTATGGCAACAAGAGCAAGTGATTGCGCAGGGATTGAAAAGGCTGATGTCTGTCCCGCTAGAAATTAAACAAGATGCGCTAGAAAAAATATTGAATCAAATTATTGAAGCAGAACAGTTACCGCTAACGACAGAGCAGCAAACTGCTTTAATGGCAGCCTTACAGGCAAAGGTCTTTGTATTAACAGGTGGTCCCGGTGTAGGGAAAACGACCCTAATTAAGATTCTGATGCAATTTTTTACCAAGCAAAAAATGTCTTTGGCGCTTGCTGCGCCCACAGGGCGTGCGGCTAAGCGGATCAGTGAATCAACGGGGCATCCTGCGAAAACCATTCACCGTTTACTAGAATATGATCCCATTACTAGCAGTTTTACCCATCATGCAAAGATGCCGTTGCCTTATGATGTCGTCGTCGTTGATGAATCTTCAATGCTAGATGTTCCTTTATGTGCGTCCATTGTTCAAGCATTGCCAGAAAGTTCACGTCTTATCTTTGTGGGGGATATTGATCAATTATCTGCAGTAGGGCCTGGAGACGTTTTAAAGTCTTTAATTGCTTCAGAGAAAATTCCCTTTTTCTCATTAAAAACCATTTTTCGTCAGGCCGCTTCTAGTCAAATTATTGTGAATGCACATCGTGTGAATCAAGGCTTGATGCCGCAAGTGGATAAAAATGGTATCCGAGATTTCTTTTTGATTAGAGCGCACCCTGAAGAGCAACAACATAAAATTATTGATATTGTTGCTAATAGTTTAGTGCAGCGTTTTGGATTTGATCCTTTAAATGATATTCAAGTTTTATCGCCGATGAATGCAGGCCCCTTAGGTGTAGATAACCTTAATATAGTGTTGCAACAAAAGCTAAATCCGCCTGAAGATTATAAAACAGAAATGAAGCATTTAGGCGGTGTTTTACGAGTAGATGATAAAGTGATCCAAATCGTCAATAATTATGAAAAAAATATTTTTAATGGGGATGTTGGTAGAATTGCATCGATTGATTTATCTTTGCGAAAATTTTTTGTGGTATTTGATAAACATAAAGTCGAATATCAATTTAAAGAAATGGAACAATTACGCTTAGCGTATGCGATTAGTGTACATAAGTCTCAAGGTTCTGAATATCCTGCTGTGGTTGTAGTTTTGTCTATGGCTCAGCGAATTATGTTAAAACGAAACCTTTTATATACGGCCATGACGCGCGGCAAGTCATGCGTGGTGGTGGTTGGTGAGCCTGAAGCAATTTTTTGCGCGATAAAACGAGGCGAAGTCACTAAAAGAGTGAACAAACTTGAGGAATGGTTAAGAAATGACTAAAAAATTAGTATTGGTTGATGGTTCATCCTATTTGTTTCGTGCATATCACGCCTTGCCACCGCTCACAAATTCAAAAGGTACGCCAACAGGAGCGGTATATGGTGTTATCAATATGCTACGTAAACTTATACAAGATGAGAAACCTGATTATATAGGTGTGATTTTTGATACTAAATCGAAAAATTTCCGCCATGAGTTGTACCCTGCCTATAAAGCAAATCGTCCCACCATGCCTGATGAGCTTAGCGTACAAATAGAACCATTACACAGTATTATTCGTGCAATGGGATTGCCTTTGTTAGCCATAGAAGGCCTTGAAGCCGATGATGTGATTGCAACACTTGCACATCAGGCAACGGAAAAACACATCACAACAATTATTTCAACTGGAGATAAAGATTTAGCCCAGTTAGTGGATAAGAATGTGACGTTGGTGAATACCATGTCTGGAAGTGTATTAGATGAAAAAGGTGTTGTGACAAAGTTTGGAGTTCGACCCGATCAAATTGTCGATTATTTAACCTTGATGGGGGACCCCGTAGACAATGTTCCTGGGATCCCCAAAGTAGGTCCGAAAACGGCAGCCAAGTGGATAGAAGAGCATGGTTCATTAGATAATATTATTAAGAATGCAGATAGTATTAAAGGAAAAGTAGGTGAATACTTGCGTCAGCATCTTGAAGAATTACCTCTTTCAAGGAAATTGGTTACCGTGCAAAGAGATGCGCCTTTAGACGTTTTAGTTGAAGAATTAATTCCGAAGTCTGCAGCTAATGATGAGCTGATAGCGTTATTTACTACATTAGAATTTAAAACGTGGTTACGTCAGTTGCAAGAAGGAAAGACAACTGATGGCGATAAAAACCAAGCGGAAGCACAACCTTTAGTGAATAAAGCAAAAGGTAGCTATGAGATTATTTTAGAAGAGAACATGCTTTTGCCTTGGTTAAATCGTCTTAGCCAAGCGAAGAAATTTGCGATTGACACTGAAACAACCTCATTAGATCCTTTGCAGGCAGAATTAGTGGGGATTTCGTTCGCTGTAGAAGAAGGCCTGGGAGCCTATATTCCATTAACGCATGCTTACAATGGGGCACCTTTGCAGCTGCCACGAGATTTTGTACTTGAAAAATTAAAACCAATACTAGAAGATCCCACGATTGTTAAGATTGGGCAAAACATTAAATATGATCTGCATGTGTTTTCACGCTATGGTATTACATTACAGAATGCATCAGAAGATACAATGTTACAATCTTATGTTTTCAACAGCGTGATTACCCGCCATGATATGGATAGTCTGGCTAAATTGTATTTGCAGTATGAAACCATTCCTTATGAAGCTGTAGCAGGTAAGGGCGCAAAGCAAATTACTTTTGATAAAGTCGATGTATATCAGGCAGCAGAATACGCTGCAGAAGATGCTGATATTACCTTGCGTCTTTATAATGTATTGTCAAAGAAACTAGAATCAGAGTCAGCGTTAAATCAAGTTTACAAAGAGATTGAAGTTCCCTTAATTGAAGTGTTGTGGCAAATGGAAGCGAACGGGATCTGCGTTGATGCACGAAAACTTGAAGCGCAAAGTGAACAAATTGCTAAGACCTTGTCTGAATTAGAAGAACAAGCCTATATCTTAGCAGGGGAAACTTTTAATTTAGGTTCTCCCAAACAGTTACAGCAGATCTTTTTTGAAAAACTGCAGTTGCCCATTATTGAAAGAACGCCAAAAGGTGTTCCTTCTACCGCTGAAAGTGTGTTACAAGAGTTAAGTCACGATTATGAGCTGCCTAGACTCATTTTAACCCATCGGACTTTAAGCAAATTAAAATCTACTTATGCAGATAAATTGCCACAGCAAATTAATCCTTGCACTCACCGCGTACATACTTCTTATCAGCAAGCTGTCGCGGCGACTGGCCGACTTTCATCGACTGATCCGAACTTACAAAATATCCCCATTCGTACAGAAGAAGGGAGGAAGATCCGTCAAGCGTTTGTACCCGAAACGGGAAATCTTTTAATTTCAGCAGACTATTCGCAAATTGAGCTAAGAATTATGGCGCATCTCTCTCAAGACGAGGGATTATTGAGCGCATTTTGTAATGATCAAGATATTCACCGCTTTACGGCAAGCGAAGTGCTTGGCATACCGATGGAGGAGGTGACCTCAGAACAACGTCGTAGTGCCAAGGCAATAAACTTTGGATTAATTTATGGCATGTCTGCTTTTGGTCTAGCAAGACAATTGGGTATAGAAAGAAGTGCCGCGCAAGCTTATATGGATCAATATTTTCTGCGTTATCCTGGTGTTAAAAAATATATGGAAAGTATTCGCGAAAGCGCAGCGCAAAAAGGATATGTTGAGACACTTTTTGGACGAAGACTATATCTTCCTGATATTCGTGCAAAAAATGTAGGTAGAAGACGTGCAGCAGAACGTACCGCTATTAATGCTCCTATGCAAGGAACGGCAGCAGATATTATTAAAAAAGCGATGATTAAACTGCATAACGAACTTCGTGGACAAAATGATATTAAATTATTGATGCAAGTGCATGACGAGTTAGTGCTCGAAGTGAAACCGCATGTCATTGAGAAAGCAAAATCTTTAGTGATGGATTGTATGCAAAATGCAGCAATACTTTCTGTACCGCTGGTCGTTGATTTAGGCGTAGGAAAGAACTGGGATGAAGCGCACTGATCGCTATTGCAGCAAGCTATTACGAACATAGATTATTGCTTGCGTTTTGTACAGTCAAACACGCAAAAAATGAGATATAAGGAACTTTTATAAAGTTGATCTGTCAACTACGTACGCATCCTAAAATGTTTTTTAGGGTGCTATCCCGCAATTCCCTTCTTCTGCGGGATAAATCTCGGCTCTTCCCCCCGAGCCGAGACTTCGTTATGCCCCGGCTGATCCCCATTTACCGGGGCACTTTTTATCCGCCTGCGCTGTGCTTCGGCGCGATTTTTAAGGGATAAACAAAAGGGAAGCAGCGAGCCTTAAGATATTTAATGTGTTGACATTATTATTTAAAATTGCGATTAGAAGCGCCTTCACCATCGTCAAAGTTAAACCATTCATCTAATTTTTGGTAAACTTCTTCTATGCCTATGCGCTTAAGTGCTGAAAAGGTTTGTACAGTGATTTGAGAATAGGCGCTTAGAAAGCGTCTTGTTTCTAACAAGGATGCTTGGCTTGCTCCGCGTTTTATCTTGTCACATTTGGTTAATAATATGTGTACGGGTAATTCGCATTGGTGAGCAAAATCAAGAAACTGTTTATCGCTTGGCATTAAAGGGTGACGAACATCCATTAGCAAGATCACACCTTGTAGGCAATGGCGGCGACCTAAGTAAGTGCCGAGCAAGTCTTCGATTTGGCGATGTATGCGATCAGGTACTTTTGCATATCCATACCCTGGAAGATCAACTAAGCGGCGATGCTCATCTATTTGAAAGAAGTTCATCAACTGCGTGCGTCCTGGCGTTTTACTGGTGCGAGCTAAACTATCTTTGCCTGTGATAGCATTAATTGCACTCGATTTTCCGGCGTTAGAGCGTCCGACAAAAGCAACTTCAATGCCGACATCTTCAGGGCATTGTGCAAGAGTTGGCGCGCTTTTGAGGAATTCAATTCGCGAGAAATTAAAATGTCGTGGTGTAGGGAAATCTAGATCGGTCATATAGTCTGTTCACATCAACAAGTCATTATGCTAATAAACAACCTGAAGCATCTCTACGCGTAGTGTACAGTTGACCGTACTCTATGGTTGTTGGTATAAGTTGGCATTCTTTTATAGTCTTCGCATATAAGTTTTAGGCGTTGTTGCCCTCGCTATCTCGCTATCCTCATGTATTTTGATATACACTCCGGTAGCTCGAAGCTTGGCGCCTAGCCGAAAAGTTATCTGCTTTGACTATATAGTCTTCGTAACTGAGTTTTTGGCGCCCGACTGCGCTGAGAGCTTTGGCGCGGCTGGTTTAGCCATATCGACGCGTCGCGTAGACAGGCTGTTGGCATCGTCTTCTCGCAATAGTCATGTATTTTGTATACACTCCTGCTACTCGCAGGCACGCTGCCTAGCCAAAAAGGTCATTTACAGTGACTATCTTATCATGGGTTAGCAAGTAGACACTAGTAAAGCAAGGTGTTTTTTACATTGCCGCCGAAGAAAAATGGAAATTGGAATAATTAAAAATGAAAAGCCGTTTATCACTTCTTATTTTGTTGTCCTTTGTTTTGAACCCCATTTCCTGGGCGGCCCCACAAAGTACGGATACCAGTAAGACAGAACAAAACCAGGCGGTTAAAGGCGCAAAAGCGGAAAAATCCGATAAGGCTGCTAATAAGGAAAAGGCGCAAAAACCTACTGAGACTAATGGCGATCAAAGTAAGCCAGCCACTGAAGAACCTGCGGGCAAATCTGAAGAGAAAAAGCCGGATGAAAGTAAAGCTGTAGAGAATAAACCTGCTGAAGCACCCAAGCCTGCTACAGAAGGAGCATCAGCATCAGCGGCTCCCGGTAAACCCGTACATGGAGATGCAAATGCAGGGAAAGGTAAAACCCAAACCTGCGTTGCTTGCCACGGTCCAGATGGAAATAGCACGGTTCCCAATTGGCCAAAGATTGCGGGACAATATCAAGATTACTTGGTTAAACAACTTAAAGATTTTCGATTAGGTGAAAAAGGTCCTCGTTATGAGCCCTCCATGTATGGCATGGTAGTTAACTTAACAGATCAAGACATCGCCGATTTAGCTGCGTTTTATGCAAGCCAAAAACAAACCATGGGTAAAGCAAAAGAAGAGTATGTTGCTATAGGCGAAAAGATTTATCGTGGTGGCAATATTCAAACAGGTGTTACAGCTTGCTTAGCGTGCCATGGTCCAGAAGGCATTGGTAATGAGGCAGCAAAATTCCCCAAACTGGCTGGACAGCATGCTGTCTACATTGAAAATCAGCTACACTATTTCCGTGACGGTAAGCGAAAAAATAGTCCTAATGGGATGATGGAGAGCATTAGTCACAGAATGAATGATGAAGAAATCAAGGCGGTCAGTAGCTATATTGAAGGCTTGCACTAAAGGGGAAAGGGATGAAACACTTTGGACGGTTTTTGCTTAGCGCAATTTGTTGTTTAGGGCTACTCAGTGCATTTAATGCGAATGCCTATATCGAGGGTAAGCAGTTTCAACTTGTTGGTAATGAAGTAAAAGACAATCCAATGGTGCAGGATTTACGAAAAGAAGCCAACGGAAAAGTTCAGGTATTAGAGTTTTTTAGCTATGGCTGCAGCTGGTGCTTTAAGCTCGATCCTTATATTGAAAAATGGCATAAAACGATGCCATCCGTGGTTGAGTTTCAGCGGATCCCGGTAGAGTTTCATCCTTCATGGAGCGCTTTAACCAAAGCATATTACGCTCAAGTGAACCTCAAGGCGGTAGATAAAATTCATTCTGCTTTATTTGATGCGGTTCAAAACGGAAGGATGGACGATCCTTCTGAAGACAATCTACGTCAATTTTTCGCACCATTTGGCGTTAGTGAACAAGACTTCAAACAGACTTTTACTTCTTTTGATGTCACACGTCAGCAAAAATGGGCTAATGCCATTTCACGCGCTTATCGGATCACGGCGGTTCCTGTTGTTATTGTGCAAGGGCCTACTGGGATATACATTACTGCAGTGAAAATGACAGGCAGTGAAGATGAATTAATCAAAGTGCTTGATTATCTGGTGAAAAAAGAATCGACTCCTGGTGCTATTATTAGGCAAGAGCAGCCTGAAGGCTCTCCTAGTAGCAAGCTATAATTTCAGTGACTTTGCGCCTCGTTTTTCCTTGGCAGCTGATGGTGCGACTGACCTCTAATTGCTGCAGTTTTGCCCCGCGGTAAATTTCTCTCGTAAAGGGGGTATCGTGATTGCTAATAATCACCGTTGCCCCTTTGCGAGCCAGCGACTTTGCAATTTTTGCTAACTTCTTTTGATCTTCTAAGGTAAACCGTTGCTGCGCATAGCCAGTGAAATTTGCTGTGTGTGTTAACGGCGCGTAAGGGGGATCGCAATAAAAAACCATGTGATTTAACTTAGCGGATTTTAAAAATTGATTTAAAAGCGTGGTATAGTCTTGGCAATGAAAAATGGCTTTTTGCGAATGTTCTGTAAAGGCTTCTAATTCTTTTTGAGGGAAATAGGGGCGGCTATAATCGCCAAAAGGAACATTGAATCCCCCTTTAGCATTGTAGCGGCATAATCCATTGTAGCCATGACGATTCAGGTATAAGAATAATAGAGAGCGTTCCATAGGATCGCAACTTTGATTAAATATGTCGCGCCAGCGGTAATAAGCTTTAGGTTGATTATTTCTACTGACAAACATTTTTTTAGCGTCAGCGATAAACTTTTCACTCCCTGTTTGTAACTGACGATATAAGTTAATCAAATCTGCATTGATATCGTTCAATATCATTTGTGAATAAGCAGAATTTAAAAATAACGCACCTGCGCCGACGAAAGGCTCAACTAAACAAGAAACTTCGGGGAGGTAGCTTTGCAAGGTTTTAACAAGGCGAAACTTTCCACCGGGCCATTTTAAAAAGGGCCGGAGTAAGGGCAAGGTGGGGGATGCCTGTTTCAAAAGATCTCGCCTTCAGTTGTAAATGCTTCGAGCTAGTTTAAATCAATCAGGGGTCCTTTAGGAACAATCTGCGTTGGATTCAAGGTTGTATGACTGAAATAATAATGCTCCTTGATATGATCAAAGTGCACTGTCTCTTGAATGCCTGGCATATGATAAAGTCGTTTTAGATAATCCCATAGTTGTGGGAAATCACGAATCCTTTGCCGATTGCACTTGAAGTGACCAAAGTATACCACGTCAAAACGGATCAGGGTGGTAAATAAGCGCCAGTCAGCTTCGGTGAGTACATTATGAATGAGATAAGGTTGGTTTTGTAATCGAGCTTCTAGAGTATCTAAGGCTGCAAATAAGCGATCGTAGGCGTTATTATAGGCTTCTTGTGTCGTTGCAAAACCACAACGATATACCCCATTGTTAATATTGTCGTAAACAAATTGATTCGTCGAGTCTATTTCTTCTCGGAGAGGATGAGGATAATAATCAAGTGTATTTCCGGTGATTCCATTAAATGCAGTATTAAACATTCTGATAATGTCAGCTGATTCATTACTTACGATGGTATTTTGTTGCTTATCCCACAATATAGGAACGGTGACCCGACCTGTCATTTTCGGTGCTATGCGTAAATAAATCTCATACAAGTAGTTCGCATGAAAGAGAGAATCTTGCAGTGTTGGATCATCAGGAGAAAACATCCAACCTGAATGCAACATATGGGGGTGAACGACATCTACAGTAATGTGAGACGTTAGGTTTTTGAGTGTTCTGAAGATTAATGTTCTATGCGCCCAGGGGCAGGCATAAGAAACATAAAGGTGATAACGACCGCTTTCGGCGGTAAATCCCCCTTGCCCAGTCGGACCGGGCTGGCCATCTGCTGTAACCCAGTTTCTAAACTGGCTTTGCTCTCTGATGAATTCCCCCTTGGTTTTGGTGGTGTCGTACCATTGATCTTGCCATTGTCCGTCGACTAAGCGTCCCATTAATGTTGCTCCTTGGCTGAAGAACTCAGTATACTTTCATGTTCTGCGCATTAGGGTTTTAGACGTTGTTGTCTTTGCTCTCTCACAACAGTCATGTATTTTATATACACACTGTTGCTCGAGAGCTCGGCGCCTAGCCTAAAAATCGTCTGCTGTGAGTATGTTTTTTGGCATTCGAAGGCCACCCGAGTTCGTTAAAACGATGACGGGCCGAGAATCACGTTAGTATAGATTGAAGAAAAATTATAGCCTAGAAATCCCATGCCGTTTATTCAGATAGAAGATAGCATTTTATCCTTTCGTTTGCGAAGAAGCTTACGCGCAAAGCGTTTGCATATGGTGGTGAAAGAGGAAGTGTTTGAAGTGGTTGCGCCGCTAAAAACAAGTAATCGTGAGATATTGGCTTTCCTCAAGCAATACCAGGGATGGATGCGAAAACAAGTAAGACAAAAGAGCCGAACACAATCTGTTACCAAGATGAGCTGGCCAGCCGATTTTCTAGCGGGAGAATATATTCCTTATCGTGGAAGATGGTTGCGTTTGAATGTGAAGTTTAATGATAGGGCGCTAATGGAATGCCATGAAGATTATTTAACCATAATGGTTCCTTGGCGGCATGCCTTTGGTGGATTATCGCAGTATGTAAAAAAACAAATATGGCTTTGGTATCAACAAGAAGCATTAAATGCGATAAAAGATAGTATTGATGCTTTGTGCCCCAAATTAGGTCGGTGGCCTCGTGGATATCAATTAAAAAAACAAAAAACACGTTGGGGTAGCTGTGGCATTTCGGGGAAAATCTATCTTAATTGGCTGCTGATTTTGGCGCCTGTTGGTGCATTAGAATATGTCGTTGCGCATGAGCTTTGTCATTTATTTCATCGTAATCATGGCAAACGTTTTTGGGCCAAAGTGGCTTCTTGTTTTCCAGAATATGAACAGCAAGAGCGATGGCTCAGTAAACAAGGAAGTGCTTTAATATCCTTATCTTCTTTTTAAGAGTGTGCTCATCCATGAGCAAGGAAAGATCAAAGTTTTAATTCAGATATTCGAGTAGTCAAAGACGAGGTTTGGTTTTCCTCATTTGAAGGTGGAGATGTGGGAGGTGTTGAAGTATTGGCTTCATTCTCTGAATCCGACTCAAAAGTGAGTTTAGTCGGTAAAAGCAATCCTCTTCTTTTTAAGGGGAGAGTGGGGGCTGAAAAAGAAAGACAAGCTTTACCACTTTTTTGCGGGCTTGCAATATATTGAATTTGTTTGGCCTGGGTATGCTCAGCAATGCGCTCTAACTCTTGAGTGTGGAACTCAAGTGCTTCGTGCAAATCTTCAGTAGATAAACTTCTTTTAAGTTTTGATTTGATAGGAGGAGAGCGTGTGAGTAAATCTGTCGCATTATCTTGATGCTGTCTGCCGCTTTGGCGAATAGAAAGTTGTTTTTGCTCTGCGTCTGCAAATAGCTTGTTTACATAAGCTTGCCATTCACGTTTATTTTCTTCTAATTTTTCCAAGGGATAGTCTGTTGGTTCAACGGTTAATTTTCCTAAATCCCTCCATTGTTCAGGATGATCTTCAAAATAAGTTAAGATTGCCCAAGGTGTGGCAAGTTTAGAGTCAAATGGCAAGTAAAATCCTTTATAACTTTCAAGGAATTTTTCGATGCGGCCATATTTATCATAACGCCAAGCAAAAACAGAAGGCAGAAAGTTCTCATCAGGCTGTTCTTCGTTAGAAGGTAAGCTACCAAAAGAATATTCATGCTCAGAGCGTGAAGTTTCTAAATACTTTAAGTATTCAGTAGAAGGCTTGAACTCTTTTGGAATTTTTTTGAGTAATGGTTTAAGAAGCGTCGGGCTAATATTATCACTAACCCAAACGGTATTTAATTCTTTGCAGGATTTTACAGCATGCAGCATTAATAATTGTTGAATATTAAAAGCGGCAGCGATGGCTTCGCTACAATACATGCCTTGAGTTTGTTCGCTACTATGTGGAAAATAAGGCATATTAGGATGTGCTGCAAAAGCAATGTAGCGATAAAAATTAGCGGTAAAGTATTTTTGTGCTAATTCAGACTGTGCTTTGCCACCTGTTTTTGGATGACAAGTGCCATTCATATCGCAGATGGTTTCGTACAAACTATGCTTTTCTTCACTAAAGGGAACTTGATGTTCTGCCCAAACTCGCATGCGCGCAGCAGCTTGTGCACCTAAAGCTAAGCTTGCTGGACGAAAGACCCGATACGGAAAATGTTCAGGCTTTAGTCGGGTGGTCATCACGGTGTAATACGGGCTAGATACAGCATGGGTAATAAAATGTGTATTGGCATATTTTCCATTGTAAATAGCGACGTGGTGAGATGCTCCACCTGATTCCATAAAAAAAAGAACATCCCCCTTTTGGAGATCATCAACTTTAAAGACGCTATCTTGGTCTGTTTTATCTTGAAATTTAGTATGCAACATAACTACACCTCTGAAAATTAGTCGGGCAGCATACCATTTGTTGTTAGGGCGATCACTAAAAAAAGAAAATTTATTTAGCCGAATAGGGGAGAATGGGACAATAAATTTTGCGCATTATAGAGAGGATGAAATCGCGAGTTTTGGCTCGCAAATCAACGCTTCTAATTACGCAGCAAGGCGCTTTTGGTCACTGATCGGCGCAAGGAGGTTTTCGTTCTTAGAGGGAGTAGCTATACTCTTTCCATTTTGGTTTTAGGCACCTTCGTTCGTCTCGCAACAGTGATGTATTTCGTATACACTCCTGTTGCTCAAGGGCTTGGCGCCTCGCTTAAAAATCAATTGTTATGAGTATAACTATCCCAAAGTTAAAGTCTGAGGGCTTTCAGGAGAAGAGTGTGAGAAAAATAATAAGTACTTTGGTGAGCTGTTCTATTATTTTAGTGGGAGCGCCCTCGCTTGCTTTTGCTGGTTGTGGCCAGATCTCAAGTCCTATGACCACCGAAGCTATTCTCAATCGAATTAAACCGGTTGGTGGCGTAGATGTAGAAGGTGGTGGTGCGCCCAAAGCCGTTGTTGCGGAAGCATTAAGTGCAAGCGCAGGTGAAGATCGTTATAAGTCTACTTGTTCTGTTTGTCATGAAACCGGCGTTGGTGGTGCACCGAAATTCCGTAATGAAGCAGATTGGAAACCACGAATGGAAGCTGGACTTGATGGTATGTTGAAAATTGCTATTCAAGGTAAAGGCGCGATGCCGCCTAAAGGAACCTGTATGCAATGTTCAGATGAAGAACTTCGTATGACCATTCAGTATATGATCCCGCAGAAGAAATAATTTCTTTCTTGTTATTCTCCCCTCTACTGTATAAGCAGTAGAGGGGGCAGATCTCTCTTTCGCACACTGTGAAAATTGCTAAACAATCTTTTCTTCTATCAAAGTTTGATCAACTATTTTACCACCTGAATAGGTGAGAAGCCTTACCGCCAGGATGTGGATGTTGATGGGCGTAGAAGAAAATCTCCTGGGCTAAAAGCGCTGTCCCCTTTGATTCCAAAGTGGACTACATGCGCTATGCGTGGAGCGAGATTGTTTTCACCCTCACCCTCACCCTAACCCTCTCCCGAAACGGGAGAGGGGATAAGAATGAAGATGTGGCTCTTCGTCTGCGAAGTAGACAAATTTCCCACTTTGTAAAGGGGGAAGCGCTTAGCTTGCTAAGCGCAGGGGGATTTAGGTGAAGAACGCAAAGAGACTAAAGAAAATCCCCCTGCAGCTGTGCTCGCTTTGTAAAGTAGGCGAAGATGCGCTCCTGCCTTTCGCTGAAGCTACAGCAAGGCAAGTCGCGCGGAGCGAGATTGTTTTCACCCTCACCCTCTCCCGTTTCGGGAGAGGGAATAAGAATGAAGATGTGGCTCTTCGTCTGTGAAGCAGACAAATTTCCCACTTTGTAAAGGGGGAAGCGCTTAGCTTGCTAAGCGCAGGGGGATTTAGGTGAAGAACGCAAAGAGACTAAAGAAAATCCCCCCGCAGCCGTGCTCGCTTTGCAAAGTGAGCGAAGATGCGCTCCTGCTACGGCAAGACAAGTCGCGCGAAGCGAGATTGTTTTCACCCTCACCCTAACCCTCTCCCGAAACGGAAGAGGGGATAAGAATGAAGATGTGGATCTTCGTCTGCGAAGCAGACAAATTCCCTCTTTGTAAAGAGGGAGGCGAGAAGCAAGCAACGCTTGCGAACGCAGGGGGATTTAAGTGAAGAACGCAAAGAGACTAAAGAAAATCCCCCCGCAGCTGTGCTCGCTTTGTAAAGTGGGCGAAGATGCGCTCCTGCCTTCGCTGAAGCTACAGCAAGGCAAGTCGCGTGGAGCGAGATTGTTTTCACCCTCACCCTAACCCTCTCCCGAAACGGGAGAGGGGATAAGAATGAAGATGTGGCTCTTCGTCTGCGAAGCAGACAAATTTCCCACTTTGTAAAGGGGGAGGCGAGAAGCAAGCAACGCTTGCGAACGCAGGGGGATTTAAGTGAAGAACGCAGAATAAGAGAATGAAAGGATTTTTTACTCCTCTTGCTGCAACAACGCCTTTAGCGCGGCCAAATGTGCTTGTCCTGAAGCGCGTTGTTCTTCAGGTGATTTTTGTGAAGGGCCTTCTTCTCTTTCCACTAATTCAGGTGGTAATTCTTCTAAAAAGCGACTGGGGGTAATGAGCTGTATTTCACCAAAACGTTTGCGCTGTTTAGTATAGGTGAGGGTTAAGGTTTTTTGCGCACGTGTCATGCCAACATAAGCAAGACGACGTTCCTCGTGAATATCGTCTAATTCAATGCTGGTTTTGTGTGGTAACACTTCCTCTTCCCAGCCGATAATAAATACATGTGGGAATTCTAGCCCTTTGGCGGCATGTAAAGTCATCAGTTGTACCCTATTAACATCTTGATTAGAATCATCTCTATCTAAGATATCTAATAACATCATTTTGCGCACAGCATCCAGAAAGCTTATTGCGCCTTCTTCTTTTTTGATGATATTACCCAACCAGTTGAGCAGCTCGCGTGCGTTATCAACTCGTTTTTCAGCATTTTTGGGGTTTGGTGCTGTATCTATCAAATAATCATAGTAACCGATATCTTTGACAAAACCTTGTAAAACAGCAATGCATTCATCGCTATTAGCCTGCTCAAAAGTTCGCATAATCATTTCGGCAAACTGATAAAGCTTTTCACGAGGTTGTTCTGGTAAAAATTCTGATAAACCTATTTCAAAGCACGCATCAAATAAACTGCATTGACGACCTTTGGCATAATGCCCTAACTTTTCCAGGGTAGCAGGCCCAATATCACGACGTGGTGTATTGACGCAACGTAAGAATGCAGCATCATCATTGTGATTTATCATCAAGCGAAAATAAGCAAATAAATCTTTTATTTCTGTGCGTGAGAAAAAGGAAACTCCGCCGCTGATTTGATAAGGGATCCCTTGTGAGCGTAATGCTTGTTCTAAACTTCTTGCTTGGTGGTTGCTGCGGTAAAGAATAGCATAATCGCAATAAGGCAAACGATATCGAAACTTATGCGCTTGCAATTCGCTAATGACACGTTCAATTTCTGCCTCGTCGTTTTGGGTTGCAATAATGCGAATAGGCTCTCCTGCGCCTAGGGTGCTCCATAATTGTTTTTCAAACAAATGGGGATTATGGCTGATAAGATTATTGGCAGCGCGTAAGATAGTACTGGTTGAACGATAATTTTGTTCTAATTTAACCACTTGCAACTGTGGATAATCTTGCTGTAATAATTGGATATTTTCAGGCTTTGCACCACGCCAAGCATAGATAGATTGATCGTCATCGCCAACAACCGTCAGTGCGCCGCGTACACCACATAACAACTTAATAAGAGAATATTGCGCGGTATTGGTGTCTTGGTATTCATCGACAAGTAAATAACGAATTTTATTTTGCCATTGATCTAAGATATCACGATGATCTTGAAACAATTTTACGGGTAGGGCAATGAGATCATCAAAATCGACGGCATTATAAGCGCGCAGTGTTTTTTCATAGGCAATAAAAAATCTAGCAGCTAAATGGACTTCTTCTGTATTTGCTAATGATAAGGCTTGTTCTGGTAGGAGCAAATCATTTTTCCAGTTGGAAATGATGTGTTGGATCCCTTTGACACTATCATCACTGACGGGCGCAATTTTCCCACTTAATTCTTTTAATAGATTGATGCTATCAATCGTATCAAATAAGGTAAAGTTAGCGCTAAGCTCAATGCGTTTACCTTCCTTTTTAATAATGTTTAAACCTAAAGAGTGAAATGTAGAAACATTTACATTTCCAACTTTACTTTTACCAAACAATTTTTGCACGCGCTCAGTCATTTCTCTGGCCGCTTTGTTTGTAAAGGTAACCGCATAAATGCTTTTGGGAGAGTAACCACATTGCTGAATAAGGTAGGAAATCTTATGCGTGATGACGCGCGTTTTTCCGCTACCGGCGCCTGCGATCACAAGCAGAGGGCCATCTACATAGGTGGCTGCGGCTTGTTGTTGTGGGTTTAATCCAGACATTTATACTCTTTCCATTTTGCGTTTAGACTTTTTTTCGCAAAAACTCCCGGCGATGAGATCCGCCGTAGTCTTAGGTGACTGCTAGGCATTGTTATTTTGGGGTGGCCATTTTAGGGTATCCACCCCAAGGGCGCAAGGGTCACCAACGGATAACAGACAGCAGGTAATTAAAGTCATCGGTCCAGATATTTTCCATGCGTTCTGCATGAAAAGATAGGGCTTTTTCTTGATATAAGTAAGCACCTAATTCGGGGCGGCGAGTAATGAGCACCCATTCAGAGGTATAAATGGCATTGCTTCTATCTTCGTCATTATAAGTAATAAAGGCGTATAAATTGAGTTTAGAGGCTAATGCTTGTAGAGGCGGATAAAGATCGATATACCGACTAGAAACATGAAAGGCAAGAATACCATTGGGAGCAAGGTGAGAAAGATAAATTTGCATTGCTTCTAATGTGAGGAGATGGACTGGAATAGCATCTCCATTAAAAGCATCAATTGCAAGCACATCATAATTTTCAGAACCTATTTTAAGTGCTTGCGTTAATTTGAGTCGTCCATCACCAATGGTCACATCAATTGCTGCTTTGGCATTATCGAGATAGGAGAAATATTTTCTGGCAATTTTGTGGATGTCAGGATCTATCTCATAAAAACGCAGAAAATCTCCGTTTTCGGTAAGAGTTGCAATGGTGCCAGAGCCTAATCCTATGACGCCAACACGAAGACCTTGATTGAAAGGCGCTTGATTTTTGAGAAGACGCTGATAAGTAAGCGCATGTCCAATACCACTGCCTACACTGTAATAAGAGGTTGCCATGGTTTGCTTATGCACAGTTAAAAATTGTTGGCCATGCAAAATATTACCGTTATAGAGTGCGCGATAGTGGTACTCTCCCAAGTCTTTATTGCGATCAGCCACTTCAAATGCACCAAAAAAATTTCGATGGTGATAAATAATGTCCTCATGAATATGTCGTAAATGCGAATACAGTAAAACAGAAAGTCCCATAAATCCCATCATACAGCTGGAGATCCGAACGAAGTGATTGATAGAGTGTGGCCGGGCACTTTGACAAGATAAGACAGCGCCAATGCTAAATATAGCTAAAAGCACTAAATAGAAATCCCACCACTCATTAAAGAAAAGTGGTGCAATAATGTTAATGAAGAGGCCACCGATCACACCACCAAAGGCAATGGCAAGGTAGAAAGTGGTGAGATGTTGTTTGCTAGGCTTGCTTCGAATGAGCTCTCCATGACAAATCATACAACCAGCAAAAAGTAAGGAAGCATAAATACCAATTTGTGCGCTCAGCATTAATTTATGATGAGAAGAAAAATAAAACACACTTGCACAAAGTAGAGTATAAACGCCCAGCCACAAAGGACGATAATATACTTTGGGGTATGAGAAGGTAATGATAAAAGTGATCAAATATAAAGCTAAAGGAATTACCCATAACAATGGAAAACTCGCTACATTTTGTAGCATCACTTGGGTTGTGGTTAATAATAATGCACAACTTAATAATGTGAGCGCTATCCAGAAAGCTACTTTAAGCGGAGCCAATTTTTCTTGAACAATGACAGTTTCTTTGTGTTGTAATTTGGCTTGTCTTGCCACAACCATTAAACAAAATGTAGAGCTAACAATATAAAGTAGGTAAAGCCCCGACCAAATGGAAAGTTGTATATTGAGACCCAGCAAAGGTTCTAATACAAAAGGAAATGCAAGTAATCCCAACAATGAGCCGAAATTTGATAAGGCATAATAACGATAAGGAAAATCAGTTTGGTAACACTGACAATACCAGTATTGAAAAAGTGGACTAGAGGCAGAAATAATGATCCCTGGCAATAACAAAGTTGTGCTAAGGACAGCAATAATAGCAATGGGATGCCATAATGAGAGCGTGGCAATTTCCTCTAAAGGATTTAGGGGGATAAATAATATAGAAAGTAAAAGTAAAGAGAGATGGATAAAAACTTGTGCATTTAAGCGTGTTATTTTAGTGAGAAAATAAGCATATAAATAACCAATGAGTAGTGCGCTTTGAAAAAACAAAACAATAGAAAGCCATACTGCGGGCGATCCACCAAACCATGGCAACAATTTTTTTGCCAAAAGTGGTTGAATAATAAATAACAAAAATGCACTCAAAAATATGGAGAGGCTAAATGCAGACACAATATTCCCTATGTTTATCACATCCGAATTCTTGTCCCCTCTTCCGCAAGCGTTAGAAGAGATCCCTTGATCTTAAAGTTGTCGATCATACTTTCGAAACTGGATAGCTTCTGCGATATGTGTGCACTGAATGTGTGGTGAATCACTTAAATCAGCAATTGTTCGCGCCACTTTTAGAATTCTATGATAGGCGCGCGCAGAGATCCCAAATTTCTCCAAAGCAGATGTTAACATCTGTTGCGGTTGCTTATCTAGATTGCAAAATTCAATAATTTCATAAGAATTAAGTTTGGCATTAAGACGCTTTCCACGAGAGAGTTGTTGTTGACGTGCTTTGACTACACGTTGACGGATGGCAACACTCGTTTCCTCTTGTTTCGGGTGAAAGGTAGAAAGACGTTGTGGCGGCAAGGATGGCACTTCAATATGCATATCGATGCGATCGAGCAAAGGGCCAGAAATTTTATTGCGGTAACGTTGGATCTGTTCTGGCGTACAACTGCAAGCATGACGCTGATCGCCTAAGTAACCGCAAGGACAAGGATTCATTGCAGCAATGAGCTGGCAGCTTGCAGGGTATTCAGCTTGCCCTGAAGCGCGTGAGATATTAACTTTGCCAGATTCTAGAGGCTCGCGTAGTACTTCTAATACATGTCGGTTAAACTCAGGTAATTCATCTAAGAAAAGTACGCCATGATGAGCAAGGGAAATTTCACCAGGAGAAGGATAGCGCCCACCGCCCACCAAAGAAACCGCAGAAGCCGTGTGATGAGGTTGGCGAAAAGGTCTTTTGCATAAAGCTTGCATTTGAAACCCTTGATGACTAATTGAATAAAGAGCTGCAACTTCTAGTGCTTCTTGCTGGGTGAGAGCAGGTAAAATAGCATTAAGCCTACTTGCCAGCATCGTTTTTCCTGTCCCTGGCGGTCCTATCAGGAGCATGCTATGACCGCCGGCTGCTGCAATTTCAAGTGCACGTTTGGCATGGTGTTGACCACAAACTTCGGATAAACAGGGGATCTCTGTCTCTTGCGCTTCAACAAAATGAGCGGGTTGCGCGGGTAAGTGAGGAAGATGTCCTGAGAGATGTGCACAAACACTTGTAAAATTAGCCATGGCAAAAATCGGCAAAGGAGAAACCCAAGTCGCTTCGTCAGCATTACCTTCAGCAATGATAAGTTGTCGCTTCATTTTTTGTGTTGCTAGAGCAAAAGGTAAAATACCTTTTACAGGGCGCAAAGCACCACCTAAGGCAAGTTCTCCAGCAAATTCGTATTGATCAATATGAGGGCAGAAGAGTTGTTTTGAGGCTAAAAGAATACTAATGGCAATGGGTAAATCAAAACGTCCTCCTTCTTTAGGAAGATCTGCTGGTGCAAGATTGACGGTAATGCGCTTTTTGGGGAACTCATATCCACTTTGCATTAATGCGCTGCGCACCCTATCTTTGCTTTCCTTTACAGCGGTTTCAGGTAATCCAACAATAGTGAATTGTGGTAAGCCATTAGATAAATGTGTTTCTACAACAACTTGGGGAGCGTGGATCCCTACATTTGCTCTACTAAAAACGGTAGCAAGTGACATCTGAAGATCCTTTCATCACAAAAGGTGAATTGTGCCTATAAGTCTCATCTATAGGCTATGATTTTTATGCTTTTATTAGCAATCTCTCTTGCTGGTTTTTGAATGTAAGCGGCTCAATCATTTTAATGTACAACTAACTATAATTAAATGTGTCGCATTTTGAGGAGACAATGTATGAATAAAAAAATACCCTATATTTTTTATAGTCTTTTAACTGTCTGTATCGGCTTTCATTTACCCGCCTATGCGCAAGGCACAGATAATCCGCCTGCACCACAAACTACTGAGAATGCTGGAGGTAAAGGTCCCGGACATCGCCCTATTCCTAAAGAAGCAATGGATGCGTGTAGTGGTAAAGCTGCAGGTGATGCTTGTTCATTTACAGGACGTATGAACAATACTGTTGAAGGAACCTGTCGCACACCACCTCGTGCCGAGGGACAAGTTGTTTGCATGCCAAAACCACCCAAAGAAGCCTTTGATGCTTGCAAAGGAAAAGCTGAAGGAGATGCATGTACTTTTACAGGACGCAAGGGAATGGCAATGAGTGGTAACTGTAAAAAGCCGCCTGTTGGAGGAGAGGAAATGGTCTGTCGCCCTGCAAAACCACCTAAACCTGAAGCAGAGCAAGGGCCTACACCTCCTGCTGCAAAATAAAGCATTTCAATTATGATGGGTTGTTAAAAACGGCTTTTTACAACCCATTTTTATAGCGTGATTTCTTCAATTTTAGCTTGATCGACATGATAAATTAGAGAATCTTGGAAGTTTCGTACCTGTCCATATTGGCGAACATGTTGCAATTTTTCATAAGAAATACTACGTGAAATCGTCTTCACTTCGTTCATCGCACCTTGACATAATATACCATCATCTGGAAAGCCATCGTCTATGGGGCTGAAAATATTTGCTTGGCCAATTAGCTGATGATGGCTATCGGAAAATTTAACATTACCAACAGCGCATGACATCATGATATAGCATTGGTTTTCAATCGCGCGTGCTCGACAAGCATAAAATACGCGATGAAAACTTTTAATGCCGGGTGTGTAGCTTGGGACAAGAATAAGCATGGCGCCCTGTTGGACTAACTTGCTTACCACCTCAGGAAATTCACTGTCATAGCAAACGGCGATACCGATTGCACCTAAAGCGGTTTTAAAAAGGGTTTGTTTCTCTCCAGGTTGTAATAAGTTGTTTTCTTTTTCCGAAGAAACAAAATGAAGCTTATCTTGATAATGATACTTTCCATTTGGTCCGAAAAAATAAGCACGGTTACGAAAATAATGAGAAGAATCGGCAGCTACTATTGTGCCTGGTTGGATATATAAGCCATATTGATCTGCCAATGTTTGATAAAAGGCAAGATATTGTGGCAGTAACATTTGAAGGTGAGAAAATAGAGCACCATCTTCATCAAAATTATTTCCAGCAATTTCTATTCCTGCATATTCAGGTAATAAAACTAATTGTGCATCTGTCGCTTTGGCTTCTTGGATGAGGTGTTCAATTTTCTGTGTATACTCAGACCAGTCAAGAAAGGGATCAAGACGGTATTGGCAAGCAGCGATTTTAATCATAAAGTTTTTATCCAGAACATCATGGGTTTGGTGGTTTGTTTGGTATCGCCAATTTCTGTCCAGCTGTAATAGGCAGTGATCTGCGGATGCTTTTTATAACCAAATTTTTGCCAGATACTATCAAGCGGCACATAATGTTGGGGGCGTCGCTTATCATCTTCTTGTCTGACAACGGCACAAAAAGCAGTGTAAAGACTGCCATATTTACGTGCAGCTGACTCTCTGCCTGCAAAAAAATGTTTATAGACACCTTGGCCGCGATAGGCTGGTAGTAATACAGATTCACCTAAGTAAAATATAGACGAAAGTTTAAAATCATTTTCAATAAAGGGTTGTTGGCATTCAGGGGTTTCAAATTCTAAAGGAATAGCTGTTGATGCGCCAATCACTCGATCTTTATCGAAGGCTAGAATAAGTGTTGTTTGCGGACAATTAACATAGGTTTTTAGGTAGTTAATTTCATATTCTAGGGAGCCTTCGTAGAGATAGGGGTATTCCTTGAAAACCGCAATACGAAGTTCCGCTAGGGCTGTGATATAGGGATGGATCTCCTCACCCTTTAAGGATTTAATAGTAAATGTGTTCATGTGGCAACTTGTTTTAGCCAATCTTGAAGGTTGTAGTAGTTCGTAACACGCATGATTTTGTGATTACGTATCTCAAAAAACGCACCGCAAGGCAATTGGTAATGCTGATGCTTTGCTTCCGGTAATCCTTTATCTGTGGCAAGATACGTACCTTCAACAATAAATTCTGCTGAAGCTCGAGAGCCATCCTCGTTTATCATGATAACAAGATGAGTTATTTTTTCATCATAAGAATGATTCATTCTGTCTATAAAGGCAGAGAAAACATCTTTGCCAATCTCTCTGGTTCCTTGGTTAATATCATGAACGACATTGTCATCGAGTAAAGACATAAACCCGTTTTTATTTTTTCTGTTAAAAAAATCGTAATACTGTTCAATCAGTTCTTTTGTGGCAGGGTGCATAATCACCTCTTAATTGTAAAAGGATATTATACAACAGAATTTCCCTAGAGAAAGTACATGTGAGTATAAAGACATGAGGTTATTTTCCTTTCTAAGCACACAGTGTGCAACATGTGTTTAAGCGAAAAAAGTACTGCTTTAATGAATTAATTTAATCTTCTGCGTGTAAGGTCAACCAAAACATAATTATCCTTGCTATATTATTACTGAGTGATAATGATCATGGCGAAATTCATTTAGAGAAATTTCGTTTTTCTGTGAAAAATAATAGCATCAAAATTTGGAGAGCATTATGAAATTAAAAACCTGTATGACTGTGGGATTTGCGTCCTTGCTAGCGTTATCAAGTCCTTTGTTGTTTGCAGAATCAAAATTGCCTGAAGACAATATGCCAATGTCAAAAGTACTCAATAAACTTAAAGATAATGGTTTCTTAATCATAAAAGAAATTGAGTTTGATGATGGTGTTTATAAAGCAAAAACGGTTAGCGCTCAAGGTAAAGATGACAAGATCAGCTTTGATCCAAAAACAGGTGAATTGAAATCTAGTGATAAACATCCTGGCGCTCTTTCGACTTTAGACATTGCCGTAAAATTAGAAGGACAAGGATTCACCAAAATATACAAAATGGATATGGAGTCGGGCGATAAATTTCAAATAAAAGCTTTAGATAAAAGCGGAAAAAGAACTAAATTAGAGGTTGATGGAAAAACAGGGAACATTATCAAGCAGGATGAAGATTAGAAAATTTAAGAATTAGTGGTAGGTTGTCCTGCAAACCTACCACTAAATGAGAGAAATTACATGGTTACTTTTAGAGGATAACGAACATGAATACGACACATGATCCTCACTGTACAAAATACTTTTCTTGGAGAGCAGTATTGGTTGGTGGCGTGGTTGCCTTTGGATTATTGTTTTTATTTAATTTACTTACCACAGGTGGTGGTTTAGCTGTTTACACTAAAACAGAAAAAGGATTAGAGACGCTTATCGCACTGGCTTACTTATGGACCATCCTCGGTAGTTTTTTAATGTTATTTATTGCCGGTCTTGTCACGGCAATGATTATCAATCATGACCATTGTTCGGGTGAACCATGTCATGGTGTGTTACATGGATTTGTTGCGTGGGTATTATATATCCTGATCAGTTTGACATTTTTGTCACACATCTCTGAAGCTACAATTGTCGCTTTTCCACAAAATTTCTTAAGTGTCTCTAAAGATACTCTTGCTGTTACAGATGTCGAGACACCTGCATCAACTGATGTCACAACAAGACATGGACACGATAATAAAAATGGAACAATTCCTGCAGCAGAGCAAAAAGAGGCACATAAAATCGGCATAGCAAAACTTGCTGCCTTCTTTATATTTTTGCTGGAAGCCATCGGAGCTTGCTTCGGTGCTTGGTGCGGTATGGATTTATGCAGAAGAAAATGTCGCTAATGAGCGCATTTTTGCAACTTAAGGTATAGGTGACTTATGTTATATTGGGCGGTTATGTTTTTTATCATTGCGATTATCGCAGCCGTTCTTGGTTTTGGTGGAATTGCTGCTGCGGCATCACAAATCGCACAATTACTATTCTTTGTATTTATTGTCTTATTTGTGTTATCCCTTATCTACTATGTTGTGGTTGGCAGAGGGCCACCGCCACCACCGGTGTGATTATTCGCACTGGTTGTGGTTAACGATAAGGAGGAGTAAAGATGTTAAAATATGTCATTGCATGGTTGTTAGGTGTCCCATTTACTTTACTTTTAATTATATGGATATTTTCACACGCATAAAGAAGAGGTAAAACAATGCTATATTGGGCGTTTGTTTTTCTTGCTATCTCTATCGTTGCTGGACTTTTTGGATTTTCAGGTGCTTCATCTGTTGCTGCTAAGATATCAAAATTTCTTTTCTTGCTCTTTATCACATTATTCGTCATATTAATAGTATTAATAGTGACGGGTGCATAATATATTTTAATCGATTTAAAATTAAATATTTTTGATCAATTTGTAGCGAGAAAGATACAGAACATAGTTTTGATGGATATGATGGAGTTATCATGCAAGGATTTGCTAGAAGATCTTTTTTTGCTGCTTCACTTGGCACAATGGTTGAGTATTATGATTATGCTTTGTTGGGTATTTTCTTGCCACTTATCTCTCCCTTATTTTTTCCTGCCGCAACAACATATGATTCTTTGGTGAAAGGCTTCTATGCCATCTTGATTGCAACCATAGCACGGCCGTTAGGTGGGATTTTTTTTGGTTATCTTGGTGATAGCTTTGGTAGAAGAAGGGCTTTAATGTGTTCGATGTATGGGATTGCAATAGCAACTATTCTGATGGGAATAACACCCTCTTTTGATATGATTGGGATTTGGGCTGCAATCATGATTACCTTTACTAAAGCTGTGCAAGTGTTTTGTTTTGGTGGAGAATATAATGGTGCAGGCATTTATGTCGTTGAGCATGCTAAAAATCAAAATGAAGGATTGATTGGAAGCTGTCTCACGGCAATGATGTTAGTTGGTAGCTTGTTTGCAACATTGATAGGGGTTATTGTGACATTAGACGCAATGCCTGATTGGAGTTGGCGTGTGGCGTTTGTTTTAGGTGGTGTGCTTGGCATTTTAGGCATTATCTATAGAAAAAATCTAGCTGAATCTCCGCATTTTAAAGAAGCGCATCCTGAAAGGGATAATTTGAAAGCTTTGTTAAAACACTATCCTTACCAGCTCTTAGCGGGGGTATTCATTGGTGGTTTTGCTACCGTCCCTTTTACCACTGTACTGACTTTTATGAATCCAGTTTTGATGACCAAAGATTTTATATCGAGTCAAACATTAATGTTATTGCAGGCATTTTTGATTATGGTAGCTATTTTGGCGCTGGTTATTGCAGGAAAAATGGCGGATAGAAAAACACCTTATCGTGTGATGATGTTTGGTGCTTTGATGTTAGTTTTGCTTTCTTTTCCCTTGCTGTGGCTGGTCGATCAAGGCATATTTTCTTTCATTATTCTAGCTCAAGTTATATTGATTGTTATCAATGAAATCTTGTTGGGGCCATCAAATGCCTGCTTGAAAAATTTGTTCCCCATGCAATTTCGTTATAGAGGAGCATCCATTAGCTTCACTCTTGGGTTATCACTATTGGGTGGATTAACCCCTGTTATCGAAAACTATTTATATAGAAAAACCGGATGCTTCAGCAGTATTGCACTTTGGTTGATGTTTGTTGGGATGGGGACTGTTCTGTCGATGAAGTGGGCGAAGGATAAGCGAATGAAATCTGAGGAGCCTATATTAAATTTCGAAAAGCGGTTAAGTGTTACAAGATAGAAAAACGCCTTCGCGTTTTTCTATTTTTTTGATTTTGATGGGGAATTTTTTTTATTTGTAGAAGAGATGTTTGGGTCTTTTTTACTCTTTTTTGCATCGATTCTTGCTCGCATGCGTAGATAGGTCTCACTTTTTGGCGGTGTATCATCTGAGGTGGTGCTGGGCATTGCAGTACTCTCTGCAAGTTTAGCAGCGATGCCAAAATAGTTTACCTTTTTCTCTAAAATGGTATGTTGGACAGTCGTTTTTGCTAGCGTTTTTTTATGCTCTTGGTTCTCATGTTCTAAATCTTTCAATTTTTGCTGAAGCTCTGCAATTTTTTTATTTAACTCAGCATCGTCTTCGCTCGATTGTGTATGAGAGGTTCCTTTTAACATTTTACACCTGCTTTATGGTAAAAAGGTACTTTGTAAAGGATCTTACCTAAAATGTCAATTAAGTGACACTTATGTCTAAACTAAGGAAGTAATATTATTTTTAAGTGCGATAGCAACTGAAAAATCAAGATATTTGACAGCTTATTTGGTGTTAAGCTAATATTTTAGTGATGCATAACATTCCGAACACTTTTTCTCCGCTTATTTTTCGCAAAACCCATGAAATAGAAATGATGGGGCGTCTTTTGCTGCAGTTATCGCTGATGCATCAAATTAAGAATTTTCAAACAGAAAATATCGAGGTAATTGCCTCCTTTCTTTCTATGGAAGGAGAATCATTAAGCAATAGGCAAATTAAAGCTATTTTAGAACATCGTGTAATAAAGGTGCGAAAAGAAGAGATGCGAGAGGTGAAAAACATTTCTCGCGTATGTCAATACTTATCTATGTGGGATCCTCTTTCTATTCAAGATTTGAAACATGCCCATCTATTATTGTTAAAAGGACTTGATCCAGAAGCGGGAGAATTCAGAAAGGAACAAGTTATTGTTGTGGAGGGAAAAAGGGTGACGCATATTCCTCCTGCACCTGGGGAGATAGCGACGTTGATGCAAGAACAGTTTCGTTATATAAGAACACACAAAAAGGTGTCATGGATTCTAAAAGCGTGCATTTTTCATTATGGTATACAATATATTCATCCTTTCATTGATGGTAATGGGCGTATGGGAAGAATATGGCAACATCTTTTGCTATTAAAAGCGAATCCTATCTTTAATTATATTTTAATAGGTAGCTTAATTAAAGAAAATTCGAGAGCTTATTATCAATCTTTAGATAAAAGCGATCAAAAAAGAAATGCTCATGTTTTCATTGAATTTTGCTTGCGTAAGATAACTCAAGCCATGAAAGGGATTGCTAAGAAGAACAACATAGATTCTTTTTTGCCGCTCAGTCGGTATTATGAAGCGCTTGTAAAATATAAAGGATCATTTGATTTTAAAGAATATCACCATTGTTTCCCCTACCTTTCTTTTTCCTCGTTGCAACGCGATATACAGCTAGGACGTCTTTTTTTTGCTAAACTTTTGTGAAAGCCTCTCTCCGCTTTAGACATTTTACCTCTATTTATAATTAACGTTATAATGTGTTGAATTTTTTCATAACCTTTTGAGTGAATGAAATGAAAAATGTATTGATTGTTGGTTGTGGATATCTTGGGAAAGTGCTAGCAAAAGCGTACCTTGAGCAAGAGGCTCAGGTTTGGGCTTTACAGCGGCACCCTATAGACATGCCTGGCATCACAAATATCATCGCTGATATTTCGAAGCCTCTTGAGGTTATCTTACCACCTGTCGATACCATTTTTTACCTTGTTTCCGCTGGTACAAGCACTGAGCTTGCTTATCGTCAAAGTTATATTGATGGCCTGACGCATCTTTTTTCAATATTAAAGAGAGCAGAAACTGCTGCTAAAATTATTTACGTTTCCAGCACCGCTGTCTATGGCCAACAATCAGGTGAATGGGTCGATGAAATCTCCATTACTGCGCCAACGCATTTTTCTGGACAAATATTGCTTGAAGCTGAGGCAATGGTTCAAGCGCATTCAGCTGCAAATCGTATCGTACGGTTAGGTGGGATTTATGGCCCTGGACGCGATAAGCTCATGAGGGATGTTTTAGCGCAACAAGCTCAACGATTGGCTCGGCCTTTTTATACTAATCGAATTCATTTGCAAGATTGCGTTGGTATTTTGCAGCATGTTGCAAAAAAATTGATGAGCCACCCCGTCATTTTAGGGGTTGATTGTGAGCCTGTTCTTTACAATGAAATGATAGCTTGGATGGCAAGTACCTTAAACATGCCGCTGCCTCCTATAGGTGACCATATCCCTTTACGCTTACAAAATAGCAACAAACGATGTTCAAACAAGTTGTTGCTCTCTACAGGATATACTTTTCAATATCCAACTTATAAAGAGGGGTACCAGGCTATGCTTGAGGATAGCCACTTGTGAATAATTAAGATAAGTGACATATCGATTTTCATGCAAAAATGAAGCATTTATTCACATTGAATTTTAGATTTCTTGTAAAAAAATGCCTGAAATTGCTGCAGAATAAAAGGATTCCTTTTATAATAGCAGGTAACTTTCATAAGGTTGCTAATTAAATATGATTCTAGATCTTGCTATTCTATCTCGTGTTCAATTTGCTTTTACAATAGGCTTTCATATCATTTGGCCCACGCTAACCATTGGGTTAGGGCTTTTCTTATTTATTTTAGAATCTCTTTGGTTAACTAAAAAAGATCCTATTTATAAGGAACTTTATCAATTTTGGGTAAAGATTTTTGCTTTAGCATTTGGAATGGGGGTCGTCACAGGGATCCCGCTTTCCTATCAATTTGGCACTAATTTTAGTGGCTTATCAGAAATCGCCGGCGCTGTTTTAGGGCCGCTGCTGAGTGTAGAGGTCATGACCGCCTTTTTCCTAGAAGCCGCTTTTATAGGGGTGATGGTTTTTGGTTGGAATCGTGTTCCTCCATTGGTGCACTATCTAGCAACCTTCTTTGTTATGATAGGGACACATAATTCCGCTTTTTGGATTATCGCAGCTAACTCATGGATGCAAACGCCACAAGGCGTTGAACTGGTCAATGGTCTTTTTTCGGTGACCAGCTGGTTTGATGTCATCTTTAATCCTTCTTTTCCTTATCGACTAAGTCACACTTTGATTGCATCTTATTTAACGGCATCTCTTGTCGTTCTAGGGATCAGCGCAGGTTACTTGTTGAAAAAGAAGCAGCTCGCTTTTGCAACAAAGGGTTTTGGTATCGCTTTTCTTTTTGTCGCTATTTTGGCGCCCCTGCAAATTTTTGTAGGAGATTTGCATGGTTTGGAAGTAAAGGAATATCAGCCCGTTAAAGTTGCAGCAATGGAAGGATTGTGGGAGACCACGCAAGGTGCGCCACTATTATTGTTTGCTGTGCCAGATGTAAAGGAAGAGACAAATCATTATGTGCTCAAAGTTCCTTATCTTACCAGTTTTATATTAACTCATGATTTTAAAGGCGAAGTACAAGGGTTAAAGGATTGGCCTAAAGATAAAAGACCTCCGGTCACCACCGTTTTTTATACCTTTCGCGTAATGGTGGGATTAGGATTCTTTTTTCTTTTGATTGTTGCATTGGGGGTTGTTTTAAGATTAAGGCAAAAGTTATTTGAAACTCGTTGGTTTTTAAGATTATGTACTTTATGTGTCCCTCTAGGCTTTATTGCAACTATTTGCGGATGGATAGTTGCGGAAGTTGGACGACAGCCATTTGTGGTTTACGGATTTTTAGAGACTAAAGATGCACTTTCTCCCGTTATTCCAGAGGCGGTGCTTGGAAGTTTAATCGGTTTTATTGTGACTTATACATTAATGTTTGGTGCCTTTTTATTTTATTGTTTTCATTTTATTAAGAAAGGGCCTTCTGCGTTAGTTGAGCAAGCCAAAGATGTTGATGAAACGGAATGGTTGCATGTGGCAACTCACACGACCCATCTTACTCAAGATCGCAAAGGAGAAAACTAATGGATTTTGCGATAATTTGTGCTGGGCTACTTTTGTTTGGCCTGGGTATGTATGTCATTTTAGATGGATTTGATTTAGGCGTGGGGATCCTTTTCCCTTGGGCACCAACGGATGATTGTCGCAACGTGATGATGAGTAGTATTGCCCCTGTTTGGGATGGTAATGAGACTTGGTTGATTTATGGTGGGGGATTGTTATTTGCTGCCTTTCCATTTGCCTACAGTATCATTCTTTCAGCGCTTTACTTACCTATCATGTTATTGATACTTGCACTTATTTTACGAGGAGTTGCTTTTGAATTTCGATTAAAAGCAGTTAAAAGCCGTTGGCTGTGGGATTTTTCATTTACAGCAGGCTCCATCTTGGCTGCCTTTTCTCAGGGATTAATTTTAGGTGCTACTATTCATGGTATAAAAGTAGAAAACCTCGTCTTCAAAGGAAATTTCTTTGATTGTATTACGCCCTTTAGTTTAACTTCAGGCATGGCATTAGTCATAGGGTATGGCTTCTTAGGGGCAACTTGGTTGGTCATGAAGACTCAAGGCATCACTAGAGAATGGGCTAAACATATTACCAAGCCTTTGCTATTTATGGTGTTATTGTTCTTATTACTTATTAGCATTAACACACCTCTGGAATATCCCCATATTGCTAAAAGATGGTTCAGTATGCCGAATTTTCTTTATTTGTGCCCTGTTCCGCTTTTTGTGCTTATTTTAGCTTATGGTGTATTTTGGGGATTAGATAAAAACAAAGATGCTGTTCCATTTCGTGCGGCGATAGGCATCTTTTTGTTAGGTTTAGTAGGCGTTGTGATTAGTATTTGGCCTTATATGATTATGCCAAATATCACAATTTGGGAAGTGAGCGCTTCAGTTAGTTCGCAAAAATTTGTATTTTGGTTATTGGCCTTTTCTTTACCGATCATTTTGGGATATACCTTTTTTGTCTACAAAATTTTCCGAGGTAAAGTAACCAAAGAAGAGGCATTTTATTGAGTCAAAGTGCAAGAGCGTCAGCTTACGCTGACGCTTTTTAACTTCATGTTTTTGAAGGTGTATTACCTGTCGTTAAAATTTCAGTCGTTTGTTGCAGATTGTTCTCCATCAGCTCTCGCTGATGACGATTCATGATATTAAAAGCACGACGCATAGGATCCATTGCACGTTGTTGTCGACGCTGAGCAAGAAGTGCTTTTTCTTCTGGTTTCATACTATTTAATAATTCTTGAAGTCTTAACATGTGTTTATCCCCGAATAGCTTACAAATAAATAGAATTATTATTCCATCGCTCTTAAATAACAATGCTTGAGAGACAGAATGGACTGTTTGAGTGATTAACTGACAACAAATAGACTTATGCGAATTTAAAAGTGATAAATGGTTAAGACGTTTTTAGCGCCACAACCCAAGGATAATGCCATAGAGAGTAAATTGTAAAATATGAAATCCACCGTCAATTAAAAATAATTTAAAAGTGCGATTAGAAAATAAATAATTGATTCCGAAAGATGTTGCTATCCAACAGATCCCAGCCAAAATACCGGTGTGTAAAGCCATAAAGAAGCCAGGTTTTCTTTGCAATAATAATGCAAGGGATCCTGCTGCAATTAATGATAAGAAAAATGATCCAATATATACAAGTGTATGAGGAGCATTAACTGTAGTGGGTTCTATCCCTATCTCTTTTGCCCTACATGCTCCAAACACTGTTGAAGAATACCATATCCTCATCAAAAGAATTGTTGACAGAGCTGCCGCTAACACTGCGCCTAGATTTATATTATTCACCAACATGTGTAAGATTATTCCATTTACGAGAAAAAGGAATTATATGCCACAATGATGTCGTGAAGGAAAGAGTGTATTTTCTTTTTTTATCACCTTTCTTTCCGGACTATCTTCATGTTGCATTGATGGTCCGTGAAAAATAACTTCAGGAGTCGCATTCATGTGAGGATCTGAGGCGTTATCTTCGAGTTGTAATTCTAAAATAATTTTGCGAGAAGCTAATAAAGTATTAAGTGGATTAAATCCAGAAGAAGTGAGTCGCATTTTTTTTTCCAGAATGTGTAGATGTTTAGGATCTAATACATTCAGTAGCAAATAAGGCAATCTGCTATATTTTTGAATGATTTCCTTTGGTTGGTTGAGATAGATATCATCATTCTGTAATTCGTATTTGTTAGGATCGAGAAAAAAACCTTGGCTTATATAAAAACCTATCGATTCGGTTGTTGACATCAATTCAATAAGATGACAATTATACATCAAGCCAACAAAAATGGCTGCATGGAGTAAAGTTGCGCCTAGATGGATGCTGCGATGGCTAGGATCAATTTCTACAATTCTGATCTCACAACATTGTCTCTTTAAATGAATTTTAAAGTAAATAGCACCGATAATATCATTCATTTTGTTTTTCATGACTAAACAGCGCAATATTTTACTATTATTTTTATTATAGATGTGACCATTATCCATATCAGGGATCGGACCTTGGCTTTCGAAATAAGATAATTCATGAACGGCAAGATGAATAGAATGTCTGGGATTGGAAATGATAGGTTGAGGAAGTGGGGCTAATTTGTATTCTATTTCTTCATTTTCGTCGTCGCTCTCGCTCTCGCTCTCGCTTTGGGATCCATCTTCGTATTGTAACTCTGGTTCAATGCCTTGATATGGTTCAATCGCAATCTGTTTTTCTTTTAGGATTGTGCTTAAAAAGAAAGATAATTGCTGTTTAAGAAAGCGTTCTCGAGGAATGAAAGATCCCGTAGGCGAGAGTTTGTAATCCTCTTTCATGGGCTTAAAATGGTAATCTTCAGGATTGCGTGTAGCTTCTTGTTCTGAAAATGTTTGAAAATCTGCTGATAACATATCATCTCCACATCCTTAGCAGGGCAGCCTAACAAGTCCTTATTTATCTGTCAACCTTATTAATCCGCAAATGCGGCAGCGCATCCTGCAATTTCTTTCATCTTGCTTCGACGATTTTTTTGCTGAAATATGTAAAAGAATAGGTGATTGAGATGAGATAAGTCTGAAAAACCAAGGAGGTGATCATGCCGTTAAAGACAATTGAAAAATATCAATATGCACAAATGGTAACAGATATTTTAGATAAAATTCTAATTACGAGTAGAAGAGGCATCAATTTTGTTGTTCGAGCGTTAACTACCATCGTCTTGCATAATAGACGGATCCCAAAGGAAAATCACATACCTAAAGCTATTATAGATAGGGCACAACAAATCAGAGCATTAATAGAAGACAGAGATATATGGATCCCTATCGATCCTCTTCAAGCGCAAGATAGACACTATCATAATAGAAGAACGCAAGAGCAACGCGAATTCACCAATATTGTTAAAAGAAAGGTAGAGGATAAAATTGAATCCTTGCGGTGGATGTCTAACCCTGAACGCCGAGAATTGATTACATTACATAAGCAAAAACGAAAACAAAGCCAACAACCTAGAAAAGAAATAGCACAACATCCTGTTATAAGTAATGTTGAATCAGATGATTATGTAGAGCTGCGTAATCAATGGCGTTTAAACTTAATGTTTCCAATGGGGGAAGAACAAGGATTAGACGAAAATGAAATGTCTAGACTCGCTTGTTTAGTAGATACAGAGAAATACCATTGGGGTTATGCTCAATTGTTAACCATGAATTTACCATTGGCCCATTGGCTAAGTAAAAAAGCTATCAATAATTTAATATTAGAAGGTACTCTAGATATGAATAATGAAGTTCATGCGCCTATCATGATAGAACCTACAGAAGAGGAAATGAAGTGTTTAGACTTATTAAGTCCTTTCTTGCAGCATGGTTTTATCAATGTTGAAAGAGCTTTGCAGTTGCAGTTAGAAGAAAATGATTATGCATTTTTAGAAAATAAGGATTTTAGACGCAGGGCCAAGAAACTTGAATATACAGAGGAGGATCTATCATTCATCTGGGGAATGGGGATCTCTACCGATAGCTTAGAGAACAAAAAGCGACGACAGGCGAAACCGTTCTAGGTTGTCTTTTCAGTGAAGCAGAGGTTTAGGGAGGACTTAGCCTTGTGGAGCTAGAGCTAGTCGCCAAGGAGAGGTTGCTGGAATCAAATGTAGCTGAAGAATTAGCCGAAGAAGAGGCTTCAATATGTTTTTTAGATGCTACCTCGGCTAATATTTTGAGTGGCATAAAAGTTTTTTGCTCTGTAAAGAGGATATTATTTGCAAAATGCGGTAACACATAAAATTGCTTCTTTTGGTCACAGACATAAAAATCAAAAAAATCGTCATCATGACACAAATGGAGATAGGATGTGTTTAGCGAAACCTCAAAATTATCTTCGTCTTCGGTACAAGCACGTAACGCATCCATCGCTGTTTGAGAAGATTCTTGGCCACCGATAGCATATACTGTTACATCACAGAGAGGGATCCCCCTTTTGCTTAAGCAATTTTCAAGACGAGATAACGTATTTTCAATCTCAAATTGCGTTTTTTTAAAAGGGGCATCAGAGCTGGGAGGGCTCCAGTGCTGAAGACATAATAATTTTTCATGATAATACGCAACAAAAACAATACAGCAAGAAACACCAAAAGTTTTGAAACCATCTTTGTTTTTTGGTAAAAAAACAACGCCTTCATCCATGTCAACGTAGTGAAGGTTAATATCAATTTTGTCAGCATTTTTGATAAAGGTAAGCTTCATATTTGTCTTAATCGTTGAAATTATTGATGGAAATAACAAGTTTTTTTACATATTGTGGCGCATTAGGGTTTTTTAAAATTTCGTTTCCCCATCTTTTGTATGCGGCAACGAGATCTTCATTGGTCAGCAATTGAAGATTAAAAAATTCTGTATATTTTAAAAATAAGGTTAATTGCGCAACGTAATTTCCCTGTTTGGCAAGCGGCGTTAATGCCGGAATATGGCATGAGTACCATAATGCAGCATCACCCTGCTGAAGCGGGTTGATCTTGCAGTGTGCTATTGCATTTTTAACATCATCAATATGACGACTTTCAATATCGGTGGTGTTTGCAAAACTTGGGATAGTGCAACTTATCCATACCAAAATGAAGGCCAGTATCTTAAAAGTTTTGGTCATGGAATATACCTATTTCAATACAATATTGCAACTACACAAGAAGTGGCAGTTAATTGGCGTAAGGGGTGCATTTTAACGACGGAATAAAATAGGATCAATCTTATTCTATAATATGGTGAACAATAGGGTTAGATAACGCTTACCTCTGTTGAAATAAGCGTTTATGTGACGTTTTAGTGAAAAGATTAATCTCTTTTTTCACAAGTAATAGCTATCATATTATTCTTGCCAGGATTTCCAGAGCACAAAGCTCTATATTTTTCTTCCCCATTGATTGAAACTACTTCTAAATCCTGCTGGTCATTTAAGGAAAATGACTGGTTAGCATCCGTTTTTACCTCGTAGTACCCTCGGGGGATCCCATAATCATAAATTTCAATCATCACACTGGCATTTTTGAGTGAGACACTCTTTATCGGTGAGGCTGGATCATATTTTAGTGAATACACAGTCTTTGCTTGGGTATTTGCGCTTAATAATACGAATGTCAGACTAAAAAATAGGGTAAATGCTTTATTTTTCATATGAGGATCCTTACAGCATAAAACCAATTCATCAAGCAGGTTAGCTGTTTTGACTGTTCCTCTCTCAAACAGTTCCATCCAACAGAAAAGGCGCATACGTTTATACAGCATGATTTTAAAGATCAGGTTAAGACTATTTGTAGATACACTTTTAGTATTTTCCTGAACTTAATTACGTTATTTATGTCCTAAAAAAACAAAGAGTATCGTATTCATAATACTAAAGTACAATTTTATGAGTTTTGAAATTCCTGCTTAATAGAACGTATAACGATTTGCTCTAGGTAACGAGTATCTTCACTAAATTGCTGCTGTATGAGATATATAAGTAGGTAAGACGATGAGTGAACAAAACAAGTCTACGCCAGATAGCCATCCTAAGGATGCTGCGCATGATAGCGCAAAAACGAAAGCGGACATTCACTCAGAAAATACTCCGCACGCACAAGGAGAATCCTTTTTTGCTGCCATGCTCAAATATGTTCAATCGCTCTTTTCAGGCGACGGCAATGTCAAGCCGATCGAAGAGATTGCTCGCGAAGGGGAAAATAGCGTTGATGTGGCAAAAGAGAAAATTGAAGGTAAGGAACATGAAGCAAAAGTAGAGGCTAAAACGGATGAAATAAAGGAACATGCTACAGATCAACAGCTACCCACTGACGAAGGTGAAAAGAAGCTCACTGTAGAAGAAATTGAAAAAATGAATAAAGCTGAAGCAGGAGAAGCTCAAGACAGTGGATTTTCTGTTCCTGATACTGTTCTTTATGGTCATCAAGGTCATGTTGATAGTATTCCTCGTAATCTTGGAATAGGACCATTTCCTCAAGAGCCAAATAAACTTTATCTTCCCACGCTGCCTGAGAATGAACGACCTGTTGATCACGGTGTAAATATATTAGATCTTACACCTAAGCTGAATGGCGGAGATGCTGTCGTTAATGAAGCCGATCTTTTAGCAAGTCGCGGACCTAATGAATCTGCAGGTTCTGATATTATTAAAGGGCCTACGACGGTAGAAGGTGATTTTAAAATTAGTGCACCTGATGGTGTTGGTAGCTTATCTGTCGGTGGTGAAAACATTATCGTCAATAATGCGTTTATTGAAACCACCATCAAGACTCCACTGGGGAGTACTCTTCATTTCACAGCTTATGATCCCAGCACGGGGGTTGTAACGTATGAATATACCTTGAACGATAATCAAACCCATCCTAGCGGTGATGGTAAAAATAACCTATTTGAAGATTTCAAAGTAGTGCTCATTGATACCGATGGCGATTCAGCCAGTGATGTGTTATCTATTCGTATCATTGATGATGTCCCTACCATCAAAGCTTCAGAAGCTAGTGATCAATTAGTGGTTGATGAAAGTTTTCTTTCGCAAGATGCAACGGGATCATTTGCCAATTTATTCACCTCTGTTGCAGGTGCCGATGGTGCAAAAATCACTTATTCTTTGGGAGTAAGTGTTGAGGGTGCTAATAGTGGTTTAGTAGATACTTTATCAAATCAATCCATCCTTCTTTATTTGGAATCAGGATCCGTTTTTGGTCGAGTTGGTGGTGCACAAGGTGATGTTGCATTTACTATCTCAATAGATCCTAATACAGGCGATGTTACGTTAGATCAAAGTCGTGCCATTGTCCATAGTGATCCTCATAACCCCGATGACTCAGCAGGATTAGGAAGCGCTGATCTCATCAACATTACCGCTATTATTGAAGACAGCGATCATGATATCGCTAGTGCAACAAGGGATATTGGTAATTCCTTTATATTTAAAGACGATGCGCCCAGTGTTCATGTTGGATTAGCCGCTGTAGAAACCGGTCAATTGGTGGTAGACGAAAGTAATCTTGCGCAAAATGCAACGGCAAGTTTTGCCAATAATTTCACCAGCACAAGTAATTATGGAGCAGATGGTCCTGGTTCGCAGGCAACGGCGTATTCACTATCGATTTCTGCTAATGGTGCTAATAGTGGCTTAATTGATACAGCGACTGGTCAAAGCGTTGTTCTTTCGATGAATAATGGCGTGGTAGAAGGTCGTACCAGTGGTACAGGTATATTGGTCTTTACCGTTTCGGTTGATGGTTCAGGCAATGTGACCTTAGATCAAATTCGCGCACTTCAACATCCAGACGCTTCTAATCCGGATGATGCCGTCACTTTAAGTGCTTCAGATTTAGTGCAACTTACTCGCACGGATACGATAGTAGACAAAGATGGAGATAGCTCTTCCAGCTCAGCCTCGTTAGGCATTGGTCAATCATTAATATTCCATGATGATGGCCCTAGCATTCATGTTGATTTATCCTCACTTGCTCCTGCTCCATTAGTAGTTGATGAAAGCAATCTTGCACTCAATGCAACAGTCAACTTTGCCAATAATTTTACCAGCAGTGGAAACTATGGTGCAGATGGTTCAGGCTCTACATCAAGTCACTATTCACTAGGTATTTCCGCTAATGGTGCTAATAGTGGCTTAATTGATACTGCAACTGGTCAAAGCGTTATTCTTTCGATGAATAATGGTG
>Ga0209935_1000336_pt1 | contig 134163 bp, 96 predicted proteins | sample ThiBio_1000_plan_2_FD_183958 | JGI IMG/M metagenome (GOLD analysis project Ga0209935, IMG submission 183958) | Wastewater bioreactor microbial communities from Cape Town, South Africa - Thiocy_cont_1000_plan (SPAdes) | ecosystem: Engineered > Bioreactor > Thiocyanate-remediating >... | reverse complement strand
GCACGTAGGACTTTTTGTGCTCTTTGGGATGAAATTGGGAGATTACTGAACGTATTTACTCCTCAGGAGTGTAAAAACTATTTTGCTTCCTCTGGATATGTAAACACTTAAATCAAGAATGCTCTAGCTTATTATCGAGTTGAGCAATAAGTTCAGGACGAGGAAGAAAGAAAGATTCTGTAGGAAGAATTAAATCTGATCTTACAAAAGTTTCTCCTTTTATTCCTTGATTTATAGGGTGGGTTTGGGAAGCATTCTGTCTAAGTTCATTAGGAGTTTTAAAAGTTAAAACCCCTATACTCACCAACCCTAAAACGCAAAGCCCAAACACTATGGGCTATTTTTCTCTTATAAACAGCATTGCATGGAGAAGTCTTCCATTCTTCTTGCTAATTTCTTTTGCTTCCGCCTTATCCTTTCTATTTTTAAAAGGGTGGTGGAATCCTTCTGAATATTCTCGAAATTTTAGGAGAATATCATCGACGTTGGGACTTGGAATGACAGACTTAAAAATGGGCGCCTCTAAGAACCTCCAACTCTCTTCGTCAGAGATTCTTAGAGGCGCCCATCTTATTTTCTGACTCCTTAGGTAAGAGAAACATAAGGCAATAATCTAGGTTTTCTAGTGCCTCTATTTTTTGATTGTTATTGTATTCTTTGACTTCGACTTTGATCCCAGCTTGTTCTAAATGATGACCAAGGTGTTGAAGGAAAAGCATCCTTTAGATCTTTATTTTCCCAGTAAATAACAAGGTATTTAGGCAGTTCGTCGTGCCTTAGCTTTGAAATTTCTTTTAAAGTCTTTTTAAACGTTAGTTCGATAATCAGGGCGGAATAATATTCCCTTAAAATAGAAAGCTTATGGGACCTTTCAACAAAATTAATAATGCCTTCTTGAGAGTTACAGTCAAGCCTCAGCATGATGTTACGAAAGTGAGTGGTAACCGTTCTTGGAGCGATAGACAGCATAGAAGCTATCTGGCTTGTCCTGCGAGCACTTAAAAGACAAGCCATTACATCTATTTCCCGTGGAGTAAATTTTACGTCGTTTATGGTAGACAAATGTTCTGAGTATATGTCTTCAGTAAAGATGATAACGTCATTGTCTCGCATAAGCCATCTTGCTTTTATCGTTATAATTTTTCTTACTTCGTCAATCTAGACAGACTCTTCACCCCTGTAAAGCTTCATGTAATGCATAATATCTATCAGTCCTCATTTATTTTAATCTATTACTTAATGTTATTAAGCTTAGTTTGGATTCTTATTATATGAGGAGAATCTTCGGAAAAGTGAGCTTTAACAATTTCTAGGGCTTGCCTTAAGTAGGAAACAGCCTTGATTTTGAAGTTTTGAGATTTGTTTTTATTTTCTTCATTCATAGCTTGTATTGATTTTTTCAAATATAATTCTGCTAAAGCTTCTAAACACATATGTCTCTCAGGATTTTTGTTTTTTTGAAATATATCTAAAGCTTTTTTTATCAAAATTTCGGCGGTTTTTAAATGGTTTCTCAAGAGATAGACCCCCCCTAAATCTTGCAAAGTTCGACCATCTTTCATATGAATCGTGCCGTAAAACTTCTCATAAGTAGTCAGATTCGATCCAAGGCTTTTAGCTTTTTCATAATTTCCTTGTTCCCTCCAAATGTTTTCCAAAGCAGCTAAAATTAAAGCAACCTTTACATTGTTAACATTATTTGCAGAAATGTGTTTTTTATAAATTGTAAGACTTTGTTCAAGAAATTTTTCAGCTTTTTCATAATATCCTAAATTTCTGTAAACATTTCCTAAATGCCCTAGAGCCCAAGCAATATCACTAGAAGTTTCAGAAAAATGCATTTTATATATTATAAGACTTTGCTCAAGAAGATTTTTAGCCTTCTCATACTCACCTTGTTCCCTATAAACAGTACCCAAATAGGCCAAAGCCCAAGCGATATCAACATGGTTTTCAGAGAAATGTTTTTTATAGATTGTAAGGCTTTTTTCGAGGAGTCTTTTTGCTTTATCATACTCACCTTGTGCCCTAGAAACGACTCCTAAATATACTAAGATCTGAGCAACCCCAGCATGATCTTCGGAAAAATATTTTTTATAAATTGTAAAACTTTGTTCAAGAAACCTTTCAGCTTTTTTATAATCCCCTAAATTTCTATAAACATTTCCAAGATTCCCCAGTGCTCGTGCAGTTCCAATATGATTTTCATAAAGAGGATTTTTATAAATTACGAGACTTTGCTCAATTACTTTTTTAGCTTTTTCATAGTCGCCTAGCTCTCTATAAACATTTCCCAAATATACTAAAGCTCGAGCAATTTGACCCTGATTTTTGCTGTCGCTTTTACTGATCTTCGAAAGATGCTCTTCAAGAAGTTCCTTTGCTTTTAGAAGATTCCCCAGATAATAATAAGCACATCCCAATTCTCCTTTAATTGCTCCCATCATATTATGAGTTAATAAATTTTTATGTGTCAAAAATTTTTCAAAATGATTGATCAAGAACATTGTTTTCGAGCAATCTTCATTTTCTATTGCATCGGTTATGTACTTCTCTAATGTGTTTGTAATTGATTGTAAAAATTGGAAATTTCTTTCCAAATCTAATGTCTTCGTGAGGTAAGCTAGAATTATTTCCTGGGTACTGCGGTGAATTGAAAAAGCTAAACTTAAATCAAGGCAATGTGATGATTTATTTATAAGAGAAAATTTTTTTAGATTATAAATAAAATTATCTACTATTGTATTATTTTTATAAGTATTTAATAATTCTCTTGGAATATTTTGAGAGTCAAGAAGGCTTATAAACAACAAAAGATCACCGAAGTCTTTCTGTGTCTTGATCAGATGCAGTATAGATAAAACGATGATACTATATCGCGTTTTAGTATAATCTCCTGCTTCCTTCAATAGATTTTGCTGCACATCTGCAAAATCCTTATTATATGTGACTAAGCTCTCTAAGTACTTTTGATAGGTGATATTTGTTGCTTTAAGATAATAAGCCGCGATAGAGACATCCAAGGGAAACGGAGGAATTTCTTCTAAAAACTTTTTCGTTTTTTCCTTTTGAACTGGGGTAAAGAGAGACGTATTTTCAATACCTATAATTTTCATAAAAAGGTTCAATTTCTCTGCTGAATTTAGTTCCTTAACTTGGATAACGTGATTAACGTGCTTATTATTCTCGATGTTACTGTCGCGTGTTGTTAGAATAATTTTTCCTCTACCCCATGTACTAGAATCTTGGGGAAAATATTTTTGAATATCTGTAAATTTTTCAACATTATCAAAAAGAAGAAACCAATTTAAATGAACTTTCACCCGTTCTTTTACAAATTGAATAACTTTTCTCTCTCTTTCTCTAGGATTTTTTATATTTTGGATCTCTCTAAAAATCTTTTGATCATTCTCTGTTTTTGCAAGAGCTCCGGATAAATTTTCAAATGATTCTTTAAGGCTTTCATTTGTCTCTGCATTAATTTCCCAGATAACATGAGCTTTTTGTTGCTGTGCATACTGTCTTGAAAGCGTTGTTTTCCCAGCTCCCCCAGGTCCTACAAGAGCAACGGTTTGAATTTCATTTTGTCCTTTAAATTTCTCATCAATTTGTGAGATAAGCTCAGGTCGATGGAGCAGAGCAGTTTCGGCTGGAACAACTAAATCTGATCGAATGGTAGGCTCTTTAGCTGTATTTTGTACTTGAATGTGATTTTGGCCTTCTTCTTTATTACCTTTAAGAATTAAGGCTCCAGCTGCAAAAAGACAAATGACAGCAAAGGCTAATATATAGGGCTTTTTTCTATTTTTTAGAGTTTGTAGGACCTTATAAATAATCCAATTTGCATTTATGTCAAATTTTTCTTCCATATAAGCTGAAGAATATTTTTTCCGAGATACGCTATGTATTACTTCATACTGTTCGCTAAATTTTTTGAAAACGCTCTTAAGATCGGGGTTTGGGAGAAGCTCTTGGAGAATATCAAAGACAGCCAGATAAAAATTATGATGTTCAGAAAGATCTATGAACTTATGATCAGCAAGCTCTCGGACAATATTTGGGGCGTCCCTTTTTTCTATGAGAAGCACGAGAATATGGTTTTGATTTTCACAATTCTCTAGTTTGTGGTCTATTTCTTGCTCTCGTATTTCTGTGAGAATCCCTGCTTGTAATAAATGATTCTCTAAGTGATGCATAAAAGCATTTTTCAGGCCTTGATCCTGCCAATAGACAATCAAACAAAACGGAATTTCATCTTTTCTAAGTTTTGAAATTTCTTTGAGAGCCTTTTTAAAAGCTAATTCGATAATCAGGGTGGAATAATATTCTCTTAAAATAGAAAGCTTATGAGACCTTTCAATGAAATTGATAATGCCTTCCTGAGAGTTACAATCAAGCCTAAGCATAATGTTACGAAAATGGGTCGTAACCGTTCTTGGAGCAATAGATAGTATAGAAGCTATTTGACTTGTTCTGCGAGCGCTTAAAAGACAAGCCATTACATCTATTTCTCGTGGCGTAAATTTTACGTTGTTTATGGTAGATAAATGCTCTAAATAAATATTTTCACAAAAAAGAAGGTCATTGTTTTCCATACCCCAATCTCAATGCCTCAAAAAGTTTCTTGTCCAAGTTTCTTAAGTTTCGATTTAATTCGCAAGATATGTGAGGAATTTTTTGGAAAGTTGATTTTTACAACTTCAAAAGCTTGATTTAAATGTGAAATAGCTTGAATCTTGAGGGTTTTGGATTGTTGAGAATCTCCTTTATCAAAGATTAGATTCGATTTTTTTAAATATAATTCTGCTAACCTTTCTAAAGATTGATAAGCCTTAGGGTGTTGATTATGTTGAAAAATATGCAAAGCTTTCATTGTCAAATTTTCAGCATTTTCTATTTGTCCATTCAAAGAGTAAACTTGTCCTAAATCTTCTAAAATCTGCGCAGTTTCAATGTGATCAATACCAAAGTGTTTCTCACATGTTAATAGACTTGTTTCAAGTAAGCTCTTGGCTGTTTCATTATTGCCTAACATATTATTGATGTTGCCAAGTTCCACATTTGCTTTAGCGACCTTAATATGATCTTCAGGAAGATATTGTTTATAAAAAATAAGACTTTGATCAATAAATTCCTTAGCTTTCTCATAATTGCCCATTTCTCTATAAATATATGCTAAGTTCCTCAAAATCCCTGCCTTTCTTCTATTGCTAAGAGGATCATTCTTGATGCAAATGTTAAAACTTTTTTCAAGAAAAACTTTAGCTTTTGTATAGTTACTTAGTTCTTTTTCTATAATTCCTAAATTCATTAAGTTCCAATAAATTCCTTTTTGATCCTTTGGAGATAGTTTTTTATAAATCAGGAGACTCTGTTCAAATAAATTTTTTGCATCATAAAACCTGCCCAATTTTCTCTCTACAATTCCCAAATTTACTAAAATCCAGGCATACTTCACATTATTTTCGGAAAAGTTGTCTTTAAAGTTGCTAAGGCTTTGTCCTAGAAAATCTTTAGCCCTTTTATAATCGCCGAGCTGAGTATATACACACCCTAGATATCCTAGAGATAAAGCATTTTGTAAAATAGAAGTTTCCGTTTCCTTTTTACTTAAACTAATAAAATTTTTTTCAAGAATCAGCTTTGCTTTGTTATAATTTCCAAGATAAAAATGGATATTTCCTAATATATTTCCAACAGATTTTTTGATTTCAACTGTTAACAAATTATTGTGGCTTAAAAAGCTTTCACAATGGCTTTTTAAATTCTTCATTATTTCAATGTCAACTTTATCAAATATACAAGTAACAAATTTCTCTAATACATCAGCAATTGATTTTATGTGATGATTATTTTTATTTAAATTTAACTTTTTTATAAGATACTTTAGACTTATTTCTTGTGTGCTACGATGAATTGTAAGAGAAGGAATTGAATGAAGATCATTATGTATCTTACAAATTGTAAGAGAGTATTTTCTTAAATGATAAATAAAATTGTCTACAATAATTTCATTTTTATAAGAACTTAATAAATTTTTTAAAATATCTTGGGAATCTAATAGGCTAATGAGTAATAAGAGTCCCTCAAAATCTTTATGGGCACTAATAAGTCTTTTTAAGGATAACGTAACGATATTATAACGGGTTTTTGCGTACTGGGTTGTTTCTCTTAATATATCTTCCTGTATAACTTCAAAATCTTTATCATACCCACTGAGGTGCTCTAAATATTTTTCGTAATCTACGTCCGTAGTTTTTAAATAATAAGCTGCGATGGAAACATCCAAGGGAAAAGGAGGAATATGATCTAAAAATGATATAGCTTGAGTATAATCGAAATTAATAGGTTTCTCACTACCTATAATATTACAAAAGAGAGTTAAGCTCTCATCAGTATTTAATTCTTCTAGAAAAATGGTGTAATTTATGTGATTATTATTTTGGATATTTCTATCTCGAGTTGTAATGATAATCTGACCTTTTCCCCAATTATTTGTATCGAAAGGAAAACATTTTTGAATATCGGAAAACCTCTCAACATTATCATAAATCAAAAACCAATTCGGCTGAATTTTTAATCTCTCTTTTACGAATTGAACAATTTTATCTTCTTTCTCTTTAGAATTACTTATATCTTGAAAGCCTCTCAACGTCTTTTTCTCTTCTTCTGTTTGAGAGAGTGCATACGCAAGATTCTCAAACGAACAAATTAGATTTTCTTGTGTTTCTGCATTGATTTCCCAAACTACTGACCATTTTTGATTGCGAGCATATTGGCGAGCAAGGGTCGTTTTGCCTGAACCACCAACACCTACAAGAGCTAATGTTTGAATGTCCTCTTCTTTATTCAAGGCTTTTGCCATTTGAGTTAACAACTCATCACGATTAAGAAGAACTGAGGCAGCAGGTATAATTAACTCAGAACAAACTGAAGAACTCTGCTTCCCGTTTTTTTGAACATCTGAGAATAGGCGAAAGTCACTGCAGCTTTTTGTTGTTGGTTCCTTTCTTTCTGAAGATGTTTGAATATATATTTTCTCAGAAAAATCAGAAGTTATTTCACAGTATTTTCTAAATCCAGAAATGATTTTATCAAGATCAATAAAAGATAATAGTTTTTTTAATAATTCAAGAACTGAAGAATAATAACTTTTTTGCCCAGTAAGGTCCACAAAATCAAACTTAGAAAATTCTTGAAGAGCCTTAGTTTGGGCTTTCTCCTCTATAAGAAGGAAAAGAACTTGATTTGAACTCTTAAGGTCATCTATTTCATAGTCCAATCTTTGTTCGCGTACCTCTGCATTAATTCCTGCTAGACTTAGATGAATTTTGAGGTAGCGAATAAGAGATTTTTTCAGACTTTGATCTCGCCAATAGACAATCAAACAAGACGGAATTTCATCTTTTCTAAGTTTTGAAATTTCTTTGAGAGCCTTTTTAAAAGCTAATTCGATAATCAGGGTGGAATAATATTCTCTTAAAATAGAAAGCTTATGAGACCTTTCAATGAAATTGATAATGCCTTCCTGAGAGTTACAATCAAGCCTAAGCATAATGTTACGAAAATGGGTGGTGACCGTTCTCGGAGCGATAGATAACATAGAAGCTATTTGACTTGTTCTTCGAGCGCTCAAAAGACAAGCCATTACATCTATTTCCCGTGGCGTAAATTTTACGTTGTTTATGGTAGATAAATGTTCTGAGTATATGTCTTCAGTAAAGATAATGACGTCATTGTTTTGCATAAGCGATTTAGCTCAGAGCTTCCCAGTTCAGGAATAAGAATCCTTAAAAAACAATAATTTTAATTCGTTTTTCCAAACTAAATTACTCTTGAAGCTCTGTAAAGAGGTCTACGTAAATTTGTATTAATCACACTTCTTACGTCACTTATGAAGATGGGTTTGAAGGAATTTTTTGCTTACGCTTCAGGTGTTAGAGCGCGATAGGGCTTAAAAACTAGAGTGCTTAACAAAAAATGAGAGGACCATGGGGGTCCTCTCATAAAAATCCAAGAAAGGCTGCAACCTTTTTTAACTAACACTAAGTAAGGAAATTATAATATGCGTAAAATAAAATATCAAAGTTTAGTCGGAGCAAGTTTAATCTGCACAGGATTATTTCTTAGCTCCTATCCCTTGGGGGCAATAGATTTTGAAGAATCTAACCTCATTGGATCCAAAAAGCCTACCCGCCCAAAGCACGATTGGGAGAATAAAAAACCACAGGGACAGGCAAGGAATAAAGACTACATAGAAACTCATAACAGGATAGCGAGAAAGTATGGTCTTAACAACCACATCATTAATCCTCGAGCTTCTCATCAAGGTCCAACTCTTGTAGAGCTATCTGAAGAATTTGTAGACGCAAGTAATCACTTAAAAGAGATAAAAGGAAAAGATCTTGAAAAAGTGAATACTTTCGGGAAACAATTTGTGGACGGAATAGGTGATGCAGCCGACATCGCCATTGAGGAAGGTGTTGAAAACACAAAAACTCAAAGTAGACTCAAACGGCTCAAAGGTATGGTAATAAATAATTTAAAAAATCTTTTTAACTAGTTTATTCCTTAGCAATTGGCTCCAAACCTTTTAAAAGGCTTGGAGCCAATAATAATTGCTGTTATTTTGATTGATCTTGCTGCATTCAAAAAAGAAGAACAACAAATTCTCGAATTTAAGGAGACTTAATCATAGCTACAAGCAACTTATACTAAGTCAAAGATTAACACTTTCCCATTGATGATAATAAAATTTTGAAGGCGAAAAAGGCCTATAGTAATTTTCTCATAATCAAATACTTAGAATAAAATTTCAACTTTATTCAAGGAAGATTCGTAATCAGTAGGTCGGGTGTTCGATTCACCTCTTCGGCACCAGGGTTTCTTTTTTCTCACATATGATAAGAAGTTAAAAAATCGCGATGCTATACCAACTATAAAAGAAGGAAAGGGGAATAATGAAAAAGAAGCCGTTCTTAAGTATTTTAGGAATTAAAATTTTAGCCCCTTCTTGGTTCATTTTTCTATCATTCACAACAATCTTAGCGGGTAAAGCCCAACATTTGGTAGATTCTCACTCAGAGAAGAATATCATTAAGGCAGAAGTATTAATGGATGATAAACATCTCTGGAAAGGGTACGTAAAAAAAGCCGCTGTTAGTATCAACGAAGAGGACAATGGTGAAGGGAGAGATTATAAGGCCCTTCTTAAAGATCATTGTACACCCTCATTTATGAGCCTCGACATGCCTTTTTGTGGAAACAATAGTTGTGCTAAAGGGATAAGCTTTGATGGCACAGTGGTCGTTGGCTTTGTAAGGAATGGTTCTGTGAATTGGTCGCAAAGCTTTAGATGGACTCGTAATGATGGCATGAGACCTAAACCTTGGCTGTATATTGATGACAGTGGACGTATAACTTTATTTAAAGGATTAACTTATGTTCAAGGAATTAGCTTGGATAGTTTAGTAATTATCGGAGAAGCAAAAGATGGTGCCACATCCCCTTATTTTAAAGCCTTTAAATGGACCGGGAAAACAGGTATGAAATTTATACCAAGCCCTAAGAATGTGAAAGAGAGCTATGCTTGCGGGATAAATTTTGATGGTTCAGCAATTATTGGTAGAGCAAAAATTGATGACAATCCCCATCATTTCGTAGCTGTTAGATGGACCTCGGAAGGTATGGAATTCCTAGATAATTTCAATGAGAGAGAGAGTTTTGCTCAAGGAATGAACTTTGATGGCTCAATAATTGTTGGTAGTGTGGTAGATATTAATGCCGAGCATGGAATAAGAGCTTATATGTGGACTCGCGAAGAGGGAATGAAGCCTCTAGACGCTCTAGGGAAAGAATGTAGTTGCGCACAAGCAGTAAATCTTGATGGTTCAGTAATTGTTGGCTCGGCACAAGATGATGTTTCCAGGGATCAGTTTATAGCCTTTAGATGGAGTGCGATCGAAGGTATGAAATCCTTAGGTACTTTAAAGGGAACAAAAAATAGTATTGCTCAAGCAGTAAATTTTGATGGTTCAGTGATTGTTGGAAGCGCATATAACCGCTTGGATGGTAGGAAGGACCGGGAGGAAGCTTTTAGATGGACCCGAAAAGAGGGCATGAAGTCTGTTAAATATTTGCTCGAACGATTGCATAAACAATTGCTTACTAAAAAAAAACCCCCCCCCCCCCCCCCGGTGAAAACTACATTTTACAATTATGCAGCTTCTCTCGGCACTCATTTAAAATCACTGTTTTGGGAGACTGCTGAAAAAGATCTTTTGCCGCCTGATTGGGGAGAGTGGTATTTAACTAATGTAACCGCAATAACGCCAAGCGGCACAGTACTTATAGGAGATGGGCGGCATAATGGTAGATATTGTGCATGGCGTGCTGTTATTCCAAAAGGAAATCTGTTTTAAAAGAATTTACTTCTATCGTTCTTTTTGTAGTTAGATATACTTTAACCAGTTCTAACGGACAAGGCCATCAAATGCACTAGAGAGCTGTGAATTTTAACCAATTTCTGCAAACTATTTTTTCTATGGTGTATCGTTACAGAGTATTTTATAAAAATTTAAATACAAGCAAGGTTTAAATTCCATAAAGGTAGGTAATGCGATAACCCGTTAAGATGGGTTGTTACGCATTCCGAAGCATCAGATAAACATTTTTGTGCCTCTCTGTGCTTTTTCTTGATTTTACCGCTAGCGGCATTTAGTTGTGCTTTTATTTTCGCAGCCATAGCTGAATAATCGTATGGAAGTGTCGCATCAGCCGACAAGGTAAAAGCCCTCTGCAAGCTCAAGTATTTCTTTTTGCTTTTGGTATCTTTAGGAACAGGTTTAAGATTGGAGTATATAAACGTTCAACAGGAGAAAGACGGAGTAAGTTAAAAAAGGTTTTCGCTCTCTGGCAGCAGGTTATTTCACAGCCGTATTGTGCTTAAAAAGCAGAAAATAGGTTGTTTGTAAAAATATTTGATTCCATTCTAACAACTTGGCAAAACCTGCCGATTACATCGGTCTTGCGGATATCTTCCAATAACGCCCAACCTGTGCTGTTTAATTCCTCGGTAACCCGATTTCAGTCAATCGCTTCGATACGCTGCGAAATGTTTGGCATAAATTCACTTCTTCATCAATAATTTAAGGAATTCCTCCGATTCCAGTCTCAATAGATATGCTTTAGCTTTCAATCCACCTGCGAACCCAGTCAGCTTGCCATTTGCTCCAATGACACGATGGCATGGGGCCACAATCGCGATTGGGTTTTTTGAATTGGCCATACCCACGGCGCGTGCCTTGGTCGGCTCGCCAATCTGCTTGGCGATTTGACCATAGGTGCGGGTTTCGCCATAGGGAATACTAAGTAGTGCAGCCCATACCTTCTGGGTGAATTCACTGCCAACAAAATCGAGAGGAAGGTCGAATTTCTTGCAAGTTCCGATGAAATACTCACTCAGTTGGCGTTCTGCTTCTAAAAGTACAGGATGGATGTTATCTTCTATAGCATCTTTCAAATGGGGAATGCGCCAGCTTTTATCATTCTCCCATAGAATTCCTGCTAGTCCTTTATTGCTGGCAACCAGTTTTAGCATTCCGATAGGCGACTCGATAATTTTATATGAATAGGTCATGGTTACTCTCCTTTTCTTGTTATTTGAGCCATCATGTGTCTCCGAGAAAAATAATTCTGGCACTTTTCGGACATGGAAATTAAATTATTTATATGTCCGAAAACTGCCAGTATAAAATAGACAGAATACTCTATGATGAGATTATAAACTATTACTAGCAAAGACAAAAATGATAGAGAATGAAATTGCTTATAAAGCACTGGTATCACGCGATCCACGATTTGATGGCATATTCTTCGTTGGCGTCACTTCGACCGGCATCTACTGCCGGCCAATTTGCCCGGTAAAAAACCCAAAGCAGGAAAACTGCCGATTTTTTAACACGCCTGAAGCTGCTGAAAAAGAGCATTTTCGGCCGTGTCTGCGTTGCCGACCTGAACTTGCACCTGGCAGTGCGCCGGTTGATGATGGACAGCGTATTGCATACTTGATTGCAAACCGTATTCAGGAGAGCCTGATTGATGATGACGCGAATCTAGAGGCTATTGCCGAACAATTCGAAATTAGCTCTCGTCAACTACGCCGTATTGTACAGAAAGAACTTGGCGTATCACCCATCGAGCTGTTGCAGACGCGTCGCCTGTTACTTGCCAAACAGCTGCTGACCGAAACTAAATGGCCGATTACTGAGATTGCCTTTGCCAGCGGCTTCTCTAGCATACGTCGATTCAATGAGTCATTTCTTACACAGTACAAAATGCCTCCAACAAAACTACGTAAAGAAGCAGCCGAGCATTATGAAGCGATGGTTTTTACTGACACGTCGACGTTACAACTCACCTATCGTCCTCCTTACAATTGGAGTGATTTGTTGGAGTTTCTCTTAAGGCGCATGATTAAGAACGTGGAATACATCACTAACGAATTCTACGCACGCACGGTGCGTCTTGATAAACATAAAGGCTGGATCAAGGTCACGCACGCCCCAGAGAAAAGAGCGTTGATGGTGGAATTTACACATTCGCTTACGCCGGTACTGCCTGTGTTACTCTGCCGCTTGCGTAATCTGTTTGATCTCTCGGCCAGATCTGATCTGATCTCCGACCATTTGATGAAGGATAGGCGCATCAAAGCAATTGTCCTTAAAAATCCCGGCCTACGTGTTCCCGGAGCTTTTGATGGCTTCGAGATGGCCATTCGTGCTATCCTAGGCCAACAAATTACAGTAAAAGCAGCTACGACTATTGCTAGCCGCTTTGCTGACGTCTTCGGAGAGAAGATTGAAACTTCTTTTCCGGAGTTGAATCGGCTATCACCATTGCCAGAGTGCATAGCAAAAGCAACAATCGATGATATTGCCAAGCTTGGTATCGTTAGTGCTCGCGCGAAAAGTATCATCGCTTTAGCAAAAGCCTATGTTGCTAAAGAGTTACAAATTGACGCGGGCGTAAATCCAGAAAAAACGATGAAGGAGCTAGTCAACTTGCCAGGCATCGGACAATGGACGGCACATTACATTGCCATGCGCGCACTACGTTGGCCGGATGCTTTCCCAAAAGAAGATATTGCTGTACGCAAGAACCTCGGAGGCGTTACTGCTAAGGAGGCGGAAGAGATATCCCAATTATGGCGCCCGTGGCGCAGCTACGCTGTGCTGCATATTTGGGCACATTCGACGCAAATATAAATATATTGGCTTTATAGTAAATCGGCATTCTTCAATCTGCCTTCTTTGGGACAGTTGCAATGAGGTCCTTTTATTTATGCGTCTTTCTTGATTACCTTTTATCATATTTTTTCGTTGGTGATAATTTGATGATAATCAAAATTTAGTGAGGAAGGTCATTCAAAATAAATTTTTTATAATGAATAATTTGATCGCAAAATAAAAAAGGAGCCTAGGAAGATTCGTAATCAGTAGGTCGGGTGTTCGATTCACCTCTTCGGCACCAGGGAAATAAAGGGTTTTTAGCTAATCATTTAAAAAATCATTTAATAATTGTCTCCAAATTGTCACCACAAAAAATTTCGACGTCTAAAAACTAATAACAACTTCTCTCCTAATTTTTGGACTCAGAACGGCTTTGTTGCTTAAATCAGATTAGGAGTAGAAATTCCCCTTTATTTTCTTTTCAAGCGATTTTCACTGTTTTTGGGCTTTGTTGCTTAAATTTAAGCAACAAAGCCGAAAGTCCTTTAGATCCCTATGATCAAAATATAACCCATTTTCAAAAACCTTTTTCGAGTGCTAGAAGGAGATGAGGTAGAAATATCGAAGATCGACGTTAATCTTCCTTCTCAGCTGAACCTTCTGCTGTAAGATTCCCAGACAGTTCTTTAACCAAGGAATCTCCTGAAGAGCCTGCATTCGGGTGGTCATTTTCGCCTTCTTCACTCATCCTCTCGTCAATTTCACTCCCCTCATCAAAGATTTCCTCTTCTGCTGGATTTAGATCTTGTTGTTCGGCTGAAACTCTTTCCAAGATTTCATCCAGTTTTAGGAGAATGTCAGGGTGGAGCTTTTTGAACATTTTCCGGTACCTCCGGGTCAAGGCCACCAGCTGATTTCGTTTTTGGCTAGCAGTGGGATAGGAAACCTTAGCAGCAACTTGATCGACGAATTGAGCTGCTCCTCCAATGGATTGGTTGAATATAAATACGTTCTTGAGCAAATCTGCAAGGCCAGTTGGAATTAAAGTGACTAAACGCCAGCTTAAATCCCAAGTGGAAGTCGCGGTTATTCCTACCCCCATAAAAATAAGAGTTAATAGTCCCGCCGCAAAAAAGTTATGAGCCTTTCCTAATCTTCTAACCGCTTTACGAACCCAACTGTGGCTATTATCCTTTCCGATTTTCTTACCATTTGTAAGGTCATATACTATTTTTTCTGTCGCTTCGACCTCAATACTTCCTTGAGCAAGCGACCCGATAATTCCTCCACAGATAATGGAAAGAGTCATTTTGGCTATTTCTTCATTTACCCCAATAATGTCAAAAAGGTTATAAAAAATATACCAATAAATAAATGAACGTCCAAAAGTTGCTAAGAGAGGTAATCCCCAACCCATAATTTTTGATAATGCTTTTCGGTTTATATCGGGCTCAGGCTCAATTATCTTATTCTGGTATTGACTATAGGTATGGCGTAGTATCCATAAAGTTTTAAGGGCTTCTGTGACTTGAGTTTTCTCCCTTTCTTCTTGGATTTCTGCGCTATCATAAAAGGGGTGACTAAAAATTTGATGATAGATCTCATGTATATTTTCATCGTCAAGATGTGCAAACCACCATTTTAATCCTTTAAATTCTTTAAGGAATTGTCGTCGTTTAAGCTCAGCTTCTGAAGGAATTTCACGATCTATGTGTAAGAAAAGCTTGTTTATAAGTTTTTCGGACTGCTTAATTAAACGGGGAGCAAAAAAGAAGAAGCTATTAAGAAAAATAAAGGGTGCTGTATACCCAAAATCAATGAAAATAGAACTTCCTACACGCTCTTCAATAGATAGTATTCCTTCCAAATAATAATAAACCGGTAATAAACTGATAATGCTTGCAGCACCATAATTAAGTACCTTCATTAAAAGATCTGCTTTCTTTTTTAATCCCTCTTGTTTTTCTTGAAAATCAAATGTTGAAGTAGCCAGTAATTTGGAAATAACCATAACACCACGGGATAAACCTTCTAATACAAAAAATGTACTATAAATATTGTATGAAGGTATATTAGTAATAATAAAATCTGTAACTGAATTATTAAAGGAAGATTGAAATATTGTTTCATAAACATAGGGGGAATAAACAGATCCTCCATTTAAAATCCCAATCACTACTCCTCCAATTGTACCTATAATCATTTGACCTAGCGTAATTTTATTTTGTGTAAGAGTTTGGTAGGCATAAATAAGAAATCGAGAGGTTTTAGAGTTTTCCTTTTCTGAGAACAGTTCGAGCGTGGCAATATTAGAGAAAAAATCCCCAAGTGGAGGAGAACTCAGAGAAGAAGGCGCCAAACTATCAATCTGCATCATCTTTTCCAAAGAATCCTGCACTTGAGTATCAAATTGATCCAAAATTTCTTTTAAAATGCCAAGTAGAGAAGGGTTTATTGTCTTGAAAAAATTCTTATATTGACGAACAATCTTTATCAGCTTTTCTCTTTGAAAAGAGTTATCCCCTGAACTTACAGTTAGGCTAAGACTTTTGACAAATGCTACGGAATCTTTGTGGGATTCTTGAAAGAGCATCGAATTACCCAAAAACCCTGTTAGAGCGGTTGGAATTAGACACACAAGCCGTTTTCCTAAATTCCAGCCTTCTGTTGCATAAATTCCTATTAAAATATAAGGAGCCGTAATCCAAAGGCCCGCAAAATAATCATGAAGGTCAAATATAGTTGAAAGAATTTTTTGTTTTAAAGAAAGAGAGGATATACCATTTATCCTTTTTTCTCCAATAAATTTATAGAGTATGTGGTGAATTCCTTGGATTTCGAACTTTAATTGAATAAGAGAAGCAATAATCCCCCCTAAAGAAATAGAAATGCCTATTTTTATATTTTCATCCTCAACTCCAATGCTTGTAAGGAGTTGATAAACAACATAATAAAAAGCCATTGATCTTCCCCATGTAGCCATTAAAGGGAGGCCCCACTCAAATACTCTTGCAAATCTTTTTTTATTTTCAGAAATAACTTGCGAAGGAAACTCATGAGAATGAGTAAAGTGATAAGTATGAAGTGTTATCAACGTCTTCAAAATTTCAGTTGCTTTGAGAGGAGACGGAGTCAATTTTCCATCTATATTTGAAGCAAAAATAGGTCTCGTGATATCTTTAAAAAGATTTTGAATTGATTTGTCAGGTACGCACATTACAATTCTTTCAAGATCTTCAAATTCTTTTATAATTGTGTATCGCCAATTTTCTTCAGGAGAAGAATTTGTTAACTTCTGCTTTTGAAAAAAATAATGATCAACAAAAGCTCTAAAAAAATGGCTTAAGCGTGACCCAAAATACAGAAGATCATCCATAAGAATAGAGAGAGCATCGATACTAAAAGCAATTGTAGGTATGAATTGGCGTTTCATATCTGTAAAAGGAAATATCTCATCTGCTTCAGAAAGAAAATATATAAGCAGTAAACCAACCAAGCCACCTGCACTATAAAAAAGAATATCGGCTGAGTGTATAGTAATTCTTTGGAGCTTTCCTTTTTTATATTCAAACTCAGTTTTTGAAGGAGCTACTAATTGTACAAGAGTTTTGATATTACGGGAGGCAGCATCCATAAGGACAACCCATGCGATATAATCATTAAATAAATCATAAAAAATTATTTCAGAAAGGCTAATTATTTTTTTTATGTCTACTCCATTATTATTAGTAATAACATCATTAAAAAATAATGTAACAAAACCATCGCTTACTCCCAACGCGATTATGAGTCCTCCAATTCCACCAACTAACATTTGCTTAAGAGTGAGTCTATTTTGAAGGATGCGGTCATACATGTATTCGAGAAACTTTAAAGTGCTTTTCTGGGTGTCGTCTCCTCTTTCTAGCTCAACGGCTGAAATTAGGAGAGAGTTCACAGAAGACGGTAGATCGCTGACGTTTATGCCTTTGGGGAAAAGTTTACAGAGACGGGCTTGGATGTCTTCAGAAAAACCTGCCACTTGGTCATTTTCTGAAGCTATGACACCGTTTATTTCTAGGTTGCTATTCGCAATCTTTAGCCCTGGCTTTGAGTTGGCGGATGGGCGAAGGTATCTACCTTCATCATTGTCAGCGTCATCGTAAGCAGTTTCGTCCTCGAATTCCCCATAAAGCTCATCCTCTTGGAGACGTGCCTCATCTTCTTCTTCCCCGTCTCGGACTTTCTCTTTGCCTTTATCTTTATTCTTTTTCTTATCTTCGGTTTGGGATGTCTTTTTCTCTTTCAAAGCAGTAATTTTTTCTTTCGCCCAATGTGATATTCCAAACCAGAAGCTCTCCTTAGAAATATCTGCAGGACTCTCATTACTCCCTTCAGGTTCTTCCATCCAAAAAAAGTCATCGTCTTCATCACCATTTATTTGAACGGAGCCTAAAAGTGGGACTGTGTCATCACCATTTCTTTCTTGCCGTAAAGAAGCCATGCTTCTGAGCATGCGTTGGTGACTTGCCGGAAGCTCCCTCCAAGATCCAAGTTCAGCCGGAGTAAAAGTATTAGCCCTTAGGTCTTTCTCTTCTTCCTTCTCCCCTTCTCGTGTTAGGGTATGCAGAGAACGAGGAATACTTCTTCTTACTTCTATTTCTTGGGGTAAATTTTCATAGGAATCCTCCTCCATCGCTCGCAAGATATCTGGCACAAACATGGAGGAAATAATGAGATAGGAAATAAATTTTTTGAACATAAAGCCTTTGTTTGTTTTTCCCTTGTCTTTACTTCTTTTTTAGTGCAAAAAACCTTATACTTTTATCGGAACAATTTTCGAAAAAAATTAGATTAACTATTTCCGCCTGTCAATTTCTTATTTTTTATCTCCTGAACTTCCTTAATTTTTTCAGATAAGCTTAATAAAGGAGGTCTCCCTCAGAAATAAAAACAGACAGATTAAATTGGCTTTGTTGCCTAAATCAGATTTAAGCAACAAAGCCGATCTGGAGAGCCTATGATCCTATTGCAAGGAATTTGGCCTGGGAAATGGATAGCCGTGACGATGCCTCTTGCAAGAGGCTCTTAGGCAAGGTCGGAATTCAAGGCCATGATTTTCTAACTGATGATTGACCTGGATTTGTTCGTTTGATTCCTGACGATCAGCTCTTTACAGGTAAAGATCTAATTTTTCACATTGAGCAAAGTAACAGTCATATTCGCCATCATCTCGCTCGCTTTAGGAGGAGATCTAAAGTTACCTCTAGAAGTCCTCTTATGGTTCATCTGTCTCTATTACTTTTCCATTCCCTTTCGAACCCTGTTATCCTTAAGCCTTACCTCGACTCTATTTCATCTATCTTTGTTTAAGTGTCTCTTTTTTTATAAATAAAGTGCTTAAGATGAAAATATCTACGAAGTGATCTGCATATAGAGTTACGGCGCATTTAACACAAAATCCTCCTCTTTCTCAATCTAAAAAGAAAGTTTTTGAAAATTTTCATATGATATTTGCGTTGATGATAATTTGATGATAGTCAAAATCAAGCAAAGGAGATAACCTAAAATAAATAGTTTATAATGAACTATTTGAGTGTAAAATTAAAAAAAACCAAGGAAGATTCGTAATCAGTAGGTCGGGTGTTCGATTCACCTCTTCGGCACCAGGAGTTCTGTGATGTTTAGCATGTTTAAGAGTTGGTCAAATTTCTCTGGGTATACTCTGGGTATACTTTTGAATCAACCAAAATGATTTGGCTCTTTCCCACATAAGGATTTTTAAAATCCTTTGCATGCTTTACAATTCTCCACAGCCTAAATAATGCCTTCTCTCTATCTTTCCCTTCTCATGATAAGATCCTCCTGCTCGGCCACATTATTCTTTCGCCTAAAAAATTATCCAAATATCCTGGCTTTTTAAAAAGATGGATCCTTGAAACTGAAAGAGAGGATTTAGCGCCTGTAATTCTGTTATTCTGTTTTTTACGCCCCCCTTTATTTGCGCAATGAACCATTCTGCATAGGCCGATTTAGGTTGTATTTGATCTTTTGCACTCAAAAAGAAAGGGCTTATATTTTGAGTTGCCTTCTCTTTATGAAACATTTCTTTAAGCCGAGGAAAAAGAGTGTTAAATAAATAGCTTGCTCCTGCGCCCTCACCATTTTTATCTAAATAAATGGTTCTTAGGGTAGTTATATTAATAGTATTAAGAAATGCACTTGTACCAGGCCCATCAAATTCCCCATTATTGCTTAAATTAATTGTATTTAAATGAGTGTTTCTTTGAAGGGCTCGCCCTAAACTCGCCAACCCTCGACCATATTCCGCCCAGTAGTTAAGGCATGTCTTAATGGGGTTACTTATTTGGTTATCTTCTAGATTTAAAAAAGTTAGCACCGGATCTTGAGAAAGAAAGCGGGCGATAAGCTCAGCTCCGTTTCGCCCTATACCATTGCCAGAAAGATCAAGATGTGTAAGGGCGTGAGAGTTTAATACAACCTTTTCAATTGCAGCCAAGCCTTGGTCTCCTAACTGGCTCTGAGAAAGGTTAAGATAGCTAAGGTTTTTAAATGGCTGTGCTCCAGTGAGGACAGTATGAATCTGTGGTACTTTGCCTGTAAGTTTTATGATCTGTAAATCACGAAGGCTAGATAAACAAGAAGCAAAACTCTGTGCTTCATGAGTGCCGTTAATTCCAACTTCTACTAAACCAAACAGTTTTAAATGTGGATTTGCGACATGCAAGTTTTGAGCAAGATTATCAAGGCATTGTATACTCACATGCTTTCCAACCTTAGTGCTGAGCTTTTTGAATCCTTGATAAGGAGTTAACGCAGCATAAAGATGCGGTAAAAAGTTTAGATCGTTGAGCACGTCACAATCTAATAGGATTTCTTTAAGTGCTCCAAGGTATTTAATACTTTTCTTGAAGGTAGTTTTACCCAGCGTAAAAAGTGGTTCAAAAGTTTCTTCAGTGTTAGGAACTTTAATTTTTAGAGTTTTTGTAGGCTTTACAAAAGGTTCAAGCTTTACCCAATGTTCTACTCGATGAGTCAAATCACTTTTAACATCTTCTTTATAATAAAGACCTTCCGAAAGCGGTACGAATTCAGAAATCAATGTATTGGGGTTTAAGTCTATTGGAAGAGAATCCCTATATGATACAATCCCAAAACCAACACGCCACCCATTTTTATCGCACAACTCTTCAGTTACCATTACGGGGAAAAGCTGAGCCCCATTGCTATAAACCAAGCGGCTTGGATCAAAATAGGGCTTTCTATCTTGCTGAGGGATAACTCCTATCCCTAGACGTGTATAATTCCCTTGATATTCGTTTACGTCACAAACTGGTTTTTCACCTGTAATAGGAATAGGTTCAATATAAATAACTCTAGCGTTTTTGTGAGAGCTAATGTTACTGTCTCTGCTTTTATAGTCATCTACATAAGATTGACCACTTTTTGGATCTGTATAGTTTTGAGATTTGGAGAATCGCGAAAAGAGATCTATCCCATCGTAATAGTATCCTTCCAATTGCTGGCTACCAATGAAGGCACCTGGGATATGATCAATTTGTCTTTCTTTGCTTAAAATTGTATGAATAGAATTATCTTCTAGCTGAACTTTGAGAACCAGTTTTGCTTTTGTTGTATGATTCTTTTTATCAACTCCATTTTTAGGAAACTTCCACTTAGCGCTGTGTTGATAAGGCAAGGTAAACGTATCTAGGCCTTCCCAGAAATAGACCTCCCCAGCATAATCAAAAGTACAACGAATCCTTTTCTGCGAACTTCCAAAATTATATGGGCTAGGCAACGGCTTAAGAGGGTCAAAAGCCGAAAGGGAAGGTGGAAACAGGCTATCAAAGGGCTCGATAACATCAACTTCTAAGAGAGGCGTTCGGTGAGTTATTGAAGTTCCCCCTGCTTTAGGAGTAAGTTCAAATTCTCCCTGAGCTTGTCCTTGGCCTAAAAGTTGGATTCTACCTGCAAGTCTAACAGTATAAGGGGGCTCTTCTTCATTTTCTTCCTCTGAATCCATGGCATAGGCATTGAAGGTTAAAAGGCTTGATGTCATCAGCATCATCAGTAAATTTATCTTTTTCATTTTTAGCTCCTTCATGAATATTAAAAAATCTATTCTTCTTTTTTCTCTCCCTCTGATCCGGAATGAATCAGAGGGAAAGTAAAAAGCTTTTTTTATTGCTTTAAAAGCCTATGGTTTTAAATTGGGAAAAACTTTTACAAAAGGACTGACCAAAGGATCAGATGCCTCTTGTAAATAATAGGCCTTATATAAGTTAATGGCAGTTTGCATATTTATAGCAGGTAGAGCAGTAGGAGCAGGTGGAGTAACTTGGCTTAATCCTCCTTTTGGACCATTATCAGCGCGCCCTCTATCTTTAAGCATATGATACCGTCCATGTTTCCCTCCCTTGCCTCCATCACCACCGTTACCATTTTTTCCGCTGGTACCATTGTTTGCGATATGAGTGAATGTGGCTCCCTTAATAACAGCGGTTCCAGGTAACCCGCCTATTCCACCTTTGCCACCATCTCCACCTTTCTTTCCTTCCTTTCCATCAGCCCTGACTTGCGACGGATTTACATTGCCCCATGTGAATCTATGAACAGTTATCACATGAAATATATCAGCTATTCCCTGATCTCCTGATATGCCAGTTACCTCTTTATCTGGATAATTCTCACTGAAAGTTCTATCCCCTTTAATCGAACCAAAAGGACCGATGGAAGACCTTTTATTTGTGACTAGGTAAAGTTGATTTAAAACCTGTCCCTCTTTATAAATTCCATATGTTCCATAGCATCCTGTCAGCTTTTCATCTGAATTCAAATTAATTTCATGCATCGTTCCACCTGGGCCTCCCGCTTTGCCAAGAGAAACCATCTCATTTTTGCCAGCACGTACAAGGACTTCAATCCCATCTACAAAACCTCCTGCATTTATTTTAATTTGGCCAATTCGCCAAGGAGATGCTCCTCCTAAGCTAAAGGGCGCACGCCGGTATGGATTAATTTTGGAGCGCTGAGGTAAATTTGTGCTATCTACACGAGTAGGGACGTATTGGGCTGATGGGTATTCTTCATCCTTTCCATCATCGCCTTTTTTTCCAGTTCCACCTTTCTGGCCATCTCCACCTTTTCCGCCACTTGTATCAATGGTCAATTGATCAAGGTGAGTAAAACTAACTGCTTTAGCATAAAAATGCCCCCCACTTCTTCCAGGGTTTCCAGGCTTGCCATTTGCTCCTGTAGCTGCTTGGGTTGTTATAGAAGCTCCAGGGATTCCACTTAAATCCATTGTTTTTTTCCCCTTTACTTTCATAGAATGCGCTATAAAGCTGCATGAAGCACCGTGGCAAGTAATGTTTTTATCTATTATAAGCGTATCTGAAGCGTGAACCTTAATGCTCTTAAGCAAAGGATATTTTTTTAACATAGCCTTGAGATCTTTTGTTCCAAGTATATTTGCTTCAAGAGAAACGCTTTTAGTAACAGCATCGTAAATGGGTTGTGGAGCTTTAATACGAAGGTCAAGCTTATCAATAAGGCCCTTCAAGGCCTGAGACCAGGCGGGGAGATCATATCTAACATCACCTTTAATGCTTTTGAGAAAGGTAAGGCTATCGACTAATTTTCTAAGTGGATTATGAGTACTAAAAAACTTGTCAAACACATCAGCAAAATCTTTTGCCTTTACGGAAACATTTTGAAGTAACCTTAAACCTTGAACAATTTTCCCTAAGTTTGCTCGTAAAGCTGTTATAGATCCTTGGTGATTATCTACCTCATTATTGCAATAATCAACAACTTGCTGCGTTCCTTGATTTTTTAAGAAATTAACAGCATTATCATTTAGTTCCTGAGCAAAATTTGTTACCAAAATCCGGGAGACGTCATTAAGATAAGGCGTAACAGTAGGATTAAGAGTAGGCTCTGTTGCTTCTATCACCTTATATATTGACTCTTTATCAAACTTATAATCACCTTCTTCTTTAGGAGCCGGAAATAAAGCTATACGCTTCTCAGAATTATCAACAAGGAATTTTAAAAGGTCCTTTGCAGGGGGTGTAAGTTTTTGCAATTGGCCTTTCTTTTGAAGATAATTTAATCTAGTAAGAGGCTTTTTTGAGGCTTTCGTAATCACTACCGACAAACTCTTTTTCAATTCGTCAATATGTGGAAATATTCCCGTTATTTCATTGAGTAAATTCTGAAAATCTATAGGCTGTGCTTGATATAATATAGCCTCATCAATAGCTAAAAGAATCTTTGCATTTGTTCCTGGGGTGAATATTTGTCGTATCGCCGCTGCATTTATAATATCTTCTCCATTAGGTGCTGGATCACCCCAGCCAGGGTTATCCCAAAAAACCATATCATGAGCTTTGTCATGCCATGCACCAGAAATAGCCGTCCCCGCTTTCCCATTTCCTTTACCGATGGTGAAACCAGGAAGAGGGTTGTAAGATTTCAGGCGTAATTCTCCAGCTTTCTCTTTAGCAAAGAGTGGCCCAGCTAAGCATTCAACTAATGCGGTTTTTCCGTGTGCTGAATATCCAAATAGCATTACCTTAGTCAAGGTATTATCATATTGTGCAACGCGCTTTTTTGTCTCATTTCTAGCTTTTTTACTTCTTTCTTGAAGTTGTGACAACGTTACAGCTGCAGATTGAGAAGTTCCTTTCCGCTTCTTAGCAGTTTTGGGATGGGATATTCCATTTGCATCTTCATCCAGCATAGCCCAAGCCGGAGTTGTTTCAGAAAGAAAAAGGGTGAAGAGTAACATATGTTTGGTTTTCATTTTAGATCTCCTTGAATAGATAAATTAATTTTTTTGTAAATTTTATTTCCTAAACAACCTTGTCTAAGAAATTCATTAACACCATCACTATCCCTTGATTCGTAACCTTATATTTTTTCATTATTTCCAAGACTCAACATAATAAGTCATAAGACCTGGTATGCTTGAAACTCCCAATGGCACTTTAATTTCAATATCAAGCAATTTATCTCCAAGCCTTCTCCATTTTTCGATGCGCTTACCTTTCTTTTCATTAATAGAGAAAAGGCGATAAAGCCCTTCTTCTAATTTTCTATTGTTTGGTACGTCTGCTACACTAAGAAATTCGACCTTACTTTTATAGTTATAAGAGGCAATTCCAAACCCCACACGCCATCCATTTCTTTCCCAAAGCTCGTGAGTTATTTTGGGAGAGAAAATATCTTTTCCATCACTGAAGATAAGATATTTAGATGCTAACTTTCCCTTCCGATAAGGAAGAGGGAGAGTTGCTGGGGGGTTATCATAATCTCCTCTATATTCTTTATCTAAAGCAGGTACTCTCTCGCCTAAAATAGGAATGACCTCAACAAAAGCTATTTTGGAGTTTTGATGGGTAGGAACAGCTTCTTCTACATCCTTTAAAGGCCAGCTGTAGGATTGAAGAGCTTGCCCTTGTGCTCTAGGTACTATCCATTCTTTTTGGCGGTAACGGCGTAAAGATACCGTTTTTCCATTATAATAGAGCTTTCCAGGCAGTTGAGGCCCTATATTACCACCCCTATGTTTAAGAGTCTTAGCTAATTCTGAAGCTGTGTATAATGCCCCATCTTCTAAGCGAACCTTTAATTGCAAAGTAAAGCGACTTTCATGATGTGCCTGATCTTCAAGAGTGAGTTTATGGGCTATCCATTCAGCACGATGTTGATAAGGGGTACTAAATGTATCAACAACCTCATCTTCATAATTCTGGTCTTCATATTGAAAGACGTAACGAATTTTCTTATAAGATGACCCAAACTTAATACTCTTTGGGAGAGGCGCAAGGGGGTTTAAGGTTGAAATACCTGGGAGATCTTGAGACTCAAATCCTACCACCTCTGCCTTTAAAGAGGCAGATGCATAAGAAATCTCATTTTTACCATCTTCTGAGATTAATTTAAATTTTCCCTTAGCATATCCGCCCCCTAAAAGAGTGATGGGTCCTGTAAGATCCACCGTGTAAAGATTTTTCTCTTCTTCATTTTCTTCTTCCTCGCTGTCACTTTCAGAATTAAGATAAACCGTAGCCACATATCTCGCTTTATCTCTATCTTTCTCATCTGACTCCATGGCATAAACATCGAAGGCTAAAAAGCTTGATGTCATTAATATTATTAGTAATAAATTCATTTTTTGCATTGTTTCTCCTTTTAAATCATGTAATTTTGATTTTATTTGTCGCATTCTTCCTCCTCTCATTCTTAGTGAATTAGAGGAGGAAGTAAGCAGCTTTTTTAAGATTTAAGATTAGGGAACACTTTTACAAACGGGCCAACCTTAGGGTCAGCAGCTTGTTCGAGGTAGAACTCCTTGAATTCTTTCGCACGTACAGTCCTAGCATCTCCCAATTCGGTAGCAGTTAACTGATCTTTTGGATCACTTCTACCATCTTCATTAGCTCCGTCTCCATCTGAACCAGAAGATGCACGGGATTGTTGACTGATAGTCGTTATGGATAACCAGTGATCACTTTTATTACATTCCCATTTATCACAGTGTTCTCCAAACATATTTCTCCATATATTGTCATACTGTCCGTTCATTCCACTGATGTAAGTTCCTTGAACAATGGGTCCATTTAATCCACCTTGGCCACCTGTTCCTGCAGTCCCCTTATCACCTTCAGAGCCATCATCCGAGATGTGAGTCCAGGAAGTCCCAGGTGCGTTCTTAATAACTGCACTTCCATGGTGTCCACCTTTTCCTCCGCTACCTTTTTTTCCTCCATCTCCACCAGAGGTTGCCTCGTTATTCCCGTGTGTATAAACAGTTTTCGTTCCATTCATATGTCCATGAACGTGATGTGTGCCAAATCTCTGCCAATCTTTATTATCTTTCTTGACATTGAATTCCCCTGTGGGGTGCCAGTCTGTAAAAGATTGAGGGGGAGTCGTGCATGTTACACCCTCAAACCTCCGAAGTGCATTTTCATCTCCTGCTACACCATTGTCTCCTGTCTTCCCAGTAGCCCCCTTGCCACCTTTTCCACCTTTTCCACCATTTGTTTTGACTGTAAGCTTGCTAAGCTGAGAGAACTCAACACCTACACCATAAAAATGGCCACCATTTTCGCCCGCTGCTCCTGGACTTCCATTAGCACCAGCGCTGCTTCCATTGGCTACCGTTGTACTATTGTCTGTTCCACTTAGATCGATAGTGAAATTTACAGTAGGCTGCGCAACTACATTCCAGCGAGGAGCAAAAAAGCTACAAGTAGCATTATTACGTGTCATATTCCCATCAATGAAAAAGGTATTTGAACTATAAACCCTTATTTTCTCTGCTCCAGGATGTGCTGTAAGGCCTGCAGTAATGTCAGTAATGCTAAGAATAGGCTCTTTAAGGGTAAGCGTCTTACTTGGATCATCGTACTCAGGTGTTGGAGAAGCTGCTAATTTTTCAATTGCACTAATCGTAGCATTCATAGCATTTGCCCATCGAGTTGTATCAAAAGTAATATCGTCTTTTACCTTTTCTTTAAGAAAAGTAATATTATCTATGACTCTATTAACATCCTTAACATCAACGATTTTAGCTAGCTTTGTAGAAAATTGAGCGGGGGTTATACTAAGCTCTTGGAGTGCTTTAAGCTTTTTAACAACTTTCCCAAGTTTCTTTCTTAATGTTGCAATAGGACCAGTATGGCTATCAATCAAGCTTCTACAATGATTTACAACTCTTTGTGCTCCTTCTGTCTTCATATAATCCGTTAAAAAGTCATTCAGTCTTTTTGCTAATTTACCAGCTAGTACTTCTGTTTTAGGCTCAAAACTTAATTTGAACTTAGGATTGGGGACACTCGGAGTTGCATAAATTTTGTCTAAAATAATATCTCTATCAAATGGATAATCCCCGGGTCCTTTCGGCTTTAAAAATTCAAAAACACGCGTATCGCGGTTTTTAACAATAAATTGAAAAAGTTTTTTTGCCCTTTCATTACGTGCAAAGAGAGGAGGTTGTTTTTTTGTAATCTCTCGAAATTTATCAATGAGAAGACCTTTTTTCTTTTTTGTAACAACTAAGTAGGTTGACTGATATAATTCGTGATCATCTGGAATTAACTTTGTCAATTTATCAAGTGCATCCATAAATTCTTTAGCTCTATCATTTAGATCTGAGTGAGAAATCGTGAGTAAGACTTTATGTTCTGGAGCACTACTAAATACTTCTTGTATAGAATAGCCATTTATAAGATCTTGCCTTGCACCATCATCTTCATCATCTCCTGGATCGTCAAATCCAGGGCAATCTTTTAGAGTAATATTTTTACCTTCATCATAATGAACGCCAGGTAAGCTTGTGCCTGCCGCAAAACCATGGCCAATGGTAAAACCTGGCAATGTGTCTGCAAGATTTTTAGGCTCAATACGACCATCGCTTCTCACAGACAATGGTATTCCTGCCAGACCATGGACAAGAGTTGACTTCCCTTTTCCACTTTTGCCGAGAACAATAAGTGATTTTGTATTATTCTTTTGTTTCTCCGTATTCTTAGTTATTCTCCTTTTAACTTCATCAATGCCTCTTACAAGTTTACGTATTGTTTCATCCGTTCCATCATCAGGTACGAAATGGGGAGCTGTTGCACCCATCCCTGGTAAGCTTGCTATTCCTGGGTTTGTGGTTATTTTAATTTCTTTCTGATCCTCTCCCAATCTTACCCATCTTTCAATGCGTTTGTCAGTTCGATCTTCGATCATATGTAGATGGTAAAGCCCTTCGGGAATACTTCCGGCATTACCTACCAGTGTGCCTAAAGTAAAGTTGAGTCGGTTTTCCTGTTTATATGATGCAATAAAGAAACCGACCCTAGAGTGACCCTGTTTCCAAACTTCTTGTGTCACATCAGGTAAATAACAATGAGTTCCATCACTATAGATAAGGCGACCGTCTTCTCTTCCCGAGATCTTCTCAGTGTTGATACTGTCGATGCTATCATAGGCACCCCGATAAGTATCTCTGTGTTGAAGCGGATCATTGCCTAGAGCGAAAGGTTCGACATAAACAATTTGCTTTCCTTGATGACTTGGAATTTCTCCATCTCGGATTTCAACGTTTCTTGAATATTGCTGTCCTGTTCTTGGATCTCGATAATGAAGAAGTTTTGTCTTCGCCTGATAAATTTTATCTCCGTCAAAAAAAAGCCGACCAGATATTTCTGGGCCTGTATTGATGAGTTGATGGTCAATTCGAACTTCACTCTGATCAACAGTATGCCATTTTTGATTTTTATACGCTCTAAGAGTCAAGGTTGCTACTGTTTGGTTATTATGGAGATCATCTGTAAGGTGCCAGCTTCCATGAAGAGGATATTCTTTCGGCCTTGTAATCTTTTGACGGTAGTTGCGATTTTTATATTTAAATTTCAAGACAGCTTGTTCTTTTGCTTTTCCCCATTGTGTTGGGAGAGGATCAGAAGGATGAAGTGTTTTAATTGTAGTGGGAATCTCAATTTCAAATCTACTTTTAATCCTGACTTCTTTCAAAGAGAGAGTTTTAACCTCAGAATCAAATTCATCATCTTTATTTGTAATGCGAAACTTCCCTTGATAGGGCTTATGTGCAGGCTTTGTGATATCCCCTAGCAGTTCAAACTGATATTCAGAAGTATTTACCGCCTCTTCTTCATCACCATCACTCCCACTTTCCTGATTTAGATGAACTGTAGGCACATACCCAAACACATCCCCACCATCTTCATCTGACTCCATTGCATAAGCATTGAGTGTTATAAGGCTTGATGTCATGAGCAACATGAGAAAATTTGTCTTTTTCATTGTCTTTTTCCTTTCATGAGTTTGTTATTTTTACTATCTACTACCAATCAAATTCCTTTTTGGTTTTCCTTCCAATCCATTAGTGGCCCTTTTTATGTGCATTTAGGTGATCAATTTGGTTCACAATTTTTGCTACATCTTCTTCCGTTCCTGGGAATGTAAACGGTGTATTACTACCAGGACCTTTTCCTACTTGAACGTTGATATGTGGACCTTTATGTTTGTCATAATCTACACGGTAGGTCTTTGGGACTCCGTTTACCTTTGTATCAAAACCCACAACTTTATCCTGGCCTACTCCTAAATTACCGATGTGAGGCCGTTTAGATTTCGCGTCAATTTGACCGACTTCTTTTAACGCCTCATTCCGAGCATGCTCGTAAGATCGGCAGGACACAGCAGGGTTTTCTTTTTTAAGTCTGGATTGAGCTCTATGTTGCCCATGAGAAGACCTACTTTTCCCAGCCATTGCCGATTTGCCACCGTGGCCTACCATCCCTGCAAGTTGGCTAAAGGTTTGGGCTTGTTCGGAGGCAATACCTATGGCTTCTGCGACTTGAGCGACAGCTTGTTCTTGCAGCTCATCTTTAACGGCTTCTGCAATCTTTTTGGCACCATATTTTCCCGCTTCTTTAAGTCCTTTGGTTGCGAAACTGCGAGCCAGACCTACTCCTCCAGTCGCTAGATCTTCATGCCAAGTTACAGGATCAATGCCTTTAATCTCTGTTTCAGCTTCCTTGCGGGCTTGAGCTTCTTTTTCTTTACTCCAAGATTTACCTTCTCTCAAACAATGGGCTTTTCTTTGAGCGATAACTTTGCTGACAAATGGGTTATCTGAAGTTATTTCTGGGAGAATTTCTTTACCTTCAGTATCTTTTACTTTTGTTGAAGCAGGATCACGCTGAGCTTGCTTTTTCTTTGATGTCGTAGGTTTCTTGGAGGCTTTCTTAGCGGGTTGTTTTTTCTTATCTACATTGGATTCATCAGTTACGGATTCCTTCATTTCCTCATGAATAGCTGGCGAAGAGAGTTCCTTCTCTTGAACTTTTTGAACAAAAGAAGCAGGATTTACTTGAGAAACAGACTTTTTAGCTTCTCTCTCTGCTGCCTCCTTCACTTTGTCAGCTACATTTTCTCCAAATGCCACTGCATTCTTTGCAGTGCGTTTCACGGATTGGGTTGTTTTGATGGCATCACCTACAGGGCCTGTGTTGACCCCTGCTGTTTGAGCTGTTTTATTTATTTGAGCTAAGGTATCAAAACCCTTCTCAGCAGCTTGGCTAAAGGAATTTGATTGAGATGTTGATTGGATTTGTTGATAGCTTTGATAAGCTTGAGAAGCAACTTGTGTTGCTTTCTGTGCTGTTTTGATTCCTTTCCCTACGTCTCCTGTATCCATTCCCAAATCATTGAGCGTATTATTTGTACTTGATAAGGCATTTGTAGCTTTCTGAGCCTTTTCTAAAACATTTCCTTCCTTAAAGGAATTTATGGCTTCACTCGGATCAAACTTCTTCCTGAGAGCCTCTCCATCAAGAGGAACATCCCCTCCGATTTTCGTATTACCTACTTGAACTTGAGCACTTGCAGAGAACTTTCCATTTTTATCGACAGAAACACCAACTCCCACACCCCAGCGCGTATCTTTTATTTCATGCTCAATATCCTGACGCGTTACTTTATTGGTTGATTTTCCGATGTGAAGACCTGTTATCTGGTCACTACTTACTTTTTCGCCACCTTTTGCTGAGAAATGAGCACTCCCCCCTGTTGAAGAAGCGCTCACTCCAAAAGAATACCCTTCTTGAGCTTCGCGATCTTGAGCACTATGATCCACAACAGCCTTCATATCTTCCCCTATTGTTTCATTAATGCTCGTTTGGGCTCCTCCTTCGACGCGGAGGGTGGCTCCTTTTCTTTTGTTATGGAAAGTTCCGAACTTTTGAACCGTTGCTCCATAAGTGGTTTTGCGAAGTTCATCATGGGAAACGTCAAACCCACCCCCGGGCATCATGTTTACATCCACGCTTACTTTCACACTCCAAGCATCCATGGTGTGATCATAGGTGCTCTTGATGCCCGTAAAAGCCAGCTCATCCGTATCTGCGATGATATCGGTTGTCCCTCCTTCTTTGTGCCCACTAATATTGGCAGTCATGGAAGCTTTTGCCCCAATTCCTGTTCTGACACTCAACTGATCCGTTTGAAGAGTCCCTGCAACCTGTTGCATGGTTTTTGTCTTTGTATGTTTTTCTTTGTGCTCGAACTCGATACTATTAGGATTAAGATTGAGGTTATTTTCGTAATGATGGGTATCTTCCTGAGAATGAATTTCGAGAGGCTTAAAGAGAATCCCTTTTTCTCCATCCAATTCAATCTCAGGGGCCCTCATAAAGGGAACCTCTCCCTCAATAGTTCCTTGTCTTGAGAAGATCCCTATTTTCTTATTGCTGATGGCTTGCATTTGGCGAAAGCGTTCCGTAGAACCTTCCTTATCATCTGAAGAGCCAAAGCAGAGAAATTGATCTTCGTCATGGGACGCGTAGCGAATGGTAGCTTTGAGAGCTCCTAGTTCGACCTTATCCCGCGCATCTAACCGAATCTCATCCTGAGCTTGGAAAGCTGTGCCCCGAGCTGTAATTCCTCCTTGTTTTGCGATGACAAAGATTCCGCCTCCACGACTTGTCAGCTCTGAGCGATAAAACTCCGCATCTTCTCGAAATCCTCGATGATTATTTTGACCAAAAAGTCCTGTGTTGTAATTCCATCTTTCGACAACCGAGACAGCAGCTAAGCTGCTCAGGTCCACTCCTTTATCCGCTTGCAGAACAATAGATCCTCCAGCATCAGCCTTAAGCCCTTGCCCATGGAGTTTTCCATCGGTTTTTGCTCTGATATTTCCACCTGCTTTCATGGCACCTTGGAGATATTTATTGCGAGGATCTGTCTTGGCTGTGAGTTTTCCAAAAGCCCCAAGGTCAAAGGTGACTTCTTGATCTCCCTCAGCATAGGCTATGGCATCAAGATGAATATCTTCCTTCGCAATCAGATCTACATCTTGTTCTGCTGTAATTTGGGCTCCTCTGGCATTAAGACTTGAATCTGATTCCAATCGAACATTTTTTCCTGAAAAGGATGGAATCACAAAACGAGCCTTTCGGGTTGAAACAGTCGTATGCGGGTTAGGTGAATTTACTTCTTGATAGGTATGGACTTCTGCGTCAGCATCAATTCTTTTTGCTTTCGCACTGAGGGTTCCCCCCTTTGCATCAGCTTTGCCTTTATGGGTAAAGACACCATCTGTTTCAAATCCTAAGCCTTCTGCTGCAATATCTCCTGTATTAGTAATCCCCTGCTGAGCCTTCAGAAAAGCTTTTCCATGGAAATTCATACTTCCTCGATTCAGGATTGTTGTTTTAGTATGAACAATGAATTCATTCCCTGTAAGATTGGCTCTGTTGTCAAAACTATTTGCCCAAAGATGAAGATTTGTCTTAAGACCAAGATCAGCATCAAGTTTAATATCGGCTTCCTTCAGATGGGCTTGAGTTACGCGCGCCTCAGTTTGATTCAAAAGATTAATCAGGTTCATATCTTGAAGCTTAAGGACAGCGACATCGGCCTTTTGTTTACCTTTAAACCCATTGGTTTTTTCAGCTATAAGAGCGAGAACTTCACCAGCTTCATTTCGGGAGTTCTCTGAATCAACATACTTTTCTGTCCCTTCAAGGTGAGAGCTTTTATCCGACTTGGTTGTTCCGAGTTGCTCAAAAGTCTTTCCTTTCATTCTTAAATGGTCTTCAGCATGGGTGTCCCCTTTATTTCTCAAATGATCAGCTTCAAAGTCTAGAATCCCTCCTTCTACCTTTTTAGAAAGGGTCATATCTTTTGCCCTTCCCACAAAAGTTCCCTCAGAGTTTAGGCTCTTAAGTGTAAAGCTTTCTTTCGCTTCTGCAGCCGTTACACCTTTTGTTTTAAGGGAATCAGCTTCGATATGCGTAGCGCTGATCTTATTGTATTGTCCTAGTAAGGACGTCATTGACATATCTAAAGTCTCGCCAACGTCTAAGACTGTCCTTTCTCCGGTCAAGGTCATACCTTTTATCGTTGCTGATTTCGCCGTCGTAAGGGTACTTGTTCCTTCGCTTACTATTTGACTGTCATTAGCTTTGACTTTCCGACTTTCCAAAGTCGCTGAAGTTTTTCCTTGAGCTACAGAACGATCGAATTGAGCTTTCTTTTGCGCTTGCACAAGGGCAGCTCCATGAGAGCTTTTTACGGAGCTTCCTTCCATTTTTACGGATTTCCCTTTAGCTTCTGCGTATTGGCCTCCGAGAATATGCGCATTCTTAAGATGAAGAGTTTCTTCAGCAATCACGGAGGCTGTCCCAAAAAGGCTTTTGAGAGATGTGTCTTTTAAGTAAACCGTTTTACCTTTAGCCAACGCATCGTTACCCTTAAAATATCCTGCTTTGATCTTGGCACCATCTGTATTGAATTGTCCTCCAGCAATAAGACTAACAGAGCCACTCTCAGGATCGATGGTTGCCTTTTGACAATTGATATCTCCACCTGCTGTTAGAATGACGCCTGACGCGCTGGGCTTCATTGATTTCCAAGGCTCTAAAGAGGCTCCATAGATTTTATCTGCAAAGTCTTGGTAAAGGATGGGGGATTCTTCTCCAAACATTTTGAAATAATCTAAGAGAGGGAAGCGAGCTGAGGTTTGTTTGATCGTTCCTTTATAGGTGAGGTTCCCTTGACTTGAGAGTTGAAGGAAGCACTTGTCTCGATCACTTTCTATCTGAAATTGAACTTTCTCTCCAGCTGTTAAGTTAGAAGAAGCTGATATAACTCCGTCCCTTAGGTAGGACACATGGCCAGGAAAATACTCAACATTCCTTGCCTTTAAGAGAAACAGAGTTGGAGAATAGATGGTACCCGTATCTTTATAAGAACCTTCTAAAGTGACTTGATGAACTCCACCTGTAAAAACTGTTCCCTTGTTTTCATAATGCATTCCTCCTATAGCAAAGTGACCCTTCGTACGAACAACACCCTTTTCCTGGATTTTTGTTTGATTAATTGTTGTATTTACGCGTGAGAGATCCATCTTTCCTTCATGAGTTAAAGTTCCAATGGTTCCTTCCAAGCCTTGGCCAAAGGCTGAGAGTTTCCCTTTTTTTGAAATATCGAGAGAATTTAAATTAAAATGAACCCCTCCTTGAGCCACAATATCTCCTTCAATGGCAAGATCTTGTCCAGAAGCCTCCAATTGTCCTTGTACTCTGATTTTTCCTTTGAGAACCGTTACGGGTGTTTTTGTTTTTTCTTTTCCTTTAAGAACAGCTGCTTGTGCCTTAAGGTGCAGGTCATCTGTAAGTTCAATTAAACCTGAGTTTTTACTTAATAGAGCGTTAGGATTTGAGAGGGATTTGGCCTTTAAAGTGCCTTGGCGCTCATTAACAAACCCTTTGTGTGTTTGGAGAATATCTGAAGTTCCTAGTAACCCATAGTTATGGGCTTCAGAAGAAGCGAATTCCATAGCCTCTTCACTCGTGATTTCACCCCGATTAATAATCTTTCCCTTTTGGCTTGAGAAAAGACTCGTGCTTAAGGAAGCAATGTTACCTTCTTGGTTTTCAATGTTATTCTCTGTTGAAACTTTAAGAGGCCCTTCGCTTAAAATTTGACCTCTTTTAGTAAAGGCTTTTCCTTTTACCTTTAAAATATCTCCAGAGTATAAAAAACCTTGTTGCTTAATGTCACCTTGGCTTTTTGCTTTTAGTTTGCCTCTTGAGGCAACTGGTCCCCCAATGTTCAAACCTTTTGTGCCTTTAAGAACCACTTTCTCTTCTGACGTCACGCTTCCTTCAATATTCAAAACATGGGAAGCTTGCAGAAAAGCTTTTCCTACAGAACTGAGACCTTTAGATACGTGGATATCTTTTGCTTTAATATTAACCGTTCCCCCAACCCAAGCTTGATCCCCTAGAAAGACCCTGCCCGTGGTCTCAATATGAAGGTTTCGGGCAGCTATTAGATGATGAAGGTAAACATCCCCTTGAGCTTGAATATGGATATCTTGATCCGTTGACTCCAACAGTCCCATAGCATAAATAGGCGTTCCTTTATCAAAGCTTCTAAAACTTAACTTTTTAGATCGCAAGATAGTGGTGGGATCAATCAGAATTGAATGATCATAGGAAAAAGAAGGGGCATCATCTGCTATATAAGCTATGGGATGTTTTAGATCTTCTTCATCTCCTAGTCCTCCAATATGCTGACCTGCTGTTACATCGATGCTTTCAGAAGGTGCTAAGATGGATTGAGACAGTTGAACTGTTCGTCCAGCAACGGCTAGGCTCTTTACATCGTTTCCTTCTTCAAAGACTGTTTTGTAAAGGCTTATGAGTCCGTGATTAATCCCATAACTATAGCCTTGATCCGTATTACTCATCCCCCCTGCAGCTAAAGTGAGAGAAGGAATATGCTGAAACTCAGGGTTTTCAAGATTAAGCCCCCCAGGGTTTGAGAAAACCATAGGGGAAGAAGCATTGCTCTGAATCACTCCAGATAGGCGAACTGGATTCTTACTATAAATACGATTAAAAATGGCTGGGGTTTCTGAATCTCCTTTAAAAATAACCCCGCTTCCTGAAGGAACCTGAAAGTCGTCAAAGATATTATGAACAAGTCCTTGTTCCGTTAAGATACCAGGTTCAACTACACCTATCTTTTGACCGATATAAGTTCGAATAGGACAAACATCAAAATCCTCTTCAACAATACGCAGTGGAGCCACTGCCCATACACAATTCGACCAAATGAGAGAAACTATAGCAACGTACCCTATCATCTTTCGAAAGAGATAAGTGGGCTTTCTAATGAGAAGAAAATTATCTTTATACAAAGAAAAATTGGAAAATTTATTCGGGCTTTTTTTTCTAAAATCCTTTGTGCTTTTCATCTCATTAAACTTCCTTTGCAAATTCTTAATCGAACATGCTGTAAATTTAATGAGCATTCTTCGCAGAGAACTATCCAGAAAAGATACCCATGAGTAATACCTAGGTAATAGATACCCATCCAGCCTTGAAACTAATTGGCATAGGAACTTTTGATTAAGAGTTGCTGAGAGCTGAAAAGAAAATCCGTTGAAATTGGAGAGATGTTTTTTTAATATAAATTTTATGAAGATAAATATAAATTTGCTACAAAGATTGTTTATTTTTTTTAATGAATCTCCCATAAACTTCTCCCTTTATTATGTAAATTGTAATTGTGAAAAAACCTCTATAAATTCAATATATTATTGAAAAATTTTCTTATGATTTTCTTACCTTTGCAATATCGTATCGCATACGGTATTGCTCTCCTAAAGGGGAAACTTTAAAAACTTGGTTTAGAAGTTAAGGGATCCATTCTTATGGATAAAATCAACTTAAGAAGAGAAATCATTAGATGATGCATATTAATTTTTAAAAAGTCAGGATTATAAAAATCATGAAATATCCGATTATTTTAGAACAACCCCCATCAGAAGAAAATGCTCTAAGCCTTCTTCAACAACTCGGACATCACAACCAAAGTCTAAATTCTTTATATGAGAACGCCGCTCCCTATGGATTTTTTATTAAAAATGAAAATCAAATCTTAGGAGGAGTTGTTGGGAAATTATGGATAGGGGCTATTTGGATTGATAGACTCTTTGTTCAAAAGAATATCCAAGGCAAAGGCTATGGGAAAAAGCTCCTTGAAAAGGTCGAAGAATTGGGACGCCTTCACAATGCTTTCTTTGTCGTTTTAGAAAACCTCTCATTTCAGAATTCATTAAGTTTTTACTTGCATCATGGATATACCACTTTTTTTAAGGAAGAAGGCTATGCTCATGATACGATCATGTATCATTTAAGAAAGCCCCTATCTTAATTTTTCTTCATATAAATTTAACGAAAATTGCGAGAATGGTATAGTTCAATACCTGAGATTTCCATTAGCAAAGCTCTTTCGGCTTCATGTTCAAAAAGAAGATCAATAATTTGTTTTCGTGTATGGCACTCTAATTTTAACCTCAAGGTATCTAAATAGCTTTCTATAGTTCTATAAGAAAGGTTCAATATAAGGCCAATTTCCTTAGCTGTTTTTCCTCTATAGAGCAACGATAAGCATTGAATCTGTCTTTGAGAAAAAGAAATCCATTTCCCATTTAGATGTAAAGTAAATTTATGAGAGGAAGATAATTCCGAATTGATACATAGCTCTTTTGCATCTTCAATAATGATTGGATTAGCATTCTTTCTGATTCTAATGTAAATATCCTTAGGAGCCTCTAAAATTTTTTTAGAAATTTTTTCTCTAAAATAATAAGCAAAGTTCTCTAAAAAACTTATATTATTCACATAAAAATTCATAATTTGAACGTTTTCTCGGTTGCTTGCAAAATGAAAAACTTCTTTATATTCTTCTTCATATTTATATAAATCTATGGAATTCCAAAAATCCAAATTATATAAAAATTCAAGTAGCTTAATTTCTTTCGAAGGCGCCCCAGTAAAAATTGATTTTGTAAAATCGTTTCGATATAAATTACGAACCGTTACAAAGCCGTTTTGATCAAATAAATCATTTTGGAATTTTGTTTCGTACCATTGATCATTATTACAAAGAAAGATACCCTTCCCCCCTTCATAAAGACGAGAGTAAGTAAAAAATTGAATGCCTACACTTTTTAAGGGCTGGCAAAAACTATCTACTATACCGGTGAGCGATTTTAAATACTCAAGAGTTTGAGAGGAGTTATTGGGTTCAAAGGTTTTTATAACACACCTCTCTTCGCTCAAAAATAGTTTAGAACAAACTTTCCTCTAATTACAATGACACCAAATAAACTCTCTAACACATTGTAAAATTTAAACATCTACTGACAATTATTTGATTAATACTTAAATGTGAGGAATTAATTGTATTTCAATGACCACTTATCTAATTTTTGTGGTGAAGTTTTTAATAATCCCCATAAAGCTAATAATCCCACAAAGGTAATCATTAACCCTACAAACTTAATCTCTCTAAATTCTTGTACTATCCAAGTTGCTAAAAGAGGCGATATCCCCCCAAAAAATATATTAGAAAAGCTTAAAACAAGTGAAACTCCTCGACATCGAACCTGAGGAGGAAAAGTTTGAGCAAAAAAAGCAGCTTCCCCACCGTAAAAAGTACCTAAAGCAAGAGCAAAAAATATCTGGGATAAAAGATTTAGTTGAAGGTGAGAAAGAGACATTGTTAAGAATAAAGGATAGGTTAAGAGAGACGCAACAATGATACTTACAGATAAAAGCTTTTGACGACCATACTTGTCTGATAAATATCCTCCGAAAGGAATCACAATAGCAATTAGAGCACTCATAGCACTTGTCACGAGAAGAGAAGTTCCAGAAGAAACCGTATGCTCTTGAATAAAATAATTTGGAATAAAAACAAGAAATATGTAAAAACAAACATTACCGAAAGCATACACGAACACAACAGAGATTACGGGAATAATGTATGAATTAAATTTTTTAAAAGAGAACGCACTAGAAGATTCTGAGACAAATTCCTTGAATGTATTTGTTTCCTCTAGATTATGCCGAAAATATAATGCCAAAATCGCAAGCCCTATACTTGCAATAAAAGGAAGTCGCCAACCCCAAGAAAGATAACTGGATTGATTCAAAAATGTATTTGTACCCCATCCAGCTAATGTGCCTAATAAAACACCCACTAAGCATCCAACATCAACCCAACTACTATAAAACCCTTTTTGTTTTTGGGGAGCATGCTCAAACAAAAAAACCATCGAGCTTCCATACTCTCCCCCCATTGCAAATCCCTGAATTAACCGGGTAAGAATTAAGAAATAAGGAGCTAACGCCCCAATTTGATAATAAGCTGGTAGCATTCCTATACAGATTGTTGGGATAGCCATCAAGAGAATTGAAAGCAGTAAAGTCGTTTTTCGACCCTTCTTATCTCCTATATACCCAAGGACTAAAGAACCAAGAGGCCGCATAATAAATCCAGCAGCAAAAATTCCGTAAATTTTAAGCATTGCAACTTGAGAAGTACTTTCAGGGAAAAAAAGTTGACTTAATGTGCTCGCAAAAGCTCCAAACAAAGCAAAATCGTACCATTCAAAAGCATTTCCAATAACCCCAGAAAATACATTTTTTAGATTTTCATTTTCTAAATTCATACATTTATTTTTATAATTTTATTATTGTTTTCACTGGAATGCCTCAAGCTTCGTGAATAGCTAATCCTTTCAGTCTACCTTCAGGAACTTATTTTTTAAATACCAAAATAATACAAAGCGATCCTTAGTCAGGAGCCGCCACGCTCTAATTTTCAAGGAAGGCTCCTCAAACGTTATGTGTGTTGATGATAATTTGATGATAGTAAAATTTTGATCTGACAAGTGACCTATAATATTTGATCGATAATCAATGACTTAAGTTCACATTATAGTCTTGTTCTGAGAAGATTCGTAATCAGTAGGTCGGTTGTTCGATTCACCTCTTCGGCACCAGGGTTTATAAGGGTTTTCGAAGTATAAGAATGAAGGTGTAAAAATAATTTTCACCAAATTTTCACCAACGTAGCAAAAATAAAACGGAGTTACTTTTTTACGGAATTCAACTCTTAAGATTTAATCAAGGGCTCGAATTGTAGGGGAGGATTGCCAATTTTTTTGTTCATAAAGACGAATAACAGTATGAGCTAAAATCTTTCTGGCAATACGATTTGTTAGATACCAAAGTTTCTGAGCGCGAATCTTTTCAATTTGAAACCTATCTGTAGACTGTCCTATAATTGTTTCAATAAGACGTCGAGTTGATACCAGCCACTTCAAGAAGCTCTGGCTTCGCGCCTCCTGCATATTCAAGCATAGGGCAGTTTGCAAATTAATCCCCGTGAAATAATGCAGTTCTTCTTGAAAATCAACTCCACTTAAGCCTTTATCAACACTTATCATTCCATAAATTTCTTTAACTAAATCCCACAATGATTCCCTTTCACCAGTATGAGCTTGCGTAACTATAAGGCCAGCAATAAGCCCTTCAGAGTTGATTAAGTGATTTCCCTTTGAATCCATAATACCCTTCATCCTTAGAAGCACACTATCCATAAGTTGCCTCTCCTTCGAATACACCCAAATAAAAAAGTCTTTAAAGTAGTTGACATTGGAAAAAAGATGTTTTTTAATCCCATCTAAATAAATAAAATAAAAATATTTTAAAAACAGGGTATATGCTCAAAAAACTTATTTCTTATTTAGTTATTTTTTCCATTCTTTTTGTAGATAGTGCCTCTTGTATGCAAGAAGCTGAGGAGCATGAACATCTCCTTCCAGGGCGCCGCCTTTCTTTAGATCATCCTCAACCACACAATCCGCCCGACGCCCCAGAAGCTAGGGAAACGGATGCTTCATACCCCCAGGGAGATAACGCAGAGACACGAAATAGTCCTGCTCCTCAACCTTTCGTTAGGCCTCTCCCGTTACCTGAAAAAGAGGGAGATTCTCTTCCTTCCCAAGGAAGTCCTGAACCTGTCGTACCCCTCCCTTCCGAAGGTGACGGAGAAAAAGTTAGACCCCAAAGATCTCTTCTTATTGTTGAAGAAAAGGAAGAAATTAGACCCTTTGTGTCTCTTTCATCTGTTGAAGAAGATGAAGAAAAAGTTGAAGCTCCTTCCTTTACTGAAGAAGGCGAGAATAGTTTCGTTGTCTTACCTGATCATGGATCTCAGTTAAAATTGCATCCTGTAGAAGGAGCTCCTCTCCTAGAAGATTCACTCATTCAAGAAACTCCTTCTCAGAAATATTTACGGCTTCTCAGAATCAACCCTCAGGATTTAACCCCCGAAGAAATCGAAGACTTGCAAACAATTCTGAGAATTGAGGGAAGCTGGAAAAATTATGTTGTTTGGGCAAATTTGGAAGCCCTTCTTCATAAATCCGTCTTTGCCTTAACCACGAATAAACACGCCATCAATAAAAGAAAACAGAAAACGTGCTGTGCCCCTTTATGGCTTCACGGTGGGCCCATTCCTTTAGATAGCTCCTCTGCCATCAACAGAAACGTCATCCTAAAGTCCTTCGGGAGTTCTTTAGAAGAAGGTGTCATAGAGTCCATTCATACCATCCTCTTGGCCTTGATGGGGTATCAAGTTTATAAACTTATTCAATCAGGTGAATGGACGACGGACTTCGGTTCCCTCGTGAGTTTTTATTTTATCGACGCAGATATTGTTAGCTACTTAGGAATGATTAGAACACTTCATGAGTCTCCTGAGTTATTTGCACTTCTTGGGGTTCCGCTTGTCTATGCCGTTGCTAAAACCTTATATAATTATTGGCAAATCTCTGAACCAACGGACAAAGCTGTTGGTGAAGATATAGAAGGTCTCACCAATCGGTCCCCCAAATGGGACTCTGTGATCTTTAATATCCTCTCTGTCATACCTTTTGTTTCTTCTCTATTAAATTTTCATCCCCTCAAAAGAAAAATTCCAGCGATTACAACCCTCATTCTGTGGGAGGGGAGACTTCCTCCAGAAGCCCGAGAAAATGCCTTTACGGCCCTCTCCCAATTAGCGCATACCCGTAAGGGACTTAGCCAGATGACAGCCATTGAGAGTCTTTATCATCTGTCGCAGGGCATGCATCTAAAGAATTTAATTCAGAGGCCTCATGATGTGGAAGATCTGTTACACATAAAGCTACGAGCCTTTCATGCTTTGAAGGAGATTTATCAAGACCTTCCCACAATTTCTCTTAACAAATTCAGAACAGCGGTTCTTTTATGGGAGATGGGGCAAAGTCCTTCTTGGTTTATTTCTATCATAGAGCCTGCCAACAAAGTGATTCGGGCCGTTTTTTATTGGTATGTACTTTATGGACTCATTGATGTTCTGTATAAATATATCACCTGTCCTTTCGAATATCTCGAGAAGTTTTCATGGGTAGGGGGTCTTGAACCCTATGCCAGCGACTATAGCAAGGAGTGTTTTGATGCCCAAGTCAAAGCTTTTAATACTCTTCCAGGTCAGCCCGCATACACCCTCGTTGGCGATTTAGGCCGCTATCATTTTCCCGGACCTTATGATTTAGACCTTTCCAATAAGGGCATTCAGGGGCCTGTTATTGCAGACATCGTGGAAGGATTCAAAAAGGCAAATGTTCCCTTAAAGTCTTTGGATGTGAGCCATAATGCGATTACAAATTCCTCAGATATTGCTAGAATTTTTGAGGCCTTGCCACTAGAGATTATAAATCTAAGTATGGAGTTTATTAATCGTGATAATGGATACTCCTCATCTCATCACTTTTTAGAATTAGGGCGACTGACGGGGCTTCAAAGCTTCGATATATCGAATACTGCCCTTTCTCCGGATAATATTGGGGCCATAGGACAGGCCCTGCAAAACCTCCCTTATCTCAAAGAGTTAAGGCTAGGGTGGGATAGCTACTATGGGGAACTGAATACAAATATAGCTCAAATTGCCCAATCTTTTAAGCCTTCTTTGATCATTCTCGACCTTGGTGGATTTGACCTTAGTTCCGATCTTGAAGGGCAAATCGCCCTTGGAAATTCTTTAGCTCAAATCCCCACCTTAAAAGAGCTTTATTTGGGATTCACTGGGATTGGTGGAAATGATCAAACAAATACGACGCTTAATGAAGCAGCAACTATTGCTCTGGCTCATGGAATCTCCGCCCAACAGAATTTGTGTATTTTAGATCTAAGCAATAATTTTATAGGAAAAAAGGATGCAAGTTTTCTCCTTAGCTCTCTTCCTCCTTCCTTAACTGATTTAGATGTAAGTGATAACGAAATTTACTACCAAGGTGACGTTAAGGCTCTTGCTCAAGCAGTTCAGCAGATGTCTGAGCTTACCTCTTTTAAGATAGATGATAATCAACTTCGAAACTCTCCAGATTTATTAAAGGCTCTTCAAAAAAAACAAAAATTAACTATCCTTGAGTTATCCCAGAACTTTTTTAATGATACCATCCAATTAAGAGATCTTCTACAAACAACGCCTAACCTTGAAACGCTTAAATTTTCAAATAATCAGCTGACCAAAGGATCAATATTAGTTCCTGCCTTATCAACCTTGGGGAAGCTTAAAAGTCTTGATTTGGGGGGGAATAATTTTACAACCGCTGACCGTGTAAGCCTTTGGCAGGCAACCTCATATCTCACCAAAATTCCCTTTTATCTTGATGAAGATCTAAACTTTGCATCAACCTATTTAAAGAGCTTTAATTCCACAACAACTCGTTTGGACTTACCAAGACTTATTCCAAATGATCCCTCAGCTTTGGGAACCATCATGCCTCAAGTTGTTGATCTTTTTCCAAACTTAAGAGAGCTAGATTTATCGTACAACTTTATATTCGGTGTAGGTTATAATAACACACCCATAATTGGGGGAATACAGGCTCTCATTACCTATTTGCCACACCTCACTACTCTTCAATCCCTGAGAATGTCATTTGCTACTGATAATCTTTATCATATTACCCCACCAGAAGAGCTCATAACTTTCCCTCAAATTATAGGCCAACTTCCAAACTTACAAAACATCGATTTTTCAGATACTCCCTTCTTATTCGCTAATTCCTTAGGCAAAGGCCTAGAAAACATTCATTCTTTAACATCGATAAATCTTACTTTTTGCTGGTACAATTTTTTTGAAGCACCAGATACTTGGCAAGGAGGCATTCAACTCATACAGGGATTACAGGCGCAACCCCATCTTATCCATTTGAAGTTATCAGGAAATCAAATAGGCTCATCTTCAGGTAGTAAAGATCCCAATTCAACCCTTGCCTTAGCCAAGGGCCTCAATTCCTGGCCTCATCTTCAATCCCTCGGCCTTGGGAATTGCAGAATAGGATATGAAGATCCAAGCAGTGCTTCTCTTTTCCTCGAGAAATTGGCAGACTTAGCAGGAACAGTTAACAAACAAGGAAGAACACTTGAGGTTGAACTTTTCAATGGAATAGAAAATGTGGCCTGGACACAGGGTGCTGGAGTTCTTCAAACTTTGACGCAACAGAAAATTGAAAATGCTTGTGCGCGGGAGCTGTGTACAGGAGATCCCATTTCCAAACCCGCACCATCGGAAACGCACGCTCGTGGCTTTCAAAGAGAGAGGAACACACTAGAAAGCTCTCTTCTCGTTGCCACCTCTGATGCCGTCAGCTCTCATCAAGTCCCCTGGTATTCACCTGCCAAGTGGATTATGGCTTGGAAATCCTTTTGGCAAGGATCTCCTCAAGCTATTGACATGACAAATCTGCAAGTGGAAGAGCTCGTCAGATTTAAGGAGAGATGTGACCGCCTCATCGCTAAAGCTAATACCCGGAGCGCCGATAGATGGTATCGTTTTAGCTTAGAGGATTTACGTGAGGATGTTGAAGAGATCGTAAAAAATCCGAGGCTGATCAACAAGGATACTCTGAAGCATTTTTTTAGGCGGTTAGATGGAATTGATAGAGATTTTCTGGGGAAACCTCTATTAAAAAAACCGTCCTTCTTTGCAACGTCGACCCCCATTGAAATGCCATTGACAGAGTTAAAAACGATGACTGAGTTATGTTCTGTTTCAATGCCTTTAGTGGGAAGTGGCCCCGCTCCCTTGGCTTTGGGTGTCAATACGTATTGAAAATGACCCAATTCTCCTCTTTCCCAATCAGAGAAAGCTTTGGAAAATTTTTTAGATGAATGACGTTTTATGTTGATGATAATTTGAAATTTGATGATAATCAAAATTTAGTAAGGAAGATAACCCAAAATAAATTGTTTATAATGAGTAACTTGATAGAAAAATAAAAAAGGAACCTAGGAAGATTCGTAATCAGTAGGTCGGGTGTTCGATTCACCTCTTCGGCACCAGGGGTTTTTCAGTATTTCCCTTTGATTTAGAAGATTTGTGGTTGGTGGTTTGCGTTTACAAAACGTGGTAAAAATAGATCGGAATTAACCTCTGTTGATGATAATTTTTTAGATGATAAATTCTTGCATATGATATGCAAAACTGATTGTAATGGCAGCAGTCATCAACTTTTAGCTTGTAAAGTCTCCTATTAAAATCTTCTTATGGGGCTCTTCCTTTCTCTTTTAGATTTTGTTATCTTTGAGTCTACTTGATTCTATTTTATCTATCTTTCGTTACGTGTCTCAATCTTTGATATTCAAGACATAAAGCCCTATCCTATTGCACATTTCGTATTATACTTAATACAAAGGCTTTTCCGTTAAATAATCAACTTGGATTTAGCTAAAAAATATAAACTCTATTATTTATTATGTTACTACGAAGGACCATCCCATTTCATGATAATAGGACGAATTGTAATAGGAGTACCTTTAAAAAGAGCTTCTACCGCTAATGCTCTAGCATTCACAATATCAGGTTTCTCTTGAGCGAGTGTTTTTCTACTCCCCTCAGGCAGAAAGTCATTTAAATTACTCAACAACCACTTTATTTTAATCCCTATATCAGGACCTTCTATATCAAGAGATGTATCTTCAACAAGTATTCCTGGCCCTATGTTACTTGCTTATGGACTACTACTTCGATAGGTGTTGCTTTTATTTCTGATAAATCCACCGATGTACTTGTAAGTAGCCTATTATACTTTACAAAAAGAGCGGTAAATTCCTTAAGTTTATCCTTATTACTGGTATTAATTTTGCTAGGGATTTCTAACCTGTTTTTAGTAAAATTTGAGGTTACAGCTGAGTTAACATATTATATAATTAATTTGAGCTTATTTTTATATTTGTACAAGAGAATTGCATTCCTCGTTCTTTTTAGTAACCTTTAACATGACTTGGAGTTCTTTCTCTATTATCTTTCTAGCTCCTTAAGTTTTGCACTTATCCTGGCTAAGTGTGGTGAATCTGATGAGAAATGAGTTTTTACAATTTCTTCCACTTGTATCAAATAATTTTTGGCTTGTTTCTTAAAAACCTTAGATTGATACGTATTTCCCTGATTTTGTGACTGCATAGATTGGTTTAAATAAAGTTCTGCTAAATCCTCAAAGACCATGTAAATATCGGGATGATCGTTTTTTTGGAATATTGTTAACACCATACCAAGAAGTTTGTTTGCAGCTTTTAAATTGCCTTCTAAGAGATGAACTTGACCCAAGTTTCGTAGGACTCTAGCTGTTTCAAAGTGATCTTTTCCATAATGTTTACTGTAAATTAAAAGCGCTCTTCTAAATAGAAGTTGTGCTGTTTTATAATCACCAAGATCTTTATAAACATTTCCGAGTTGTATCAAAGTATTTGCAATTCTATAATGATTTTTTTGAAAATGTTTTTCATATATCAATAAAGCAGCTTGAATAAGATTTTTCGCTTTTTTATGATCAGCTAGTATTCTATAAATATTTCCAAGATTTAACAAAGTCCACGCAATATCCACATGATCCTCTGGAAGATGATCTTTGTAAATTATCAGGATTTTTTCAAATAAGCTTTTTGCTTTTTTATACTCTCCCAATTTTACATAAACAATACTTAGGCAACCGGTTGCCCAAGCAACCCTAACATGCTTCTCATCGAAATTCTTCTTATAAATTATAAGGGCTTCTTCAAGCTCTTCTTTAGCTTTCTTATAATTTCCTATGTTCGTATCAATGCCGCCTAGGTGAGTTAATGCCCAAGCTACACCAACATGTGCTTCAGAAAAATGTTCTTTGTAAATTTTAAGGCTTTCCTCAAGTAAGATTTTAGCTTTTTTATTATTGCCCAAACATCTGTGGATATTTCCTAAATATCCATAAGCCCAAGCAATACCTGTATAATTTTTTGGGTACTTTTTATAAATTGCGAGGGATTCTTCAAGCAATTCTTCAGCTTTTTTGTCATCGCCAAAAGTTCGATAGATATTTCCCAAGTATCCCAAGGCCCAAGCAACCCTAAGTTGATCTTTTGGATAGGTTTTATAAATTTCAATACTCTGGGTTAAAAGTTCTTTAGCTATTTCATAGTTTCCCAGTTCTCTGTTTGTATTTCCTAAATATACGAAAACCCGAGCAATTCGAGAAGCGTTTCTATTAAAATCTTTCCGCAAGCCTTCAATACTTGATTCAAGATATGATTTGGCCTTTGCATACTCACCTAAGTAATAGTAGGCACCCCCTAACTCACCTTCAATGGTGCTCTGTGTCACTTTAGTTAAAAGATTTTTATGGGCCAAAAATTTTTTACAATGGTTTATTAAAAGTTTTATTTTTAAAAAATCTTCTTCAAATATAGCATCAGCTATAAAAGCTTCTAGGGTTTCACTTATAGACTCTTTTAATTGATTACTTTTTCCTAAATTCAATGCCTTTGTTAAATGAGCTAGTGTAAGAGCTTGAGTACTACGGTGAATCGAAAAAGTTGAAGTCTTAGGAGAAGAGACAGATTCACTGGTTATAAAAGAGTATTTTTTTAAATTATATATAAAATTATCAACGATAACATTATTTTTATACTTCTCTAATAGTTCTCTCGGAGTATTTAGAGAATCTAATAAACTCATAAACAATAAAAGGTCCCGAAAATCTTTATGAGTATCAATAAGGCGTTTTAAAGATAAGGTAATTATGCTATAGCGTGTCTTGGTATAATCACCTAATTCTTTCAAAATGTTTTCCTGTACATCTGAGAAATCTTTATTGTTTTGAACTAAACTCTCTAAGTACTTGTTATAAGGAATATTTGTTGCCTTTATATAATAAGCTGCTACTGATACATCCAAAGGAAAAGAAGGTATTTTCTCTAGAAATTCTCTTGCTTCCTCTTTTTGAATTGGCTTAAATGAATCGAGATCCCCCCCTCTAATAATTTTCGTAAAGAAATTAAGTTTCTGATGAGGAGCTAACTCACCAATTTGAACGCTAGAGGAAACATGCTTATTATTTTGAATGTTATCATCCCGCGTTGTTAAGAGAATTTTTCCATATCCCCAGGTAGCAGAATCTTGTGGAAAGTAATGGCGAATATCTGTAAATTTTTCTACATTATCGTAAATTAAAAACCAATTGGAATAAAGTCTCAGTCTTTCTTTTACAAATTGAATTATCTTTTCTTGTTTTTCTGCGGGGTTCCTTATTTCTTGAATTCCCCTTAACATTTTTTTATCTTCTTCCGTTTTTGATAAATCCTCAGCTAGGTTTTCAAATGAGTTTTCCAAATTCTCATGGGTTTCAGCATTAATCTCCCAAATAACATTAGCTTTTTGTTGATGTGCATATTCGCGAGCGAGGGTAGTTTTACCAGCCCCACCCGGTCCTACAATAGCAACAGTTTGAATTCCATTGTGTCCTTTAAATTTCTCATCAATTTGTGAGATAAGCTCAGGTCGATGGAGAAGAGCAGCTTCTGCCGGAATGACTAAATCTGATCGAATGGTAGGCTCTTTAACTGCATTACGTGTTTGAATATAACTTTGACTTTCTTTTTTGTTATCTTTAAAAATTATGACTCCAACAGCAAAAAGACAAATGGCAAGAAAGGCTGATATGAAGAACTTTTTTCTGCTTTTTAGAGTCTGTAGAGCATTATAAATAATCCGATTTTCATTTATGTCTAATTTTTCTTTCCAAGAAGCCTGAGAATATTTCTTTCCAGATAAGCTATGTATACCTTCATACTGTTCCCTAAACTTTTTGACAATGCTCTCAAGATCGGTATTTGGCAGAAGCTCTTGGAGAATTTCGAAGACGGCTAGATAATAATTGAGGTGTTCTGAAAGATCGATGAACTTATAATCAGCAGGCTTTTGGGTAATATCTAGGTTGTCCTTTTTTTCTACAAGAAGCAGGAGAATTTGGTTTCGATTATTTAGATCCTCTATCTTCTGATCCAATTCTTGTTCTCTTATCTCTGCGGAAATTCCAGCATGAGTTAAGTGATTTTCGAGATGAGAAATAAGAGCTTTTTTCAGGACTTCACCCTGACAATAGACGATTAAACAAGAGGGATTGTCTTCTCTTCTCAGTTTCGAAATTTCTTTTAGAGCCTTTTTGAATGCTAATTCAATAATTAGGGTGGAATAATATTCTCTTAAAATAGAAAGCTTATGAGACCTTTCAACAAAATTGATGATGCCTTCCTGTGAGTTACAGTCGAGCCTCAGCATAATGTTACGAAAGTGAGTGGTAACTGTTCTTGGAGCGATAGATAGCATAGAAGCTATCTGACTTGTCCTACGAGCGCTTAAAAGACAGGCGATAATATCGATTTCTCGGGGCGTAAACTTTATATTACTAATGGTAGCTAGGTGCTCTGAATAAATGTCTTCAGTAAAAACAACGTTATTCTCTTCCATAAACCATCTTGCTTAGTATTTATCATATTTCATCAATCTAAACAGACTCTTTTCCCCTGTAAAGCTTCACGTAGTGAATTATATTCACCACGCTCCATAATATTTATTTTTTCTACGTTAATATATTACTTAATGTTATTAAGCTTATTTTGGATTCTTATGATATGTGGTGAATCTTCTGGAAAATGAGTTTTTACTAATTCTAAGGCTTTCTTTAGATAAATAAAAGCTTGCGTTTCAAATTGTTGTGCTTGTTGAATATTCACTTTATTTATTTCTAAAGTAGATTTTTTTTGATATAGTTGTGCTAAATCCTCATAAATCATATAAAGATCAGAATGATTGTTTTTTTGGAAGATATTTAAAGCATTGCCAAAATAAGCTTCTGCGTTTTTTATATCATCTTGTAAAAGATAATTTTGGCCCAGACTTTTTAAAATCCGCGCAGTTTCAATATGATTTTTGCCGTAATGTTTCTCATAGGCTAAAAGACTTTTATAAAATAGCTGCTCCGCTTCATGAAGGTTGCCTAAAGCTTTATGGATAATTCCTATATGAAATGAGATATAAGAAATGCTTATATGATTTTCCCCAAAGCATTTTTTATGAATTTTTAGATTGTTTTCTAAAATTTCCTGGGCTTCTTTATAAAACCCGAGTTCTCTGTAAGTAATCCCTAACCATACCGAGACAAGAGCCACTCTAATATGCTCTTTCCCAAACTCTTTGTGAATTATAAGATTTTGCTGAAGAAAATCTCTGGCTTTTTCATAGTTGCCTAAATCTCTATGGAGGTTTCCCAGCAATGATAAGACCCAGCCGGTTCTGAAGTTATTATCTCCGAACTGCTTCTTATGAAGGCTAAGACTTTTTTCAAGAAGATATTGAGCTTTTTTGTAATCTCCCACCATTCTATAAACATTACCTAGATCTGCATACCCTAAAGCGACCCCAATATGGTTGGGAGAATGGTTTTCACAGCTTTCCAAAGATCGTTTAAATAAATTTATTGCTTTATTATATTGGCCTAACTCCGTGTAAACGATTCCTAATTTTCCTAAAATTTCTCCAATTCTTATATGATTTTGAGGAAAATGAATTTCACAAATGACCGCACCTTGTTCTAATATAGCTATAGCTTTTTCATAATTTCCAAGAGCGCTATAAACAAGCCCCAAGCTTCCTAAATTTTTTAAGAAGCCTGCATAATCTTGAGAAAAATATTTTTTATAAAGGCAAAGAGAATGTTCTAGTAAATTTTTTGCTTTTTCATAATTTCCAAACGTTCTATATACATTGCCTAATTCAACCAGTCCTCGACAAAACCCTGCATGATTGTCAGGAAAATGATCATTATAAATTTCTATGCCTTCTTCAAAGAATTTTTTGGATTCTTGAAATTTTCCAGTAGCCCAATATATGGTTCCCAAATATATTAAATTACTGGCTATAACATCATATGAATTTCTTGAGTATTTTTTTAATAAGCTTAAATTCGAGCGCAGAATTTCTTCTGCTTTTTTATAATCACTTAAACAATAGTATATGCTCCCTATTTTGCTTCCTAATGACCCACTTCTTTTATAAGTTAACAAGTTATTTAAATTTAAAACTTTCTCTCCATGAGTTATTATAAGCTTCAACCGAGTCAAATCTTCTTTTTCTATCACACTTATGAGATAGCTTTCTAAAATATCCAACGCTGGGTCGAGTAATAGTTTGTTCTTCTCCAAGTCTAAAGTTTTTAACAGGTAGGCTAAGCTTATTTCTTGAGTACTTCTATGAAGTGAAAATGTAAAAATCTGAGAAGAGTAAGTGGGTTCACTCGTTATAAGAGAATATTTCTTTAAATTATAAATAAAATTATCAACAATGACATTATTTTTATATTTATCAAGCAGCTCCCTGGGAATATTTTGAGAATCTAATAAGCTTATAAACAATAAAAGATCGGCGAAATCTTTATGGGTATCAATAAGATGCTTCAAGGATAAAGTAATTATGCCATAGCGTGTTCTGGTATAATTGCCGGCTTCCTTTAAAAGGTTTTCCTGTATACTTGCAAAATCTTTGTTGTTTTGTGCTAAGTTTTCTAAGTACTTCTGATAGGGTACATTCGTAGATTTCAAATAATAAGCTGCAATGGAAATGTCCAATGGAAAAGGAGATATTGCTTCTAAAAACTTCTTAATTTCCTCCGTTTGAGCTGTTGTAAAGGAATCGATATTTCTGGTTTTCATGATCTTAGTGAAAAGATTTAATTTTTGATGCGGTGTTAACTCTCCAATGCGGACGATGTAGTTAACGCACTTATTATTCTGGATATTACTGTCTCGAGTCGTAAGAATGATTTTCCCATTTCCCCATGTGGCTGAGTCTTGAGGAAAATAGTTTTGGATATCTATGAATTTTTCGACGCTATCAAAAATAAGTACCCAATTTGACTTTAGTTTAAAGCGTTCCTTTACAAATTGAATAATTTTTTCTTCTCTTTTAATGGAATTCTTCATTTCCTGAATCCCTCTTAACACCACTTTATCTTCTTTTGTTTTTGATAAAACTTCTGCTAGATTTTCAAATGATCTTTCCAAATTCTCATGGGTTTCTGCATTAATCTCCCAGATAACATTAGCTTTTTGTTGATGAGCGTATTGACGTCCAAGGGTGGTTTTCCCAGCTCCACCTGGTCCCACAAGAGCAACAGTTTGAATTCCGCTGTGTCCTTTAAATTTCTCATCAATTTGTGAGATAAGCTCTGGTCGATGAAGAAGAACAGTTTCTGCCGGCATAACTAAATCTGATCGAATGGTAGGCTCTTTAGCTGCATTTCGTGTTTGAATATAACTTTGACTTTCTTCTTTGTTATCTTTGAAAATTATGACTCCAACAACAAAAAGACAAATGACAAGAAAGGCTGATATGAAGGGCTTTTTTCTGTTTTTTAGAGTCTGTAGGACATTATAAATAATCCGATTTTCATTTATGTCTAATTTTTCTTTCCTAGAAGCTGGAGGAGATTTATCTCGAGATACGCTATTTATTCCTTCGTACTGTTCTATAAATTTTTTGAAAATGATCTTGAGATCGGTATTTGGGAGAAGCTCTTGGAGAATTTCGAAGATAGCTAGATAATAATTGAGGTGTTCTGAAAAATCGATGAACTTATGAGCGGCAGGCTTTTGGGTAATATCTAGGTTGTTCTTTTTTTCTATAAGAAACAGAAGAATTTGGTTTGGATTATCTACATTCTCTATCTTCTCGTCTAATCTGTGCTCGCGTATTTCTGTGATGATCCCAGCTTGAGATAAGTGATTCTCTAGGTGACATAGGAAAGCATTTTTTATACCTTGATCTTGCCAATAGACAATCAAACAAGATGCAATTTTATCTTTTCTCAGTTTTGAAATTTCTTTGAGAGCCTTTTTAAAAGCTAATTCGATAATCAGAATGGAATAATATTCTCTTAAAATAGAAAGCTTATGAGACCTTTCAACAAAATTGATGATGCCTTCCTGTGAGTTACAGTCGAGCCTCAGCATAATGTTACGAAAGTGAGTAGTAACCGTTCTTGGAGCGATAGATAGCATAGAGGCTATCTGACTTGTCCTCCGAGCACTTAACAGACAAGCCATTACATCGATTTCTCGAGGGGTAAATTTTAGGTTGTTTATGGTAGATAAATGTTCTGAGTATATGTCTTCGGTAAAGATGATAACGTCATTATCTTGCATAACACATTCTCAAAGCTTTAAGAAACTTCTTGCTCAAGTTTTTTAAGTTTGGATTGAATTCTCACTATATGGTGAGAATCCTTAGGGAAATGCAATTTAATAATTTCTTGCGCTTGTTTCAAGTTGTTTATGGCTTGTCTTTTTGAGCTTTCAGATTGTTGTATATTTCCTTTATTTTTTTCAAAATAAAATTTTTTAATTTGAAGTAAAGCCAAATCTTCAAGAATTCCAAATGTGTCAGGGTGATTATTTTTTTGAAATGTTCGTAAAGACTTTGAAATTAATTTTTCCGCAGTTTTAAAATCACCCTGATGAAGATAAATTTGTCCCAGACTGATCAAGATGTTAGCTGTTTTAATATGCCCTCTACCATAATTTTTTAAATAAAGTATATGACTATTTTCAAGTGCATCCTGAGCTTTTACGTAATCGCCTAGACCGCAATAAATGTTTCCTAAAAAGTGTAGAGAACCAGCAATATCAATTTGATTCTCAGGAAAATATTCTTTATAAATTTTGAGAGTCGGTTCTACTAACTCTCTAGCTTTTTCATAATCGCCAAGAGCAGTATAAACCGATCCTAAATGTTCTATAATCCAGAGTACATCGAGGCTATTTTCAGAAAAATGCTTTTTATAGGTAATTAGACTCTTTTCTAGTAATTTCTCGGCCTTTGAATAATTTCCTAAATTTCTATAAAGGATACCTAGAAAAGCCTCAGCTCTGGCTATATCAACATAGTTTTCCAAAAAATTATTTTTATAAATACTTAGACTTTGCTCAAGTAAATTCCTAGCTTTTTCATAATCACCAAGATCTAGATAGACTGCCCCTAAGTGTTCTTCAACCCAAGCAATATCAGTATTATTTACGGAGGGATGCTTTTTGTAAGTTTTTAAACTTTGTTCAAATATGCTTTTTGCTTTTTTATAATCACCTAATGTTCTGTAGGAATTTCCTAAGTATACTAAAATATTTGCGATTTTATCATAATTATTTTTAACATCTTTATTTAAGATTAAAAGACTTTCTTTTAATATAGATATTGCTTTATTATAATAACCAAGAGAATAATAAAGATATCCAAGTTTACGACTTATAGAACTTTTACTTGTTTCTTTTAATATCATATGGCTTAAAAAGATTTCACAATGGCTCACTAAAAATTTCAATTTTAAGCAATCATCTTTATTTAAGATATCATCGATATAATTTTCCAAGCTACGGACAATTGATTGCAGAGATTGAGGGTTTTTCTTTAAATTTAACGTTTTTGTAAGGTAAGCCAGACTTATTTCTTGGGTGCTGCGATGAATCGAAATAAGCGGGAGGGGGTGAGAAAGATTGCACGATTCATTTGTTAAAAAGGAATATTTTTTTAAATTATAGATGAAGTTATCAACCACAATATCACCTTTATAGGCGACAAGCAAATCCCTTAAAATACATTTCGAATCTAATAAACTTATAAATAGCAAAAGATCCATAAAATCTTTATGCGTCTCCATAAGACATTTTAAGGATAATGTAACGATATTATAACGTGTTTTATTATACTCACTTGCATCCCTCAAAATACATTCTTGTAGGTCTTCAAACTCTTGATCATACTGACCCAATTTCTCTAAATACTTGGCGTAAGAAATATTTGTTGCTTTCAAATAATAAGCTGCAATAGAAACATCTAATGGGAAGGGTGGAATTTCATTTAAAAAGGTTTGTGCTTGTTCTTTTTGCACGGAGGCAAAATGATGAATATTGTCATTGTCCATGATTTTAGTAAAAAGGCTTAACCTATCCGTCTGATCTAACTCTCCTATTATGAGGGTTTGATTAATGGAATTATTATTTTTAATATTTGCATTTCTGGTGGTTACAATAATTTTTCCTTGTCCCCAAGCCATTGGATCAGAAGGAAAGCATTTCTGAATATCAGTAAATTTCTCTACATTATCATAAAGGAGTAGCCAATTTGGGCGAAATTTAAGTCTTTCTTTTACAAAAGAGATTATTTTCTCTCCTCTTTCTTCAGCTTTTTGTATCTCCTGCAACCCCTTTAATATTTTTTTCTCTTCTTCTGTTTTCGAAAGAGCACTAGCAAAACATTCAAATGAATTAATAAGATTTTCCTTGGTTTCAGCATTGATTTCCCAAACAACAGATGACTTTTGAGAACGTCCGTATTGGCGTGCAATCGTCGTTTTCCCGGCTCCTCCCGGTCCAATAAGAGCTATTGTTTGAATCCCTTGTTGCCCCCTCAATTTTTCTTCTATTTGGCATATAATTTGGGGACGTTGAAGAAGCATCTCTGTAGCTGGACCAAATAAATCTGACCGAATGGATTCGGTTTCTAAAGCTAGACTAACGACTGCATCCTCTTGACTCACAAATTCATTTATAGCTGACCCTATTTGAGGGGGGGCTCGCTCATAAGAAGTATAATTCTTATTTGTTTGTCTTAGTTCTTCGATGCTTAGTTCTTTTTGAAGATGGGTTTGATCAAAAGTACTAAGCCTTATTTCAAAACGTTCCTTAAATTCTAGAGTAGTTTTATCAAGATTGATACTGGGCAAAAGTTTTTGTAACAACTCAAAAACTGAAAAATAATAATTGTGCTTTCCAGAAAGATCTATTGCAACAAATCCTGACCATTCTGAAGGAAACTCTTGTTGATCTTTCTTCTCTACAAGAAACAAAAGAATTTTGTTCGAATTGTCTGTATTCTCTATTTTCTGGTCTAGTCCGTGCTCTCGTATTTCTGCGATGATCCCAGCTTGCGATAGATGATTTTCTAAGTGACGCAGAAAAGTATTTTTGAGGTCGTGATCTTGCCAATAGACAATCAAACAAGATGCAATTTCATCTTTTTTTAGTTTTGAAATTTCTTTTAAGCTCTTTTGAAAAGCTAACTCGATAAGCAGAATGGAATAATATTCTCTTAAAATAGAGAGCTTATGGGACCTTTCAACAAAATTAATAATGCCTTCCTGTGAGTTACAATCCAGTCTGAGCATAATGTTGCGAAAATGAGTCGTAACCGTTCTTGGGGCAATAGATAACATGGAAGCTATTTGACTTGTTCTGCGAGCACTTAACAGACAAGCCATTACATCTATTTCACGAGGGGTAAATTTTACATCATTAATGGATCCCAAATGCTTCGTATAAATGTCTTCGGTAAAAATAAAGCCATTTGTTTCCATAAACGACCCTGTCCGACTTTCTTTTTTAAAAAATAAGAAGCCTTAATAACCAACAGATTTAATTCGCTTTCTCAACCTAAATTACTCTTGAAGCCCTGTAAAGAGGTCTACGTAAATTTGTACTAATCACACTTCTTACGTCACTTATGAAGATGGGTTTGAGGGAATTTTTTGCTTACGCTTCAGGTGTTAGGGCGCGATAGGGCTTAAAAACTAGAGTGCCTAACGAAAATGAGAGGACCATGGGGGTCCCCTCATAAAAATCCTAAGAAAGGCTGCAACCTTTCTTAATTAACACTAAGTAAGGAGATTATAAGATGACTAAAATGAAATATCAAGGTATAGCAAAAACCATATTTTGCCTAAGTATGCTACTTAATGCAGGTTCAGCAAATGCTGATCCTCTGGATCTAGAAGGTCCCAATCTTATTGGACCGAGGAAACCTGGTCGGCCTAAACTAGAATGGGAAGATCAAAAACCTCAGGATCTCACTCTTATCGGACCGAGGAAACCTGATCGCCCAAAACTAGATTGGGAGCATCAAAAGCCTCAAGGCAAAGAAACTTCCTACAATAAGGGAAAAAGCTATGTAAAAACTCATAATGAGATGGCAAAAAAATATGGTCTTACGAACCATATAATTCGTCCTAGGGTTTCTCCAAGCTCAACCTTAATGGAAGAATCCAAAAAGCTTGAAATTAATGCTTACAATCTCATGAGGCATGAGCAAGAAGAACTGGATAAAGTGAATAGTCTTGGGAGAAAAATTGTGGACGTTGTAAGTGTTGGTGCTGACGTTACTATTGATAAAGTTGTCAACGATAAAAAAGCAAACACTGGACTTACACAACTGAAAGATGAAGGAATGGAATGGATAAAAAAACATTTTAATTAACCATAATTCCTCATCTAATTGGTTCCAAGCCCTTTAAAAGGCTTGGAGCCAATAATTATTTCTGTTACTTATAGTTGATGAATAAAAATTGACTTTTACAAATAAAAAAGTAAAGACTTGCACCAAGAATAAAAGATTGTCAGTTAATACATTTGGAGGAAGAGTTCATATTGAATGGGATCCGCAATCGGCTGTAACCCCTTGGATTAACTTCCATTTTTATTGAATATCTGAAGTTTGGAGGGTTATTTTTGATCATTTGGAACTTAAAAAGACCTCTCATGGCTTCGAGGTCCAAAGCCCGAAATTTTTCCGTTGATGATAATTTGATGATAATCTAAATTAAGCAAGGGAATAACCTAAAATAAATTGTTTATAATGAGCTACTTGATAGTAAAATTAAAAAGAAATAAAAAAAGATTCGTAATTAGTAGGTCGGGTGTTCGATTCACCTCTTCGGCACCAGGGATTTTAAGGTATTTTATTCATCCTGCCAATCCATCTTAAATAATCCGGCATGAATTATATAGAAAGATTTTTGTAAAAGGGACACAAGATCTGTTATCAATTGATATTTATGTTTTTTTATATTGATAAAAAATTTATTGGCAAATGAAAAATAGAACATTATATATATAATAATTTAAATTACAGTATTATGATAATTTTATTTTAATTAACATTAGAGCTCAAATTTTTATTTGAATGATTATATTTCAGGAGTAGTTTTTATGATGGTTAATTCTTTGCGTTCTGTGCTTCCTTATAAGACCTTAGTAATTCTCGTAAGTTTATTTTCTTTCATGACGACAACAGCCTTTTCCATGTCTTCCGGCGAAGAAGAGAACGTGTCTAAGAAAACCGTATCCAAGAAAAAAAAGACAACGAGAAAAAAGAAAAAAACTAAAAAGAAAGAGAGTAAGCCTGAAGAGCTAGACGCAACCGCAGAAGTTGTACAAACAGCAGAGTTGCTAGTTTACATTTCTAGGTTCGTAAATATTCAAACCTTAGCTCATATGCGCCTGACTTCACGCCTTTGGAGGGATGCATCTTATTTTTCTTGGACAAAATACCTTGCAGAACATGATGATCTAGAGGCTCAAGTAAACTTGGCGCAAATATACAAAGAAGACCCAAATAAGAGTCAAAAGTCAGAGGAAGAGGTATCGTACTGGTATGAGAGACTAGCCAGATCACCTTATCCGTCTAAAGAACAAAGACAGAGAATGCTTATTTTCACTCTCGATGGAGGAGGCATTCGTGGGCTTCTTACTGCTAGAGTTATACAGCATTGGGAAGAAGAATTAGCCGAAGAGTTTGGATTTGAAGTTCATATAGCTGATTTTGTCGACGTGATTGCAGGGGCATCAACGGGGTCAATCATTGGTTTGGGGCTAACTGTTCCGACAGAATTTGACAAATATAAAGCAAAATATCCGGCAAGTAAGCTCGCTGGGATTTATGAAGAAGAGGGACTTACCATATTTCCCCAGTCTAAATATCGAGTAGGTCGCTGGGCTAAATCTACAAAGCAATTTTTTAGTAAATCTAAGTTTAGTGCTACACCTCTTGAGAATACGCTAGAAAGATATTTTCAGTCCGTAAGGCTGAGTCAAGCAACCCAAAATATACATGTCCTTGTTCCAGCTTACAGCCTATCGGAAAACGGGCCTGTTTGGTTTGACGGATCTAAAGCTAAGAAGGACCCTGAAGAAGACCCAATGATGCGTGTTGTTGCAAGATGCAGTGCTGCGGCGCCCACCTATTTGTGTGCTGGTGAATTTAAGGGACAGCACCTCGTTGATGGAGGAATTCTTAAGAACGATCCAAGTCATAAAGCCTATTTAAAGTTTGGATTAAAAACCAATAAAGAAGTTATTGTTATTTCTTTAGGAACAGGAGAAGAGACCAGAGAACTTCCCGTCAAGAAATTAAAAGAAGGGGGAGATGTCCAATGGGCTAAACATATCACTCCTATCATGATGACAGGAATTGCGAAAGAAACTGAAGATGATATGCGACTGCTGGATGAAGCTGGGGTTCTCAAATATTATCGAATTCAATCAACTTTAGAAAAGGCTGTACTTGATGATGCAAGTGAAAAAAGCATAGACACTCTCAATGAAGCAGCGAAGATATTAATAGAAGGTAATCCTCAAGTTAGAGAGGTATATCAAGAATTAGCACAAATTTGCTTACCTCAATCGAAAATTCTTGAACATAAACTTAAATTAATATCTTTGTTCCCAATCCTTAATTTTTCCAATTTGAAAATTGGGGGAGATAGATATTTTTCAACTTTTAATGAAAATTTAAGAAATGCGCCTCAGCTCACCCATCTTCATTTAAGGAGATGTGGTCTTACCGCTGATCATGCTGAGACTCTTTGTGAAGGCTTAAATGCTAATACTACTCTTGTTTATCTCGATCTTTCTGAGAATGGTATTGGTCCTACGGGAGTAAACTACTTAGGTAGATTGCTTAAAAACAATAAAAGTTTAACAGAGCTAGACCTACATTGTAATGGGATTGGCAAAGGTAATCCTAGAGCCACTCTTTCTTTGTTTAAAAGAAAAAAAGGAAAGTCTACCTTTCTCACCAGTCTTGACTTAAGTGATAATGATATATCCTCTGAACACTTTTCGCCAATTCTTGAAGCCTTAATCGAGGTAAAAGATGGGTCTCCTCTTCAAACACTTACATTGCTAGGCAATAATATAATGTTATCAAAAGAGGCTAAGAAAATGGTAAGAGATTTAAAACAAAAGTCGCTTTTCATTTTGTTTGACAAAAAATAGTACTGATGTAATAATTTTTAAAATATGTTTTTAATTTTATATATTATCTACTTATAAAGGAATATGAAACCATGATGAGATTTCCAAAATTAACCCTTACATTGACAGTATTAGGGGGGGTGCTTTTAACAAGTCCTGTTTGGAGTACGAGAGGAGGTAAAAGCGATAGTGAAGACATTGCTGATTTGTCAGGGAAACACGCCTTAACAAATAAGGAATTTAGACGCCTGATATTAAAAAATATGAAAAAAAGAGAAATAATTGATCTGAGCCAAAATACTTTTGACGATGAAACAGTTGTAAAAATGTCTAAGGCTTTAGAATCCAATAGGACAGTTAAAACCCTCACATTGGCGGAATGTAAAATTAACGGAATCCAAGCGATTACCCTATTTGAGAAGGGGCTTCCCACTAATAATTCTCTAGAAAATCTTGATCTCAGTCATAATGAAATCACGGGAACAGGGATTGTGAGTTTAAGTAGGGTTTTGCCTCGTAATACAGCGCTTGTTTCTCTAAAGCTTAGCCAAAATCCTATAGGGCCTGATGTTGGACCCCAAATTGGCAAAGCTCTAGAAGGGAATCACCATCTTAAAAAGCTTGAACTAGGACAGGTAGGGCTTGATGATATTGCTCTTGGTCATATTGTTAAGGGATTAAACCAAAATTCGTCACTTTCTGATTTTGATCTAAGCGATAATCCTCTTGGAAATGGGGGAGCTATAAATATTAAGTGGGTCTTACATCAGAACAATACGCTTCAAACTCTCGATTTAAGTCGCTGTAATATTAGAGACGCGGGGTTAGAAGCAATTGGATCAGGACTTAAAAGAAATAAAGGCTTAGATGAACTTAGACTTGCTGGGAACTTATTTGGTGATGAAGCTCTAAAAAAGTTTGAAAAACGTATTACTAAGGCAGGATTTGGTTTTGATAGAAAAACATATATTGTTACAAGAACGGCGCCTCCCCTTACAAAGGCAAAAAAGGAGCCAAAATCCAAAAAATTATCTAATGGGATTTCTCATACAAATGGAACTTCTTCTCAAAAACTTAAATCAAAAGAAAACGGCAAAAGTAATAATTAACGTAAAAAAGAATCTGTCAGAAGATTTGTGTAAATAGGATGAGTTGATCATAGATGAACTCTTTTACTAAATTTCATAATACAAATAAATGACACCCCTCAAAAGGGAAAATATCTAATTTAAACGTCTTCTTAAAAGGAGGTTGACAGAATTATTGATTTGTTCGAAGGATTTGAAAATTAGTTTAAATTTCTAATTTAAATAAATCATTCATACGCCTATTTTAAAACAGTGAGGGGAAAATTTGAAACAAGGTTAACTCTCCATTATGCAAAAAATGAGTGAAATTAACTATACAGCATATCTATTTTTGACTGCAAAATTTGATACAATTATTCAATCCTGCATACAACCCCTTAAATTTCTTGGCATCTCCGGATTTTCTTATATGATGATTCATAAAGATGGAAGGTACTTCGGCATCAATAATAGTTTAGAATACTGTTCTTATTACGCACAAAACGCTACAAACAATAGATCTTATATTGGAGACCAATCCATCATTATTCCAGAAAATAAGCTGATTACAAGCAGCTGGCCCCACAAGCCCCTCAACGAAATTCACAAAGCCTATCATTCAAGAAATCTATGGCATGGAATAGATATATGTCGACAAACAGAAAATTTTTTAGAAGCTTGGACTTTTATGGGGACTTTAAATGATAAGGATCTTATGGGGCATTATTTGAAAAATCCCTCTCTGCTTCAGGAATTTATTAGTTTTTTTCTACCTGCACTTCGTAATGTTATTGGACTTGTTGAAGAAGTTCCATTTGGACAATATTCACTTCCTCCTCTTTTTCATCCTATTGTTAAAACTAACATGCAGCCAAAGATAGAAGAATTTATAAATTTTCTGAGAACACATCGACATCTTTATTCCTCGAAGGGATTTGTTAAAACTTCAGATCGAGAGTTTCAGTGCCTTCACCTTTTAGCCATTGGTAGTTCTTTTAAAGATATAGCTCGTAAACTCTCTATTTCTCCTCGAACAGTTGAGGGTTATATCAATTCACTTAAATTTAAAATGGGGTGCAGTCGCAAAGAGAAGTTGATAACGCTCTATCTTGATCATTTAGATTGGTATGGTTTAGATATTAATAAAGTTATTTTTTAAATTAAGAAGCTGTTTATCAAGTGTCTTTTAAAATTAAGGAAGGATAGAATAGGTCTATCCTTCCTGACTTTAAGAGCGAGATTTGTACTAATCATTTTTTTGAACACTCATTTATTCTTCATTTTGTTGAGTATTGTTTGTTATGAACTCCGCCTGGGCTATGGGTGAGATGCTCAACAGAGATTGCGAGAGATTGATATCTGCTTTCTCTTCTTGATCCATCCATGTCCATCCTTCATCGAGAAGCGCTTCACTTTTTTCTTGATCAGAAGTAATAAGGGAGCTCTGCCTGCCTTTTTTAAATCCTGCACTGCTGATACAAGAAAGTAGCCTTGCAAAAGAAGTTAGAGCTGGGATTGAGAATTTTTCAAAATACTCTGCGTATTTAGCAAGCTTTCGCAAGGCTTCTCCCTTAGCTATGTTCCTTATAGAATACCTGGTAAATTTACGAAACAACCCCGTAGGATCAAGTTTGGCAAGGGGAGAAACAGCTGAGGTCACCTTTTCAGCATAGTCTCCTGCAAACTCTAAAATTATTGGAGTATACTTACCTAACACAAAATCCACACCACCCCTCATAAATGCAGGTAGGAGTATTGGTTCTGAAATTATCCAGAGCGTATAAACTGTTTTTGAGACTCCACGACGGATTAGTTGGCGTCGATATCCAGAAGTTCCTGGATATAAACTCCAATTTCCGGCCCCTTCCCAAGCCCTTTTTTGTCTGAAGTCCATTTGAGCAATTTCCTCAATATCCATGTTTGGAGGAGGAAGAATTTTAAAAGGAGTAAGAACCCATCCCTCCTCATCTTCATCATTTTCTTGAGGACTCTGATTAAGAGAGACGGTTGGAACAAATCTTTCCTCCCTTTCAAGAGATTCAGAATCTTTACTCAATTTCAGGGTGCTCCCTATTCTTACACCTTTACTTGATGAGGCTTCTTCTAAACCCTCTCCCATTCCTGCGTTAAGCTGGCAGTTGATTAAAAAAGAGGAAATAAAGGTATAGGATAAAATATGGCATAATTTTTTTTGATACATAATACTCTCTATTTGATAGATTTATTTTTATCTCTCAATTTTTTAAATATTGAGAATATTATATTTCTATCAAAAATTTAGATATATATCTTCGCGTGAAGATCACTCACGTAAAAACTACGGTGTGCACCAGTAAGACATCAAAGAAAAAGCGATTTAAGAAAGCTTAGCCCGCCTATTTTCTCTCTTATCCAATGGTGAGGTTATAGGAATAAAAAAAATAAGATAGGCACCTTATATGAGATGACTTTAACAACTTATTAATAATAATGCTGCAATATGTACCTATTGAAATAAAAGGTAAATATCATGGCAACACTAGCAATATGGAAAGGCTCCATCAATTTTGGACTTGTTTCGATTCCAGTACAACTATACTCAGCTGTACAGCCTCACGTTATAGGTTTTAAGATGTTGCATAGTGCCTGCAATACACCCATCGCCAATAAACGATGGTGTCCTCATTGCAATAAGGAAATCACATGGGAAGAGATTGTTAAAGGTTTGAAGCTGCCGGATGGAACTTATTTTGTTATTACCAAAGAAAATCTACAAAAATTAAGGCCAGAAAAAACGGATACTATTGAGGTGGTGGAATTTGTTGATACACGCACAGTTCCGCCCGTTTATTACGATCAGCATTATTTTGTAATTCCCCAGAAATCGACTAATAAAGCATTCTTTCTTTTAGCGGCTGCTCTAAAAGAACGAGAACAATCTGCAGTAGCCCAATTTGTATTGAGGGATAAGGATTATATCTGCCTGCTGCAGCCTTATGAAAGTGGACTATTAATGACAACTCTTCATTATGACTATGAGATAAAGCATCTCGACCTGTTTGATAAGCTCAAAGTTCCTGCAAAACTCGATAAACAGGAGTTAAAACTTGCAGAACTTCTCATGAGTAAACTCCATAAAAAGAAATTTGATATAAGTCATTTTAAGGATACGTTCGCCGTGCGCCTCGCTAAAGCAATAAAGCTTAAGCAGAAAGGTAAGCGGGTAAAAATAAAAGTTGCAAAACCAGCAACAGCGCCTGAGATTTCCTTAATGGATGCCCTCCGCGCGTCGTTGCATCAACATGAAAAAACCCCCTCAATTCACCGTCATCATTGAGGTTCATCCCTGTTGAAGTGACACGATCCCCAAAATTCATAGATTCGTCACTTTTTTTCAGGCATACTATAAATTGGAAATAAGGGAGAATGACCACTCAACCATTGGTGTCATCCTTGGCAAGAAATGCTTTGTTTTCCCCCGGAAAACATTAGCATTTCTTGGCCGAGGATCTCTTTGGCAACAGGATCCTCGGGTCAAGAAAAGTTATTGTTTTTTTATAAAAAACAAGCCTTTTCTAGCCCAAGGATGACACATCTGGGGAGAGGAGTGAGTCGATACGAGGGAGAAAACTTATCTTGATAAAAAACTTAAAAAAATGGATCCCTCTTTTTATTTTGATCCTGATCCTTATTTCGTTCTATCTGTTTGGCTTTGGGAAATATTTTAGCTTTTCCTTCCTTCAAGAATACCGTCACATTCTAAAAGATCTCGTTGCACAGCATTTCGTTCTTTCTATTTTAACGTTTGGAATTCTATATGTTGTTGTTGCCGCAACCTCCCTTCCCATTGCTCTTTATTTAACGATTCTCGGGGGATTTCTTTTTGGACCTGTTGTCGCTCTCATTGTCATAGATCTTAGTGCAACCTTAGGAGCTACTTTTCTCTTCCTTACCATTAAAACAACACTTGGTGAAGTCTTCCAAGAAAAAGCAACACCTTGGATAAAAAAAATGGAAGCGGGTTTCCAAGAAAATGCATTCTCTTATCTCCTTTCCTTAAGACTCGTCCCCATTTTTCCTTTTTGGGCCGTCACCATGGCTGCTCCCTTTTTAAACGTGCCGCTCCGAACTTTTGTCCTTGCAACTCTTATCGGAATAATCCCTGGCACGTTTGTTTACGCCCTTTTGGGAAATGGTCTTGGCGCTCTCTTCGACCAAGGTCGCATGCCCGATCTACATATTATTTTTACCCCCGAAATTTTTCTTCCTATTTTGGGACTTGCAGTACTTTCTCTTCTTCCCATAATTTATAAAAAAAGAAAAAAAACAAATGGAAACACTGAAAGTTGATCTTTGCGTCATTGGCGCTGGTTCGGGGGGGTTAAGCGTTGCAGCAGGCGCTGCCCAGCTGGGAGCAAGCGTTGTTCTCATTGAAGCCCATAAAATGGGAGGAGATTGTCTCAATTACGGATGCGTTCCCTCAAAATCTCTTTTAGCTGCTGCGAAACGCGCTAACGTTTTTCGCACCTCTGGGGCCTTTGGCATTCAAGAAGAAGAACCCAAAGTCAACTTTGAGAAGCTCCAACAGCATATCCAAAATGTTATTACGACCATTGCTCCACAGGATTCTGTGGAGAGGTTTGAGGGCTTAGGCGTTCATGTGATTCGGGAAAGAGCCTCCTTTCTCTCTCCAACCCTTGTTCAGGCAGGCAATACCCAGATTAAAGCTAAGTATTTTGTCATCTCAACTGGATCTTCACCTGCCATTGTTCCCCTGCCTGGAATCGAAAATATTCCTTATTTAACCAATGAAACCATTTTTAATTTAAAAGAAAAACCAGACCATCTGATTGTCGTGGGAGGAGGACCGATTGGCTGCGAAATCGCTCAAGCCTATCGCCTCCTTGGCGTTAAAACCACGATTCTAGAGGCTTTTACCCTTCTTCCCAGAGAAGATCCTGAGATCGTCGATATTTTACGTCAACGCTTGAAAGCTGATGGACTCAATATCATTGAAAAAGCTAAAGTTCTTTCAGTATCTCAAAAAAAGAAAGTTTTATATCTTGAGGTTGAACATGAGGGTAAAGAAATAACTCTTGAAGGTTCCCACCTTTTGATGGCCACGGGGCGGAAACCCAATGTCGATCATTTAGGTCTTGAAGAAGCAGGCGTTCGCCATACGCCAAAAGGCATTACGGTCGATGGACGTCTCAGGACAACGCACAAAAAGATTTATGCCCTTGGAGATGTGATTGGAGGATATCAGTTTACCCATATGGCCTCATACCAAGCCGGCGTCGTTATAAAGAATTGCCTCTTTCATCTTCCTTCAAAAGTAAACGATAAGACCGTCCCTTGGGTCACATTTACGGATCCAGAAGTTGCCCATGTGGGCCTTACCCACCAGCAGGTCCCACCTCATACCAAAACATTATATTGGCCCTATAAGGACTCTGACAGGGCTCAAGCGGAACGAGAGACCACAGGTCTTATTAAAGTCTTCACCACACCCAAGGGTCAGATTTTGGGTGTTTCCATTATTGGTGCAAATGCTGGAGAACTCATCCTTCCCTGGAGCCTTGCTATTGAAAAAAATCTTAAATTACGCGCCCTAGCCGATGCGATTGTTCCCTACCCTACTCTTTCAGAAATTAATAAAAGAGTGGCCGGATCCTTTTACACTCCTCTCCTTTTTTCCCCGTTTACCCGAAAAATTGTCCGTTTCCTGATGAAGGTCGTCCCATGATTGAACTCTATATAAGGCCTACTTACCAAAAGATCCTTGGAGATCCTCTTGCGTTAATGATCGGGAGAGTTTTCTCGCCCAATTCCGTAACACTCTTAAGTGTTCTATCAGGCGTCTGTATTATCCTTGCACTCCTTTCTGATCAACTCACTCTTGCTATCCTCCTATTGATGCTTTCAGGGCTTTTGGATACGCTCGATGGAACGGTTGCGCGCCTTTTCCATAAAGAGTCACCCTATGGGACAGCTTTAGATATTATAGGTGACAGGATTGTGGAAGTCTCAATTGTCTTGGGGCTCTTTCTTGTCTCTCCCGAAACACGAGCGGTGGCGAGCTTCGCTATGCTGGGAAGTATACTTATTTGTGTCACTTCGTTTCTTGTTGTTGGCATTTTTTCGAAGAATGAATCCCATAAGAGTTTTCATTATAGCCCCGGTCTCATGGAACGGCCTGAAGCTTTTGCGTTCTTTGGAGTCATGATTCTTTTTCCAGACTATTTCCAGATTTTGGCTTCTTTCTTTTCGTTTCTTGTTTTGCTAACTGCGATTTTGAGAATGATTGAATTTAAAAGAGCCACCCTTCCCCTTCCAAAAAAAAATGGCCCCATCAAGGATAGGGCCATGAGCCTTCACGATTAAGTAAGAGCAGGAAGCATTTGTGACGCTTATCCTTCAGATGCGGGCCTATAAAAAAAGCCCCCGAAGGGGCTTTTCTTTGAAGGTTAGGATTTAGAAATCCAACCAATCATCGTTATCGTCATCATGCCCATGACCTCCTCCATGTGGACCGGCATCGTCAGCATCATCGTCATCGCCATAATTAGCATTATTCAGACCTACCAAACCTGCCTTTAGGGCATTATTAAGATCGCCTGCTTGATCATTTTTTTGGGCTGCTTTGGCTGCTAAAGCTGCCACGATCTTAGTCACATCTTGAAGATTTTGATCATCAGGAAGATCAACAGCTGGTGGCGGAGGAGGAGCATCCGGTGCGTTTCCTGCATTGTTGCCAAATCCACCCATGAAGTGAGCAAGCACATTTTGAATAGCGGCCGGGTTATCTCCATCAGCGTTATCAGCCGGCGGATTCCCTGGATTTGCGGGAGCTTGCACTGCTGCTTTTAACTGAACGTTTTGAATCCCATTAAGCAAATCAAGCTGCGCAACTCCTGGCTGACCTTGAACTACAGGTACATGAAGAGGTGGTGGTGGTGGAGGTGGTGCTGCTGGCGCATCAACAGGTGCTGGTGCATCAACGGGTGCGGGTACATCAACTACAGGTGCTGGCGCATCAACGGGTGCTGGTACATCAACTATAGGTGCTGGTACATCAACTATAGGTGCTGGTACATCAGCGGGTGCTGGTACATCAACTACAGGTGCTGGTGCATCAACTACAGGTGCTGGTGCATCAGCGGGTGCTGGTACATCAACTACAGGTGCTGGCGCATCAACAGGTGCTGGTACATCAACTACAGGTGCTGGCGCATCAACAGGTACTGGTACATCAACTACAGGTGCTGGTGCATCAGCGGGTGCTGATACATCAACTACAGGTGCTGGCGCATCAACAGGTACTGGTACATCAACTACAGGTGCTGGTGCATCAGCGGGTGCTGGTACATCAACAGGTGCAAGTGCTGCTCCTTTATTAGCCAACGCCTGAGCGAGTGCTTGTGCTAGCCCTTGAACTGCAAGTGCTGCCGGAGCTGCATTACCTTGTACTGCAGGTGGTGGTGGCGCAGGTGGTGCACCTACTGGCGCTCCATTATTAACAGGTGCTGGTGCATTATTTACAACAGGTGCTGGTGCTGCTCCTCCATTAGCGTACGCCTGATTGAATACTTGTGCCATCCATTGAGCCGCAGGATCGACTTGTCCTGCATTACCTTGGACTGCTGGACCTGCATTTACATTACCTTGACCTTGAACTGCGGCTGCGGCTGCTGCGTTTGCTGCTGGGTTAGCTGCGCCTGCGTTTGCCGCTGCTGGGTTAGCTGCACCTGCGTTTGCTACTGCTGCATGAGCCGCTGCCGCATTTGCTGCTGCTGCATGAGCTGCTGCCGCATTTGCTGCTGGGTTAGCTGCGCCTGCGTTTGCTGCGCCTGCGTTTACTGCTGCTGCGTTTGCTGCTGCCGCGTTTGCTGCTGGCTTACCGGCTGCATTATCTGCGCCTGCGTTACCGGCTGCTGCATTTGCTGCGCCTGCGTTAGCTACTACTGGAACTGGAGCCGCTACGACTGCTCTTCTGTGAGAACCTCTTCTCAAAGATCTTCTGCTAGAACGAGTCCCTTTTTGTGAACGGATCCTTCTGTGAGAACGGATCCTTTTGTGTGAACGGATCTTTTTGTGAGAACGAGCCCTTCTGTGAGAACGAACTTTTTTGCGCGTTCTTTTTGCTGCTGTCTTAGATCCACTTTTTTTCCTTGCGTGAACATGGCTATGTTTTGCTGCTACAGCGTCGGACGAAAGAGTTGGAATACACAAAGTTAAAGATAAAACGATTCCAACGGATATTTTTGATAATTTATTTAAGGACATACTAACACTCCATAAAAACATTAAAACAAAATACATAATAACTACTTATTGTATTTGCCTCTCTCCGCGTGTCCTTTTTTAACATCTTAACGCAAAGAGAGTAGTTAAAATACACTTAACTAATGTTCATATAATGTCAAAATAGAAGAATTGCAATAAAAAAATCAGAAAAAATTTTACCTAGCTTTTTTATGTAAAATGTGAGGTTGCACCTTTATTTTTATGAATAAAAAATATGTCATTTTATTGCATTAAATAAATATGTAAATTTTATGTGATTTTCTTCATTAAAAATCTTTACCTTCCCCAAAGAAAGAGGCAAACTAAGACCAAAAAGGGAGAAACAGATGGGAAAACATGAAAAACAAAAACATCAAGCTGGCTTTAGCTTGATTGAATTGGCTGTCGTTCTGATCATCATGGGACTTTTAATGGGAGGCGTTTTGAAGGGTAGAGATTTGATCGAAAGCGCCCGTCTCAAACGGGTTATGTCCCAGCTGAACGAATTCAAAATGGCAACCAGTGCGTTTCTTGATAAGTACGATGCCCTTCCCGGGGACTTTAACAAAGCCTCAACCCAAATTAAGGCAGACCTTCGAGACGGCAACGGGAATGGTGTTGTCGAAGGAGCAGGACTTGCTACTGGAAGTGAGGCTTTAGCCTTTTGGTCTCATCTTGCATGCGCTGGCTTCATAGGCAGCCCGGGACCGGAAGGCGAAGGAAACGTTGGAGATTTTGGGAAAGGCGCCCCAGAATCTTCTTTAGGGGGAGGGTTCACCGTTGAAAACAATCCCTATGGACTCGGTGGTCTGTGGTTCATCCTTGGTAAAAAGCATGGAGACCATGGTGATGGAGGATTACTCACACCTGCTCAAGCCATGAGCATTGACAAAAAAATGGATAATGGTCACCCCACTTCTGGAAAAGTCCGAGCGATTGATGGATCCGATGTCGGGACTCACGCTTGTATCAAGGAGAACGGAACCTACAACATTGAAAATCAGGATGCCTCCTGTGCTCTCCTCTTCCAGCTCTGACCTCTTCTCTGAGGCGGGATTTTCCCTTTTAGAACTGGCCATCGCTCTTGTGATCTTAGGCATCATTGGGGGCATAAGCTTGCCTCTTTTAACGGCTCATATCAGCCGAACGGCAATAGTCAAAACGCTTACTCATCAAGAGTATGCGCTCAATGCCATCGCCGCATATGTAGAAAAAAATAAAAGATTTCCGTGCCCTGCTGACCCTCAAGTCACGGGTGCTGACTATGGCCTTGTCCAAATTCAATGTCGAGGCCAAAAAGCAAAAGGGATCCTTCCTTTTAAAACCCTCGGCATCAGTGAAGCTTATGCAAGGGATGGATTTAAACGCCTTATGACATATGTGGTTGAGCCAGAGCTTGCGAAAAAAGATACAAGCCTACAGAACGAACGGGGCGGCTTTATTACGGTGAATAAGGAAGAAGGAGGGGCCGTTTTAGCCCCTCCGCAAACAGGAGATCGAAATCCGAATTCCATCGCCCTTGTCCTTATTAGTCATGGGGAAAGTGGTGTGGGTGCCTATGTGGGTAAAGGTCAAGGAGGAAGGTTTTTAGGAGGCTCACCTTCTTCCCATAAGAAAGAAAATTATGATGAAAACTTTATTTTCATTGAAAGTACTCAAACGGACGACATTCTCCGCTGGGAAAGCCGGGATCAGTTCTTAAAGCATTATGTTCAATTCAAGTGAAATAAATTACCTCTCCCCTTGTGGGAGAGGTCGCCCGCAAGGGCGGGTGAGGGGTACTTTAGGACAGCTCTGGTGTTAAAAAAAATTCAAAAAACACCGTGCACCCATCAAACGGATGCCGAGAGTCGTCTCTGGTACCACCTCAGAAGCCGGAGGTTTCTGGGCTTGAAGTTTAGGTGTCAACATATACTGCAAGGTTACATTGTTGATTTCATTTGCCTTGAAAGAAAAGTTGTGATTGAGCTTGATGGCGGACAACATGCAGATCAAAAAGCATATGATGATCACCGTACGCGCGTTCTTGAAAAGGATGGATTTAAAGTTATACGCTTTTGGAACAACGACGTATTAAATAACTTAGAAGGAGTATTAGAGACGATCTTAAATACCCCTCATCCGCTGCTTCGCAGCGACCTCTCCCACAAGGGGGAGAGGTAAAGGATCCTCACCCCACCCTCTCCCCGTCACTTCTTTTGAGAAAAAATAACGGGGAGCGATGGCCTAGACCCCTCACTCCATATCTGAAATTATTTTTCTTAAATCATTATACAATTGCCTTAAGCGAATAAGCTTAAAGATTAAGGTATCAATATCATTTACATAATCTGAAAGTTGATCGGTTTTGGAGATTAAATCTTTAAGAAAGGCACGAGATATGGTTATAGTGTCGTCAGGCATTAACAATCCTCCTAGTTGCAATCCTCCTAGTGAGGATTGTTGATGTTAAGTGACGGGCAGGTGCTGGTACACCTGTTCGTCACGATCAGAATATCAAGCTTTTTAGATAAATCAAATATATTATTTATGACATCAAAAACAAATCAATTTTTTGATACAACCTTGTTTCTTCTAAACAAAAACTCTCTTTTAACGTCCTATTAACGTATTTATGTTAAATTTTAAAAAATATAAAAAGATTTAAAAGTGAGGAAGAAAATTGAAATGAAAATAAAAACAATAATATTTAATTTCGTCATAATTGGGTTGATTGGAATAGGAGAAACGGCAAGTGCTGTTACTTTTAGTTGTCCTACTCTAGACGCTAGTAAGTTTCAACGTGCTGCAGATAATCAACAGCAAAGTAGTTATAATTACGTACCTTCTCTACACGAATTAACACTGAATACTATATATAGTCAGCCTGTCGCTCCAAGCTTAACTCTAAATTGGTCGGGATATCAAACTGCTATAGGAGTTACATCCGATAATCCTGATGATCCAAAAAGTAAAAATTACCGTTTAATTTCAGTAACTCTAAAAAATGCAACACTGAAACGTGGAAATTACCCTCTGTGTAACTATACTTGGAATTTCTCTGGTCTTATTTTTCTTGGTGATAAATCTTATTTTGAGAGCTCTATAACTACCACTGATGTTCATAATTGTACTTTAAGCGGGACCACTTTTACCTGCTCCTAAAAAAGGAGGTATGCTCATCATGAATGAAATTGAGGTTTTTCTGGATTGCTTCGGAGCAAAAGCTCCTCGCAAAGACGGAGGTGAGAAGATTCCCATGTCGTCTTCGCGAGGCCCCAAAGGGGTCGTGGCGATCCAGTTTTTAAATTAACACCCCCTTTCCATTTTTATTGAGTACACCTCGTGAAGACTGAATTAAATTTCAGCATGACGCCTTTTAAGACCTGTGCTATGTAAAAAGGATGATTGATTCTCCAAAATTAAATACTTTATTATCCATTTATAAGGACGCAGGTGTAGATGAAGTGATTTCCCCAACGTCTCATAATCGCTTTCGAGAAATTGAAGATACGCTTCCCCCCGCTCCCCTCGTTCTTGAAGAAAAGAAAGGCCCCCCGATTGCTCCTCTCATTTCTCCCAAAGTTGCTTATGCCACAGCCAATACATCAGCCCAATCGGCTCAAACATTAGAAGAGCTGAAAACAGCTCTCATGGCCTTTGAAGGGTGCGCCTTGAAATACACAGCGACCAACCTTGTATTTGGGGATGGGAATCCAAAGGCTCGTGTGATGCTGATTGGAGAAGCGCCAGGCGCTGATGAGGATCGATTGGGCCTTCCTTTCGTGGGTCAAAGCGGTCAGCTTCTCGATAAAATGTTTGCGGCCATTGGTTTGACCCGTCAGGAATTTTATATCACCAACATTATTCCTTGGCGTCCCCCTGGCAACCGCCAACCCACCCCTGCAGAAGCAGATGCGTGTCTACCCTTTGTCCGACGCCATATTGATCTCGTCAGCCCCGACTTCCTGATTCTCGTGGGAGGAACAGCCACCAAAACCCTCCTGGGAGGTCGCGATGGCATCATGCGACTTCGTGGATCTTGGAAAGACTATACCTCTGAAGCGGGGAAAAAAATGAAAGTTATTGCTATCTTCCACCCTGCTTATCTTCTGCGCTCTCCTGGTCAAAAGCGCGAATTATGGCTCGATTTGATAAAAATTAAGCATAGTTTAATAAATGCAGGTGTAGAATTAAAAAATCTTCTTTAAGAGGATAATAAATAAAGGGGGGGTAAAAATGAAATTCATAGGAATTTTTGCAGCTTTGCATATGGTCCTGCTCTTATCTTTAAATCCTGTATGGGCATACTGGGTGGATGAAAGTTACAGTTGCATTTCTCAAGGTCCCAAAACAGATATCAATGTTTTCTATAATTGTGTAAGAAAATTCTGTTGTGATGAAACAAATCCTGCTTGCGCTGATCTTCGAGGCACTATTGAGCCAGGAGGATGTGGGTGTAAATAATAAAAAATCCTCTTTAAAAGGGCTAAAATGAAAGGAGCGTAAAATGAAATTAGTAGGAATTATTTCAGCTGTTCAGATTGTCCTGTTTCTATCCTTAAATCTGGGACGGGCAGACACGGCAAACCCTTGTATGAATTGCCTTGAACGATGTGGAGCAAATGCCAACAATTGTGCAATTAAAAATTGTTGTGGCGTAAATCAACCTTGTTATGGTCATCAGAGCGCTTTGTTGAAACAAATATGTGGCGGGTAAATAATAAGAGGGCCCCTCATCAAGCTTAATAAACGTCCCTTCCCATAAACCTCTTCACATTCTTCTTGCCCTTCCCCCCTCTTTGTTTGCTATAAGGAAGGGGAGGGGCTGGTTTGTGGACATAGGTCTTGCAAACCCGGTCAGGTCCGGAAGGAAGCAGCCGTCGTAAGATCCCTATGGGTCACATAAAGACCAGCCCCTCACTCAAAAAGGATGAATACGCGTGACAGCTGCCCTAAAACTTATTTCTGAAGATACCCCTGCGCCCTTACTTGAAGGCTACCGTGTTTTGGCGCGCAAATATCGCCCCATCAAACTCAGCCAGATTATTGGGCAAGATTTCCTTGTCGAAACCTTAAAACGCGGCATTGAAGGCGGGCGATTGGGCCATGCCTTTATTTTGACAGGCATACGCGGAACAGGAAAAACAACGACCGCTCGGATTATCGCCCGTGCCCTGAATTGCGAAACAGGTCCAACACCTGAGCCCTGTGGGACATGTTCATCTTGCATGGCCATTGCTCAAGACAGGTCCATGGATGTCATTGAAATTGATGCTGCCAGCCGCACGAGTGTAGATGATATCCGCGAAATTATTGAAGCGTCCCGCTATAAGGCGGTCTCTTCTCGCTATAAGATTTATATCATTGATGAAGTTCACATGCTCTCAAAGAGTGCCTTTAATGCACTTTTAAAGACCCTTGAAGAACCTCCACCTCATGTGAAATTCATCTTTGCCACAACAGAAATTCATAAAGTCCCTGCAACCATTTTATCTAGATGTGTTCGTTTCGACCTCAAGCGCATTGAAGCCCCCACATTGGTGGCGTATTTCAAAACTTTGTGCGAACAAGAAGGCGTCGTTTGCGAAGAAGAAGCCTTGGGGTTGATTGCAAAAGCAGCAGAAGGATCCGTCCGGGATGGCCTCTCTTTGCTTGATCAAGCCATGACCTATGGCACATCCCAAGTCACAGCCGCTCAAGTTCGACAAATGCTCGGCCTTTCAGATCAAGGACTTCTTTTCACATTTTTTCAGGCCCTGATGGAAGGGGAAACGCTGCTGTCCCTTGAAAAATTGCGTTATTTCTATCAAGAAGGGGCGGACCCTTTGCGTATTCTTGAGGATCTTTTGGATCTTACCCATTGGCTGCAGTGTTTAAAAATGAGCCCCTCTTTGGCGCAAGACATCACCTTAACCCCTGAAAAAAGGCAAAAGGGCGCGGAGCTTGCGGAAACTCTTTCAATTCCAAGTCTGACACGCGTCTGGCAAATCCTTCTCAAAGGATTCGAGGAAGTAAAAAGAGCCCCATCCCCCCAAAAAGCCCTTGAAGTGATTGTCATTCGTTTAACTCACCTTACTCCCCTTCCCTCTCTTCACGATCTTTTAAATCAGGGAGGTGATGAGCTCCCCCTTAAAAAAAAAATCCTGAGTGAAGTCAAAGCGGGGACCCACCCTGCCTTTGCTTCTTTTGAGGACCTTGTGGAATGGGTAAGCCAACAGCGAGAGGGAATTTTACATGGCAACCTTGTGTACGATGTACATCTCGTTGCGTTTTCTCCCCCGACCTTAGCGCTCAGGCTTACGCAAAAAGCGCCCAAAAACCTGTCCCAGCAATTGCAGGATCTGCTGAAAGAGACGAGAGGTGAAGTGTGGACGATTGCAATTTCTGAAGAAATCGGTCACCCTACTCTTTATGAGAAAGAACAAAAAGCCCGTGAAGAGCAGCGAGAAACAATTTTACAAGATCCGCTTGTGAAAACGGTGATGGAAGCTTTTCCGGGAACAACCCTCGTTGAAATTGAAGACAAATAAGGAAAGAGAGAGAAACCATGTTTGGTAATATTGGCGAAATGATGAAACAAGCCCAAAAAATGCAGGCTAAAATGGCGGAAGTCCAAGAAAAGCTGGCCACTCTTGAGGTTGAAGGAACATCAGGGGGAGGCCTTGTGAAAGCCACGGCTGATGGGAAAGGGACGATTAAGGGAATTAAAATTGACTCCACCCTTCTGGATCCTCAAGAAGTGGACGTTTTGGAAGATCTTATTGTCGCGGCTATTCGGGATACTCAAGCAAAAGCAGAAGAATTAGCCGCAAGTGAGATGAGTAAAGTAACCGGCGGCCTAAAACTCCCCGGGGGCATGAAGCTGCCGTTTTAAGGTTTTAATTACCGCTTCGTCATCCCGGAATTTAGAAAACTTTAGCGAACGCATGTGAGCGGTAAGTTTTCTTAATATCCGGGACCTAGGATAATATTCATTTGCTAAAAGGATATCTTAATTTTTGGAGTGCTATATGGAAAATTATTGTTATTTCTGGAAGCTATTGATTGAGTATTGTTCTGGGTCCCGGATATTAAGAACCTCTAATGCTCACAAAAGTTTGCATAGAGGTTCTAAATTCCGGGATGACGCTTATTGTTAAAGGTTCCCCATGATCTCTGACGAACTCAAAACGCTGATTCAATTGTTCTCAAAGCTTCCCGGACTGGGACCACGGTCTGGCAAGCGTATTGCCTTGCACTTGCTCCAAAATCGTACCACCACCCTGCCTGCCCTAACCGAATCTTTACAAATCGTTGAAGTAAAGGTCAAAGACTGCGGCACCTGTGGAAATCTTGACTCTCAAGATCCCTGCACCCTTTGCCAAGATGCCCGACGCGACCCTTCCGTCATTTGTGTGGTGGAAAGTGTTGGGGACCTATGGGCTCTCGAGCGGACAGCTTCTTACAAAGGTTACTACCACGTGTTGGGAGGCGTTCTCTCAGCCCTTGATGGCGTTGGACCAGAAGATCTTCGCCTTTCGTCCCTTCTTCAGCGCTGCCAAAGAGGGGAAGTGCGAGAAATCATTTTGGCGCTGAATGCAACCGTCGAAGGGCAAACGACGAGTCATTATCTTACGGAACGATTGAAAGAACTGGGCATTACCCATATCTCAAGCCTCGCCCGAGGTGTCCCCGTGGGAGGTGAGCTTGATTACTTGGATGAAGGTACACTTTCGACCGCTTTATTATCACGGCGAGCTGTGTAAAAGTGATAAGATAATTGAATTTTGATTTGAGGCCTTGCAATTACCAAACAAATTGTTACATTATTAGTTGATTGTTTTTTATTTTTGGAAAGAAAATATGTATTATTATAATTTTTTTCTTTTTCTCTTATTTTCTTCTTCAGTACTAACTTATCCTCTTCTTGCAATGGAAGGAAAGGAAACCTCGCAACTTAGCACAGCAGCCAAGAGCGTAAAAAGTACTGAGAAAGTATATGGCGAGGCGCTTGATAATTGTGCTGGAGCGAATACGTCTAAAATTATTCCTTATCAAGAGAGTGGGCAATCATATATTGAAAAACACTTTACAGATAAGGATTCTTTCCAAGGGGAATTAAATCAAGTTCGTAATTTGCAAAAAGATATTGAGGATTATCACAAGTATTCTAATGAAGATATGCCCATTTTTGCAAATTATCATCGGCATAGCTATCTCTGTATCGATTATAAGATGGCTGAAGGAGAGTCGCTCACAAGTTTTTTTATTCGGGCAGCGATAACCGGGATACCGTCTCCAGATCATAAGTTTTTTGCTCTTGAACAAACAAAAAAAGCAGGAGAAACTATTGCAAATTATCATTTGCATCATAGATCACCCGATAATCAAGAAAAATTTATGACTTCTGTTCATGGAGATTTACATCCTGCAAATGTATATTTTGAGTTTAATGGGAAAGGGTTAGTTACTTTTATCGACTACTCCTCACTCTCCTTTAGCGAGAAAAGAAATATCATTATCGATATTGATAAATTATTTAATCATGATTTTAATGTAATACGCACGATTCCAGGAGAAATTTCGCTTTTGGTAAGTCGGAAACTTGGCATCTCCCAGGGGCCTTTATTTGAAAGGGAACTTGCTGAAAGCCTCGCACAATTAAAAGAATTCCGAATGGCTTTTCTAGTGGGTTATAACCGTGCCTTAGAGAGACAGAAAAGCGGTTTTAAATTATTAATGAATAAAGAAGGTAGAGTTGAGTTCGTTAGAGATTCTCAAGAAAATTAGGCCTCTCCCCGTACATGACGCTGGGCGGGTGAGGAGTCTTTAGCTACTATTGAAAATGAACATTTCAAGTTGTTCACCGAACGAGAAGATGTTGAAAGAGAACCTGAACAACATAAAAAGAAATGCAAAATATTCAAAGCTAGCCGGGAGATATTTGTTCGTACACGCCGTAAATATCAAGAAAAAGTAAATTTTTATCAATTCTTTGATTTTCTAGAAATTAATAAATTTATTAAGACGGGCAAAGTGATCTTGTAACTAGCAACCCTTCTCGGTCTAGAAGACTGTTATTGGGAACCGCCAGAATAGATCTTTAAAAGTGATATATCATGGCCCTCAGAAAGCCATGGCGTTTTTCGTAGCCTTGGTAGGCTAGGATGAATAGCATTTCCCCTCAGTTTACGGTATCATGGCATGAGAATTGGATGACTTTGATGATGTAATTATATATCGATATATCCGCAATGGATAATGAAGGAGTGGATAAATGAAACGCAAGAAGGACCAAAAATTTTCAGATTTAGAGCCAAAGCTCACCGACACACAAGAACGTGATCTGGAGGATATCGACACATGGTGTGAGTCTTATGGAAAGCAATTTCTTGAAACCCAGGAGGCACAAAAATTAACTCCCTTTGAACAACAGGAATGCTTAACTATCTTACAAAATTTTGCATTTTTTTGTTATCTCTCCAACGCTGAAAAACCAGGCGAATGGACGAGTGCAACGGTTAAAGAGGTTTGCACCCATCAGCTACCGGAAAGAATGATTGCAGAAGTTGATGTTTTTAAGGTGGTTGTTCCTGTTTTAACCACATTCTTACAATGGGCAGAAAATCAAAAAATAATAAAAGATACAGATCCTCTTCAAAAGGCTATTCAGTCCGTCAAAAAACAAATGATAGAAAATGCAAATGATTCTGAAAATTGGGACAAAGCCAAGATGGTTTTTATTGGTGCGAAAAGGCAAGGTATTGACATAACAAATGAAGAAGAAATGGTCCGCTTTGTTAATAAGTTATCAAGACTCTTTAAGTTTGCTGAAAAGTTAAACAGAGGAGATCGGCCGTTCCCTAAACGCGCCTCTGAGATTAAGGCAACGGAAGATATCGTGGAAGATTTAGAATACCTCCTGTCTGCCTATCCCGAAGCCGCTGTGAAAGAAGCCATTGCCCGCCAAGACGGGATGACTCCTCTTTTATTGGATATGGTTAAAGAAGCGGTTTCTAGATATCAACATTTGCATGATGATTATTATGGCCACGTACATGCCCTCTTTATCTTAGCCAAGTTTCGTGAAAAACGAACGTTTCCGCTTGCAATCCAACTGGCAAGCCTTCCTGAAGATTGGTCTGAAGTGATGTTAGGGGATGTCATTACAGAAGATTTTCATCAGGTATTAGGCTCTGTTTATGATGGTAACTTGGAGCTGCTCAAAAATCTTATAGAAGATCCAAATGTCTATATCTGGTCTCGTGGAGCCGCCTTAAGCACACTTTTGGTTTTGGTCAGGGCTGACATTCTCGAGCGTGAATTTGTTATCAATTATCTCAAAACCTTATTTCTTCACCCCTCATTCATTAATAACGACCTTGCCATGGCCTTTGTCATTGACACAGCCATACAACTTTATCCTACGGAGCTTTATAATGAAATTAAGGATGCTTATCAAAAAAAGAGAGTAGATACTCATTACATCGAGAAAGAGGAAGTCGACTCTGTTTTAGAGATGGAAAAAGAACAGGCTTTAAATAAGTATTTTTATAATAATCCAGAGTATGACCTTATAAATGATCCAGTGAAAAAAATGAAAGAGTGGGCTTATGCAAGTGATGATGAGGAAGACGAGGAAGACGAGGAAGACGAGGAAGATGATGAACAAAACACGCTTCTCCCCTTTCAGCGAGAAACACCAAAAGTAGGGAGGAATGATCCCTGTCCCTGCGGGAGTGGTTTGAAGTATAAAAAGTGCTGTGGTGGTTAAGAGCATCCCATTAGCCTATGGGTGAAGAAGTTGTATAATGAACTAAATTTCTGGATCGCCACGCCCCCTATGAGGGCTCGCGAAGATGACAGTGGAAAACGTCCCCCACTCGTCTTTGCGAGGGCGATAGCCTGAAGCAATCCAGTCTTTCTTAAGTTCATGAGGGGATTAAATCACTAACCTAAGTTAGTCTAATTTAAACACGTTTTCAGACACGCTAACTTTTCATAGTGTTTAATGTCTTTAGCGGCCTCGATCATCTCATTTTTCTTAACTTGATTTTCTTTTTCATACTGTTCTTTAATTAAGTCTAGAAGCTGCTCAAAATTATAATCAACAGACCTAATGCAATCATACTTATTAGCATATATCGGACATTCCGGCGCTAGGGCAAAAGCTTGCATGGACATAAAGGAAATCAGAAATATGAGCGTGCGCATAAATGCCTCTTTCATAAGATGATTGTTCTCGAAGGAAGTTATCAAAAGAAGTTTAAAAACTGGTTAACGGCCGAAAAAAAGAGGGCCCTTTTAGGGCCCTCCCTTTTAAGAGACTGGAATGGTTTTTTTTAGAAACCCATTCCACCACCCATGCCACCCATGCCATCCATGCTTGGCATAGGAGCTTCTTTTTTCTCAGGCTTTTCAGCAACCATTGCTTCGGTTGTAATCAGTAACCCTGCAACAGAAGCCGCATCTTGGAGGGCAATGCGCACAACCTTGGTTGGATCAACGATTCCAGCTTTCACAAGATCGGCGTACTCTCCTGTTTGAGCATTGAACCCATAGTTTGTGTCCTTATTCTCCAAAAGCTTACCTATCACAATAGAGCCATCAACGCCTGCATTGACGATAATCTGACGTGCAGGAGATTGAAGGGCTTTGCGAATGATATCAATGCCAACGCGTTGCTCATCATTTGCAGGTTTTAAGCTCGCAAGAGCGTTGATTGAATACAAAAGGGCCACACCGCCCCCAGCGACAATGCCTTCCTCAACGGCAGCGCGCGTGGCGTACATTGCATCTTCTACACGATCCTTACGTTCCTTCACCTCAATTTCTGTGGCTCCTCCAACGCGAATTACGGCGACACCGCCGGCGAGTTTTGCAAGACGCTCTTGCAACTTCTCACGATCATAATCGGAAGAGGATTCTTCGATCTGAGCACGAATCTGATTGCAACGTGCTTCAATTTCAGCTTTTGCACCAGCACCATTGATAATGGTGGTATCATCTTTCGTGATAACCACTTTTTTGGCGGACCCGAGCGTGTTGAGGCTCACATTCTCAAGTTTAATCCCCAGATCTTCAGAGACCAGCTGACCACCTGTGACAGTGGCAATATCCTCGAGCATGGCTTTTCGACGATCACCAAAGCCAGGAGCCTTTACAGCTGCGACTTTGAGGCCACCACGCAACTTGTTTACAACGAGAGTTGCAAGAGCTTCACCTTCTACATCTTCAGCGACGATCAGAAGTGGACGCCCGGATTGGACGACTGATTCAAGGACGGGCAAGAGAGGTTGCAAGCCACCAAGCTTCTTTTCATAAAGAAGAATGTATGGGTTTTCCATCTCACACACCATTTTTTCTGCATTGGTGATGAAATAAGGGGAAAGATATCCGCGATCAAACTGCATGCCTTCGACCACATCAAGTTCGGTCTCAAGGGATTTTGCTTCTTCAACGGTAATGACACCTTCGTTGCCCACTTTTTCCATCGCGCGAGCAATCATCTCACCCACTTCTTGCTCACCATTGGCAGAGATCGTACCCACTTGGGCGATCTCTTGATTGGTAGAAACAGATCGGGAACGCTTTTTCACATCTTCAATGACGGCTTGAACAGCCATATCGATGCCACGCTTAAGATCCATAGGATTCATACCAGCGGCAACCGCTTTCACACCTTCTTTTACAATGGCGTGAGCTAAAACAGTTGCGGTAGTTGTTCCATCACCCGCAATATCAGAGGTTTTGGAAGCAACTTCTCGTACCATCTGAGCGCCCATATTTTCAAACTTATCAGAAAGTTCAATTTCCTTAGCAACGGATACACCGTCTTTTGTAATACGGGGAGCACCAAAGGACTTATCAAGAACAACATTCCGTCCTTTAGGTCCTAAGGTCACACGCACGGCGTCAGCCAAGATTTCGACACCACGGAGCATACGCTCGCGAGCATCTGTACTAAATTTAACTTCTTTTGCCATATTTCATTTTCCTTTCAGTTATGCAGCCTTGAATTAAATGATTCCCATGATGTCTGATTCTTTCATCACAAGGTATTCTTGGTTGCCAAATTTTACTTCTGTTCCGGACCACTTGCCAAAGAGGATACGATCCCCAACTTTGACATCCAAAGGTAGGATTTTTCCATCTTCAAGGCGTGTGCCAGATCCAATGGCAATCACTTCGCCTTCCATGGGTTTTTCTTTTGCAGTGTCAGGAATAATAATTCCACCTGCACTTTTTTCTTCTTGCTCAACACGACGAACAAGAACACGATCATGTAATGGTCTAAATTTCATAGCTTTCTCCCTCACTTTGGGACTTTAATTGATGAATGTAATCTTAGCACTCTCACCACGAGAGTGCTAAAATATATAAGAGAGATAGGTTCTCTTGTCAACACTATCGTGAAAATGGCCAATTAAATTCTTTAGAGAGTTCAGCTTCCAGCTCCTCAATCGTGGGGAGGGCCGTTTGGATGTTCTCAGGTAAGTTTTCCATAAGATTATACTCTGCAAGACCAATGGGTTTTGTAACGTCACGAAGAGCATACTCAGCAAGGACTTGGTCTTTTGTTTTACATAAAATAAGACCAATTGAGGGGTTATCGGTTGGATGCTTAACTAAGTCATCAACAGCAGATAAGTAGAAATTCATTTTACCAGCGTGTTCTGGTTTAAACTCCTTGTCCTTGAGTTCAATAACCACAAAGCAACGTAGCTGCAAATGGTAAAACAATAAGTCCAGAAAAAAGTCCTTATTACCAACATCTAGATGATACTGCCGACCCACAAAAGCAAAGCCAGATCCGAGTTCAAGGAGAAACTTTTCCATATGGATAATAAGGGATTTCTCAACTTCTCGTTCATGAGCTTCGGACCCTATACTTAAGAAATCAAAGATGTAAGGATCTTTCAAGGTAGAATTGGCTAAATCTGATTGTGGAGATGGTAATTTCTCTTTAAAATTAGTGACTGCATTGCCCTGGCGTTTATGAAGCTCACTTTCGATCTGCATAACCATGATATTACGTGACCATCCCTGTTCAATGGCATTTTTGATGTAAAATATGCGCGTAACCTGATTTTTAATTTTATCTAAAAGAGTTAAGTTGTGATACCACGTTAATTGTGCAAGCACCTCTTGCACAAATTTCAAGTCAGGATATTCTTCAGCAAATTTGCGCATATATTTCAGGTTTCTAGAGCTAAATCCTTTCATCTCTGGAAATGAACTTCCTAAATCCTTACTGAGTTGGTCAATGATCTTAGCGCCCCAACCATGTTGCCCTGGCGTTTTAGAATTTCCGTACCGATGTGATGGTACAAAAGAATGAGTTCTTTATTGACAGCCCGAGCCGCTTGATATCGGCTTGTTGCCACTCGACTTTTAAGAACTTCTAAAAATTCTGCATATTCTTTTGTAGGAATAGATTCACTCACTGCTACATTTTGTTTCATCTTGAATTTTCTCCCGCATGGTATTTATTTTTGTAAAAGAAAGAATTGCTTCAATCCCATACTTATAGTATAAGAAAAAGATAATAGACTGAGTTTTGACACCTCAAATTAACTAACAGCTTATCTACAGATTAGCTTCATCAGAAAACTAAAGACAAGATTATTTTTCCCCGTTTTGACGGGGGCATACCTTTGGAACATTAAAAATGGCAAGCGATATTTCAACGAGGCAAGTCGCCTCATTTATTTACAAAATGATTCGCCCTTTTCCGGGCGGTATCTTTGCCATGTTTCTCGTCGCTTTTACGTGGGCGATTGATTTATCGGTAAGGCCCTATATTCTTAAAATTATTTTAAATCGGATGACTGAGGTTTCTCCTCATGACGTTTTTGATTATTTAACTCTCCCTGCTTGTGCTTATCTGTTTATGTCCTTCTTACTCACGACTTCTTACCGTTTTTATGGATATTTTGTTGAAATTAAGATGATCCCTCGATTGCGTCAACGAATAGCCCTTTCCAGTGTTGATACTTTGCTCAAGCAAAGCCATCAGTATTACCAAAATCATTTTGCAGGAAGCCTTACAAATAAAGTCAATGACTTAACAGGCAGCGTCCCTGACATGCTGCAAACCATTATTGATCGCTTTTTTAGCCATGGATTGGCTCTTATCATTGCGATTTATACCCTTTGGCAAGTCAATATTAAATTCGCTCTTTTTATTCTCATTTGGACAACTTTGTTTTTGGGGGGAGCGTTTATGTTTTCAAAACGACTTGCTCGCCTTTCAGATATATGGTCCGAATGGGGATCAACCATTACGGGAAAGATAGTAGATGTTCTTTCGAACATCTTGTCCATTAAGTTGTTTGCTCGAGAAGCCGCAGAAAAATCAACTCTTCAAACGACTTTTAGTGAAGCCGTCAAAGCAGAACAAAAGCTACAGTGGTCTTTCTTTTGGGTATGGATCTGTTATGGCTACTCATTTGTCATTGTTCTCGGACTTAATTTGTTTTTTTTAATTAAGGGCAGATATGAAGGATGGATAACCGTTGGAGATTTTGCGCTGGTTTTGGCGATTAACATTGCCATTGTTGATTTTCTCTGGCAATTAACCAAAGAATTTTCACAATTTTCTAAATATTACGGCAAAGTGACGCAGGCTTTGCGAACCATTGTTGTCACCCCAGATATTAAAGACGCACCTCATGCTAAGGCTCTTGTTGTGGCTAAAGGAGAGATTATCTTCGATTCCGTTCAGTTTCACTATAAAGAAGCAAAAGCCCTGTTTCAAAAGAAGTCTGTCACGCTTTATTCTGGACAAAAGGTGGGGCTGGTTGGCTATTCAGGAAGTGGGAAAACGACCTTCGTCAACCTTATTTTAAGGCTTTTCGATGTGACTTCTGGGCGCATTTTAATTGATGGCCAAGACATTCGTGATGTGACTCAGGACTCATTGCACATGGTCATTGGCATGATACCCCAAGATCCTTCGCTCTTTCACCGCACGCTCATGGAAAACATTCGTTATGGCCGCTGCGAAGCAACAGATGAGGACGTTATTGAAGCCTCAAAACGCGCCCATGCCCATAAATTTATCCAAGCTCTTCCAGAAGGGTATCATTCCCTTGTAGGAGAACGTGGGGTCAAGCTCTCCGGCGGTCAGCGTCAACGTATCGCCATTGCACGAGCCATTTTAAAAAATGCTCCCATCTTGATTTTGGATGAGGCAACGTCCCAGCTCGATTCTGTAACGGAAAAATTTATCCAAGATTCCCTGTGGGAATTGATGCAAGGAAAGACGACAATTGTCATCGCTCACCGACTCTCTACCCTCTTGCACATGGATCGTATTCTTGTCTTTGACAAAGGCAAGATTGTTGAGGATGGGACACATCAAGACCTGTTGATCAAAGGAGGATTATACAAGACGCTCTGGGACGCCCAAGTGGGTGGATTCTTGCCGGATAAGCGATAGAGAAGGAGACTTTATTAAGCTAAACACCCGAAAAAGAAAGAAATCACCACCTTCAAAAGCCTCCTTCTCGAGTTTAGTCCTCTTTCTCGAGAAACTCCAATTTACTGGCTTCCTCCAAAGCGCGACAGATCTGTCGGGCTTCATAAGCCAAAATATCCAGTTTATCTGAAATGATAGATAATTTTTGGATTTTGTAGTCGAGACCTTTGAAAAAAGACTTCGATACGGTTATAGTATCGTTAGACATGATCAAATCTCCTTTAGAGTTAGGATTTGGTTATGTTAGCAGCGTATGGGTGTTGCTTCACCTATGCGCTGCGCATAGTTTACAAAAGTAGTTAAGCCAAAGCAATATAGTTTTATAAAATTTTATGTATCTTTTTTTGGTAAAAAAATTGATGTTTAAGAACCATTCCCTTACCTCTCCCCTTGTGGGAGAGGTCGCTGCGAAGCAGCGGGTGAGGGGTACTTAAGATCGTCTCTAAGACTCCCTCTAAGTTACTCAGCACGTCGTTATTCCAAAAACGTATAACTTTAAATCCATCCTTTTCAAGAACTCTTGTACGGTGATCATCATATGCTTTTCGATCCGCATGCTGTCCGCCATCGAGTTCAATCACGAGTTTTCTTTCGAGGCAAACGAAGTCAACAATGTAACCTTGCAATATATGTTGACGCCTAAACTTCCACCCCTGAAACCTCCGGCTTCTGAGATGATGCCAAAGGCGACTCTCAGCGTCCGTTTGATGTGTGCGCAGTGTTTTTTTGAATCTTTTTAACATCAGAGCTATTCTAAAATACCCCTCACCCGCCCCTTCGGGGCGACCTCTCCCACAAGGGGAGAGGTAATTCATCTCACCTGAATCTACTGCCTATGCGCTTCGCATAGTTTAACAAAATGATTCATGCAAAGTAATATTGTTTTATAAAATTTTATATATCTTTTTTTGGTAAAAAAATTGATGTTTAAGAAACAAGAGCCTTTATATTTTCCAATGGAAGAAAAAGGCGATCTTTCTTATCAAGAAAATTTGTGAACCCAAAATGCTTGTAAAAAGAACTTGCATTATCATTTTTAGCATCAACCACAATTGCATAAATGCCAAAGCTTTCCTCACTCACTTGATAAACCCGCAAAAACGCATCCATTAATAATAAAGCCCCTATTCCCTGCTTTTGATAATCGATACTAACTGCTAACCTTCCCAAAAGAATAGCTGGAATTGGGTAACGCGGCAGTTTTTGAGATAGTTCGGGCTTCATTTCATTTTTAGAGAAAGATAGGGGACTCAGCGTATAATACCCAACTATTTCTTCCGAACGCTTACCTTCTAAAACAAAAACTTTTGTGAGATTTCTTTTTACATCTTGAAGAGCATATTTTTTGAGATAATTATCGAGTTCTCCCTCGCCACAGACAAAAGAATGGCGGTCATGAAAATCCGGTTTCAGGAGAAGGACATTCATTTCTGAAATGTTTTTTTATAGTTTACATACGCCTTTTTGAGAGCGGCATTTGGTTTTACAGGATGAGATAAGGCTTCCATTAAAAGGGCCCAATCTCGATCTGAAAGCGCCATATTTTCATGCTCACGAATAACCTTTTGAGCTTCCCTTAAAGAAACCTCTCTAACAAACCGACTCAAAGAACCATTTTTGTACTGCGCTGCCTTTTCAAGGACATGATATGATTCCTCATCAACGCGTATTTGTAAGCGATTGTCTTTTCGGGAAGAATCATGAGTAGGTCTTACATGGATCATAGCTTTTCTCCTCTTTCTTAATTGTACATCCATATGGGAGTACATGTCAAAAGAATTATATAGTTTCATAAAATTTTATATATCTTTTTTTGGTAAAAAAAATTGATGTTTAAGAACCACTCCCTTACCTCTCCCCTTGTGGGAGAGGTCGCTGCGAAGCAGCGGGTGAGGGGTATTTAAGATCGTCCATCTCTTTAGAATATACCATCGTTTCGTAGTCAATAAACGTTGTTTTGTTACTCAAAATATTATAAAACATATTAGATATATGTAAATCCCCGTTGGTTATACTGTTAAAAGTACCCGTCTCCTCATCAAGGCTTCCATGCTTTATGTGGAAAGAGGCAGTGGCATACCCAACATTAGAAAAGCCGTCCGACAACTTATGCTTGGTTTCCAATGGGTTCAGCTGACCGCCCCCCTCATAACCTCTTTGAGCCCACAAATACGGACTGCCCTGAAGCTTCCTCAAACAATACAAACTCCCGATCTTTCACATTTAGAGCACCCCTGTACCTTGCTATGGCCACATTTTGAGGGGGAAATTGAAAGGGTTGAGATGCTCTAAATTTTTCATACTCATCTACAAAGGGTTCTAGGGCTTTGAGGTTCTCACATTCGTTTTTCCGTCCTTTTAATTCTTTACAGAAAGACCTTTTGCTTCTCTTTCCTCCACAAGAATACGATAAACCGATTCCGTGTTACTTCCTGCCTCACCTAGCTCTCGAATGTCTCCTCGCTTAACTTTCTCATAGCCTAATTGAGATAGGGCATCGAGGAGATCCTCTTTGGGTGGGCCTCCGGCCTTCAGGGCCGCAGAAGCAAAAAAAAGAATGACGAGTGTTTTTAAAAAATAAGCCATTTCACACAAAATACTTTAAATTCACATTTTTTTTATAACATTTCATAAATGTAATTTCAACAGGCTAATAAATTTACTACGTAGGTAGTTGACTTTTTCAGAAAAATTTTTGTGCCCACTTAAAAATTCTCCCCACAAACTCAAACAGATCCACACGTCATGCATTTAACCCCTTCCCTTTTCGTCATTATTTTTGTACAGAAATTAATGATGTTTTAATTTTGTTTTGGAAAAATGGTTCACATGACACAGAATAACCCACGTAAAAGAAAGCCTGGGGCTGGACGAAAGCCCAATCCTGTCCCGACAAAGGCCATTCGCCTGCCCCTCCCTCTTGTCAATCAGCTCTTAGATCTCAAGAACCAAGGGAAATTGGACATGGGTGCGATCATACCAAGCCGCACCCTTTCATCCGTCCCCCTCCCCTTTTTTGAATCGCGGGTTCAAGCAGGGTTTCCTTCTCCTGCCGATGACTTTAGCGAAGGAACACTTGACCTCAACGCCTATCTTATCAAACACAAGGCAGCGACTTTTTTTGTGCGCGTGACCGGTGATTCAATGACAGGGGTTGGCATTTTCCCAGGAGACATTCTGATTGTAGATCGTTCCCTTCCCCATCATTCAGGAAAAATTGTAATTGCTGTTTTGAATGGAGAGATGACTGTTAAACGGCTCAAACAAGAGGGTGATAAAATCCTCCTATGCCCTGAAAACGATAAGTATGCCCCCCTCTCCGTCTCCGAAGATGAAGATTTTTCCATCTGGGGTGTTGTCACCAATGTTATTCATCCTTTTTCATGAATTCCGTTTTTGCCCTTGTGGATTGTAATGCTTTTTTTGTCTCATGCGAAAAAGTCTTTCAGCCTGCCCTTGAAGGAAAACCTGTCATCGTTCTCTCAAGTAATGATGGATGCGCGATTGCAAGGTCTAATGAAGCGAAAGCGCTTGGAATTAAAATGGGAGATCCCCTTTTTAAAATTCAAGAGATTGTCAAAAAAAACCACGTGAAAGTGTTTTCCTCTAACTTTTCTTTTTATGGAGACATGTCGTCTCGTGTGATGGAAACTCTGAAACAATTTAGCCCTTCTTTAGAGATTTACTCCATTGATGAGGCCTTTCTTAATTTAAGATCTCTCCCTGAAAATGAGCTCTTTTCCCATGGATGTCGCATCAAGGAAATTGTCAAGCTTTGGACAGGTATTCCCGTTAGTATTGGTATTGGTCCTACAAAAACCCTTGCAAAAGTTGCGAACCACCTTGCAAAAAAACAGTCCCTCGGCTGCTGTGTTCTTCTAAAACAAAACGACATTGAAGCGGCCTTAAGGAATTTTTCGCTTCAAGACGTATGGGGGATTGGGTCTCAATGGTCAAAAAAACTTTCTTACCTCGGATTAACAACGGCTTTGGATTTGGCTCAAGCGGATTCTTCTTGGATCAGGAAGACTTTCAATGTTATTTTGGCCCGAACCGCCCTTGAGCTCAAAGGGATTTCTTGTTTAAGTCTTGAAGAAACATTGCAACCTAAAAAAAGCCTTATTTCCTCAAGGTCCTTTGGAAAACCTGTCACCTCTGTGGAGGTTTTAAGACAAGCCTTAAGTTATCATGCAAGCTCGCTGGCTCAAAAATTAAGACAGCAGAAAAGCACAACATCTCTCGTAAGTATCTTTATTCGCACCAGTCCTTTCCACAGACACGAACCTTATTATATGAACTCATGCGCCATTCCTCTTCTTTTTCCCTCTCATGACACAACTCTTCTGATCAAAGCCGTTACATCAGGACTCGAAAAGATTTTTAAAGAAGGCGCATTGTATAAAAAGGCTGGGGTTATGGCGCTTCAGCTCTTGCCTGAAGATCAGGTGATTCCTTCTCTCTTTCAGGATAAAGAGGGTTTAATCAGGCGAAAATTACTTTTTCAAACCTTTGACAAATTAAACGATAGATTTGGAAGAGGTTCTCTCGTTTTTGCCAGTGAAGGATTTCGAAAAACTTGGCGTTCCAAGGCTTCCCTCAAAAGCGCTTCTTTTACTCAAGACTGGGAGCAACTGCCTCGGGTAAGGTGATTGTTTAGAAGCTTGTCTATTAATTTCACTTAAAATGATAAAAATTTCCTAAAAATATATTGATTTTATGAAAAAACAATATAAGCTTATATACGTAACGAGGGATGCTGAAGACACCCCCCGATACTGACCGATAACCAAATCTAACCTAAGGAGATTTGATCATGGCTAAACCCAGCATATATGCATCTTTAGAATTTCTCAACGAGTTTGAATGGCAACTTCAACGTCTTTCTCTTTTGATAGAGGTATTAGAAGGCCTTGCTGTCAGCGCACGAGATCTTCATGATGTTCTCAGCATTCTGCTCAGAGACGTGCACATCAAAAGGTAAGTCTTATCGGAGAAGAGGTCTTCTTACGGATTTTCCTTAAGGAGACCTCGATGCTGATATCTTTAGAACCAGCTATACTTAAGTACAACTACTGTTATAATGAGAAGGAATATAATTTTAGGACTTTGAAGCAACTCTTGACCTTAAAGCACCTCAAAAGTATAAAAAAACTCCGACATCTGATCACTGAATAAACCAGGGGAAGAAAAATCCGGAGTACCTAATTCTAATATATATAGGGCTATAAGGCCTTGTTTATCAAGTATAATCGGAGCTAGCCACCGGACGTTTTTATTTATCTCTCGCTTTCACCCGACACTCGTCATTCCCGTCCTCGCGAAGGCGGGGAACACGGGAACCCAGTTAAAGCAACGCATTTCGAAGAAATGCAGCCCAATTTTTAATCGATCGAATGAAAACATAAAGAATTTATTAAAAACTGTTTTGTTTCAAAAGGTTCCTGAATTCCCGCTTTCGCGCACAAGTGTCCGGGGAAAATACGAAATGCAAAAAAAAGTGTTCTTAAGTTCTGGATTGCTTCGGAGCAAAGCTCCTCGCAAAGACGAACTGGTGGCACATTCGTTGCTAATTCTCAACCGTCTTTGCGAACCCTGCGAAAGCAGGGTGAAGCAATCCAGACTTTTTTGAGAGAGTTTAAGAAATTCAACTTTTTAAGTTTATAATCAGCCTATCTTTCTCTAAGAGAAGGAATACTTAATCTTTTCAATAGCACTCCACACTTTCCCCGGACACTTGTGCGCTTTCGCGGGAATGACGAACGAGGGAGATGGTGCTGTGCTGCTTTAGAAAAACGTCCTGTATTAAGAAAAAAAGCTCTTCAGGGCTTCTTCAGGTGCGAACGCTGGCTTATTGAGGTAGGTTGCCACCTTGGTTGCAAGGGAAACATAATCTTCAGCCCCCAGGATAACAGCATCAATGTAAAATTTTTCCGCTATTTTTTTTACCAAATCTAAAACGGCGCTCTCATCATTTGTACTCACTTGAAAAAATAAAGAAGAGGCATTGATAACTTCTTCAGGCAAAGTTCGCTGGTCAGAATGAGCTGATATAACAAACGCATCATATCTTTTCTCTTTGGCTTTGAGCACCAAAAGTTGAGACGATAAACAAGGTTCAATAAATAAAAGCGCTTTCTTATCAAGAAATCTCATAAGACTCTAACCTTCGGATAGTGTAAAGAAGCAGATAATTTTACAGATTTAATAGATTATAAGGAGTTTAGTCAATGAACTTAAAAGATTACAATTGATTATTTTTAATGAATTAATTTCATTAATTTTGGGATTTAAAATTTTTCCCCCGTTTGCGTAAAATGCAAGTGGTCTCTGACGAACAAAGAGGAAGTTGAAATTTCTTTCTTTAGTATGATTGTTAGGTATGATAAGAAAATCAAAAGACTCAAGAAAAGAAAAATCATCAAATGTCCTTAGTAAAGAACATAATTGTAAAAATTAATATTTTTGTTCTTTTAACTTCTTTTTTCTTTTCCATATCTATTTGTCATGCGGATGAATCTATTTGTAGTGTGAATGAAAACTGCGATCCAGAAAAAGAAAAGGAAGATAAGAAGGAGGAAGATAAAAAAGAAGATAAGAAAGACGACAAGAAAGAAGAAGAACCCCCAAAAATTGGCAATTTTGCCTTGCCAGCTTCCCAACAGCCTGGTCCCCTCGTCAGCTTTGGTGAAAATATCATCGATCAAAATCAAACGGTACTTGTTTTGTTTGCCGACGATTTTATCGGCCATAGAAAGCACACCATAGATTTAATCCCTGGTGTTTTGTATGGCGTACGAGATGACGTTTCTGCATATTTCAATGTGCCCTTCGCAGCAAGTTTCAAAGACGGTAGGGATCATTCTGCAGGATTAGAAGATGTCTTTGTACAACTTGAGTATGCTTTTTATTCAGGCAAGACTTCTAAATATACTGATCAAGCAACCGTTGTTGGAAGTGTCAGTGTCCCTTCAGGTTCCACGAAAAAGCAGCCTGCTACAGGTCTTGGTTCCCCAAGCTTTTTTTTAGGGGCAACATTTAACCGTACATATACAGACTGGTTATTTTTTACCTCTCACGGCGTTGTATTAACGACCTCTACTGATAAAACAAAATTTGGCAATGAATTTCTTTACCAAGCCGGGCTTGGCAGAAACATTCTAACGATAGATTCTGAGTGGATTTTTGCGTGGGGTATAGAAGCGGATGGTCAGTATACAGAAAAAAGTAAAATAAAGGGTATAGTTGATCCTGATTCTGGGGGAAATGTTGTTTATATAACTCCTTCATTATTTGTTTCTTCAAAAAAGTTTTTAGCTCAAGTGGGATTTGGGCTACCTGCTACTCAACATTTGTTTGGAAATCAAAGAAGAAATGACTACTTATTGGCTGCAAATTTGAGGTGGACTTTTTAGATTTAAAAATTTCGTAACTCCTCACTCCTTTCCCCACATATGACTTCATAAAAGCCTTTGAGAATTAAGGCATTGACCGGGGCATACAGACTCTATTAAATAGAAAGTAGAAAAAAAGTGTAAAAATCACCAAATTTTTTAATATTACTGAAGAAACTTGCAGGGGGGAATAAGTTGCTTTTTGCCAGAAAGAAAGACATTGATTATATAGATTCTCTCAAGGAAACACTATCATCTGAAGGAAGCTGTTTGCTTCCAGCTAACAACCTATTTCTGGCCGTTGATCAATGGAAAACGCTAAATTATATGGTCGATAAGTTAGAGTATAAAAAAATTTATAAGAGAGGGACTCAAACACCTGTCTCATATAAAGCCTCAAAAATAAAATTACCAAAAAGACACGCCATCAAAGATAAAATTATATACGACGTTGTCACTTCGATACAAATGACAAGTTTGGTGAGAGCCCTAACAGGAATAAATCATTTTAGTGTTGATCGCTGTGAGTCTCACCTTTGTGAAGAGGGAGATTTTATTTCCATTGATTGGGCGAAAAAAAATTTGGGGGGTTCTCATTATCTCTTTTGTCTTTTTCTGGATGGAAGTTATACCGGGGGGCAACATATCATTTCTAAACCGGGTCAGACGGACAATATTTATAGCCCAAAGTCAGGGGATATCGTGGTTTCTACTTGCGATTGCTTTCATGAAGTCAGGCCCGTTATAAGCGGGGAAAGAAAGCATGTCTTTATAAGTATCCAACCGCTTATTCGTATTTCTCCAGATAGAGAATCTTAAGAGTAACCACTTCCCATCCTCATGTGTCATCCTTGGCAAAAAATGCTTTGTTTTCTAAGGGAAAACATTAGCATTTCTTGGCCGAGGATCTCTATGAAACAACAAGATCCTCGGGTCAAGAAAGCCCTTGTTTTTCAAAGAAAAACAAAGGTTTTCTAGCCCAAGGATGACACGTCTGGGGAGACATAAGAATAGTTACTTCCTTCTTCTTCTCTAAAATGTTAAATTCTAAAAAAAGGGAGGACAACTTTATGAAATGGTCGAATACAAAAACGGAATGGGGCGGGGTTACCCAACTTTTCCATTGGGGGATGTTTCTTCTCTTCATTATTCAGTACACCCTTGCTTACACGATGCTCGATATGCCTGCCTCCAATCAAAAGTGGGCCCTGTTCGCCTGGCATAAACAAATTGGTGTGACACTCCTCTTTCTCGTGTTTCTTCGCCTATGGTGGCGGATGCGCAACCCTGTCCCGGACAATTCAATAAAATCACCACGATGGGACCGCATTTTAAGTAAATCTAACATTTGGATTCTCTATGTCCTGATGTTTTGTTTTCCCCTTACCGGCTTTTTACTCTCTATTTTAGGAGGATACCCCGTCAGTTATTTTGGGCTTTTTACAATTCCAGCTTTTATGGAAGGACCTAATATTTATGCTAAAGTTTTTTTAACAGCCCACATTTGGATCTCGTATTGTCTATATGTTTTTGTGGGTCTTCATATCCTGGGGGGCTTTATCATTACTTTATCGTAAAGGACAATGTCCTTGAAAGTATGCTTCCTCATACCTGATAGGTTTTAAAGAAATGATCATTTAAAACATAGCATACAAACCCAAATAAAAGGCTAAAAAGAAGAGCTATAAATGTCGTTCCAAGCCAGTCGTCTATATAAGAAATCCAAAGAAGAGTGGTTGTGCTCCCCAGAAGAGTAGCTCCCCAGACAAAGGGTAGCGCATTATAAAATCGCTGATAAAGAGCGAACATGAGAAGACCACTTCCTCCCAGGATCGTCATCCCAAAAATTAATGAGTCCATAAAAGCTCCTATGAGAAGTGAGAAAACAGCAATCTCACAAGAAAATATTAAATAAACCGGCATGTGCTTCTCTCCTATAGAGTGATTGCATTATACACGAAATTGAGAGAAATTTAGAGAGCAAGATCAATTATTATGCAAAGAGACAAAATGAGGAAATTAAGGAAGGTGTTTATCGTAGCAGGTGCTCTTACCTTCACAGGATTTTCGGCACAAGCTAAGATAATTTCGATCAAAACGATGAAAGATCTACAAACAAAGATTGAAACTATCCTTAAAGGCCAAAAAGCAAAAGATGTTTTGGTCGCTTTTGATATTGATATGACGTTAACTCAGCCAAATCATCCGGCCGTCTATTATCCAGCCATCAAAAAATATGTTGACGTTTATAAAATGATTTTAGGTCAGCTAGCTCCTGAACAGAAGGATCTTGCGGCAACTTTAACAACCCAACTCATTCCCCAAAAACTGGTTGAAGAAGGAACGCCTCAAATCATCAAAAATCTTCAGAAAAAAGGGGTAAAGGTAATCGCCCTCACTTCTTCTCTTGCAGGCCCCATAAAAGGCTATAAAGATAAAATTATTATCCTTCGAAAAGACCAACTCCAAAAGCTGGGATTTGACTTTTCGAAAAGTCTTAAAGATTTCGTGAGTGTCACAACATTTTTTAATTTTAAAAAATACGCCGGAGGCTACCCGATGTTTTACCACGGTGTTTTATCCGCAAATGGCGAAGGTTATGTTACAAAAGGTGAAGCTTTTACTGCTTTGCTACGCCATACAGGTCCTCTTTATGAAGATAAAGTTCGCAAACCCGGCTTTTATCCTAAGGTAGTTGTTATGATCGATGATAAAAAGAAACATTTAGAAGATATTGAGAAGCAGCTGAAATCCTATGATCCTTCAATTCAGTTCATCGGTATTGAGTACGAAGGCGCTTTTAACTACGCTCCTCAAGATATTTCAAAAGAAGATTTTCAGAAATTCTGGGAAGATCTGGCAAACAAAGCGAAATCAAAAATTTGAACAGCAAAGGAGCATAATGACAATTCGTGGCGCAGACGGGAAAGAACGTTGCTTCGGTGGAGAACCGGGTAAGGAATTTTACGCCGAGTATCATGATCATGAATGGGGAATCCCTTCCCATGATGACCAACATTTATTTGAAATGCTCATTCTTGAAGGCGCGCAAGCTGGACTCAGCTGGGAAACGATTCTTAAAAAGCGGGGTGGGTATCGCAAAACCTTTCATCATTTTGATCCTGCCAAAGTCGCAAGGATGAGCGATTCTGAACTGGAAGGTTTGCGTCAAAACCCCGAGATCATTCGTAACCGATTGAAAATTTATAGTGCACGTCAAAATGCCCAAGTATACCTCTCGATTCAAAAAGAATTTGGGTCTTTTGACCGCTATGTATGGAATTTTGTAAACGGGAAACCTATCCGATCCCATCGAATAAGTTTGAAAGATCTTCCAGCTAAGACCTCTGAAAGTGATGCGTTGTCAAAAGACTTGAAAAAACGAGGAATGACTTTTGTGGGCTCAACCATCATCTATGCCTACATGCAGGCCGTAGGGCTGGTTAATGATCACCTCATCGGGTGCTGGTGCTATGGGAAAGGCTTGGCTACATCATAAAGGGATGAGAAATGAGGCAAAAATTGTACGAAACTATTTTTCCGACTAACTGCTCTTTTCTTGTAGTCAAATCTCTGATTCCCGACGCCTCTTGCAATAAGTTAATAAAAAATAAACTCTTTATTCTTATACTAAGAACATGATAGTAAAAATTTTTTGAACTTTCTATCGTCATATAAAAGGAGAAAACACCATGTCTACCTTGTCAAAATTAACTATTAGAACATCACTTATTTCTTCATCTCTTATGGCTTGCCTTATTTCACCACTTTTGGGTTTGGAGGTCTCCAATACTACAAATTCAAAAATTTACTGTTTTGTAGATTTCGGAAGAACTCAGCTTGGGGGAAATACTTTTGCTGCAAATGACAAAACACCCTGGCATTTTACACAGACTAAATTTCCAGAGTGTGACGATCCTCAGGGATTTGGGTGTTTTCTTCGCTGTGGCTATAAGTTGTCTAAGTCGAGTGCTGAGCAAAGACTTACAAACGATGCTATGGCCAAGGGTTGCTTTCAGATTAAAAGTAAAGAAGGAAGTACTCCTCCAGCCCTTGAAATCGTGAGTTGTCAATAATAAATTAATCATGGGGACTCTTTTTTTCCAAAAATGAGGGGCCCCCTGATTCATCCATTTTGTAGATTTTGACATAGATCTGTTGCAAAAAATAAGTTTATTATTGAAAACATTCGTGGATGACCGGATTACTTTTTTCTGCAATCTTTTTTCGATACATTGCTAAGGCCTCTTTTAGAGCTTATGAATGATTGTGTATGAAAAAGATGAAGCCCGATCAAGTGAGAATGAAAGGGCCAGAAAAGAAGCATAACAAATATGCAAACTAAAAAACCACTTCCCTCATTCGGATCAGCATATCATGTACTTGCTATTGATATTGAAACGAGTGGTTCTTCTTTTAAGCAGAATGGTATTGTGAGTATAGGGGCGAGTCTCCAAGATCACAATTCCAATGAACTCGATTCCTTTCAAATTAACCTCGTCCTTCCCGAAGGTCGCAGTTATGAAGAGCGATGCGTTAAAGAATTCTGGTCTGAAAATAAAAAAATACATAACTTTGTTCAGCAAAATGCCGTAGCCCCTAAGGAAGCTATGGACAAATTTTGTGCTTTTTTAACAGAAGTTGAAACTCGCTTTTCCGACCTCATCGTCATTTCCGATAATCCCAGCTTTGACATTGCTTGGTTAAATTTTTACCTGGATGAATATACAGATCGATTGCCACTCAATTACGCGGAAAATATGACCTATCGCATCATATGGGATATCTATTCAATGCTGAAAGTTTTATTGTGTGAGAGAGGTGATTTTGAGTCGAGCTGGGAGTTACCCGAAAAACTTGGACTTAAGAGTAAATGGCCTGCAGATCACAATCCCCTAAACGATGCGAGAACAATTGCGGATTACTTTAACCAAATCGTGAAGGAAATGAAAAAGCATTCTGGAAATAAGGAGACATAAACAATGGAAAAAGGACTCTATTATCTTGCCATGCCTTATCAAGGGACTGAGGAGGAAAAAAAATATCGAACGGAACTTTCACTCAAAGCAGTCACAGAATTTCTTCGCCAAGGAATTCATGTATTTGCTCCTCTCAATTATGTGAATAAAATAGCCGAAGAACTTGCCTTACCTTCTCTCGAAAAGCGGAGAGGAATTGTGTTGCCCTACCTTCTGGATTTCCTAAGAGTTTCAAAAGGCATGGTGGTAATCAGCATGGATGGCTGGGAAAATTCCTGGGGGGTCCAGCAAGAGCTGAAGTTTTGCCATGAAATGCAGATTCCTATCTACAACATGAAGCCAGAACAGATCTATGACGATCTTGCAAAAATTTTATCAGCCCCCTTGGATCAAAAACAACTAAACGAGCTTTTAGAATAGGTGTGCCTCCCTGGGGGTTTCGCATCAGTCTGAATCAATACTCATTTCTTGCGTTTCCAACTCTCTCATTTTTTCATCACACTGCTGAACCTTCTCTTCATATCCTCCCAATCTACTTAAAAGCGGCTTTGTTGCCTAAATCAGATTTAAGTGAAAGACTCCCTCTTTAAGTTTCTTTTCAAGGGATTTTTACTGTTTTGGGCATTCCTAGTTCTGTCATTTTATTCAAGAGGCAACAAAGCCACATAAAATCCTCTCTTTCCCGGCCTAAAAAGAAAGTTTTTTGGGAAATTTTCATATTGTCTTTATGTTGATGATAATTTGATGATAGTCAAAATTTTGTGAAAGAGATAATTCGCAATAAAATTTTTAAAATAAATAGGTTAATTGTGGAATTAAAAAGCAACTTAGGAAGATTTGTAATCAGTAGGTCGTTGGTTCGATTCCGACATCCGGCACCAGTATTTTTGCGGTATTTAGGAAGTTTGAGAAAAGTAAGAAAATTGTCTAAGTAGCAAATAGGTAGCATTTGAAAACTGTTTTTTAAGAGCTAATCTAAGCAGACTTCTCTTCAGTACCCAAGATAAAGGCAACCACAAGTTCGTAATTCATAAAGAATGAGTAGGCGTAGTTGTAGCAAATAAGAACAAATAAAACATAAAAAAAGCAAGCACTATTTATTCTAAAACCAGAGGAAATAAGAGATTATGCACTTCAAATCATACAAACACCATAAAACGATTGAAAGAAGAGAATGATTTAAATTGAGAGAGTGGGGTATAGGATTTAAAATGTCAGGTAAAGTTGAACTTTACTCCTATCCATTATAAGTAATAGCAATTGTAATGGCCCCAGGCATTTTAAAAGGCCTGGAGCCGCTTGGTAAGGAATAATTTTAATTAAAAAGATTTTTTAATCCATTTGTTACCTCATTTTTAAGTCGTGAGAATATGCCCTGTGTTTTTGGGCTTTTAACACCTTCCTCAATGATGATTTCGGCTACACCACCTACTCCATCCACAACTTTTTTTCCAAAAGTATTCACTTCTTCAAGGCTCTTTGCCTCTTTTTCTTTTAAGCGCTCACTTGCGACTACAAATTTCTTAGACATTTCTTCTAAGGTCGGATCCTGATTAGAAGCTCGATGATCGATAGTGTGGTTACTAAATCCATACTTTCTCGCCATACTGTTATGAGTTTCTACATAGCCTTTGCGCCCTATCTGTCCTTGTGGTTTTTTATTCTCCCACTCATGCTTTGGGCGGGTAGGTTTCTTCGGTCCAATTTGGTTAGACTCTTCAAAATCCATCGCCTTTGAGAGCTCTGAGCTAAGAAATAACCCCGTAAAGATTAAACTTACTTTTACTAAGTCTTGATATTTAAATTTACTCATATTACAATCTCCTTGTTGAGTGTTAGTTAAGAAAGGTTGCAGCCTTTCTTATGGTTTTCGTGAGAGGGTTTTTTTACCCTCTCATTTTTGTTACTAGCGGAATTTAGTTTCATATTTAAGAAAATATCTGCTTGTAACACCCTGACTTTACGAAAAACCTCTAAGAAAAATCTATAAGACCACACACCTAAGTGGGTGTCTGGTAAGGTGTCTGATAAGGAATTTATTTTTGATTTAGTATGTGTTAACTTGATTGCCACAAGCTATAAAGCAAGAGTTTTAGAAAGATTGTGCAAAACTCTAGTTGGTAAATAATTTGTATGAGGCCTTACTTTTTTATGCAAGAAAATGAAGTTATTCCAACACATGAAATTTATGCTGAAAAATTAACACAAATAAGAGACATAAAGTTCACGCCCAGAGAAATTGATGTCATTGCTTGTATTGTAAACTCCAAACGACCTAGTGAAATAGCCTGCTTTTTATCCATTAGTAAGAAAACTGTTAGCTCTTATATAAGTCAGATTAATGGAAAAATAGGGGCTACTTCTCCAGCACAAGTAATTAATTTTGTAAAAGAATCTGATAAATTTACCATTATTAAAACCGAATACATTCCTAACTTGTATATTAGAATAATATTTGAAGAAAAGCTAAAACAGTTTCAAAAAATAAAAAAAGAAAGCTCCTTATGTTGTGAATCTAATCAACAAACTCAAAAAAATGTAAGGCCTCTTGTTGCTCAACTTAAAAATCACTTGAAACAATCTGGAATTCATATACGTGGTAGAAACACAAAAGATTATAAGCCTATTATTGATCTTATGCCGGATTTAAAGTCTAAAAATATCGATTATGCTATTTACATTATGCCAAGAGACCTAGTTAACGTGCTTAAGGGTGATATTAATATAAAAAGCTTAAAAACATTGGTTCTAGAAAGCAGCAAAAACTCTGGGAACATTATTTTTTTTCAATTTGAAAAAAAAATTATCAATAGCATTTCTGAAAAATCACCTAATCATCAGCTTATCTTGTCTTTAGAAAGGGAAAATTACTATTTCTCATTTTTTGGCTTACTAAAAATTTTTTATCCTTCTATTGGTATTAATAACCTTATTGAAGAATTTAGAAAAGTATATAAAAACCATTTTGATTGTGATAATAACTTTTTAAGTAACCTTACAAATAAAATTACATACAAAAATTTTGATTTTTTCTTGCTTTTGCTGAAAAAAAGAAAAAAATGGCTGTGGGTGTTTAGTATGTTGGGATTAATTTTTTGTTTTGTAGGAATGTTTATATTTAACAAATATAAACCTACCAGGGTTAAAGAAGACACAGGATCATCAGGATCATCAGCATCCTCATCCCCTCCATCTGAAGTTACAGTTAAGGTGGATAATAAGTTTAACAGAAGTAATGACGTCCAGTCAGTTTCTTGGAATTTACCAAGACAAGACCATATCTTTGTGGGAAGGAAAAAGTTATTAAATGAATTATATGCAAAATTGCATCCGGCATCATCTTCTTACGAAACATGTTTGGGGAAAGAACAAAGAGATAAGCACGAGCTTAATACATTAGCTATTAGCGCATTCACGGGACTTGGTGGTATTGGAAAAACACAGTTAGCTCTTCAGTATATACATCATCCAAAACATCCCTACAGCCTTCGTGCCTGGTTTCCTGCAGAAAATATTGACCAACTAAGCCAAAAATATATTGAATTTGCTAGAACAATAGGATATTCCGAAGAAAAGCCTTCTATTAAAGAAGTAATTATTTATGTAAAAAATTGGTTAACAGAGCACCCTGGGTGGCTTTTAGTCTATGATAACGTTAATATATATGAAGAAATTGAGCCTTTCTTGCCCGAAAATGGCGGATATGTTATTTTAACAACCCGCAATCAGAATTGGCCAGTTAAATTTAAGCTCCTTTCTGTAGATATAATGACGGAAGAAGAGTCAATTAATCTAGTAAAACACTTAACACAACGTGATATCGAAAAGAATGAAAAACAAGAAACAAAGGAATTAGTAAGCCTCCTAGGTTATTTACCTTTAGCTTTGGCCCAAGCAAGCGCGTATATCCAGCAAAATCAGATAACAATTTCTGAATATTTAGATCTTTATAAAAAGTATGAACAAGAATTGCTCGCTGAAGGAACTTTACCTAAGGGAACAAATAGCCTTCCGGTCGCAACAACTTGGAATATTAGTTTAGCTTCAATTCTCAAAGAATCCAAAAGTCATAAAAACCCCTTGCTTTCTCTTGACCTTTTAACAGCCTGTTCTTATATGGCACCAGAAACAATTACTCGACAAATGCTGGTAGAATGGCTTAAACGAGTTTATCCTGACTTACATTCTCCAGAATTGGTATTAAATAAAATTATCAGCCAATTATGGAGTTATTCTTTAATAAGTATTGATGAAAACGGTGATATTACCGTTCATCGTTTGTTACAAAGCATCGTACGCTACCAACATCAACACACTTTAGAACAAAAAGAGATCTATTATCCTAAATTAACTTCAAAATGGTACTATGATTTACTGGAAGCTATACACACTAGATTTTGTTATGAAACCCAACCATTGAAAGATGAAATTCACAGACGGAATTTATTACCCCATCTTCAAAGCCTAGTTAAGCATTATAATTCATGGCCTGATAAAAGTACAGAAAAGAGCTTAATTCATATACTAAATGATATTGGAATTATATTTTACCAAATGGACAACCTAATATCAGCCAAGTCTTATCATGTACATGCATTACGAATTAGTGAAGAGTATTACGGAATAAACCATATAGAAACAGCCCTTATTCTAGCTGATTTAGCTGCTGTTTATGGTTGGTTAGGACAGTCCAAACAGCACCAAGAAATATTACAAGGCATTTTGAAAATATTTCAAGATCACTATGGAAAAGATCATCCAAAAGTAGCTAAAGTTTTAAACAATCTCGCTATGACCTATACAGACTTAGGAAATCCCCGTTATGCAAAAAGTATACTAGAAGAAGCTTTTAAGATATATATAAAAAATTATGATGAAAAGCATTTAGAAGTAGGAAATATTTTAACAAATCTCGGAGTTATGTATTTATGTTTAGGAGAAGCTCAAGCAGCAAAAAACTCTTTAGAAAGAGCACTGAGCATTCATGAACAGTATTATGGAAAAACTCATCCTAAAATTGCAAGAACCCTAGGAGATATAGGAAGATCTTATATTGCTCTTGGAAATAGTAAGCAAGCCAAAGAACTGTTAGAAAACGCCTTGCTTATTTTTAAACAACATTATAAAGATGATCATCCAGAAATAGCTAAGGTCCTGACTGCACTCGGCGTTGTTTACTTGGATTTAGGAAATCCAAAAATAGCAAAAGAATTTTTAGAAAATTCTTTAAATATTAAGGAAAAATTTTATAATAATCCTGATCATCAACAGATGGCGAGAACACTTATAAATTTATCTGCAGTACATTTAATTTTAAAAAATAATAAATTAGCAATTGAATTATTAAATAAAGCTTTAAAAATATTTAGACAAGATTATGGAAATGACCACTCACATGTAGCCACTGCCTTAACCCTGTTAGCTAACGCTAATATGGTTATAGGTAATACTAATCAAGCAAAGCATCAATTAGAAACCGCTTTAAAAATTAAAAAACAATTCTATGGAGAAACCCATCCTGAGGTTGCTATGACCCTGTTCTATTTAGGAGAAATTAACATCAAACTTAAAGAATTTATATTAGCAAACTCTTTAATTGATCAATGCCATTCAATTTTTCTTCAAGCTTACGGTGAGAATGACAAGTATACAGAGAATGCTATGATTTTAAAAAAGTTATTAACTGACGTATCCTCACAACAAAAAATAAAAGAATATTTTAAAAATAGAAGTCTTCTGTTAAGGCAACTGTCTAGCTTTTAAGGCTGGTAGTACATTTGAAATTATATTTATTGTGAACGTCTAAACCCAAGATATTGACGTTCTTAAATGTCTAGATATAATATTCAAAATAAGTTTTAAGGAAGGCTAATAATTGTATGAAAAAATTTAGACTGCAAGAATTTAAAGCAAATTTTTCTCCAGAAGAACCTCAGTTTCAAAACCTTAATAGGGCAGACATAATACCTAACAATATTTCTCAAAATATGTTTATTGAACTCATTTCTCATTTAACTCCTGTTACCGTGCAGGGTTTTAATAAAATAAGGATGGGCAATCAGTTTGATGGCGGGTATATAATGTTGGATAACTTAGATGAGATAACAGCTGCTTATTCATTAGGTATTGGTGGGGACGTATCTTGGGACCTTGAAATGGCACAAAAGCACATTCCAATTTTTCAATATGATCATACAATTGAATGCTTACCTATTGAACATCCACTTTTTAAATTCAGCCAGTTAGGAGTGGGAGAATATTCTGATGTTGACAATAAAATTGAAACCTTACAAAGTATTATGGAAAAAAATGGACATGATGGTGATTGTAATCTTATCTTAAAAATTGATATTGAAGGAGGAGAATGGGAGACATTTGATAGTCTTGACGTAAAATATTTGAAAAAATTTAGTCAGATTATTTGTGAATTTCATGATTTTTCTCGGGCTGTTGAAGGCAAATGGTATAAAAGAGCAATGCAAGTTTTTAAGAAGCTACAAGTTTATCATCGAATAATACATGTGCACGGAAATAATTATGCACCTCTATTAATAATTGAAAATGTACCTTTTCCTGAGGTCCTTGAAGTAACATATCTCCGTTTGGACAATCATAGTTTCACTGAGTCACAAGAAGTATACCCAACTAGCATTGATCGTCCTAATAATCCCCAATGCGTGGATATTTTTCTTGGGAATTTTAAGTTTAGTGAAAAAAAGATATTTAAATAATGATACTTTGGTTAACATCTTGCTGATACTGTTTTAAATGTAAACTTTCTATTGTAAGAACTTATTATAAGTTAGATTGGAGTATGTACGAGTATTATTAAAGCAATTTTTTGGGATATGGATGGTACATTATTTGATAATGATGTGCTTTATGATTTATCAATCGAAAAAACTTTTCAAATGTATAATTTGTCTTTGCCAGTTGTTGTTCCTAGAGGAACTAGCTTGGAAAGTTATTGGGATATAATTTTACAACATAACAGCCCCCCCCCAATTTCTTATAGACAATGGGCTGAACAAATACATATTTCTTGTAGTAGCCTACTTAGTAAGGAGCATATCCGACTAGGCATTACAGCTACATTAAAAAAAATTTCTGAAGCCAACATCCCTCAAACTTGCGTTTCAAATACGGAAAGCAAAACGATCAAAAAGAATTTTGCCAAGACTGGGCTCAAGAATTTCTTTGCACATATAGTTGGAAGAGACAATGTCTTAACAGGCAAACCGACTCCTATTCCTTATCTCAAAGCTTGCGAAATTAATAGAAGACTTCCTAGTGAATGTATCGCTATTGAAGATAGTGAGACGGGAATTATATCAGCTAAAGAAGCAGGTTTAAATGTTATTGCCTATCCAAATAAGAATATAAAGAACTGTGGCTTTTCAAAGGCAGATTTCATAATTACCCATGCTACGGAGGTTTTAGAGATTCTTGATCTGAATTATCTTAAGTTTAAGTAGTTTTATGTAGTTCAATGTATATATAAAATACTGATAATTATTTTTTATTATTTAATTAAATAATTGATAGGAAATTTAATTTTTTTCAAATATATTTATGAAACTAGGAGTATTCAAAATTGAAGTCAGAAAAACAAAATAAGAGCGTATCTATTGAAGCTCTAAAAATTAAAATTTTTGCCGATGGAGCAGATTTAAAAGAAATGAAACGTATGGTTGAAAAACCTTTTATTAAGGGTTTGACAACTAATCCTACTCTAATGCGCAAAGCAGGAGTTAAGAATTATGAGAAATTTATATGTGATGTATTAAAAGAGTTTCCCGAAATATCTATTTCCTTTGAGGTATTTGCAGATGATTTTCCAACCATGGCGCACCAAGCAAAAAAAATCGCAAGTTATGGAAAGAATATCTATGTTAAAATACCGGTAACCAATACAGAGATGAAATCTACCGTTTCTTTGATAAAAGACCTTACAGAAGAAGGAATAAAAGTTAATGTTACTGCAGTGATGACTCTTGAACAGGTTGTTAATATAACAGAAGCGATTCGTAAAAATACACCAGCATATATTTCTGTGTTTGCTGGACGCGTTGCTGATACCGGAAGAGACCCTGTTCCTATAATGGCGGAGTGTCTAAAAATTATAAAAGAAAACCCTTCTATAGAATTACTTTGGGCAAGTCCTCGTGAACTCTTAAATATCTTTCAAGCCGATCAGATTGGATGCCATATAATTACTGCAACGAGTAATCTTATTGATAAAATGGATCTTATTGGAAAAGACTTGCCGTCTTATTCTCTGGATACTGTTAAAATGTTCTATCATGATGCTCTTGAGGCAGCCTATGATATTTCACTTCTTTAGCGAGCATGTTGGTTAGGGTATCTCTATAATTCATGGATAAGTAAGAGCTGAGGAAGAAAAGCTGATTCGTTTTGCGGATAGTATCGCAAGTCAGTCGAGAAAAAGTTTTGATCATCCTCTTATTTTAGAGAGGCAAATTTCCAATGGAACAAGTGAAGTTGTTCTAAATCCTGAGCAAAGAGCCGCTTACGAGCATTGTGTGAATTCGGATAAGAATCTTTGTCTTATTCAGGGGCGAGCAGGTGTTGGGAAGAGCACAGTTTTAAATCCTATCCGTGTGGCTCATGAGGAAAATGGTTTGCGGTTATTAGGCTTAGCGCCCACTCATAAAGTTGCCATGGATTTAAAAGAAGATGGATTTAAGGAAGCAAAGACATGTCACGCCTTTTTATTTGCTTTTAAGAATAATAGAGAAACGCTGAATTCCAATACACTTGTAATCGTAGATGAAGCAGGAATGCTGGGGACAGAGCTTTCTGTGGAGCTCTTTCATACGATTAAGACGAGTGGAGCCAAGCTTATCCTTGTGGGAGATGATCGGCAGTTAAGTTCTATAGCAAGGGGCGGAATCTTTTGGCTATTGGCAGAGCGGTATGGGGCAATAGAGCTTAAGGAGGTGAGACGTCAGACGATTGGGTGGCAAAAGGCCGTCTCTCAAGACCTTTCTCAAGGAACGTAAGGAGTGCTGTTCATCTTCTCCAGGAGAACAAAGCCATACAGTGGGAGCCTACAAAGGAAGACTCTCTTTCACAAATCTTAAGGGATTGGGCTAAAGAAAGCCTTAATAATCCCCAAGGAACCAGACTTATACTCGCTCAACGAAACATTGATGTGGATGCTCTCAATCAAGGAGCTCGAGATGTTCTCCGCCAACAAGGAAGATTAGGAGACCTAGAAGTGACCTGCATGACCCAAAGTGGTAAGATGAGCTTTGCGGAAGGGGATCGGATTCAATTTACAAAAACAGATAAAAACCAAGGTATTATAAATGGGCATTTTGGAATTATTCAAAAAATTGATGCTCCTATGAAAAAGCTTCATATTCTTCTCGATAATAAGGAAGTCAAAGAAGTTGATCCCCCCATACCTATAATGGACTCCGCCATGGGTATGCTTCAACAGTCTATAAGGGGCAAGGCTCAACGTTAGATTATGTGTATGTACTTCACAGCAAGATCGCCAACAGAAGCGTTAATTACGTAGCACTGACTCGTCAAACAAAATCCCTCTCACTCTATGTCTCGAAGGATGAAACAACTTCTGAAAGTCATTTGATTTGTCAGATGAGCCGGGAAGATGGGAATAAAACCAGCCTTTGTTTTGCCACCCAAAAAGACATTGAAAAGCGCCAAGAGGAAAACACTCTTACGATCTCTCTCAAACGAGGGGCTGAAAAGGTGATCACAAAACTCAAGGACCTCTTTCATAAAAATGAGGATTTTTATGCCTTTGATCAGACTAAAGAAAATAGGTAGCAAGACGTTTCTCTGGCTTCAGCCAAGACTTTACCTCCCTCCTCTTCTTCTTATGAAAAGGAAACGACTGTGGTTTCTGAAGACTTAAAACGCGCCATGCTGGGAGATGAATTTTATAATCGGATCTACAATTCAAAATTAAAGACCCATGAGTCTCAGACTCGAGAGTCTCAGCCTGTAACAGAAGAGCTCAAGAGAACAATGGTGGGAGACAAGTTTTATGATCAAATCCATAATCTCAAACTCAAGACTGGAAGCTCTCAACCTGTGTCCGAAGACTTAAAGAAGGCAATGGTGGGCGATGAGCTTTATAACCGTATTCATGGGAAAGAGCAGAGTTTAGAAACAACAAAAGTTGAAAAGTTATCACAAGCCCATATTGAATCAGAAAATTCAGAAGATCATAAGTCAGAAGAGCACAAGGTGACTCTTTCCTATAAACCTCCCTCCCTTGGCAAAAGAAGATGAGGATGTTGTAAGAGCACACTGGTGGCCCAAGCGAATATGAATAAGCAAAAATCCCTATCAGAATGGTTTATGGTTTTGAATGTTAGATATAAAAGTTGATATGTTCTTTCGTACAGCTCTGTTTATTGATTCATTTGCTCGTTTATATCCCGCAAAAGAATAGTTAAATGGGACAGTTTCTTCTGATTTAACAGTGTCATTATATAGGGTAGTATTAGTTGCAATATCATTTAATTTATAGTTAGCAAGCACATATGTCGTAAAATCAATGCCAAAAGATGGCACATTAATTTCTTGAATTGATACGGACAAATTTACCTTCTTTTCTGATGATTTATCAAATAATTCTGACCTTTTTAGGGCATTATAGAGAGCTACTGCCCAAGCAGGTATAACTTCTTGAGATAGCTGCTCTTTTGAAAGCTCGTCGAGTCGCATAGAAACTACAGAGACAGCGTCAGGTTCTCCATAAGATATGGTAATATTCTTTAAATCAGCATTGACTTTTTGTTTAGAAGAAACAATATCTGGAACTGAAAAATTGTAAGAAGGGATATGGGTACAACCGGAAAGAAATAAAAGGAAGGAGATAAGAGTCAAAAAATTTTTCATTTATCAAAATTCCTTATTTAGCTAGGGTAATTTGCTTCATCAAAACGTTTTTCTGATATTTCTTATCAAAACTGTTACTTTCTCTTACAACTCTTTTCTATAAACTGCCTTCTCTGGGCAAGAGAAGGTAAGGTAGAGTGTTAGAATCACTTCATGAAAAAAGCCTATTTATGGCTTCTAACTTTGTGTACATTATCTTTATACATAAGCTATATAATAGTAATTAAAATAACAATATTAATCTATTTATAATTTTTTTATAACCTGCATATAAATAATATTTCCAGTAATCCAAATCTGGAAAAAGTGATAAAGTGCTAAAACTGGCTCGTCCTATGCTTAATCCTATGATGGTTAATATGAAAAATACAACTAACACTGACAGAGGGCTTACCCCAGATTCTTTGTTTCCTTTTCTAGTCTTCTTTTCTGAAAATTTGATATATAAAGGTGCACTAATGAATCCAATTGTCGTTGCACTAACAAGATAACTAAGCATGATACTAGAAAAAGGTATAAAGTATACTAGAAATCCTAAGAGCGCGTAGAATGTAGTTAACAAAATACCATAAAGATACATTTTTCTATAGAAAAACCAATAACTTGAAAACAAAAACGCGGGAAGACAGAACGTCATTGTTTTATATATACTTCCTTTGAATTTATATTTATTAAAAAAATTCATATAATATAAAGTGTTGAGAGAAGGATTTTCGATTGATTCAGTTGATTTTGATTTCACGAAATCGAAAAATTCTTTTTGATTTTCATTAGATTGTGCGGTGATCTTTTTCTCTGAAGAAATTGATGACCGTAAATTACATTTCAGTTTGATGAGAATCCATTGTGCAAAGATCCCACAAATAAATATTTTAATTACCCAAAACTTAATAGCAATTACACTAAAAAAAACTGGCCAGTCAATATCAGTGCCATTTGCTGTATATACATGCAGTGCTATTTGTCGGCATAAATCCATCCCATAAACAACAAAAGCTAAAAGAACTAAATCTCGTGAAAGAGAAGATGTAGGATACCACTCTACTTCTCCGGAAGTATTTGTATGCTGAAAAAGCGCTAGATTCACCAAGACAAAGGGTCCGAGAACTGAGAAAATAAAAAAAGGAAAGGCTCGAAATGGCATAAGTTCATCTGAACCATGAAAAAAACTGGGAAAAACACAACTAAAATGGTTGCAAATAGACCTGCAATATAGAGTGGATGCAACCCTCTCCCTAATCCTAATAAAAAGAGAGGAAAAGGAGCAAAAAAAGAAAAGAGAGAGAAAGAGTACACTAGAATATCTTGTACTGAGATTTCCTCATAATAATGCTCTACTATATTTTGGCGATAATTTTCGATAAAAGAAATATGGCCTATATAATAAAAAAATGCAGATAAAAAACTTCCTAATGTAATTAGGATTAATATATTAATATTTCTACTGTACATAAAATTAGATGCAGATTGAAATAAGATATTAAAAAAATGATTTTTATTTATGAATTTAGTAGATAAATTTTCCATCTCAACACCCTCTTGCTATGGATTCTCTCAACTTTTTCTTATTTTTGTCATATGCTCATTCCTATAAATAAAAATATTAAAAAATAGGGAGATGGACTGATAAGATTGTAAGAGAAAAACAACAATCAAGGCCAGCTCATGAAAAAAATATCACAAATTTATTTTTGTAGATAGTATAATTTGGAAAAGATGAATGAAGCTATAAGATCTCATTCACTCTTTTTCTCCACTTGCTTCCGCAAAGCCTTTAGGTAAGCACATCAATGTCAATGAGAAAGCAGATTACTTTCAAATAAAAGTAGGTAAATCAAATTATTTTTTTATCCCAACAGCGTTGGATTGAGATCTAACCGATTTTTATACAAGGGATGCTCATAGGAAATAATCCTCTCAAGTAAAAGAGGCTTTTGGCCTCTGAGAAAACACAGCATCTTTGATTGGGACAATTCTTGGATTTCGGAAGCAGTCATAAGCTTTTCTTTCATTTGACTCACAGATTCAGATCCCGCCCCTTTGAGAAAATCCACATATTCCCTTGTCGCATTGGTTCGGGTAATAACCGTTTTATCTCCCATAAGAGAGGAAACCCAGGACGCTGTAGCCGTATCTGTCCTCCCTAAATTAAACACCCGAACTGTTGCCGAGGATCCAAAGATCACATCTGCTTCTTTGCCCCAGACGGATTCAATGGAGGATTTATCTTGAGCAACCATAAAGGCTTCAATACCTGCCCCCGCAGCAACCGTCACAATATTAATAAGCTGACGCATGGCTCCAAGGCGGGGAAACTCATCAAGAAGCAGGAGAATCTTTTCTTGAGGGTTTTTATACCCTGATTGGCGAATGACTGTCCCTAAGACAATGTTTGTAAAAAGCCGCAAAAATCCTGACATGGCTTCAACCATATCAAGAGGAATGACACAAAAAATATCTATTTTGTTATCGAGAAGATCTTCAAAGTTGAACTCCTTTAAGGAATCATTTTGAGATGTAAGAAAGACTTTTGTTTTCTCAAATCCAATCCACGAAAGATTTCGTTTAAGGGTGGTGAGGAAAGACCCTCTTTCTTCATCTCCTGCGGCAAGCAAGATATGAGCCATTTTAGCGGGGCGCCCTTCAAGAAAATCCTCTTGCCTCTCCCATTGTTTGAGTCTTTTGATAAATCCTGGTCCACAAATAAAATCATAAAGCGTATTCAAGTTAAAGGCATGTTTGGGAAGGGTGTGTTGAATGACTTCAAGACTTACCTGAAGAATATCAAAAGCCATTTTATAAAAATGTTCATTATAATGATTGGGAGGCTCAAGTAAGCCTTCAATGATGGTTTGAGAATCCCGCTGAAACTCTTCTGGTCGAATATAATTAAGGGGGTTCCAGCACCACTCATTCTTTTTGACCACATCAAAGGAATTGAGAACCACAACGGTTCGCCCTTGTTTTTCTCTTGCTTTTTTCGTCATAGCAAAGAGCTCACCCTTAATATCCAGAACAGCGACAGGACCATGGTGATCAAGGATCGCTGGGAGAACACAAGAAACACCTTTTCCCCCTTGAGAGCCAGATATGACAACATGATGACCACCCAACCAGCCTTTCTTGGAATTAGGAAGGTAACGGAGGATTTTTCCTCTGTTTCCTGATTTATGGGAAGGAACACCTAACGGAAGCCCCTTTTTATTTTTGAGAAGTTGGTTTTCCTTGGCCTTTTCTAAGAACCCAGCATTCCAAGGTCCTTGCTTAACTCGGTAGGCGCGATCTAGGAATAGGCGCCTTATGGGAACTAAGACCAGTAACCGAAACAATGAGATCAGGAGAGCAAGAGAAAAAGAGGATGTTGCAAACCAAATGAGGTAAGCCATACTCCTTTTTGTGATTCTTATATCAAGCCAAGAGACCATTTTAAAAAGCGCTGTTTCCGTGAGGTATGAAACTCTCAGCTTTAGGTAAACCCGTTTGGCCTCTAAGAAAGTGAGGTAAAAAGGCTCTAAGGAGAGAACAAACGTTAGAGCCAATAAAAGAAAGGCCAGCACCTTCAGCATTTCCATAAGGCGAGGCCCAAGGGATAGCAAAAGACAAGAAAAAAGAGTTAAGCTTATGGAAAATGCGAGAATGGCCTTGGATTGAAGTAAGAGAGGCCCATAATAATTGGGAGCCAAAAACCAAAGGCCCATTCCAAAAAGAAATGTGAAAAGAGGAATTAAAACCAGCAAGCTTTAGGCCTCCTTTGTTAAAGGAATGACTTTAGAAACCGTCAAGTTAGAGAGATTGAAGGGGGAGTCTTCTGGGGAAAGAGACTTCCACGCAGGTCCTGATAAAAATTGACCATCGTCTTTGAAGTGTAAAGCTTGAAGATCAATTTCCGGAAAAGAGAATAAGGAGAGTTCATACCAAAGTATTTGGTCTCGTGTCTTCATTAAACCACAGAGGTCCATGAGCATCAGTAAAGAAGAGCAGATATTTTCTATATCATTTGAGAGCCCTCTTCGATTCCAGTCAGGACGGCCTAATAAAATATGAAGAATTGATTCTTTTTCAAGAATGTCTAGGGTAAGGACGTGATCTCTTGGTGCTGAAGGGGAAACAAAAGGAGACTCCCGAAGCTTCATGTAACGCATTTTGATTGGCTCATGAAGGCCAATGATATAAGGTGTGAGAATCATTAAATGCTCCCAAGCTGATATCGTAAGGCTTTTAGGGGCTCGTTAAACTCCTCAGAAATCCTTACGAGAAATTCGATAAATTCTTGGGTTTCCTCAGAGTCCAGCATAAAGCTTGAGCCTTTAGCCCTAAGAAGAGCTGATATTTTTTCTTGCACTTCTGAGTCCCATAAGAAACTAAGCTTTGAGGTTTCAAACTTAATTGAACCTCTTTCATTTAATTGTGCTTTTGAGAAAGAAAAACGAGCAATATAACGAGCCATTTCCAAAAGGTCATCAAATGCAGAAAAACCAAGTGATAAAGTCGCTCCCTTTTTCTCAAAAACAAAACTTGCTTGTACATTATCTAAATCATTGGCAAAGACATGACAGCTATAGCTTGTTGATCTAAAGTGAAAAGGCTTTTCTAATTCATGTTGATGCACAAAAAGCTTTTGGCTTACCGTGTGATATGGAGGGTTTCCAGTTTGACCTCCCACTTCTTCCCTATGGAAAGCTCCCTTTGCAATTTGAATAAAGGAAGTCAAATAAGGCTGTAAAGCTTGCCTGAAAGCTAAAGGCGAGAGGATATGTTCTCCCTTACCTTGAGAAAAATAAGCAAGGCAACTCACAAAGGCCTTGAGAGGCTCTATGAGAGAATAATCTTTTAAAGGACAAGGAGATGCCTGAAGTTTTGATTTAAAAGTCTCAGCTACCTCTTCCATACATTGATAAAAGCCGCGAGACAAAAGAGAAACGACTGCATCACCCCCGACCTTATCCTCTAAGGCAATACTCACAAGATTAAATTTTTTAAAAATATGAATGGTATGGTGGTTTGCGGCATAGCATCGGCTTTTCACAAAACTTGCAAAAGCCTCTGATAATGTATGCATGGTTTCTTGATGAACAAAAGAGCGTGCAGATAGAGCCGACTCTACAGACGAGAGAAGAAAAAAGATTTCTGTATCTGAAAGCTGATCACCAAGGTCATGCTTTTGGGCGATGAAGCGAATATTTGTTTCTGTACCCTTGTTAATGAGCCCCAAGGAATTATCAAAGGTTTTAAGCCCAAGATCAACAAGATACCTTAAAGCATGGGAGAAGGATTTAACGTTGGATGAAAGAAAAGGTAATGTACTGATGCGATTTTTCAGGTTTTGATTGATACGGACTGCTGTTAGCATGGGAACCCTCCTTGTATGCTAGTTATTGAGATATGTTATACATGGTGCCTCCAAAATCCTTCTGCAAGTGGTATTGAAAATTTTTTTAAAATTTTTTTAAAATTTTAACATTCATATCACTCGCTCTTTCTTAGATTTAGATCTGATAATACTTGCCTTGATTCTGCGATCAGGATAAGCATTCATCGGCTTTATTCTCCTTTTGGTTAGGTAAGTTGGTAAAAAAAAGATAAATGCACACTTCAAATACGGACTCCCCCATATTCTGACGTATTTTGGCGGATATTTTGTTCTTCAAAGTGCTCAATATCCGAAAGACGGTACCGAATACCTTTGCCCATTTTAAAAAAGCGGGGCCCTCGCCCATTCCAGCGCCACTGGCTTAAGGTTGCGGTTGTAACATTCCAGCGAGCCGCTAAGTCCTCTGGAGTGAATAATAGTGTTTGCATAAGGGAAACCCTTCCTGTACAATGATTCTTATTTTGTACAACTGATTGTACGCTCTATGAGTATGCTTGTCAATCCACAATCAATTTTGAAACTTAAATATGTAAATTCAATAGATTATATGAAAAGAGGTAATATGACGACCCAACTAGCAAAACAAATTTTGATGCGAATGAGGGCTAAAAATCTCTCAATTCCGGTGCTTGAAAAAGCCGCGCAATTAAAGAATCACACAGTAAGAAACATTCTCCGAGGAAGATCGCTAAAGCCAAATGCTGAGACCATTAATGCGATTGCTCGTGCCTTGGGATGTACAGTTGAGGATCTTCTTGAAAAAAAAGAAATTCCTCAAACAAAAGCGCTTATTGAGCCTAAAAAAGAAAATATAGATACGCCCTATGAGTATCCAAACCTTTTAAGAGAAACAGTAGATTTTGTTATAACGTTCTTACAACACAACAAACATAATCTCTCTCTTGAGCAAGTTCTGAATTGCGTTAAGCTAATTTATGAAGGTTCCCTTGAAAATGATCCCGTGAGGATAAATGAAGAGGATGCTGCCTTTTGGATGATTCTTGCCACAGATACGAGATTACCGTATATGTACGCAGATTAAACTCTTAGAATAAAAGTTCCAAGCAGCTAAATGCATCTGTAAAAGCTAAATGAAAAGAAGGGAGCCTCAATAAGGCTTATCCTTTGGAATGATTACTGAAGCTCCCTCAAGGCCTTAATCTTGATCCTTCATATAAGCATTATTATATGTGTTATTAAGGGCAAGATAGGCCTGTCGAGCCTCAAAAGCCAAAATGTCCAGCTTGTCAGCAACAATAGAAAATTTTTGGATTTTGTATTTCAAGTCTTTGAAAAAAGACTCGGGCAAGACTATAGTATGATCAGCCATGGTTAGCTCCTTCGGGTTGATCGTGGTCAGCGGCACGCAAATGTTCAAGCATTTGTGTGTCGCGCTATCTCACTATGAGATAACTTTTTAAAGGTAATGTTTTCTTTAAAACCAGGCAAGCGGAATTTTTCAAAAAAGAGAGCCTGTCGATACGATATAATAAGGAAGAGGGAACATGAGTGAATTTCAATATTACGAATTCCGAACTATCAATCGTCAGCTAACCCAAGAGGAAATAGAAGAAGTTCGAAAACTTTCCAGTCGTGCTCGTGTGAGTAGAAATCGCGCCATTTTTATCTATAATTTTGGTGACTTCCGTGGCAATGCAGATGAAGTCCTATTAAAACATTTTGATGCTTTTCTTTATACTTCTAATTTTGGCACAAAAAAGTTGAGTTTTCGCATCCCAACACGCCTTTTAAAAACGCAGAGCTTATGCCCTTACGAATATGAATACATCGTTGAGATAGAGCCCTATGAGCACAATACTCTCGTGGCATTGCATTTCAACAATGAAGAAGGAGGAGGATGGCTTGAGGAAGAGGATTGTTCCACTCTTCTTGATGAATTGATTCCCATTAGGGAGAACTTGCTTCTGGGTGATCCTCGAGCGCTTTATTTAGCTTTGATAGCCAACCAAGAACATAAGCAAATAAATGTGTATGTAAAATCTTTGCCCGTTCCTCCTAATCTTAAAGAACTTACACCTGTTCTTAAGTCTTTCACTGAGTTTTTTGAAATCACTCCTGATTTATTGAAACAGATTGCGAGCCAAAGCAAAGATATTTCGCAACCTCCTTTTGATATAACGCAATTATCAGATGCCGAGAAAAACGCATTTCTTCAAAAAGTTCTCGAGAATGATCCTCATATAAAAGTCGAGCTTCAAAATTTACTGATGCAAAAAGGGATGAAGTAAGAAAGGGTCTTCACCCCAAACTATATCCTAACTTGCCATACCCCTTAATCCTTTTATCAGCCATTTTGGAGAGCATGATTTGAGATGAGTCAACGTAATCATAGATGATTACTTCCTTTTTGCTATGATGAAGACGATGAAGTCGGCCCGCATATTGCACGAGTGTCCCATGCCAAGAAATGGGCATGGTGAGAAACAAGGTGTCCAGCCTTGAATCATCAAATCCTTCACCTATATATCTGCCTGTGGCAATGAGGAGGCGCTCTTCCTCTTCAGGAATCGCTTCCAACTGCGTTTTCACTAACTTTCGCTGTTTTGCAGATTGCCCACCGACCATCACAACCACATTTTTACAGAATTTTGAAAATCGTTCAGCTAAGGCCATGGCATGATCTTTACGTTCCGTAAGCACCAAAGGACTACGGCCTTCTTGTAAGGTGTGTAATACATCATCAAAAATCATTTGGTTCCTGGTCTTATCTAAAACAATCTCTGCATAGAGCTGTTGAATGCTGGGTTTCAGATCATTGAGTGCTTGCAGTTGAAAAGCTGTGTTCCGAATAATGACCTTATGAGAAAATGGGCGTAGAGTGGCTTGATGCTTTGCATTCACCTTATAGCGGATAGGACCACACTGCATAAAAATGATGGGATGATGACCGTCTTTCCGTGTTGCAGTTGCTGTAAGCCCAAGAACATATTTTGCCTTTGTCACGCGCGCAACGGCTTCAAAGCTGACGGCTGAAAGATGATGGCATTCATCGACGACCAATTGACCATAGTTTGCTACAAGGTCATCAACAACATTTTTCCTCACAAGACTTTGGATAAGGGCTACATCAATGATACCTGAGGGTTTACGTTTTTCTCCTCCAATAATTCCCATGTGGTTTTCTGGAATATCCAAGAATGCTCGCAGCCTTTCAACCCATTGATCCAATAATTGCCGGCGATGGACCAAAATCAGTGTATTCGTCTTTCTTGCGGCGATAAGTTTGGCAGCGATCACCGTTTTTCCAAATGCAGTCGTTGCGGCCAGAACCCCTGTATCGTGTTTCTCTAACTCTTTGAAAGCTTTCTTTTGAGGAAGCGTCAGCTCCCCAAGAAATTTGGTTTTAAGAAGAGTTCCCTCATTTCTTTTGTCATTTATCTCCAGCTTTATTCCAAGAGAGGTCAGTAGGTTCACCACGTCATCAAGGCATCCTCTGGGAAGGCCTATATATTGGGGAAAGTCCTCAGCACAAGCAATGATACGCGGCTTTCCAAACGTCGAAAGCCGCATCGCTTGAGCGCTGTAAAATTCAGGATTTTGAAAGGCTGCCAACCGGATGAGCTTATTCATGAGAGCTGGAGGAGCATCCTTTTTAGAAATGAAAATCTGATTGCTGAGGATAACCTTGATAGATTCAGGCAATTTTTGATCAATAGGAATTTTGGGTTTAAGGCGTGAAGGAGGCAACTCCCATGGTTTTTCTTCATCTTCAAGTATAGGCATTCTCACCCCAAGGATTTGGCCTTTCGATGAAGCTTCTTCTACAATGATTTTCACTTCTTCTGCACGGCTTTGTGGCGTAAATCAGATTTGAGAAAAGAAAGCGCCTTTTTTAGTTTTAAGCTATTTTAACGGTTCGAGGCATACCCAATTTTGTCATTTCATTAAGAAGATAGCAAATGAGAAGGGTCTCTGTATTTTGATTTGCCCAACTCCTTGATAAGAGCTTCCTTCCAAAAATTGTTTTTAATCGATAAAAAGTATTTTCTACTTTATTCCTACGACCAAAGTTATTCTTATGGTACCAAGCCCAATAGCCTTTTTTTTGATGTAATCTATTGTTTGATCTCTAACAGTAGGGAGGATTTCTGAGGTAATGGCCGCGTGGATAGGAGGAGGAATAAGAGGTTTGATGTCTTGCTTTTCAAGAGAGTGGTAAATCTTATGGCTATCGTAGCCCGTATCGGCTAGAAGCTCTTCAATATATTCAATACCAGCTTGCTCCAACAAAAAAGAGACACAGGTTCTGTCGTCAGTGAGATGATCAGTCATTTCTCTTGCCACAATAAAACCTTCTCCCTCAACTCCAATATGGAGCTTCCTCCATATCTTACGCTGATACTGCTTGCCATGCTTTGTTTCCAGCCATTCCTTCTCTCCAAAGACTTTAAGACCTGTTGAGTCAATAACTATATGGGTTGCTTTCTCTAAAGAAGGTAGATGGAAATGAGATAAAGACTGACTCGTACGTTTTGACAAACGACTGAACTCAGGCACGGGCAAGGCTTTCCCTATAAGGATAAAGAGAGACTCAACAAATCCTGTGAGCTGTCTTAGAGCAAGCTTAAACAGATGTCTTAAGGTCAGCATTAAATTCATGCTGGTATCCGAATAAATAAAAGGCCTTCCCCTATTCTTATCTTCTGCCTGTACCGCTAGCCAGCTTTTCTCAAAGTCGTCACTCAGCCAAATTGTAAGGGATCCTCGTTGCTTTAATGATTTATTGTACTCTCGCCAATTTATAACCCGGTATTTCTTCTTAATCGTCGTTGCTTCTCTAATCATCAATTCTCTCCAATTAAGTATATCCTTATAAAAAATCTACTCATAGTATCTTATTTAAGCAACAAAGCCGGTATGCTCAAAGACTTGCGGAAAGTGGGCAATACTCTCGCCTTGTTGCCGATAATGAAGTCATTCGGCAAAAGAACATTGAAATTCTCTGTCAAAACCCTGCAGCTCTTATTCAAGAAGTTGCTCTTAAACGCACGGTTTTTACCCGACGTCATGTCGAAGAAGAAATCACCCGCCGTGTCGGAGGAGATGAAAAACTCTTCTCTCTTTTAAAAGCAAAGGTTGAAGAAGTTGATCTTCCATCTGAGTTGGTTTTGAAGAGAGCCAATGAGGGAGTTGTGTTTGAGAGCCGAGAACTTCGAGATCTTGCTGCAAAGCTCACCGATCGATTATTGGTGGACCAAGAGGTCGTTTCTGAGGTTGGAGGAAACCTCAACCGAGATCGAATCTTTACCTCTACTTTATACAAAAAACAAGAAGAACACCTTCTGGAATTAGCTACTGCTCTTGATCAACGATCCACTAAAGAGATTCCTGAAGATGGTCTAGGACGAGCGATTGAAAAGGGCGAAGAAGAGCTTGGAAGTCCATTCTCAGAAGAACAACGGACGGCCATTGCGCATCTATGCTCAGGTTCAGATATACGCCTTTTAAATGGAAAAGCAGGTACGGGCAAAACAACTCTTTTAAAAGCTGTGGCACATGCTTACCAAGAGGCAGGATTTGACGTTCTGGGAACTTCTTTCCAAGGTAAAGCTGTTGAGATCATGGAACAAGAAATTGGCATTCCGTGTAAGACGTTAGATAGCTTTTTATATGCTTGGAATGAGCATCAAGTTCAAAAAGATTTGGTTGAAAGTGGGAAGTTATGGGGGCGTCCTTATCTCTATGCCTTTCAGCGAATGAAAGCCTTAGAGAAAAACCGCTTTACTGCAAATAACGTTATCATTGTGGATGAAGCCAACATGGTTGGAGGCCATCTCTGGGAACCTTTTCTTGAAGAGGCTTCGAGTAAGGATGCCAAAGTTCTCGTTATCCAAGATCCCACTCAAATCAAATCCCGAGAACCAGGAGATTATGGGCGTCTTTTTGCAGAACGGTTTGGGTTTTGTGAAATACGACAAGTTGTAAGGCAACGTATCCCTTGGCAGAGAGAGTGCTCTAAATCCCTTAATGATCATAATGTTTTAGGGGGTCTAAAGCCTTACTATGATCAAGGGCATCTTAAATGGTTTGACGATAAGGACCAAACTCACAGTGCTTTAGCTCAAGCCTATGTCAAAGACTTCATTGAAAATCCCCATCAAACACACATCGCTCTGGCCTATAGGAATATAGAGATCTATGAGCTTAACCAAGCTATTCGGCAAGTATTGAAAGAGCAGGGATATCTTAAAGAGAGCTTTATAATTCAAGGAGAAGAGTATGCCATTGGAGACCGCATTCGATTTACGGAAAATGATAATCACGGACAATTTATTAAAAATGTTGATCAGTCCTCATTCTTAAGATCCCTTTTCCATGGGAATAAAGAAAAGAGAGGTGTTAAAAACGGAAGCTTTGGAACCATTGAATCTTTTGATGAGAAGAAGTCTCTTTTAACTGTTCTTCTTGAAGACAAAAGACGCATTCAATTTGATAGCAATGAATATCCCGATTTTACTCATGGGTATGCCATGGGCATTCATAAATCTGAGGGATCTACCTTTGATAAATCCTTTGTTGCCTTTGATCCCTTCATTGATCCATCTACCTTACTTGTGGCCATGACACGTCATCGGCAGGATGTTCAAGTTTACCTAAACCGAGATCAATTTACTGACTTTAAGGACGTTGTAGAAAAATGCAGTCGTCTTTCTCACAAAGAAACGCTTCAAGACTACACCATTTCAGAAGAACAAAAACTTTATTTTGGTCGAATCCAGCACTATCGAGATCTGCTCATGGAAGGAATGATCTTACGAGAAGAGATTGAAGGGCAGATTGAGGCTCAAAAGCCCCTCTATACCCATTCTTCCTATAAGGCTTATCAAGCACTTTTTGAAGAAAAGAAGGGAATTGCAAAAGAGATTCTTGCCGATTGGCCAAACCATGCACCTTATACCCGTTTGGTTGGTATCCGAAAAGATGTCTTAGAAGTTGAAACAGGAGTTCGCCCCCGTCTTCTATCTGATCTTGAATATCGGGCTTCCATTCAAGCCCAGGGCTACATAGATCTTGTAAAAGAAACACGGACATTATGGAACACAATCTCTCAAACCCATCCTGGGGTTTTAGCCAAGTCCCATCGCCTTTATGAAGAATATGCTGTAAAGAAAGCTGAAAGAGACTCTTTAGCTTTTATCTTTCAAGAAAACCTTAAGCTTTATACGCCTTTCTTAAAAGTTACACAGGATAAAACTGAAGGATCTCCTTTAGAAACTGAATCTAAATTAAGAGATTACTGGGGAAATCCTGTTCAGAAAGAAGACCGGGTTTACATCAGTGCTCTTAAATCTCATGCAGCAGCTCATAAAAAATCTCAACTTCGGACTCTCTTTTATGAAAGACTTCAAGAAAGTCAAAGAGCTGATTACGATGTGGTTAAATCCTATGTGGAAACACGTAACGAAGTTGCAGCCCTTTATAGCCATTTTCAAAAGCTAAAAGAAAGTCTTCTTCAGGTTACCTCTCCAGAAACGGTTTTTACCCTTGAGAAATTTCATGAGCTTCAAGCCAAGCGCGATACTTTAGCCCTTAAGATTGTTGAGTCTCCTGAAAAGTATCAACCTTTTCTTGAAACCCTTAAGGTAAAGGAAGATAAGCTCTTAGAACATGCCATAGCAGGAGAAATTCGAGAAAAGCTCCAAGCCTATACAACAAAAGATTTAGATAACTCTCAAAAGGCAGAACGAGCTCAAGAGCTTAAAAATATTCTTACTAAGTGCAATTCTTACCATTACAGGTTGTTTAAAGACCATGGACTTGATCAGAATCGTCTGAGTTTTGATGTGGCCTTTTATGATAAAGTAGCCACAAGAAAACTTTCACCTAACCTCCATCCTGATCAGATCTATCGTCCCATTGCTGAATATCTAAAAGCCTCCCAAGAATCGGCACGCCTTTGGAAAATCATTAAATTAAAATCCTCAGAAAATGTCGAACTCCTTAAAAAAGATTGGCAACTCGCTTTCACAGCTCGAAATGAGAATGCTCGTCTTCTAGCAAGTAATTTTGTAAGTTTGTCACTTATCTCAAGCATGCGCCCAGGGATTGAACGTCATATTTTGGGACAAGCTGGAAAAAATGTACACGCTATATCCCAAGAAAAAGATAAAAGCTTTTCTTTATATAATCACTCTTTGCCTCTTACGTCTCAATCCCACACCTCATTCATCTCAAAGGACCAGGTTCTTTCAGCAGCGCGAGGTAATTATGCTTCCTTAGCCACGGACTTGCTGGGAGAGCCCAATAAACACATGAGCAGGAAGACGGAGCTTAGATTCGGAAGCAAGGGATCAATCCTTTTTAATATTGCAGAACCTCGTGAAGGACAGTGGCATGATTTTGAAACGGGTGAGAAAGGGAACATCTTCAAGCTTGTTCAAAGGGAAAAGAACCTTACCTTCAAAGAGGCTGTTTCATATTTAGCAAACGTTTTAAATGTAAAGGCAGATTCAAATATTATATCCTCTCTCAAAGCTTCTTCTCAACCGAAAGATCAGAATTCCATTGAAGAAACCAAAGAGAGAGCGAGCCGCCTCAATGCCGTCTTAGAGATTTACATGAAATCCAAACCACTCAAAGGAACAATTGCAGAAACCTATCTCCGAAAAGAAAGAAAAATTACAGGCCCCTTAGCTCCTGATCTACGGTATATCCCCAAGGGCATTACCTTTATGTATAGGGGAGAGAGAAAGACGATTTCTCATCATAGCTTTGCAGCCTTTGGGAAAAATGAAGAGGGCCGATTAAGTTCTGTTCAGCTGACCAAACTTAATGATCAAGGACAAAGAGCCTTTACCCTTGAAGGCCAAAAATTCAACAAAATCCAATATGGTCTTTCAAAAGGATCTTTTGTTCTTCTCCAAGAAGGCCAAAACACAGATCGAGTTTTTATGGCTGAAGGACTTGAAACTGCCCTTTCTATCAAGGAAGCTAATGTAAAGGGTAAAATTATTGCTTCCTTAGGCATCCATAACATAGCCAATTACCAAGGCCCAGAAAAAGAAATTATTCTATGTGCTGATAACGACGCGCATAAACAAGATTCTCGAACCAACGAGATTATTGAAAAAACAAAAGACCATTTTAAAAATCAGGGAAAATCTGTTTCTATCATCAAACCCACTCATCCAGGTGATGACTTTAACGATGTCCTTAAAAAGCAAGGATCAAAAGGAGTGCAGGAGTATGTTAAAGAGTATCTCAGTGATGTGCCCCAGATCCAAGAATTTAAATCGATCACACGTTCTGTCCAATTTCACACCGACACTTCTACGTCATCGGAAAAAATAGCCTCATACCTTGAATCCGTGATAAAGGATATGAAAGCATTTGAAGGAACGTCTCTTGAAAATAAAGCTAAGCAAGAGCTGGACTTTTATATAAAGATCTTAGAGAAAAACGAGACCCTACCACAGGTTTTGCAGAACATGAACCCTGAACTGGCTAAGGAGATGAAAGTCTATGCTCATAGCCAAAGCCTTAGCCAGAGCAAGGGAAGAGGAAAATAAGAGGGCTCCACCATTAGAATCTCTAAGATTCTTTTTCCAAAGAAATAATGGTATGAGAAATAATCATGATGAAGAGGCATTTAAGATTTTTCAAAATTTCTAAGCCGAGGGTTATCGGGAGACTATTCCTTTATCTTTGGCCTAAGGATTCAATTGCTTTACGCTGTAGGTTTATGTTTGCTCTTTTAGCTTTGCTTCTCTCAAAGCTTACAGCTCTTGCGGTTCCTCTTTTCTTAAAATATGCAATCGATGGGTTGAATACAATATACCAGCAGGGATTACTCCTAATTCCTCTTTATTTTCTATTATCTTATGGGTTCATTCGGATTATCAGTTCCCTATTCAATGAAGCACGAATCGCAATCTTTGCTCCGGTTGAAAGTCAAGCTATGCGGCGTATAGCGGTACAAGTGTTTAGCCATCTTCATACTTTGAGTTTACGCTTTCATCTTGATCGAAGAACAGGTGGCTTAAGTCGAGCGGTAGAGCGAGGTGTTAAAGCAGTCGACGGCTTCTTATGGTTTACAGTCAATGCTTTTATCCCGGCATTCTTTGAGTTGATGTTTGTTACTATTGCCATGTGGATCTTATATGACTGGCGTTATGCAATGACAGCCTTTTTTACAATTCAGCTCTATGTTGTTTTTACAATCCTTTTTACAGAATGGCGAACACGAATTCAAAGACAGTTGAATACGGTTGATTCACAATCGAGCGCACGAGCGGTTGATGCACTCCTAAATTACGAGACAGTTAAATATTTCACCAATGAAAGCTTTGAAATTGAGCAATTTGATCAACTCTCAGAACATCATGCGAAACTTACGATTATAAGCAAAAATGCTCTGGCTTTCTTAAATTTTGGGCAGGGAGTGATTATAGCCCTTGGACTCACTTTTATTATGATATTAGCTGCTTGGGATGTCGTAGAGCATCACCTGACTGTAGGGGATTTTGTTTTGGTAAACACTTATCTCTTACAAGCTTTCTTACCTTTAGGTTTTTTAGGATTTGCTTATAAGGAAATAAAGCAAGCCATTGTCGACATGGAGGATTTGTTTTCGTTACTTGATCAAACACCGGAGATCCGGGATAAGGTTCAAGCGAAAGATTATGTGTTTAAAGGAGGTAAGATAGAATTCAAAAATGTTTCCTTTTCTTATAACCCTAATCGTGAAATCTTAAGAAATATTTCTTTCCTGATACAACCCGGAAAAACTCTTGCTATTGTTGGGGAAAGCGGGGCAGGAAAGTCAACTCTATCAAGATTGCTCTTCCGTTTTTATGATATTACTCAAGGCCAGATCCTTCTAGATGGACAGGATGTTCAAAATATAACCCAAAGAAGTCTAAGGCAAGCCATTGGAGTTGTTCCGCAAGATACAGTCCTTTTTAATGATACTCTTTACTACAACATTGCTTATGGGAATCCGAGTGCTACCTTGGAGGAAATTGAAGAAGCTTCAAAATCAGCCCAAATTCATAACTTTATTATTAAACTTCCTGAAGGGTATAACTCCATAGTAGGAGAACGGGGACTCAAACTCTCAGGAGGAGAAAAGCAACGAGTTGCAATTGCTAGAACGCTTTTAAAGAAACCGCATATTTTTGTATTTGACGAGGCAACGTCAGCTCTTGATACGCACACAGAAAAAGAAATACAAAAGTGCCTTAAAAAGATCGCTCTTCACCATACAACCATAATTATTGCTCATAGACTTTCTACCATTGTTCATGCAGACGAAATTCTCCTTATGTCAGAAGGAAGAATCGTAGAACAGGGTACCCATAAGTCTCTTCTTTCTCAGAAGGGCCTCTATGCTGAAATGTGGAAACGTCAACAATATGAAGAAAGACTCCATGAGCAATTGGAAAAGGAGGAAAGAATTGGAAAACTTACACCTTCTTATTAAGCGCAATGTATGGCTGACCTTAGCTTAAACTTTTCTTGCTTCAGCGGAGCTAACGACCAAGAATGAAGATCCAGAACCAAATTCTAGTCACAGCAAAGGAAACAGAATTTCTCTCAGGGATTGTTGAAAGGGTGACCTATCATAACCCAGAGAACGGTTATTGTGTTCTTAGGATTAAAACAAGAGGGCACAGAGATCTTGTAACGGTGGTGGGGCATTCTAGTTCCATTTCTGCAGGAGAATATATTCAGGCATCAGGAATGTGGGTCAATAATAAGATTCATGGTCCCCAGTTTAAAGCTCAATTTATTAAAGCTTCTGCTCCTACAACGGAGGAAGGAATAGAAAAATACCTAGGTTCAGGGATGATCAAAGGTATAGGGCCAGTTTACGCTAAGAAGCTGGTCCAAGCTTTTAAGGGCTCTGTTTTTGAGGTTATTGAAGAAGCTCCAGAAAAACTAGAAACAATCGAAGGGATAGGACCTCACAGAGCTTCTTTAATTGTAAAGGGGTGGGCAGATCAGAAAGCCGTACGGGAGATTATGCTCTTTCTCCACCAATATGGCGTAAGCACATCTAGAGCTGTAAGGATTTATAAGACTTTTGGAGTTCACGCTATTCAGGTCATTCGAGAAAACCCTTATAAGCTAGCGCGAGAGGTAAGGGGGATAGGATTTTTATCAGCAGACAAAATTGCCCAAAAGATAGGAATTCAAAAAGATTCTCTTGTAAGAACTCAAGCAGGCTTAAATCATGTTCTGCTGGAAAGTATGGATGAAGGTCATTGTGCTCTTCCTGTGAAAGAACTTCTAGCTAAAGCAGAGGAGCTTTTAGAAGTTTCTCAAGCTATTTTGCAGAAAGCCCTTAGAGAAGAGCTTCGCAGCGAAGACTTGATTCAGGACAAAATAGAAAATGAGAATTGCATCTTCCTTCGGGGGCTTTATCATTCCGAACGCTCTGTGGCAAATACCCTTAAAAACATATTTCAGGGCACGTTATCCTGGGGAGCTATAGATGCTGAGAAGGCAATTCCTTGGGTTGAGAAGAAATTATCGCTTACACTTTCTCCTAGTCAGCAAGAAGCTATAAGAAAAGCTTTATCCTCAAAAGTTCTCGTGATTACAGGTGGACCAGGTGTTGGAAAGACTACTCTCATAAAAAGCCTTCTTACGATATTGTTAGCAAAAGGAATAAAAATCTCCCTTTGTGCTCCTACAGGGCGAGCTGCCAAAAGACTTTCAGAATGTACCGGAATGGGAGCTAAAACCATTCATCGACTTCTTGAGATTGACCCTAAAACAGGAGGATTTAGTCGAGGGCCAGACTCTCCTCTCACATGCCAACTTCTCATTATTGATGAAACCTCTATGGTAGATATCCCTCTGATGAACTCTGTCTTAAAGGCTCTTTCCCAAGAATCAGCTTTGTTTCTTATTGGAGATGTTGATCAACTTCCCTCCATAGGACCAGGAAACGTTCTTAGAGATTTAATTCAATCAAATGCTATTCCTGTTGTACGCCTTTCTGAAGTCTTTCGCCAAGCCGCCTCAAGTCGCATTATTATGAACGCTCATCGAATCAACAAAGGTCTTATGCCTAAGTTCCCTGAGAGAAGGGAAGAGTCAGACTGCTATTTTATAGAAACCCAAAACCCTGAAGAAGCAACTCGTAAAATCTTAGAAATCATTCAGTACCGTATTCCTCAGCGCTTTGGGTTAAAGTCTCTCACAGACATTCAAGTTCTGTGCCCTATGAATAGAGGATCCATCGGGGCACGAGCTATGAATAGCGAACTGCAAAGGGTCCTTAATCCAACCTCCCTTTTAAAAGTTGAAAGATTTGGGTCAACCTTCTGTTTAGGAGATAAGGTTATGCAGACCATTAATAATTATGAGAAGGAAACATACAATGGGGATATAGGTTTTATCAGTCATGTTGACCCGGAGCTCAAAGAACTCACCATTACCTTTGAAGAAAGAGCCATCCCGTATGATTTTGATGAATTAGATGAGATTACTCTTGCTTATGTGACAACCATTCATAAAGCTCAGGGATCTGAGTACCCTGTCGTAGTCATTCCCTTAATGATGCAACATTATCCTATGTTGCAACGTAATTTACTTTATACAGGAATAACCCGTGGAAAAACCCTTGTGGTGATTGTGGGTCAAAAGAAAGCTATAGCTCTGGCAATTAAAGCAAAAAGTAAGCATGTAAGATGGTCAAAATTAAATGAATGGCTTGCTTCTTGAAATATCAGGTTTGATTTAATAGGGTACACTTGTCATTCTTGTCTTTTAAAGAGGGGTTCTATCATTATGCCTGAGCTTCCTGAAGTTGAAGTTACCTGCCAAGCTTTAAAGTCTGTACTTGAAGGATCATCTATTTCTAAGGTTCAGCTCAATAGGTCAAACTTACGTTATCCTCTCCCCCCTCATCTTAAGAATGAGCTTTCTCACCATCCCATTCAAACAGTAAGAAGGCGTGGAAAATACCTCTTAATTGGTTTTGAACACGGAATGACTCTTATTTGGCATTTAGGTATGTCAGGGCGTATAATTATTGAAAATCTTGAGCAACCTTATTTAAGAACGAGCCTTCATGACCATGTCATTTTTACAACCTCAAACTATAAGATCACTTATTGTGATCCGCGACGCTTTGGCTTTTTACAATTGGCTGCTACAGATTAACTAAACAGTATAAGTCCCTTTAATACACTTGGCCCTGAGCCACTCGATAACCCAGAATTAAATGCTTCGATATTTTATGATCAACTAAAACTGTGTAGCAGGCCCATTAAAACGGTTCTTCTTGATCAAAAAATTATTGTAGGCGTAGGGAACGTTTATGCGTCTGAAGCCTTATGGCAGGCTAAACTCTCTCCGTTACGTCTGGCGAATACACTCACACAAATTGAAACCACACTGTTATTGAAAGAACTACAAGATGTGTTAAGGCGTGCTATTGCTGCAGGTGGGTCAACGTTGCGAGATTATGCGCGTCCTAATGGCAAAGCCGGATACTTCCAGCATGTCTTTAAAGTTTACAACCGGGAAAAAGAGATCTGTGAGCATTGCCGACTCACCCCTCTGAGTAAGATTGTTCAAGGTGGGCGAGCAACGTATTATTGTCAAAAATGCCAACAATAGCTGTGCCAAAAGCTTTACTTTTGATTATCAGAAAATTATATACATGTTATGCCAAAGAATCAATTTTTGCGGCTAGAATAAAGTCGCTTTCAGTTAACCCATTTATTTTGTGGGTCCATATTTCAACAACACATCTTCCCCAAGAAATTGCAAGGTCTGGATGATGACCTTCTCTTTCAGCCAATGCGGCAATTTTATTGGCTAAATTCATAGGCCCCATAAAATCATTAAACCTATATTCTTTGTAGAGATGGCCTCTTGTATTGAGAGACCATTCCCCTCCTACCTCCTTTAAGAACCGTTCTATGTCCTCAGATGGTAGGGGTGGCACACCGCCCTGGCAGGGTTGACATTTTTTATTTAAAAGGCATTCAGTAGATTTATTCATATCTTCATTATTATCTTAAATCATGATTGTGTAAAGGATTTCAAAGTCATTTGGCTCTCAATGCATTATAAAATTAAAATGTCGAAAAAAGCATTAGGTTGTCTTTTCAAGGACTATAGATCAGTTATGAACTCAAAAATTTTTATAACGCATTAATAATAAAGAGTTAGCCTTAATTGCAGCTTGAAAAGTAACTTTACTTTCTTTAAAAACTTAACCAACACTATACATGAGGAAGAAATGGCTGTTTTGCATGTCTGGGCGATGTGGTTTTTTGCAGCTTTATTCTTTGCCTACCAGTTTATTATACGTGTTTTTCCTGGTCTCTGTGTTCCAGAAATTATGCATAAGTTTCAAATTGATGCCACCGAGTTTGGGTTTCTTTCCTCTATGTATTACTATGGATATGCAGGAATGCAAATTCCAATGGCTCTCTTACTCGATCGGTTTGGGCCAAAACTTGTTGTTTCAGTATGCTGCTTCATTTGTTCTGCCTCAATCTTTTTATTTTATTCTGCAGAAAGTTGGTATCTTGCTATTTTTGCACGTTTCTTAATTGGAGCGAGCTCTGCTGCTGGCTTTTTAGGAACATTTAAAGTTATTTCACTATGGTTTCCTTTTTCTACTTATGCCAGGATGTTTGCTCTGACAAATACTATAGGTTTGCTGGGAGCTGTTTATGGAGGCAAACCTATTAGCCAATTTATAATCTTCTATGGATGGGAAAATATCCTCTTGATGAGTGGTCTTGGTGGGATAGTACTGATGGGCTTTATTCTACTTACTATTAAACCTTATCCTCCTACCTCATACCAGGAAAGTTCTTCTCTCCTTAAAAATTTTAAATCTCTTTTCTCAATGCCCGTTCTTCTTTTTATAGGTTTGGGGACTCTCTTGATGGTGGGACCTTTGGAAGGATTTGCTGATGTATGGGGGATTTCTTATTTAATGGAGGTTTATTCCTTCGGAAAAGAAGATGCTTCTTTTATAACGTCTTCTATTTTTACAGGAATGATGATAGGTGGGCCTCTCTTAGCTTACTTTTCTGAAAAGTTCAAAGCCCCTTCCCAGATAACAGCTGGTTGCGGAATGTTAATGGCAGCTCTTTTTGCGTTTATGCTTCTTTCATATGGAAATCTTAGTTATATGACTCTCTCAGCTATGATGTTCATAGTGGGGATTTTATGTTGCTATCAAGTATTAGTGTTCTCAATGGGAGCGTCTGCTGTTCCTCTTGAAATGAGAAATGTAACTATTGCTTTTTTAAATTGCATAAATATGCTCGGAGGTATTTTTTTCCATACCATTATAGGTTCTCTTATGGATAATTTCTGGTCTGGAGAATTAGCAGGGGGGCAACGATTCTATGGTACCGGAGCTTATACATATGCCCTATGGGTAATTCCCCTAGCAGCCCTTGTGGGAGGGGTTGCATTTTTAATGCTCAACTTTACATGGAGGAGAAGATCTCTCACCATTGCACCTATAACCGAGAGACCTTAGAGTTTTGCTCGGGTTTTCTTTAAATTTATTTTCCTTTTAAGTTTCTTTAAAGAGAATCCTTGATTTGTTGCTGAAGAGAAAGGAGCTCTTCTCTTATATCAGCCTCCAAGGAGTGTAACTTGAGGACGGATTCAATTTTTTGGGAGAGTTTTCGCCGTTTTTTATCATTCTTTTTCTGTTTCACATTCCTTCTTTGAAGATCCTCCTGATATTCTGATTTTAATCTCTCAACTTCTTCCTCTAAAAAATGAACAATTTTATATTGGGTTGCTTTGAGCGATCTATTTGGTTGAGTCATATCTTTTCCCTCCCCTTGAAATAATTTGGTCTATCTGAAGCTTTCTTTAGTTTTTGTTTTTTAAATTAAGCCTCACTTCCTTTCAGCTTATAGTCAATTGTTTGAGATACATAATTCTTCCCAAAAAGGACAGACATTAATCCTATTAAGCAAACAAGCATAACATAGATGAAAGGACTTTTAGCATTTCCCAACCCATTTATGAGAGACAAAGCAATATAAGGTGTTGTTCCTCCAAATAATGCCATTCCTACACAATAACCAAAAGCTGTACCGGTATATCGAGAACGCACAGGAAAAAGTTGAGTTAGAAAGGCATTAATCGGGGCCACAAAGAGTTGTGAAAATGCCAGAAAAGTTGTTTCAGCTAAAATGATATTAACTAAAGAGCCCACATACACAACATGGAAAAAAGGATAAGCATAAATTAAAGACGCGAGGGCAGAGAAAACCATTGTTCTTGCATACCCTACCTTATCAGCTACATATCCAGCCAAGGGTATTGTAAAAGCACAGAAAATCAGGAGAATCAAATTTACAGTTGCGCTGTTTTCCAGCGTTATAACATTTAGAAAAACTAAGTAGCTGTTTAGAAATCCGATGACAAGATAAAAAGGGACGGTTCCCAAAGCTCCTACTCCAATAGCGCATAAAAAGGGAATAAGGTGATGAGCTAAGAGCTCTTTTAGAGGGTTATACTTTTCTTTAGAAAAAGACGCCTTAAAGGAAGGGCTTTCCTCCACCGTCGTTCGCAAATATAAGCCCACAATTCCTATAAAAATGGAAATAAGAAAAGGGAGCCTCCAAGCCCAAGGAGGCATAGTGGAGGACACAAAAAAAACACTGACGATGGATGCCAACAGAGCTCCAAATGTTCCTGATGCGGCTATCAAAGAACCAAAAAAACCAAGATTATAGCTTGAAATAGATTCAACGACAAAGACACCACCTCCCATACACTCCCCTCCGGCACATATGCCTTGAATAAGACGCAAAAAAGTGAGAATTAAGGGAGATAGAATACCAAGAGCAGCATAGGAGGGTAAGAACCCTATACCAAAAGTACTAAGAGCCATTCCTAATAAAGAGAAGGATAGAGCAACTCGCCGGCCATACTTATCCCCTACATAGCCAAAAAAGAGCGCTCCAATAGGATAGGCAAGAATCCAACAGAAAAAACAAGATAAGCTGACAAAAGTGCGGCAAAAGGATCCGAAGAGGGGAAAAATATTGGTGTCAAGGCTGGGAGGAGCATTGCAAAAAGAGAGAAAGAGTACATTTCCAATAAGTTTCCTATGGAAGAAGCACAAATAACCTTTTTAGAAATATTAAATGTATGTCTTAAGTTCATATAATCCTCTGAAGTGGCCCCCAAGAGCTGGCCCAACTGCATATTTTGAAACAAGTTCCCCTATTGTCATATCGCCCTTAAAAACTTCTAGGGTTATTTTTAATTTTAACGACGAGCTGATCTTTTTCTTCATTTTTTCTTCCTTTCTGATTGAATCTAGCTTTATCAAAATCTTTCGAAAAAATGGTCCACTTTTTTTGGGGTCAGTACACTTACCACATAGGAAACACTCTTTCCAGCTTCATAGGTTTCTTCAACGATGCCTTTTTTCTCATAAAAACTCCATCACCTGCGCCTCTCAACAGGGGTAACGACCTGAACCGGTTCTATCTTAGAACTAGCTATACTATTAGCCTCACTCCTGTGTCTTAGCTGCTCATCCTACCTGTCCTCTTTTATAAGGGGTTGCTCCACCTGCCCTACTTCTAGATCCCACCTCTGCCTTAATTAAGTACTTCTCTATGATATCACAGGTTGATTGAATATAAGAGTTATCAAATAGCTCCATATGTGTGCCGGGCACTTCGGTTATGCAGAGTTCTTTTATAAATTTATCCCACCCATAAGGATTTTTCTTTTGATAAAAGACACTCTTTTTTGCTACTAAGAAAATTGCCTTTCCATTATACTCCTTTAATGTGTATTTCCTAAGTTTTTTTTCCCATTCAAGTACTTGCCGAGACATTATAGCAGATACTCTAGAACTATCTGGCTGTTCTATGATTTCTTGAAGATGTTTATTCGTGTCTTGCTCTAAAGAATTTATTTGAAGATCTTCAGGACACTCTGTGTCAATCAATAAAAGACGCTCTACCTTTTCTTTTTTCGAGAACAGCTGCTGAGCAATTTCATAAGCTATTAACCCACCAGTTGACCATCCTCCTATATAGTAAGGACCAGTAGGATACAGTTTTTTAATCATGCTAATATAAAAACAAGATATTTCTTCTATTGAAGAAAAATGTTTAGGAGGATCAAAAACTTCTGGACTATTAATCCCATAGATTGGCCTATCCATGTATTGGTTTAATCCTAGATAACAATATGAAAGCCCACCAACTGGATGAATCATAAACAAAGGGTTTTTTTTCTTGCTATCATTTATGCAAAAGATATATGGATCGACTTCTTTACTCTGCTTTTTATTTATTAGTATTGCCAATGATTCAATGGTTTGGTTTTTAAATATATCTGTAATTGATAAATTAGAATAAAAAATATTTTGGATGTAAAAAAGCATTCTAATAGATAATATAGAGTTACCACCTAATGTAAAGAAGCCCTGATCTGTTGGAATGTTTGAAGTGTTTAGAATTTTTTCCCAAATACGTATTAGCGTTAATTCTGTTGTTTTAGAAATACTGTGGTAAGAAGAATTTTCAAAATTTTTAGGAGAAAAAAGATTAACTCCTATTAAAGACTTACGATCGATCTTCCCATTGGACGTCAGAGGGATCTTATCTAAGAACACAAAGAACGCAGGAATCATGTAATCAGGAAGAGAGCGTGAGAGATGATTGCGCAGGGTCTCTGTAAACCCTGGTAAGCTCTCTCCACGAAGAA
>Ga0209935_1000334_pt1 | contig 134793 bp, 107 predicted proteins | sample ThiBio_1000_plan_2_FD_183958 | JGI IMG/M metagenome (GOLD analysis project Ga0209935, IMG submission 183958) | Wastewater bioreactor microbial communities from Cape Town, South Africa - Thiocy_cont_1000_plan (SPAdes) | ecosystem: Engineered > Bioreactor > Thiocyanate-remediating >... | reverse complement strand
GGCGGCTCTGGAGGATGAACGTAACGCCAGAGGTGCGAAAGTGAACTGGCAATTTACAAATGCCAAAGCTCGCCAAAAGCTGCAAAATCGTTATCCTACTTATCAATCAATTCTAGACTAACTACTAGCAATCAAGGTATTTATTATCTGAAAATCCCTGGTTTAACAGACCCAGGGCTGAATTGACCTTCTTCAGTCGAGCCGGTCAGGGCGGTGGTCGAAGAAGTATCCCCACTGTTAACCAGAGAAACTTAGTCAAAATAACCGGTTCTAACCTCCCGCTGGTGCTTCAATTTCGTGTAACCGGTTTCGCTACCAGATTCAGCTCCTTTCAGTTCGGCCAATGTCGACATATCCCAAAAAAGATATACCCAGGAAAAAACGAACCAGCCAAAATTTATGGTGTCAAAACCCACCTGCGTAATAAACTGGAATCTGTAACCCATCTCTCCTGATTCCTGCTGGAACCGGGCAATCTTGGCTGATAAGAGCTTCTTCTTCCAGTTGAAAGATGGTGAACAGTTTTGGCCAGCATTTTGCCAGGAAAGTGTGCGTGGATGCGCCCGGCAAATTCGCTGGCTTCGTCCAGGTCCGGTTCGGAAATTTCGCAACAGATAAGAACGGCAAAAGGCGCCTTTTGCCTGAATGCCTTGCCTTATATGTAGTAAATATTGTCGAAGTTCCTGGCTTGCGACCGTTTGGTTTGGGTAATATTAAACCTGGCAACCAGGAGAAAGATGAAGGGGACAACGCCATTGTCTATCATCTTTGAGCTTTTCATAAGGAAAGCTTATAGTGCATTTAAGCATAAACTTTTAACCTGTCAAGTGTTTTCATAAAAGAGCTTAATACTTTAATCTTATAAGGGGTGGTTTTACCCATATCCAACCTTACCAGGTTATTCCCATTATGAAGATAAAATGAGTTGCTGGAAGAAATTACAGGCCAGGTTTGTATTAACTACCCTTAGAATTAAATAAAACCTCTAACCAGTGTCCTCGCCAGCAGGTCCGCAGCAGCCAACCCCATAAGGCGACCAACCCGACCAGGAGCAAATACTCCCACGGCTTTAACGCCACCAAACCCAGGAATTCCTCCAAAGCGGGAAAGGCTAAAGCAACGCCAAAGACAACTATTATTAGTAGGGCCAGCCAGGCTGGGCGACGGTCAAAGGCAGGATAAAGCTTTTCCGCCCCGGTCCAGAAACGGCTCGGTGGTTTTGCAAAGAGAATTAACAGCAGCCCGCTCAGGACTGCCGCCAGGAAAAGGGCCGTGCATGCTGCCGGGAAAGCCCGGTCTTCCAGGACATTTTCCGGCCAGGTTGGGTTTTGAGTTTTAAGGAGCCATAAATAGAGGAAATAATAGGTCAGGAATACAACCAGTCCCAGGATGCCCCGTCTCAAAATAGCAGGAATGATAAAGGATTGAATTGTCCTTTTTCCGTTTTGGCCCGGTTGAGCCCAGACCGTCACCCCTACTACCAGCAAACCGACCGTTAGAAATACCATCACCGCGCTCTGGCGGGGCAGGAAGGGGAAAGCCAAGGCTGGCAACCGCCAAAGAAATGATGAGCATTGCCTCAAAGCCGATCCGTGGCGGGTGTAGTTTCAGGTTATCCTGCATCCCGTTGCGGATACGCTGCCCTTCCTTAAATGGTTCCGGTAAACTCTCATAAGAGTCGCCCAGCAGAATAATTCCTGCTATCGCGCGGGTGGCCTGGCCCACGCTTTCCATAGCGATTCCCAGGTTAGCTTCCTTTAGCGAAAGGACATCGTTTACCCCATCACTAATCATGGCAACGTAGCGCCCTCCGGTCTGCAAAACCGTGACCAGCCGTTCTTTTTGCTTTGGGGTATCCCGCCCAAAGATAGTTGCTTCTCTAGCCACCAGGAGTAATTCCTCATCAGTCATCAGGTCAAGTTCTGGCCCGGTCAGGGTCCGGGAGGTAGCGCTTACCTCCATACCGGCCTGGCGGGCTAAAGCCTGGACCGTTTGAGGATTATCACCGGAAATGATTTTAAGCGAAACCCCGGCCTCGGCAAAGGCGTGGATAGTTTTACTGACCTGGGGCCGTAACCCATCATTCAATGCTACCAGACCAATAGGGGTTAACATTGCAGGAAGTTTAGGTTGGCCCGCCTGGTCGTGCAAACCTTCCAGGGAAGGATTACCGCTAAATATAAGAACTCCCAACCCTTGAACCTGCCACCCGGCAATAGTTTCCTGGGCGGCCTGGTCGAGTAGGGCGATCTGGGCTAGTATTTCGGGCGCACCCAACACTTAAGTTCCGGCTAAATCTGCTCCATTAAAGGAGAGGCCGCTCCATTTGTGCGCTGAAGAAAAAACCACCTCATCTACCGCCGGTCTGGCTGACCTACCCAGACTATCCAGGAGAGTTTGACTGGTCTGGTTACGAGCGGTCGAACTTGCCACAAAGGTACCCAGTTGTTTTTTGAACTCACTATCACTAAGCCCAATGGGGTAAACCCCGGCTATTTGCAAACGATTCGCCGTCAGAGTACCGGTTTTATCCAGGCAAAGCACCTCCACATTGCTTAAGGACTCCACCGCATTTGCTTCCTGGATTAAAGCGCCCCGCCTGGCAATCCTGACCGCACCCAGGGCATAGGCCAGGGTAATCATCATAAAAAGACCGTTGGGAACCAGGGCCGCTATGACAGCCGGCATCTGCAGTAACCGGCAATCATGACTTCCAGCCTGACTACCTGGTAAAGTTCCCTTTGGAGAGGAGTCAGTACCCGGCGGAACAGCCGGGCATCAGAAGCAAGCCGGTTGGCAAAACTGTCCAGGCCCACTTTTTGAGCCTGGTACATCCCGCATCCCGTTACACAAAAACTGCCGGATAAAACTGGCGCACCCACTTGTTTTGCAACCAGGTTCGATTCTCCGGTCAATAAAGATTCACCTACTGCCAGGCTGCTACTTGCTAAGACCTGACCGTCTACCACCACCTGGTCCCCTGGCCCCAGCACCAGTACATCATCCACTACGATTTCAGAGGGGTCGAGATTGTAAACTGTGCCCTCCCTTAAAACGGCTGCCTTTGGGCGGGTCATGAGGCTGATCCGGGCTAACTTCCGCTTGACCAGGACTTCCTGGAACAACCCAACCAGGGTATTAAAGGAGATAACCCAGATTGAAGTCACCGCATCAGTGAATTGGTTGAGCCAGAGTAAGAGCAAACCAATCGTGAAGGGAACGGCGTTAAGGAAAGTGAAGACATTGTCTTTGAGAAGGCGCAAATAAGACCGGCTGGACGGCAGCTTTACCGCATTTCCCAATCCCCTGGCCCGCCGTTCGAGTACTTCGGCTTGAGATAGACCCCTTGGGTTTAGACCTTTTGGAGGTGTAGTTAGTTGCTCAACAGTATTAACAGGTAGGGGTGAAGGTGACTCCTGGGGCAGGGAAGGAATTTTTCTGGCGGGTTTTGAAGAACCCGGCTCATCTGGACTTTTGAGGTTAGAGGTTAGAATAGCAATTCCTCTGTAACCAGTCAGGTTAATTTAAATCAAAACCGATTGGCCCTATTCTAGGGCTACCTCGCCTTCGGGTGGACCATTTTAATCTTCCGGAAGAACCAGGAAATCCGGGTGAAAATGGTAAACAACTCGTAACTTTCTTTTCCGGTAGCGCCCCTAATTACCTTAAATAGTAAAAATATGGATGAATAATAAATATCACCAGGGTCCGGGTTTTTATATGATTAACTGGGTGTTTAACGGTTGAACTATTTGGATGCTGAATTCCTCTCGAATAAAAATAGGATACCACAAACCACTAATAAAGCTCCACTTATAAGATAGGTTAAAACAGGATCGATAAGCCAGTACCCCGTTGTATTACTGGGTATCCCATTTTTAGAATATAACCATAATCCTATACTTAATCCCAGTCCACCCAAAACAAGTTCAACAACGCCAGCCCAGCCGGTTTTTTTAATCCAAGCAGAAAACCGATAATGGCTAGTATGGTAGGTAAAACAAAGGCAATTGTTGAAAGTCCTATTTCTAGCCTGACCATTCCAAAACTATCTTTAGCGGCCCCTGGCAACCTATAGTTAAGTTCCAAAATAAAGCTCGCAATTAATACCCCGATAGCCCCTAGGCCAAATCCAAAGGTTAAAAATCTCTTTAACATATTTCTACCCTTCTCTTTCTTGAGGAAAGGACCTCATTCCCAGTCTTTCCACCCAACCCCTTGCCTGCGGCCGGTCTTTTTTACCCTTTCACAATCCTTAGTCCATATATACAACCTTCAACCGGGCCGCCCTGAATTTGTCGGGCCGTAACTGGCGGTCTTTGATATGGGGACAACCGGGCCGCCCTAAAAACAAGTATGAAATGAAAAAGTTCAGCCGAGTCCAGGAAGTAAAATAGGGGTAGTTACCTTCGCTCCCAATTCCAGTTTAGTTACTTTTTATTAATTTCAGGGTTTACTTAAATTTTAGGAGGGTGAAAATTATCCTGGTTAACTTTTACCCTTTAATTGCTATTTGCAAAATCCAATCAGGGTAAGTTAAAGCAACTGCCTTCCATTAACCCCATTGTCCTGGCCAGAGCCCTATGATACTGGCAGAATTTGGGTTAGTCTGCCAATACATGTTGTTCGGTTAAAATTAATAATTCCACTTAAAAAGCAGGTTATTTATACACCCTTAAACCCTCCTTTCAACTCCAATATAATAAAATTAATCTGGGTAGAAATGTAAAAGCGAAAGGTGAAAGGTAAAAAGTAAAAAGTAAGGGGAAAAGAATAATTTAGGAAACGATTTTCATTTAAGGGTAAAGGGGGTGATGGGTATGTTAAATACCAACAAACCCTTATGGTCGAAATCGAACCAATATCACCATCAGTATAACTTAAAAAACACCTCAGTTACGGTGGTCTGTTTATTCATGTTCGGCCTGATTCTTGGGATGTTTCAATTTTCGCCGGTTGGTATCAGCCTGGCTGCTACCACGGCAGTCCCGGTAAGCGAAGCCGGGGCAGCTAACAGCCTGGCTTATTCCGATTCCACGCGAAAAGTTGCTGTGTCTGCGGAGGGCGATATTTATCTAGCTTATCACGGTGAGAATGGCTTGCGGGTTAGTCATAGCACCAACCGGGGTTTAAATTTCTTACCTAGCGTCCAGGTTACTCCATTTGACCGGGAAGCCGAAATAGCAGTGACAAATAACGGCTATATTTACCTGGTCTATTCCGGTTCAGAAGGTTACTACATTTTAAGCCGGAGTTTTGATAAAGGAGCCCATTTTTATCCTATCTCCGTAGTAGGTAAAACCTATTGCGGCACCGCTCACCTCGCTACAGACGGAGCAAATATTTATGTGCTGGACCGGTGCGGCACCGAAATGTACCGGAATGATGCCTATGGGGTTGGTGGGTTCGAAAGCACCGGGCTGTCTTCGAACGGAATAGTTTTCTCGGAGGTACAGGCCGACCTTGCCACCCACCAGGTCTATGTAGAAGGTGGGGGAGGTACAACCAGTTTGCGCCTGACTTCCAGTCAGGACCGGGGCCGCACTTTTGGCCCGGTGTCAAACCTCGGTAAAGGTGGGTTTGCCAATCCAACTTCGGCCCTTTCAAATGGCCCCAACGGTAACTTCTTATTTTTCGGCGGGGGTCAATCCGACGGTCAAAATGGGGACCAGGCATTCAGGGTCAACCTCAACAACCCTGATTTTGAACCGCTCATTTTTGGCTGGAATACCAAAAGCCGGGGACGGTCGCTGGTAGCCGACCAGTACGGTAATTTAATCGACGGCTACCATAGTTCAAGTTCGGCGGTTTCCTTCCAGGTAAGCCGCGACCTTGGGTTAACCTTTGAAGAGCCCGTCCAGGTGAGCGCGAACGCCGGGGCAATTAATGTAGCTATCAACGATGTGTTTGGAGATGTTATTGCGGTATACGAAAGTCAGGGCCGCATTCTGGCCAATATCTACCCGGACATTCTGGCCGTACCTGATTTAGCGCTAAGTCTTACTACCGATAATCCCCAACCAAATTATGCCCAGGCGGCCAGCTTTGATGTAAAAGTGAGTAATAACGGGCGCGTAGAAGCCCACGCTATCCAGGTCAAAGTGGAAATGCCTGCCGGGTTAAAACAGGTTTCTCAGGCCACAAGCCTGGGAAGTTACCAACCTGCTACCGGGGTGTGGAATATTGTGAACCTGGCTAAAGGCCAATCCGCTCGGCTTACAATCCTGACCTGGGTTACTCAGTCTAATTTTAAACCAATCGTATCCGCAAAGTTACTTGGTGCAACACCGGAGGATCAAAGTCCGACTAACAATGAACAGGTGCTGAATCTAAGTGTTCCGTCCTCGGCTGATACAGGCTTGGACCTCAACCTGGCACCAACCTTGCCTTCTCCGGGGGAAACGGTTCAAATAACCTTACACGCGGTAAACCACGGACCGGATGCGGCCACCGGGACCAGGATTTCAATTGACTGGCCTGATGGACTGGATTTCCTGGGGTATTCTACCGGCTCCGGCACTTATTTGCCGGAAAACCACCTGTGGAATATCGATGTTCTTCCCATTGACCAACCGGCAACGCTCGTACTTACCGGGAGGGTCAATACCACGAAGGCTTTTGACCTGGGCACCCTGCTGACTTCCCAGGACCAGTACGACTCTAACAGCATCAATAATAGTGTAAAAATCCGCCCGGGTGTCGCCGCAGGCGCGGATATAGCAATCCAGATTATGGCAGACAATTCCCGGCCTTTGTTCGGACAGGATGTTAATTTCACCGTGATGGCGACCAACCAGGGACCTGGTCAGGCCAGCGGTGTTATGGTATTGGACCGCCTGCCAGAAGGATTACTCTACAAGAGCAGTATAGCTAGCCAGGGTACCTATAACCCGGTTAGCGGGATTTGGAATATTGGCTCGATTGGGGCGGGCCAGGCGACCAGTCTGAAAATCACAGGCCAGGTCAGGACCGCCGGAACAATGCTAACCAATGAAGCCAGGCTGGTAAACCTTGACCAGGTTGACCCTAACCCGGCCAACAATATCCAGGCGGTTACCCTGGAAATTTCACCCGCTTACGACCTCTCTTTGTCCGCTAGCGCGGATAACCTTTATTCACGGGTCGGGCAGAACGTTTTGCTCAACCTGGTGGCACGTAACCTGGGTCCGGGGTCATTGCCCGACTCGAACGTGATTAATATAAAGGTGCCGGTTGGGCTTAATTACCTATCGAATTCGGTGAGTCAGGGCAAGTTTAATCCTGACAGCGGTCAGTGGACCTTTGGTTCCCTGGCAGCAGGTGAAGAAGCCAGCCTGCAAATAAAGGCGCTGGTCAGCCAGGGAGGAGCCCTGACCGTGTCCTTTAGCCTGGCAGACCCCAACCAGGACCTTGACCGGTCCAATAATAATGCCAACCTTACCATTTACGGGCAGAACTGGATACCCCTGGATGGGGTAGCGGCCCAGTTAAGAGTAACCCCCGACCGTGAATTCTCCCTGGCCCCTGGCAACCTTTTGACTTACCGGTTGCTGGTAAAGAACCTTGCCGGTGAGGAAAGAGAAAATGTCACCCTTCGGTTCCCGGTTAATTCTAACCTTGAGTTGGCCGGTGTTACCTTCAGCGATCCCCTGGTCTGGGTCAGAAAAGTGGAGGCATCCTCACCTGAACCTTATATAGAAATGCAATTGCCCGACCTGCAAGTCCAGGAAATGGTAACGGCCACAGTCCAGTTCCGCGCGAAACCGGGAGCCTCTCCAGGGCTGACCATTTTTAGCCGATTTAGCGTGCAGGTGAGTGAGCCTGAAGGGGAAAGTTATACCACTCTTTCCAACAGTGTGCGCCTTACCCTTACGGGTAATTCCAATCGGGATGAAAGTGGCGGAAGTATCCAGTTCTTTACACCACAAAATCTTACGACGGGGACCGCCACTCGCCTCAAACTGATTGGTGACTTCTATACCCCCGGTGAGAAAATTACCCTGTGGTATACGGATGAAAAAGGATTAAGCGTGGCCCTTGGCGACATCTATGCCGACAAGAAGGGTCAGATTGCACCGTATATCAACCTCGAACCAATGGCAAAAGGGCAAAGTTACGTGGTAGCCGGTTACGGTAACCAGAGCGAGGTTATCGGAAGCGCGGTAATAACGATAACGGGGCAAAGTGGACCGGAAGTTAAATCTTACACAGTCCGGCCACTTAACCCCCAGGAATTAATAAAGCAATTGAGTCAGGCAACCTGAAATAGGGGTTCTTGCCGGTACTTGCTCTTTAAATGGGGTTCCGAAATCAGGGTTCCCACTCAGTTGTTATCTGTTGGGGCCGGAATCTACGGTGGCCTTACTTCCGCCAACCCGGCCCTGGCAGTTTTTCAGGGGAGCCGGTAGACTTGCCCAAAGTTTCGCTCACCGACCAGCAAAAATTCTTCTACCAGGCCTTATCAGGTTGAGGGACGCCGAAAAGCGTTAAGATTTGCCCAGTAAGGTATTGGTAAAAAGGTCAATTTCTGCCAGAGTGTTGTAGAGGTACGGAGAAATCCGCAAGTTCTGGCCCCGCACACTGGTTCTGTCATTTCCGAATCCGCATTGCTCTTTAGAACAAATGTATCCCTCCAAATTAGCTACTATTGCTAAACCAATAACATCTCACTCTGCTTCCAAATCAACTTCGTTGCCAGGAATTTTTTCCTTAACCGCAGAAACTGCTCTTTAATATGGACCCTTCGCTTTATCGCCGGCACTATTTCGTTTCGGAATTCCCTGATCTTACCCCGATAAAGTGGAGAATGGATAGAGCCGAGATTCTATACTTCTTTTAAGGAGGTCGCATCATTTATGGCCAAGCAGCAGCGCAAATATACCCCGGAATTTAAGCGGGAAGCCGTCAACCTGGTTGAAACAAGTGGTAAAAGTGTTCCCCAGATCGCCAGGGATTTGGGTATTTCTGCCTCCATACTCTACAAGTGGCAAAAACTGATGTTGCACCACTTTTAAGGAGTATACAAAGGCGAGAAGAAAGATTGTATACTTATCGGGAAAGGGAAATTTATGGGCAACAAATATCCACGGAAAATATATACGGCAGAATTCAAACGGGAAGCAGTCCGGCTACTCGAAACGAGTGGAAAAGCGGCGCTGTAATTGCCCAGGAGTTAGGCATCTCGGATGGCAGCCTGTATACCTGGCGTAAGCAACTCTCCGAGCAAGGGGAAGAGGCTTTCCAAGGTAAGGGTCATCAGACCCCAACCGAGGGGGAATTCCGCCAGCTTCGTGCTGAGGTTGAACGGTTGCGTCAAGAGAGGGATATTTTAAAAAAAGCCATAGCAATCTTCAGTCAGCCTCCCGGCCAAAGGTAAAATACTAATTCATTGAAGAGTAGCGGTCAGAATTTCCGGTGCGAGTGCTGTGCCAGGTGCTAAGGGTGAGTGAAAGCGGCTATTACACCTGGCGAAAACGAGAGCCAGGCCGACGTCAAAAGGAAGATGCCGAGCTCACTAGCCAGCTCGGAACGGTATTTGAACAGTCCCGCCAGACCTATGGGAGTCCCAGAATTCATGCAGCTTTACGCGCTAAAGGCGTAAGCTGCTCTCGGCGTAGGATCGCCCGGTTGATGCGCAAAAAGGAGTTGGTGTCATGCTGGCGGCGTAAGAAACGAAAAGTAATTACGACCGATAGCAATCACGATCAGCCAGTAGCGCCCAACAAACTGGACCGGGATTTCACAGCCCTGGCTGCCAACAAGAAATGGGTTGGTGACATCACAGGAGTTTGGACCGATGAAGGCTGGCTTTACCTGGCGGCCCTTGTAGATTTATATTCGCGAAAGGTAGTGGGCTGGGCCATGAGTGAATTGCGGGATGAGCGATTGGTCGAAGATGCGTTATAGATGGCCTTGATCCGCCGCCAAGTTGCAGTAGGGAGTGGTCTATTGCATCATACCGACCGAGGTTCTCAGTATACCAGCCGGTCGTATCGAGGGTTTTATCTCATTACGGTATTGACCTCTCAATGAGTCGGAAGGGCAATTGCTGGGATAATGCCTGCATCGAAAGTTTCTTTGGAACCTTGAAGGCCGAACTTTGTGATCGTAAGCTCTTTAAGAGCAGGCAAGAGGCCAAAACAGAAATCTTCAAGTATATGGAAGTGTTCTACAACCGCCAGCGGCTACACTCTTCGTTAGGGTATATTTCGCCGGAAAACTTTGAAATGCGGTCAGATTTACTCGTGTTCTAATACTCCGTTAAACTGGTGCAAGCTCACGAAGCACCTCCCCGAATAAATGGTGGTAGCGGAACCCTTCCCGTTTGTCGTCCAGGAGAATGATAAAGAGGTTGGCTTCTTCCAACCGGCTCAGCAGGCTTCCGGCGTTTGTAGAACCCGTTACCACTTCGCAGAGCGGCCGGTTAAACTTTTCCAGGATGCTGGTACGCAGTAAAAAGTCCCTTAAGTCGCCCGGTAAATTCGCCAGCACTTCTTCTGATAGATAATCGAGAATAAAGCGGTGACTACCGGCAAAATCCTCAATAAAGCGGAAGGTATCCTTGCCGGTTTTCTTCTGACCCTGCAAGGCAAGACCGGCCATTTGTAACCCGGCCACCCAGCCCTCAGTGCGAGTAGAAAGCTTTTTAACTTCTTCACGACTCAGCTTAAAGCGGATAGTATCCTCAAAGAAGTGGGCGGTTTCTTCTTCGCTAAAAAGTAAATCTTCGGCCCGAACTTCCACCAGCCAGTCGCGAATCCGGTAGCGGGCCAACGGCAGGTTGGGATCGAAGCGAGTAGCCAGCACCAGGTGTACGCCCGGCGGTACGCGCTCTACAAACAGGCTCATGCCCTTATGGATGGAGTTTTCAGTTAGCAGGTGGTAATCATCCAGCACGACAACCAGGGGCTGGTCAGGATTAACCGAAACACTCAGTTCGTTTATGAGGAGAGTCAGAATAGCATCTACCGGGGCGGGCGTAAAGGTGCGGATTAGTCTTGAAACTTCTTCTTCAATCTCGTTATCACCCAGGGCTATGCACCAGGCTCTCACGAAATAGTGCCAGAACCTGGCCGGGTCGTTATCCATCTCATCGAGGGATAACCAGCCCAACCCAATTCCAGCGGCAGTGGGCCGGGTTTTCAACCGGGCGCACCAGGAGCCGAGTAACGAGCTTTTCCCGAACCCGGCCGGGCTTACCACAATCGCCAGGCGCTTAGCTAAAGTTTCTTCCAGCTGTTCAAAAAGCCGGGCACGCGGAACGAGGGTGCTCTGAACCGAGGGGACGGTTAACTTGGATTGGAGCAGCGGGTAATTAATGGAAGTATCAACCATGTTTTAGTCTACCTGCAGGTTTTCTAAAAACACTGGGAAGTCCTGACGCTTCGGTGTTGGTGTAGGTATCAGTTTTGCCAATATTCTTACTACTGGATTCAGGTAGTAGTTATGGCATAAATTATACAACCTTTAGAAGACTTTTGGCTAATTACCGGCTAAAGACCAATCAAGGGTTAAATTTCCGGTTTCTTTATTACGGCTGCTCCTGACTTTAGCTATGACAATAAAGCCAAGACAGTTCTGGTTAAGGCTGAATCATGATCATGCGTGCGTGGCAGCCGTGAAAATAGCAGGCAACTAAAAAGGGTTGCCAGGCTTTAACCTCGCAACCCCTCTTCAAAGATATTGGCGACTCAGGAAACGGTCAGGATGTAGCTGAAGATGAGCACCTTACCCTGGTACTGAAATTCTGCCCAGATTTTGTAGGTTCCGGCCTGTTCAAACTTCAATTTGTAACCAATCTCCGGTCCGTACTTCTGCCCTGGCGCAACCGGGGCCATCGCTTCCTCCTGGGGCTGTTCCCAGCCCATGCTTTCGGCCGGCGCTTCCTCTTGCATTGGGGCCGCGCCTGGCACCTGGCCGTGAATGTGCTTGAAACTGTTGCTGTCCTGTGAAAGCACAATCATGTGGCTGGCTTCTTCCAGGTACGGTTCAAGCTCGGCAAAGGGCTTGCCGTCCTTTTCAAATTTGAATTTGAGTTCGGTAGTCTCCCCAGCCTTGACCGCCTGCGGCATTTCAAGGGTAGCTTTAAGCTCGCCAAATAGCTGCTCAAGTCCACCGCCGGGAACCAGGGCCGGGGCTGCGCTGTTTGGGCTTTCCTCGCCTGTGCCGATAGTAAGGTCGTGCCGGTAGAGAATTTTCTGACCATTTTTCAGCACGATCTCGTCAAAAACCCGGTACTTACCAGTCGCAGGGAAGTTCACGTTAAAGCTGAACAAACCTTCTGCCGCATCACCGGGGTGAATATGGCGGTAGAAGCTGCCGTCCTCGCTAACCACGATCAGGTGCATCAGCTTGGTATGGGCCATTTTCAGGTCCGACCCGGTAAGCACCTTCCCGGTTTTAGGATTGGTCAGTTTAACGATGACCAGGGAGGGTTCACCCACTTTCGGCATTTCAGGGTAAGTATTCAACTCAAGGCGCACGTCACCTACCTGGAAAGGGGTGGGCAAATTCACGGCATTGGCAATCGGAATTACATCCGGTTCCGCTTCGGCCACCGGCCCCGCCATCGCGGCCTGGACCGGCGGCCGGTTAAGGTAGTCTATACCCTGTTTGCCGATTACCCCAACGAGGCCGACCAGCAGCACTACCAGCCCAAGCTGCCAGCCCAGTTCCAGCCGCTTGCGTCGCTTTTCGGTCGCGGTTAAAGGCCGGTCGTACTTGCCCCGGTAACGGTTTAAGAGCAAGGAGTTTGACACCACCGAAACGCTGCTGAGAGCCATCGCCCCGGCGGCCAGGATCGGGTTGATAATACCAAAGATTGCCAGCGGCACCAGCAAAACGTTGTAAAAGAGCGCCCAGAAAAGGTTCTGCCAGATTTTGCGCATAGTCGCCCTGGAAAGGCTAATCGCGGTAGTCACCAGCCGGACGTCCCCGTGCATGAGGGTAACGTCGGCGGCTTCCATCGCAATATCGGTCCCTGTCCCTATGGCGATCCCAACATCGGCCTGGGCCAGGGCCGGGGCATCGTTGATGCCGTCACCCACCATCGCGACAGTTTTACCTTCGGCCTGGAGACTTTTAACCATGGCAGCTTTTTCTTCGGGCCGGACCTCTGCGAACACCCGGCTAATCCCGGCCTCGCGGGCAATCGTTTCGGCGGTGCGCCGGTTATCCCCGGTCATCATCACCGGCTCGATATTGCGCGAGCGGAGTTCCGCGACCGCCTCGCGGCTGCCCGGTTTAATCGTGTCGGCCACCGCCACGAACCCGGCCAATTGGTTGTCTACGCCTAACAGGATCACGGTTTTGCCCTGGGCCTCAAGCCCGGCGATCCGTTCTTCGACCTCTTGCGCTATAAAAATGCCGTTTTGCAAGAGGAGCCTGCGGCTGCCAACCCGCACCCGCCGCCCGGTGACTTCCCCGCTAATTCCTGCCCCGGTAAAGCTCTGGAAGTTTTGAGGCTCTACGTCAAGATAAATTCCCCGGTCTCTGGCACCACGCACGACCGCTTCCCCCAACGGGTGTTCGCTGCCCTTTTCAACCAGGGCGGCCAGCCGCAGCAAGGCGGTTTCATCAGTTTCAGGGTCCAGGCTGATTACCTCGGTAAGCTGGGGTTTACCGAGCGTGAGCGTGCCGGTCTTGTCCAGAACAATCGCGTTTATATCGCGGGCGTGTTCCAGGCTTTCGCCGCCCTTGATAAGAATACCTCGCTCGGCCCCTACACCCGTACCGACCATAATCGCAGTCGGGGTCGCCAGGCCCAGGGCACAGGGACAGGCTACCACCAGTACGGCCACCGCTGGCAGGATTGCTTCCTGGAAAGAGTGCCCGGTGAGCAGCCAGCCTACCAGCGTAAGCAGTGCCGTCAGGATTATAACCGGGACGAAAAAGCCGCTAATCGTATCGGCCAGCCGTTGCACCGGGGCTTTGGAACCCTGGGCGTCTTCCACCAGGCGGATGATCTGGGACAGCACGGTATCCTGGCCGACCCGGTTTGCTTTTACCCGCAAGAGGCCGTTCTGGTTGACCGTTGCGCCGATCACGCTGTCGCCGACTGCCTTATCCACCGGCAGGCTCTCGCCCGTCACCATGCTTTCGTCCACCGCGCTCTGGCCTGCTTCGACGATACCATCGGTCGGGATTTTCTCGCCAGGCCGGACAATCAGCATATCTCCTATCAACACCTCGCTCACCGGCAGGTCATGTTCCTGACCGTTACGCAGCACACGGGCGGTCCGGGGTTGGAGTTCCATCAGCTTGCGAATGGCATTTCCGGTGCGGCCTTTAGCCAGCACTTCCAGGAATTTACCCAGGTAGATCAGGGTAATCACCAGCGAGGAAATTTCAAAGTAGGTAACCGCTTCACCCCCGGTCGGGCCGGTGGACATACCGTCCGGTGTGGTGGCGTACTTGTTACCCCAGAAAAGCAGCCAGGCGCTATAGAGATAGGCCGCCGTAGAACCAAGTGAAATCAGGGTATCCATAGTCGAAGCGAGGTGGCGGGCGGCCCGGAGCGCTCCCCGGTGAAACTCCCAGCCCACCAGCGTCCAGACCAGCGTATTCATGCCGAATAGTAGCAGGTCGCGGGTCCGCAGGTTGCTAAACCAGTCCATGCCGAACATACTAATCACGAAAACCGGCACGGTCAGGAGAACTCCCAACCCCAGCAGGTTACGCCGCCGGATAATCTCCTGGCGCTTCCTGGTCCGGGTGCGTTCCAGCCTGGCTTCAACTTGAGTTTGAGAATTACCTGGTGAGGTGTAGTTCCCAGCCGGTTCACTTGCCGCCGGTTCCATTACAATTTCAGGTTGCCTTACCACTTTTATAGAAGTTTCTACCAGCTTTTCTTCTTCTACTGGTTGGTTAGCAGCAGGTGTTTCCGACTGCGACGTTTCAGGCTTATCATTTCGCGGCCTGGCCTTATATCCGGCAGCTTCGATAGCCTCAATTATGGCGCTGAGGCTGGTTTGTTCGGTCGTATAAGTAAAAGAGCCTTCTTCGGTAGCCAGGTTAACGCTGGCCTTTTCGACGCCCGGCACCTTTTTAACTTTACGTTCAATCCGGTTGACGCAACTGGCGCAGGTCATACCCTGTAACTCAAGGGTAACCGTTTCAACCGCTGGTGGGGCCACCAGTGGAGCGGCGCTCGGAGTCTTTTCAACAGTCTGGGACATTTTTACAACCTTTCAGATTTCAGCGAATTAAAAGCCAAGCCAATCACCGGCAGGTAATTGGACCGGGCAAACTTTCCTGTTATTTATTTAGAAATAAGGTAGGTTGCCAGGCGGGGCAGTCAATTACCCGCCCGGCAGGGTTATATTAAGACTGGTGGCGGTGGCCTTCGCTGTGGTTATGGTACTGGTTATCTTCAGTCAAATACGCTTCAGGTTCTTCCTCAAAATCAAGCTTACAACCGGGAGCGCAGAAGTAGAAGGTGGCACCGTTATGTTCGGAGATGTATTTGGCACTCAGAGTATCTACTTCCATTTGGCAGACCGGGTCAATCGCTATCGTTGGGTTTTTCATTGTTGGTCCTTTCTCATTTTTTAATTGAATTGAAATTGTTAAAAGATTCTGTTACCAGTTCTTCGTTTATTTGCATGGCAGCCAGCGCCCCGCTGGCAGCGGCCAGGACCACCTGCTGGGCCAGGGAGGAAGTGTCACCGGCTACAAATAGCCCGTACACCTTTGTAAGTCCGCCTCCATTCGCTTCGATCAAGTTATGTTCGTCCAGTTCAAGCCCCAGGCTGTGGGCCAGGGCGCTTTGCTGTTTTTGGGCCGGTCTTGCGAACAGCCCCGGCACTCGACCTCCCGGCCATCCTCGAAGATGACCATTTCCAACCGGTCCTCCCCGGCCAACAGCCTGATTTTTGTTTCATTAAGGGTTATCCCGGCGGCTTCGAACTGCTGGCGCTGGGATAGGCTCAACTCGGCCGGGCCATCGGAGTAAAGGGACACTTTCCGGCTCCAGGCCGTCAACAACCGGGTCCGGCGAAAGGCATCTTCACCCTTGCCGTAGACCGCCAGGGGCAAATCGCGCACTTCCCAACCGTCACAGTAGGGACAGTGGTAGACTCCCCGCCCCCACAACCGGCTAAAACCTTCGAATTGGATCAGCTCGTCCCGCACCCCGCTTGCCAGTAGTAACTTCCGAGTCTAACGCCGTTCTCCACCCTCGATTACCACCTCAAAGCCGCCTTCACATTGTTTTACCTCTACAACCGCTGCGTCCAGAAATTTCACGCCGGGGTAGGTGGCTAACTGCTGGCGGGTAATTTTGCGGAACTCGCCCGGTTGCATGCCATCCCGTGAAATAAAGCCATGCATGCCCTGGGAGGCGGTGTTACGGGGCTGGTTACTATCTATGACAAGGACTTCCCGGCAGGCCCGGCCCAGGTAGAGGGCAGAGGTTAGCCCGGCCGGCACACCACCCACGATAATTATGTCTTCCATGGTTAGTTGCCCTTTCTATTTGATTAAGCTAGCCCGGCTTTAAGGGCCGCCTCCTGGCTGGCCAACCGGCGAACCTTGGGTGTATAGATGTAAGCCCTGAGACCGCTTATAAACCGGATTAAACGGGGCAGCAACTTAAAGTGCGAATAGTCGATCCCCCCAAAGGGTGGCCGGGGGTCATATTGAATCAACCACTGCACCTGGCGGGCGGTCTCGTCATTGGTTAACCTGGAAACCATATAAAGAGCCGTATCGATCCCGGCCGACACTCCGGCCGAATTGACGATGTTTCCGTTGGCGGTCCAGCGCTTCTGGACATAGGTAGCGCCCAGTTGCTTCAGGATCCGCACGTAGGCCCAATGGGTAGTGACGTTCCGCCCTTCCAGAAGGCCAACCGCGGCCAGGATCAGAGCCCCGGTGCAGACCGATACAATCCACCTGGCCTCCTGGGACGCTGTCTGGATATAAGAGCGGATGGCCAGGTTGGACATAGCCTTAAGAGTAGCCGTGTCGCCGCCGGGTACAAAAAAAGCATAGGGGTTGGGCAAGTCTGCAAAGGTGCAGTTCGGAACCATCATGACCCCGATGTCGGTTTTGACCGGCTCAGTATTTTCGGCCACCACCAGGGGGCGGATATGCGGAGCCAGGCGGCTTAAGGCTGAGAAGACCTGTAAGGGACCGGCCAGATCAAAGATGGTCAGGCCGGGGTAAATCACGAAGGCGATTTCCTGCCGGTCGGTAGAATTATCAGGTGCCATTTCCCGGGTCATTAGCGGGTCTAGGGTCTGCCGGTCAAAAGTTGTCCAGTCAAGTTGACCCAAAGGCGGGTCAGGATCGTACTCAATCATTAACTGCGCGAACTTAGCGGTAGCCGGGTTGGTCAAATTGGCACCCAATCCAATAGCCATATCAATAGCGCCTGATACGCCAGCCGCCGTGGTGAATTTACCATCCGTTACCCACCCTTCCGCCTGATAGGCGGCTCCCAACTTCTCCAGGTGTTCTTTATAGGCCCAATACGTTGTGGCCTTGCGCCCCGCAAGCAGACCGGCGGCAGCCAGCAGCAGCGAGCCGGTGCTGGTCGAGGCCACCCATTCGGCCCGCTCACCGGCCTGCTTTATGTACTCAACCAGTTCCGGGTCTTCCAGAGCGCCCATTGTTCCAACCCCACCACCGATTACAACCAGGCCGTCCGGGTGTGGCACTTCGGCGAAGGTTTTTTGCGGGATAATTGAAAGCGGCGTATCGGTTGGAATTACTTTCAAACTGGTACTCACCACCACCGGTTCAAAACCGGCTCTTAACTTCAAAATGTCCCCTAGCAGGGTCCGGTTGCCTACCAGTTCCAGCAGCGAGATACCGGGATAGACTACGAAAGCCAGGGTTTTCTTTTTTGTCTTTGCCATTTTGTTCCTCTTTATTATTTTTAATCTTTTTACTTTGTTTATAGTTATTGGGGCTTAACCGCCCAGCGCCACCGCTTCGTGGTACATGTTAGGTTGGGTGCCTTCCGCCCTGATGTTTTCCAGAATTTGCCGGGAAAGTAAATCAGCATCGCGGCCTACTCCCCAGATCAGAGAAGAACCGCGTGACCGCTGCCAGGGCCGGCCAATGTGGTAGAAACCGGCTACGGGAGAAATGCCTTGCCAGTGGATAAAATTGCCGTCTTCATCCTTCACTTCCGGAATGGCGACCCAATCGCTACTATCCCGGTAGCCGGTCGCCCAGAAAACACTAGTCACCTGGGCGGTTTCTCCCCCGGCAAAGGTTACGGTGTTACCATGGCACTCCTTTAGCCGTGGTAGGATCTGGACGCCTTTTTCCGCTAACTTCTTCAAAGTTTTGCCATTGTTGGGAAAAGCGTCACCCTCTTTAATCCGCTGTCCCAGGCCCGACTCACCGGGTAAAGTCAAAATCCCCAGCTTATCCAGCCACCACCAGCTACTCTTTCCGAGGAAGCGGGCCGGAATGAGCTTACGCCGCCGCCCGGTCGCCAGGATAACCTTATGGCTACCGGCCAGTTCGTTCGCAATGTCTCGCCCGGTCGCTCCATCCCCGACTACCAGCACGGTTCCCGGTGGCACATCGGTGGAGGTTTTGTAGTTATGGGTAGTGAATTGGGCCACCTTTTCACCTAGCCTTCCGGCAACTTTAGGGATAGCCGGGACCTGGAAGGCGCCGGTCGCCAGCACCACGGCTCTCGCTTCCAGGCACTCCCCGGTAGCAGTGACCGCCCGGTAAGGGTAGCGGCTATCATAGTTTCGGATGAGTAGCGCGACCCCCACCCCGGTCCTTACCCGCAAATTGAAGTGGTAGGCGTAATTTTCAAGATAACCGGCAACCTCATCTCTATTGGCAAAGCCTTCCTGGTCGCCCGTCATTTCAAGGCCCGGCAGGGCGCTATAGGCGCGAGGCGTAAACAGGGTCAGGGAGTCGTAGCGGTTGCGCCAGCTATCCCCAATGCGCCCGTTACTTTCTAAAAGTTGGAAGCTCAGCCCGGTACTTGCCAGGTGATAACCGAGAGCGAGGCCCGCCTGGCCCGCGCCAATTATGAGGACATCTAATTTTGAATTATTCATAGCCTTTTCTTTTTTCTTTATTATTTACAAAGCCATTAGTTGCCGGGCGTGGGAATGAACTTCAATGGCGCAGGTACAAAGCTCCGGGTTGATTTTGCAGTTGCAGACCACCTGTCCGATACAACCCCAGCACGGACTGAGGCCGTCATCAAACAGGTCTACGCCCAACCGGACCGCGCCAACCCCGGCTTTTTCAAAAGTGGCGCTGTCGATGGGAATAAGGCCAACCGCACCATCGGCTCGGAAGGAAAGTTGCCCGACTATTTGGAACCCGGCTTTCTGGATGCCCGCGCCGGATGGTGAGTTTTCCGGGGCGTAAATAATCCAGTAACGTTCAGCAGCTTCGGCCTGGATAATGGCCTGCAAGAGCCGGGGATAGAGCCCCTGGCCCTGCCATTCGGGGAGAGTTGCGAAATCCCACAGGTAGCGTTCGTTTGCCGGAAGGGCAAAGTTAAGGTCAAGTTCGCCGATAGAGGCAGAGCGGGTAGCTACCCAGCCGTAAGTTACCGGGACGCCATCCATATAGCCCACGTATGGACGATGTCTGGTCTGTTTGCGTGTTTCCACCTCGTTTTCACTTAATTTATTTAGCCGGGCCAGTTCCTTATTGTCATGGGCCAGTTTCACAGAGAAATTTGGTAGCGGGTTTAAGGTCGTTAAAGGGTCATTATGCCACCAGCTTGCGAGTGCCATTTTTGTTTTCTCCTTTACTGCTTCCGGTACAGTGGTTTACTTATCAGGCTGATTAAGATTTGTAAGTTAAAAGGGTAGAAATTTCGTTATCAACAATCGGGTCAGCCTCCCGGCTGCTTTTGCCCCACTTTATGGCCGCCAGGTCAAGTAACCCCAGGGCCAGTATCATTAAGCCCAAAAATAGTAAGATTTCCATAATTTTTTAGCCTTTCTTTTCTTTTCCTTTTTCTTTTGTTCCGCTCTGTTATGACTTTATCGTCTACATTCCTAGTTCATTGGGGAAGCAGAACGGTTTTTAGTACCGAAGAACCAGTTGAATTTCACTTTATGCTCTCTTTTCTGGTCCCCGGCTTTAGTCCGTTGCTTACCCGATTGTTTTAGTTCGCGGACCATGGCCTCGCGCCGGGCCTCTGCTATTAATTCGTTCTGGCGGTACTCTATAAATTTTTCTTCGAGGTAGTAAATGGTGTTCATCATTGTTTTAACCTTTCTTTTCCTTTAATTACTAATTACTTTTTAGATATTGCTCTCGACACGCTTAATGTACCAGCCGGGAGCGAAGGTGTAAGTAGACCAGGGGCTTATTCTTCCCAGGAAATGCAAGGTATACCCTGGTATTATTGGTTGGTCGTCAGGTACAATCCTGTAGATTACCTGTCCTATGCGGTATTTATGAGTTTGCAGGTTCCGGGGATGGCCCTGGCGGCTCACCCAGGTTGCTAATTTTTGCTGTCCAGGCGCCCATGGTAGGTGAGTTGAATCCTTTAGCGATAAGCCATACGGGGAGAATTAGTTCAAATAAGCCTCCTGGCACATATTGGATCATATTAAGGTTTAGGCCGAATAGCTCAACCAGACCTCCCACGAACAACCCTGCATAGCCAACCAGGCCCAGGACTGCTATGAGTCGCGGAATGAGACTTGCCCGGTAAAGAAGATAACAAAAAGGCATACTACCCAGGCCAAGGGCGATCATAGCGATTTGAAAGCCCAGTTTACCCTGGTTCACAGTTATGGTGCTTATTGCCTGAAAATGGGAAGTATTCGCAGTTCCTGCCTGTATATATTCCTGACTAAGTGGGATCAGGGCCAATGAACTAATTCCAGCCAATATCACCAGTAAGCACTCGATAATCCTGGTGCCAGCATAGCCCAGCCCGATCACTTCGTTGTATTTTCTCAGGATTGGATACAGCATAATGCCAATGGTGGCAACGGCTACGGCATCAATAAACTCAAGAAGCACGCCGCTTACTAACTGAAGGCTCCTGCCATAGACCTGAGATAGCTGGTCCGAACCATTCAGGAGGGATCCGAGAAGTCCGAAACCAACCATATATGTAACCGTAGCTACCAGGAACAAAGCGCCTACAATTCTGGCTGTCCGCTTGTTTGAATTAATTTCTTCTCTGAAAGACATTGCTTTTTCCTTTTTACTATTTCAAAAATTGGAAATTGAATTTGACTAACTAAAGCGCGTGGTGAACCAGGCTATTCCAGGGGCTTGAAACAGGCTGGAAATTCCTTAAACCACTACCATTCCTCGCTTAATGGCCCCGAACCTGCGTGACCACCTGCCGCACCGCGTCAAGAACCAGCCCCGGCTGTTCCAATTGAATGTAGTGCCCGCTGCCTTTGGCAACCATCAGGCTGCCTTTTGTACTGAGAGCCGCCAGCCGTTGCTGAGCTTCGGGCCAGTTTGGTAGCTCCTTCATGTTCTGCTCGGCGGCCAGGACAATCAGCGGCCGGTTGCCCAGCGAAGGCGCTGCCTCCAATTGAGCATCGTCTGCCGCACGCCCCTGAGCTTCGGCGATAACAGTGTCACGGCTCTGCTGGGTTGTACTTAAAAGGGCCATCTCGGTACTTATCTTTTCAGGCACACCCGGCATACTCCAGAAACTGGCCCCAACCAGGCGAATAAGACCGACCCGCCGCAGCAACCCCTTAAAGTTCTCTTGAGCCTCCATCATATCTTGAAAGCCCTGCGCTTCGGCCAGTGATGTCTGCGCGTCCACATACTCACTCCGGGCGTCAATCAGGACCATTCCAGCGACAAGGTCAGGGTGTTGCTGTGTAAAGATGCGAATATTCTTGCCCGCCAGGGAGTGACCCACCAGTACGTAAGGGCCTTCGATGCCCGCGTTATTGAGCAGAGTGTATAGCTCACGAGCTATCTGGTTAGGAGTGCGCGGCTGGGGTCCGGCCTCGCTCCACCCTAAACCGGCCCGGTCGTAAGCACAGACCCTGTTCGTCTTGCTGAGGTCATTTTGCACCAGGTACCAGTCGAGGGAGGTGCCGCCCAGGCCAGCATCGAGTACAACAGTCGGGCTTCCCGAACCCATACACTGAATATGCAGCCGGTAACCACCTACATCAACGAGTTGGCCGGGAGGCGGATAGGCTTTTGCATCACCGCCTGAGGCAATTGCTTCGTAGCTGGCCCCGGCCAGGATCAGCCCCACGATCAGAACCAATAACAATCCAAACCCGATGGCGATACGGCGCAACACTCGCCGGAGACGACTCCCCGTGCTAATCGGGAGCGGGGCTGGAGAAGGCAGTTTATCAGTTGCAGTTTCCAACATTGTTAGTTCCTTTCAAATTTCTATTTTTCTATATTCCAACGTTGCAAAAAAATAAATACCTTATGCTTTCTTAGATAGTGTAGCTTTAACCTGAGAAGTTGAAATCAGACTATAGGGACTAAAAAAGCAGTCCTATCAGGCGAGGTGGAACGTCCTTTTCTAGTCCTTTTGATATAGTAGAATTAAGGCAAAAATGTTTTTCTGAAGCGAGGTTGGAATTTTCAACCTTTTATTTTAAGGTTGAAAGGCGTTTTCCAGGTATTGGTGAGTTAAGAGCAGGTAGTAATCGACTTTCATTCAAACAAAGAAACTAAATGGTTTACTCAAGACCTGTGATATAATTTGTTTAATCAAAACCTGACAAGGCCCTTTTTCAAGACATTCGGCAAACAGTTTCAACACCAATAGCTTAAAATTAGGGGTTATTTTATGACAATCCGTATTTTGATCGCCGACGACCATAGTGTGGTGCGGGAAGGTTTACGTTTGTTCCTGACCCTTGACCCTGAGCTGGAAGTAGTAGCCGAAGCTGAAAACGGGGCTGAAGCCCTTAAAGCCGCGAGTGAGGTAAAGCCTGATGTGGTGCTGATGGATTTATCGATGCCGGAAATGGATGGCATTCAGGCTACCGCCGCTATACGGCGACAGTTACCCGAAACCGAAATCCTGGTCCTCACCAGTTCGGTGGACAGTAACTTGGCGGTGGAAGCGGTCCGCGCCGGGGCAATCGGTTATTTACTTAAGGACACCAAAGCCCACGAGTTGTGCCGAGCAGTCAAAGCCGCCGCCGCCGGGCAGGTCCAACTTTCACCGCAGGCGGCGGTATGGCTACTAAAGGAATTGCGTGATCCGGTAAGCCCCGAACCTGAACCTCTCACCAATCGTGAAAATGCGGTGCTTAGTCTCCTGGCGCAAGGTAAAGCTAACAAAGAAATCGCCGACATTCTTTCGATTGCCGAAAGAACCGTTAAGACCCACATCAGCAGCATCCTGGCAAAACTCGGCATGCAAAGCCGCACGCAGGCAGCCCTCTACGCCTCTCGAATTGGCTTAATTCCCAAAAACTGACCAACTCGTCCTGTTTCAACCTGCTTTTTTTAGTGAGGATAAGAATATGTTCGGTACTCTACAACAAGAGGATGCTAACCGGAACCTAGTGCAGCGTCTAAAAGAGGTGGAAAGGGAAGCGGCGCGAGAAAGGCAGGCTGCCGAAGGTTTGCGAGATATTTTGAGCTTTCTCAACGCCAACCATACCCTGAAAGATAATCTTCAGTACATTGTCAGCCAGGCTTGCCGTTTGCTGAACAGCGAAGGCGGGGCATTATGTATTTTACAGGAAAAAGAGGGGGTGCTGCGGATCCAGGCTTCGCAGGGTTTATCCGTTGAATACGTGGCTAAAATGTTTCACACCATAGGACCGGGGCAGGAAATAGATGCAGTCCAACCCGGCCAGGCAATAATCAATTCTACGGATGTAGCGGAAGATGCGTATCCCGACCTGGAGCGGCAGGCTGTCTCACGGTGGTTGGAAAGCCAATACAAGATTAAATTTTCAGTGCCGCTTTATGTAAAAAATAAAAACTATGGCGCCCTAACTCTCTATTACCGCGAAAAGCGCCAGGTTTCAGCCGATGATATTGCCCTGGCCCTGGCCTTTGCTGATCAGGCCACCCTGGCAATTGAAACCGCCCGGCTGTATAACGAGGCCCAGGGCAAAGCAGCCCTTGTGGAGCGACAAAGATTGGCCCGCGAACTACACGACTCGGTCTCCCAGGCTTTATTTGGAATTGCCCTGGGAACCAACTCGGCCATAATGCTTTTAGAACAAAATCGAGATGCGAGCCGGGTGCAGCAGGCCCTGGAGTATGTTCTTTCTTTAGCCGAGACCGGTATGGCCGAAATGCGGGCTTTGATTTTCGAATTGAGGCCTGAATCGCTTGAAACGGAAGGGCTGCTGGCCGGTATAATAAAACAGGCCACCTCATTAAAATCACGCCACCGGATCGAGGTACAGCTTGAATTAGGTGAAGAAGAACCCGAACTGTCCCTGGATGTAAAAGAAGCCCTCTACCGGATTTGCCAGGAAGCCTTGCATAACATTATTAAACACGCCCATGCTAAAGAAGTAAGGTTGGGCTTGAACTGGCAAAGAAGTGAAGGGGTGTTGCTTGAGGTCCGGGACAACGGAGTTGGCTTCGATACAGGCGGGTCTTTTCCCGGTCATCTCGGCCTGCGTTCCATGCAAGAACGGGTGGAAAGGTTAAAAGGCAGCTTCGAGATGGACAGCTCTCCCGGTAGCGGCACTCATTTGAAGGTTTATTTCCCTGTTAGCTAATTTTTCGTTTTTCTTAACTTAGATCCCCGCTAGGCTCAGGCAAAGAGATAACCGGTACACCTAGCAGAGCCGCGCCGATTAAAACCCTCTCACTTTCCGGCACCTTCCTCTTGGCTGGAATTAGCCCAACTTTGCCATCAGGCTGCAATGAGAGATGGCCCACCGCTTCGAAGCCGGTTTTGGATATGATTTCAACCGAAGATTGGTTTTGGGGAGTAGGGACAAGCCAGAAGCGTTTGGCATGCTCGGCCTGGACTATCGTTTGCAAAAGACGCGGGTAGTACAAGTCCTTTCCTTGCCAGCCGGGTAAAGTCGCGAAATCCCACAGAAACCGATCACCTGAAGGTACCGGGAAAACCAGATTATATTTTACAATAGAAGCTTCGAGGGTAGCCACCCAACCATAAGTCACCGCTCTCAGGCCTAAATAGCCTATATAAGGGCGGTGGCCGGTCTGCCGTCTTTCCTTAACCTGGCGAGTTGTTAGATGATTTATGCGGGCCAGAACCACATCATCGTCGGCCAGTTGTATCTGAAAATTTAATAAAGGGGGCAGGTCGATCAAAGGGTCGCCCACCCACCAGGTTGCAAGGTCCATTGTGGGGCTTCCTCCAGGTAGAAGATTTACCCTCCGACTTAGCGCCGAAAGGTTACCGGCATAACTTCATTCGGAAATTATCCAGCCGCATCGGGCGCTCTTAACAAAGCCGGGAGGGTAGAAAGCCTGGGTTTTTCCATTACTTAATCTTGTTCCATTGTTATAACTACTTTTCCGGTAGCGTGTCCTTCTTCAAGAAAGCGGATAGCTTCTGCAACCTTGTTCAGTGGGTAATAATTATTTATAACCGGCACAATCTTTCCAGTTTCTAAAAGTTCCTGCACAAAAATCAGATCTTTTTTGTTGGGTTTCGCTATCAAATTACCCATTTTCTGGCCTCCGGTCATTGAAATCCAAGGTCCAATGAGCATAATCTTGAACATCTGACCACCATTGCCGCCGGTTCTGACAAATATTCCAGCAGGGTTTAAGGCTCGCTTATAATCTGAAAGCGCATGATGCCCGTTGGCGCTAAGAATCAGGTCGTACTGCTTCCCATTTTTGGTGAAATCTTCTTTTGTGTAATCAATGACATAATCAGCCCCAATCGAGCGGGCCTTATCCAGATTCCTGGTGCTACACACGGCAGTTACCTCAGTGCCAAACGACTTGGCAATTTGCACCGCAAATGTACCTACGCCCCCAGACGCACCGTTGATCAAGACCTTTTGCCCGGCAGAAATCTTTCCTTTATCGCGAAGGCCTTGCAACGCAGTGAGGGCGGCTGAAGGTGCTGCCGCGGCTTGCTCGAAAGTCACTTTAGCCGGTTTCAACACCAGAGCATTTTCATTGGCACACACATACTCGGCAAAACCACCAAAACCACACTCGGCCATATCCCCGAACACCTCGTCGCCTGGTTGAAATTGGGTAACCCTGGGACCAACCGCTTCCACCCGCCCGGCTATGTCAGTGCCAGGTATGCTGTATTTTGGTCTTAGAAGCCCGTAACCCATCAATCGCATGACGAAAGGTTTACCCCTGACGAGACGCCAATCGCCTGCATTTACAGAGGCCGCATAAACTTTCACCAATACTTCATTGTCTTTTGGCACCGGTTTAGGTACTTCCTGAATTTGAAGCATATCCGGTGATCCGTATTGTGTACCAACAATTGCTTTCATTTAAAAATCCTTTCTATTAGATAGTAGTAACAATAATTATTTTCAGTCATTACTGAGGTTCCTCATTAACTGGCTGGTGACTGACGACCTATTTATTCTTAACCGGTTAAAAACCACAAGAAAAGTTACTTCTTTAACACGAAGCTTACGTTGTATCCATATTGATGATTTAAGTGTAGCTTTAACCGGAGGAGTTGTAATCAAACGAAAGGGACTAAAAAAGTAGTCCTACCGGGCAGATTAGAACGACTTTCTCTAGTCCTTTTGATACAGTGTAGTGGATATTCTATGGGTTTTAAGAGCAGAAGTTCAATTGATGAATTTGCCTAATATCATATAATAAAAAAGAAATCATCATATAAGGATATAAAAGCATGTCTACACATACGCCTACGCCTGTTCTAGCCACCAAACTTTATATCCCACTGCCTCCACCAAAATCGGTGTTTCGGCCCCGCCTGATTGAGCGGCTTAATGCTGGTTTGAACCACAATCACAAACTAACCCTGGTTTCTGCCCCAGCCGGTTTTGGCAAGACAACTCTAGTAACGGCATGGCTCACCTCCCATGATCGGCCAGTTACCTGGTTATCGCTAGATGAAGGAGACAGCGAACCCGGTCGCTTTCTAACCTACCTGGTAGCGGCTTTACAAAAGATTAAGCCCAATTTGGGAGCCGGGTTGATAGAGGTGCTTCAATCTCCGCAACCTCCTTCAAATGAAATTATTTTATCCGCCCTGCTTAACGAAACAACCGCCATTCCGGGTAACTTCTTCCTGGTGCTTGACGACTACCACTTAATTGAATCCAGGCCGGTTGATAAGGTACTCACCTTCCTGCTTGAACATCTCCCACCCCAGATGCACCTTGTTATTACCACTCGCGAGGATCCCCAGGTTCCACTGCCACGCTTACGGGCGCGGGGCCAGTTGACCGAACTGCGGGCTAACGACTTGCGCTTCACTGCCGCCGAAGCAGCCGAGTTTCTCAAGGAGGTTATGAGCCTTTCTCTCACCCAGGAGGACCTGGCAACCCTGGAAGACCGTACCGAGGGCTGGATTGCCGGCCTCCAACTTGCCGCCCTTTCGATGCAAGGCCACCACGATATGGCCGGGTTCGTCCGAAGCTTTGCCGGAGATCACCGTTACATTCTGGACTATCTGGTCGAGGAAGTTCTGAGACGCCAGAGTGAAGATGGGCGCAACTTCTTACTCCAGACTTCCATCCTGAACCGTTTAAATGCCTCACTTTGCGAGGCCGTTACGGGCCAGGCGCAGGGCCAGGTTCGGTTGGAGGCGCTTGAGCGAGGCAATTTCTTTATCGTGCCACTCGATGACAAACGCCAGTGGTACCGGTATCATCATCTTTTTGCTGATGTGCTGTATGCATATTTAAAAACGGAGCAACCCGAAAAGGTATCAACTTTGCACCGGCGGGCTAGCGAGTGGTACGAGCATAACGGTGCGGCAGCCGATGCAATCCGCCACGCCCTGGCAGCCAGGGATTTTGAGCGAACGGCGAGTCTAATCGAGTTGTGTGTCCCAGCAATGCGCCGGAGTAGACAGGAAACCGTAGTGTTGGGTTGGTTGAAGGCGCTACCTGACGATGTGATCCGCTGCCGACCGGTGCTCAGCCTTCAGTATGCCGACACCTTAATGCTTACCGGTAAGTTGGAGGGTGTGGATGCACGCCTGCGGGATGCCGAACAGGGGCTGGATTCGATGGCACAATTGAATGTTGATGTGCATCTTCATGTTTCACCGGCTGTAACATCCCCAGAACAAGACCGAAAATTGGTGGTCGTCAATAAAGAGGAATACCGTCGTCTACCAGGTGCAATAGCAATAAACCGGGCTGGATTGGCCCTTGTGCAGGGCGATGTACCCACTACCATTAAATATGCCCAGCGGGCTCTTGACCTATTACCCGAAGAAGACCATCTTGGCCGGGGAGCCGCGGCTTCCCTGCTTGGACTTTCCTATTGGACGAACGGTGACCTTGAGGCCGGGTACCATTCGTATGCCGAGGGAAGGGCCAGACTGCAACTGGCCGGGCACCTTGCTGACACCATGGGATGCACAATTGCTCTAGCGGATATTCGGATTACTCAGGGGCGTCTCCACGATGCAATGACCACTTATGAACTGGCCTTACAGCTTGCGACCCGACAGGGCATGGATGTGCTGCGAGGAACGGCCGATATGTATGTGGGAATGAGCGAGCTCTATTTTGAGCATAATGACCTTATTGGAGCCACCCAGTACCTACACCGAAGTCGGGAGCTGAGTGAAATTGCTAGCTTACCCCAGTACCCTTATCGCTGGCGAGTTGCGTTTGCTCGAATAAAGCTGGCCGAGGGTGATGGTGCTGGCGCTCTCGAATTGCTTCACGAGGCAGAACAAGTATATACGGGTGACTTCTTCCCAAATGTCCGCCCTATCGCGGCCATGAAGGCAAGGTTGTGGGTGAGACAGGGCAGGTTAGGTCTAGCTCTGGACTGGGTCCGTGAGAGAGGGCTCTCGGTAGAAGATGATCTCAGTTACCTGCGTGAGTACGAGCATATTTCCTTTGCCAGGGTGCTTTTGGCCCAGGCCCAAAATAACAGATGGCAAAACCGTAACCGGGCTGATTTCTATACCAATGAGGTCTTTCGACTGTTGAAAGGGTTGTTACAGGCCGCCCAGGAGGGCGGAAGGAAGGGAAGCCTTATTGAAATCCTGGTGTTGCTCTCGCTTGCTCACCAGTCGCAAGGTGACCTGCCGTCTGCTCTTGCTGCATTGCAACAGGCGCTGACGCTGGCTGAACCGGAGGGTTATGTGCGCATTTTTGTGGATGAAGAACCGGCCATGGCTCATCTTCTTCAGGAGGCGCTGAAACACCAAATCGTTCCAAACTATACCCGGCAACTGCTGGCAGCTTCTGGCAAGGTTGAAGAAATAAAACCTTTCAAACAACCTTTGGTTGAGCCGCTAACCGAACGAGAGCTCGAACTGCTGCGCCTGCTCAGGACCAACCTGACCGGTCCGGAAATCGCCCGCACTCTCCTGGTATCTTTGAGCACGATCCGCACCCACACCCAGAATGTTTATACCAAGCTTGAGGTGAACGACCGTCGGGCCGCAGTCAACCGGGGTGAAGAACTCGGTTTATTGTAGAACTCCAAACATTTCTTAAGTCTAAAGCCCGCCTGTTTTTTAGATCCAGGCTGGGGCTTTTTCTTATACACCCGGTCATCCTCTCTCATCACATTACCCTTTATAAAAATCATCACAATGTGATGATGCCATCTAGTCACATTAGCTTTTATCTTATTGCTGTAGAACAAGGCAAGCCTTGAGCAACCAAATACAGGCGGCTAAGTGGAGCAAGTTCCATTGATTGTTAAATTTTGGAACCACGACGCTAATAGTCAAAAGAGAAGTCAAACTAAAGAATGCCAATTATCAGACTCACATCAATAAGACCAAATGGAGAACGAAATGAAATTAACAACCTCAAATTTGATCCGTTGGACCGGTTTATCGGCAATAATGGCTGGGGTCCTTTATGTGCTGGTTGGAATTTTCCATCCCCTTAACGTTCTTTCCTCGGTCAACACTACTGAATGGATAGTCGTTCACATTTTTGCCACCGCTATGTGTTTTTTCGGACTGCTCGGCATTACAGGCCTTTACGCCAGGCAAATGAAAAAGACCGGGTGGCTTGGCCTGGCCGGCTTTCTTCTGTTGAGCCTGTGGTTGATACTCATAGGGGGCTTTACTTTCGTAGAAGTCTTTATCTTACCGGTGTTGGCGACCACGACTCCGGCGTTTGTAGAAGGCTTTTTGGGAAGCTACAGCGGAACAGCCAATGGGACTGACTTCGGAGTCCTCACAGCGGTATGGAATCTAACCGCTCCTCTGTATATCCTGGGCGGCTTATCGTTTGGCATCGCGACCATTCGGGCTGGCCTCTTGTCGCGCTGGGCGGCCGGATTGCTTGCTTTCGGTACGGCTTTGGCTCCTTTAGCAGCCCTCCTTCCCGCCGATTTTGCCCCTAAAGTGGCGGTGCCGGTGGGATTAGCTTTGGCCTGGTTAGGCTATTCACTCTGGTCAGAACGCCCGGCCTATGTCGTGGATCCGGTACCCGGTAGAGAGAAATCCCAGAGCCAGCCAATTTTAGCAGAATAAAGTTGCTTATGACTAAACGCCCGAGATAAGCGGCTGTGCAGCCGCTTATCTCTACAAAGAACTGAAAGTCGCCAAACTTATCCTAGTCCCTGAACAGGATACAGCACCGTCTGGCGGTTTGATGGAAAGTGCTTTTCAACACAACACGGCGCTGCATCCAACTCATCAAACGAGATAAACGTGAAAGCAAACATCCAGGATGAGAGTCGAGCCATCCAGTAACTTTCCTAACTTATTAACCAATCACCATGTCTTGTGATGCCTGCTCACCATGTTGACCGCTATAGTGTTATCGAAGACAAGAACGCATTCACTGAGAGTGCAAACTCTGATAAACCTAAAAATACCGAGTCATCCATACACTTAAACAACAAGCAGGAGACAAACAGATGAGCACCATTACTCGCCAGAACGCAATTAACTTAGAGAACAAACAGGTGAACCGGTCGATTGTTCCTACTATCATCCGCTGGTCCGGTTTAGCGGCTGTCGGGGCCGGGGTCATTTTCGCGGGTATTCAGCCGGTCCATCCGGCGGACGTGGTTGCGTCAGTTTCCACCCCCGAATGGGCCGTCATCACCACCCTGAAGACCGCCATGTGCTTCCTTTTCCTGGCCGGAATCGCCGGTATCTACGCCAGGCAAACCAGTAAAGCCGGTTGGCTGGGGGTGGCAGGCTTGATCATATTTAGCCTCTCCTGGTGGCTTCAGACGGCTTATGTCTTTGCCGAAACCTTTATCTTCCCGGTCCTGGCAAACACCGCCCCCCAGTTTGTGGACGGCATGCTGGCTTATATCAGCAATCGGCCCGGCGACATTAAGATTGACCTTGGCGCTCTACCCGGCCTGTATTCGCTCTTAGGCCTGTTTTACATGCTCGGTGGCATGCTGTTTGGTGTCGCGACCTTCCGGGCTAACATCCTGCCGCGTCCGGCGGCCGGTCTAATGGCTTTGACGGCTTTATTAACTCCACTGGCAGCCTTGCTTCCCCACCAGATCCAGCGGTTTGCTGCGGTGCCGATGGGCCTGGCGGTGGCCTGGCTTGGAGTTGCCCTCCTGATCGAACGTCGCGCTAATGCTAGTGAAAACCTGGCTGTTACCGGTACTGGCAGTGGCAGCGGCAGCACCCCGCTCACCCAGACTGCGGGCGAAGCGAGTAATTAGTTTGAAGAAACTTTACGGCTGAGGCACCCGGTGTACTCCGAGTGTCTCAGCCGGGAAGGGTTATCACCATGTAGCCCTGTAGCTTCCAAGCTTACTTAATAAACATCAAGCGTTAAAACAGTTCTAACAGGGAGTTAAAAATGAAAGCGAATGCGAATGTCTACGATGAAGGTTCCACCACCCATGCCCGTAACCTTCAACTGACCGAAGCAGAAAGCCCAACCTCACCGAAAATCAGAGTGGCAGCAAAAGTTGGCTCGGCCAGATGGCTCATTATAAGCCTGTTACTTCTGAGCGCCATTCCTCTCACGGCCGGAGCTTACCGCCTGTCCGAGCTTATAAGAGGGGCGGAAGTCACCCCGGCTAACGCTCGCTTCTTTGAATCACCCGCACCAGTGGTGGTGCATATCGTGGGGGCGGCGGTCTATGTCATCCTGGGTTCTTTCCAGTTCGCCACTCGCTTTCGGCAGCGTCGGCCCGGCTGGCACCGCCGGGTGGGGCGGTTCCTGGTAGGTTGCGGTTTACTGGTGGGGCTGTCAGGCGTGTGGATGACCCTGTTTTATCCTGTTCCGGCTGGTAGCGGGGGTGGGTTACTGCTTTTTGCCTTTCGGCTGGTGTTCGGGTCAGCTATGGTCGTCTCTATTGTCCTGGGGTTTAACGCGATCCGGCAAGGAACCGTGGCTCAGCACCGTGCCTGGATGATGCGCGGCTACGCTATCGGGTTGGGGGCGGGTACCCAGGTGTTCACTCAAATGATCGGAGAATTGATTGCCGGTAAACCCGACGAAGTGAGCCGGGCTCTTCTGATGGGGGCAGGCTGGGTGATCAACCTGGCCGTGGCCGAATGGGCCATCCGCCACCGCAGTCGCAAGCAGCAAGCCTTCCCAAATCGCACAGCGATATAAATTTTTAACGAAAATCACAATTTAACTAACTTAAATAAGAAAGGACAAAAAAATGAAAGCAATTGTTGCCAATAAATACGGCTCGCCAGAAGTTCTTCACCTCCGAGAAGTGGAAAAACCGGTGCCAAAAGATAATGAACTACTTGTCCGGGTGCGCGCCACAACAGTAAGTGTGGGGGACTACCGGATGCGCAGTTTTAACATTCCACCCTTGCTCTGGCTGCCCAGCCGCCTTGCCCTGGGTATTACCAGGCCGAGAAATCCTATCTTCGGTATGGAACTGGCCGGAGAAGTAGAAGCGGTCGGCCAGGCTGTAACTCGCTTTAAGGCCGGTGATCAAATCCTGACCTCAACCATGGAAAACGGCTTTGGCGCTCACGCCGAATATAAATGCCTGAGGGAAGACGGAGCGGTAGTCTCAAAACCGGCCAGCATGAGCTATGAGGAAGCGGCTACTCTGCCGGTTGGAGCAAATACCGCTCTGTTTTACCTTCAAAAAGCAAATATCCAGCCCGGCCAGAAAGTGCTTATCAATGGCGCTTCCGGAGCGGTTGGCACGGCGGCGATCCAGCTTGCTAAACACTTTGGGGCAGAGGTTACCGGAGTATGCAGCTCGGCGAATGTTGAAATGGTAAGGGCGCTGGGCGCAGACCAGGTCATTGATTACGCCAACGAGGATTTTACCAGAAACGCTCAGACCTACAACATCATTTTTGATACGGTCGGTAAGCTTTCCTTCTCAAAATGTAAAGGTTCGCTAGCTGCAAACGGAGTCTATCTGACTACCATGCTTTCCCTGCCGATAATTGGGCAAATGTTGTGGGGTTCGCTGGTCGGCAAAGGCAAGGGAAAGAAAAAAATCTGGTTCGGGGATATTGGTGGGCGGCCCACCAGCGAAAGAGCCAAAGACCTTCTTTTCCTCAATGAACTCATTGAGGCGGGAAAGTTTAAAGCTGTGATAGACCGCTGCTATCCGCTAGACCAAATCGCGGCAGCCTACCGCCATGTTGAAACCGGCCACAAACGAGGTGATGTCGTTATTAAGGTTACGGCAGATAGAGCTCAATAAATTAATAATGACCTACTATTTCAAAGTTACTAACAACAGGAACAATACTATGTCAAACAAAAAAGATGCAACCAACGCACCGAATCAACCGGTAATTTATGAAATCAGGCTCAAAGGTCATTTGAGTGCGGTGTGGACCGATTGGTTCGAGGATCTGACTATCACGCTGGAAGATAACGGCGAAACGCTGCTAACCGGTCCGGTAGTTGATCAGGCCGCCTTGCACGGGCTTCTTAAAAGAGTGCGCGATCTGGGCATGCCCTTGCTTTCGGTTAATCCACTTCCCGACTAAAGCACGCACGCCAAAGACCTTCGAACCGTTAATTGCAGCATGGTACGCCGCTAATTAATAAAGAAAGAAAAGGAGAAATAAAACTATGTTTGGAATGGTAAGAGCCGAATGGATGAAAGTTTACCGGCAGGGCACCACCAGGATTTTGATGGGGCTACTGGCAGGCATCAGTCTTTTATTTGTGATAGGCCTGGCTGTTTCCGTCACTGGTACCGACGGCGGTAGTGAAGCCCTCCTGGTCCGACAAGAGGCTTTTAACAGGCTTAGTTTTCCAGGGGGTATCTTTACCGGTATTGCCCTGGTCAAAATCGTGGGGCTGTTTATCGTCGCTATCATCTTTAGCAGCGTAATAGGCAGCGAGTATGGCCTTGACACCTGGAAGAATCTACTGGTGCGAAACAAAGCCAGGGGAGGCTTTATGGTCGCCAAGCTATTGGTTACGGGTGCAACTTTGCTAATTATCTTCAGTTTAGCTGTGGCATTAACGCAGTTGTTAGCCCTGGGCGGCTATGCCTTCGTCGCGGATACCGCTATTCATAACGGGCTTACAAACCTGCCTACTTCCGCCGACCAGTTCTTTCACACCCTTCTGGTAGAAGCGGTTCCGTTGGTACTTAACTTTTCGGTCATTGCGGCTATTGCCGCAATGCTTACCGTTATCAGCCGTAACACCGTAGCCGGAATTATGCTGACAATTGTGTGGAACACCCTGGATGTAACCGTTTCTTTGCTGGTACCTTCGGTGGGTAACGCTACCCTCGGTAAAAATCTTGCTTCTATCGGCAGCCACTTGGATAGGGCAGGTTCGGGTGAAATGCCGCTGTGGCAAAATTTGGCAGTGTTAGGGGTCTACTTTTTCATTCCAATGATTGTAGCAATCATTACTTTCCGCCGTCGCGATATGGCTGGTAACTAGGTTCAGGCACCAGTGTAGGGACCGGCGCTGGCACCCGTGCAGGCGAGTAAACCGCCGGTCCACTTAAACTTTCCGATTTACCAGAGTTTTAAGAAAGGCTGGATTTAGCCAGTCGAAATTAAGTAGTAAGAAAGAACAGGAGTAATAATCATGACGGGTACAACTATAACCAGGCAGGAAATGCAAATGCCTCAAACCTCTCAGCAATATAAAGAGGCGCTGGCTATCGAAGTGCAAGGGCTAACCAAACGCTATGGCCCCAACACGGTTGTTAATAATCTGCACCTGGCTATTCCCCAGGGTTCTATCTTCGGCTTCCTCGGCCAGAACGGAGCTGGTAAAACTACTACCATTCGCATGCTGCTGGGCCTGATCAATGCCACCAGTGGTCGGGCCAGCATCCTCGGCCACGATACCGTAACCGGGCGACACCATATCCTGCCAAAGGTAGGGGCAATTGTCGAAACTCCCACCTTTTACCCCTACCTTAGCGGGCGTGAAAATCTTAAACAGTTGGCCCTAGTCGCAGGGGCTCCTTTTTCACGCATAGATGAAGTGTTGGAACAAGTCGAGCTCAGCGAGCGGGCCAAAGACAAAGTTAAGACCTATTCGCTGGGAATGAAACAACGTTTAGGCATCGCGGCCGCTCTCTTAAACAATCCCCGGGTTATCTTTCTGGATGAACCGACCAACGGCCTTGACCCGCAGGGAACCGTGGATATGCGCAACCTGATATTGCGGCTGGGACAGAGCGGCCACACCATCTTTGTTTCCAGTCACCTGCTGCACGAAGTAGAGCAGATGTGCAGCCACGTGGCTATCATTAACCGGGGCAAACTGGTGGTACAAGGCAGCATCGAGGAATTACTTGAAGGGACGACCAAAACCCTGCTGGAAGTAACCCCGATACCGACTGCTGTACAAATCTTGACTCAAATTTTGGGGCAAGAAGCCAGAGTGAGAGAGATGGATGCGCGCACAATAGAGCTTGAGATTGACCCCGAGACGGTGCCGGATGCTGTCCAGGCTCTGGTTGGAGCAGGAGTACGCATCTACTCGGTCGCGCAACAGAAAGCCTCTTTGGAGAATTACTTTTTGGCCGTAACCGGTGTCGGTAAAGACCTAGAAGATAATCAACAAACTGTCGCTGCCCCAAACCTGGCGGCGTGATGTACGCTAGGTCACCTCTGTCCAAAGGTAATTAACCCGTTTAACATCCAACTATCCAAGGCACAATTGTTTATTTAATTTATTCATCTTTAGGGTCTTGCGGATACACAACCAATGTGATAAACTATGTGCGTGCGCACGCACATAGTTTATCACATTAAGTGACCTGAGGGGGTTAAATGAACAATTTATTAACTCTTTTTGATTTAATTGGCGAACTCGCCCGGCGACGCTTTCAAATTGCCGAAAAACACTATTCCGCCCTAAGGCTAAATCATACCGAAGCACGATTACTAACTCTTCTTCACCGGGAAGATGGTAAGGCCAGTCAGGATACCCTTTCTAATATGCTCAATGTAGACAGAAGCAATGCTGGTCGCGCTCTCAAAAACCTCGAAGCTGAAGGCTATATTGAACGCTACCAGAGTGCCGCCGATAAAAGAACCAATCTCGTTAAGATTACGGACAAGGGGCGTGAAACTGTCGCCGAAATAGAAAAGTTAAAAGAAAAAATGATTCAGGAATTTTTGGGTGACCTCTCTGAAGATGAGGCTGGCCAGATTATTAATCTCCTGAGAAAGGTTTATTCAAATGAAGCAGATTTATAACAATTCTCCCAAAATCTATGTGGATGGACAAATAGAAGCAAAAGTCGAAAGCCCGGCAATGCTGCCCCAGGTACGCTGGGCCCTCGTCAGCCTTTCGCTTGCCACATTGTTACCTGCCCTTGGTACAAGCATTGCCAGCGTTTCCCTGCCAACCCTGGCCCAGACTTTCAATGCTTCGTTTCCGCAAGTTCAGTGGATTGTCCTGGCCTATCTCCTGGCAACGACTGCCTTGGTCGTCAGCGCGGGGCGGCTTGGCGATATTTTCGGCAGGCGGCGGTTACTAATGAGCGGCCTGGTTGTGTTCACAGCGGCTTCGATCCTGTGCGGTGCTGCTCCTACTCTCTGGCTACTAATTGCTGCTCGCGCAGCCCAGGGATTTGGGGCGGCGGTCATGCTGTCGCTCAGTATGGCTTTAGTCGGGGAAACGGTCCCCAAACAAAAAACTGGCAGCGCCATGGGTCTGCTCGGCACGATGTCCGCGATTGGTACCGCCCTCGGCCCATCGCTGGGAGGCATCTTGATCTCAGAACTGAGTTGGCGGTCAATTTTCCTGATTAACCTGCCGCTCGGCGGCCTGACCTTTTTCCTGGCCTACCGTTACCTGCCGGTTGAGCAAGGAAAGAAAGCAAGGGAAGGGGAACGGGTCCGCTTTGACACGCTTGGGACGCTGGTGCTTGCCCTGACTTTAGCAGGCTATGCTCTTGCCATGACGCTAGGGGGTGGGAAATTCGGCGTCCTCAACATAGCACACTTGGTAGCTGCTCTGTTCGGGGCCGGTTTGTTCGTTCTCACCGAGGCAAAGGCAACCTCACCGTTGATTAAATTGGCCGTGTTCCGCAATCCGCTTATGAGTGGGGGCTTCGCTACCAGTACCCTGGTTACGACGGTGCTAATGGCTACGCTGGTGGTTGGCCCATTCTATCTGGCATATGGACTAGGGCTTGGTTCGGCTCTTATTGGCCTGGTCATGTCGGTTGGACCGGTGGTTGTAGCCCTGACCGGCATACCGGCTGGTCGCCTGGTGGATCGCCTGGGCGCGCAACGCCTGACAATTTTAGGGCTTGTCACAATCATGGTTGGCGCCTTTGGTTTGACCTTGATACCGTTCGGGTTCGGTATTCCCGGCTACCTTGCCCCCATTGCCTTTATTACCTTCGGTTATGCGTTGTTTCAGACCGCTAATAACACCGCAGTTATGAAGGATGTGCCTTCGGACCGGCGAGGGGCTATTTCCGGTCTGCTCAACTTGTCACGCAATCTTGGGCTTATTACCGGAACCTCGGTGATGGGTGCGTTATTTGCCCTGGCGTCTGGAACAAGCGAAATCACTGAGGCGAGCGCTGAGGCTGTTGCTGGAGGTATGCGGATTACGTTTGCTGTCGCGGCAGGTTTAATTCTGGTAGCCCTTATTATTGCGAATGTAAGCCGCAGCATTTCACATTTGCAGCGCAACCTTCTTGTGATCCGTGAGCAAAAAGAAGCATAACTTAGTACACCTTAATTACCTAGAATTCGTCCAAAAATAGGCAAGAGCCACTTTGGACAGAGAACTTTAACAAATTAAAAAGAGAAGTTGGAGTGGGGAGGTCGGTGGTAAAAGTCCCTACATCTTTTCCGCAGCCTGATTGCTCCAGTAGTATTTTTACTAACAATCCCGCTGTCGTTCTTTAGTTTGACCCTGACTTACTTCTCGTGGGGCCTAATAGGGGTGCTGGGTATACTTTTGAACTGGTTTTTTTCTTATGAAGAAACAACAGAGTTTGAAAGCACTCCAACTGAGAAGGAAAGAGTGGAGGCCCTGGCAGTTTTGGGAAGAGGGTAAATGCCGGGTCTATAAACTGGCTTATGGCTTACCCTCCCTTTTTTAGATATTTGGCGCTATTTAGAGTAGTTTTAATTCACGCGCGCGGGCAATGGCCTGGGTCCGGCTGGAAACGTCAAGTTTGTTATAAATTCGGTTGATATGCGCCTTTACGGTATTGAGACTTATTACCAGCTTTTCGGCAATCTCCTGGTTAGAGAGCCCGGTAGCGATCAGAGCCAAAACTTCCAGTTCGCGTTCGCTCGGTTTCTCGGTAAACTGGTTATAGGCCGGTTGGATCGGGTGGGAAGAAATAGTAGATAAAGGTGGCTTTGAAATATCACTTCTAGCGGTTTTCGCAGTTACCCCTACAGCCGGACTGATGGCACTTTCCGGCGAGGGTGCAGGTTTAGGGCCGACCAACAATTGGCTTTCAGTAAAGGCGGAAAGTAAATTTTGTAGATAAGCTTTTGGATAAGTTAGGTGAGACCCGGCCTCAAGCTGATGGAGTAACCTCAGCAATGGCAAACCTTCTGCCAAAAAAAGCTGCCGGTAGCCCTCAGGTTCGGCCAGCGTCAGAGTAGCGGCCAGAATATTTAATGCTCGCGTGCGGTTGCCAAGCGCGGACCAGGCCAGTGCCTGTAAAAGTTGGTCTTCGATTAAATAACCGGTCAATCCCTGGACCTGACTTTGCAGTTGTTCGAGCAGCTCCAGGGCGCTTTCATACTCCTGTAGAAAGAGTCTGGCCCGGACCAGCACCATCGCTTCCTGCCAGAAAAAGCGCACCGCCAGATTTCGCGGTTTTTCGTTGGTCTGGCGATAGGTCCAGTCCCGAACCAACTTTACCGATTTTTCGTCCTGGGGCAGACTTTCCTTCAGATACAACCAGACCCGGTAGCTTTCGAGCAGGCTTTTGACTTCGTTCAGCTTTGAAGCCAGGTCCGACTTTTCTATTTCGGCCAGCCGCTCAAACGCTTCGCTCATCTTGCCCTGGGCTGCTAACAGCCGGACATTCAAGAATTTCTCGAATAGGGTAATCCGCAAGTTTCCCACATAAGGGCTTAATTCGCTGGCAATTTTAAGGCTTTCGGCGGCTTCATCCAGCCGGTCCCACTCAAACTGAATTTCGGCCAGATGGCTGTAGGCTTCGCTGGCAAGAGGCAGGGGTTTGTTTGGGGCGATTTGACCAAGTTTAACCGCCTCCTGATAAAGTGAGGCAGCTTCCAGCAAATGCCCTTTTGCCATTTGTATCTCACCCAAGGCCACCACGGCTGAGATTGTGGTGTAGAGGTTTTTTGCCAGCCGCCCGAACTCCAGGGCTTTCTGAAAATACTTCTCGGCGGCGGTTGGATTATTCCTTTGAAAGTAAGTTCGGGCCACAATCAGGGCCAGGCTGCTCCCGGCGGAATAGGTATCGGCACTTATAAGCTCAAACGCTTTAGCCGATAGTTCGATAGTCCGTTCAAAGTTGCCTTGCTGGTAGGCCAGATGCGCCTGGATAACCGCCAGGTTACTCTCCACAAAGCTGTGTACCTTTGCCGGTTGGGGTTCCCCTGGCACTGCCACTGAGCTTCTACTTTCGACAGCATCGGCATATTTAGCCACCCTGTTGCCCTGCCCGGTCAGGAGCAAGGTCCAGCAGTAGCTGATAGTCAGCAGAGGCCGGGAGAGGAACAGTTCTTCCGGTAAGGCTGCCAACCAGTTTCGCAACGGCAAAAGTTCGGCTCGCACAATCATACCCTCAGCAACTTGTTCGATCAATTCCCCGGCCAGGCCATAATCGTGGGCGTTAAGGGCATGGTTTACCGCTGCACTTTCCTGACCATTCTGCTGGCACCAGCGGCTGGCTCGGCGATTTAATTCGTCAATCTGAGGGGGTGTGTAATTATGTTGAAGGTGATGGCGCAAAAGCCCGGCAAAAAGATGATGGTAACGGTACCACTCACGGCGGCTATCGAGCGGGATAAGAAAAAGGTTACTCTGCTCTAACTTCCCCAGAATGGCAGTGGCATTTTCGAGGCCGGTGATTGCACGCGCCAGGGCGCCATTAAACCGGTCGAGGATGGATGTTTCGAGAAGAAAGGTCTGGACCTCTGCGGGCTGGCGGTTGAGCACTTCTTCGAGCAAGTAGTCCACTACAAAGCGGTCGTTTCCGGCGAAATTCTCGACAAAGCGATGAGCTTCTTCCGGGCTGTAATCTTGCAGGGAAAGGGCCGCCAGTTGCAACCCGGCGACCCAGCCTTCGGTCCGAGTTGCCAGTCGTTCGACATCTTCACTCGCCAGCGCCAGGTTCGGCTTCGATTTAAAGAAAGCCGCCACCTCTTCCAGTGAAAAGCGCAACTGCGCCGACCGAATTTCGGCCAGTTCGCCGCGCACCCGCATGCGGGAGAGTGGTAAGGCCAGGGGGTCAGCCCGGGTCGTTATAAAAAGGCGCAATTGGGGGGGCAGGTGTTCCAGTAAAAAAGTCAGCCCCTGGTGAATGGCCTGGTCTTGTATAGCGTGGTAGTCATCCAACACGAGGCCAAACACGTCTCCGGCAGGCAGTGAGTTTATTTCGTTGATAAGACCGGTCAGAATTGCTTCAACAGGCGGAGCCACCTGGGTCGAGCCGCCCGACTCCAGGGAAAGTTGAATTACTTCACCCAAGGCGGGTTTAACCTTGCGGACAGCCGCCACAAAATAACGCCAGAACTGGGTAGGGTCATTATCACTACTATCCAGAGAGTACCAGCCGAACGAAAGAGCGCCGGTTGCGTGCCAGTCAACCAGCAGACTGGTTTTGCCAAAACCGGGCGGAGCTGTGATCAAAATTAGTTTCCGCTGGACAGAGTGATTTAGAAGTTCCATTAAACGGGGCCGGTCTATTCTATCCGGGCGCGGGGCGGGCAGGTATAACTTGGTAGCTAAAAGTGGTTGAGGCATGGCGTGTTAGTTTATTGCTGCCAGACCGGTGTAGTCTGGATCGTCCAGTCATTCAAGTAAGTTCGTTTTAAAGCCTTTATCAGCCAATTTTTTGCTCTATTTTACCATGCTCACTCCAATTAATGCCCTGTATTAAACCTTTAGTTTGATTTCTCGGCCTCCGAAACGCGTTAGACTTAAGACGATTTATTGGATAGGTAACTTAAGAAAGATTCGGAAAAATAATATGGCTAACCAATACGAAATCAGGCTTAAAGGCCATCTCAGTTCGCAGTGGGCCTCCTATTTTGAGGGGTTTAAGCTGGTTCTAGGTGAGAATGGCGAGACCGTTTTAACAGGTGAAGTTATCGACCAATCTGCTTTACACGGGTTACTTGACCGTATTCGCGACCTTGGCCTGCCTCTTCTGGCGGTAAACCTTCTGCAAAATGAGAAAGGTCGTGGTAGTGGACCAGCTCAAACTGAAACCGAGAATGAAAATTAGAAGGTTGAATAAAAGGCACTTACAAGCTTACCCTTTTAAGGAATGTATTGGACAAAAGATTTAACCATAAAAAGTTTTGAAAATGTTGAAATTCTCTTTCCCCAGATGTAAAATTTTGCCAACTAAATTGGCAATTAATCCATATTTCAAAAACATTGTGACCAAAGAATTGGAATTTTCAGGTAAACGAACCGGCGCTTATACCGGTATAGTTAACCAGGACATGGTGGCCTTCAGACTAATTTTTTCTGCGCAAACAAGTACAACCTTGAGACTGAGCCTGAAAATTACCTGACCAGGAAAGAGATACCCAATGTTAGAAAAACCGAATAATCTGGCCCGGTCATTCTGGCCAATGACCCGGCTTTTAGCTATTCTTCTTATGATAGCCATTGTTCTGAGCGGTTGTGGTGAAAGCTTTCTCGTTTCGCAAACCCCTGGCCCTGCAGCCAGCCCCACCGTGAGTACTATTTCAAATCAACTCACAAACACCGCCCCTTTTGCTACTCCCCAGCCGGACCCGTCAGTAGCCACGATTCCGGCAACTGTGCCAGGTGCCCTGACTACTTTTCCAGCTACACTAACAAGCACGTCTGCTGCACCCAAGAAAGGTGGCGTAATGCGGTTGGCTCTTACCGATGAGCCGGATATATTAGACCCGGCCCGCACTGTCAACGGCGCAGCTAATAGTATAAATAATTTGCTGTATGAACGGTTGGTATATATTGATAAAGACGGCCTACCAAAACCGTGGCTGGCAAGTTCCTGGGAAATCAGCCCGGACAGTTGCACAATAAGCTTTACTTTGCGCCCAAACCTTAAATTTCAAGATAGCACTCCGCTTAATGCGGTCGCGGTTAAAACTAATTTTGACCGAATACTCGACCCAAAGGCAGCCTCACCCACCCGAAACTTCTTTGGTAGTTTGCAATCGGTTTCTACTAACGGCGAAACGCAGGTAATCTTCAACTTCAAGACACCTTTTGCTTCTATCTTTACAAATCTAAGCTTGGCTTATGGGGGTATCGTCTCCCCCACCGCCCTTGCAAAATATGGAGACCAGTTTGGCCGCCATCCAGTTGGCTCCGGCCCTTTCATTTTTAAGGAGTGGAAGACCGGTCAGGAGATTGACCTGATCCGCAATTCAAACTATCACAGCTACCGGGAAGACCTTGAGAATAAAGGTACGGCTTTTCTGGAAGAAGTGGATTTTTTGATAATCCCGGCGCCCGCCACTCAGATTGCGGCCCTGGAACGGGGCCAGCTAGATATGGTGACACCACTTCAGACTGAAAATGTGCAGCAGGTGCGAGGGGACAGCCGGTTTAAGCTGGTGGAATTGCATAATTCAAGTAATCTGGTCCTGCTCGATTTCTCAGATAAACCCCCTTTTAATTCTCTCGAATTCAGGCAAGCTCTTTCGTATGCGGTAGACCGTAAGCAGATTGTCAAAAATGGGGTGGAAGGCTTTGCCTCAGCCAACCAGAGCCCCCTGCCAAATGGTCTGGCCGGGTGGGAGGGAACTCTCTCCGGCTACGGGTTTGACCCTGAAAAAGCCCGGGGTATCTTAAAAAACGCCGGATGGAAACTTAATAGCAAGGGTGTTTTGGAAAAGGATGGAGTTGCCGCCAGTTTCAAATTATTAAGCCTGGCTGGTAGTAGTTCTATTAAGCGGACCAGTGAAATTATCCAGGCCAATCTTAAAGAAGTTGGCATCGAAATAACCATCCAAAATCTGGAACTCAGCGCCGGTATTCCCCTGCTCGCAAAGGGCAATTTCGATATGGCGATTTTCTCGCTGGGCTGGCCGGACCCCTCTTTCTTGTCACTTCTTTACAAAAGCAATAGCTCGCTGGTCAAACGGGGTGGTGATAGCGAGCTGGACAGCCTGCTGGATAAGGTAGATACAACTCTCGATATAGCCGCCCGCCTGGATTATGTCCGAGAAGCGCAAAAATTGATAATTGAAAAGGCTAAAGTCGTCCCGTTGTATTCGCCCTGGACTTTGATAGCTTTTCAAAACAGGGTCCAAGATACCAAACTGGATGGTCTGGCCCTGCCACTCTATAACGATGTCTGGTTCAAGGATTAAAAAAACTGACAGGTAAAAGGTAAAGTAGTAACCGTGCTCAATTTATATTTTCTCCGCGCTACTTTGTGGCTAAAAGTGAATTCCTTGCTTAAACCACCTTTATTTGTTGCTGCTGCCAAACTTGCTGGGCGAGTTTGCCACCTCACCGGAAGGTTGGCAAACTCGCCCAACTGGCGTGTCTGGCCGGTTTTGTTCAAGGTTGCTTTCTGGCCTGGTTAAAACCACTGGTTATTTTTTAGGCCAGGCTTCAATGATTCCGCTGCCCCAACCAGACATAAAGCGCCTGGTTCAACAGGCCGATAACCCAGGGCCCAATTACCCAGAGCGGCCAGAAATAGCCGCTCTGGCTGCTAAACCAGACCAGGACCAGTAAGGCGCTAAAGAGCATAAAACTTACCGCATTGACTATAAGTAAATTTCTCCGGCGCACCAACCGGGATTGCCGGGAACGTTCCTGGGGTTGGTAGTAGACCGGAGCCGGGCCTGGGGCCGGGTAATTTTGGTTTAGCTCGGTGTTGTTAGAAAAGCCGGTTTGGTGCCGGTCGAATACCGGCTGGACCTCTTCCATAGGAAAATAACTGTTCAGGCGCTCTTTCCTGGCTCTGCGCCGTTCCTCTCGGTACTCGCGGCGAGAGGTGTAATCTGGATAATTTTCGTTCACTTCGAGCTTCCTTTCCTTTTTTTTCTTTATCAGGTTTTAAACCGCCTATTATACGGCCATCCACGGGCTCTAAATCTTAGTTTTTGACCGGAGTTTGCCGCCCGACTGACACTACTAGCTTAAAACTTTCCGGTATATAGGCAATTAACCTAAAGGTTTAATCGGCAGGATTAATCGTCTCTACCATTTAAACCCCTGGTGCAATTGTGTCTGGTTGAAGTAACCAGCTCAGCTTGAAGCAGCGAGTGATTCTTCAGACTGACTAGCTTCTGGCAGATATGTTCCCATTTACATTAATCCTTTCCATTAACCCTTTCGGTTGATTGCATGGTAGGGCTCGCAGCTTAAACTTGGAATGTCCGGCAGCCAGCAGCCTAAACCGGACAGGTCAAACCCAAGCTGAACTGAGAAAATAAAGAATTTTGAAACCAATCAACTAATATGCAGCAACTGGACTCGGTTAGAAATATTTTACGGATTAACCTAGAAATACATAGAAATAAAGGAAAGGAAAAGTAGCCTTTATATGGTAACTTTAAAGCAGCGCCCTACAACCACTCAAACCAATATTGCCCAAACCGAAAAGGAAGAAAAGCTAGCAGGTGCTCCCACCGAGCTCGTTACCTTCTTCGGCATGGCTTACCTGATAACCTGGATTATTGTTGGCTTGAAAATCTTTACTGACATCAAAATCCCGGGCTTTTTCGCGCTGGCCGGACCGACTATCGCGGCCCTGGTCGTTATTGGCTTCAGTAGCGGGTTAACTGGGTACAGGGAACTGGGAAAACGGTTAATACGCTTACGCTTTGGTCTGAAATGGTATGCTCTGGCTCTCCTTATCACACCGGCTATAAGTCTAACAGCTTATATTATGGGCAAAACCTTCAACCTGGGCGATATTCCCGCCGAAAGCGATTTGGTGCTGGTTCTGCCGATGTTACTGGGCAACTTTGCCCTGTTCTTCTTTACCGAAGAGATCGGCTGGAGGGGATACGCGTTGCCAAAATTGCAAAAGATGTTTAATCCGCTTGTTTCGAGTCTGGTTTTGGGAATTCTCTGGGGACTGTGGCATCTGCCCTACTGGTTTGTGCCAGGTTCGTTTCAGGCGGGGCTGCCCTTCGCCGGGTTTATGCTGCTGACGGTATCCCAGGCTGTTTTGATGACCTGGCTCTACAACAACAGCCGGGACAGCGTCCTGCTGGCGGTCCTTTTTCACGCCGCCGCCGATACCGCCTTTGCTTTCTCAGGGGTTCTTTCGGGGCCACAAACCCTTTTCTGGCTGGTGGTTGGATTGCAGTGGCTGGTAACCTTGGGAGTGATTGCTTATACAAAGGGCGGCTTACATATCAGAGCAGCCAGGTAAATAACCGGTTACCAAGTGAGTTGAAATCAAAATGAACGGTTTGGAAAACGAAACCGTTCATTTTGATTTTATTTCTCCAAAATTGTGTAATGGGTGAAATCAAAAATATTTAGCAAAGGTGCTGGAACGATTTTCTTTTTGAATAAGGAGGTTGATTTAAAGAGCTTTAAATTGAGCTCCTCTTAAATTTTAGAGAAGGTTTTAAATCTGATCTGATTGAGAATTGAGGCAGCTTTGATAAGGTAACTTTTACCAATTATAGGGAAACCGAACCTTTACCAATCCCTCAAATGTACAGTACTGAGCGGTGCGAAATTACAGAAAACACGAGCATTGTGGCTGAGGAAAGTCGCTATAAACCGAAATCACCAGAATACCGAGTTAAGCGCAGTTCAAACTCGGCCACAATTTTCCACCCAAAATTCTACAACTGGTAAAGGTGAATTATATTGCCGCAACCATCCTCAAAGAAAGAACTTACCATACCCTGTTCCATCTTGGTAGGTTCCATTCGGAAAATTACCCCGGCTGCTTTCAAGCGTTCGTAATCATCTTGGATATTTGCGGTGCGAAATGCAATAAAAGGCGAACCTACCCGATACAAGGTTTCCTGATATGCTTTTGCCTCCGGGAACATCATTGGCTGAAGCAACAACTCAACTTCGCCTGCCGCAGTTGAAGCGGTTACGGTTAGCCAGCGGTAATCCGAACCTATCATCAGGTCGGTTTTCTTGTTGAAACCGAGTAATTCCGTGTAAAATTGTAAAGCTTTCTCTTGATTGTCCACCAATAAGCTGGTTGTTCCTATCTGCACAAGTAATCTCCTTAAATAGATTAGCTAATTAAAGTCGAGCATTTATATTGTGGTTCATTTTTAGGTCTCAGTCTTGTATAAAAGGGACACTTGAGTGGAAGAATTAGGTTTGACAATACTGGCCGGCGTCTGGCCCGTAAAATGTTTGAGGGCCCTGGTCAGATGCGCTTGGTCGAAATAACCGGCCTGCTCAACTGTATCCAGGATAGAAACTCTTTCCTGTAAAAGTAACAGCGCATGACGAGCGCGCTCAATCTGCTTAAAAGTGTTGAAGGTAAGTCCGGTGGCCTGCAAGAAATGTCGCCGAAGGGTTCGAATCGATTTGCCATGAGGTAAGTTTTGCAAAACCGATTCAACAACCCTATCGCGAACCAGCAAATTCCTTCGTACCATTCTGTCTATAAATACGTCGGCGTTATCATAGTCGGGATATTGCCAGGCTGCACTATCCAGCCAGAAAGACCGGCTGCTGGCAGCCGGTAAGGTAATATCATTTTTGTTCAAAATGGTGGCTACTGGCAGGTGGGGCATATAAATCCCAGGTTTAAATACAATGCCAAAAAATTCAGTGTCGGTGGGACTGCAAGCCAGAGTAGCTTTAGTTTCAGGGCCCCTAACGGTCAGTGTGGTTTTACCCTTGTATCTGGTTACTACCAACTCCCAACGCGCAGCGGCAAGGGAAGTAAAAGGTTCGGCGGTTTCCGTTTGAGTACGCCAGACTCTTTCAACAAAAGGGTTATCCAACAAGGTCTGCTCGAAACTAAAGCCCATTTTGATCTCCATGTGAACATAATATGTGGTAGCCAATATAAGCCAGTTCTAAGGTACTTAGCAAAGCTGAATATATAATGGCCGAACTAAACAATACGGTAATAATGTTTTATCGGCTATTTTGTAGTTTTGGGCCGGTTCGGGTGTTCGTTAGGGCAGGTGGGTTGTGGAAAAAGGTCAGGCTGATAAATGATTGAAAATCGGGTTCTTCGTACCGATGAAACCAAATGTCAAGGCTTCAAGAAAATTTTGATTTCTTAGGCTTGAAAGACTGCGGATTCACTTTCAAGTACGATTCCGCAGTCTTTCAAGGCCTTCTCGGCCTGGCCGAGAAGTATCTAAAAAAACTACACCTAACCTCGACTTTACACATTTCTGAGAGGAGAAATGGATAAAAAGAATTGAGGAAGGCAATTGCCTTGCCGCCCGAGGTAATAAATGTTCGCCAAAACTATACATCCTCAGGAGAATTACAATGCATTTGCCCGACCCTATTATAGCAATTTGTATCCATTTCCAACCTCTTTTTACTGCTCCAACTTACCGTAAAATGCTGCTACTCGTCTGCGGCACTTTACTGGCAAAAGACAGACGCACTGCTACCGCAGCTCTAAAATTTTTAGGGCTGGACCAAGATCACAACTGGCCAAGTTTCACAACATCCTTCATAAGCAGCTCGGAAATATCCCTGAGAAATAATTTATAGCGCAAACGCCAGGTAACCACCTTGAAGATTAGCTCACTGGGATAGCGTAAAAGATTAAATAGAGACAACGTTCTTTCATTAAAGACTTTCTATAGTTACGGCAGTGGTAGCATTTGTAGCCTTGCTTAGTGAAAGCTTTTCGTTCTAAAGTGCTGCTAGATGAACAATGAGGATAATCCATTTTAAGTCTACTCTGTGATTATGTTATTTCAATTTAAAGTCGTTGGTAGGCACTTAGGTATGACCATCCTCATAAATAGCATAAAAGGGAGGGGTTAGCAAGTAATTCTTAAAATACCAAGAAATGATGGATTTATGGTTCTATCAAGACGGAAAACTTACCTTTTATTTACTGCGAATCCGGAAATGACAGAACCGATCAAGTTTCGTCTAGTACACCTAATTGGAATATGACAAACCGTTTCAGATTATTTTTATTTTAGTCTCTAGATACCAGCAAATTGGCAGTTTCTCTATATTGTAGTCCCTAAAACTACTAATATTGAACAATTTTTTCCTTAAAAACTACCGCTAATATTAGTTTCAAACCCAAACCGCCCTTTTTGGTCCCAATGTTCGAGAAAGCCGAAATGTAGTCAGTTTTTGCCTAACTATCCTGAGTTTCCCCAAATCTCTTGACTTCAAGCGCTTTAAGTTATTAAGCTTAGCTTAAAGGACTTTAATGGGCTAAAAACTGACTAGTGGAGAAAAACCCCTATTTTTGTAAAAAGTGACTTGAATAATGATTGGTATAGAATTTACTCCATAGGTAAATATCCAATTTATCTGGTAGCCTCCTAAAGTAAATATTAATTAGCACAAGGAGAGTGTTGATGCCCCCAAATGAACAAGCTAAAAGAAACCACGACGCACTATTTCCAGGCCATATCTCAACCCTGGCTGTGACCGACCCGGAACTGATCGAGGCCTTTGATAACTTCGCCTTTGACGAGGTCCTCCGTGAGAGTAAGCTTGATGTGCGAACCCGCCTCATGGTCCAACTGGCGGCCCTGATTGCCAGCCAGGCTTTGCGCGAATATCGCGTGATGGTCGGAGCAGCCCTTACCGTGGAAGTGTCCCCGATCGAGGTTAAAGAGATTGTTTACCAGGCCATCCCTTATGTGGGCATGGGTAAGGTCTTTGATTTTATCCATATCACCAATGAAGTGCTTACCGTGCGAGGTGTGGCGCTGCCTTTACCCGGCCAATCGACAACCAATCCTGAAAACCGGCTGGAGAAAGGGCTGGCTGTTCAGAAGCAAATTGTAGGGAACACCACTGTCGATAATCTTTATGCGAATGCACCTGCCGACCAGCAGCATATCCAGCGCTTTTTGTCGGACGACTGCTTCGGCGATTACCTGACCCGCTCAGGGCTCGATATACCGACCCGCGAACTGCTCACCTTTAGCATGCTTGTAGCACTCGGCGGCTGCGAACCACAGGTAAAAGGGCATGTTGCCGCCAATCTTAATGTAGGCAATGACCGGGCTAAACTGATTGATGTGTTAACCCAGCTACTGCCCTTTATCGGCTATCCCCGCACTCTCAACGGGTTACGGATGGTAGACGAGGTCACCGCCTCAAAATAGTAAATAGATAAAAAGAAAGTAGAAAAAGAAGAAGAAATCATGATGTCCTAACACAAGCGGACCTGGCTCATTACGGGGGTAAGCAGCGGCTTTGGCCGCCAGCTCACCGAATTGCTCCTTGAGCAGGGCCAAACCGTTGTCGGAACCGTTCGGAACGACGCCAGAGTCAACGACCCCCTGGAGAAATATGCCCAGACCTTCCATGTCTAAGAGCTCGATGTAACAGATGTTACAGCCTTTCAAGAGGTGGTCGAGCGTTCATTTGCCAGGCTTGGCCGGATTGATTTGGTTATCAGCAATGCCGGGTATGGTTTGTTCGGCGCGGCGGAAGAGCTAAGCGACCAGCAAATTGAGCAAATAATTGCGACCAACCTGGTCGGGTCGATCCAGCTCATCCGGGCGGCGCTGCCACACCTGCAAACTCAGGGTGGTGGCCGGATTATATAAAAATTTTTACCTATGGCAGGCAGGTAGCCTTCGCCGGGAACTCGCTCTACCACGCTACCAAGTGGGGTATCGAGGGTTTTGCGGAGCCGGTGGCCCAGGAGGTAGCTCCCTTCGGTATTGGTGTAACTATCGTCGAACCGGGTGGCGCCCGGACGGAATTCCGCTACAGTAGCGCCCAGGTAGCCGACCTTTCACCGGTCTACGACAATAACCCGGCTCATAGCTTCTTAAAGATGCTCGACCCCCAAAACGGCCTGGCTCCCGGTGACCCGGTGAGGATGGCTGCCCGCATTATCGAGAGTGTCGATGTAAATCCGGCTCCGCTGCGGATGGTACTCGGTTCCCAGGTTCTGGAGAGTACCCTGTCGGTCCTTCGCAAGCGGATCGCCGGTTTTGAATCTCAAAAGGAACTGGCGGCTTCGACCGATTTCCCGCAAGGTGAATAAGTTTAACTTTGTGAAGTGTGCAAACTTGAAGAACTTTAATGAATTTTCAAAATTGGCTTTAAAAACTATTGACTTAAAGCGCTTTAAGTTATTAGACTGAATTTGCGAGGTTAATTGGAATGAATACTACTGTAAATGAGATTATGGAAAAAACACTAATCTACACAATCAAAGAAGCCTCCGAATTAAGCGGTCTGCCGGAAAGCACCCTCCGCTACTACGAGACAATCGGCCTCCTGGGGCCGATCAACCGCGGTTCGACCAGTAAGCAGCGCGAGTATACCGAGCGCAATATTGATGAGGCGATTTCAATCGCGTGCCTGAACGCCACCGGTATGTCGATAGAGGACATGCGCGCCTATCTTGGTAACCGGACTCAGGGTGTGGTGGGAGCCAGGGACCAGGTGGCGCTGCTGGAAAACCATACAGGGCGGTTGGCTGACGAGGCTTATTACTTGCAGCTTCGCCAGCGCTATGTTGACACTAAGATTAGCTACTGGAAAGCGGTGGCCGAGGAAGATAGCGAACAGGCCCAGGCCATGAGTAAGAACGCGAAGCTGATAGCCAAAGAGCTTAAATTCACCAGGGAAAAGCTTGGTCAGTAATACTATTACCGTCAGCATTGACGGCCTGGCCCGGTTAAATTTGTTTTATCTTTACCTGATTGATAAAAAAGAGAATCAAAAGTAAAGTTACTGACCTGGTTAGCTGCTCCACAGTTGAACCTAAGAAAGAAGTGTATTGATCGATGGCAAGTTGGACAACTGATGAACTGAAAAAAATTGAGGCAGCCGAAGAACTCTCGATTGCCTCGCTGCGAGCGGATGGCACACTGCGAAACCCGGTCACGATCTGGGTGGTGCGGGCCGGTGACAACCTGTATGTCCGCTCGGTAAACGGGCGAAACTCGGGCTGGTTCCGGGGGGTGCAGGCTCACCACGAAGGCCAAATAAGGGCGGGAGGCGTCACTAAAGATGTTGCTTTAGAGGAAATAAGTGCCGACAACGAAATCAATAAACAGCTTGATACCGCCTACGCTACCAAATACCGCCGCTATGCTAAAAGCATTATTGACCATATCAATAGTGCGGGTGCCCGTGCTGCCACCATCAAACTGAACCCGCACTAACCTGATTATTAACCCTGAATTCAGCCCGGGCTTACCCCAAAATCTGTACTTTTACCGGCTGAATCAGTCCTAATTCCCTGGCAAATCGAAAACCGATACTTTAAAACCTGGTAAAGACCCGTGGTTTGTTAAGTGCAACCATCAAAAAGAAAGCTAAAGAAAGCGAAGAAGGAGATTGATATGGAATATACCAAACTGGGCAACACCGGCATGGATGTCTCGCGCATCTGCCTGGGTTGCATGGGGTTCGGAGACGCCCAGCGCTGGACCCACAAGTGGGTTCTTAACGAGGAAGATAGCCGCCCGATTATCAAGAAGGCACTCGAAATGGGCATCAATTTCTTCGATACCGCTAACATCTACTCCATCGGGGCCAGTGAAGAAATCCTTGGCAACGCGCTCAAAGATTTCGCCAGCCGTGACGAGGTGGTCATCGCCACCAAGGTCCATGGCAAGATGCGCAATGAACCGAACGGCGGCGGGCTTTCCCGCAAGGCTATCCTGAGCGAGATTGACAATAGTTTGACCCGGCTCAAGACCGACTATGTAGACCTCTACCAGATCCACCGCTGGGACTACTCGGTGCCAATTGAGGAAACCATGGAAGCTCTTAACGATGTGGTGCGGGCCGGGAAAGCTCGTTATATCGGGGCTTCGGCCATGTTCGCCTGGCAGTTTCAGAAAGCCCTGTTTGTGGCTGAGAAACACAACTGGAGCCGCTTTGTCTCGATGCAAAATCATCTAAACCTCATCTACCGCGAGGAAGAACGCGAGATGATGCCGCTCTGCCTGGATGAAAAAATAGGAGTTATTCCTTACAGCCCGCTCGCTTCCGGCCGCCTGACCCGTGACTGGTCGGCTGAAAGCACCCTGCGGTCCGAGACAGACCAAATCCAGAAGAGTAAGTATGATGCGTTTGCCGAAAAGGATAAGCAGATTGTGGAACGAGTGGCTGAAATCGCGGACAAACATGGAGCCTCCCGCACCCATATTGCCCTCGCCTGGCTGTTGAAAAAGCAGCCGGTAACCGCCCCTATTGTGGGAGCCACCAAGATTTCGCACCTTGAAGAAGCGGTTGGCGCATTCTCGGTAACCCTCACCCAGGAAGAAATTAACTATCTGGAAGAGCCGTATGAGCTGCATCAGGTGGTTGGAGCTAATTTGAAGTAGAGAAGTGCCTGCCGAAAGCTATCCTACCGCCCTGGCTAAAGTTAGCTCGCCGGGCGGTCTGGGGCGAATAGCAATCGGCGCTTGACTAAAGGAGTTGTCGCAAATGGAACTTAAAAGAAGCGGGTCACAACCATCAGCCAGAGGGCCAGAACAAAACTTTACCGGGAATGTCCGGGTTGACCCGTTATTTCAGGCTCCCGCACCGGGTCGGATCACCGGGGCGCTGGTCACCTTCGAGCCGGGCGCCCGCTCAGCCTGGCATACTCACCCCCTTGGGCAGACCTTGATTGTAATGTCCGGTTGCGGCTGGGTGCAAAGCGTGGGCGGCCCCAAACGGATAATTCGGCCAGGCGATGTAGTAAGTTGCCCGCCCAATGAAAAACATTGGCACGGGGCGACCGCCACCACCGGCATGAGTCACCTTGCTATTCAGGAAGCCCTTGACGGTAAAGCGGTTACCTGGCTGCAAAAGGTTACGGATGCGGAATACATGGCCGAGGCCAGCGAAGATTAAATATTAGAGAAGAGAAGATTAGACAAAGGAAGTATTTAGTTATGCAAGGCACCATAATGTACGGTCCTCGGGACGTACGCTTCGAGGAAAGACCTGATCCAGTAATTTTAGAACCGACCGACGCTATTATCAGGATTTCGGCCGCCTGCGTCTGCGGCTCGGACCTGTGGCCTTACCGAGGTATCGCTAGGGTCAACGGGCCAACTCCAATGGGTCATGAATACTGCGGCATTGTCGAGGAAGTCGGCCCCCGGGTATCCCAAATAAAGGCCGGCCAGTTTGTGGTCGGCTCGTTTCTCACTTCCGACAACACCTGTGAGATTTGCCAGGCCGGATACCAGAGCCGTTGCGTCCAGGGCCAACCGGTAGGAGCCGGCGGCGCCCAGGCCGAACTGCTGCGGGTTCCACTGGCCGACGGCACATTAGTGGCGACACCAGGTATGCCGACCCCGGATCTTATCCCTCACCTCTTGGCGGCCTCCGATGTGCTGGGGACCGGCTGGTTCGGGGCGGTTGCCGCCGAAGCCGGACCGGGCAAGACCGTCGCGGTTGTCGGTGATGGGGCGGTTGGCCTGCTTGGTATCCTGGCGGCCAAACAATTAGGGGCGGAGCGCATAATCGCGATGAGCCGTCACGAGTCCCGCCAGCGTCTGGCCCGTGAGTTCGGGGCGACCGACATCGTGACCGAGCGGGGTGCCGAGGGCGTGGCAAAGATAAAGGAATTCACCGGCGGGCTGGGAGCGCACTCGACTATCGAAGCGGTCGGTACCCAGGAGTCGATGATGCAGGCCATTCGGGCGACCCGGGCAGGCGGCCATGTCGGCTATGTCGGGGTAGCTCACGGCGTGCAACTACCCGGTGACGAATTGTTTTTCGCCGAAGTGCATCTGCTGGGCGGACCGGCCCCGGTGCGGCGCTTTCTGCCTGACCTGATCAATCTTATCTGGGAGCGGAAAATTGCCCCCGGCAAAGTCTTTGACCTCGAACTGCCGCTTTCCGAGGTAGCCGAGGGCTACCGGGCCATGGACGAGCGCAGGGCTATCAAAACCTTGTTACGTCCCTGACACTGCGGCAATTGAGATCCAGGGCGGTCAAAAAAATTATAGAGTGTCGCCAGGAAACATCGTGTAAGAGTCGCCCTAAACTACACAAAAATTGTCTTAGTAAAAACCCGGTTTTTATAATTTTTTGCTCAGTTTTCATGGAAGAAAGAAAGCAACATGGCAGAAACAAAATGGCGCGACCTTTCTTTTGAAGGAAAATCTGAAGGAAAATCAGCCGTGGTGACCGGAGCCACCCGTGGTATTGGCCGTGCCATAGCCTATCGTCTGGGCGGGCTGGGAGCGCGCACAGTGATCTAAGACCGCGACCAGGATGTGGTTGAGCAAACCGCCGAAGAGTTACGCGATCTACTAGCCCCTGGCCGACCCAATAAGATTGTGGGGGTGGCGGTAGATATTTCCGATGCGCCTACGGTTTAGCAAGAGATGGCGGCAGCGGCCCGGCTGGGCCTTGACGTACTGGTAAACTGTGCTGCCATCAATCCAGGCGGCAAGATTGAAGACCTATCCCTGGATCTGTGGGCGAAAACACTTGGTGTCAATCTCAGTGGACCGTTTTACTGCTGCCGAGCGGCCGCTCCTTTTCTAAAGCAACGGCCAGGTGCGGCAATCGTAAATATTTCGTCGAGCACCGCCCTGGTCAGTCAGGTCGGGGCAAACTATGCCGCCTCAAAAGCTGGCATGATGGTTTAACCCGTCACCTGGCCGTGGAACTCTCCCCCAACGTGCGGGTGAACTCGATCCAGCCGCGTACTGTCAACTCGGATGGTTTTCGCTCTTACACCGAACAAACCTATGCCGATCCAGCCCCGGCGTTAGAGCAACTGGTAGGGATGATTCCGCTAAGGCGGCATGGAGAACCGGAAGATATAGCCGATCTGACTGCATTGCTTGCCTCCTATTGGGCCAGTTTTATCACCGGCCAGATCATCCTTGTGGATGGCGTTACACCCCACGGCCTGCGCGCTACTTTTGTAACCCTGTGCCTGGAAGGGGAGCAAAACTTCAACAGGTTCAAAATGCGGCTGGTTATGCTGACCCGCGTACTACCGAACCCTACCAGCGTCGTAAACTTAATCTTGACGACAGTGCTACGGATTATGTGCGAGTTTGAACTCCTAATGCGGCCGATAGTAAATTCGATCTTTCCCTCTAGGGTCTTTTCCCGGTCAGATCCACTACCTTTTGTTCCTGAGCCAGTGTTTGTATTTTCGATTACTTTTCCATATTCAACTTCTAGTTAAACTCCGCTGAAAGCGCTGAAGCCGCCATCTACCGGCACTACCACTCCGTTAACGAAACTCGCTCCTCGCCCGCACAGCCAGATCAAAGCGCCTAGCAGTTCTTCGGGTTGGCCGAACCGGCCCGCCGAAGTATGGTCGATAATAGTCTGGCCTCGTGGAGTAAGCGTGCCATCCGGTTTGAGCAGCAGCGCCCGGTTCTGTTCGCCTACAAAAAAGCCGGGAGCGATAGCGTTTACCCGTAAATGGCTGCCAAAGGCCCGCGCTAACTCCACTGCCAGCCAGCGAGTGGCGTTTTCAACTGCGGCTTTGGCAATCCCATAGCCGGCTACCCTGGTCATAGCTCGCCCGGCGGACATCGAGGAGATATTTATAATACAGCCCTGACCGGCCCGCGCCATGGCTTCGCCAAAAATCTGGCTCGGTAATAAGGTACCCTGCAAGTTCAAAGCAAGAACCTGATCCAGACCTTCTACCGGCATATCAAAAAAGGAGTGGCCGGGAGCGAGGGTAGCTTCGGGCATATTTCCGCCGGCGGCATTTACGAGAATATCCAGCCGTCCCCATTGTCCCAGAATCTGGTCGCGGGCAGTTTCAAGCTGGGTTCTCACCAGCACATCGGCCCTTACCGCCATGGCCATGCCACTTCCCCCAACAGTGTTTATAGCTTCAACAACTGCCTGGGCTTGCTCTACTCTGCGGCCCAGTACGGCTACCTTAGCTCCTGCCTTTGCCAGCCCTTCGGCCATTACACTTCCCAGGACCCCGGTACCGCCGGTAACAACCGCTACCTGTCCTTTCAGACTAAATAACTCAGTCAAGTTTGGATTCACATGCTCTAGATTATGGCCGTTCCTAATTGTTTTGCTAGTTACTTTTCTGGCTTGCTGAACCATCCATCATTTCCTGTCTTTTGTCTTATATAAGTTCGTTCCTGCTACTAAACCCAGATAAAAATACCCATTGGTTTTAATTTTAATTACCCTTATCCGGCTCTGCGGCAGGAGTTTTAACCGCGGCCCTGGCTTTAGCAGTGGCAGGCTCTTCGCCCGGTCCATACAGGTGGCAGCGAACCCAGTGATCACCATCCTTGCTCAGGTATTCTTTACCAGGCATACTCTTTTTACAGATGTCCATTACCTTCGGGCACCTCGTCGCAAAAGGGCATCCCGGCGGTAGATCCGTTAAAGACGGAATTTCTCCCCTGGCTTCGGCTTTTTTCTTGATGAGGCCACCTTCGGGGTTTGGCACGGCTCCCATCAACATTTGGGTGTAGGGATGGGCGGGTTGCTCCATTAGCTCCCGGCTTTCGGCCGCTTCGACCACATAGCCGGTGTACATCACCATCGTCTGGTCTCCGATGTAGCGGGCGCTCGCCAGGTCGTGGGTAATGTAGAGAAAACCGATACCTCTCTCTTCCTTTAACTGTTCCATTAAATTTAAAACGCCCATACGGATAGACACGTCCAGCATTGAAATAGGCTCGTCAGCCAGAATAATCTCAGGTTCAACCGCCAGGGCCCGGGCAATAGCAACACGCTGGCGCTGCCCGCCCGACATCTGGTAGGGGTACTTGCGGGCCGCTTCCTCAGGTGGGGTAAGACCGACCGTGGAGAGCAGTTCGTGGACCCGCTCCAGGGGATACCGGTTCTTGAGCATCTTGTGGATGTGCAGTGGCCGTTCGATATGGTGTTCGATTGTGTGCACCGGGTTAAGCGAGCCGAAAGGGTCCTGGAAGATCATCTGCACTTCCTTGCGATAGGAAAGAGAAGGCCTACCCGGCTCGGTCTTGAGCACATTCTTGCCGCGCAGGATAATCTCACCGGAAGTGGGCGGCATCAGGCGGGAGATCAGGCGGGCAGTAGTGGATTTACCGCTGCCGCTCTCCCCTACCAGGGCGACAACCTGGCCCCGGCGTATGGTAAAGGAAACATCGTTAAGGGCTTTGACCACTTTAGGCTTGAAGAAGGTTCCGGCCGGAAAGTGTTTGGTCAGGTTGCGCACCTCCAACACTACTTCACCTGCTTTAGGGGAACTGGCTTGTTGTCCATTATCGGCTACCGATTGTGTCATACTGCTTGCCTCTATCTTCCCTGATCTGATTTATTACTTTGCGCCATTTTTGGAATTCTTCCTGGAATCCCTTTTACTTTGTCTAGCTTTGCCTTAGATTTTACCTGGAACCGCTCTTATTAAACCCCCGGCATCCCCTCGTGGTAGGCCAGCCAGTGGCCCGGCAGCACCTCTTGCAAAGTAGGATTGACCACTTTCTCGACCGGCTGGCACATGGTGCAGCGCGGGTGGAACCGGCAGCCGGTGGGCGGTTCGGCCATGTTCGGCGGGGAACCGGGAATACCCGTCATCTTGTGCTTGGGCCCGACCAGCGGCGGGAACGAACTGATCAAGCCCTTGGTGTAAGGGTGCAGTGGGTTCTCAAAGATTTCCCTGGCCGGGGCCATTTCCACGATTTCGCCGGCATACATAATGGCAATCCGGTTGGAGAATTCGACCATTAGCGACATATCGTGCGTGATAAAGAGGATTGAGAAGCCCATTTTCTCTTTGAGTTCTTCGATCTGCTGCATGATCTCTTTTTGCACCACCACATCCAGGGCGGTAGTCGGCTCGTCCATGATCATCATGGGTGGGTTGAGAGCCAGGGCGATAGCTATGACGGCGCGCTGGCGCATCCCACCCGACAACTCATGCGGATAAGCATCTAGCCGCTTTTTGTCGATGTTGACAATATCGAACAGTTCACCGGCTCGCTGCCAGGCTTCTTTTTTGGAAATCTTCTTGTGCTTGACCAGCACGTCGGCAATCTGGTCGCCCACTTTCATCACCGGGTTGAGGCTGTTCATGGCGCTCTGGAAGACCATCGAAATATCCTGCCAGCGGAAGGCTTCCAGTTCGTGTTCGGCCAGCGAAAGCACATCTTTACCCTTGAAACGGACCTCACCTCCGGTGATAAGGGCCGGAGGCCGCAGCACCCTGAGGAGGGCGTGAGCGATGGTAGACTTACCGCTACCGGACTCCCCGGCCAGGCCGAGAACTTCGCCGGGAGCAATCGAGAAGGAGACACCGTCCACCGCCCGAACCGGCCCTTTGGGGCTGAGATACTCTACCCGCAGATCGCGCACATCTAAAAGCGTTTCATTTTGGACCTGGCGGGCTATTTTGATTTGGCTTTGACTCATAACTTCACTTTGTCCTTGTACTTGCAACTTTGCATTCTCTTACTTGGGCTGCGATTGGCGCAGCACCGGGGTCGCCCTGGTTTTGGTCTTTTTGAAAGCAGTCCCTTTGAGAGTCCTGTTCAATTCCTTCTCAGCCCGCAGGCGGGGGTTGGTTACTTCATCCAGGGCGTAGTTAATAAACGAGAGGCCGAAGGCCACCAGGGCCACGCACAGTCCCGATGGCACAAACGTCCACCAGGCTCCCTGCAGGATCGCCCCACCGTTCTGCGCCCAGTATAAATTTGTACCCCAGGTCACTTCGCTGACGTTGCCAAGACCGATAAAAGCCAGGGCGGTAGAGGCCCCGATGGCATAAGTGGTCGAACTGATGAAGCTGCCCATGATAATCGAAATCATATTTGGCATAATCTCACTGAAAATAATCCTGAAGCCACTCTCGCCGCTCACTTTGGCTGCCGCTACAAAGTCTTTTTCCCGCAGAGAGAGAGTTTGGGAACGCTTGACCCTGGCGCCAAAGGCCCAGCCGGTAAAGGCCAGCGTGCCGATGATGGTGCCGGTGCCGGGTGACAGGAAAGCCGACAGGATTATAAGAAGCGGCAAGCCTGGTATCACCAGAAAAAGATTGGTTAGAAGGGTTAGCAGATCGTCAACTCGCCCCCGGAAGTACCCGGCTGTCATGCCTATAACGGTGCTGACTATCGTGATCAATAAACCGGTTGCAAAACCGATGAGCAGCGAAATCTGCGCGCCCCAGACGGTCTGCCGAAAGACATCCTTGCCCTGGCCTTCGGTGCCAAAGAGATGAGCCGCAGAAGGAGGCAGGTTAGGGGCATCCACGAACTCGGTTGGGTCGCCGGGGGCAATTACCGGGGCCAGAACGGCTACCAGGATGAAAAAGACTACAATGGCAATACCCACCAATGCTTTAGGATTCTTTAGTAGTGTTCGCAACCAGACCAACCGCTGGCGGGTAGGCACCGGCAAAGTAGCGGGCGGGGCTACCACGATTTGACCGGCGGGAGTACCCTCGATTTCGACCGGTTGCTCCTGGCGGCCCGGTTGTTCAATAGGGTGCCCTTCCGGCGAGGCTACCGGTACGTCTACGGCTTCGGGCGAGGGAGTTTGTTGCCCGTTTGGAGTATGGGCAACCTTTTTGTGTGTATCCATTCCTTTATACTTCTCCTACCTGACCTCTAACCTGCTCGCACCCGGGGGTCCAGGCGGGTGTAGATAATATCCACGATAAAGTTAATCACCAGCACCGCGAAGGTAATCATCAAAAACAAACCTTGCATAAGGGGATAGTCCAGCTTCTGCACCGAGCTAATTAGAAGGAAGCCGAGGCCCGGATAGGAAAAGATCTGCTCGATCAAGAGTTGGCCGCTGAGGACAAACCCGAGGACAATCCCAAAAGCGGTGATGCTGGGTAGCATGGCGTTGCGGGCGGCATAGCGGAACATAATCCGGTTCTGGGTCAGCCCTTTCGCTTCAGCCATGGTGATGTAGTCTTCGGCCAGGATAGCTACCATCGTGTTGCGCATTCCGAGGGCCCAACCGCCCAGTTGGGTGAGGACAAGCACCAGGACCGGCAGCAGCATATGCTGAATCACGCTACCGAAGAAGGCCGGGTCAAAACCAGGAGTAAGGGTGTCTTCATAAGCGTGGCGAGTGGGGAACCAGTGGAGTTGGAAGCCCAAGAGGTAAACGGCGCACAGTCCCAGGAAGAAAGGCGGGAAAGCCCCGATAAATACCAGCAGGGGTGGCACAAAGCTGTCCACCGCACCACCCCGCCGCCAGGAGCCAAAGATGCCGACCAGGTTGCCGATAATAAAGCTGATAATGACCGAACTGCCCCCCAAAAGTAAGGTCCACCATAAACCGGTCAAAATAACACTGATAACCGGGACGGGAAAGTTGGAGAAAGAAATACCGAAATCGCCCCTGACAACGTGAGTAAGATAGGTGAAATACTGCAAAATCAGGGGTTGGTCGCTGAGGCCCAGCGCTTCTTTAACGGCCTGAATCTGGGAAGGGTCGAGCTGACCACCGGTCCCCAGGATGGTAGCAGCCGGATCACCGGGTAAAAGGCGGGGCAGGAAGAAGTCGAGGGTTATGGCGGCCCAGAGAGCCACCAGGTAAAACCCCAATCGGCGCAGAATGTAGCGCATCCTTGCACTCCTTAACAAACTAACTAAACGAAAAGAAAAGAATTAAATCTCTATTTTTTTTAAAAGAACGTCCAGCCGGCCAGCCGGTTGAAATATTTTGAAGAGAGGGCAATCTCTTGCGAGATCGCCCCTGGTTGCTTGCCCAGCTTGTCTCTATTTAGGCTTGATTGTGGTAATAATTGGCAGAATTGGGCTGGTGCCGTCCTGGGAGTTATCGCCACGCTGCCCGGCGATATAAGGATTGTCCTTGGTCGGGAAGCCCTCGAAGTTGGTCGTGTTGTACTCGTACCACTGCGGGAGCGGGAAGAGCGGGAGTAAGGGCGCTTCATCGGCAAAGACCTGTTGGAGTTGGCCGGCGATTTCCTTCTGCTTGGCCTCGTCGGAAGTGCCGGCAAACTGAGTTAAGAGGTCATCGGCTTTCCCACCGCTATACCGCTCAAAGTTGCCGGCAACGGTAGCCTCACCCACTGGCTTTAAGAGAGTATTTGACATTGCGTTGCGATAGATGATGTATGGGTTGGAACCGTTCATCAGGCTGATGGTCATGTCGAACTGACCCTTCTGGCGCAACCCGATCCAGGCCGCCGCATCGGTCTGCGTCACCGAAACGTCAATTCCAACCGCTTTCAGGTTCTGGACGATAATCTGGCTGGCCGCAATCCAGTCGGTAAAGCCGTTGACGGTGCTAAGGGTGAACTTAAGCGGGGTGCCATCGGGCAGGGTGCGCATCCCGTTACTACCTTTTTTGAGCCCGGCGGCGTCAAGCAATTGGTTAGCCTTGGCAACATTGTAGTTAGTCCAGTCCCCCAGCTTGGTCGGGTCGGCTACCTTGAACTTGGGTTGACCTTCGGCGAGGCCTGTGACATCGGCCGGTTTGGTGTAACCGGATTCGGCCACGGTTGCCATCTGCTGGCGGTTGAGGGCATAGCTGATCGCTTTGCGCACATTTACGTCATCGAAGGGCTTTTTGGTCAGGTTAAGAGCCAGCACGACCATCTGGCCGGTTAGGGGAAACCAGTAGCCGTAGTTAGCCGGTTTTTTGGCGACGTAGACATCCTCAACTTTAGGAATGTAGGTGCTGGCCCAGTCAATCTGACCGTTAGCCAGGGCCAGGTTAAAGGCGTCATTGCTGCCAAAGGCGAGCATACGGATCGACTGGAAGTAAGGCTTGCCGGGCTGCCAGTAATTAGGGTTCTTATCCACCTGGTAAGCCTGGGACTGAAAGTTCGTGACCTGGGTAAAGGGGCCGGTGCCGACCGGGTTGTCATTGGTAGCTTTGCTGGGATCGGCTACATCTTTCCAGATATGCTCAGGCACGATCATCTGGCCGATAATGTCGTAGAGGCCAGGGGTAAAAACTTGCTTGAAGTTGAAAACCACGGTGGTGTCGTCGGTAGCGGTAACGCTCTCAACATAGGCGTTGTTACCGGTCATAGCCACCAGGGACGGACCCTGCAAACCGGGCTTGTTTTTGAAGAGATTGAAAGTGAAGGCCACATCTTTAGCCGTGAAAGGCTGTCCGTCCGACCACTTGACGTTATTTTGCAGAGTAAAGGTCAACTGTTTATTATCAGCGCTCCACTTATAACCCGTCGCCAGCCAGGGCATTAGCTCGCCTTTGACCGTGTTGTAGATCATCAACGGCTCGTAGATGGTGTTCATGGTTAGAAAGAGCGGAGAGCTTACAAAAGGATTAAAATTGCGGCTAAAGGTCGAAGTAGTACCGTTACCTAAAGTAAGGACGCCCTTCCCGGCGGGCGTGGCTGTGGCACCTACACCGGTAGTAGCTACGCTCGCCACCGTAGCGGATCCGGTCGCGGCAGTCGTGGATCCACTGCCCGCCACTGCTGCCGTGGTAGCACCACCTGAAGCCGTAGTAGGAGTGTTATCTCCACAGGCAGCCAGCAGTGTGAACAGGACCATGATAATGGTCAGAAACGACACTGTTCTTTTTAGCATTTATTCCTCCTCAGAAACTTGTAAATAACTTCGGGTTTTCAATTTGGAACCCTCAACTGGTTTTCAACTTGGAACCCGAACAAAATGACTTAAGGAAACTGGCAATAGCAAAGAGAAGGGGTGTAAAGGAAAGGGTTGTATTTCCCTGACCACCTAACCTAAATTTCTTAAAATTACCGGCTGTTTTCTATTCAAACTGGAGTTTTAAGGCTTTTAAACTCCGGTATTTGCATTTAAGGGTGTAAACCTACCAGGTCACCGGTTGGTGCAGGACTGGCGGTTTTAACCCAGAACTCCCTTAAGACGTGGGCGGCCATTTTCGGCGTGCGGCTCCGGGTAAAGACCCCTTTCATGTTCAAGCCGCCTACCCGCATCACGCTCTGTACCGCCGCGAAGTCGGCGAAGTTCCAGACCTGCATCCCGGCGATATAGTCTTTGCGGCTGGCAACTTCCAGGTAGCCACGGATGAACTGGGCCTGGTATTCCTCGGTCCACATCAGGGCCGGGTGGCCGTGCATCCCGGCCATTGTATCGGCCCCAAATTCGGTAATGATAATTGGCTTGTGCAGCAACTCCCAGACCCCGTCAAGTTCGTTTTCAAGCCCGGGGATAGCTTCATCCAGGTGGCCGCCCAGTTCGTACCAGCCCCAGTAGCGGTTCATACTGACCACGTCACACTCTTCCATCCACTCCATTGGGCCGCCGGTCAGGTTGGCCAGTGTCACCAGGCGAGTAGAGTCAAGCTCGTGGGTGTGACGAACTAAGGTATTCAGGAAGGTTTTACCCCGCGCTATTGAAGGGTCATTGGGATCTGGTTTTCTAAGGCTGAGGGGCATCGGTTCATTAGCCACACACCACATTAAGACGCTGGGATGGTTTTTATCCCGCACAACCAGTTCATCGAGTTGTTGCAGGCACATTCGCAACCGCTCGGCGGCGTTCTCGTCATTCTCAAATTGCAAACTCACCGCCGGGATTTCATCAATAATGAGGAAGCCTTCCCGGTCGGCCAGTTGCATCTCTTCTTCGCTGTAGGGGTAGTGCGAAGTACGGTAGGCGTTCGCGCCGGTCCAGCGCATAAGTGCGTAGTCCTTGACCAGGAGAGGCAAATTTAGTCCCTTGCCGCTGGCGAAGAAATCTTCGTGACGACCGAAGCCGTTGAGCTTTACCGGCTTACCGTTGAGTAAAATTTGGCCGCCCTGCACCTCGATTGTTCGGATGCCCACCTTTAGCGAGTAGCTGTCACTGCCAGTTAAAACTGCCAGATCGTAGAGGTAGGGGTCTTTATCCGACCATAACCGGGCGTTAGGGACAACCAATTTGGCTTCGGCCTTACCTTCCTTAAACGTTACTTCTGCCTGGGCAATTTGGTCACCACCATTCATGGTGATAGTTGCCTGGGTCGCTACCGGCTCATTCAGCAGGGCCGTTACTTTAACTATCCCGGTATTTCCGGCAATTTCGGTGACGACCGTAATATCTTCGATGTAGGTTTCTGGCACGGTGTAAAGTATCACCGGACGATGAAGACCGGCGAAGGGGAAAAAATCATAGGTGGTGCGTGGGTGGCTGCCAAAAGCGCCCAGGGCGGTTGCAATATTGCCGGAAGGTACGCGCGTCGGCTTCAGTTCGTTCTCCACGCTGATTGCAAAGAGGTTCTCGGCATCCCACTTTATTTGAGCGGTAATTTCAAAAGCGAAGGGCAGGTGGCCGCCCTCGTGCGAGCCGACCTCCTGGCCGTTAACATAAACGGTCGCAAAATAGGGGGCAGATCCAACTCGGATAAAGATGCGCTGGTCCTGCCAGTTTGAGGGGATAAAGCTGCGTTTGGCATACCAGGCCAGGTCCAGGTAGTTATAGAGGTCTTCGTACTGCTCATTCCAGCTTCCCGGTACTGCGATGGGTCGGGCTTCTTTGGGGTTAAGGCCGGTAGCATAACCCTTATCCAGGCCGGTCCTCTCGGGGTCAATTTGAAAGTCCCAGATACCGGAGAGGTCTAGCCGGTTGCGTAGGTTATTTTGAATTGGATACAACATTGTTTGCTCCTGCAAGTTGGATAATACAAAGTAGAAGATACCGTGAAGGATTTATTACCTACCAGGTTTATTTAGCTGTCATTTCTATTTTCTATTCTGATTTAGATTATTTTGCGCTGGGGGTTTGCTCCTTCGCACCTGCATAGTAACAAAAGGATCGTTCGGTGTGGTATCAAAGAATTGATACAGAAAGTGGTACAATCTCCCTATATATTTGCCTTGCTAAAATTCCCTTCTTTTCGGGATTTTCTGACTAGAGTTAGGGTTAAGAGATGACAATGGAGTACTCAGCATCGTTTGGCGAGTGGTTCAGGGAGTACCGGGAACAACTTCATATCCAACGAGCTGAACTCGCCGCCCGGCTGGGCTGCGCCCCTGTTACTTTGCGTAAAATTGAAACCGACGAACGCCGCCCCTCTCGCCAGTTGGCCGAACAATTAGCCGACCATCTCTCTATCCCAAACCAGATGCGCGAGGTCTTTATCCGGGTAGCCAGGGGAGAACTCCCGGTTGAATATTTACGGCGTCTTAAACCGGGAATGACCGCCAATACCAATTTACCTCATCCATCCACTCCCCTGGCTGGCCGCGAGCGAGAACTTAAAGAGATCCAAAATATTCTTTCCCGCCCGGACGTACGCTTGCTTACCCTGACCGGTGCCCCCGGGGTGGGTAAGACTCGCCTGGCCGTTGAAGCCGCTTCTACTTTGCTAAACGAGTTCCCTGATGGCGTCTTTTTAGTGCCGCTGGCCCCGCTTAATGACCCTAAACTGGTCCTGGTCACCATTGCCCACACTTTGCAGATCGGGACAGCCGGGTCCGAAACGCTGATAGAACGGCTAGGCCGCTACTTGAATTCCCAGCGGTTTTTGCTGGTGCTGGATAATTTCGAGCATGTACTGGAAGCGGCGCCGAACCTGACTCAGCTTATCACCGCCAGCACTCACCTCAAGGTACTGGTGACGAGCCGCAACGCCCTGGAACAACCGGGAGAACACCGCCTGACACTGCTGCCGCTCGGGGTCCCGCCCGCCGTTGAAAATACCGCTTTCACCATGTCCACTCCGGCCAGCTACGCGGCGGTAGACCTGTTTATGCAGCGGGCCCGGGCGGTTAAGCCTGACCTGACTTTAAGTGACAGTAATCTGCGAGCAATTGGCCAGATTTGCCTGCGCCTTGACGGGCTTCCCCTGGCGATTGAGTTTGTGGCCGCCCGCTGCGCCTTTTTCACGCCCCAGGAACTCCTGGCCCAATTGGATGCCCGCTACGCCTTACAGATAAACCGGAACCGGGAACTACCGGTACGCCACCTGACCCTCTGGCAAGCCCTTGATTGGAGTTATGGTCTCCTATCCCCGGCTGACCAGCAATTATTTCGCAGACTTGGAGTCTTTGCCACAAGCTGCACCCTTGAAATGATCCAGGAGGTATGTAATGGTAATAGTGGGAAGGTGGTTGGGAAAGAGGTTATTGCAGGCGTTATGGCCCTACTTGCCAGCAGCTTGCTTGAACGGCAGGAGGATTATGAGGGAACCTCCCGTTTCCGCATGCTCCAAACTATCCGCGAATACGCGCTCGACCAGCTTGCTATCAGCGGAGAATTGGAAATGTTAAGACAGCAGCACGCCCAATATTTCCTCAAAATGGCCCAGGAGGCTGAAAAGGCCTGGGATGGACCTGACGAATGGGGCTGGCTGCGGCGGTTGGTAGTGGTCCGGGACGATTTACGGGCGGCGCTTCGGTTCGCAATCGAAACTCAAGATGCGGTCCTGGCTTTACGCTTAAATGCGGCCCTCTTTTCGTTCTGGAATACCTGCTCGATTCTAGCCGAAGCACGTAGCTGGCTTGAGGCAGCCCTGGCTCTATCTCAATCAAGCGAACAATTTGCTATTGAAGTTGAAGGTGACCCTGGATTGGTTGCCCTGAAAGCAAAAGTCCTGAACGTGACGGGCTATAACGCGATGTCCTTATCTGATTATGATCAGGCTTACGATTATTTTGAACAGGGATTGGCCTTGTATCGAAAAATAGACGATAGGTGGGGGGTTGCCTGGTCTATACGGAATTTTGCCTTAATAGATTTAGCCTGGGCTAAATACGCCGAAGTGGAAAAACTTTTAGGCGAAAGCCTGAAAATCTGCGAAAGAAGCGGGGATAATTGGGGCCTGGCCTGGACCCTTTACGCTACCGCATTCTTGAAACTGGCGCAAGGTGAGCTGGACCAGGCTAAAGAATTGCTTGAACAATCACTGGCGCATCTACGGCAGCAAAGAATGAAGTTTGGCATTTACCGGGCCTTACTAGGGCTTGGTTATACCCTGTTCGAGCAGGGCGATACGGTTGGGGCGGAAGCTTATTTCCGGGAAGCCCTCTTACTTAACCGGGAAACTCCTTTACTTACCCTGATGACTAATGGGCTGGTAGGCCTGGGAATGGTAGCTGCCGTCAAAGGCGAACCCTACCTGGCGGCCCGAATCTGGGGTGCGGTGGAAGCCCTGCGCGAAATGACCGGTGAACACCCCTTTGTCACCTTTCAGAGGAGTTATGAGCGCGCTCTAAGGGCTGCTCGCTCCCAGGTAGATGCCGCCGAATGGCGAGCAACCTGGGCCAAAGGCCGAGCTTTGACCCTCCCACAGTTGCTGGCTGAGGAATTTAATGATAATAACACTACGCCAGTAGAGAATTATCTTTAGCCCGGCCACCAACACCTGCCGGATGCGCCACTCCATTCTTGACAAATCTCATTTGGGCTGTTATATAAGTACCGAGCTTTGTTACAGTTATCACAACTTCATTAAAGCTCGTTGGAAACAAGGTTTGGAAAAGTATTTGGGAATTGAAAAATACTTTCGCCAAAATTTACTAAGAAAGTTACCTTGGAGCCAGGCCATTGTCGATCTGGCTGCTCCAGGAGGATTTTGAAAGTATTGAGTTTAAACAAAGGTTAAGAACTGAAACATTCTGACCTTAATCTGCCCGCTTGTAAGACCCCTGTACTGCGCTAGTGCAGTCCCTTTTTGAGAAATTCTGGCAGACCCTGCACGTTGCCTGTGCCTCAACCCTCCTAAGTCCAACCTAATCCGGTTTATTTTACTTATGTTAGTGATTTCCACTAGCATCATTTAGCGTGGATAACTAATTTATCCTATAACAGGGGCTTTGGTCTGTTTATCTGCGCCAGGTAAGGAGTGATATGTTTTACCCCGAATCGAGCCACCCGGCTAATATGGATTTTCCTGATGAAAAAGATTTATCTGAAAAGCAGCACCGCCACTCTTTTTATCAAAACCTGTTGAATTACTTTATTGGTATATGGGGAGCTGAGAACTTTCCACCGGTTGTTAAAACACCAGATATTTATGCTTTCCGGTTACTGATAAAGTAGTTAACAAGGGGGTCATGCCCAAATAGAACCAAATATGTAAAAGAAGGTATATATCTCCAGTCGATTGGAAATATATACCTTCTTTAGAGTCTATTGCTGAATATGTGTCGATAATAACCAGTAACTTTACTCTTTTGTAAATGGAAATAATTTTATGCCTAACGGATACCCTATGAACCCTATTCAGATATTCAGCTTTGGCCCTCATATAACCAAACTGGGATTGGGCAACTGTTGGAAAAATTTATAGGTCCTTTATTTGCGTAATTTCAAAGGTCATTAAAGTCCAATAATTCCAAATTCTGATGTGTCCGGTGACTTATTTGGACGGTAGGAATGCTGATCGATTATACCTCCTGTATTCAGGATTAACATACGGCACTTTGAATTTAATCCCAGGTAATGTAAAATTCTTACATATTCGTCACTTTCAAATAGGGGTAACGCAATCGTTAGAACAATTTTTAGCACTTTATAATAAGTTTCTCATTACAAAAGCTAAACCTCTATAGAATCTCTTACAAATAATTTATACTTTTGGTCGAAAAATAACAGAGTTAAACTCAAAATAAGCGGTTCAAAAAGAAAACCGCTTATTTTGAGTGTTCTACGAGTGAGCGACTGCCTGGCTAGTTGCCTATCCTTCCTTCACAGTAAACTCAGCATGCAAATCAGCCGCCGAGGAGCCCCCAACCCAAACATCGAAGGTAGTCTCGTCAAGCACATAATTTTGTTCGGTGGCGCTCCAGTAGCGGCGGGCCGAAGAAGGAATTTCAAAACTAAGGGTGCGCTTCTCGCCTGGGGCCAGGGTAATCCGTTCAAACCCTTTCAATTCACGCACCGGGCGCGCTGCCCGTCCGTACCGCTGGTGTATATAAAGCTGGACGACTTCCTCTATTTGTTTCCCTGACGGGTTATGCACCTCGACACTCGCCGTGACCGTTTCATTCAAGCCAATATTGGTCGAATTGAGCGTAAGGTTGCTGTATTCCACCTGCCCATAAGTAAGACCGAAGCCAAACGGGTAAAGGGGAGTGCTTTCTTCTTCCCAGTAACGCTTTGAGGCTGTATGCGGTTGGTGAGAATTAAGCCGCGAGTAAATGACCGGCACCTGTCCAACACTGCGAGGCCAACTAACCGGTAACTTTCCACCGGGCACCGCGTCCCCGAAAAGGAGGCGGGCCAGAGCGTTCCCTCCTTCACTGCCAGGGTGCCAACCGAGCAGGATGGCGCTTGTGAGCTGAGAGGCACGCCGCAAATCGAGCGGCCTTCCACCAATCAGAACCAGGACAACCGGGGTCCCGGTAGCGGCCACCGCCTCCAACAACTCCAACTGGCGGCCAGGCAGGTCCAGGGTTGAACGAGAGGCGCTTTCACCGTTCATGTCGTCCGTTTCGCCCAGGACAACTACGGCAACCTCCGAGGAACGAGCCAGTTCGACGGCCCGTTTGAATTCTTCAACTTCATCGAAATCGTCCGTTGAAACACCCGGCGCAGTACTGCCAAGAGCCTCGGCCATGCCAGCAAATGGCGAAGGAATTGCCCGGCTGGGGAGGGGTATACCACTGGCAAATTCAATTTTCAGGTTGTCACCAGCCGCATTCTTTAATCCATCCAGCACCGTAACTGTAGCCCCCAGGCCCTGCGCAAATACCCACGGCCCCAGGGTCGCCATCTTATTATCGGCCAGGGGGCCAATAACAGCAATTGACCTTAATTTTGTCCGGTCAAGGGGAAGCTTATTCCCCTCATTTCGCAGCAGCACTGCGGAGCGTTCAGCCGCTACCCGAGCGGTTTCGCGGTGCGCGGGGTCACCGAAGGTGGTCTGGATACCGTCCAGGTCAACATACGGCTGCTCAAAAAGACCTAGCTGTATTTTCAGAAGCAAAATCCGCCTGACCGCCTCGTTGAGTTGTTTTTCGTCTAATTCACCGGCCTCAACCGCCGCCGGAAGAGTGGCAAAAGCGCCCTGTTTCGGCCCTGGATTTGCCCCCGCACCAAATTGCAAACCTAACCACATTTCCATATCCAGGCCCGCGCTCAAAGCCCGGACTGCCGCGTCGCGCTCATCACGGGCAAAGCCGTGTGTCACCAGGTCAACCACACTCGCAGCGTCACTGACCACAAACCCCTTGAAGCCCAGTTCTCCCCGCAACACCTCAGTTATGAGACGCCGGTCGGCTGCCCCAGGCACTCCACCGATACCAACATAACTTGTCATGATATTTCCCGCGCCCGCCGCGACCCCGGCGGCAAAAGGTGGCAGGTAGACGTTTCGCAACTCACTTTCTGAAAGGTTGACCTCGTCATAGTCTCGACCGCCAAGGGCCGCGCCATAACCGACATAGTGCTTTGGACCGGCAATAATGTGCCCGGCAGAGCCGAGCGTCTCACCCTGGAAACCTCGCACCTGGGCCTCAGCCATCCTGGCCCCAAGATAGGGATCCTCGCCGGCCCCTTCCACAATGCGGCCCCAGCGGGGGTCGCGCGCGATGTCAAGCATCGGGGCAAAGGCCCAATGAATACCAACCGCCCGCGCTTCGCGGGCAGCGGTGGCCTGAACCTGTTCATAAAGCTTGGGATCCCAGGAAGCAGCCATTCCGAGTGGAACTGGAAAGATTGTTCGGAAGCCGTGAATAACATCAAAACCGAACAAAAGTGGAATACCAAGCCGGGTTTCTTCAACGGCTATCCGTTGCAAGCTATTTATTTTGGTGGGGTCGGTCACAAATAAGAAACTACCTACCCGTCCCGCCCGTAATTCAGCCTCAAGGAACTTATCCTGCCCTGGAACCTGGAGGTAAAAATACTGGCTGAGTTGCCCCGCCTTTTCCTCCAAAGACATGGAGTCAAGCAGGCTCTCGACGCGTTCGAGGTGATTTTTTTCAAGGTCAGTGGTCATTTTATCTTCTCCAAAATTGTGTACATCTTTGTAGAAAGGTAATTAGCTGTGCGTTTCACAGCAATCGTGTGGATTAAGCCGCGATGGGTAAAACAAACAAACTCACTTTTAATTGGAAGAAACCGGTAGGGGTTTTCCAGGTACAGCAAAGCTGAAAGCTCCAACCATGTACTGGCTACAGGTCCGCCTGGAAGAGTCTACAGAATTAGGCTCAAATGATTTAAGATAAAGAGTAAAAGGTTATGCTAAGGGGTTGTGACCCTGGCGAGAAGGTTGTCAAAGGACTTCATAACAATCTCCTCATAGATAGCGAGTTGTTCTGCGAGAGGAATACCAAGATCGTAATAGGTGACTTCACCCCTGAGCGCCACCTTTTCCAAAAACCAGATTACCGATGACAAAATTAGAACACAACTCTGAAACTCGTAGGCTTTTCGGCTTTGCGCGACCTCCTTGAAAACTGCGCTGCTATACTTCTCCTTTATCAAGCGAGTAATACCTACTTCATTAGGATTATCCAGAAACATCCCGTCAAACATCCCAATGTAACGGTAGGAGTCACGCATTTCATCAAAGTTGCGGATCATCAAGCGAGTTAGGTTCTTGAAATCCTCTATGGAGAATCCCTTTTCGTTAAAGCCAACCAAAGAGAAAATTTTTTCACTCGTCCTTTGCCAGAGCAGAAGGGCAATATCTTCCCGGTTGGGAAAATAACGATAAAGCGTTATTTTGGTGATACCGGCCTGGTTGGCGATATCAACCATACTGGTTTTTTCAATTCCCCTTTGAAGGAACAAAGTTTCAGCAGCATCTAAAATGCTTTCTCGCTGAGCCTCCACCTGATGATTACCGTTTCGCCGGCTTTTTTCGAGTTTAGATTCTGTCATCTTAAATTTCTTTGCTTATGTAACTACCAGTTACATGTTTATGTTACTCGGAGTTACATAAGTTGTCAAGAGGCTAATCCTATATTTCTTAAATAAAGAGTATCAGAGGTTTTTTGGCAAGAGAATTATATTGTTCGGGTGAGTGAAGCGCCTAAATCGCTGGCGTGAGTGTTTCTGCGAAATTCCTGTTTATTGCCCCCATATCTGATATTGCACCACCTTTGTGGAGTATGCGAAGACGAATTTCGTCAAGTATACTAATCACAAAAGGAAAATTATGGGCAGCAAATATCCTGTGAAAGCGTAATACTGACAGCCTGGTAAGCTTGAATTTTTACTAAAATTTTACCAGCCAGGGCTTGACGAACCCTGTTAAGGTACGCTAACCTAAAATCATCGGACTTTACGAACCAGGGCAATTTTAGGCAGAGTCGGATTCGTAAAACTAAAAATTATCGGAAAGATAAATACAACAACATTTATCTTTGAGAAGTAAAATCAGGAAAAGAGCACCAAATGCCAGAGAGTTACACCGAGGAACCCGCTTTTGTTGAAGATGCCGAAGAATTAGAAGAAACACCTAAAGGAGTTTCCAGGGGCCTTCTTGGGATTGCCCTACTTGTGGTGGTTTTATTTGCGACAGGACTGGCCGGTTGGTGGTGGGTCAGCAATCTTAAACCGGCTTCCGACAGCCCAGAAATTAATTTTGCCCGCGATATGAGCGACCATCACGCCCAGGCGGTGGACATGGCGGTAAAAATCCGGGACCGCACTACCGACCCGGACCTGCGGATTTTCGCCCTGGATATTATTTTGACCCAGCAAAACCAGATAGGCCAGATGCAGGGCTGGCTGACGGTATGGCAGTACCCGCTGGCGGGTGCCAAATCAATGATGAGCAATCACGGGCAGATGATGGGCATGGCAACGGTCGAACAGGTTTACGCCCTGGATACCTTGCCGGTAGCTGAGGCCGAAATAGCCTTTCTCCAACTTATGATTCGGCACCACCAGGGTGGGGTAGCCATGGCCCGTACTGTCCTGAATCAGACCACCAGGCCGGAAGTGACCAGGTTGGCGAATTCGATTGTGGTAGGTCAGCAGAGCGAAATCACCTATATGAAGGAACTGCTTCAAAAACGCGGGGTGACGGTCTAATTCTGCCCTAAATACGTGCCGTTTTCCCGTCAGGTTTTTTTCGATAAAACAGGTCCAAACGGACCTGTTTTTCTTTATAATGGGGATTTTAAGTGGTAATTACCGGAGTAACTTCTTTTTCTTTTTTTCCATTAGTCTACTTAACGAATTTAGTCTTAGTTTACTCCCGAAACTGGAGCAACTTCATTTAAATGGGCAAAGTAATGAGGTATTGAACTCTGCGGGCGATGGTTGGAGTGGTGAAAGCTGCTTCGCCTTTGAGGCGGTAAAACTTTTTCCAGGTATGGATACAACTGTCGCTTAGATTGTTATCGCGGTATAGTGGCACCGCACTCATTTCACCGGAAAATACAGCCCGCACGACGCTGAGTTTGAATTCCGGTGTAAAAATGCGTCCTTTCATTTCTATGGTGACCCCTTCCTTACCACATTTTACCAACTATTTACCTCATTCAATAGGTGGTCACTGGGGTCTGGTTATTTTGGATCAAACCACTCAACTCTTGGTGCGAGGTACCAGGCCATTTTCAAACAAAGAAAGGAAGTGTTCGGCAATCTCTTCCGGCTTAAGTTCACCGTCATCTTTGTACCAGTGGGCTATCCAGTTAAAAGCCCCAAACAACGCAAAGGTTACCATTTTGGGATTGCAGGGAGCAATTGATCCATCGCGCATCCCTTCTTCGAGCATTACACGGACTGTATGGTCTAGGGTAGTTCTGAAGGTACGCAAGGCTTGGCGGTTTTCTTGCGTAAGGGCCTGGTCTCCCGACAAAATCAGACATATGCCAAAATCTTCGGTAACTATATGAACATAGCGCGTCACCAACACCCGCAACTTCTCTAAGCCTGTCGTCCCCTCCGCCTGCGCCTTTTCTAGCGCCTCCTGGGCTTGCATCAAAGCTAATCTATTACACTCAAATAAAATATCATCTTTATTTTTGATATAGTAGTATAAAGTTGGCTTTGTCACCCCAAGTCTTTGTGCCAGCATCTCAAGTGTCGTTTGGTGAAAGCCCGTTTCGTTAAATAAGCGAGCTGCGGTTCTCAAAAGGGCCTGTCCTTTTAATTGACGCTGTTCTTCTCTCCCTTGAATTTCTTTTGTCCAACTTGCCATACCTAATGATACTTTCTCCTGTTTTTATAAAAACCATGCTCTAAATGAGAACTAATGACATTCAACTTTTTTAGGATGCAAAAAAGATATCAATAATAAACCGCTTTATGTTATGTAATCTTCTACGAGTATAGACCAAACCTTGACACTTTTCAACCGTCTTGCTATACTTGTTACTACACAGTAACATTGTCTAAAACCAAGTAACATAATTTAATTCAAGGCTCTCTCGGATGTAAAGCCGGGCAGAAAAGAGACTGGAGGGACAAAGATGTATCTCACCCAGGCACTTAAGCGATCAGCGCAGACCCATGGCAGGGAAGCAGCTACTATTTTTCAAGGTCGAACACATACCTGGCAGGAACTTCAAGGGCGCGTGGCTAAACTGGCAGGAGCTTTACAACAACTTGGTCTTAAAACAAACGACCGCGTCGCTATCCTCTCGCTCAATTCAGACCGCTATTTAGAACTCTACTTTGCCGTTCCCTGGGCTGGCGGTGTTGTGGTGCCAATGAATACCCGCTGGGCAGTCGCGGAACACATCTACTCTTTGAACGATTCAGGTGCCACTATTCTCGTTGTTGATGACAGGTTTGAGAGTCTGGTTCCACAGCTTTTGGCAGGCGCAAATACCGTCACTAATGTTCTTTATGCCGGGGACGGCCCTGTTCCAGAAGGGATGGTTTCATATGAGACCGCACTTGAAGAGGCCGACCCGGTAGAGGATGCTTTACGAGGGAATGAAGATTTGGCCGGTATTTATTATACCGGCGGTACAACCGGTTTTCCTAAAGGTGTGATGCTTTCTCACGCGGCCCTGTGGTCTAATGCGATCTCAAACATGCATGAAATGGACTTTAAGAGTGATAGCATCTATTTGCATGCCCCGCCAATGTTCCACCTGGCCGACGGCGCAGCCTCCAATGCCGTTACAATTTGTGGGGGTACCCATGTCATGGTTCCTACCTTCCAACCAGAACTGGTCCTGAACGCCATGGTAGAACAACATGTCAGCCATAGTTTGCTTGTTCCAACAATGGTGAAGATGTTTCTTGAACACCCCGGTTTCGACCAGGCTGACCTCTCCTCTCTGAAGTACATCATTTACGGCGCATCTCCTATGCCAGAGCCTGTCCTCAAAACAGCCCTGACCAAACTTCCCCACTGTAAATTTATCCAGGCTTATGGTCAGACCGAACTCTCCCCGGTAGCGACCATTTTGCCGCCTGAATACCACGTCCTGGAAGGTCCCAGGGCCGGGAAACTTCGCTCTGCCGGGCGGGCCTCGTATTGTGTGGAAATAAAAATTGTTGATCCGGACGGGCAAGAAGTTCCAAGAGGCACTGTCGGAGAGATTCTGGTGCATGGACCAAATACAATGCAGGGTTACTGGAATAATCCCCAGGCGACGGCGCTAGCGTTGGTCGATGGTTGGGTTCACACAGGTGACGGAGGGTATATGGATGAGGATGGTTTTATTTTTGTGGTGGACCGCCTCAAAGATATGATCATTTCTGGCGGAGAAAACGTCTATTCTGCCGAGGTGGAAAATTCGGTCGCGTCCCACCCTGCGGTAAGCGCCTGTGCGGTCATTGGCATTCCCGACGAACGCTGGGGTGAAGCGGTCCATGCTGTTGTCGTCCTGAAAGCCGGGACTGAGGCCACCGCTGAAGAGATCATTTCCCACTGCCACACCTTGATCGCAGGGTACAAATGCCCCCGCAGTATATCTTTTCAAGAGAGCTTGCCTATTTCGGCGGCGGGGAAAATTATGAAGACTACCCTCAAACAACCTTACTGGCAAAACCAAACCAGGAAGGTCAATTAAGGGTCAGAAGAAGGAAATTGGAAATGAAAAACAGCGTGTATGTCGTTGGAGTAGGGATGACGCCGTTCGTAAAGCCTGGCGCAAATGAGCCTTATACTCTTATGGGGGTTCAAGCGGCACGCTCTGCTCTAGAGGATGCCGGGCTGGATTACAAAAGTATCCGGCAAGCCTATGTAGGGTATGCCTATGGTGACAGCACCTGTGGTCAGGCAGTTCTCTACAGCCTTGGAATGACCGGCATACCGGTCATAAACGTGAATAACAATTGTTCCACCGGTTCAACGGCCCTTTTTTTGGCGCGTCAGGCGGTCGAAGCTGGCATCGCCGATTGTGTGCTGGCACTTGGGTTTGAACAGATGCTCCCAGGGGCGTTATCCAATGTTTATACTGATCGCCCCTCCCCCCTTGACCCGTTTATGCGGGTAACAGAAGATGTCCAGGGTCACTCAAATGCTCCAATGGCAGCCCAGTTATTTGGAGGGGCCGGAGTTGAATACCAGGCCAGGTATGGGACGAAAAACGAAACCTTTGCGAAAATTTCGGAAAAAGCCCGCCGCCATGCCGCGCACAACCCCCGCGCCATTTTCCGTACCCCTTTAACAGTGGAGGAAATATTAGGGTCGCCGCCTATTTATGGCGTGCTCACCAGGTTTCAATGTTGCCCCCCTACCTGCGGGGCGGCGGCAGCGATAGTTTGCTCGGAGGCCTTTGCACGCCGCCACAATCTTACACCTTCAATTGCCATAACCGGCCAGGCCATGACCACCGATTTCGGCTCAACCTTTTCAGAAAAGAGTTTGATGAAAGTGGTCGGCTACGATATGACAGCAGAGGCCGCCCGGCAGGTCTATGAGCAGGTGGGGATTGGACCTGAAGAGGTGGATGTGGTCGAGTTACATGATTGTTTTACCGCAAATGAACTTATCACGTATGAAGCTCTCGGCCTGACACCTGAAGGAACAGCGGAACGTTTTATCTGGGATGGAGACAACACTTATGGGGGGAAAGTTGTCACCAATCCGTCAGGAGGACTACTTGCGAAAGGTCATCCCCTTGGCGCAACCGGATTGGGACAGTGCGCCGAACTGGTCTGGCAGTTACGTGGACAAGCCGGGGTTCGTCAGGTGGAAGACGCAAAAATCGCCTTGCAACATAATATCGGGCTTGGCGGAGCCTGTGTCGTGACAATGTATCAGCGGCTTTGAAAAACCCTGCTGCGTTCCAGCTAAAACAAGGCTCCTTTCTTGTCATCAAGAGGCAGAACTATACCTTTATGCTTTACTTTTATAAGGAAACTTAATAGATGATTGACAAATCATTCATCGGGTGGGTATCTCCTCCTTCAACCGTTGAGGTGGAAAAAGGCCGCCTTCGTTTTTTTGCCAAGGCGATAGGGGAAACAAACCCTTTGTATACAAATGAAGAGGCGGCCCAGGCGGCGGGTTACCGTTCTTTACCCCTTCCACTCACGTTTTTATTTTGCCTGGAGATGGAAAACCCAAGTTCTTTCAAACTCCTGGAAACGCTCAAAGTGAGTCTTGCCCGCATCTTGCACGGTGAGCAGTCTTTTACCTATCACTATCCTGTGTGTGCTGGCGATTGTGTCACCTTTCAGTCAACGGTTAGCGATATATACAGCAAGAAGGGCGGCGCATTGGAATTTATAGTCCAGGAAACGACCGCCCGGAATCAGGATGGAGTGCTGGTTGGCGAAATGCGCAACACCATTGTAGTACGAAACTGATAAGAAGGAGCAAGAATGGCCCCGACACCGTTTGGAACCCTGAAAATAGGTGACGACCTACCTGCACTCACTTTCCCGCCAATAACGCGTCAGACCCTGGCCCTCTATGCTGGTGCTTCCGGGGATCACAACCCGATGCATATTGACAGCGATTTTGCGAAGCAAGCGGGCATGGAAGATGTGTTTGCTCATGGTATGTTGGGAATGGCATACCTGGGGAGGGCCTTAATAAATTGGGTGCCCCAAAAAGCTATCCGCCAGTTCAGCGCTCGCTTTGTCGCTATCACCCACCTGGGGGACCAGCTCACCTGCCGTGGTACTGCTGTAGAGGAACTTGAACAGGCTGGTGAGCAGTATGTTCGCTTGCGACTCAGCGCGACTGACCAGAACGGCGAAATCAAATTGCAAGGAGAGGCCATCGTCTTGCGCTCATATTTAATGTAACACAATCGAATGTCCCCTTTATTCCCCATGCGGTATTACAGGCAAAAACCCCACATTGTTATTTGGTGTTGGAATATGAAGCTGGTCCTGGTGCCAGGAAAGGCTGGTTTTTGCCGGAAAGCCGCTGTAAATTTTGAAGAGTATCATAACAGGGTTGGGAAAGTCCCGGTTAAACCAAAGACAAAGGAGAGGAAAGATGTCTAAATTGGAGGGAAAAGTAGCCCTGGTTTCAGGTTCTGGCCGGGGAATTGGCCGGGCAGTAGCCCTAAAATTGGCTCGTGAAGGCGCACGAATCGTTGTGAATGACCTGGATAGTGAACCCGCGCAGGCTGTAGTTGAAGAAATTCGGGCGCTGGGTTCTGAGGCGGTTGCTTGTATTGGAGATGTTGCAGCTCCAGATTTCGGCACTCGCTTTGTCCAGACGGCCCTCACAAACTTTGGGGGAATTGACATAATCGTGAACAATGCAGGCTATACCTGGGACAATGTGATTCAGAAAATGAGTGATGAGCAGTTTGAGGCGATGTTCAATGTTCATCTGATGGCCCCTTTTCGTATTTTACGGGCAGCCGCCGAACCGCTCCGGGCTGCTGCGAAAAAAGAGGCGGCTGAAGGTAAAGAGGTGATTCGGAAAGTTGTCAATATTTCCTCGGTTGCCGGGCTTTATGGCAATTCGGGCCAGGTGAATTATTCCATGGGTAAGGCAGGCATTGTAGGTTTGACCCGTACCCTGTGCAAAGAATGGGGACGGTACAAAGTAACGGTCAATTGTGTGGCTTTCGGCTATATAAAAACACGTTTAACCCAGCCAATCACGACCGAGCAGGCCACGATAGATGTCGCAGGAAGGGACATCCAGGTTGGAATCCAATCCAACCTTATAAAAACTTTTGAGCAGTTGATTCCTCTTGGACGGGCCGGGGAACCGGAAGAAGCTGCCGATGCTGTCTACCTGTTCTGTTCTCCTGAGTCCAACTATATCAGTGGGCAGGTGGTTGTGTGTGGCGGCGGTTTGCTCGTGTAGTGCCCTATTTGTAAAGTAGTTGAAAGGTACGAGAAGCAGGAGCCATGACTATGAAAAGAACCTTGTTTACTGAAGAACATCACCTCTTCCGCGAATCCTTCCAGCACTTCGTTCAGGAAGAAATCGTCCCGCATAACGCTCAATGGGAGAAGGATGGTGTGGTTTCGTATGAATTGTGGCTTCGGGCAGGCCACCAGGGATTCCTGGGTTTCAATGTTCCTGAATGCTATGGCGGAGCAGGCGTCACCGATTTTAGTTTTAATGCCATCATCGCTGAAGAACTGGCAAAAGCCGGGACCGTTAGCGCAGGTATGGGAATCAGTCTTCATAATGATATAGTTCTGCCCTATTTCCTGGAGTATGCGAACGAGGAACAAAAACAACGCTGGCTTCCAGGAATGTGTTCCGGTGAGTTAATTACCGCTATTGCCATGAGTGAACCGAATACGGGGAGCGACCTGGCTGCTGTCCGTACGACCGCCGTTCTCCAGGGAGACCATTATCTACTCAACGGGCAAAAGACATTTATCACGAATGGTCTATTAAGCGATGTCGTCATTGTTGTTGCGAAAACCGATCCAAAACAGAGGCATTCGGGCATCAGCCTTCTGGTAGTGGAAAATGGGATGGATGGTTTCCGAAGAGGCCGTAAGCTCGAAAAGGTCGGATTGAAGGCACAAGATACAGCCGAGCTTTTCTTTGAGGATGTCAGGGTGCCTCTTGCTAACCTTTTAGGCCAGGAAGGCAAAGGATTTTCCTACCTGGTACGAAAGCTCGCCCAGGAACGTTTGAGTGTCGCGGTGCAAGCAGTTGCTGCCTGTGAAGCGGCGTTTTTAATAACACTTGAATACTGTAAAGAACGTACGGCCTTTGGTCAACCCATTGGAACCTTCCAGCACTCACGCTTTAAGCTGGCAGAGATGAGAACAGAGATTGAGATAGCGCGGGTCTTTGTCGACCGCTGTATTGAGGAGCTAAATAAAGGCGACCTGACGGCAGAGACAGCGGCAATGGCAAAATGGTGGACTACTGATCTGCAAAAAAGGGTAATTGACCAGTGTGTCCAACTGCATGGCGGCTATGGTTACATGCTGGAGTATCCGATTGCTCGTGCGTATCTTGATGCTCGTGCTGCGAGTATCTATGCAGGGACTAACGAGATAATGAAGGAGATTATTGGGCGTTCCCTGGGAGTTTAGAGCATAAATTTCGCATTCTAAACGGTTTTGTCAGAATCGGGCCCGGCCTATATTTTGGGCACCAGTTACAGGACAGTTAAGATTTCTCGGTTATCATTGAAAGCGATAAGTTCAAACCCTTATTATAATAATTATTAAACTCGGCTTCTCCAAGTCGGGACCGGGCTGTTTGAATTTTTTTCAAATATAGGTCTTTGAAGAGTGGCTCAATTTCCGCCTGAATCAGGTTAAATTGAACGGCACTCCCACCCATTAACCGGGCCGCCGCTTCTAAATAATGGTTGGGTTCCTGGGAAATATCATCAAGCAAATTTCGTTCAAACTTGGCAACATTTAAGATAGCAAGCAGCGCCAGGTTCTGACCTATCTGATACTTATCGCCTATTCGGTAGCTAAGCCTCAAACTTTCCAATAGCTTGGTATCGGCATCGGAATACTCACCTTGATAATAAGAGATAGTCGCCAGACCGCGCAGGGTATAGGCTATACTACGATATTCAGCCTGCTCCGTATGTAGACGCAAACACTCATAAAAATAAGTTCGGGCCGTTTCATAATCCTGCTCAAGTAACGCCGTACCTGCCAGGTTATTCAGGCAAGCCCCAATCATGCGTTTGTTACCTTCATCCTGGTAAATCAGCAAACTATGGCGTATCTGATCGTTTGCCTGGGTGTAATTTCCGAGCGTCTGGTCAAGAATAGCCAGGCTGATTAAAACCCTTCCCAGGTTTCTCTTATCATTTGTCTGGTAGCAGATTTCTTCAGCCTGTACAAGTTTTTGTCGCGCCAGGGTGTAATCTCCCACCAGAAAAGCAAAACTCCCCTGAAAGTTTAGCGTGTAGGCTTCACCTGACTTTTCGTGCAGGGCGGCAAATTTATGATAACCTTCATCTAAAATTCCCTGGGCTTGCCCGAAGTCGCCCAGTCGTCCGGTCATTAATCCGCTTATGCTTAAGGTCCAGGAATATTCCTTTGTGCCAGTCATTTCGTTCTGGCGAGCGGCGGCCAGGAAATTATTGGCGGTTAATTGTCCTTCAACATAAAACCCCCTGGTATCCCAGTAACTGCCAAGGTTCCGGCACAATTTCAACCCGGCCACGATAATCTCGGTCTGCTCACCCGGTGTGGTATCGGTTAGCAGAGAAAGTCCTGTTTCAATTAATGTGCGGATATTGGCATATTCAAGGTCAAGCATATTTAACCAGCGATTCTGGTCTGGCCCGTTAATTTGCTCCCTTAGCCTGCCTGTTAACTCCAAATAATAATTAAGTTTAGCCAGGTAGCACCTGACATATTCACCCTGGAATTTTAACTGTTCAAGGGCGTATTCCCGTATAGTTTCGAGCATTTTAAACCGGCTGGAAGAAGTTAAATTACCGGTAGACAAGGTGAACCCATAAGTCGGCTCAGCGTGCTGCACCTTGTTAATAAGGCTTTCCTCTAACAAAGCCTCTAACCAGTCCATTGTAACCATTTCATTAATAGTTGGGTCGCCCAAAACCTCACTCCACACCGCCTGGACTGCTTCCACCGAGAAACTACCCCTGAAAATTCCCAGTATCCGAAAAAGAATTTGCTCCTCGGGTGTAAGCAGCCGGTAGCTCCAACCTAAGGTATTGCGAAGTGTCTTCTGGCGTTGTGGCAAGCTGATTGACCCGTTGCTTAACAGGTCGAGTTTTTGCACGGTCAGGCGGTCCAGGAGGGCCGTAAGCGAAAGGAGCCTGGTGCGGGCGGCGGCCAATTCGAGGGCCAGCGGCAAACCATTTAACTGGTGGCATATCTTGGCTATCACCCAGACGTTTTCATCGGCCAGGTAGAAGTCAGGGTTGATTGCTCGTATACGCTCGACAAAAAGATGAATTGCGTCATATTTATCGGCGTTTTCGCGATTTAATTCCTCTCCCGGTCCGGGTAGGGCTAAAGTAGGAACCACAAATTCCTGTTCTCCGTACAGGCGTAAAACAACCCTGGTAGTAACCAATATCTTTAGGCCGGTGGCGAATTTTAAAAGTTCCTCGATAAGCCCGTTGGCTCCAGTCAATTGCTCAAAGTTATCCAGTATCAATAAAAGCTGCAGGTCACGCAAAAACCCTTTAAGTTCCTGGGTTAGATAGGGTGTTTGACCTTTTTGCCCCAGCGCCTGGTAAATGGCCGCACCAACCCTTACAGAATCGGTTATTTCGGCCAGGTTTACAAAACAAACTCCATGGAAGAAGTTTGCTTTATAGACACGACCCACCTCAATAGCCAGGCGGGTTTTGCCACTACCTCCTGGACCAATAAAACTGAGCAACCGGGTGTTTGGCAGGGTCAAAAGCTGCCCGGCCTGTGCTACAACCGTTTCGCGGCCTATCAGGGTGGTCAATTGGACCGGTAGATTATCAAAATGAAAAGTATTACTGAGTGAAGCTTCACCCAGAGAAGTAAGGCCGGACTGTGGTTTTTGCAGCCGGGAATAGGCATTTGATGGTGATTTTGCAAGTCTTTTGAGTGGGTAACTTTCCCATTCTTCCTGGCTAAAGAAATTAGGTTCAAGGTCGAATTGGTTTAGCAATTCGTCAACCTGAGCCTGGTTGGAGATTGCCTGCCAATCGGTCAGGGTTAGTATTATTTTTTTTACTTCAGCGTGGTTTAGCTGGGCAAACCCGATATTGCTCATCTTCCGGCTCAATACCTGCTGGTGTAAACCAAGTACATCAGCCAGGGCTTTCTGGGTAAAGCCCGCCGACCGCCGGTAATCTCTAACCAAGTCCCGAAATCGTTGATGATTCATATCTACTTTTAAAACTTCAATTAATTAAAAATTTTGTGGAAGAAAAAATTATTGCAAACCCGATAAAAAATACTTTTAATATATAAGCTGACACCAAAAGTTTGTGTCTCTAATATAGTTCAAAAAGGGTCAATAAACAATATCCTGACCGTTGTTTTTGAATAAGTTGAATACCCACATTCTCATATTGATAATGGAGTTTGAAATATAAGGGGAAAAGGGTAAGTTTACATAAATGAGGAACACCGGAATGGTATAACAGAAAATCCGGGTAATTGTCGCCAAAATAAACCAAAATTTTCTTAATACAGGCATAAAAAAGCCGGGTATAAGTTTCCACCTGTACCCGGTTTTGAAACCTGTGAAATTCGGCGCTACGAGGGGGTTCCGGCACTAACAGTTGCGCCCGCCTGGCTGCCCACGGCCTGTGTGGGGGCAGAATGGGCCCTGGACAAAGCTGTTTCCAGCTCCTTTTGCAACGCAATCCCATCATTCCCTTTGAACAGGGTGGGGTTTCGCAAAGCCTTGTCGATAGCTGTTTCGTCTTCCGGGGCGAGAGTTGTAAAATTCTCCAGTTTTGACGACAGGTTTCGCCGCAATAGATTTCGTGACCCTGGATCTTTCGCATCACTACCCGACAGGGATTCCAGAAGGTCCGCAATTGACATCAATTGCAATGGTTTGATAACACGGTTGTCGGAAGGTTTCTCATTCTTCTGCCGCAGGTGGTCTTCCTTGGATGGAATCTTAGCCAGCAGTTCCAGTTTGCGTTCCGGGGTAAGCTTGGAATGATGTTTTATAGCTTCACGCAACCGGGGGACTTCTTTTACAGGGTCTTTAAGTTCGTTACCTGAAGTTTTACCCTTGTAGCCAAGTTCGTTCATTACCTCTGAAATAGCTTTGCCGTAAGTATTTTTGTAAGTCCTATCCTCCCAGGCTTCTTTGGCATCGAGCTTGAGTTCTTTAGCTTTATCCTTGATATTCTCGATAAAAGTCATTGGCTCATCTTTCTCCCTTACTTTGGCAAGCATGGTTTTATGAATATGCTCGTCGGGAGAAGAATCGAGGGCCTGCTTGCTAAAGCCGAATTCAGCCATGAGGCTCAAGGCGTGTTCGTTACCGTCATATTTGGCGCTGATAAGAATTGAACGCAGGGCATAGGTCGCATCGTGAGCCAGTAGTTCCTCGGCAGCCCCTTCCTTTCCAGCCCCCTTGGCTTTCCGCAAGTCCTGGCGTTTGCGGGCGCGGTTGTCGTCTATTACAAGTTTTGCCAACCTGTTCCCCAGCCGGACGGCCTTGCCCAGGGCGGTGATACTTAACCCGACCGGCGCGGTAACCCCACCGAGGGTTGTACCGGCCCCGCCTATCAGCAGGCTTGAAGCAACCACGTCAACCGAATCGTGGGCTATCAATTGCAAGTCCCGGTCGCGTACCATATTAGCAGAAAGTTCTATTACAACATCGTTCTGTTGCCTGGCCTTTTTTGTCACTTTTTTCGCGGTCAGGGCGCGGGATGACCGCTCGGCCAGGTCGGTTACCAGGTGAATTATTTTTATCGCCTCGACTGCAATCGTCAGGGCCGGGACCACTTCGGCGGCTATCTGACCACCACTACTCATCATAATTACTTCAGCCATCCTGATGGCTTCGCGGGTTGTCTTTAACAGACCGTTAAAGACACCAAATGTGCTATCGAGGAGTTTATCGCGACCCTGGATGCGCTGGGCAGCGTCCCCTTCCAGCACCTCGTTCATGGCCTGGGCCGCATCCAGGGTTTCGGCGATAGTCACACCCAGGTGGGCAACCCCGATAATGGCATGTTCGGCTGCAAGTGAGTTATCCTGGGTGGTCTGGTCCCCGGCAACCGCTCCGGCATTGCCAACCCCTTCGGTGATTTTGCCCCCAACGTACCTTAAACCCGCTGAACCTCCCTTAAGAGCAAATCCGATATTTTTGTTAAGTAATTCGAGGTCCTTTGAGGTAACATACCGGGCCTCTTCCTCTTCTTTAGTATCATTAATCTTTATTGCCGGTTTGCCCACTCTTGCCAGCAAGGCAAAGAAGTCTTTGTATTTGTCCTTACCAATATATGCTTCAAGCATCGTGTTGAAGCCAGGATTACCGGCCATATTCTTGAGGACTTGTTGGTGTTCGCTCTGGTCTTTTACAATGGCCTGTTTGGTGTCCTCGGAGAAGAAGCCGCGTGCTTCTGCTCCCAACTTATCATCGGTCCCGCCCAGCCATTCTTTCATCGCCGCTTTAAATGCTTTTTCTTTGGCCTTGGCTTTTTTCTTTTCAATTTTTTTCTCTGCCATCAGGGCTCTGAAATTGTTGAGGGCCATCCGTTCAAACTTGTTTAGATTTTCGGTTTCGATAGCACCCTGGCGACGCTGATCAGAGCGTTTACCGCCGTACATCTCCATGAGCAATTTGCCCTGGGCCTTATCAATCTTACGGTCCTCAAAATATTCATTAAGGGTAGAACCTGGAACCGTTGGGTCTTTCGGGCTGACTTTATTGGCCAGTTTATCGGTCAGAGATGGCCCATACTCTCCGGCGAGCCATTCCTGGAATTTCACTTCTTCTGCCTGGTAAGCCTCTTTCTCTTTTTTCTTTGCGGCCTTTAAACCCTCCTTTATGGTATTTAGCTTGGCCTCATAGGCCTTCCGCTGTTCCGGGGTCATATTAGCCAGGGTATCACCCAATATAGCTTTGGCTTCTTCGGTCAACTTCTCGTCCGAGGTGACAAATCTTGCCATTGCAAGGGCATTTTCTTCCTTGTAGACCTTTTTGGGGGCGAAAACTTTGTCGTCAGCCCTTTTTTGCTTTATAGCTGTGACCCTGGCGGTTTCATCGGCCAGAATTGCGTCAATCTCACGCACCTTTTTCTCGGCTGCATTCATCCGGCGAGGCCGGAAAGTTTGGGGAAGGTTGTTAAAGACTGCTTCCGGGTCAGGGTCCTTTTTTTGCCTAGCCTCTTGTTCGGCCAGCAGGGCGTTTGTAAGTTGAGTATAAAGGTGGGCCTGTTCAGCCAGGGTGTAACCTTTATCCTCTATATTCTCTTTTTCATATGGTTTCTTACCATCGATCTTTTGGCTGGCCTTTTTGGTTAATCCAGGTAAGCGTTGAACCTGGGCTGAGGTGGCAGGTTGTTTTGACCGAGCAACGCGGTTAGCTTCAATCATGCGGGCAACCGCCTGGTTGCCGATGGTCCGTTGCAAAGCCAGGATATTGGATGGAGTGAGTTGGGGTTTATTACTCGATTTCAGGTTAAGAAGGGCGGAAACCGGAGAAAACCCGGAGATTTCCCCTGGATTTTCAGCCAGGCTGGTATTTTCCGATTCTGAATTTTTTGAGTCTTTGCTTTCCTTTGATGTGGTCTGTGGCATGTTACTCTCCTCCACCTGGAAAGGTGATAACACTCAAAAATGAAGGTCATGTTTTAGATTGGTTTGTATTTATAAATTAAAAGATGGTGTTTACCAGCTAACCGTAAAAAATGGCTAACTAAATATAGATTATTAGGGGATGAATTGGATAGGATTTTTTATACTCAAAGGTGCTTAAAAAATTACTCTTTTATAACTTTCACAAAAATAAAAATTAACAAATGCAGACTCTTAATGTTAATTTTGCTTCACCTTTAATTCCTCACAAATCAATTCAGCTTTGTACAACTTTGAGTCATTTTTAAGTATAAAAACCCCTTATTTAAGGGGTGCCTTTTACACTATAGTTTATTCATAAGTCCAGTTTCTTCTCAGGCCCAAACCTAACTCAACTTCAAAAAACCTGCCGTTGGGCCATGGAAATACTTTAAAAAAATGGAAACCGTTTTGTTGTCATCATTTTTGACATAAGAAACCTGACGCTACTCCTAATTGAATAGGTCTGAGCAAAAAGGTTACTGGTAAGTAGGAATTTCACAACCGACTTTAAGTATACGGGCCAGTGATCACAGATTTGTAGTGACGGTTTTTTGGCAGACCCTTCTAACCCTTACCGGTGAAACAGGTAGTAGATAGCTATTTAAGCAATGTCAAGAAACTTTCCAGGGTAACATTGAGGGGAGAGGTCAGGCCAATTGTATAATTGGCATTGAATTCAGCCTCCCCTAACAAGGTTTGCACCTTCCGGTATTTCTCCTCATAAATGTTTTGATAAACCGGGTTTAGCGCCGTCCCGGCCAGGTTTAATTGGACTGCACTGGTCCCCATGAGACGGGCGGCAGTGTATAGATTTTGTTTGCTTTCATCCAACAAGTTTTCTGCGGAGGCGAGGTAAAGTTCAAATTCAGCCACGTATAAAATTGCCAGCAAAGCAAGGTCCATTCCTATCTGGTACTTATCGCCAATTCGGTAACTGTAACGTAAGCTTTCCAGCAAATGATTCTGGGAAGTGACGTAATCGTGTTGAAAATAAGCGGCGACAGCAAGCATCCGGTAATCGTAGGCTAAATTATGGTAGTCAGCCTGTTCGAGTCGAATCTGCAAACATTGGTTCAAATAATCAAGTGCGAAACTAATTTTTCGCTGGTTAAGCGCGGTTGCCCCCAGGTTATGCAGACAGGTCGCTATCAGGCGCCGGTTGCCCTCTTCCTGGAAAATAGCCAGCGCCTGGTGAAGCCGGTCAACTGCCGGTTCGAATTGACCTTTTGTTTTAAGTAGAATGGCGGTATTGATTAATACATTTCCCAGGCTGTTTTTATCATTGGTTTGAAGACACAATTCTTCGGCCTGGGAAAACAGACCGAGGGCTTTGGAATCGTTACCAAGTAACTGAACAAAGGAACCTAGAAACGTGAGAACGGTAATCTGACCACTTTTTTCTTCAAGGCGTTCGAATAATCCCAGGCTAGCAATTAATCCTTCTTCGGCCAAAGCAAAATCGCCGAGCCGTCCGGTCCAGATACCTAAATAGCATAAACCCCAGGCGTATTCAACCGTTCTTGTCAGGTCAGCCTGCCGGGCGGCTTCCAGAAAGTGGCTGGTAATCAACTTTCCTTCGGCATAATATCCACGTATGTCCCAATATACAGATAAGCTATGACACATTTTCAACCCGTCGAGGATTATTCTATCACGCCCACCTGGAACTACTTCTTCAGTTTCTAAAAAAGAGGGGCCCATTTCGAGGGCCGTTCGAATATTTGGATATTCGCTGTCTAAAAACGCCAGCCACAAATTCTGGTCCGGACCATTTAATTGCTTACTCGCCTTTTCAACCAGCTCTAAATAATATTGAAAATGGGCCACCCTTAGCCGGGTTACCTCTTTATTTTTGGTTAATTGTTCAAAAGCATATTCCCGCAGGGTTTCAAGCAACCTGAAACGTGATGAGGAAACCAGGTTGCCGGCAGGCAAATCAAAACCAAAAGCAGTTTTATTAAATTCGCTCCTGATTATGAGGCTGTTATCCAGTAAATCTCCCAAACCATCCAAAGCAAATTTGTCTTCGTAAGTGGGTTTTTCCAGCACTTTACCAACCACGTAATTAACTGCCTCCAACGAAAAACTCCCTCTGAAAATACCTAAGCCCCTGAATAATTGTTGCCCATCTGGGTTGAGCAAGTAGAAACTCCATTCGAGGGTATTACGCAAAGTTTTATGACGGTGGGGTAAATTATGCGCTCCATTATTCAGTACATCGAGTTTCTGGGTAGTCAGTCGTTCAAGCAAAACCGGTAAGGACAACACTTTGACCCTGGTTGCCGCGAGTTCGAGAGCCAGGGGTATGCCATTTAGGAGGCTGCAAATTTTAGCCAGGGAGGTGGCATTTTCGCTATCAACCTCGAAATCGGGCTTGACACCCCTGGCCCGCTCGACAAAAAGCCGGATAGCGTCAAATTTGGAGTAATTAAAGTTGTCAACCGGTTCATCCGGTCCTGGCAAATCAAGGGGAGGCACAGCGAATTCTTGCTCACCATATAGGTGAAGGACCACCCTGGTTGTTACCATTATTTTCACACCGGGCGCGGCTTTTAACAGTTCTTCCAGTAACCCGCTGGCCCCGGTTATGTGTTCGAAATTGTCGAGGATAAGTAAAACCTGCTGATCACGCAAAAATTCTTTGAGAATTTGAACCGGGTTGGTAATGGTAGTCAGGTTAAGGCCGAGAGCCTTGGCGATGGTTGTTCCAACCCAGGGGGTCTCATTTACCTCCGATAGGTCCACAAAACAGACTCCCTGTTTGAAGTTACAATTATAGACCCGGCCTACCTCGACAGCCAGCCGGGTTTTGCCGCAACCACCCGGCCCGATAAGGCTTAGAAGACGATTGGTTGTACAGCCTAAGAGGTGGCCGATACGGGCCACCTCAGGTTCACGTCCAACCAGGCTGGTTAACTGAACTGGTAAATTGTTGAAGCGAAAGGAATCGTAAGGGGATGTTGTTTTGCAGGTTGTCAGGGACGGAGGTGTCCAAACAAGCGGCAAGGTGGAAGCAGGCTCGGTCTTTTCGAGTTCGTTTAAGGGAAACCTGTCCCATTCTTCGTCACTAAAAATATTGGCTTTGAGTTCAAACTGGGTAAGAAGTTCGTTAGCTTGCTCCTGGGAAGAAATGGCTTTCCATTCGGCCAGGGTCTGAATAATCTTTTTAATCTCAGGGTGGGTTAGCATGGATGGCCCGATACCACTCATTTTCCGGCTGAGCACCTGCTGGTGCAATCCCAGGGTTTCTGCCAGGGCCTTCTGAGTATATCCAGTGGCACGCCGGTAATCTTTTACTAAATCCCTAAATTGTTGAATGGACATAGAGGTTTATAAGGTTTCACTAAAAGTTTCACAAATATAATATAAAAACCGTTCCGGTAAGAATTAATTTAACGATCAGGTTAGAAGTTAATTTAAGATGCATTTTCGCCAAAATAAAAAAGGAACCTTTAGATTCCAAGATTGTTTATAATATAGCTCAATCTGTAGGGAATAACAATTACCTGAGAATAATTAGGTACTTGCAAAGACATCGCTGTTGGCCTAAGTTGGGTTTCCATCCTATTCATAATAGTGGATTGGCGGCTGAAGGTTTGAACCTTTAACAAGGTGTTAGAAGGGCAGCAACAGGCGATTTTTCCTCTAACTACTTTATTCTCATTCCGTTCATGGCTCAGCCCACTATCCGCCTTGAATAGAGATCTTCCAGAGCAGGCAGGTACAGCCAACCTTCCTCGGTCCACATACCTGTAATATCGTATATCGCCTGCCTATTTCTGATTGGGAGCGGCAGCCGTGAAACCCCGATCCATTCGGTTTGGCGCTACTGGCTGGTTGTAATTACTATCAGTAGTAACCACTTTACGTTTCTTACGCCTCCAACAGGAAACAAGAGCTTTCTTTCGACAGTTCGGTTGCCGTTTACGCCAGCCGTAGTAACCACTCTTGCTTACCTCTAGCACTTCGCATAGCCCTCGAACCGGAAATTCTTTTCGTTGCCCCTCGATAAAATGGAATTTTTCTTCGGGCCTGGCGGTTGGCTGAATATCGCTATGGCTTTTTACCCCGCAGGGGTAACATCCCTTTCCTGGCGCAGCCTTTCTTTCTTGGCCTTAAGATGGCGTAATTTTTCCTCAGCCGAGGCCTGATGGCCTTTGCCTGGGAATGCTTCTTCACCTTGTTCGGCCAATTGCTTGCGCCAGGTGTAGAAACTGCCATCAGAGATACCCCATTCCTGGGCGTCTGGGCACCGCTCTAGCCGCTAGTTTCGAGGGGTCTAACCGCTTCTCGTTTGAAATCGGCGGTATATACTTTCTGTTTGTGGTTATTTTTATGGCCTATAGTTGTCCTTTCGTGATTAGTGTACCTGACGAAACTCGTCTTCGCATACTCCACAAAAGTGATGCAACACCTTTTTTTCAAACGGCTTTTGCCGGGCCATTCAAACCGAAGTAATTCCGGAGTGCTTAAGGGGAGATGGTTAATGTATAAATTGGTGAAGGTCACGACCTTTTATCTTTGCAAGCGGTTGCCCTGCCCTAATTTTAACTGGCCACCTGTATTGATTACCAGGTTGCCAACCAGGTTTTGCAGGGAGCCTGTTCCGTTAGATTTTAAGCCGAACCAGTTGTTATAAGCCTGGTTGCCAGAACTGGCGCCTTCGATTAAAAGACCGGCCTGGTTGTTACCCCCGATAAGGTTGCCAGAGGCTACATCACCCGCAAGGCCAAGGATATTATTATTCCCCATTAAATGGATACCACCACCATCAGAACCTGCTGTTAAACCGTCAGCGGTACCAATCCAGTTACAATTAATTTGATTTCCACTGCCCTGAGCTTCAATCGCCCAACCGTCAAAACCCGTTATCCCGAAACCGTTGACTGTTACATTGCTCCCAAGTGTCAGGGCTGTTGCACCGGCCCCAACTCCTTTAACAATTTTTACCCCCGGCACACCCCGTCCCTCCGAAACCTGGCAGCCACCGTTAAGATTGATTTTCACCTCATTATTGTTAGAAATTACACCCAGCGGTGTGGTCAGGGTTATAACCGGAGTAGAAAAACCTATCAAGAAAGGGTCAGCCCCGGTTGGTTGTTGGGAAGCTTTCAGCAAAGCGTAAGATAGGGTCCCGCAAGTATCAGCCTGCCCGTTATCATCTCCCAGGGATACTACCTGGCCTGAACATAGCTCTACGACCTGTTGGGTCAAAGGATCCGAAACAACCGGGTTCAGGTTACTATCTCCCGAATATTCAGCGGTTATCTGGTGATTTCCCAGGGCAAAGTCTGTTGCGAAGGAGCCGGTACCGTAATTATCGAGGTTTATTGTACCCAGGGTGGTACTTCCTTCTTTAAGGGTAACCGAGCCACCAGGGGTTACCTGGGCTGGTCCATCTGGTCGTACTTGCACCGTAAATGTTACGGTTTGTCCCGCTACCGTAGCGTTATTTTGCGAATTGAGAATAATTTTGCTACCGGCTTTGATAACATCAATTTTCGCGGCAAAATAAGCGTTTGAGGTGTAATTAGAATCTCCGTTATATTTCGGAAAAAACGAGTGAGAGCCGACACTTAGATTTGTCAGGTTAATGGCAAAATCTCCATTATTTTGGACATTGGCAGTGCCAATTAAACCGGTAGTGTCGGTTATATCAACTGTCCCTGAAAAGGGTGGAAGATACAATCTTGGGTCATAACCGGTATATGTTACAACCTTACCCGTTAAATGGACCTCTTGACCAAGGGTATAGGTCATTGGGGGGCTGGAATAATTAAAATCTGTCCAGGTAGCCCGCGTCTCTATTTTTGGAACAACCACCTGGGCTACATTCGAAGTAGCCGGGGAGTGACCATACCCACCCGAATATTCCACCGTATAATTGTGCGTGCCGACACTTAAGGGCGTGGTATTTACAGGAACGGAAAAATAAACATTAGAACAAGTAGCCTCTTTGGAATCAATTGCAATCCCGGACTCTTTTAAGGTAATGGTTCCTTCACAAACGGTGCTATTATCCGTTGTAGTAAATTGCGCGGTTAATGAGCCCCCCTCACTATAAATTGTAGGGTTATTGTTCGTAACAAGATTTACCGTAACGTTTGGTGGAATTATCGAAAGAGCCAGGTTTGGCGCTGTGCTTCCCCTTGAATAGGCATCACCACTATAGACTGCGCCCAGGTTATGGGCACCCTGTTTTAAGCTTGAGGTGGTAAAAGAGGCTGACCCGCCATTGGTAACAGGTACAGTTGCCAGCACATTATTACCATCCTTAAAAGTAATGGTACCGGTGGCCCCACCGCTGTAAGCAATTGCGGCAGTTATTGTTACCGGCGAACCAATAAATCCAGGGGAACTGGATACAGAAAGAGACAGAGAAGTATTACCTACCCCGGACGGATTATATAATTCAGCCGAATTGGCAGTGCCCAATCCACCCGCTACCAGGACCATTCCGTTATTAAGCAAAGTGGCGGTATGAGAGGATCTTGCGTAACTCATAGAGGGGGCAGAATAGGTCGCATTTTTGTATGGATCATATATTAAAACTGCCGAAGTGACCGTTGAATCACTTCCGGTGATCATTAAACGACCATCTGAAAGCAGGGTATTTCCCAACCTGGTTGGTCCCTGGTTACTTTGATAGGGAAGCTGAACCACCGAATTATTGGCAGGGTTGTAAATTTCACCACTGGTAAAAATGACCCGTCCATCATTTAATAAGAAACCCCGTCCCCCGTGAAGACCATTTGCTGGTAGCGCTGTCCAGACCTGGGTTTGAGGGTCGTATATTTCCGGGTCAGCGGGACCGAGGTGATGTCCGTTGTTATCGACATAGGTATGGACTGCCCCGGACCAAAGGACTTTCCCGTTACTCAATAAGGTAATACTTGCATAATGATTTTCGTCTTGAACAAGCGGGCTGGACGTTAAACTCCAGATACCGGTCGCCGGGTCATAAATTTCAACTGTTGAGTCGCTGTGGCCTATACTATCGTCACCCCCGGAAATCAGGACCCGGCCATCTTGAAGTAACACGGCAGTACCACCAATGTGGGGAGCGTGCATATTTCCGGTATACCGCCAGGAATTATTGGTTGGGTTATAGATTTCGGCGGTGGTTGGGTTAGGGGTGTAACCGGCCCCGGCAATCAAAACCTCCCCGTTTTTTAAAAGGGTTGCCGTATGCAGGTACCTTGGTTGTCCCATCGGCTTGAGGGTCCTGGCCCAGGTCATGGTTTTTGGGTTATAAATTTCGGCAAGGCTGGTGGCACAACCACAACTGTCCTGAAGGCCTCCAACCACCAGGACCCGCCCATCCTGTAACCTGGTGGCCGTTTGAAAATAATGTTGGGCTTGCATACTGACAGTTAGCGACCACGTAGGGTCAATTGCTAGCGGATAAGCCAGGTTAACCGGGAACAACGCCAGCACTAATTTTATGGATTGTGCTCCATCAGCCTGAAGAACTGGTGGTTCCCGCATTTCCCAGCGGATAACGTTCTCTTCGGCATGCTTTTGACCTTTAGCATCCACCAACCAGGGTGGCATTATTCTTAGACCTTTTCCACTAGCGTCAAAAATGGCAACGCTGTCACCGTCCAGACGAGCAGTGGTGCCGGATGGAATAGTTAGATTGTATTCAAATTGGGTCGGAGCTGTCCGGTCGTGAAGTAATAAAATCTCCTTACTTTGACCGCCAGTAACCAGGTGTAAGCTGTCCGTTTTCGCATAAGCCCCCCGGTATACTGCCATACCCTCATCAACCGTTACCTGGGCCGGGTTTGCACCTAAGGGTTGCAGGGTGGCTTTTATTCCGGTTGCTTCCATTACAAATGGGCGTTGATAATTTTCTGGATAAAAGGCCGCTAAAGTATCACCTGAATCAGAAGTTTGCCCTTTTAGGCCGTTGTAAGGTTGGCTATTTGTATCCTGGATTTGAGTTGAAAAGGTTAATTTTTCAGGGGAATTTAACTGGGTAGCAAGTTCGGGAAAAGATTTAATTAAACTTTCTCGCGAAGTATATGAGTTAAAATTTTGATTTTCTAAAAGCTGACTGCCAGATAGAAATATAAATGTAATTAAGAGGCTAATCACAAGCCAAATAAAACCCTTCCTGGCTGAAAAAAAGAGGTTGCCCGGAAAAGTTTGCATACCAAACTGAGGCTTAAGCATTGTATACCCGTTCTAAAATTTTATTAAACAATGTTAAATTAGAAATTTTGAGGCAGCTTGACTTGAAATAAGAGTCTCATACCAGTATAACACAACGCCATTTATTAAAGATTAATAAATAACAATTTGTTATGCTTTTTTGATAAGAAAAAGCCAATTTTTTGGCTTTGGAAAAATTTCAAAAGCAAAATTTAATAATTGGCTACATATCCCAAGAAATTCTTAAATGGTAATAAAAGAGCTAATGATAAAAAAATTTAAAACCGAGAAAAATGATTGTTGAAAAAGCTTTACCTGGTTTGTTTTGGCATATTCAGCCGACCCATATCAACTTTCCCGGCAGTTCTATCGTAAAAGTCGGTGAAATTACCCGGATATTCCTTAACCTGTCCATTTTCGATAGCTACGATTTTGTCAACAACCTGGTCCAAAAAGTAGCGGTCGTGGGATATAACCAGGATAGTACCTTCAAAGTCCAAAAGGGCATCCTCCAAAACAATCATTGAAGGGATGTCCAGGTTATTGGTAGGTTCGTCTAGCAGTAGAAAATTGATCCCTTTCATACCGAGTCCTACCAGTTGTAAACGACTTTTCTGACCACCGCTCAACCGGCCTATCGGTGTAAAACACTCCTCGTAATCAAGTAAAAGACGACCCTTAAGTAGGGCTACTGCCTTTTCGTCTACCATAGGTTGAATTGACCGGACAAAATCAACCGGGGTCTGTCTAAAATCGAGGGTTTGTTGTTCTTGCGAATAATAGCCAACCTTTACGCGCGCACCCAACCGGATACTACCTGTCGTTGGTGTTTCCTCACCCAGGATTAACCTGAAAAGAGAAGTTTTACCGCTACCATTCGGTCCGGCCAAACCAATCCTTTCTCCATACTGGATGGTCAAGTCGAAGGGAGCGAATAGAGGGCGGTCTCCGTAATTCAGCGAGACATCTTTTAATTGTAAGGCTAATTTACCGCTGCGTTCCTCCTGTCCGAATTCAAGCTCCACCGTGTTCCGGTTAAGCACCGGTTTTGGAGTGTTTTGTAATTCGGCCCGGCGCACATTAAGCTGCCGCTTTTTATTTTGGGCCCTACCGGCAAACTTCAAATTAAGGGAAGCCCAAAGCTTTAGCCTCCGGGCCGTTTTTTCAAGTTCTTTTAGCTCGCGTTTTTGCATTTCGTAAAGTTGGGCTTCTTTTTCCAGGCGGCGTTGCTTGGCCTCCTGAAAGCCGGAATAATTGCAGTGGTACTCATAAATTTTACCGTCTTCGAGCTCAAAGATGTGGTTTATAAATCGGTCCAGGAAATACCGGTCGTGGGAAATAGTGGCAACGGCCCCATCGTGGGCTAATATGTACTGTTCAAGCCATTCTTTAGCTTTCAGGTCGAGGTGGTTATCCGGTTCGTCTAATAAAAGCAGTTCGGGCTCTTTTACCAGCAAACGGGCCAGACCAATCAGCTTCTTTTCCCCGCCGCTCAGACTGCTGGCAGGTTGGGTGAGTTGTTCCTCGCTAAAACCGATGCCGCGCAAGACCGAACGGATTTTTGCTTCGTAATTGTAGCCACCGGCCTGCTCGAACTGACCTTGCAGCAAACCGTATTCGTCTAAAACTGCCTGAAATTCATCCGGGTCAGCCCCGACCTCAGGGTCGCCCATTCTGGCTTCAAGGTGCTCAAGCTTTTTATGAAGCTTAACTATGTGGGGGTCGGCTTCCATTACTACATCAATGACCGTGTCAGAAGGATTTATATGCGGTTCTTGTTCCAGATAATCAATAGTTGCTCCCTTCGACACCACCACCGTACCGGAATCTGGAGGTTGTTTACCTGACAAAATCTTGAACAAAGTGGATTTGCCACTGCCATTCTCGCCGATTAGGGCAATTTTATCTCCCTTATTAATCTCAAAATCCAGGTTATCAAAAACCAGGTTTCCTCCATAATATTTGTTGACCTGGGTAGCACGTACCAGCATTATTACTCCGATTTCTAAGCTATTTTATAAAAATTTAGAATTTAATTACCTTGAAAAGTTCATCCTCAGTTCCAGGTGAGCAGCGAGCAAATTATACTTAAAATAAAGGGAATTGTCTTGGAGAATTACAACGAATTTGGATTTTTATTCGTTTACCGGCGAACCAAAAGCCCTACATTAATCCGGTATTTGATGAGTTGCTCGACCTGTTCATCCGTTTCAAGTTCGATAAGTTCTAATTCAATATGCGGGTAATGCTACTGCAATGATTGCAAGATTCTGGGCAGGCCAAAGAAACTGGCCGAACCCACATAACCAACCGCAAGGGTGCCAACCAGACCCTGGCCCGTCCAGCAGGTATTCTGAACTCCTTTCTCGACCTTAAAGAGAGTTACCTTCATACGGGCCTGCGCCTGGATGAAAGAAAATGGGCCCACATAGTCAGAACCTGGGATGGCACAATGAAAGGTTTGTGGGTAGGCGGACAACAAGTTGGAAGTTGGCACGGTCCTGTGAAAGCCACCTCGTAATACTTTGCCAGGGCATTTTTTTGTTTAAACGCGGGTTACTATCGAGCCAGTTCAGCCGGAAGTGGTCCGGGTCCCAGAGATGTTAATGCGAGCTAACTATGGGAAATTCAGGTATGAAGGGGAACCTCCTTTAAATTGAACCGGCAAACTCTGAAGTACCACCGTGTTTTTCCGGTCCTATCGCCAGGTAGCCGCCGTCTACCGGCAAGTCGACCCCGGTTATAAAGCTGGCATCGCTGCTGCAAAGAAAGGCAATGGCGCGGGCTACTTCGACCGGGTCACCCAACCGCCGCAATATATGGTAATCACCCCATTCTTTAAGTTTTTGTTGGGGATTATCCCCAAGAGCTTTTTCAACTTCAGGTGTCAAAATCCAGCCGGGACTGACTGAATTAACCCGGATACCGGCCCCAGCCAAATCAAGCGCCTGGCACCGGGTCAAAGATAGAATAGCCCCTTTACAGGCGTTATAAGTCCAGCGGTTAGGCTGCGCTATATAACCTGAAATGCTCGCGAGATTCACAATAGCCCCACCACCATCTCGTTGCATGTACTTGTAGCAGGCCCGTACCATATTGGAATAGCCGCGCACGTTAACTCCCAGGCTGTGTTCCCAATCCGCGGTAGTCACATCAAGACCCCTGGAAATAAAGCTGGCGGCATCATTGACCAATATATTTATATGACCAAAAGTTTCGGCAACCCGGTCAACCGCCTCAAAACATGAAGCTTCGTTTGAGACATCCACCGCATAAAACGCGCATAGAGGGCCTGTCTCACTTAGCTCGTTAGCCAACACTTTTCCTGTCACCTGGTTAATATCAAAGATTGCCACGTTGGCTCCCCTGGCCGCAAGCTCCCGAACCGTCCCGGCACCAATACCGGACGCGCCACCGGTAACAATTGCCACCTGATTGGTCCAATTCATTGTCAATTCTCCCTCAAATTTTACAAATTGGTTGCTAATATTTCTTAAATTTTGGAAATTCTGGGATTCGATATCCAATCCCGGCCTTTTGGATGGTAGCAGGTAACCTTCCCCCCATTCCGGTTGAACCGGCACCAATCCGGTCTATTTAGGAAACCGGTTTAGAAGCGGGAATTTCCATCCGGTGGTCGTTTGACCCTCCATACATAACTTCAAAAGGGTAATAATTGAAAACATCGCCCATAGAAATGCGGGTCGTTACATAGGCCTTGTTAAATTCAGGGTCGCCCAGGTCAATATCCACCGTTTCGAAACGGATGCCATTTTCGTCAATATCAAACATTCCGTAGCTGCGGCAGGCCAGGGGCGCTCCCATCTGGGCGTAATGCCAACCGTAGGCGTCAGGTCCGGCCAGGCTGTTGGTGTGGTTGTGGCCGTTAATATAAAGGCCGGGGGTACGGGTCAGTTTATTAAAAATGGCCCGGACTTCCTCGCTGTTATCAATATTAAGCCACTCGATGTCGCTCCGGTCGGTTGTGTTGGTAAGGGGGTGGTGACCCATCACTACCAGGTGGCGGAGGGAAGTTGTCCGGTTGTATTCCTCTATCCGGTCGGCAAGCCAGGCCAACTCGCTGTCCGGCACCACCCCACTCCAGTTGTCGGGTGACCTGGAACGGGTTGTATCCAGCATTATAAAGCGGGTAGCATCAGAATCGAAGCAGGCGTATACAGCGTCCTCGTTCACCGGTTGGTGGTCACCTAAAAAGAAAGGGGCAATTTCAGACTTTTCCAGCGTATCGGAGTCGTGGTTGCCCATCAGGCGGACCAGGTTTATCCCGAACCGCTGGGCCAGGGCAGTCTGGCTGTTCAATTCGGCTATTATACCGGTATCGGTGGTGTCACCGATAGCGAAGACAAGGTCAGGGGTGCGGGCAGCTATCTGCTCGAACAGACCCCCGAAGAAAATATCGCGGCTGGTTTTCAGGCCGGGACCGGTAGGAACGTTGTAGTGCATATCACCCAGAACAATAAAACGCATAGACATTATCCTTTCCAAATTGCCAACCTATTTTTCAACCCCATTTCAACCACACCTGCATAGTATAGGGCAATCCGGCTAACCAGGGCGGCTAATCCGCCCCAGGTTGCAACTGTAATCTTACCGGTAACAATCACGGCCATGATTCTTATTAAATACCCAGGCTTCTTCCAGGCCAGGAAAATGAATTAACTCAATTAGGATTGTAAAGTACATCCAGCAACGAAGTAGGTTATAATCATTTCAACCTGATTCAAGTCTATGCATTTATTTAAGGGATTATTTTGTCGCTAATAGACTATATAACCGCCGCGCCCAAAGCGGAATTACACCTTCATTTGGAAGGGGCAATTCGGCCTGCTACAATTCTAGAGCTGGCCGAGCGAAACGGTGTAAATTTACCGGCAATCACCCTGGCTGAACTTTCGGAATGGTTCATCTTCCGGGATTTCAAAACCTTTGTGACCGTTTACGGTACCTTATCCAATTGCCTTATCACGACGGACGATTTCGAGCTAATCACCGTCCAGTTGGCCGAAGAACTGGTGTCTCAAAATGTCAAATATGCCGAAGTAACCTTTACTCCCAGCACGCATTACAATCGAGGAATTTGCCAGAAGGTTTTTTTTGACGGTTTAACCAGAGGGCGTGAAAAAGCCAGGAAGATGGGGCTGGAAATTAACTGGGTATTCGATATTTCGAGAGGAATCGAGGATGCCGAAATGCGAAATGCCCTGGCAGATTACACGGTAGGGGTAGCCCTTGAAGGAAAAGAGGAAGGCGTTATAGCCCTGGGCCTGGGCGGACAGGAAGCGGGTTTTCCACCCCAACTTTTCCAACACCAATTTTCAAGAGGCATAGCGGGAGGTTTGCATAGCACACCACACGCCGGGGAAGTTGTTGGACCTGCCAGTGTTTGGGATGCTCTAAACTATTTGCAAGCCGAGCGCATCGGTCACGGCGTACGCTCGATTGAAGACCCCCAACTGGTGGCATACCTGGCTGAACGCCAAATCCCCCTTGAAATTAATCCTACCAGCAATTTACTTCTAGGCATTTATCCAGACCTGGACCAGCATCCATTACCTCATCTAATGGCGGCGGGGGTACCGGTTTCGGTCAACAGTGATGACCCAGCCCTTTTCGGCACTACTTTGACCCGCGAATTGACCCTGCTTTCTGGTGAATTCGGCTTCGACCTGGAAAGTATCGACCAAATTTTACTGAACCCTATCAGGCATAGTTTTCTCGACAAGGCTCGAAAAGAGAGTTTGGAGAAAATGTTTCTCACAAGTTTACAAGGATTAAAGCAAAAGTATTTAACAAACTGACCGTAATCAAATATTCTCTTTACAGCGGGATAATTAAAAGCAAGTTTATAACTTAAAACTGCTTGATATATACCAGTAGGAGTGAGAAAATGTCGCAACCCATTTACCCTGACCGGGATTATGTCTTTGGACAAATGATGCAGAATCTTCGCACTTCTATCGGGATTACCCAGGCAAGCCTGGCCGAGATTCTGGGAGTTTCGCGCCGGGCGGTAGCAAAATGGGAAGATGGAAGCAGTTATCCCAAACCTTCTCACCTCAAAGAGCTTATTACGCTCGGCTTAACCCAACAGGGGTTTGAAAGCGGCAGGGAAGCCGAGGAAATTCGTGCACTGTGGCACGCGGCTCATCAAAAACTCCTGCTTGATGAGAAATGGCTTGCTAAAGTCCTTGCTCCTTCTAAGTCTGATACTCCGCCCCAAGGCGTTAGTTCGAGCCCCCCGTCAACAAAGGCTTTTGCCAGGTATGGGCTTATCCCGAACCAGGATTGGGGTGAAGCCCCCGGTGTCTCCAAATTTTCGGGGCGTTCATTGGAACTTGGTGAACTGGCCGGCTGGTTAAATGAAACCGGACAATGCCGGGTAATTACCATCCTGGGCATGGGTGGAATTGGGAAAACTTCGATTTCAATCAAAATAGGCCAGGAATTAACCTCACATTTTGACTACCTCCTGTGGCGTTCGCTACGTAGCGCACCTCCTTTTCAAGAGTTTCTCGCCTCCTCCCTTAGTTTCCTATCCGACCAGTTGCTTACCACCTTACCGGCCAACCCGAATGAGGCTATTTCTGCCTTAATTAAACTTTTACGCCAAAAAAGATGCCTGCTTATCCTGGATAACCTTGATACTCTCCTGGAAGGGGAAGTCGAGTCAGGCCGTTACCGTGACAATTACGCCGATTACGGCAAACTTATTCGCCGTATCGCGGAAACCGAACATCAAAGCTGCCTGCTTCTCACCAGCCGTGAAAAACCGCGTGAGTTGAGTGACCTTGAAGGCAGAACCTCCCCCGTTCGGACTTTGCGCCTTAAAGGTCTTGATCAGAAAGATTTTCAGGAAATTTTGGAAGACCGGGAATTAAGCGGTACCCGGGAGGAATGGGATAATCTCATCACACTTTATGGTGGAAACCCACTGGCTCTCAAAATAGTAAGTGAAACCGTCCGCGAAACCTTTGGTGGTAGTATCGGGTTGTTTCTTTCCAACCAGACCGCCGTTTTTGGTGAGGTTGGTTATCTCCTGGACGGGCAATTCAATCGTTTAAGCGAACTGGAACAGGACCTGATGTACTGGCTGGCGGTTGAGCGCGAACCGGTAAACCTTTTAACCCTGGAAAATAATTTATATTCTCCCACGACTAACCGGCGAACTTTACTTGAAGCCCTGGAAAGCTTGCGGCGCCGGAGTCTGCTTGAGCGCAGCGCCCAGGGAAATGAATATACCCAACAACCGGTTGTTATGGAATATGTTACCAGCAGGTTAATTGAGGGTATCTACCAGGAAATCCTTAATTCCCAGCCACTCCAATTTATGATCAAATTTGCCCTGGTAAAAGGTCAGGCTAAAGATTATGTCCGGCAAACCCAGCAGCGCATTATTATGCACCCCCTTTTAGACCTGCTAACAGGGCTTCAAAAAGGGGGGAATCAAATTGAAACCTATCTGCGACAACTCTTACAGCGTTTACAGCTTCTCTCCCTGGAAGACCAGGGTTATGCCGGTGGTAACGTTTTGAATTTGCTGGTAACGCGGGGCACCGACTTGCAAGGCTGGGATTTTTCCAGGTTAAATTTATGGCAGGCTTACCTTGCGGGTATCGAGGTACACAACCTGAACCTTGCCGGTTCCGACCTGAGCCGGACTACTTTTACAGAAGGGTTTAATTCCATACTCGACCTGGCCTATCACCCGGAAGGCCAATTCCTGGCTGGCGGCACCATGGCCGGGACTATAAATATCTGGCAAATCCAGGAACATTCCAAAGGGTTTGGGTACTCCCTGTTCCTGGAATGCCGCGGTCATACTGACCAGGTTAGTTCGGTGGCTTATAGCCCTGACGGTTTTTACTGGCAAGCGGCAGTTATGACCATACTATCCGGTTGTGGGACGGCTATAGCGGAGATACTTTACAGGTTTTAGAAGGTCACCAGGGTGTCATAAAATCTGTTATTTTTAGCCCTGATGGACGCCTCCTGGCGAGCTGTAGCGAGGATAAAACAATAAAAGTGTGGCGGGTAGCGACCGGTGGGCTTTTAGCAACCCTGGAAGGCCATACCGGTTATGTCTGGACCATTGCTTTTAGCCCGGACGGGCAACTCCTGGCAAGCGGCAGCTATGATAGCACCATCCGGCTCTGGGAAATCGGGTTGCAGTCAACAAAGTTAGAGTCTATTGCAAGCCTGGAAGGTCACCAGGGGATTGTTTGTGGGGTTACTTTTAGTAAAGATGGACAGCTACTTTACAGTTGTGGGGTTGACGGCACCCTTCGTGTCTGGTCAGTCCCGGAACAACAGGAGCTACAAATTCTTAATGGTCATAATGGGGCGGTCCAGGCTATTAAGATTAGCCCGGATGGGACTACCCTTGCCACCGGGGGGGTGGACCAGACCATCAAATTGTGGGGAACCGCGGATAACAAACCACATTTGACTTTGGCCGGGCATAGCGCACCCCTGGTGGCCCTGGCTTTTAGCCGGGACGGCACTACCCTTGCCAGCAGCAGTAGTGATTGGAGTGTCCGTTTGTGGTCGGTATTGCAGGGAGAATGCCTTTCGACTTTGCACGGCCATACTAACGTGATTTACTCGGTTGCTGTTAATCCCGCTGGGACCTACCTGGCCGGTACCGGCAGCAACAACCGCGCGCTGGTCTGGCCTTTGACGAGTACCACCAACGATGCAATGGCCAAACCCTACACGCCATGCAGTGTCCTGAAAGGGCATACCGGCCCTATCTTTTCGCTGGCTTTTAGCTCGGATGGAAACCAGATTGCCAGCAGCAGCATGGACAACCGGGTCAAACTCTGGCTTTTGTCAAGGGCCAAAGAACAAAGTCAGCAAGAAGCCCGCCTTACCCTCACCGGACATACCGATGTGGTTATGCGGGTGGTTTTCCACCCTTCCGGTAGAATGCTGGCAAGCGGGAGCGCAGATGGCACTATACGGCTCTGGTCAACTATCACCGGCGAACTTCTGGCGGTCCTGGATGGTAAAGGAGTTGTTTCAGCAATCGCTTTTAGTCCGGATGGGGAAACAATTGCCGGTGGTGGAACCGATGGGATTGTAAAACTCTGGGATACCACTACCTTCCAGCTCAAGAAAAGCCTGGAACCTATCAACGAAGATATACCGATTGGCTACATGGCTTACGATCCAACCGGCCAGTTATTGGCCTGTGCCAGGTATCCGGGTTCCATCAATGTCTGGTCAACTGTTGATTTCGACCAACCGGCGCGGAATTATAAGGGGAGCCAGGGTATTCTCTGGTCGTTAGCTTTTAATCCCGACAAGGCTGCCCCTCCATCTTTGCTGAGTAGTAGCAATGATGGCACCATTTGTTTGTGGGATATTAATCAAAACAAAGAATTAACGACTCTAAACCACGGAGGGTTTGTCGCCTCAGTCACCTTTATGCCAGGTGGCACAACTGCCTTTAGCGCCGGGGAGGGCGGCTTGATTAAATTATGGGACCTTAGCAGTGGCAAAGTTGCGGCGGCTTACCGGGACTGGTTTCCTTATGAGGGGGTGAATATCAGCGGTGCTATCGGTTTGACCGCTGCCCGCCGGGCTACTTTATTGCAACTTGGGGCTGTTGATAATGAAATAAGTTTGAGGTGAAAAAGGGTGAGCCAGAACCGGTTAGTTGAACAGTACCTATCTCACGGACAAAAATAAAACCTTAAACCTTGAAAGGATAATAATGTTAGCGGAAGACTTGATCCAAAACTGGACCAGGCAGGGCCTGGTATTACCTCGCAATGAAAGCGGGGCTGGTTCCCACGTTATGGGTGACCCCTGCATTGTCTGGGACGAGGAAATCAGCAATTGGCGCATGATTTTATTCTCGGACCCACCCGGTCACGGTCAGGCCATTCACCTTGGAGACCCCTCCGAAATAGGCCCGGGAAGCTGGCAATTTGAAGGGCCGTTGGTTTTTACCAACCCGGAAGCTTTACCGGGCGGGAGTACCCACAAGCCCTGGGTCGTGATGGACCCTTACCGGCCCAACCACCCGGCTAAAATTGACGACCATTATTTGCTGGTCACGGTAAGCTTGACCAGGGATAACCGAAAAGTTATCCAGCAAGCTAGGGCCGAGCGCCTGGCCGGACCCTGGACCCTAGAAGAAGATTTAATAATTTCGGCAGGTGAGATGGCAGACTTTGATGCCAAACATGTCGATGCGGTAACAGCCTATTATTTTCCTGACCGCCAGGAATTGCTTTATTTCTATATGGGTTATCCCCACCAGGCTCAAGCACGCGCCGTAAGCCCTTACGGTTCGGCCCAGGGGGTGGCAACCCGCGGGTTAACTGAAAAGACTGTAACAAAACTTGGCGTAATACTTGAACCCTGCCAGCAAACCGGCCATTGGGCCAGCGGCTGGGTTGGCGGGTTACAAATCCTGCCAGGCAAAGAACATCGCTGGATTGCTATAATAAATGCTTCCCCGAGCGCCCCCAATCCCCAGGATAAAACCATTGCCAGGGAGGAACCGGCCCCCAGTTTAGGAGGTTTTGCCTACTGCGATGAAGAATGGCCCGTCACAAACTGGCAGTGGTACCCGGAGCCGATTGAATGGATCGAGGACTTGCCGCCGGAAGCCCTGGCAAACGGGGAAGGGGTTAACCTGTGGCGCCAACATATTTTGCTCTTGCCGGACGGGTCGGCGGCTCTATTTTATAACAGTGGCTTTTACGGAAAAGAGCAGATGTACTTGAAAAAAGCCGGGGCAGGGACGGTTTAGCTTCTACCAGGAAATGTAGGCTCTCTTCATACCCGGCATAATTTAAAATGCCGGGTTTTTTTACCAATAAAAGGGTTAATTCTTTCCGGGGCGGCTGAGAATTATTATGGCGCAAAAGATACAAAGACTGCCAACCAATTTAACTATACTCAGCGACTCGGCCAATATTAATGTTCCAAGGATAACCGTTGTCGCCGGTTCACTGGTAGAAATGATGGCGGTACGGCTGGGTCCAATAAGACTCACCCCAATGAGAAAAAGATAAATCGAGATGCCGGTCAAACCGCCTATCACCAGGCATAAAACCCATCCCCAGGTCGTCATACTTTCGCTGAAGCTTGCTGTTACAACTAGATAGAGGCTAAAACAGATGGCCGTTACAGGCAAAGAATAAGCCGCTTTGATAATACCTGGTACCTGGGGGCCAATTCTCCCGGCCAGGATAGCATACCAGGAATTACTCAAGGCCGAGGCCAGCGATAGTAAGGCTCCTACCAAACTGAAAGTGGAGGTTACGGCTAAAGCCGCCACCGGGTCAACCGTTAAAAAGCAACCGCCAAGCGCCAACGCCAGGGCCGTAACTTTCAGAGCGGTGAGCTTTTCCTTAAAGAACAGGACCGACCACAATACAACTAACGCCGGGTATACAAAAACCAAAAGGGAATTTGTGCTGGCCGGAAGTAGTTCAAGGGCCAAAAAATAGAAAAGTGAGTTAGAAATCCACAATAAGCCTAACAAACCAAAACCCGCCAGGCGGGTTAAAGGTTGGCGTAACCCGGTTACCTTTTTACGAGATACCAGTATTCCCAGGAGGACCCAGATTACCAATGAAGCCATAATGAACCGGAACATTAACAAAGTCGGTACATTGGCTCCCTCGTCAAAGGCATATTTTCCAAGGATACCCTGGACCCCGAAAAGAATACCGGCAGTAACGGTAGCGCCAATACCAAGTAAAGTCCGTCTTCTCTCACGTCTCAAATAACCGTCGCCGCTGTCACCAGATAGGGGGGTTTGGTTTTGAATTGTAGGGATGGGTTGAGTTTCAGGGCCGAATTGATTTAGGTTTATCTGCGTCATATGAACTTTTTTGACCGTATTTGTTTGTTGGTTATTTTTTAAGGGTGAATTGGAAATTTCATTAACCCCAATTGAACCATATATTTGCAGCAAAAATATCTGCAAACCTCCTACTCCTGGCAGAACGCATTATACCGGAAGCAGCCTATATTGAAAACATTTTAGATAAAACATACAATGGGTAACATATTACCCATTTTTTGTTAAAGCCTGAAGCAGAAATAGTTTTAACGGCGCAATCGGAGACCTCCTGGCGGTAGGTTCGCATATTGATTTTTGGGAACAACGCACTCCTTACAATTTATAAAAACGCCCTGAATGTAATAGCTCGAAAGGAAACCTCAAATGAAAGAGCTGACTGATTTATTAGCCCAACTTGTAGAAATAGATTCGGTTAACCCCAGTCTTGTTCCGGGTGGGGCAGGTGAACTAGCCATTGCCAGGTTTGTAGCCGGTTGGCTTGAAAAGGCCGGTCTCGAAACCACCATTGAAGAAATTGCTCCCGGAAGGTTCAATGTGATTGCGATTGCCAGAGGGCAGGGCCAGGATGGTGGTAAAAGTCGCAGCCTGCTGCTCAACGCTCACCTGGATACGGTAGGAACGGGCAATATGCAAAACCCACTTAAGGCCGAGATTTCGGGCGGACGGCTTTATGGCCGGGGTGCGCTTGATACCAAGGGTGGCTTGGCCGCTTACATGCTGGCTGCTGCCCAGGCTAAAAAGCTAAATTTGCCAGGGGATATTATCCTGGCAGCCGTTGCGGACGAAGAATTTGCCAGTCTGGGTACCGAAGCCCTGGTTGCCAGGTGGCAGGCCGATGCGGCCCTGGTTGCTGAACCGACCAACTTAGAAATTGTTTCTACCCATAAAGGTTTTGTCTGGATTGAAATTGAAACCTTTGGCTTGGCCGCACACGGCTCAAGGCCCCAGGCAGGGGTAGATGCTATTGCAAAAATGGGTAAAGTCCTGGTAGAAATCGAAAAGCTAGGGGGAAAATTGGCCCTCAAACCTCCACATCCTTTGCTGGGAACCCCTTCTATTCATGCCTCGCTCATAACCGGCGGCCAGGAATGGTCAACCTATCCTGACCGGTGCCATCTCTCGGTGGAGCGAAGGACTCTTCCCGGTGAAACAGATGCGATTGTCAAAGCCGAAATAGCGGGCATAATAGCCGGCCTTTCCGAAGCCGATCCCGATTTTAAGGCTTCCTACAAATTGACTTTCTCGCGGGAGCCTCTTGAAGTCGACCCACGGAGCCCCATCCTTCAGAGTATAGTTGCCCAGTCCAACCTGCTAACGGGTGCGGCAAATGTGGTTGGGTTTAGCGGTTGGACCGATGCAGCCCTCTTAAATGCCGCCAACATTCCGGCCCTGGTGTTTGGGCCTAAAGGGGAAGGTTTGCATGGAGCCATTGAGTGGGTGGATTTAGAATCGGTTGAAAAATGTTGTGAAGTTGTGCTGGCTATAGCCATTGACTTCTGTGTTTGATACTCAAATTAAAAATGAATATGTATAGCCTAGATTAAATTTCGCAATCATTTACAGAATCCAGGCATTATTTTACCCTGTTTTTCCCCTCCCCCTTTTAAAATAAACTGGGTGGGCCTTTAAATAGGTAGTATTATATTTAATAGAAATGAGCTTTTTTATCTGGTCCTGGCGCGTTTATGAAAATAGAACCTTCCAAACCAAGGAACTTTTCGACTATTGTTTTATACATTACCGGGAGCCACAACCAAACCTACCGCGAAATCTTGATCGGGGCAGACCCTGGAAACCGGTTAAGTCTTTGGCCAGGAGGTAAGTGCCGGACCCCCTAAAGTTGCGAACATAAGAAATAAAAGAAACAAAAATGAAGGTGATAAAGAATCATAGAATGGCTCAACTGGCCGGGAGAATCTTTTCACTACTTCTTGTAATCCCGGTCCTTTTGCAACTCAACCTGCCCGTGCCAGAAAGATTGAGTAGTTCTGAAATAACACCGGAGATTAATATGCTTTCGGTTGGCGAAATTTCGATAAACCAGGATTTGGAGAAATTTGCTGAAGATTCTTCCAGGAGTCCTGACTATCCATTTGCCCTGGCTGGTGAGTTAACCCGGTCTTCTGATTTGGTTTTTGGAAGTCTCGAAACATCTCTTGATTCCTTTCCCTCTACCCTTTATTCATCTTCCCAAACAAATTCGCTTGAAAATGATAGTCAATTCAAGGCCGCCCTGGGCTATGCAAAAGCCTTGAAGAAAGCCGGGTTCAATTTTCTGGCTTTTGGAGGAAATAACTCTTTTGATTACGGTTTAAATAGTGTTTTAAGGACCGTTAAGAGCTTAAATGAAGCCGGAATTGAGGTAGCCGGAGCCGGTGAGAACCCTGAGGCTACCCTTTACTTTGAGAAGAATGGGTTAAAACTGGCCCTGGTTTCGGCCAGCCAGGGTATTGCTTCCGACAATAAAAATGCCGGGTTCTACATGGCCCAGTTCGATTCTTCCCAGGTGTTGAACCGGATTCGTGAAGCGCGTCGACAGGCAGACGTGGTAATTGTCCTTTTGCACTGGCGTGACGGTGACAAGACCGGCCCTTCTAATTGGCGTCAGGATTGGGTGTCCCAGGCTTCGTTAGCCGGGGCCGACCTGATTTTAGGTTTCCAACCGGATGGGATAGGTCCTTTTGAAGTTATTAATCACAGAACGGTGGTTGCCTATAGCCTGGGAACCTTTTTACCTGATAACCGTTTTGCTTCTTCCACCCAGGAAAGTGTCGGGCTCTATTTAAAGCTGGATAAAGGAGGGGTAGCCTCCGCCGAAGCCATCCCCCTGAAAATAGAAGGTGGCCGCCCCAGGGCCCTCCAGGACCAGGAACGAGAACAAGGGCTGCGGCTTTTGAGCCAGAATACCGGAAAAACCTCGGCCTTCCAGGCAACCGCTATTTATTGGAATGGCACCGGTTGGGCAACCGGCCCAGGGCTTTCCTACCAGCGAGATGCCTCACAACCTGGCAAAATTAACCTCCCCTTAAACCGGGTAATCGAGGTCCAGGATTTGAGCGGCGACCAGGGAGGTTATAGCACCACTCGCGTCACTGGGGACAATAACCTTGCCGAACAGCAAACCACTCCCGAACGAATTGAATTGAAAGAAGGTCGCCTGACCGTCTGGAGACCGGTAGAGTCTGGCTGGGAACTCACCTTTGAAAGCCCACCCCAATGGCAGGTAAAGCAATTTGCTTTTGGCGATGCTGACGAAGACGGTCGGCCGGAATTGATTTTCAGTCTCTGGAAGAGCAACGGGCCTGACGACAAAGGATTAAACAGGAGTCACCCTTTTGTTTACGGCTGGCGGCGCGGGGCTTTCCGGCCTGTCTGGGCCGGGTCGGCCCTGGCTGACCCCATCCGGGAGTTCGCCCTGGGCGACTTCAAAGGAAACGGCCATAACGAACTGGTGGTTCTAGAAGGAAATTATGACGACGCCCAGGATGCCCCCGCTCGATACGTGACGGTCTGGCAGTGGAACGGCTGGGGTTATGAGCTATTGTACCGGAGCACCCAGGGCTCTTACTATTCACTTGCCTTTATACCGGGCCAACCTTATGCCTTTTTCAAACAAAATCCTTGATAAAGGCTGAAAGGAATTTTTTAAAATGCTAAAGCTACAAAAATTTGCGGCTGCCTGGGTAATAATGTGCCTGCTTGGCCTCCTGGCAGCCTGTGGGGAAAACCCTACCTCGACACCTGCGCCTACCTTTACTCCTACAGCAGTTGCTCCAACCACTGCGGCTGAAACGACCGTTGCGCCTACCACCCTTGCGCCGACAACCGTTGCCCCGACAACCGCCCTGGCAACAGCTACCCCGGTCGAGGCTACACCAACTTTACCCGCAGCCAGCCCTACTCCCGCGCCGACAACGGCTCCGGTTAGTATCCAGCGCTACCAACCCGTCTTTGCAAAATACCAACCGGCTCAGATTTCAATCAAAACTCCTTCTTTTCCTAAATATACGGTTAACCCCGATTTAGGTAATATTGTGAATTTGAACGATTTCAAGTTGAGCGCAGACCAACGTAAACTCCTGGCTCAGAATTATTTCGTGGTTTCACCTTCCGAGTTTAAACAATTCTATCAGGCTTATGAAAGCTTCCGGTATGACCAGATACCAACCTTTGTTTCAACGGATAGTGTCGCTAATGTTTATCATCTCCTTTTTGATAAGATCCTGCGGGAAACCGAAACAAATTACCTTATCAAGGACCTGCAAGGGCTGAACCAGGCCCTTCTTGATGCTTCTTTGAAACAGTATAACAACTTGACCGGGACAGACCTCCAAAGCGCCACCACCCAGGCCCTGGCTTTTGTCGCGGTAGCTTCACGGTTGGCCGACCCCACAAATTTCCAACCTCAAGCACTCCCGGTCCCTGTCAGGTCGCTGGTGGAGGCTGAACTCAAACTAATTGATGCAGGGGCCGGTTTGGCGGCCAGCCCTATCTTTGGAAGTGATTATAAGGAGGATTACAGCCAGTATATCCCCAGGGGACACTATACAAAATCCGAAGAACTGAAAAATTACTTCCGCGCAATGATGTGGTATGGCCGGTTAACTTTCCGGGCAAAGTCCGTCGGTGAGACTCAGGCGGCCTTGCTGTTAACCCAGGACCTGTTGAACGGCACAGCTAACGGCCAGAAAGCCGGAGATTACTGGAAACTTCTCTACGATACAACCGCTTTTTTTGTCGGCACTTCGGACGACCTGACCTACCTGGACTATGCCGGTGTCGCGAAACAAATCTGGGGCGACACCGTATTTGATAATCCCCAGGCTTTTACCGACAAAACTAAACTGGCTTCGTTCCAGCAAGCCGTTAATAATTTGCCTCCTCCCAAGATAAATTCCATGATTACTTACATTACCGAGGACCAGGAGACCCAGATTAAAGGGATGCGCCTGATGGGTCAGCGGTTTACCCTGGACGCATTTATATTTCAAAACCTGGTCTGGCGGAATGTCGGTACTCTTGACAAGCCCCGCGACCTGCCAAAAGGGCTGGATGTTTTTTCGGCTATGGGTAGCCAGGAAGCCGGAAGGTTGTTGGACCAGCTTGGCGAAACTTCCTATGCCAATTACAAGACCCAGCTCACAAAAGTGCAGCAGCAGGTAACCGCAATTCCAACCGATACCTGGACCCAGAACCTTTACTGGTCCTGGCTTTATTTACTCAAACCTTACACTGAAGTGAGAGGGGCGGGTTACCCGGCTTTTATGCAAAATGTAGCCTGGCAACATAAGCAGCTTGTGGCGGGGTTGGGTAGTTGGACTGAACTCAAACACGATACCCTGCTCTATGCCAAACAGGTTTATGCCGAACGCGGAGGTGGGCCGGAAGAACTTCCTACTGGCTTTGTAGAGCCCGAACCGGAATTTTACAGCCGGGTTGCGGCCCTTGCGGCTATGACCAGGGATGGTCTGACCCAACGCAAAATGCTCGACCAGCAATACTCAGGTGACCTGAATAAGTTACAGGATTATGCCCTTACCTTAAAAACTATTGCTGAAAAAGAACTGGCCGGGCAAACTCTCAGTGATGCTGAACGTAACTTTATCGCTTACTGGGGCGCTAATATTGAATTTCTTACCCTGGAAGCCGCCGATGCTACCGATAACAGCGGTCGGAAGTACCTGGACCAGCAGGACGGTGCCGTCGTGGCAGATGTGGCAACCGGGTTGGAGCAAGTCCTGGAGGAAGGGACAGGTCGCGCTAACCTTATTTATGCGGCGGTTCAGGTCAACGGTAAGGTGATTTTAACCGAGGGTGTGGTCTATAGCCAGTATGAATTTACAGTCAAACCGGGGGACCGTCTAACCGATGAAGTCTGGCAGAAACAACTGGATTCTGGGAAAGCCCCAGCCCTGGAAGCCTGGAAACAAAGCTATATGGCTGCCCCATAAAAAGGACGACAGGGGCTTTTAGGTCTCCCCAAAGACATCTATAGGGTCAAATTACTATAAGAGGAAAAATAAAAAACCTCCTGGGCTAATTCCGGTCCAAAAGCAACCGGTCCACCCCAGGAGGTTTTTTTATCCAAAAAAATATAGGAGGTGTTTAGCTAACGCTGGCAACTCCATTTTTCCGCCAGGTTTTGCGTAAGTCGGTAAGCAACATTTTGTTGGGGTCTTTTTTGCCGGTTGCCGCCAGGCGGGCATGCTCGGCCTGGAACTGGGCGGCATAGGCAAAACGGTTTTCGGAAGTCATATTCTTTAGCGAACGGTGGAGCATATTCCGGTCGAAAATACAGGTGTCTCCCGGCGCCATCGCGGGCAATTGGAGCGGATTTTCCGGCGTGATGAGGGCCTCGCGCTGCCCGTTGGTAGTCGAAGTATTTATCTTGGAGGGTTGGACGCCATTGAGGTGGCTGCGCGGGGCTACCCATAACCCGGCTTTTTCCGGGGTAACCGGGGTCAGGGCGATAAAAACATTCAAAGCCCCACCCAGGACCTGGTGATACTGGTTGTCCTGGTGCCAGGGCAGGCCGTTTCCACCATGCGCCGGGACCCCTGCCAGCATCCCGTAATAGACCCTGGGCGCGGAGCCAAAAATTTCCCGGACGGCACCCTCGATATTTTCGTGGACCAATAGTTGGTGTAAAGGGAAGTCTTTCATTGGGTCTTTGTGGTCAAAAACGCGAGGTTCCCAGAACCCATTGGCGTTTAGTTCAGTCGGTGCATATTTCAAGACCTCGTTGACCGCTTCGACCGGTATCAGGCCCGGCACCAGCACGTACCCTTCCCGGTAAAAATGTTCGATTTGTTCTTCGGTGAGTACCATAGAGTCTCCTTTCCCCCCTCAAATCTAGGGCAAGGACGCCCGGCTTGCGGTAGGGTTTCCTGTAAAATCTTTTCTCAATTTTGCCGCCTGGCGGCTTTTAGAGCAGGGCCACCAGGCGACATCCAATTTACGCATTAGCCTTTTTCCAGGCGTTTAACTGGTTCTGGACCTCGCTGAGAATCTTATCCATCCCGGAGGCTTTCATTTTACTGACAAACTCCGGTATACCGGTCGCGGGGTCGAGCCGCCCTTGCTGCAACGGCCAGTTGTATTGCTTGACCAGGGCCGAAACCTGGGCAATTTCGGTCTTGATATTCTCGGTTGAGGCTGCAAAACCGAGCGCCAACGAAGGGATGGCGTCTTTATTCAATTTCGAGGTAGCTTCCCAGGCCCCGACCTGTTCCGGGTTGATGTAATAGGCGTTAAACTGGTTGCCGAACATCCAGTCGGTATTGGGGTTATAGCCGCTGGTCTGGGCGGTCAGGCCGTTGGCGTAGCCGATAACCTCTTTCGACTTATCGACCCAGACCCAGTGTTTGTTCTCAATACCCTTACAAAGAAGATTATAAACTTCCTTGTCGGTATTTAACAATTCGAGTAGCATCATGGCCCGTTCCGGGTTGGCGGAGGTCCGGGTAATTGCCGTCATGGTGGCAGTGGTCCCGGCGGTAGTCAGCCAGGGTTTGGCAAAAGTCACCGAGACAAAATCCCAGCCGTAGCGGGCTTTGTATTCAATATTGCCGCCCGGTTTGTCGGTATGAATGATTACCGCCGATTTCCCGGCTTTGAACCCGGCGGTGGCGTCGGCGGCAGAGGGCGCGTCCTTCGGGTAATAGCCGGCTTCGTGCCAGCGGCGAGCCCGTTCGGCAGCCTCTTTGTATTCGGCGGTTTCGGCCAGGTTGATAACCTTCATATCCTTGTCGTCGGCCTTCATTCCGACCAGCGCCGCATCCAGCAGCGAGTCAAAATTGTAAAGTTCGGGCCTGAAAAGGATACTCCCACCCGCGTCGTCAAAGACAATCGGGTTAATGCCTTCGCCTTCTTTAACCTGTTTCAGGAAAGGCTCTATGTCGTCCTGTTTGTGCAGGCTTGACAGGTCGAGTTTGTATTTCTCAGCCAGGTCCTTGCGGAAGATAGCGCCCCAGGGCTTTACAAAAATCTGCTGGTTGATGATAGCGTAAATCTTCCCGTTAACCCTGGCAGCGTTCCAGGTCGAGGCATTCATGCTGGCAAACGTTTTAGGGGCGTACTTGGCAAGCAAATCGTCCAGTGGTATTAAATTCCCCTGGCTGACCCCCTGGTAATAGTCGTTGGCGTAAGGCGCCGTAAAAACCAGGTCGAGTTTTTCCCCGGCGGCATAGCTCAGCTTTAGTTTCTGGTCAAAACTACCGGGGTCAATCGGGTTTAATTTGATAGTGGCGTTAATTTTGGCCTTTAGCAGTTTGTTAAGTTCTTCCTGCACTATGGCCGTATCTTTCTGAGGCATAGCCCGGTAGGTATAGAGCAGTTCTACCGGGGGTAGACTTGTCACCTCGACCGTCGTGGCGGCTGCTGCTGTGGCAGCCGCACCTGCGGTACTGGCCGCAGTCGTAGTCGCCCCGGCTGCAGTGGTTGCGGCAGAGGCGGTAGTCGCCGCCTGTGCTGTCGTGGCGGCAATCCCAGCCGGGGTAGCGGTGTTATCGCCGCAAGCTGCCAGGATAGCCGACCCCGCTGGCAGGACTAACGCGGCCTGGGCCGCCAGTTTGACAAAACGCCGCCGGTTAAAGTTATTGGCTTTATCGCGGTTAGCATCTTTGCTCATTTTCTCCTCCTGAGACTAAATTAACTCGGTTTGTTTGGATAAAAGTAGAATTCTTCGACGTTATTCTTTGATGCCGCCCAGGGTAATCCCTTTGACGAAGTAGCGCTGGACGAACAGGAAAGCGAAGATAATAGGCCCAATTGCCAGGACCGCCATCGCCATACGGACGCCCTGTGTCGGGATAACCACTCCCATGTTCAAATCAGGGTTTTGCGAAAGAGCATCTATATTCGATTGGATGGTGTAAAGAAGGTATTGAAGCGGATACAGGGTCCTGTCATCAATAAAGAGCAGGGCCAACCACCAGTCGTTCCAGTACTGTAACAGGCTGAAAAGTCCCACCGTTGCCAGGGCCGGGGTCGAAAGCGGCACGACAATCTGGAAGAAAATCCGCCATTCCCCGGCCCCGTCAATCTTGGCGGCTTCGAAAAGCTCGGTCGGCAGTCCGGCGAAGTAAGTCCGCAATAAGAGCACGAACCAGGGTACTACCAGGTAAGGCAGTATCAGCGCGAAAACGGTGTTCTTGAGGTGCAAATACTGGGTAATCAGAATATACCAGGGCACCAGCCCACCGTTAAAAAGCATTGTAAAAAAGACATAGAAAGCCAATGGTCGGCGGAGTTTGAAGTCGCGCCGGGAGAGGGCAAAAGCCAGCATGGACATGATAAGCAGGCCCATGCTACTGCCCCCAAAAGAAACTACTACCGTAATAAAGTAAGAATTAACAATCTGGCCTACATCGTTGAAGATAAATTTATAGGCATCCAGGCTGAATTCTCCCGGAAAGAGGCCGTACCCGTTCTTGCCCAGCGATTCCTCGGTCGAAAATGAGGCTGACAAAAGCATCACAAACGGTACGAGCGCCGTTATACTGAGAACCAGCAAGACCAGGTGGACCACCAAAGCCCCGACTTTGAGGCGAGGCCGGAAAACCTTCCGGCTTTCGGACAAAAGCATTTCAAAACTCCTCAAGCTGCAACGCCGAGTAAATATTCCGGTGGGAAAGGGCCAAACGCGTTGCCCTTAGAAAAGGGCTTTATCTGCGTCAACCCGCCGCACCACCCAGTTCGCCGCCACCACCAGGATAAACCCGACGACCGCCTGGTAAAGACCGGCGGCAGCCGCCATCCCTATATCACCGCTGACCCGCAAGGCCCGGTAAACGTAGGTGTCGAGGACGTCGGTAGTCGGGTAGAGCAAACCGTTATCCCGCGTGACCTGGAAGAACAGGCCAAAGTCGGCGTAGAAAATCCGGCCAATCGCCAAAAGCGTCGTGATGATAATCAGGGGCATAATCAAAGGGATGGTAATCTTGGTGATCTGTTTCCATTTGGTTGCCCCGTCAATCCGGGCCGCTTCGAAGTATTCGGGGTTAATCGCCAGGATACCCGACAGGTAGATGATGCTGTTGAACCCAACGTTCTTCCACAGGTTGACGCTGGTCAGGATAGCGGGCCAGTACTGGGGTGAGGAGTACCAGCTTATGCTATCGACCCCGAACCCGGCTAGGGTTTTATTGACCAGGCCGCTGTCGGTGTTGAGAAAGGCGAAGACGAAATAACCGACAATAACATACGAGATGAAGTGCGGGAGGAGCAGGGCCGACTGGTAGAAATTGGTCAGCTTCTTGGTCTTTTCCCTTACCTCGTTGAGGAGCAGGGCAACCCCGATGGCCCCGATGGTGCTGGTTACAATAAAGAGCGCATTCAGGGTTAGCGTATTAAAAGTGACGTGCCAGGCATCGGCGGTGCCAAACAGGTACTCGAAGTTTTTGAAGCCGATCCAATCGCTGTCGAAGATACCTTTAGCAGCCCGGTAGTCTTTGAATGCGATGATTATGCCAAACATCGGCAGGTACGAAAAGATAAGGAGTAACAGCAGACCCGGCAAGGCCATCAGCAGCAGGCTGCCATTTTTGGTAAAAAGTCGCTGAAACCCGGCTAAACGCCCGGTTTCGGCTTTTTTGAAATTGGTTTTTTCTATTAACGGTTGTTGCATCACCGCTTCCCTTGATTTAAAAATTCCTACCGGGAACCTGGCTAGGCCCGGCCTTTTTTGTTTTACCCACCACAATTATGGGGAGTCCGGCCCCACGTAGTTTGTGCTTTAAAGCCCTGGTAAGCGGGGCAAACAAAAACAATGGGGCCAGGACCCTGCCATATTTAATCCAGTTGGACAGTTATAAGTCTGATACCCGGCTAAGATATTTCACCGGGCAGTTTTCATGAAAATGGCTTGATTTCTGAAAGAATAGCACGTCTTTCAAAACTTGTCAATACGCTAATGGCAACAAATTCTAAGAAAACAAAAATATAAGACCCCTTGAAATATTCAAATTCAGGAAGAAGGTCCAGGAAATACCTTATTTAAGCCTTAAAAAACTGATTTTCCAGGCCTAGCCATAAAAACCACCGCAAACCCCTTTCACAATCTTTCATGATTCTTGAAATATATGATTGACATTTCGTGAAAAAGGTTGTATCTTTCATTTCAAGAATGAGCAACAAACAGCAATCAAGCTATTCATTTTGAAAATTTTAAGAAAACCTGGAGAGGAGCGGCTGGTTAGAGATGGAAAATCGCTACGCTACAAACCCGACCGATATGAAGTTTTATACGACCGAACGGTTGCGTAAAGAGTACCTGGTAGAATCTATGTTTGTTAATGGGGAAATCCGGCTGGTCCATACCCACCAGGACCGGGTCATCCTGGGAGGTGTAGTGCCGACCGACTATGCCCTAAAAATAGAGGCTCCCGACACCACCCGGACCTCTTTCTTTCTTGAAAGACGTGAAATGGCCGTGATGAATGTCGGGCCGAGTGGTTCGGTCATTGTAGACGGCACCGCTTATTTTCTCGAAAGCAAAGATTGCCTTTATATCGGGCAGGGCCAGCGGGAAGTCTTCTTTCAAAGCGATGATTCCTCCAACCCCGCCCATTTTTATCTTTTTTCGACCATCGCCCACCGCACCTGCCCGACCCGTAAAATCAGCCCGCGGGATGTCGAGCCGACCTGGAACGGCGATGCCAGGGAGTTTAACAACCGTTCGGTTTATAATTACATTCACGCCGACGGGGTTCAGAGTTGCGAGCTAATGATGGGCCTGACCGTGCCCCAGCCCGGCTCGAACTGGCTGACCATGCCGCCACATTTGCACGACCGCCGCATGGAAGTGTATTTTTACTTCGGTCTGGACGAGGATGCCCGAATTTTTCACTTCCTGGGCCGCCCCGAAGAAACCCGCCATATGGTAGTCTGTAACGAGCAGGCCGTGATTTCCCCTCCCTGGTCAATTCATTCGTCGGTAGGTACCAACAGTTACTACCTTATCTGGGCTATGGCCGGGGAAAACAACTGCTATACCGACGTTGATAAAGTTGATATTCGAACCTTACGTTAATCAGGTTTGCACTAACCAGGGTTGCTTCTCGCAGGGTTAGGATATCCCGGTTAACGCCATTCAAAAGAAAGTTATCGTCCAATTTATGAGTCTTTCACTTTTTTCTCTGGCCGGGAAAACCGCACTCGTAACCGGGGCCAGGTCCGGCATCGGTCAGGCTATCGCCGTAGGGTTGGCCGGGGCAGGGGCCGACCTCGTGCTGACCGGTCACCAGGACAATTTGCAGGAGACCGAAGAACTGGTCCGCCAGACCGGGCAGCAAGCTTTCTCTTACCAGCTTGACCTGGAACACCCGGCTACTTTGCCAGAAGCCTGCCGGGAGATTTTGGAAAAACACCAGGTCGACATCCTGATCAATAACGCCGGGATTACCATTCGTAAGCCGGCGGTTAATCTTGCTTTTGAAGAATGGTCAAAAGTGATGGATGTAAACCTGAACTCGGTGTTTGTCCTGATACAGCAATTCGCCGGGCCAATGCTGGAACGCCATTCCGGCAAAATCGTGAATATTGCTTCCCTTTCCTCCTTTCAGGGCGGCATAACGGTCGCCCCCTATACAGCCAGCAAAAGCGCCCTGGCTGGGATTACACGGGCCCTTTCGAACGAGTGGGCTTCCCAGGGCATCCAGGTAAACGCCATCGCGCCCGGTTATGTCCAGACCAACCTGACTCAACCCCTGGTGGAAAACCCAACGCGGAACAGTGGCATCATGGCCCGTATTCCAGCCGGGCGCTGGGGTAGACCGGAGGACCTGGTAGGAGCGGCAATTTTCCTGGCTTCGGGAGCTTCCGACTTTGTGACGGGACACGTTTTAGCGGTAGATGGCGGTTGGTTGGCTTGGTAAGAGTGGGCGGAATTGGAATTAAGAAATTGAAAGGCGGCAGATGACCCAAATAGCGAACGGCACTACCCTGGTAACCGTAGATTGCGCCAACCGGCCCGGTAAACTCCGGCATATCTGGACCTCCATAATGTTCGACGAAATCAACTGGAGCTATTCCAGGCGAGGCAAACAAATCCTTGGCTTTTTGAATACCCAGGTCCGCAACCGGGCCATAGAAACGCCCTGGTACGTCCGCAACCATAACACTCTCACCAGTGGGAATTGCCTGGGCGCACCGGTTTCAGGCTCGACCAACGTCTATATCGAGGACGAAGAAGGTAACCCGGTCTATAACTGGGAAACAATTGATAAAATCTACGACTCCTATGTCGCGAACGGCTTCCGCCCGATTATCGAATTTGGCTTCATGCCTTACGACCTGGTGCCGACCGAATACCAGGAAAGCAGCGAGTTTGGCAAACGCGACCTGGGCATCGAACCTTACGAGACCGGAAAGCTGAAATACCCGCCCAAAGATTTTAATAAGTGGCAGGACTTGATTGAAAACCTGGTCCGGCACCTGGTCGAACGCTACGGCGAGGACGAGGTGGCGGAGTGGTATTTTGAAATCTGGAACGAGCCGGATTTAACTAACTACTGGCGGGGCACCTTTGAAGATTTCTGCAAGATGTACGATTACGCCGGAGCCGGGGCTCGCAAAGCTTTTCCCAGGGTGAAATATGGCGGTCCGGCCACCACCCATTTTGCTCCCGGCTATCTGAAGAAATTCCTGGAACATTGTGTTTCAGGCCGGAACTATGTCACCGGGGAGACCGGTTCCCAGGTAGATTTCATCTCCTTTCACTCAAAGGGGGCGGCTTTTTCGCCGCGCCGGACCTATGGCAAACCGGCCCCGGTCCAGTTCCCCTCTTTGCGGGACATGGCCCACGACATTAAAACTTGCCTGGAAGTGGTGACCTCATTTCCGGAACTGGCCGGGAAACCTATCCTGGTGGACGAGTGCGACCCGGCGGTGGGTGTCCTTTACGGGATGTACGATAACCCTAATTTTGAAATTTGGAATACGCCCTATTATCCTTCCTTTGTGGCGGCATTAGTGGGGAGTTTGCTCGATATTGGCGAGGAAGTGGGACGCCCGATAGACTTTTTCTCGCACGCCTCCTATTATTATGAGGCTCGCCGCTGGTTCGAAAGCAACCGGACCCTTTTCACCAACGAAAACGTAGCCCAACCGATTGTCGCGGGTTTGCAAATGCTCTCCCGGTTGGGTGATGAAAGAATCGCTTTGCATACCACCGACGCCACCGACCCGCTGGCCGAGACCTATTTGCCCCAGGCCGCTTATATCGGAGGACTGGCTTCTTCGACCAGGGAAGGGGACGGAGGAGATGTCGAGAAAATAAGCGTGTTGTTATGGCACCACGCCGACGACCGTACCGTGACCGGCGAAAAAGAGGTCAAATTGGACCTGGAGAATATGCCGTTTGAGGCGGGCCAACGCATCCAGGTGAAACACTGGAGAATTGACCGCGACCATAGTAACGCCTATACGGTCTGGCAGAACATGGGCCGCCCGGAGGAACCGGAAAATAAACAGGTAGCCCTGCTCAAAGATGCCATGCAACTGGGCCTCATAGAGCCACCTTTTGAAGTACAGACTGGCGCAGTCAAGGATTTGACTTTCACTTTTAAGATGCCGGTCCATTCGCTCTCGCTGTTGGAACTTGCCCCGGTCTTTTAGGTCCGTGTCTTTTAATATAGTTGTGCAGATTTAGCTGATTTAAGGGAAGAAAGATGATACCTGAAAATCCACCCCAACCTACTCTCGGAGATGTCGCCCGCCGGGCCGGGGTATCCCCGGCCACCGTTTCTCGTGTCCTTAACCGGAGCGCTAATGTCAACGGGTCGACTCGTGAGCGTGTCCTTAATGCCATGTTTAACCTGGGGCTGGAAGTTCCCCCTCTTTCTTCGGTGACGCCCAAAGCCAAAAATTTGCAGGGGGTCATTGCCCTCCTGATTACCGATATTCTCAACCCCTTCTTCCCGGAAGTCGTCCGTGGAGTTGAGGAAGAAGCGGCTATCAGCGAACACGCCCTGATGCTCTGCAATACCTCGGAGGACCACCGCCGGGAGCAGCAAATCTTGCAGATGCTGACGGAACGCCAGGTAGACGGAATTGTCGTGTGTGCCTCCCGCCTCGCTACCAAAGATTTAATCTCCCTGCACGAACGCAACGATACCCCGATGGTGGTTATCAACCGCCGCCTCGACTATCCCGGTATCCCCTGTATAACAGTGGACTTTGAGAATGCCTCCTACCGGGCGGCCCAGCACCTTTTGCGGCTCGACCATCGGCGGGTTGCCTACCTGGCCGGGCAGATTAACTCTGAATCCTCCGCAGCCCGCAAACGCGGTATCGAAATGGCCCTGTCCGAACATAACCTGACCCTTCCCGGCGAGATGTGCCCGAACAGCTATCCCAGTATCGAGGGTGGTTTCCAGGCCATGAGTTCGCTCCTGACCCTGCCCAAAACCGAGCGGCCTACAGCGGTCCTGGCCTATAACGATGTGATGGCGCTGGGGGCTTTGCACGCAATTCGGACTTATCGCCTCTCGGTTCCGGAAGATATTTCGGTAATCGGCTTTGACGGTGTCGCGATGGCGGCCCATTCCAACCCACCTCTAACCACCATCGAGCAGCCGAAGTATCGCATGGGCAAACTGGCGATGCAGATGTTGCGCCAGTTAATCCAGGGCCAGCCGACCCTCAGTAGCGGTTATACTCTGATGGAAAGTCCGCTGGTTGTTCGGGAGTCGACCGGCCCCAATAACAGTGCTTAATTCAGGTTACCAATTTCAAACAATGCCAAAAATAAGCTTAAAGTCTCATGGTTAACACCTGGCCTCGTTTCTGATGCCCGACTTCTGACCACTGTCAGAAAGGTTGTGAGTTATCACTTTTTCGTTCAGATTCAGGTCCTGGAGTTGAGGTTGCAATTCGGTCAGGTCGTCCTGGGGCTGGTAACCAACCAGCTCGCGGGCATCGGAAATATCCAACCGTTTGAAGCGATTGTCGCTGACTCCCTGGAAAATGGCAAAACGCAACCTTTCATCGTCAATTGATTTCTCGATAAGCTGATTGAGGTCACGCTGCGAGACGAAAGAATCCAGCATTCGGATGGCATTTTCCTCCCGGCCCGCTTCAAGGGGCTGGAAAGAACCTATGCGAAGGGCGATGACCGTAAGCCCCTCCTGCTCGGCCATGTAACGGCCCAGGGCTTCCCCGAAACACTTCGAAACACCGTATAAGTCACCGGGATTGACCGGTTCGTCGGTCTTAACCTGTACATCCGCCGGGTAACCGGAGACGGCATGGATTGAGGAAGCATAGATTACCCGGCGGCACCCGGCAGACCTGGCCGCCACCAGGATGTTGTAAGTACCGATAATGTTGTTGGGTAAGAGACTTTCCCAGGTGGCGCTGGGGTCGGGGTCTCCGGCCAGGTGTAAGACCGTATCAATCCCCCGGCACAATTCTTTGAGGCGGTCAAGGTCGCTTAAGTCGGCGCTAACGACTTCCCCAAAGGCGGCAATATCCCCCGCCTTTTCTTCGCCCGGCTGGACCATCAAGCGCAATTTATATTTTTCGTGCGAGTGTTGGGCAAAATAGGAACCGATTCTACCGGCTGCCCCGGTTACTAAAACAGTCCGGCTGGAAGGCTGACCGGAGTGTTGAGCGGCCGGATCTATAGTGAATGAACGCGCCATAGTTGGATAACCCCTTTATCTTTTCTTTTTAAATTCCTTGTAACTTGAACTCGATATTTTTAAAACTCCCGCCCGGCTGGCAAAAACCGGGCAGGAAAAATTCATCTCTTACGGTGCAGCTACACCCTTTCAATTACTCAAGTGCCGAAATATTAATAGCAGCAATCGGGCCACATATTTAGCTTTACCCTATCCAAAATTGCCCTGCTTCGAGGAACCAAATGGTTGCCTGAGCTTATACGATTTTTGTATAATCAATAGAAGAATTTATATTTTTGTTCTCATAAAATTTTTTCTTTTGGGGTAGCCTGACAGGAGCGCCAGTATGCAGGACCAGGGCCAGCCGGAAAATTTCCCGACCGTGGAAGAAACTACCACCCAAATTGCTACCCCTGAAAATTCAGTTGAAAGGCTTTCTCCCTCCGCCCCACCGGGGGGCCTACTCAGTTTCCTGTTTACCGATATTGAGGGCAGCACCCAGCTTTGGGAACACCACCCGGTTGAAATGCAAGTTGCCCTGGCCCGTCACGACCATATCTTGCGAAAAGCTATCGAGGCGGAGGGTGGGTACGTTTTCAAGATGATAGGGGATGCCTTTAACGCCGTCTTTACCGACCCCCTTAGTGCCACGAAAGCGGCCCTTTCCGCCCAACAAAAGTTGGCCCAGGAAAATTGGCCCGCCGCAATAGGTTCAATAAAAATACGGGTGGCCCTTCATACCTGCGTGGCCGAGAACCGCCAGAGTGATTTTGTCAGCCCCAATCTCAACCGGATTGCCCGTATCCAGGCCGTGGCCTACGGCGGCCAGACCCTGCTATCGAACGTGGTAGCCCAGGCTGTTAAAGACAACCTGGCCCAACTCTCCGACGTGAATTTGCCGGATAAGGTATTTTTAAAAGACCTGGGGGAAAGACGGCTGCGCGACCTTATCCAGCCCGAACATATCTTTCAGCTTTGCGCTCCTGGATTGGTCGAGGAGTTCCCTCCCCTCAAAACCCTCGATTACCAGCCTAACAACCTGCCCACTCAGTTCAGCAGTTTTGTGGGCCGGGAAAGGGAAGTTGCCGAGGTCGTTCAACTCCTCCAACGTCACCGGATGGTAACGTTAACAGGAGTCGGGGGTAGCGGTAAGACCCGGCTTTCGCTGGCGGTAGCTGCCGAGGCCCTGCCCCAATTCACGGACGGTGCTTACTTTGTGGAACTGGGAAACCTGACCGACCCGACACTCTTGCCAGGAGAGATTGCCGGGGTTTTAAGGGTCCAGGAAAGCCCCGGTAAACCTCTTTTTGAAAGCCTCAAGAGCTATCTCCAAACTAAAAAGCTATTGTTGGTCCTGGATAACTACGAGCAGCTTATGAAGGGTAAAACCGTGCCGGTCGAGCTACTCAAAGCTGCCCCTGACCTCAAAATAATTGTAACCAGCCGGGTTGGGCTTGGTGTCACACCGGAGCGAGAATACCTGGTGGAACCACTGGCTGTACCAGAGGCCGGGCAAATGGACCTGTCCCAACCCGAACGCCTTTTGGAGAACCCGGCTGTGGCCCTGTTTGTAGAACGGGGGCAGAGCGCAAGACCCGGCTTTGCCCTGACGAAAGAGAATGCGGGGGCCATCATCGAAATCTGCGTGAAAATAGATGGTCTGCCCCTGGCAATCGAACTGGCCGCCGCGCGGGTAAAGGTTCTGACACCGCATAGCATCCTGACCCGGCTCAATGAGCGGTTTAAGGTCCTGCGGGCCGGGGAATTAGAGTTACCGGAACGGCAACGAACCTTGCGTGGGGTCATAGAGTGGAGCTACGACCTGCTGAAAGACTGGGAAAAAAGGCTGTTCGAGCGGCTAGGTGTTTTCGTCGGGGGTAGTCACCTGGAAGGGGTAGAAGAAATCGGGAGTGGAGAAGTGGTCTTGCGCGAAGACGTGCTGGACGGACTGGAGTCACTTGTTAACAAGCGGTTGGTGCGCCTGACCGAACAGGGCGAGGAGATGCGCTACGGGATGCTTGAAACTATTCGCGAGTTCGGCATGGAAAAGCTGGCCGAGCGTGGGGAGGGTGACACAGTCCTTGACCGTTATGGAGCTTATTACCGGGAGTTGACCGACCGGTGTAACAGCAAGTTACGAGGGCCGGACGAGATGGCGGCCTTGCAAAGACTGGCACTCGAATACCCCAATCTCCGTACTGCCCTGGACTGGTACATCCGGCAGGGCCGGTCCGAAGATGCTTTAGGTTTTAGTAGTTCCTTGTTAAATTTCTGGTCAATCCGAAGTTTTTATACCGAGGGCCGCACCTATTTAAACCGAACTTTAAGTATGCCGGTAAAGAATAAGTTTACCCCGGCGCGGGCAAAAACTCTCTACACGGCGGCATTCCTGGCTTTTAGCCAGGGCCTTTACGAGGAAACCGGGCGTCTGATCAATGAAAGTTTGGAGATTTACCGCTTTTTGGATAACGGAGAAGGGGTTGCCCAGGCCCTGTATATCCTTGGCGTCCTGGCGATAAACCAGGAAGATTTTAGCCAGGCTCGGAAAGCCCTTGAAGAATGTTTGAATTTACGCCGGGAAACCGGGGATAGAACAGGGCTTGCCTCGGTCCTGAATAATCTTTGCTGGCTATCCTATGAACAGGGGGATTACAATTCTGCCTCCAAATATGTTGAAGAATGTTTATTAATTACCCGCGAATTAAAAAGTGTTATTTTGTTAGCTTCCAGCCTGGTCAGCCTGGCAAATATAAAGCAACGCCAGGGGAACTACCAGGAAGCCATTGAGAATTATCGCGAAGCCCTGAAGTTAAGTACCCAACTTGGTTCGGTTAAATACCTGGCGGCCTGCACTGCCTGCCTGGCAAGTGCAACTGGTAAGTACGCCCTGACTTTAGAAGGGGGGGACCGGACAAAATACCTTACCAGGTCGGCCCGGCTCTGCGGCGGAACCTCTAAGCTGCTGGGAGACATAGAAACAAACCTGGATAAATCCGAAAGAGAATTTTACGAGGAGGCCCTTGAAACGGCCCGGTTTGGGCTGGGAGATAAGGATTTCAGGGCCACCTTTGGTGAGGGCAAAGCTATGAGGGAGGAGGCCGTAGTTGCTTATGGGCTGCAAGAAATCGAGCAGGATAAGCCTTTTTAATCTGGTGGTTTATACCGTTTAACAATTTGAAAGGCAAAGTCAGCAATACTTTTACGAAGGGCTTCCGGCGCCAGGACTTCTATGGCCCCACCAAAACCGAGTAAGCGGTTACGGGCGTCTTCGAGGCGTTCAAAGGGTAAAGTTAGAATTGCCCAACCCCCAACATCCCTCTCTGCCTGGTTTATTTTCGACTGGATTTCATTACCAAAATAGCGGCCAAGTTCTGGCAATAATTCAGGCGAAACCCTGGCTGTTACAGGGTAGTGAAAACGGCGTTGCTCAAATTTCGCGCACCAGTTTTTCCAGAAAACTGGCAGGTCAAAAGAGGAAGAACGCTCGAAATGTTCAGTTTTCAAATGAGCGGTGACTACCTGGGAAACACGGTAAACTTTCATTTGCCCGGCCTGACAGGCCACCAAATACCACACATTAGCTTTAGCTACCAGCCCGTAAGGTTCAACGGATTGCCCTAATAGTACCTCACCCCGTGGTTCATACCTTACCAGGTATTCTAAATAAACCAGCCGGTCCTCCCATACCGCCTGGTAGAGGGCGGGTAAACAGGGTAAAGGCTCCTCCGGCTGAAACCACCAGGTCGAATCGAGATAAATGCGCCGGTGGACCTGTTCTCCTACCGGTTGCCTGGTAACGGGTAGGGCCGCGCTCAGTTTGAGCAGGGCGGTCTGAAGTTCGTGACCGACACCCAGCTTTGAGAGGGGCGCGGGCAGGGATAGCATGAATAGGGCCCGTGTTTCGTCCTCGGTAAGGCCGGTCAGGTTAGTGCGATAACTATCAACTAATGAACAACCACCCCCTGGCCCACTTTCGGTGATGATTGGTATACCGGCCACCCCCAGCGCAGTAATATCCCGGTAAATGGTTCTTTCGGAGACTTCCAGCCGTTGGGCCAGTTCCAGAGCGGTCATGCGACCGTGGGTTTGTAAAAGCATCAGTAAGGCAATCAGCCGGTCAGCACGCATCTACTTAATTCCTTGCGTAAATTCAAATTGGGCAATTCTTAATTGAGCCTATTTTACTCTAAATTCCTGACAAAAGGTGTCAGTAATTGTTGCTACAATTTATTTGTAAAGGTTAAGAAGTTGTGGGAAAGGAGTTACTCACTATGCTTGAAAGCGATGTACGAATTGTTCAACTTGAACCTATGAATATGGCGATGGCTTCTGGTTTCGGCCCCAGCCCGGAGGGGGAAGCCTGGAAAAAGTTACAGACCTGGGCGTCTTCCCAGGGACTGCTCGATAACCTGGGAGCTCACCGCTACTTCGGTTACAACAATCCCAGCCCGGCACCGGGCAGTCCTAACTATGGCTACGACCAGTGGATGACCGTGGGCCAGGAAGTGAAAGCCTCTCTAGAAGTCAGGTTATTCAACTTTCCCGGCGGGTTGTATGCTGTAACCAGGTGTCAACTCAAAAATATTACCGAGACCTGGGGGCAATTAGCTTTATGGCGGGAGAACAGCCCTTACCTGGGAGCCGACCATCAGTGGCTTGAAGAGTGTCTTACGCCGGAGGTTTTCCTGAAACAAACCGTTACCCCGGTGGAGGAAGCCGTTTTCGACCTGTATCTGCCGGTTCAAACCGAAGATTGAAGGTGATTGTGGCTTCAACTGTTACAAGTAAGATAGGGAGTTGACCTGATATAAAATGGGGGGGCGGTCTCAGGGCTGAGACCGCTCCCCCACTTTATGAGGAATGGTTGGTTTTAGCGATACACCCTTTACATGCATGGCCGAAAACTTGCTACTAATGCGGCAGAGAGAATTTAAAAACCGCTTGTACCGGGTTTTATCTATCTTAAAAATGCGATATGGCGATCACGACCGGCCCATTCGAGAATTTACAGTGAGTGATACCTTTGGCTTCAATGTATTTGAAGCCGCCAAAAGTTTAACGGGTCCTATAGCCGTTCTAACCAAGGTAACAGGTGGAGCTAAAAATGATGAAAATAACCCTAAAAAAATAAAGGTTAGATGAACATATTAGGATTATTAAATAAAGAAAGGATCTGCCGGTATAAGCTCATAAATTATCTTCGGTAGAAAAAATGACTAATAAAATACTGGTGGTCGAAGACGAACAGGGTCTTGCAGAATTACTTGAATATTTTCTGGGTGAATTGGGTTACGATGTAATAACAGCTTATAATGGGCATGTGGCTCTTCAGATGCTACAAAGACGACCGGTAGAACTTATCATAAGCGACTTGATGATGCCAGTGAAAGATGGCTACGAATTCGTCAAAGAATTAAAAGCCTTTCCTATTTTAGCCACAATACCGATTATGTTGGTCAGTGGAGGCCCTATAAGCCCTACCAGGTTAAACCCTTACAAGGCAGAAGCTTATTTGGCTAAACCCTTTGATTTGCATGAATTGGAATTATTGGTCTACAGGCTATTTGATATTAGGGTTTAACTGGCCTATTTTGTGAAATCCTCGTTTTTGTTTGTCAAATTTGTCGCTTAGTTTTTAGTCCGGTTTTACCGGCAGTTTTATTTACCCCTTTCATAAAATTTTGAATATTTGTTTACCCTGAGGTTCACTGTAAGGGCTATCTCTAATAGTACTATTGCTAACCTCACACGAATATTTTATTCTTTTTTACAGATATACGATGGATGCTACTCCGTAATTTTGGGGTTCAAAAGTAATCGTTTAAGTAAGGTTTCCTTTTTTAAGGCCAACGCTTTTGGCTAAAAATCTGCCCAACTAAATAGAATGAAAAAAAGTATATCCCGGACCTTTCCGGTCAGTTTTACCAGTTCAAAAAAAGCTCAAGCTTCGAAAGATTTGCTGATGCTTTTAATACTGGCAGGCCACGCTATCCTAATTACTCCGGTTAGTTTTTTAACTCCCCACGCAATTGATAGTTTACCAGCCCTGGTCTGGCTGATTGTTTGTGTAGCCATAGTCCGGTTAAAACCCGGCACATTGATAAGTCGTAGCATCCTGGCAATTGGGTTGATTTTATATTCCGCCACTTTAATCCATATCTCTAATGGCCTTGTAGAGATGCATTTTCATATTTTTGTAGCCCTGGCTTTGCTTTCAATTTATTATGATTGGCGCGTAATTATCCTGGGTGCAGGTCTGACGGCCTTTCATCATTTAATTGGCCTTTTGTTTGAGAATACTTATACGGTTTATGCGCCTAATCCCAATTTATATATATACTCCCTCCATATTGTTTTTGTAGCCCTGGAAAGCGCTGTTTTATGCTACCAAATTGAGGTTATGAACCGGGGCATAAAAAAGAACATGCGTCTCCAAATTGAGATGGAGGAACGAAAACAAGAAGAACTACGTCTGGTCGCCGCCAAAGAAGCGGCAGAAGCCGCCGCAAAAGTTAAGGCCGAATTTCTGGCTAATATGAGTCACGAGATTCGGACCCCTCTTAATGGTGTTATCGGTATGACCGGGTTGCTGCTGGATACCGACTTAACCCGGCAACAACGTTCTTTTGCTGAGACAGTCCGTTATTCCGGGCAAAGTTTGCTGGCAATCATCAATGATATTCTCGATTTTTCCAAGGTAGAAGCAGGGAAACTGGATTTTGAAATACTGGATTTTACACTCGATACGGTAATAGAAGGTGCCGCCAGCCAGTTTGCGGTCCTGGCAGAGAAAAAGGGTATCGAACTTGCCAGCCAGATTGAACGAGGACTACCGAACCGGCTTAGAGGCGATCCTTTCCGCCTGACCCAAATATTGAATAATTTGGTCAGTAACGCTATTAAATTTACCCAAAAAGGGGAAGTGGTTTTGCATGCCCGGTTGGTCGAAGAAAATGATAAAACCTGCTTGATTCGCTTTGAGGTCGCCGACACGGGAATAGGTCTCACTTCAAGGCAAATTGAGCAGTTATTTAAACCATTTTCCCAGGCTGATGCCTCTACTACCCGCAAATATGGCGGGACAGGTTTGGGACTTGCAATTTGTAGCAAGCTAACCGAAATGATGGGTGGGAAAATTGGGGTAGAAAGTGAACCCGGAACAGGCAGCACTTTCTGGTTTACCGCTCGCCTGGAAAAGCAGGTCCCTCAAAATGTTAAGGAAAGTAACCCTAACCTTTCCGCTTCTTTTAACCCCCGCCAGTTACATATTATGGTGGTGGACGATAACCGGACTAACTGTACAATCTTGCACGAACTGCTTGAATCCTGGGAAATGCGGAATGAATCAGCGACCAATGGATTTAACGCCCTGGAAACCTTGCGTAACGCCGCTGCCGGGGGAGACCCTTTTGACCTGGTAATCCTGGACCATTTCATGCCGGAGATTACCGGGTTGGAGTTAGCCCAATTAATTAAAAACGATCAAAATATTGCCGCTACTCGGCTGGTTTTACTCAGTTCACTTGAACGGCATTTTTCAAAAGAAGAATTGTTTGAGGCAGGTTTGGCCGCCAGCCTGGCAAAACCGGTTGGACAATCCACACTTTTCGACTGCCTGTTAAATGTAATGACAGAAACGGCCAATGAAACCGGTGCTTTACAAAACCATGTTAGTCCGACCATCCAGGCGGCGGACCTGGCGCCAGGCAGGGTAAAGAAATATACAGATAATTTACCTTCCTCCGAAAAAAGAAATATCCCGGATTCCCTTTCCGAAAAACAAAAACCCCTTCCCTCCAATTTACGAATCCTAATTGTAGAAGACAATATAGTGAACCAGCAGGTAGCGATGGGAATTCTTACGAGCCGGGGTTACCAGGTGGATGTGGTAGCCAATGGGCTAGAGGCGCTGGCGGCCCTTGAAAATATCCCCTACAGCCTGGTTTTGATGGATGGTCAAATGCCTGAGATGGATGGGTATGAAGCTACAAAAGAGATTCGCAAACGAGAAGGCGCGGACAAACATACCCCAATAATAGCTATGACCGCCAATGCTTTAAGAGGTGAACAGGAAAAATGCCTGGCTGCCGGAATGGATGACTATGTCTCAAAACCTGTAAATCCAGAACAACTCTATAAAGTTTTGGGGCGGTGGACAGCTACCGGTAATCTCCTGTCCCCTCAAAAAAAGGAACCAGAACAGTTCAATAGATTGACCGGTGCTTCCGCCAGCCTGGGCGATGTCCTGGATGAAAAGGTAATCGAAGGCTTACGAAACCTCCAACAGGTATCCGTGACTAAACCGGATTTACTTAATTCTCTTGTAAATCTCTTTATTCAAGATACTCCTGTCAAGCTGAAAATTTTAAAAAAGGACGTGGAAACAGGCAACCTGGCAAATCTGGAATTGACAGCCCACTCCTTGAAAGGAAGTTGCGGTAATCTTGGGGCCAGGAGAATGGCGGGTATTTGCGCCCAGTTGGAAGTATCGAAAACGCCTGGAGCCAGTAAAAAATTACTTGCCGTACTTGAGGAAGAATTTGAGCTAGTCAAAACGGCTCTTCAAAGCGAACTCGATAAAATCAGCACGAATTACCCTGGATAAGGCGGTTATTCTCTTGGAAGGACCAGGCTACAGGAGTAATCCTTTCTGGCCCGACCAGGGTTTTAACCTGGGATGGTGAGTTAGACCTTTCTAAAATCCCACCCCAGGTTTGACAAAAATCGGCTTGTTTCAGCAACAACTTTTCATCGCTAAAGCAGGGTTAAGCTTTGACGAGACCTTTCTTGATCATACTCTCAGCGGTTTCGATAATAGCTATTTCCGGTTTTCGGGGCTGCCAGCCAAGAAGTCGGTGGGCTTTTTCGCTGGTCATCTTCCTGGCATAACCGAGGTCAGGCGCGATTTCACGGACTGTATGGTCAAATAGGGCCGCGAAACGCAACACAAAGTTGGGTATGGACCGTTTTGGTACTCGCCTGGCCTTTTCGCCAAAATGTCCTTTCAAAATGGTGCCGACCTGTTTCATTGAGAACGCCGCGCCGCTGGAAGTAATGAACCGTTGGTTGGCGGCAGCGGGAGCGGTCATAGCCAATAGGTGAGCGTTCGCCACGTCCCGCACATCTACGATAGGCATATAGAAATCGGGATAGCCTGGCAATGCGCCATCCAGGAGACGCCGCACAAGTTCGTTTGACCCGGTCACCTCTTTGCCCAATACTGGCCCCAACACCGCTACCGGGATTATGGTGGTAAGTTCCATCGAACCACCTTCAGCGGCCATAAAATCCCAGGCGGCGCGCTCGGCCAGGGTCTTGCTTTTGCCATAAACTGAAACACCGGGGCCATCGGTGATAGTCCAATCGTCCTCGGTGAATAGGCGGTCTGTATGGGGATAACCGTAACCAACGGCCATAAACGCCGATGTCAGGACAACCCGTTTGACCCCGGCATCACGGGCCGTGCGCAGCACTCGCAACGTTCCCTCGCGAGCCGGAATAATCAGTTCATCATCGTTTTTGGGGGTCGTAAGTGGAAGGGGCGAAGCCACGTGCAAGACATAATCGCACCCGGCCACCGCTTCAGGCCAACCCGCATCACTCGTGAGGTCAGCCACCACAAAACTCAAGGCCGTGCCGGGTTGTTGTCCGATCTCTTTGAGTAAATCTCGAATTGCCACCTCCCGGCCGGGTGACCGCACGGTTGTACGGACCTGGTAACCCTGTTCGAGTAGTTGGAGAATGCAGTACCCGGCAATAAAACCCGACCCGCCCGTAACTAATACAGTTTTTGACATTCTAATTGTCCTTCTTAAATGAGTGTCTAGTCAGTCATTACTTTACAAAAAAAATCAGGCAACTATTCGCCACATAGCGTCGAACCCTACCTTGCAATGGTTTTTCGCGTTAGCGGGGTCCTGGACCATATAATCAATTGTCGCTTCCGCCAGGGCGGTCATCAGGGAAACAACGAATCCAAGGGGAGCATCTTGCATGGGCCCGTTTTCACGACTCCTTTCCAATAAGCGAGCTATACCTGCCATCGCCTGGCTCCCGGCATGGTGACTGGCCGGGGTGATTTCATCCGAAACCCCAAGGTAGGTCAGGGTCCGGCGCTTATCAGGATAGGAAGTGGCCCATTCGAGCCAGCGGGACCACATATAGAACAACTGGTGTTTAATATCGCTTTCGGTCGGCAGGCCGGTAAGGGAGACTGCGGCCATCTCGGTTTTAAGTTCGAGATAGAGTTGGTTTAAAAGGTCGGCTTTAGTCTGGAAGTAGTTAAAGAGGGAGCCATTAGCCACCCCGGCCTCTTTAGCGATAATCGCAGTTGGCGCGCTCAGCCCCTGGGCCGCGAAAATTTTGGTGGCCGCTGCCATAATCGCCTCTCGTTTGTCTTCGCTTTTGGGCCTTGCCAATTGTATTCTCCCCGGTATTCAAAGTCACCAGATTTTGTAACCCTTATGATTATATCAAAGAGTGACCAGTCAGTCAATAATTAATAACTGGCAAATATAAGTGGTTCTACGCCGAATCAGGGTTAAGCTCGAAGTGAGGCACTTTAGGGGAGTGTGATTGGGTTGGATAAATTTTAGTGGAATTCCCTTGAAAACCTAAAATTTATTTTTTAGGATGCACAAATTATAGGGATTCGTATTTATTTTTGGTGATGGGAAATTTACTTTTCTCTATAGTTTAATTATAGCAAATCCGCGCAAGGGTTTGCCAGGGGCTAAAGTCTAATTTACATAGTCCCAAAACTGCGTTACCTTAGGGGTGTTTTCTCTCAAACAGTGACAATCAGTCTACTGGTGTAAGACTCAAGGAGTAATAATTAATGTCACTTCCTCAGACCAAACGCACGGCCCTGGTCCCAAATGCAGAACTCGATAAAGATGCGAAATTAAAGCGCCCCGAACGGATCTGGTTCTCCCGCATCCCGACGGTGCTGGAGATGCCCCGGCTTATTCAGACGCAGATTGACAGCTTCGAGTGGTTCAAACGCGAAGGTTTGCGCGAACTCTTTGATGAAATCTCTCCGATTGAGGATTTCACCCGCAAGAGCATGG